>Ga0070741_10000044_pt1 | contig 451409 bp, 417 predicted proteins | sample Coa_R1_4_FD_66440 | JGI IMG/M metagenome (GOLD analysis project Ga0070741, IMG submission 66440) | Surface soil microbial communities from Centralia Pennsylvania, which are recovering from an underground coalmine fire - Coalmine... | ecosystem: Environmental > Terrestrial > Soil >...
TGATTCAATGATTCAATGATTCAATGATTCAATGATTCAATGATTCAATGATTCAATGATTCAATGATTCAATGATTCAATGATTCAATGATTCAATGATTCAATGATTCAATGATTCAACTCTGTATTCGTTGTTGCTGGTGTCGCTTTCGGGAACGCTGCCATCATTTACGGTCGCGCTCTGCGGAAGCGATGCTGATTGAATTCGCACCGATGCCTTTGCCTTGGCCGGAACCACGAGCCTCTGCGTCACGCCGCTGGTTTGAAGATGCAGCGTGACCGGCACTTCGGCTCCCGCGCTGCCGAGATTCTCAATGGTAACTGTGCTCATGTAGCCACCGGTGGGCAAATCGCTCGTAAAGATCGAAACAACACGAAAATCCGGCAGTCCGTGATCGCGGTATACCCAGTCGTCAAAGAACCACTGCAGGTCGCGATGCGACTGGGCTTCGATCAGCTTCTGCATGTGATCCATACCGGAATCATCACCAGCCTTGTAAGAGTGCAGGGCCGCAGCCAGATCTTCATCACCGATCATGTCTCGCAACATCCACCAGACGTACATTGCTTTCAATTGCACCGCAAATTCATCGCGGCTGTTCGTGAGTGAATCTTGGTCCCTGGCATCCGCTGTTTTTTCGAGTTCCAGCAGTCCGCCACGATGCCCCTCTAAGTATTTGATCGCTGCCCCCCGGTCTTGCTTTTCCTCAATCAAACGAGCTTGCGCGTAGCTGGCAAGTCCGCCATGAATCCAAAAGTGCGGCGATGGAAAGAAAAGATGCGTAGTCTGCTGCGAAGCTGCCAGCAACAGCTTGGTATCGCTTACATTTAAAGGCATTAACAAGAAGTTCCCCGATTCATAACTTGCGGATTCTGAATCGGTCATGTCTATAAGCTCTGCTTTGGTCCCGCTCCCTTCGCGATGATCTCCGAACCACTTCGTTATCAGAGGTGTTACCTCGTCCACGGCGGAAGCGTAATCATCCGCACCCGCTTTGTGGTCCGGAAGATACTCGATCTTGACTGCAGGTCGGTCAAGCGAAGCAAAGTTTCCAATCGAGAATAGGGCCGAGTGCCGCAACAAATAGTCGCACTGAGTTTTTGAAATGCTCAACATGCCGATCTGCTCGATTTCCAGTCCGGTACTCGGTGCGTTGCACAATAACTTTTGGCTCTCCCCCGAGCTGCCGGAAACAGCAAACACGGCTTTCATCTCTGTGGACCCCTCACGCTCTTCCCATTTCTCCTGGGCTTCTGGAACGGCATCTCCGTCCGACAAACTCGCAGCCTCGGTCGCCACCGGATACCAAACCACGTATCCAATCCCGCGCACCGCGGTGAAAGTCGGGCTGATCTGGTCCCAATCCGTATGCTTGGCCGTCTCGACTGGCACACCGATCCGAGCCAGCCTGGTCGTATCCAGTGGGATTACTCCTTCGTAGCCGACATCAAGATCAATACTCTGCTTCGGGGCAATCGCACGAGGCAGAACGACGATCGCTTCTGACAATGCTCCCGTGTGGTCGATGTCCGACGTATAGGTTTGTGAAACAAACTCAACCGGCTGTTTCTCGAATTGAATCGAACTCCAGTTAAGTGACGAGGAAATTTGGATCGAGAGGCTTTTCTGCGGAGAGCTTGAATCATTCCTCAGAGTCATTCGCCCGCGGACACCAAGCCGCTGCTGTTCCGGTTCAATGCGAACATCGAGGTCGTATTTGGTGAAGGTGAATGCTTCACGATCGATGGCATGGACCCAGAGCGGCACGATCAGAATCCAGGCCAGGCCGAAGAACTTGCTCATACAGGCTTTTTCCGCCTTTGCCTGACGACTTCGTACAGCACGACTCCAGCCGCAACCGACACATTGAGCGACGGCACTTCGCCGAGCATGGGAATCGAAACCAGAAAATCACACTTGCGCTTCACCAGATCGTGCAACCCTTTGCCTTCCGCGCCCAGCACGATGGCACAGTCCATTTTGTAATCCACTTCGTCGTAATTTTTGTCGCCTCGTTCATCAAGTCCGACGGTCCAAATATTTTTCGATTTGAGTTCTTCGAGCGTCCGCGAAATATTCGTCACCTTTGCCACCGGCAGGTGTTCGCTCGCTCCTGCCGACGATTTCGCTACGGTGCCGGTCACGCCAGCTGCGCGCCGTTCCGGAATAACCACGCCATCCGCTCCGCTGGCATCTGCCGTTCGTAATATCGCGCCGAGATTGTGTGGATCTTCCACCCCGTCCAAAACAACAACCAGCGAATATTCTCCCCGCTTCGCCGCAATCACGTCGTCGACGTCAACATAGGCCTTCGCCGAGGTTACAGCGACCACACCTTGGTGAGATGCCGTTCGCGCCATGCGGTCCAGCTCAACGCGCGGCAAAAACCTGACCGAAATCCCCGCGGTCCGGCAATCCTGAATCACCCGCTGCAGGCGGATGTCATCCCTTTCCTTTGCAACCCCAATCCATTCAAACGCACGACCACGTCCTCGGAGCGCCTCGCTAACCGCATTGATGCCGTAGATCACGTTCATGGAATGCTCAGTTTAAATCGTTTCTGCTTGAAGCTGGACACTAGAAGCTTTCCGGAAACTCGAACTGCATGTAGACTGGCGCACTCGGGAGGCAAGATCATGATGAGGCACAATAGCCGTCGCTTTATGTGCGCTCATCGTGGTGCTTCGCTATACTCTTGGCAGGAGGAGCTTTGTCGCTTTCTACAGTAATCGTGGATGACGAGCAACTTGCGCGCGATGAGTTAGCTTACCTGCTCAAGAACATCGACGACATCAACGTCGTCGCGCAAGGCAAAAATGGGGTTGAAGCAGTCACCCTCATCCGCGAGCACAATCCGGACCTGGTCTTTCTCGATGTTCAAATGCCTGGCCTCGATGGCTTCGGAGTAATCAAGAAACTTCTGGACAAGAAAGTTCCTCTGCCAAAGATCGTTTTTGCCACTGCTTTCGACCAATACGCGGTGCGGGCGTTCGAAGTTAACGCGGTCGACTATCTTCTCAAGCCCTTTGATCGCAAACGGGTGGCCCAATCGGTCGAGAAAGCCCGCTCAATGTCCGAGTCCAGCAGCCCCTCGGACAAGCTGGATACTCTCGTCCGAATGCTTGAATCCCAGAAGCCGCAAACTTCGAAGATCCTGTTGAAAGCTGCGGGAAGACTGATTCTTGTCAACCAGAAAGACATCTGCTTCGCATCGATAGAAGACGGGATTATCACCGTAGTCACGAGTGGACCAAACGGCATGGAAGGCCAGTCAAACTGCCGTACTCTTGAAGAACTGCTCGACAGCCTCGACCAGAATCTATTCTGGCGCGCTCATCGCTCTTTTCTGGTAAATACCAACCGCATCAAAGAAGTCGTCCCCTGGTTCAAGAGTTCCTATCAACTTCGGATGGACGACAAGAAACAAACCGAAATTCCGGTAAGCCGGGCGCAAACCAAGCGACTGAGAGAATTGTTCGGTTTATAAAAAAGCGGCCGGGGAGGAGGATCCGGCCGCTGCGAATGACTCAACCGCAGTTCACATCGCTAACGCTTCGAGGGCCGTCCGGTTCTTGATTACCAGCGTTGCTCCTTCCAATTTGATCAAATCTTTTTTCCTCAATTCGCTTAAAAGTCTGGTCACCGTTTCACGCGATGCACCGATTCTCTGCGCCATCTCTTCATGCGTGACCGGAGCATGAATCCTGAATTCACGGGCGGGCTCCATCCCGTGCACCCAGGACAGCAGCAATCTCGCCAATTTCCCTGAAGAAGACCGTGCCAGCACCAGCTCGTGAATCTCTCGATAGGCGAACTGGAATTCGCGGCTAACGGCTTGCGCGGAGCGGAGTCCCAGTTCTCCGCTCCGCTCCATCAGCCGGAGCAGCCCGTCCCGCTCCACAAAGTTGACCAGGCAGGGCTCCAACGTCTCAGCCGTAATCTCGTAGGGTTCTCCCGAGATCACGGCGCTTAAAGCAATCACCTCTCCCGGCTCCGCCATTTTCAGCACCAGGACCTTACCCTCCTTGGAGGTGGTAGAGAGCTTCACCCGTCCGGAGCACAACACAAATGCGCCGCGTGGCATTTGACCTTCGACAAAAAGGATGGCTCCCCCTGGATACGCGCTCAGGTGGCTGGAAGCGTTGAATGGTCGCAACAGATTGTCGGAGACATGGCAAAACCAACCTTTTTTCTTAAGCGGGCATGCCAGACAGTTTTCGACTACCGGCAGCCCATATGGCGTGATCATTCCCTCTCCCTGTTGTGTTGGATTTTCTGTTGGCTCTTCCTTCAGGATCAGGTTGAGGCCGCCGCGCGTCCGGCGCAGGTCTCGAACCAGCAGGCGGCCATCCTCAGTATCTGAAAACAATTCCGCCGCCAGGGCTCTCGCTCCCAGATTTTTCGAGCGCAGGGCCTGCACCAGTTCCCAACCCGCTGCCGGCTCTGCGTGCTTGTGCCACTGAAGGCCACAATAGAAAAGGAAGAGAGGATCGACCTTTGCAGGCTGTGAACGCACTTGCTGCGGGCGATGAGGAACTGGTTTGGCCGGAAGGATGGCCCCCTTTGGAACTGATCGACACGGCTTCTTGACAGGGAATCCGCTCAGTAAAGGTACTGGAACCTGGGCTGGAATACCCGCGGAAAGCCCTAACGCCTCCCGAAGTGGCATCTGGTACTCCCAAGACAACGCGAACGTGTTTGGGCTTAACGCACTTGGCATACCAGAATGGAATAGCTTCGTAAGTACCCAAGACTGCAATGGATATGACCGCTTCAGACCTGCGAGACAGCTCGCCAGGATGACGAACAAGCGGCAGTGTGCCGCTTTCTCGGCACATATGCAGCCGCTCCGTTCACATTTCCTCAAGCTGCTGGCTTACAGTAGTAAGTGACGTCGAAACGGCAGAGCTTCGGGTAAAGGGATATTCTCATCCAGAGCACAATCGGCATCTAATTTCATCTTGCCTCAATCACGTAGTCCGCGGCGGAAAACACACAGTCTCGGGGAAAGAATTTGGCACTGCAGGACGGGCTTTGGTACAAGGACGCAGTCATCTATCAGGTACACGTCCGCGCTTTCTATGACAGCAGCGGCGACGGCAACGGCGATTTCCGGGGATTGGCGCAGAAGCTGGACTACCTGCAGGAACTCGGCATTACCGCGATCTGGCTGATGCCATTTTTCCCTTCGCCTCTGCGAGACGATGGCTACGATATTTCCGACTATCGTTCGGTCAACCCCACCTACGGCAAGCTCGAAGATTTCAAAGCTTTCCTTGAGGCTGCCCATCAGCGCGGAATTCGCGTGATCATCGAAATGGTGATGAATCACACTTCAGACCAGCATCCCTGGTTTCAGGAGTCCCGGAGTTCGCGCACGAATCCGCGGCGGGATTGGTACGTGTGGAGCGACACCGATACCCGTTACAAAGGCACACGAATCATCTTTTTGGACACCGAGCTTTCGAACTGGGCGTGGGACCCGGTTTCCAAACAGTATTATTGGCACCGGTTTTTCAGCCATCAACCCGACCTGAACTACGACAATCCCGAAGTCTTCGAAGAGATGTGGCAGATCACGAAATTCTGGCTCGAAATGGGGGTCGACGCTTTTCGACTGGACGCGATTCCATATCTCGTGGAGCGGGAAGGCACGAACTGCGAAAACTTGCCGGAAACACACACCATCATCAAACGCTTGCGCGCGAGGGTCGACGAGGAATTTCCCGGCCGCATGCTGCTGGCAGAGGCAAATCAGTGGCCGGCAGATTTGCGAGCGTATTTCGGCAATGGCGACGAATTCCACATGGCTTTTCATTTCCCCCTCATGCCGCGCATGTTCATGGCGCTCAAGCTCGAGGACCGGAAGCCGATTACCGAAATCCTGAAGCAGACTCCAGCCATTCCCGAGAATTGCCAGTGGTGCCTCTTCTTGCGCAACCATGACGAACTCACCCTCGAAATGGTCACCGACATGGAACGCGACTACATGTACGACGAGTACGCGAAAGAGAAGTCCATGCGGCTCAACCTGGGTATCCGCCGCCGCCTCGCTCCATTGCTCGACAATGACCGCCGCCGCATTGAATTGATGAATGGCCTGCTGATGTCGCTTCCCGGCACGCCCATCATCTATTACGGCGATGAAATCGGCATGGGAGACAATGTGAATCTCGGCGACCGCCAGGGCGTTCGTACTCCTATGCAGTGGGACGGCAGTTGGAATGGAGGGTTTTCGACCGCCGATCCTGAGACCCTTTATTCGCCGTTGATGCTGAATCCGGTGTACGGGTTTCAGGCCATCAACGTGCAATCCCAAAAACGTTTCGAACACTCGCTCCTTTCGTGGATGAAGCGGATAATTCGGGTGCGGAAAGCAACCCCAACTCTCGGACGGGGATCAATTGAATTCCTGTATCCGGCAAATCACCGTGTACTGGCCTATGTGCGCAAGCTGGGAAACGAAACCATTCTGGCCGTCAATAATCTCTCAAGTAAAGCCCAGGCTGTGGAACTTGACTTAAAGCCATACAAGGGAAGCATCCTGATTGAAATGTTTGGGCGGAATATATTTCCGCGCATTGGGGACCTGCCGTACTTACTGACCCTGGGGCCGTATCAGTTTTACTGGTTTAGATTGAGAAGGATTTAATTTCGAGCAGTGGGCGATGAGCTGTGAGCAAGTTCGGCCAGCCCAACTGATTCAGCCTCACTGCTCGCCGCTCGCTGCTGGGAGCTGGCTTGCCTGACGAGAGCATACTTTCGGATAGTTTTGTTCGCGAGCTGATGAATGTCGGCGACGTCGACATTGTTGTCGGTGTCCCCACCTACAACGACGCTCGCAGCGTCGGTCAGGTAGTGCAGGCGGTCCGCGCCGGGTTGCTGAAATACTTTCCCCGCGAGCGTTCAGTCATCATCAATGCCGACGGAGGCTCTCGAGATGGCACTCAGGATTTGGTTTGTGCAGCGGCCATCAGTGATATCAATGCGACCAGCGACATCCGGGCGTTGCGTACGCTGCACAGCATTACCACGCAGTATTCGGATGGCCCTGCCAGCGGTATCGCGCTACATACAATTTTGGCGGGCGCCGAGTTGCTTCAAGCCCGCGCGTGCGCGATTGTTTCTCCCGAATCCACAACTTTAGAACCGGAGTGGATTGAACGCTTATTAGGACCCGTATTTCGTGAAAACAATGAGCTTGTGTTGCCGGTCTACCGGCGCCACAAATTTGACGGTCTTCTGATCAGAAATCTTGTATATCCGATGGCAAAAGCGCTGTATGGCTGTGCCGTCCGCGAACCGTATCCCGCCGATTTCGCTTTTTCTGGTGAGCTGGGCAGCCAGTTTCTCGCGCAAGACATCTGGAACCAGGAACAAGGCCGGCGAGGTACGGAGTTGTGGATGACTTTGTGGGCGGCAAATGGCCGGCGGAAACTGTCACAGACCTTCTTAGGAACGAAAACGCGGCGCGAGGATGCGCCATCTGATCTGGTAGGGGCCATGCGCGAAACCGCGGGCACGCTTTTCGATTCGCTCGACGCCTATTTGCCCGTGTGGCACTCAACCCCAGAGCCAGTCCATGCGCCTTGCTCCGGTTGCGAGGCGGCGATCAGCGAGGAACCTTCGCGTTTGAATCGCAAGCGTCTGTTTGACATGTTTAAGTTCGGGGTACGGGAACTCGACCCTGTGTTCTTGTCGATTCTGAGCTCCGAGACCCATGATGAGCTCAAAGGTTTGGCGTCCTTGCCCGAGGAAAGATTTTCTTATTCGGGTGAATTCTGGGCGCGGACCGTTTATGAATTCGCGACTGCATATCACAAGGCCGTGATTGGCCGCGATCACATCGTGCAGGCCCTGGTTCCGCTGTTTCGGGGACGCGTTTACACGTTCCTGACTGAGAACCGGGACTCTTCTGCCGAACAAGTGGAAAGCCGGATCGAAGAATTGTCTCAGGCGTTCGAAAGACAAAAACCGCGACTGGTCGAGCTGTGGAACGGCGGGAAGTGAGGTCTCTATGTGGCAGAACTTCATTCGAGAGCTGGCAGGAACCATGGACGAGATCCTGCGCAGTTTCGGTCGATTCGTACCTCGTTTTCTCGAAATGCTCTTGCTGGTAGTGGTAGGCGGAATCATTGCCTATGTGCTGCAAATAGCAGTGCGCAGCGTCTTGCGGATTGCCCGGTTCGATAAGCTCTCCGAGCACACCGGGGCAGCGCAACTGCTGCGCCGCTCCGCGCTTCCTTCGCCCACCGAGGTCCTGAGCCGGGCGGTTTTCTGGGTGGCATGGGCCGCATTTATTCTTGTTGGCCTCAGCGTCTTGCCGGTCCCATGGATCGGCGAGCACATTTCGAATTTTTTTGGATTCCTTCCGCGCCTGGTTGCCGCTTTCCTCATTTTGTTTTTCGGATCGCTCGCAGCCACCTTCTTTTCGAGGGCCGCCTTGCTTGGCGGAGTAAACGCCGACCTCCCATCTCCCCGCCTCATCAGTCAGACTCTGCGCATCATGATGATCCTCTTCGTCGTTTCCATGGCGTTCGAGGAGATCGGCATTGGATCACGGACCGTGTTGATAGCTTTTTCGCTGGCGTTTGGCGCGCTGATGTTGGGCCTGGCTATTGCCTTCGGATTGGGCGGCAAGGATCTGGCGCGAAAGTACCTCGAGAGACGGTTTGCCCGCGATCACTTCCCCGACGACCACGCCAGAGAGAGAGAGGATGAACTTTCTCCGCTATAAATCGAGCCGCGTGGGTGTTGGCACGAGCAACCACATCCGCGCTCAAATGCCCTGGAGCGCGCTGACCACGGCGATCGCGACGATGTCACTGTTCGTCTGCCAGAGCTTCGCGCAAAAGTCCTTCACCGAGCCCTCACGAGCGCTTACGGCGATCGACATTTCGCAATATCTGATTGCGCGCGAAAGTAAACCGGTTGAACTCGGGCCTAAAGAATCAAGCTCAGTTTCGGCGGACGCGATTGTTGAAAAAATGACAGGTGCCAGCGCGCGCCGGGCTTCGGAGCTGCGCGGTTTTCAGGGGAAGCGATGGTACCACTTGCAATATCACGGCTTCCTCGGCGGGCGTGACGCGAGCATGGAAGTGCTCGCAACTTACTCGGCGCCCGATCATCGTGAATTCACCGTCATCTCGCAAACCGGTTCGAAGCTGTTGTTGAATCGCGTGCTCTTGAAATTGCTGGATAGCGAACGGCAAGCTTTCGAAAACCGCAAGCAGATCGATTTGAGCCCCGACAATTACAGGTTCGAACTGGTCGGGACCGAGAAAGCGCCCGGAGGAGACCTCTGTTACGTGCTCTCAGTGAGCCCTCGTAAGCAGAATCCATTTCTTTACAAGGGAAAAATTTGGGTTGATGCGAACGACTTCGCGGTTACGCGTATGGAAGGTGAGCCGGCGAAATCGCCCTCATTCTGGATACGAGACACACAAATTGAATCGCGCTGGCAAAAGGTCAGCAATTTCTGGTTCATCGCCCACAATAGTTCAGTAAGCCACATTCGCATGGGAGGTGTTGCCACACTTACCATCGACTATGGCGACTACCAGGTCTCGGTGGCCGACCACCGCACCGCCAGGAGTCAATCCCCCGCCCCGATACTTCCCGATCCTGCATCGGTAACGCCCCAGCGTTAAATTCGACTTTCGTTCTTTTGCTTCTCCCACCTCGACGGCTATTTCTTCAGCATTTTCACAGCAACTTCCTTGAAAAATACAATGTCGTTGTCGCTGTGGTTCTGCAGTCCAATGTAGCCTTCGTTCGGCCGCGGCCCGCGCTGGGGCTCAAAGTTGAATTTGCGTTCGGGAACTGGGTCACCCTCGGTATACTCCGTTACTTTCACCCCGTTCACGACCACAGTCGTGTGGGGCCCATCGAGCGTGATGTCCATCGTGTTCCACTCCGGGCCCGGCTTCCCCGGACGCGCCAACGGCTTCGTCAAAGAGTACAGAGTGCCGGTTACGTGGTACTCGTCTTCCTTTGAATCTTCTGGTTGATTGTCAATCTGCACCTCGTACCCGTAGTGCACCGGCATCCACTCCTCCCGCGGCTCAATGGGGATACGGATGAAAACACCGGAGTTGTCATTGTGGTCACGCATCTTGTAGACGACATGAATCTGGCAGTCACCGAGCTTGCCGCCCGTCCAGTACAGCAGCCCCATACCTCCATGCGTGTGTATGAGGCCATCCTCAACCGTCATATAGCCGGGCCCGACATGCTTCCAGCCGGTCAGGTCTTTACCATCGAAAAGCTGTTTCCAGTCGTCAGTTTGGGCGTGAATAGAGCAAGAAAAAGCGAGAACACCAATCCAGGCAAGTAGATACCGTAGCATGCGCGACCTCGAAGCTCGACATCTTACAACAGATTGCAGGTGATTACTTCCCGTTCCCTCCATGCACCGAAGTTCGGGAACCCCGCATCCAACCAAGATATAATTGAGCATTCGGCTGCGTTTCGAACGCAGCTTTCACATTCCGGGAGTCCGATGTCCAACAAAATCAAGACAGCCCTGCTAGTCACCTCCGCCGGTATTCTGCTTTTTTCTTTCGCCGGCCAGATCAGCCGCGTTCGCGCCTCAAACAATGACGGCGCATATCCGCAGATGGAAGTCTATAGCGAGGTGCTCTCGCGAGTGCGCAGCGAATACGTGGAAGAACCGAATCTCCCCACGGTGACTGATGGCGCCCTGCACGGCCTTCTGGAATCCCTGGACTCTAATTCCAGCTATCTGAATGCCGAGCAGTACAAGGAATATAAAGAGCATAAAACGACCGCGAAGGCTGACATCGGCGCGGCGATCTCGAAGCGGTTCGGCTATGCGTCGGTCGTCTCCGTGATTCCCGGCGGCCCAGCCGACAAAGCCGGCATGCAGGACACAGACATTATTGAATCGATAGAGGGCAAGAGCACGCGCGAAATGTCGCTCGCAGAAATTCGCAGCCGGCTGTCTGGCGAGCAGGGCTCGAATGTCAATCTTTCCGTAGTGCGGGCGCAACGTTCTGAACCACAAAAGATGGTCGTCACCCGCGACGTAGTTGCTATACCACCGGTAAAGGACAAAATTCTTCCGGACGGAATCGCACAGATCAAAGTCGACGCCCTTACCAAGGGCAAGGCGCAGGAGATCGCGAGCAAAATAAAGTCTTTGCAGAGGTCGGGCGCCAGCAAACTGATTCTTGACCTGCGTGATTGTGCGGAAGGTGAAGAATCCGAAGGTATCGCGACTGCGAATCTTTTTCTGAACCACGGAACCATCACCTACCTGCAGGGACAAAAATATCCCCGCGAGGCCTTCAACGCGGATCCTTCAAAAGCGATCACCAACTTGCCGCTGGTGGTTCTGGTGAATAAGGGCACTGCAGGACCGGCCGAGATCGTAGCGGCAGCGGTTCTCGACAATGCTCGCGGCGACGTGGTTGGCGACAAGACCTTCGGCGACGGGTCAGTCCAAAAGCTCATCGAGCTGCCCGAAGGCGGTGGAGCTCTCATTCTTTCGATTGCGAAATACTATTCGCCGCAAGGAAAAGCTATTCAGGATACCGCGGTGACTCCCAACATCCTTGCTGCGGATGTGAACGATGACACCCTCCTTCCCGATGAGGACGAAAATACTCTTCCTTCGGACATCGAAAAGAAGGCGGCTCCTCAACGGGACGAGCAACTGGACAAGGCTGTCGAAGTGTTAAAAAAGCGCCAGGGCTGACGCGTTTACCAGTTCATCCGTTTTCGCAATTCAGTGATATGCGCGGTGTGGTGTTTTCCATGCCAGGCGTATAGTGCGAGGTTCTTTTCGAGCGGCATAAGTCCCAACTCGGGATGCTTGAACGTCTTTTTCCATTCCTCTTCGCTCAGTGAGCGCAGTAATCTCACCCAACGATCGTGAAGATTTTCTAGAAGCGTAAGTGAAACCTCGATCGGCGTTGATCGAGAATCATCGAGTTTCGCCCACCGGTCCTCTGCATAGGGTTTAATCGTCGGCTCATCTTCCGTCAATGCCAGCTTGAATCGCATGTAGGCATTCATGTGGCTGTCTGGAACATGGTGCACAACTTGTCGCGCCGTCCAGCCACCGTCCCGGTAAGGAGTATCCAGTTGCTCCGCCGTAAGCCCTTTCACCGCAGCCCGAAGTTCCGCGGGAGTTTTCTCAACCGCAGCAATGAGTTTGGCGCGTTGCTCTGGTGAAGGTTCGCCTTGATAGTGAAACTTCCCAACGGGAAAACGAGGATCAGACATTCCGGCTCCTTACGCGAGGAAAGTACCTATCGGATGTTGCAGTCCGAACTTGCGGCGCATTTTTTCTTGCCTCTGTGGATTTCCTCTGTTGTGTAATTCAGTGTTCTCTGTGGTGAGGTTTTTCTCAATGTGCGGGACGGTAGGTTTTTTGGGCCTGTTTTAAGCAACACGGCAAAAAGCCCGATCACCACGCGGACACCGACACGCGGAGAGGGCTGGGTCTGAATCATATCGAACGAAGAACAACTGAGCCGAACAAGGTCCTACATGCTTTGAATTCTCCGTGCCTCCGTGTCTCCGTGGTGATCATGATTTTTCAACCTTTACCACAGAGGCACTGCGTTACATGGAGGAAGGCACAGAGCATTGCATCGGATTTAGGACACAATCAGGAACCCAACGATCGCGGCAACGGCAGTGGAGATGAAATTCACCGCATTGTTTCCCATCCGTCCACGGCCCTCGATAGTTGCTCCCAGAAGACTGTCGGCCACCATGCCAGCGATCCCAGAGAGCGCAACCACGACGGATGATGCCCGTCCTAATTTCCCGAAGGCGAAGAACACCAGTGCTACGACTATCGCCGCGAAAGCCCCTACAAGCGTTCCCATCAGGGTGATTGCACCATTGGTTCCCTCAGCGACCGTCCGCCAGGTGGTGATCAGCCGCGGAGCCCCGCCCACAGCTTGACCGATTTCGCTAGAAACCGTGTCGGCGGCTGGTTCGGCAAGTGCCGCTGCCATCGCCCCAATTAGCCCCCGATTCGGAAAATGTGCGTACAAAACCGCGCATCCAGCGGAAACTCCCAGATTTGCCAGAACCTGCAGCGCATTCCGTCCGGAATGCCCCTCCGCCGTCCCGAAAGGCTGCTTTCGGCTATAGCCCACGCGAGTCGTCGCCCAGGTCAGTAGAAAGACCATCAGCAGTGCCGTCAACCCGGCCAGCCCGCCCGCCCATAACAGAACGAAACAGATGACCGCTCCAGTTGCTGCGCCCACCGTAGTCACCCCGCGCACTACCCTGCCCAAGGCGGCGAAGACGACGCTTATAGCCGCAAATTCGAAGATTTTCCCGGGTGGATGGGCAAGGTCAATGCCAAGCAAAACCCGCAAGTAGCTCATATTTAAGGAGAACAACTAACGTCTAAGCGACCGGTTGATTACCTTGCATCCCGAACCTCAGAGGTAAACACCAGCTATTGTCGCTTCTAAATTCCACCACTACTCATCCAGCTTTCAGATCCGATTACCTGCACAATTCCAGTGCATCAAAATGTACGGTGTAGTCTAAACTGCTACCCGGCGTTCTTCCCGTTTAGCGCGCCCGCTCTGGCAAAACGTTCGTCGAGGATGACACTATGGCTGCTTCAGTCTGGTCTGGGTATCTTACCTTCGGCTTGATTTCAATGCCGGTTCGGCTGTTTTCCGGTGCCCGCAGTTCGGGCATCTCCTTCAATCAATTGCATCGCGACGATCTTCACCGCGTCAAGCAGCAGCTCATCTGCCCGTTGGACAACAAAGTCCTTGACCGCAGTGAGATCGTGAAAGGCTACGAATATCGCAAGAACGAATACGTGGTGATCGAGCCAGAGGAGATCAAAAAGATTGAACCGAAGACCGCGAAGACAATGGAAATCCTCGAGTTCGTCAAGTCCAACGAAGTGGATCCAGTCTATTTCGAGTCTTCTTATTACATGATGCCCGAGGAAGCCGGCCGGCGGCCATATGCGCTACTAACCAAGGCCCTCGAAGAAAGCGAATACGTTGCTATCGCCAAGCTGACAATGCACAACCGCGAGTACACCGTGTTCCTCCGTCCCCATGAAGGCGGACTGATGCTGCACACCATGTATTACGAAGAAGAGGTGCGCAAAGTCGAAGGCTTCGGCGCGCCGGACGTGGAACTGAAAGATGCAGAAGTGAAGGTCGCTCATCAACTCATCGAGGCGCTTGCGACCGAGTGGGAACCCGAAAAGTATCACGACGACTTCCAGGAAAACCTGAAAAATCTTATTCAGACCAAGCTCGAGGGCGGCAAGATCGCCGAAGTCGAAAAGCCGAAAAAGATGGCTCCCGTGGTTGACCTGATGGCGGCATTAAAGCAGAGCCTCGCCGAGATGGAAGGAAAGAAAAAGCCGGCGGCAGCGGTAGCCGAAGCCCCGCGCAAAAGAGCAAAGAGATAACGACGGTCGTTCGTCGTTGGGCGGCAGCCCCTCATCAGCTTCGCGAACGATGCACGACGGACGCCGAATGCTCTTCCAGACAACCTTCCGCTCCTTGCACCGCTTCCTATTCTCAATCCCTTAAGAAAGGGCTTCGGTGGCGAACTTCGCCTCAAGCCGCTAGAATAAGCAATTCCCAATGAGAGTTCTGGGTACGACGAATTTGCCTCAGATGGCGTCCCGCGCATGGATAGTGGGATTTATCCTGCTGGGCGTTATGAGCTACGCCGGCTGCGGTGAAACATACCGTCCGGTTGCGCAGCCCATCGAAGGCATCCAACCCAGCCCCGCAGAGGCCCATTCGATATTCGCGGTCAATACCGACGGTATTGGTGACAGCCACCGCGGCAACGGCTCCGCCAGTGACATCGACGCATCGGGGGATAGTGTCCAGGGCAACTTGATCGTCGGCACGGCCCCGGTGCACGCCGCGCTGACTCCCAATGGCGCAGCTCTCTATGTCGTAAACAGCGCCGAAGATACTGTTACCGCGAACCACCCTTCGGCACCTACCACGGTAGCAGCCACCGTCAGCTTGCCTCCTTCGCCTGCGGCCCAAATCACCCAGGTTTCAGGAAACGGGAGCACGGCGACATATTCTTACAGCGGTGGAACCAGCCTTTTTTTAGTCGGCGACACCGTCTATGTAGCAGGTTGCAGCACGGCTGGGTTCAACGGTGTGTTTACCGTCTCAGGCGCGAGTGCCACCTCATTCTCGGTCGCCAATTCCACGGCAGGTGCCGATAATCCGGAACCTCCAAGCGCGCTGGCGAAGATACCGAATGCTGTATTCGCCAACACCACCGATAACAACAATATGTATGTCGCGGCTTACGGGACCAATTCCGTATCCGTGATTAACACGAACACGAATGTCGTCAGCGTCACGATTCCTGTCGGGGCGCACCCGGTCTCCCTGGCAGAGATACCCAATAATCAGAAAGTGTATGTGGCCAACCATGGCAGCAGCGCAGCTGCCGGAAGCATTTCGGTTATCGATACGGCCTCGGGTGTCGTCTCGAAAACACTCTGTCTGGCCGGCGGCTCCCCCTGCGCATTCGGCCCCGCTCCAGTTTGGGTCACGGCACGTTCTGACGGCGGGCAAGTATTTGTCCTTGATGCAAACGGCACGATCTACGTGATCGATACGGCGTCGGACACCGTCCTGAATTCCTCGCTCTCCGCTGGCGCGGGCGCCAACTTCATGTTCTTTGACCCGAATTTCAGCCGTTTGTTCGTGACCAATCCCATCGCTGGCACCCTCAGCATCTTCGACGTTGCAGGCCCTACACCCACGACCCGTCCCGGAACTCCAATCGCAATATCGGCAGCATCCTCTTCATGCGCCACGGCTGTAGTTCCGCAATCTGTCACCGTGCTTGGTGATGGAACCAAGGCCTATGTCGCCAGCTATCAGCTCAGTGCAGGAACCATTTGTACCCAGGCATCGGTTATCGATGCCGGTAGCGGGACGCTGCTCAAAACGATTCCACTCACTCAATCCACGGATACCTCGGCGCAGACTGGCTGTGGGTCAATCGGCTTCCGTGCTTTCGCAGCCTCTTCGGGGGGCGGGACAAATTCGCGCTTCAAGGTCTACGTTTCTCAATGCGATGCCGGCAACATCGCTGTCATTAATACGTACCCTGTAAACAACAATCCGGCCGACACCTACTCGGGAGTACAGGTCTCGGGCCCGCTCAGCACTTTCCCGCCTCTCACGACCGGAATTCCGCCCTCGCAGAACCCGGTTTTTCTTGTAGGCGGTCCGTAGTCGCACAATTTCCTACGTGCACAGCCGAAGTGAGACCTTCCAATTCGCTTAACAGTGAACGCGGGATGAATCTTGCGATGACTTGGTAGCCGCAGTGAGGGGAAGGCCTTTATACGGCCGCGGCGGCAGAGTTGCTATAGCGGAGGGCGATGTTCATGAACACGGTGCCGCTGGCAGTTTCAAAACAGAGCACCAGCGCCTCAATGTCGGACGTGCTTCTCGCTCCGTGTTCGGAAGTATGCAAATGCGGGGGATGCACCCGGAAATGAAATCCCTCATCGTTCAAGGTTGCAACAGCATTGCCGATGACCTGGTTCGCCAGTTCGCAGACGGCTTCTCTCACCAAACCGTCGGTCTCCGGCAGATCGGTTCCAGAGAGCAAGCTGGCGATCTTCGCGGCAGTATGCGGCGCAAGATCCAGAATGATGCGCCCTTCGATGTCGCCGCTCAATTCCACCATGGCTGCAACTCCCTTGCGGCGATATGCGTCCTCTTCCATGGTCAGGTTTCCGATCTCGACGCGCGAGTTCAGACCCTGCGACAGCACGGCATCGGCCGCGTTAATGAACGGCTGGATCAATCCCATCTTCATGTTTAGGCTCCTGCGCCGGCTGCGGCAGCAACCACTCCATCTTCTCCCAGCACGTACTTGATGACCTCGTAGAGAACATCCGGCTTGACCGGCTTCTGCACGAAGTGACGCGCCCCGCGCTGCAATGCGGCCACAATGTTTTCCTGGTAGCCCACCGAAGACACCATCACGATGCGCGCATCCGGGTTCTGTTGCACGATCTTTTCGGCCGCCTCAATACCTTCCATCTGCGGCATGGTGATGTCCATGAGCACAATGTCTGGTTTGCTGCGGTCATATTCACTGATGGCGGTCAGCCCGTCGCCCGCCTCGCCCGCAATCTCTCCCCCGAACGACTCGACAATGCGGGCGAGATTCTTGCGCGCGAAGACGGAATCGTCCACGATCAGGTAGCGGACTGCCTGCCCGTCCTTGCTTCGCTTGATTGCTGCAAACTGCTCCATAACTCCTCCTCTTTCTCTCCACTCCCCGGCGCCCTCGATCACGCCGGAAAAATCTATGCCTGCCCTGCCCCTTGTGCTCTCTTCGATGCAGGCTGACTCAAGCATTGCGCTTGCAATGTGCTGGCCAGTGCCTGCAGATCGACGACGCGCATGGCGTATCCCCGTTCGATCGCCGCCTTAGGCATTCCAAAGACCACGCAGGATTGCTCGCTTTGCGCGATTGTCACCCCGCCCGCAGCCTTAATGGAACCTAATCCATTCGCCCCGTCATCCCCCATTCCCGTCATAATGACGCCCACCGCGCGCGAACCGAACTCCTCTGCCACACTTTTGAACAACACATCGGCAGAAGGGCGATGTCCGTTTACTCGGGGCTCGTCGCTCAGTACCGCCACATCTCCGAGGGGCAAGCGTTTGACTTTCAAATGCCTGCTGCCCGGGCAGATCAGGACTCGACCAGCCTGCAAGATGTCGCCCGACTGCGCTTCTTTCACGTTCAGCGAGCTGCACTCATCCAGGCGACGAGCAAACATTTCGGTAAATCCATCCGGCATGTGTTGCACCACGACGATGCTGCCCGGAAAGTCCGCCGGTAATTGCGCAAGCACATATTGCAAAGACTGCGGACCTCCGGTCGAAACCCCAATTGCCACAATCTTGGTGGCCGGCTGCGCCAGCGCAGATGGTCCTTTCTTTCGCCGCACCGGCTCCGGCAGGCCATCGGGAGCAGCGATCTGTAGACCCCTGCTCTGCGCCGCCGCCTTGATCTTTGCAATCAGCTCGCGAGCGCTCTCCTGCATGCGGGAAGTCACATCCGCCGGCTTGGCAACGAAATCAAAAGCGCCCAGAGACAACGCCTTCAGGGTCACTGACGCGCCCTGTGTGCTGTGCGAGCTGACCACGATCACGGGAAGTTTGTGCCTCCGCATGATCTCCTTCAGCATGTCGAGGCCGCCCATGCCGGGCATTTCCAGATCGAGTGTGACAACTTGCGGCTTAAGCTCCTGGATCTTTTTCAGCCCGAAGTTCCCGTCCATCGCCGTGCCCACTACGTGGATCGACCCGTCGGTCTCGATGAGTTGTGGAATAAGCTTCCGCATCAATGCCGAATCGTCCACCACTAAGACTCGTACCGGCTGCGAGCTCATTGCCGCACCTCCGGTGAAGTGCCAGACTGCGGCATCGGCGTGATTATCTGCGGCTGGCGTACATCGGTGCCATGTTTAGCAAATCGCTCCATTACCGCCGCCAGATTCATGATCAGCACCACGCGTCCATCACCCAGAATAGAAGCGCTACTGACCAGATCGGTCGAAATTGTCTGATCGTCCAAAGCTTTGGTCACGAGTTCCTCTTCTCCTTCAAGGGAATCGACGATCAGCCCTAACTTGCGTTCTCCGAAGGTAAGGACCAGCACGAAAATCTTGCCTTTCTCAGGATTGGCCTCCGATGCACGACGCGGCGCTACCCGCACCAGCGGCAAAACCTGGTCTCGCAATTGCAAAACTTCAGTCGTATCCACTCGGTGGAGATCCGCCACGGTTGCGCGCGCGATCTCGGCCACCGAGTTCAAAGGAATTGCATAGAGCCGGCTTTCTATCCGGAACATCAGCGCCTGAATAATGGCCAGCGTCAAAGGAAGTTTCAGCCGGAAAGTAGTACCCCTCCCCATCTCGGTTTCGACTTCCACGTTGCCTTTCATGCGGAACAGCACGCTGCGCACCACGTCAAGCCCAACTCCGCGTCCGGAAATTTCCGTGATCTCGTCCGCCGTGCTAAACCCCGGACGAAAGATCAGGTCGAACGCCTCCTCGGCAGACATGCGCGCCGATTCTTCCCGCGTGATCAGCTTGGTTTGCACCGCTTTGGCTTTGATCTGCTCGGGATCAATGCCCGCGCCATCGTCCTTCACCTCAACTATCAGATGATTCGCCTGATGATAGGCGTGCAGCCGGATCGTTCCCATCGCCGGCTTCCCCGCCGACGCGCGCTCTTCGGGGGCCTCAATGCCGTGACTGATCGAGTTGCGGATGATATGGGTTAGTGGCTCGGCAATCGCATCCAGTAAGCCCTTGTCTACATCCGTCTCCTGGCCGCTGATCTCGAGCTTTACTTCTTTGCCGCAGCGTTTGGCTGTATCGCGCACAATGCGCGGAAAACGCCTGAACAATTGCTCAACCGGCACCATGCGGATTTTCATCACCGACCGCTGCAGATCGTTCATGACTCGCGACTGAAACCCCATCGCATCGGCGAACCGCAAGCGCAGTGAGTCCTTAGGAAAGCGGCGCGAAAATTCCTGCATGGCTTGCTGCAGCATCGATTTGGCGATGATCAGCTCGCCAACCAGATTCAGGACGTTGTCGATCCGTTCAGCGCCTACACGCAAAACATTTTCAGCAGTGTGAACCGGCCCAGTCGAAATCTCCCGTACCGGGTCTTCGGCCGACTGTTTTTGCTCTTCAGCAAGAGAAGCTTCTCCCACGCTCGGCACAGGCTGCGCGTCCCCCGAGGGATACATTTCGAAATATTCGACTCGCGCGATTACTGTCGGAATCAGGCATTTCGAGACGATCACGGTTTCCGGGGCGGCAGTTGCAATCAAAAGGTCAAGCTTCTTGGCGCGCTCCGCCGACCCTTCTGGTCTTACGCCCACGATCTGCGCAACCGATCCCAGTGCCGTTGCCACCAGTTGGCGGGCAGCGATCGGCATAGCGCACATCCGGTCAATGTGCGCGACCACATGGAATATCCGGTTGTCACCTTGGCGTGCGGCCTCAGCAGCTTTTTGCTCGTATTCAGTCCATTCCACGGGAGGCGCTTTGGCCTCGCCGTTCTTTGCCGCGGGAGCCGCCGACGCGAGATTTTTTACCATCTGCTGCAATGCCGAAGTATCGGGCATGGCGCTCTGATGACGATAAGCGTTCAGAATCTCGGCGAATACATCCGCCGCAAGGAAACTCAGCTCCACCAGTGAAACGGGAGACTTGGTGATGTCCACGGCCAGCGCGTCTTCCAGCTTGTGGGCAAGATCACTTAGCTCTTTGAAACCGCAAGCCGCGGCATCGCCTTTCAGCGTATGGACCGTGCGGCGGATGCTGCGCACAGTTTCGGTGTCACGCGGCGATTTTTCCAGTTTCAGGGCATCGTCGTTGAGCGTCTGCAGGAGTTCCTGCGAGGTCTCAAAGAAGAGCTCGCGCATCTCCGCGCCGCGATCGTCGGAAAATTGCGTCATTCCGCCACCTCAAGGCGTCGATACGCGGTCCCGCTGTTGCGATACACCATGGCGAACTTCTCCGTCAGACCGAGCAAGCTTTCTGCGTGGCCAACGAGCAGGTATCCGCCGGGGGCAAGGCAGCGGTAGAATTTGTCGACCAGCCTTCGTTGCTCAGCTTCGTCGAAGTACATCATCACGTTCCGACAAAAGATCACATCGTTACATTGCGGCAAGAATTCGGTTTTCAGGTTGTGAAAATCGAAGTGAATCAGTTCCTTTACCGCTTTTTTTACGGCATAACGCTCGCCGACCTTATCGAAGTAGCGCAAGCGATAGCTGTAATCCACCGACGACATCTGGTGTTCGTTGTAAGTGCCCTCCTGGCCTGCTCGCAGCACCGAGTAATTGATGTCGCTGGCGGGGATTTCCACCTTCCATGGTGGAGGCACAAGCGGCTTTGGCCATGTCGCGTTCGGCGGATTGGGCAAGCGCAACTGGTGGTAGGCCAGCGCATCGGCGACCAGCATGGCAATTGTGTAAGGCTCCTGGCCCGTCGAGCAACCCGCGCTCCAGATGCGCAACGATCGTTCTCCGCTCGATTCCTTCTGGTGAATCAGCTCGTCGAGGATGTAGCGATGGAAAAGATCCAGCTGCGCCTTGTTGCGGAAGAAGCTGGTCTCATTCACCGTCAGGTCTTCCAACAGCCGGGCAAGCTCCGGTTTGCCCTCGTCGCTGATCAAAAGACGGTAATAGCTATAAAAAGAATCCAGCCGGCACTCGCGAAGCCGGCGTTGCAGGCGGTCCTGAAGGAAATGTGTCCGCCGCGCATCGAAGTGCATTCCGCACTCCTGATAGACGAGCGTCTGCAGCAACCGCATTTCAGCATCACTGAGCTGGATTGCGACGGCCGGAGAGCTCATGGGTTTCCTTTGCGCTACTTGCCAGCGGCTGCCCGCCGGGGTTTATCTTTGGCTTCGGCGCCTGGGACGTTTTTCGGCGCTGCGCCAAGGTCTAACAGGCGGGTCATATCCAGGAGCACAATCAGCCGCCCTTTGTACTTGCCAAGCCCGGTCACACAATTCAACCCGCCTTCTTGCAGGGCCGCAGGCGAAGGCTCCACATCAGAAGCTGGAATCTTCAACACTTCCGAAGCCGCATCTACGATCAATCCGGAAAGCCTTCCGTGATGCTCGACCACCAGAATCCGGTTTCGTTTGCCGGCGGGAGCGATTTTCTTCTCGCCCAAACGCTTGCGCAAATCGAGCACGGAAACAATCTTTCCCCGAAGGTTGATTACCCCTTCCATGAACTCCGGGGCATCGGGTACCGCGGTGATTTCCGGCACCCGCACAATTTCATGCAGGGACGTGATCGGCACGCCATATGTCTCGCGGCCGACCTGGAAGCCCACGATGTGAAGCTCGCGGCCGACTGATTGCCCAGTGCTCATGCTCGCGATCCCGCCGCTTGGCGCATGGCTCTGCGTCGATCTTCCAGCACCGTAGGATCGGTTTCGATCCCAAATCGGTTCATGGAATCCAGCAGGCCTCGCGACATCTTGGACATTTGTTCTGCCGATGCCGCCAGCTCCGTCGAACCCGATGTGGTCTGCTGCACCAGTTCGCGCATCCGCTCCATGGCTTTGACAACAGCATGTGCGCCGGAAGCTTGTTCTTCGACCGCGGAATTGATCTCGTGCGTAATTTCGTTCAAGCGAGTTGTAGCTCGCGCGATCTGCGAAGAACCATGTGATTGTTCGTTGGTCGCAGCCCCGATTTCCTGGGCGAACTTGTAAACCTCCGTGACCACGTTCGAGATCTTGCGCAGCGCCTGATGCAGGTCGGTTCCAAGCTTCAGGCCCTGATCGACAATTTCGGTGCTCTCGTGCATGTTCTCTACGGCTTTTCGGGCCTCTTTCTGAATGCTCTCAATCAGCTCAGAAATTTCTTTGGTCGACTGCGCAGACTTTTCTGCCAGTTTGCGCACTTCGTCGGCGACCACGGCGAAGCCGAGCCCATGTTCTCCGGCACGCGCCGCCTCAATGGCCGCATTGAGCGCCAGCAGGTTGGTCTGTTCTGCAAGATCGTCAATGACCTCGATGATCTTCCCAATGTCATCGGCCCGGTGCCCGAGCACTCCAATGATTTCTCCGGAAGCCAGGATTGTGCCGTTGATTTTGTTGAGGCCTTCCGTGGCCTTTTCCATCGTGGTGATGCCGCTGTGTACCTCTTCGCGCGAACGATTAGAAATATCGAGCAGGACCTTCGCCGTGTCGGCTACTCGCTGAATCGACGCGACCATTTCATCAATCGAAGCCGAGGTCTCGCTCACGCTCGATGCCTGTATCTGCGTGCTCTTCACCATGTTCTGCACGTTGACGCTCATTTCGTGCATGGTGCTGGTGACTTCATCGATTGCTGACGAGCTCTGCAGGCTGATCTTCGCGGATTCGTCCGACGCTCCGGCAACCTGTGCGGAAGCGCTGGCCACCTGCGACGCCGCATCCTTCACGTTCCGAACCAGGCTCCGCAGGCCCTCGACCATCTTCGCGAATGCGTTCCCCAAAGTGTCATTCGCGGAGCGTGGCTTTACATCAATGCGAAGGTTTCCACCCGCAATGGCTTCAGAAAGGCTGGCCATTTCTTTGAGGTAGGTAACCATGCCCTCGAAACTTCGGCCCAATTGTCCAATTTCATCGGTTCGCTGAATATCGATCTTGTGTTCCAGGTCTCCCGCGTCGCCGATCTGTTTGGCTACTTTCATGAGGTTCGCCAACGGATCGGTGATCGACTTTGCCGTTCGGTATGCGATGAAAATTCCGAATCCAAGAGCGACGAATGTGCTCAGCAGCGATATGACAATGATTTCAGTCTCGGCTTCCTTGTCCGATTTACGCCGTTGGTCGACCAGGTTCTTCGTTTCCTGATTCACCTGGCTCAAATAATCGCTTGAAGTCTTGACCCAGGCGGACGCGTCTTTCTGCAAGTAATAGATTTGTAGATCTGCCACAGTGGCGTTCCCTGCATCCACCTCGCGCCGTTTCTCGAGCATTGGCTGAGCAAATTCTGATGCCCATGCCTTTTCGTTCTTCGCCATGTTGTCAAGCGCGGTGCGCTGCCCGTCGGAACTAGCCAGCTTCTCGCCCTTTTCCACGTCTTGGCTCAGGTCGCGGATCCCGTCGTTCATGCGGTCCACTTCACGGCTGTCGCCACTCAACAGATAGTTGCCCAAATAGAGCCGGTTCTGCATGAGCTGAAAGCTGATGTGGTCCGTCAGTTCTTCCATTTCCAGCGCTTGCTGCGCCGAAGCCTTCGCGCTGCTCTCGTGTTCCACTGCGACGAGGATCACCGCCAGCAGGATCAGCACTGTGGCCAGAATGGCGCCGAACCTCACGTAGAGTTGCTTGGTTATAGACATGAATGTCGCTCCGCTGCTTCGACTCGCGAACGCCACTAGTTAGTGGGGTCGAACTTAAACTCCAGGGTCTCCGTGGTATCGGCGCCGGCGGAGTCGAACTTCCATTTTTTCACTGCATCCACCGCGGCAGTCACAAGAATCGGGTGACCACCGATTACTTTCGTTTCCTTCACTGTGCCATTGGCCGAAATGACGACTTCCAGCTTCACCACGCCCGTTAGCGACATCTTGCGCGCTATCTCGGGATACTCCGGATAGACCCGGTTCTTCACCTTGCGGTCAGAATGCTCCTGGGCAAATCCCCGGACGGAATAGGATGTGATACCGAATACTGCAGCCACTAACAGAACCACAAAAATGCAACTCCGCACACTTCGCACGGTTGTCACGGACACTTCCCCCCTCGAATTAAATGGATTTTCGATACAAATCCACTGCAAAGGCCTCGCGTAAGCGATTACCTGAATCTTCACTTAACTCGTCATGAAGTTGTACCGAAATAGGAAGGCGCCAATTACGTCGGTACCGTCTCAAAAGTCAGCTGTATCCGACCACACCGGCACGGGCGAATGCCCATGTGCCTGAGCTCGGAACCAGATGCGGCGTTCTGCCACATGAGTCTTTTCCCTTGACTCGAATTGAGAGCGCACGATAGAGTCCGATTAATCAATAACTTGGAACGCTGAACCTTCAGGAGTCGATTACGGGAACCGAGCACATTGTGGGACAACTGCCTGAAGTACCCAGCCAGAACGCTCGGTTTCAGCAGCTGCTGCTGGAATTTTCAAATGCCGCTTCAAAGACCCTGCCGTCGACGGAAATCCTGCGTCTGTTTTGCCGGAGCGTCAGATCTTATTTCGAAGTCAGTGGCGCTTACATATGGCAGTTTGTTCCTCCAGACCAACTTGAGGCAGTAGAGGCCGACGGGTGGATGGCGGAGCAACTTCTCAGGGTGCGACTGAAAACCAACCAAAGCGCAATTGTCATCGAGGCCATTCGGAAACAAAAGCCCATCCTGGTCAACTCGGTGGATCCGGCGGTCTATCCCATGGCAGCGCAGTTCCAGACGAAGTCTCTACTGGCGGTTCCTCTCATCGTTTTTAGTGAAGTTATTGGTGCAGCAGTTTTTACTCACATCTCTGATTCAAATTTTTTCACCGAGGACCACGCGGCCAAAGCCACCATTCTGGCCGGACAACTGGGTAGCTTGCTTGAAGCCGCACGCCTGTCACGAGAGAAAAAAGAAGAAAAACGTCGCACGGAAATTTTGGCGGATGTGGCCGAGAGCTTTCGCGACCTGCCGGATTCACATGCGTTGATCGATTTGTTCGTCGACCACCTTCGCGTTCTGCTGCGCACCCGGCTGGTGTGCCTCTATGGGCGCGAGGCCGGGGGATTCAGGCTATGGGCCGTCGGCGCTGACGATTCGGCAATGGCCAACAGTGTCCGCGCGCGCCAGGACCGCAAGGGCTTCCATTTTGCGTCAGACATTGCGCATCGCGCAATCTCCGCTGGCGGCTTGATTTCCATTTCAGTAAATCCCGCGTCGCATTCTATTGGAGAATTTGTTCCCGCCGGCACTCTCCTCGCCGTCCCGTTTCGAACCTCGAGCAAAGAAGGCGCCGTGCTTGTGTATCCGCGACACGATGGCGCATTTACCTCAGAAGAAAAAAAACTCTTACCAGTCATCACCAGCTTCGCCGCGGTCGCGATTTCGAACGCTGAACTTTATGGAACCGCGCGCGCGCAGGCCCAGGAACTTCAGCAGATCCTGAACATCGCTGCGGAACTGGGATCCATATCCGATCTTGGGCAATTCATGGCCAGGCTGATTCAAAAAGCCTGCGAGTTTCTCGGATTTGAGCGTGCGTTCGTGGGGGTCATTCAAAACTCCGCTCTTCAAGTCCACTGGAGTTTTCGGGATGGCAAACAAGGGCCAGGCGGTTACCTGATTCCTGACGGCGTTTTGACCCGCGCCATCTTGAACAAAGAGACCTTTTGGACCGACGATGCTTCGAAAGTCACGGGGGTAAATGCCGAGATCGTCGAACAGTTCAACATCCGCCAACTGCTGGTGGTTCCTTTGCTCGGAGCTGAAGGGAAGCCGATCGGCGCGTTCGGGGTCCTTGACCAACGCGGACAGGAACCCATTAAGCAGGAGGACATCAGAAGGACCCAGGCCCTTGCTGCGCACATGGCGGTAGCGCTCGAAAATGCGCGCTTCTTCACGCGCATGGAGCAAACCACCCGTCACTGGGTAGAAACCTTCGATGCCATAGCAGATTTCATAGTCGCCCATGATGAGGCGGGAAATGTGCTTCGGGTAAATCGCGCCCTGGCGGATTTCATCGGGGTACAGCCGCAACAATTGATCGGACTAAACATGTCCACATTGCTGGCCACAGGAACCCCCGGACCTTTGTCGCTTTCCTGTCCGTTCTGCAGGCCAACCGGCGACTTGTCTGATGAGTACGTGCATCCGGCGCTGGAGCGGACATTCCTGGTGTCAACTTCACAAGTCCATGCCGCCAGCAGCGAGGGTTTGCATACAGTTCATGTTCTCAAGGACATCACGGATCGGCGCGAAGCGGAGCGGCGCTATCGCGAACTGTTCGACAACATCCAGGAAGGCCTGTTTTTCTGCAGTCCCAACGGCAGGTTCGTCGAAGTAAACGATGCTCTGGTCCGCATGCTTGGGCGTAGCAGCCGCGAAGAGTTGTTGCATTGCGACCCGCGCCAGGAAATTTTTCTTTCTCCAGAACAGCACGCGAGCCTTTTCGCCGCACTCGAGCAGGCCGGTGCCTTGCACAACGGTCCGGCTGTGCTCAAGCGCAAAGACGGCAGCCCGGTACACGTTCTGATCAATGCATTTGCCGTTCAAAGCACACACGGACAGATTTCTCAGTATCGCGGCTTGATTCTCGACATCAGCGGGCTCAAGGCGTATCAGGCCGAGTTGCAGAGGGAGCGCGACTTTTCGGGCAAAATCCTCAACAATACCCAGAATCTGATTCTTGTCGTGGATGCTGCCGGCCTTGTCAACTATGCCAATCGCCGCTGGCAGGTGATGGGCTACGAACAGGAGAGTATCATCGGCAAGCCTCTAGCATCGCTGGTGGCGCCCGCCGGCAACGACGCGTTCCGCGAGGCTTATGCCGCCACCCTCTCCGGCAATCAGGTGGACAATCTCGATTTGCAGATTCTGCGCTCTGACCGGCGGATCGGGCAGTTCTCTGTCAATCTCAGTCCTATGCGGGACGATCGCGGACAAGTGAGCAGCATCGTTGTAGTCATGAGCGATGTGACCGATGCCGCATCGTTACAGTCGAAGTTGATGCATACCGAAAAATTGGCAGCAGTGGGTCAACTTGTTTCCGGCGTGGCGCATGAGGTGAACAATCCTCTCACCGCCATCTTGGGATTTGCCGACCTGCTTATGGAAAATCCGGAAATTCCCGAGAGCGCCCGCAGGGACTTGCGTGTCATTTTGCAAGAGGCGCAGCGCACCAAACAGATCGTTCAGAATTTGTTGAGCTTCGCCCGCCAGATGCCGCCCCAACGCAAGCCTCTGCAACTGAATCCCATTCTGAGGCGCACCGTCCAGTTGCGGGCTTACGATCTGCAGAGCCGCGGAGTTTGCGTTAACGAGGATTTACGCGATCCCCTGCCCCTGGTGATTGGCGACCCGCATCAGCTTCAACAGGTGTTCCTGAACATTCTGAACAACGCCTATGACGCCGTCCGCGACAAAGAACAGGCTGCCCGGATCGAAATCTCAACCCGCAGCACAAATCAGTTCATCGAGGTTACGTTCCGCGATAATGGGTGTGGGATCAGCGAGCCGGACCGGATATTCGACCCGTTTTTCACCACCAAACAGGTCGGCGAAGGCACCGGGCTTGGCCTGAGCATCTGCTATGGGATTGTGAAGGAGCATCGCGGTGAAATCGTCTGCCAAAATAACGCCGATGGCCCCGGCGCAACCTTCATCATCAGGTTGCCCCGAGCGCCGCAGCGCGAATCAGTTTCAGCAGGGGGCACGCAATCGTGAGCAGCCCGGCTCTGCACCGGAAGACTTTGCCGATTTTGCTGATCGAGGATGAGCCCTCCGTCATGAGCTACGTTCAGGCTGCGCTCGAACGCAATGGCTACGAGGTCGTTTGCTCTAAGTCGGGTGTGGATGGGCTGCGGCAACTCGAATCCGGCGAGTTTCTAGGCGTAATCTCGGACATGCGCACGCCCGGTGGGGTCGATGGCGCCGATGTATTCGCGTGGATTTCGGCCAATCGCCCGAACCTCGCGGGCCGACTCGTTTTCATAACAGGGGATGTAGCGAATGAGGAAACGGTAGCAACTCTGGAACGAACCGGCGTACCTTGTGTGGAGAAACCGTTCAGGGTTCAACAGTTCATTGCGGTCGTGGAGCAAACGATGGGAAAACCCGCTGAGTAAGCCGCTATTACGCGAACAAAAATTCCTTAGTCCTCAGTTCCTTGATCCTGTCCCTAAGCTTGGCCGCCTTCTCAAATTCAAACTTTTTCGCAGTCTCGCGCATTTCTGTTTCAAGCTTGGTGATGAAGGCATCGAGTTCTTCCTGGTTCTTGAAATCGGGGATGCCGTCAGCCTCAGTGCTGGCGAGCTCGGCGTAGTCCGCTTCCACAATGCTTGCCAGCGACATGTCGAGCGGCCGCACGATGGATTGCGGAGTGATTCCGTGTTCCGTGTTGTAGGCTTCCTGAATCGCGCGTCGGCGGTCGGTCTCGTTGATCGCTTTTTCCATCGACTCAGTCATGCGGTCCGCATACAGCACGGCTTTACCATTCAGATTTCGCGCGCAACGGCCAATCGTCTGAATCAGCGATCCGCTTGATCGTAGGAATCCTTCTTTATCGGCATCGAGCACCGCAACCAGTGAAACTTCCGGCAAATCTAATCCCTCACGAAGCAGGTTGATTCCAATAAGCACATCGAACTCGCCGCGTCGCAGATCACGAAGAATCTTTACCCGCTCCAGCGTCTCAATTTCGGAGTGCATGTAGCGGCACTTCACGCCGACTTCACTGTAATACTCCGCCAGGTCTTCGGCCATGCGCTTGGTCAGCGTCGTTACCAGGACCCTTTCTCCACGCGAAACCCGGTCGCGAATCTCATGCAGCAGGTCGTCTATCTGGCCTTTCACTGGCCGCACTTCGACAGGCGGATCGACCAGCCCGGTCGGGCGGATAATCTGCTCAATCACCACCCCTGCGGACTTAGTCAGCTCATACGGTCCCGGCGTCGCGGAGACGTAAACCAATTGGTTCGTTCGGTGCTCGAATTCCTCAAACGTCAGTGGACGATTGTCCATCGCAGAGGGCAACCGGAAGCCGTATTCCACCAGAGTTGATTTTCGCGAGCGGTCGCCATGATACATGCCGTGCAACTGGGGCACCGTTTGGTGCGACTCGTCGATGAACATTACGTAGTCACGCGCAAAGTAATCCAGCAGCGTCGGCGGCGGCTCACCCGGCATGCGTCCGGTGAAATGCCGCGAATAATTTTCAATGCCATGGCAATATCCGACTGACTTGATCATCTCCAGGTCATACATGGTGCGCTGGTGCACGCGTTGCGCCTCGACCATTCGGCCTTGCTTCTCCAGTTCCTTTTCCCACCATGCCAGCTCTTCTTTGATTGTGTCGACTGCACGCGATCTTGTTTCCGGCTTCATCACATAATGTGTCTTGGGATAGATTGGCAGCCGGACATACTTTTGCTTCACCGTACCGAACAGCGGATCGATTTGCGAGAGCGATTCCACCTCGTCGCCCCACAGTTCGATGCGATACGCCATGTCGTCGTAGGTCGGGAAAATCTCGATCACATCGCCGCGCACGCGAAAAGTTCCGCGGCGAAAATCGCCGTCGGTCCGCTCGTACAAAATCTCCACCAGTTTGCGCGTGATGTCTTCACGCTTGATCTTCTGCCCCTTTTCAAGGAACAAAAGCATTCCGTAATAAGCTTCCGGAGATCCCAGGCCGTAGATGCAGCTCACCGATGCCACAATCAGAACGTCGCGTCGCTCAAACAACGAGCGCGTGGCCGACAAACGCAGCTTGTCCAGCTCGTCGTTGATTGTGGCTTCTTTTTCGATATAGAGGTCGGCGGCGGGAACGTAGGCCTCGGGTTGATAGTAGTCGTAGTACGAAACAAAATATTCAACCGCGTTATTGGGGAAGAAATTCTTGAACTCGTGATAAAGCTGTGCTGCCAGCGTCTTGTTGTGCGCCATCACGAGCGCGGGGCGGTTTACCCGCTCGATGACTTTCGCCATTGTGTAGGTTTTGCCCGATCCGGTAACGCCGAGTAATACCTGATGCTGGTCGCGGTCGAACACACCACGCACCAGCGCTTCAATAGCAGCGCCCTGATCGCCTTTCGGCTTGTAGTCGCTGATGAGTCGGAAATCCATTCGAAAAAACCTGCGGAGAAGCCGGCACTCCACTCACGCCAAAGAAACGCCCTCTCACAGAAAGGAATTTCGGCAGGTGAGCATCTCTAAATTATAGCGTGGAGTAATTTACGACCGGCGCCACAGAAGCGGCGCTCAATGAGGCATTTTGAAATTGATTGTGATCTGGGTCTCAATCTCGACTGGCTCGCCGTTCAAGAGATAAGGACGATACTTCCATTGTCGAACAGCGTCCACAGCGGACTTCGCCAGCGCAGCGTCCCCGGCGAGAACTCTAACTTTGGTGATGGCTCCGTTCTTACCGATGCTCGCCAAAAGTTCCACCACCCCTTCTCTGCGCATCTGCAAGGCAGCCATTGGATACTCCGGGGGCACTCTCTTCACCAACAGACCTTGAGTGATGCCCTGGGAAATCCGAAGCGTTCCCGGGGTGGGCTTGGGTACCACTACGTTGGTATCAACAATTTTGGCCAGTTCAGAATCCGATCCGCTCGAACTCGGCAGAACAAGCGTCGGCGGCGCTGGCGCGGACGCGGGTTGTTCCTCAGCGGTCGTAGAGGCCGCCCTCCTGTTCACCTGAAGCGGTTTTGTGGCCACGGTTGGCTCGGGCTCAGGTGTTTCCGCAGGTATTGAAATATCGATCCTTTCTTTAGTCGGAAATCCTTCTGGAGCAGAGCTTGTACCTTGAGACACGCTCAAAGTCGGGACGTTGCCACTCGCAGGAGCAGTCGAAGGGGAAGATGGCTGGGCATCGGGTGCTACGGTCAAATCTGGCGAGGGTTTTGTGTCCTGCGGTTCTCCCTGGATCGGTGCCGGTGACGATGAGGCTGTGCTCTCGGCTTGCCTAGCTCCAAAATGCACGTAGCGCATCGGCTGAAATTTGCGCCAGGCGAAAAAGCCGCCTACACCAACAACCAGCAGGCAGGCAATGATCCAGAAAATTTTGCTTCCACTTCCGCTGCTTGGTGCGGGCCGGCGCGCATGGGAAAGGATCGTCGGAATGTTGGGTTCGGCTTGCGGGTGAAAACTGGTGTCCGCGAAAATCGGATCATGCGTTGCCAACGGCGGCGCGCTTTTAATCTCGTGTGCAGTTCTGGTTTCCGTTGCGGCGGTACCCACCTGATCGGCTTTTTCGCGTGCCATAGCGGGCGCCGCTGCCGCACCCGAGCTTGAGCTTGCGAAGCCGGCATTGGGATTCGCGTGTTTAACCCCGATTGCAGGGACGGGCTCCGGCCCCTTTTTCTGCTCTGCTTCAAACAACGAGGAAGGCATGTTGGCGCTTCTGGCCGGTAGGCCCGTCTGCGACGAAACAACTGGAGGTGGAGCCGCATGCGAGGGCTCGGTCAAATGTGCGGACGCTGAAAAATTTGCCGGAGCTGGATTTACACTTTCCGCGTGATCACTTGCTCCAGTCGCAGGCCGCTGCGGCGGCGTATTCTTGCGCAGCAATCCTTTCGCAACACGCAAGGTATTTTTCGACTGTTCAATGTTGATCGGCTTTGTCAGTACCAGATTGGCGCCAATCTTGAATGCCTTCGCAACTCCAGCTTGTCCCTCCGCAACGGCGACGCACAACGAGCTGTGATTCAAACTTGAGCTTCGTGCTCCCTTGAATAGTACCGACGCATTCTGCTCGTCATTGCAGTCAACCACCAGAGCGTCAAAGGGCTCCTCGCTCAATTTCTTTACCGTGACGAAGGGTTCAAACGAGAGCTCGACGGTAAACTCAAGCTCGCTCAGAACTTGAGTGACCAGCCGCGCAGATTCCTCGTCAGGGCAGAAAAGGAGGGCTTTGTAGCTCATACTGCGATGGTAGGTACACTGGTATCGAGCAGCAAGTTACTGACGTAATTGCGTAATGCCCCGAAACGAAAACGCCAATTCAGGCATTCCGTTGTGGCTCAAGCTCTTGTGGAGCGCCTGGATCGCAGTCTGGATACCGGTCTATTGGCGACAGTACGGTGCTCAGAATTTTCTCTATTTTTGTGACGTTGGGAATCTATTCATCACCGCTGGCCTCTGGCTCGAAAGCCCGCTCCTCATTTCCTGGCAAGCGGTCGCGCTTCTCGTTTTCCAGAGTCTCTACGCCCTCGATCTCATCGCCGCATTTTTATTCTCACACCATATATTCGGCGGGACCGAGTACATGTTCGATCCCCACATTCATCTCCTGGTTCGTTTGCTGGGCTTGTATCACATGGTAGTTCCGCCGTTGCTGCTATGGGGCATCCATCGGCTTGGCTACGATCAGCGCGCGCTGAAGCTTCAAACGCTCACAATGTGGATTCTGGTGCCGGTGAATTTTTTCTGGCGGCCGCAATACAACGTGAACTGGGCGCGTGGACTCGGCTTCGAGCAGCACACGATGCCCGCATGGCTTTATCTGATCGCATATTTAGTCGCGGTTCCCCTCCTGATCTACTGGCCTACGCATCTTGTTCTCCTGCGTTGGAGTAGCCGAAGGCATAGGTGACCGTATCGCTCTTTGTTAGGGGAGCTTACTGACTGCCCATCCGCTCTTGCCCTCATGAGTAACGAGAATGGTGCTGAAATGCGGACGTGCTGGTGCATCGGAACCATTGAACAAGACGACCGGAAACGAGTACTCACCTTCATTCATTCGCCTTCCATGAGCAATCTCGTAGGCTGCCTGCGGTCCCGGCGAGAAAAAGCGTTGCAGCTTTTCAGAGCTGGCATGTTGTCGCGCCGAGTCACTTAGCATCACGATTCCCGTCTCATGATCTTCGGTCTGCCACGCATGTAGGAATCTGTTCGCCGCCGCCAGGGCTGAGCTGTACGAACCATCGACCACATGGGACAGCTTTTTGCGCGAGTGTGCAAACGATGTACTCGAAACAACACAAAGAAGCAGAACCAAGACCGCTCGACGAATCATTAAGAGATTTTCCGAACAAGATCAAAAAGAAAAAAGAGGCGTTCGAGGTTCCTCAATGTTTTTATTGGTGGGGCACGGGAGTCCTCGCCCGTGCTCATTCCGCATTGTGGCAGTTGGACGGTGGATTAGCCGGCAGAAATCACGCAATCAGCTTCGCCAGCAGGAACGCCGCCGTTGCAGCCACTCCGCCGATCACCATGGTCTGCAAGGCGCTGCGCCATGCTCTCGCACCGGTATATTTTCCTTTCACAAATCCAAAGAAACCCAGTGCAGCCAGCGTCACGATCGCTGAAATAAACAATCCCCGATGCGCATTCGCAAGGATCACATACGGTGATAGGGGGATCAATCCGCCAGCAATGTAGGCGCCTGCAATCGTGGCCGCGCTGGTAACCGCTCGTTTCGGATCAGGCGACTCCAGCCCTAATTCGAAGCGCATCATGAAGTCCACCCACGCATCCGTACGCTGGCTCAGGGCGTCAACAATCGGCTTGCTCTGCTCCGCTGTCAATCCGTAGCCCTGGAATACGTAACTGACTTCCGCTTTTTCCTGCTCCGGAATCTCTTCCACTTCGCGATACTCTCGTATTCGCTCCTGTTCGTAGTGTTCCGCATCGCTCTTCGCCGCCAGATAGCCACCCAGCCCCATTGCAATCGAACCGGCAGCGATTTCGGCAAGTCCGCCGACTACAATCAGCCGGGTTTGCATCACCGCGCCAGAAAGTCCTGCCGCTAGCGCAAACGGTACCGTAAGGCCATCCGACATACCGATCACGACATCGCGAACAAAATTGCTGGCGGTAAAATGCTTCTCCACGTGAGCAACGTGTGCCATCAGGGCTTTGCCTCCAGGGTGTGAGTTTTCAAATATTCTCGTGCCAGCCGGACCACGTCACGCTCCCCCTTGTAGGACAATTTCTTCTCCGCATCTTCGAGCGATATCCAGCGCGCCTGCCGCACTTCAATCCGCATCTCCGGCGAAACATCATCGATGGTTCCTGATTCGTAAGCTAATAGATAAAAGGTGACTATTTTAAATACCCGCTGCTGGTCTCCCCAAGAGCGCACGTAGACGTACTTGATATCGCCGAGTTTGGTCACTATGGTGGCCGCAATTCCGGTTTCCTCACGAGCCTCGCGTAGCGCAGTTTCCGCGGCTTTTTCTCCTGCGTCGATCAGGCCTTTCGGCAGCGCCAGCCGTTCTTTTGGGTGACGTTTTTTGTCACTTTTGGACGAATCAGGATCCCCCTGTGGCTCAATCACGGCTATTTCCCAGCCACTTGCGGCCTTCCGAAGTACGACACCCCCGGCTGAGATCTCTCGTAACATCGCCCGTAACCCCGCTCCAACTTATCAGGAACAAATGGCTTCGTCATGTGTTTGAAACATTGGGAAATACGGTAACTTCCAGCTACTCCTGCGGGAATATGTCCTGCGGGGAGAGGCATCTAACTTGCTGTAGGTTGTATAGCAATAAGAGGCCTGAGTCATGGCCATGAAGGGCTTGCAGAAGATCGTTCGGTCGGTGCGCGCTCTGGGGCGCAGCATCTCTGGCACATCTGTTTCGCTGTCGCCCTCTCCAATTCCTGCAATCGGACTTGCGCTTGGCGGCGGATTTGCCCGCGGCATCGTTCACATCGGCGTTCTCAAGGTCCTCGAGCAGGAGGAAATTCCTGTAGGTTGCGTGGCTGGAACCAGCGTAGGCGCGTTGATCGGCGCCGCTTATTGCAGCGGAGTGACTCCGGCTGAGTTGGAGCAGGTCGCAGCGCGGGTACGTTTTCGCGACCTCGCTCGATGGACGCTTTCCCGCTACGGCTTCGCAACCAACATGCGGATGATCACGTTCCTGAACAAAGTTCTGAAAGTGCACACATTTGAGGAGTTGCAAATTCCGCTGGCAGTGACGGCGACCGACTTCGGTTCCGGCGAAGGCGTAGTTTTTCGTTCCGGCCCGCTGAACGATGCCGTTCGCGCCAGTTGCGCCTATCCTGGCGTTTTTCTTCCAGTGAAAGTGAATGGCAGATTATTAGTCGACGGCATGCTGGCCCACTCTCTGCCGACACAACCTGCACGCGATATGGGCGCCGATAGAGTGCTCGCCGTCAGCCTCCGCAGTCACTGGAAAAACAACGAAGGTCCGCGCCACATCTTCGATGTAATTGGTCAATGCTTCTCGATTGCCCAGGACATAAACTGCGCCTCTGCCCGTCAATGCGCCGACCTGGTGATCGAGCCGGACGTCACCGGATATCGTTACGACGATTTCGAACACAGTGCCGAACTGGTGTCCATCGGGGAAGCGGCTACCCGCGCCATGCTTCCGGAGATCCGCAAATGGCTGGAGCCCGAAAAAGCCAAACACCCACTTCAGGCAGCCGCTATCGGGCCCGCGCTTGAGCCGATTTCCCCCAAATAAAGTCCGAAGCCAGCTCAGGCCATGTAGGACATGTACCGCTCGATCTGTTCTTCGGTCTTAAGCGGCGCCTTCGAAGAGTTGGCATAAAACGAGCGATACCATTCGACCGTCCACGCGATTGCCTCGTCTTTGCTCAGAATATTTGACCAACCGAGTTGCGCCTCTACTTTCGAAGAATTCGCCGGCTTTGAGCGTGCATGCTTTCTGGATCTCCTCATGGGTGCGGGATTCGATTCATCCTCGTCCCAAAGTTGAACAAAATCCTTGGCGAGCTGGGTGGCTGAAATATGGCTGTCGGGGTTAGGTGAAAACTCCCATACACCCGAGTGCTTCTGACCGTTCTCGAACAGTCGTTGTGCCAGCGAGAGGCACGCCGATGAGGCGTCGAGAACATGCCAGATGGGAAGGATTGGTCCATTCCTGACATCTACCGGTTCGCCGTACATGATGCTGCGCACCAGGTTCGGCACCGTGCGGCCCTCCCTCCAATCCCCACCCCCGATCGCGTCAGCCGAAACTGCGATCCCAACCGCAGTCTTTTTGTCCCGGAAGAACGATTGCATGTATGCCGAGCTAGCCAGTTCGATGCTTGCCATGGTTGCGCTGTGAATGTCAATTGTCTTCGACGCCGATTGGAAAGACTTCGGTTCATCTCCAGCATGACTACCGCTGCACAGGTTAACGATCACCCGTACAGACTTCGTTAGCCTGGCTTCCTCGAGGATGAACACCGTCCCCATCACATTCGTGTGGAACGTTTCCACCGGTTCACGAATGGCAAGCTGAGGAGTGGAGCGGCACGCACAATGAATAACAATCTCCGGCTGAAATTCAGCAAACGCGCTGGCGAGAGAGTTGCGGTCGCGCACGTCAGCGAAAATCGAGGTTGTGCCGCGATCGAGAAGGGTTGCGTCAAAAAAATTCGGGCGCGCTGCGGGGGGCAGTCCGTATCCACAAACCTGTGCACCCAGAAGTTTCAGCCAAGCGACCGTCCATCCGCCCTGAAAGCCGCTGTGCCCGGTTACCAGAACCCGTTTCCGGCGATAGAAAGTATGAAAGGAATGCGCCATCAGCGTAGCCAATAGATGAGGGCGGCGGCGACCGCGGTAATCGCCAGAGTAGCAATGGTGTAGCCGTGCGCGCTGATCCAGCTTTCTGGTTTTTCAGTGCTGAAAAGTCCCGTCACCGGGCGTCCGGAGACACTTCGTTCTTCGCAATCCATGCAGATAGCACGACCCGGCGAGACCGGGAATCCGCAAGATTGGCACACAGGCACGTCTGTCGTTACCGCACGACCGGAAGCGGCAGGCTTTGGAAAACTCTCCCATTCCAGCGCCTCAGGAGCGTGCCATGAAAGTGGAGTGCTCACTGCACTTGGTTTTGTTGCGCTGGAAAGAATCACCTCATCTGAATTCTCAGCCGCTTGCATATGCTCCAGCGCCGTGCTCACCAATTCTGCAAGGCGCTCGGCCGATTGGCGATCGCCATCGCTAAATTCAAACCCACTTGAGGCTAGCTGAAAAAATCCTTCCGTCTTCGAATCGCGGACCACAGCAACAAGCAAACTCTTCGCGATTTCATGGGCGACGCTTTCTCGTGTGCCAATCTCCTCAGGTTTTACACTCGCTTCACTGCCAACTTCTGGTGCATCAACGCCAGAAGCAGCGCGATATACGAACCGGTCGCCCTCCCGCAAGCCCAGGGCGGCCCAGTCAGCGCCGGTGATGAATCTGGCCCTATCGGCGAGCAATTGCATGCATGCGTAAAACTCAACTCTTGCGTTCAACACAAATTCGGCGTGTCCGGAAGTCTCCGGACTCGGAGAGGACAATGCGCGCTTGGTTGCCGCTGCCGGTGCCATGGATACCTATTCGGAGTGTCGCTTTGGTTTTTTGAGAGTGTCAAGCGCGAAAGGACATCTGGTAACCCAAAGTCATCCCTTTTGCAATTCTTCGAAGCTGCTGGCGATCCAGTAAAGCTTTTCCACATCGGGCAACTCCCAAATCGGCACGGGATCTGCAACGCGAAAGTGATAGGGCACATTTCCTTTGGAATCATTGTCATCGACGTGTCGATGTAAACCCTAGAAGGTCGTATGCAGCATGCAGCACCCAAGTCAGCATCTTCCAATTCCAATCGGCGGAAGCATCTGACGTTACGCCGAGCCGTGGAATCACGCGACGAGTTGGTGTTTATCACAGATTCGATGGGAGTGGTTCAATACGTAAACTCCGCCTGCGAAATCCTCACTGGCTATGCCGCCGCTGAAATGGTCGATGACAACATCGAGCGGATTACAGCCGAACTCCCCAAATGCGAGAGCTACGAGTCGTTGCGCGCCAAAGCACTTGAAAAGGGAGTTTCCCACGGCACCATCGCTTTTCGCTGTAAAAATGGCTCGGCGGTGGAACTCCAGCTGGCCATCACAGTTGTTCTCAACCCGCGCACACAGGAAGTCATGCTTGCCTGCACCGGTTTGGCTCTGGCTCAAGAACAAGATGTTCTCGCCGCAAACGGTCCGGCGGAAATTGATCCTATCGGGGCATTCACCCGTGGTATCGCCCATGACTTCAACAATCTGCTGATGGTGATCGGCGCGTACGCTGAAATGGGGCTCGCAGCGGTTGATCCCGGACATCCCGTGCGTCGGAATCTGCAGGAGATCCAGGCCAGCGTTCGTCGCGCCTCAGATTTGAGTCGCAGGCTATTAATGCTTGGCCGCAAGACCAAGGGTCAGCAATTGATTTCAATCAACTGGATCATCGAAGACGTTGCCTCAATGCTGGCCCGGATTATGGAAGAAGATGTTGAGATCCGAGTATCTCTCGGCAAAAACGTCGGCCTGGTGCGCGCCGATCCCGGGCAGATCGAGGAAGTGTTGCTGAACCTTGCAATCAATGCTCGCGATGCTATGCCAAACGGCGGGGAACTTCTCATCGAGACCCATGCCATCCAATTGGACGAGGCCTTCGCAAAACGGCATGTGGGTCTTTCACCAGGCGAATATGTGCGGCTCACAGTCACCGATACCGGCCGAGGCATCGCGCCAAATGAGCTTGCCCGAATTTTCGAGCCGTATTTCACAACTAAATCCGAAGGCAAGGGAACCGGCCTGGGACTGGCAATTGTGCAATCAATCATTCAGCAGAGCAGCGGTTCCATTTCGGCGATTAGTGAACCAGGGGTCGGCACGTCGATCAACATCTACCTTCCCATTGCCGGCCAGCCGGTTGAAAGAACGGCGGGTTTGTGCAGGGAGCAGGTCTCAATTCCAGGCGGCAACGAGTCTATTCTCGTAGTTGAGGACGACAAGCACCTGCGCGAGTCGATGGTCGAATTTCTCTCCTCCCTGGGATACGAAGTGGGCTCGGCGTCAAGCGGTGTTGAGGCCTTAAAAATTTTGCAGGAAAGCCGAAGAGATCTGATTGTGATCGACGTGGTGATGCCACAAATGAGCGGCCGAGAGATCGCGCGGGCCGTCGCGTCACTTCGTCATCGGTCCAGAATACTCTTCATTTCCGGACATGCCGAAGATGTCGTACTCCGAAAAGGCATCGATGCCGGTGAGGCGAATTTTCTGAAAAAGCCTTTCCCCTTGAGATCGTTGGCGACCAAGATTCGGGAACTACTCGATGAGCCCGTGTCTGCGCTGGCTGCTGCGGCAGCCGCGGGAAGATAGTCCGGCTGCTCTCGTATAATCTCCCGAGCATGGGAATTTCAGTTTCGCGCCAGGACATTGGCGGCGAAGACAAACCTTTTGTTGTTGCTCCCTCGGGCGCCTACAAGCTGCGCTACTCCTCATTCATCTTCATAACTTTATTGTGGGCTGCCATCTATCTCTCTGCCATTTTCAGTCCCGCCCTGCTCGATGATGTCGACACTATCCATGCCGAAGCCGCCCGCGAGATGGTATTGCGCCACGACTGGGTCACCCTCTACACCGACGGCATTCGCTATCTTGAAAAGGCTCCGCTCATGTACTGGAGCGTCGCTGCCAGTTATAAGCTATTCGGCATCAGCGAATGGAGTACGCGTCTTCCGCTGGTTTTGTGTGTCCTTGCCCTTCTGTTGGTGACGTATGCCCTGGGCAAGCATGCTTATGGCGAGCGCGCAGGACTCTATGCTTCCGTAGTGCTTGCCACCTCGCTCGGCCCCTATATTTTCACGCGATTTGAAATTCCTGATATAGCCGTAGGCCTTTGGCTCACGCTCAGCGCGTACTTCTTCTTGCTCTCGCTTGAGCAGGGGTCTCCTACGCGTGCAGTCTGCTGGGGACTCGCCGCAACCTGCGCTTTGAATGTGTTGACTAAGAGCCTGATCGGTCTGGTGTTCCCTTTAGGCTCGATTTTCTTGTACCTGCTCATAACCCGAAATCTTCGGCACATTCTCAAACTGCGCCTGTTCTCTAGCGCTCTGGTTTTTCTTGCGATCGCGGCTCCCTGGCACATCCTTGCCGCGCTTCGCAACCCCAGCCAGGGGACGGTTAAAGGCTTTCTCTGGTTCTATTTTGTCAATGAACAATTCATGCGCTATCTCGGCAAGCGCGTTCCTCCAGGTTATGACACCGTCCCGCTTCTCATTTTTTGGGCTCTCACCATTCTTTGGCTGGCTCCCTGGATGGTCTTCCTTCCCCAGGCTCTCAGCAAGGTGCCCTGGCGTGTTCGGGATTGGCACTCGCAGCTCAGTCGGGCCCAGCGCGCCAGCTTATTCTTTGCGATCTGGGCGCTCGTGACCGTGGGCTTTTTTAGTTTTTCGACCCGGCAGGAGTACTACACCATCCCCGCCGTTCCAGCGCTCGCGCTTCTGATCGGTGCATGGCTTGCGAGCGAACCCGTTGAAAGCGAATCCAAAGCCGGAAGAATCTCCTCCTGGACATTCTTCGTCATGGTAGCGTTCGGGTCCGTCGTTGGGCTGGTATTGCTGATTTCCTCGAAGTCCCCTGCTCTGGGCGCCGACCTTGCCGATTTACTGAAGAAGAATCCACAGGACTACGATTTTTCTCTCGGTCATTTTCTCGATCTCACACCCGAAGCTCTGGGAATGTTTCGTCCGCAGCTCGTCGGCGCGATTCTCTCTCTGCTTTTGGGAGGCGCCATCAACCTATGGTTCCGACATCGCCGAAAACCAACTTACGGAAATGCGAGCCTGGCTGTCATGATGGTCGGATTGCTCTTCTGTGTTCACTCCGCGTTCGTCAAGTTTTCACCGATTCTTTCCTCAAAGCAGTTGGCAGTTGCCATTCAAAAGCACTATCAGCCCGGTGATGTTATCGTGATCGACGGGCAATACCATCAAGCTTCAACTCTGAACTTTTATTTGGGCACACGCGTGCGCGTGCTCCATGCGCCCAGCGGGAATTTATGGTACGGCTCGCAATTCCCGGATGCTCCTCACGTATTCGAGACTCCGGCTTCATTCGCCGAGCTTTGGAACACGCCGGTTACTGTCTTCATCTGGTCGGATCAGGACCACCCGGAAGAATTGGCTGATCTGCCGCATTACCTGCTGGCGCGTGCGGGTGGAAAGTCGATTTTCGCCAACCACAGAGCCGATTAGGTGTAATGGTATAATTATGGTGTAAGGTCAACATCATGGCTCTTAATATCAAAAACGCGGAAGTCGAACGCCTTGCCACCGAGGTCGCTCGGATGGCTCGCGAAACAAAAACCGAGGCAATCCGCAGGGCATTGGAGGATCGACGAAATCGGCTCGTCTTGAAGACCTTCCAGCACCGCGAGCGATCTCAGCAAGTAAAGGAGTACCTGGAACGGGAGGTATGGCCGCACATTCCGGCCGGACTTCGCGGCAAAAGCCTGACTAAGCGTGATCGTGAACAAATTCTCGGTCTCAACCGCGATGGACTTCCAGAGTGATCCTCGACTCTTCCGCATTGATTTCGATCCTGCTGAAAGAACCGGGATACGAAACTTTGATCGAGAAGCTCAATCGCGCAGAAATTGTCTTCGTAAGTGCACCGACTGCGGTGGAATCCGCGATCGTATTATCTAGTCGCCTTGGTATGGACGCCAGACCAATGCTCGCAGGCCTTCTTTATCGCATAAACGCGGAGATCGTCGATTTCAACCACCAGCACTATGAAGCTGCGATAGGAGCATACCTGCGCTTTGGAAAAGGTCGGCATGCAGCCGCCCTCAACTTCGGCGATTGCATGTCTTACGCACTCGCTTCGGTCAGCGGCTTACCACTACTCTACGCCGGCAGCGACTTTTCACAGACAGACATCAAGAGTGCGTGAATCTTATATGCTGCCACTCTCTTTCCGCGCACTTCTCGGCATCGCAGTTCTCGGACTGATCAGTTCCTCGATTTTTCTGCTCCTCGCGCTAATCGCCACTATCCGCTTCAAACGTCGCGCGGAGAAAGAACGCAACGCTGCCCTTTCAATCACACTAGCCGATCTTCCTCCCGTCACGATTTTCAAACCGGTACACGGCACGGAGGAACGGCTTGAGCAGAATCTCGAGAGTTTTTTTCAGCAGAACTATCCCCAATACGAAGTAATTATCGGAGCACGCCGCCAAGATGATCCCGCAATCGTGCTGGCGGAGGATGTTCGCCGGCGCTACCCAGGGGTGAAAAGCCGCATTGTGATTTCCGGACCACCGGAATGGCCAAATGCCAAAGTGTTCACCCTGGATAAGATGGTGCCGCTCTCGCGAAACGATTATTTCGTTATCTCTGATAGCGACGTGCGTGTTGACCCGGAGTTTCTCCGCAACGTGATCCCGCCACTTCTCGACCGAAAGCTAGGCTTGGTCACTTGCTTGTATCAAGGCGACCCCGCTTCCGACTTCTGGTCCCTTCTCGAGGCGTTGGGAATGTCAGTCGAGATGCCTTCCGGTGTCGTGACCGCCGACATGCTGGAAGGCATTCGCTTTGCGCTTGGACCTGCGGTTGCCCTTCGCCGCGACTCACTCGATGCGATCGGTGGAATTCGCGCCACCGCCGATTACTACTCAGACGATTACGTCCTCGGCAATAAGATTTGGGCTGCCGGCTACAAAGTCATTTTTTCCCACTACTTCATTCATCATGTCTTGACGCCACGCACCCTGCTTCGAACACTCGGTGACCAACTGCGCTGGATGAAAAGCACCCGTCATTCACGCCCCTGGGGACACGTTGGCACCGGCCTCACCTTCGCCATGCCATTTGGACTACTCGGACTCATCGCGGCGATCGCAATTGGCAAACCCACCTTAGGTCTGGAACTTCTTCTGGCAGCATTCATCAACCGCGTCATTCAAGCAATTTTCGTCGGTGGATGGTTCCTCGAAGACTCGCGGGCTTTGAGATTCTGCTGGCTGTATCCCTTGCGCGACTTGCAAGGATTCTGTGTCTGGGTGGCAAGCTTCCTGAGCCACACCTTTTACTGGCGAGGCGAAATTTACCGCTTCACAGAGGACGGCAAAATTGTTCCTCAGAACCGTCACAGCGCAGCTTCGCCAATTGCAGCACTCTAGTCCCCAGCTCGCCTGAGCCTTCCACCTTCTAGGATGAATTCCTCGCCGCGCCAGAGAATTTTTCGCCCCCACATGCCGCCGATCCACACTGCCACTGCCATAATGTCCCTCAGCGGCAATAACCAGAGCCCCCGCCAAACCCGGCGCTCACGGGTGACTGAAACTCCTGTCACTATGCTGACCAGGAGACGCATAAGCACCGCCAGGGCCAAGAAGCCCCAGGCCCACAATGCGCCTCGCGCCAACAAGAGGCACAAAATCCCCCAAGACAAGGTGTAAGTGAGCACAAGGCCGAAATACCCAGCCGGTCTGGAAGCTCGAATTGTGCGTGCCCATCGCAACTGGTGTAAAAGAAATCCCGAAAAATCGTAAGCTGGCAGAAATGTCTCGACTGTGGAAGTGGACAGCTTTACTTTTAGCCCCAGTTCGGTGGTTCTTTTGCCTAATTCATAATCGTCGCCCAGGAAATCGGCGATCACCTCGAACCCGCCGATTGCCGCGAGAGTTTCGCGTCGCAGGGTCAGGGTCGACCCCAGCCCGAAGCTTAAGCCGCCTTCGATCTGTTGAGCAACCAGAACTCCAGGGACAAACTCCGTGCTGATCCCCAAAGACTCGAGGCGAGAACCGAGGGTGCGCGCCGGGATGCCACGATAAAGGCAAGTCACGAGGCCAACATCAGGTTTGAGCAACTCACTGACAATTGTCCGCAGATAGCCCGGCGCAACGCGAATGTCACTGTCATTGACCACCAACACTTCGTGCTTCGCGATCTTAGCCAGTTGCGCCAGAACGCTGACCTTGCCGTTCGCCCCCAACCGTTTCTCGCAATAGACCAGATGTATATCGCGGTCCGGGAACTCACGTTTCAGTCGGTCCACAAGCGCAATCGCCGGATCATTCTGGTCGTGGACGCCAAACAGGATTTCGTAGCCGCGATAGTCTTGAACGCAGTGTGATCGGAAACTCTCATACATCTCCGGGTCACTTCCCTTGAGCGGCTTCAGGATGGAGACACCGGGAAGCTCAGAAAGGAGCGGCGTGGAATGCTGTTGTTGACCTGCGAAACGCCTCGCGGCGAACACACACAGCAGGCAGTAACCAATGCTTGCCCCTGTCACCACGCCCGCAATTGCGGCCAGTACGTTCAAACGAGTTTTGTACAGGAATACGGAAGGAAAGACAAAACCACCAGGGTGCGCCTGGCGAGAAGGAAATTAACCGCCTTAAGCGCGCGCAGCCGCGACCAGCACGAACACCACCGTCACCAGCAGCAAGGGCTTAGGCAGGACCCTGAGAATTTTCCAGGCTACGAAACTCATCGACGATCCTTCCGCGCGGGGGAGCCCGCGAACGAATCTGTCGGACAAATCTACATCTGGGAGCGGACGGGAATAGGAAACGGGTGGATTTTAGGCCCAAGGACGCTTCGAGCGCAAGACATTTTACAAACCGGTTGGGGTCATTTTTGACGGCACAACTGGGAAAGTCATTCCGAATCCCGCGTTCTCACCAGCCGCGCGAGAATCTCGCGTGGAGCATAGGCGCCAGCCATGTCCTTCGCTGCGCCCGGAACAGATCTTCCCGAGATATCCGGCTTCAGCTCTCAAATTGAGCCATCACGTACAAACCTCGCCTACTGACCAGTGCACCGCTCCTAAATCCAAATAAGTTACGCTTACAACATGCGCAAGAGTATCGGCGACTACCTTGCTGATTTCCAGCAGCTTGGCGGTGAGATGGCGTATGCCGAGCATGTCGGCTATCGCCTTTCACGGTCAACCTACTCAGATGTTGCCGCCCTGGGATTCCGGTTCGCAGCAGAGTTGTTGTCCCGTGGCATTCGAAAGGGCGAGCGCGTCATGCTTTGGGGGCCGAACTCTGCCGCCTGGGTGGCGGCGTTCCTGGGATGCGCTAAGCAAGGAGTGATTGCCGTCCCCATGGATGACGCTGCGTCGTCGGACTTTGCCGTGCGCGTGTCTCAGCAGGTCCAGGCTCGCCTTCTGGTTTGCTCCCGCGACCACGTCTTAGCTCACCTCCCCGTGCTTTTGTTTGAGGATTTGCCGGGCTTGCCGCCTCCGCACCCACCCGTCGACTCACCCGCCGAGCCAGTTTCTCAAGCCGATCCTCTGCAGATCGTCTTTACCTCTGGCACTACAGCCGAGCCTAAGGGGGTGGTAATTACTCACGGCAACGTTCTGGCCAACGTGGCGCCGCTCGAAGCACAAATTTCCTCTTATTCGAAATACCTCCGCTTAGTGCATCCCCTGCGGTTTCTTAACCTTCTGCCACTCAGCCACGTCTTCGGGCAGTTTCTCGGAATCTATCTCCCCTCATTGTTGCGCGGGACCGTTTTTTTTCAGGAAACTCTTAAGCCGTCGGAAATAATTCACACTATCCGGCGGGAGCGTATATCCGTGCTGGTTGCTGTGCCCCGGATCCTGCAGTCATTGAGGGAAAAGGTAGAGCGCGACTTGGACGATTTGGGCCAGCTCCAGAAATTTCGCGATCGCTACATTGCCGCCCAGGAAAAACACTTTCTCCATCGCTGGTGGATTTTCCGTCGCATTCATCGCCAATTCGGATTGAAATTTTGGGCTTTCATTTCCGGCGGTGCGGCCCTCGATCATGAAACTGAGGAATTCTGGTCACGTCTCGGCTTTGCAGTAATTCAAGGTTACGGTTTGACCGAAACCACATCCCTCATCAGCGTCAATCATCCTTTTAAAGTTGGCCGCGGTTCCATTGGAAAGGTCCTCGCCGGACGTGAGGTAAAGCTCGCAGCCGACGGAGAAATTCTGGTGCGTGGCAGCGGGGTCGTATCCGGCTATTGGAGCACTGGAGAGCTCAAGCCGGTCACCTCTGACGGGGGCTGGTATCGTACCGGCGATGTCGGAGAAATCGATGCGGAAGGCAATCTCTTCTTCCGAGGCCGAAAAAAGGATGTCATCGTCACCCCCGCAGGAATGAACGTCTACCCGGAAGATCTGGAGAATGCTCTGAAATCCCAACCTGAGATCAAGGACAGCGTTGTGGTGGCACTCGCGGTCAACGGGAACGCCGAGGCTTGCGCAGTTGTGATCACGAAAACTCCCGATGCTGATATCGCGGCAGTAGTCGAGCGAGCGAACCAGACCTTGGCCGAATATCAACGGATTCATCGTTGGATAGTTTGGCCTTCTGAAGACTTTCCTCGAACTTCCACCCAAAAGCCGCGCCGCGCGGAAATTGCTGAGATCGCCCAAAAGGTCATTAGCGGAGACGGAAAAAGACCGGCGGCCGCCAGTTCGCCGTTGGCCGACCTGATCTCAAGAATCTCTAAACGTTCGCTCGGGGAACTTCGAACCCACTCGAACCTCGATTCGAACTTAAATCTCAGCTCGCTTGAACGGGTCGAGCTTCTTAGTGCGCTTGAAGATCGCTACCAGCTTGATATCAGTGAGACCCGCTTTTCCGCCGTAAATACAGTCGGCGATCTGGAACGGCTGCTCGCTGGCGGACCCGCTGCACGTACCATCTATCACTACCCAGGGTGGGTCCAGCGTTGGCCCGTGACCTGGGTTCGGTTCATCATTCATTATCTTTTGCTGCGGCCCTCTGTGTTCATACTGGGCTGGCCTCGCATCACCGGACGCGAAAACCTTCGCGATGTTAAGGGCCCGGTACTCGTCATCTGTAATCACATTGGCGACGTCGATGTCGGGTTCATACAAACTGCGCTGCCGTTTCACTTACGCCACAAACTCGCGACGGCGACTGGCGGCGAAGCGCTTGAGGCACTGCGCACGCCTCCAGCTACAAGGAATTTTTTTGTGCGACTCTTCGACCGTATCGGATGGTTGCTCGGTGTCTCGCTGCTGAACCTGTTTCCCCTGCCCCGCGCGGCGGGATTTCGCCAGAGCTTTACCTTTGCGGGAGAGTCGGTGGACCGGGGCTACAGTATTCTCATCTTCCCGGAAGGCCGCCACACCACCAGCGGCGCCATGAATCCCTTCCGGACCGGTATCGGGCTGCTGGTGAACAATTTGAGAATTCCTGTCGTTCCCATGCGGATCGATGGACTGTTCGCACTGAAGCAGGAGGGTAGGAGAATGGCGCGACCATTTCAGATCAGAGTAAAAATCGGCGCCCCTATCAGCTTCCCAGAGAATATCGATCCCGAGCGAATTGCTGCCGAGCTTCAGCGGCGCGTGGAACAACTGTAAGAATTTTCAGAGAACATTCACAGTTTCAACAGCTTCTTCACAGCGCGCTTCGGGAAAGATACAGCATTCACCGTATGGACGCGGCCATCAACGCTGGAACGAAAGCTTCCGCAGCTTTGCGAAACTGCTCCTCACGAAGCAAAACTGAAAACAATTTCTTCTCATTTGTGCTCAATCGATCAAATAAAACCGCAGATGTTTCCCGCGGCATCCTAGACGTGGAATCTCTCGCAGCAAATTTCCCCGAGGAGGATACGCATGGCACGCACAGCAGCATCTTCGCACGCATTGACCGATCACGATGAGATTCGCCGTTGGGCTGAAGACCGTGGCGCCAAGCCAGCTTGCGTGCGCGGGACAGGCGACTCGAAGGATATTGGCATGATCCGTCTGGATTTTCCGGGCTACTCCGGCGAAGGCAAGCTGGAGGAAATCTCCTGGGACGATTGGTTCGACAAGTTCGACGAGAGCGGACTGGCATTGCTTGTCCAGGAGAGGACCGCTCGCGGAGAAACCAGCAATTTTAACAAGCTGGTGAATAGGGAGACGCTTGATATCGGCGAAAGCCGGTCCTCTTCAAGAAACCGGCAGCGAGGCGAGAGCTCATCGCGAAAGAGCAGCGAGCGCAATGGCCAGGAATACGAACAATCGGAAGAATACCTTGGCGACGAAGATAGTGACCTGGACGCCGATGTCGAAGAGGAAGAAATGGACATTGAAGAGGTTCGCCCCGCTCGCGTGAGTGCCTCCAATTCGCGGAGCCGTAGGCAACACCAACCACTGAAGCAAAGCAGCCGGAATTCTAAGAAGGGACGGCGAAGCGCTGCCCAGGCGAGGAAAGGCCGCAACCAGAGAAGCTCCCGAACTCGTACCGCAGAAAGTCGTACTTCCAAAACTCGGGGCGCTCGCGGAAAGAGCAGCTCACGATCGGCTCGATCTTCCCGATCGGCGCGAACCGGGCGATCGGCAGCCCCAAAAAAGAGCGCCGGCCGAGTTGCAAGCACGAGCTCTGCGAAATCCCGTCGTAGCAACAGCCGAAAACGAGCCGCTTAAAAGCCTGCACAATGCGGCACAAGTTTGTGCCGCATTTTCCCTTTCATCCAACTCACTTAATCAGCTGCTCTGCTCAGCGACTCCGGACAACGGCTGTCCTTAGCTGGCCATCCAAAAACTTCTCGGAATTTGCGACCTCCGCACAGGTTTCGATTGTGCCAAAGGTCCATTTTCAGAGCCCAAATTTCTGATTTTGCAACGGTTAGCTCACACACGCCGCCGTAAGTGAGGCGGCGAAGCTTTAGCCTGAAGTCGAGAAAGCGCGACTACCCACCTGGTTGAGTCCCACTGACAAGAATCCGATCCATGTAGTTGAAACCCGCCCGGAGGTCGAACCTGCGAACGGCCACATCGCCGCGGGCGGCCCGCCGGCGGACCGGACGCGAGTAGTGTGGGCGCGCTTGCTCTGGGCCAGGCGTCGACTGTTGGGACGCACCATCCTGGTAGGTTTTGTGGTCAGTGTGGTTCTTGCTCTGCTCATCCCCAAACGGTTCGAATCAAAAGCTCGCCTGATGCCACCTGATCAGCAAGCCGGGTCTGGTCTGGCAGCAATCGCCGCACTGGCCGGAAAGGCCAGTGGCTCTGGAAGCAGCAGTTTAGGTTCGACACTTGGCGGTGGTCTGGGCGGGGTAGCTGGCGACCTGCTCGGACTAAAGACCTCGGGCGCTCTCTTTGTCGACATGCTCGGCGGTCCCACCATTCAGGACCAGGTCATAAACAAGTTTGACTTGCGCAAAGTGTATGGCGACCGCTATTTCCAGGACGCGCGCAACGACCTCGCAAAACATACTGACATCAAGGAAGACCGAAAGAGTGGAGTCATAACGATCGCGGTCACCGACCACGACCCCCATCGGGCCCAGCAAATTGCACAAGCCTACGTTGAAGCTTTAAATGGGTTGGTCGCGCAGGTATCCACTTCGTCGGCCCGCCGGGAGCGCCAGTTTCTCGAGACTCGCCTGCAAGCCGTAAAGCAAAATCTTGACGTCGCTGCAAAGCAGTTCAGCGAGTACTCGAGCAAAAGCGGCGCTCTTGATGTTCCTTCGCAGAGCCGCGCCATGCTCGAAAGCGAAGCCACCCTCGAAGGCCAACTTATTGCCGCCGAATCCGAACTCGAGGGTTTTCAGCAAATTTATACAGACAACAACATTCGCATGCGGACCCTCCGCGCCAAAATTGCCGGCCTCAAACAGCAGATTGAAAATATGAGCGGCAACAAGGCGGACCTGAGTTCGAATGAATCTGAGATTGTCGGCGATCTCCCGTCCATCCGCAAACTCCCTCTCGTCGGCGTACAGTGGGCAAATCTTTATCGAGAGGCAAAAATTCAGGAAACCGTCTATGAGCTTCTGACTCAGGAGTACGAATTCGCCAAGGTTCAGGAAGCGAAAGAGATACCTACCGTGAATGTGCTCGACGCGCCCATGGTTCCGGAGAAGAAGTCGTTCCCCCCGCGCATTTTACTCACCTTGTTCGGAACACTCTTCGCTTTCTCCGTGGTCTCAACGGCCATCATCGGAGCCGAGACCTGGCGCGCGAATCAGTCTCCCGAAAAGCAATTTGCCACCGAAGTATGGTCGCAAGTGGCCAATGGTAATTCCAAGCCGACGCTCGTTGCCCACCAGGTCTGGGCGAAGCTGAGCGGCCGCAATGGTTCTTCAGGGAAGAAAACCGCTTAGTCCATTCCCCGCGAAAAGTTTCAACAGCTCGAAATCATCTAGGAAAGAAGGCAGACCCTATGCCCAAAAAAGCTCTTATCACCGGCGTTACCGGACAGGATGGCTCTTATCTCGCCGACTTCCTGCTCGACAAAGGGTATGCAGTCTATGGCCTGGTACGCCGCAGCAGCACCATCAATTTCGAGCGCATTGCGCACTTGCAGGACCGCATCGAGCTCATTCCCGGTGATCTGCTCGACCAGAGTTCGTTGCTCTCGGCTCTCGATCATGCCGAACCGGACGAAGTCTATAATCTCGCCGCGCAATCTTTTGTGCCAACATCATGGAGTCAGCCGGTACTCACCGGCGAGTTCACCGCGCTTGGCGTTACACGCATGCTGGAGGCGATTCGGGTCGTAAATCCGGCCATTCGCTTTTACCAGGCGTCCTCGAGCGAAATGTTTGGCAAGGCGGAAGAGTCCCCGCAGAACGAGCACACACGTTTCTATCCTCGAAGTCCATATGGGGTTGCCAAACTCTACGGCCACTGGATCACTGTGAACGCGCGGGAAAGCTACAACCTCTTCGCTTGCTCCGGAATTCTGTTCAATCACGAATCACCTCGCCGAGGAATTGAATTTGTAACTCGCAAAGTCAGTCACGGCGTGGCGCGCATTAAGCTAGGGATGCAGAAGAAACTTCGTATGGGCAATCTGGATGTCGAGCGCGACTGGGGCTTCGCCGGAGACTACGTTCATGCCATGTGGCTCATGTTGCAGCAGTCAGCTCCCGACGATTACGTCATCGCTACCGGCATTACCCACACCGTGCGAAGGCTGGTTGAAGTGGCTTTTGCTCATGTTCGTCTCGACTATCGTGACTATGTGGAAGTCGACCCCACGCTGCTCCGCCCGGCCGAGGTCTATCACCTTCGTGGCGACTGCTCCAAAGCCCGCGAGTGTCTCGGATGGACGCCAACCATGAGCTTCGAACAACTGATTGCAAGCATGGTTGAAAACGACATACGCCTGCTCTCCCAACCTGCTCCCGTTTCCGCCTTGTCCGCCGCGTAATTGGAACAATTTGACCAATGTCGATTCGATCTCTCATAACCGGCGGAACTGGCTTTGTCGGCCAGCATCTCGCATCGTTCCTACATAGCAGAGGATCACGTGTCGCCATACTTGCCCCGAAGGCGCAGGGGAGTCTCGAGTCAGCTGATTCATCGACGCATTTCTACGAAGCAGACATCCGCGACGCGGCGGCCGTCCGTGCCGCAACACACGATTTCAAGCCAGACCACATCTATCATCTCGCGGCGGTATCATCCGTTGATACTTCACAGCAATCCCCACGTTTCACGTACGACGTAAACGTCTTCGGAACCCTGAACGTACTTGAGGCCGCACTCACATGTTCCCGGCAGCCGAGAGTTTTACTCGTGAGCACCGCACAGGTATATGCGCCTGGCGCCTCCGCGCTGACCGAATCAAGCCCGCTCGCTCCACAGAATCCCTACGCCGCAAGCAAATCAATGGCTGAGCTCTTGCGTGTGCATTACAAAGGTGGAATATTGATCGCCCGATCCTTTAATCACAGCGGCCCCGGGCAGTCTTCCGCCTTCGTTTTGTCTTCCATCGCCAGGCAATTTGTGGAAATAGAACTCGGCCTCCGCGAGCCCAGGCTCTCGCTCGGCAACACGCAAGTGAAACGTGATTTCACTGATGTGCGCGATGTCGTTCGCGCATATTCTTCGTTGCTCGAAAAAAGTCGCCCGAACGAGATCTACAACGTCTGCAGCGGCCGTACATGGTCGGTGCAGCAAATTGTCGAGGAGTTTCAATCGATCTCCGGCATCGCGGTTCGTATTCAGACCGATGCGGCCAAGGTTCGACCCGGCGAAGTGTCTGAAGTTTGCGGCAGCTTCCAGAAGCTTCATGCCGCAACCGGCTGGGAACCAGAGATCAGTTTGCCTACAACGCTTCGCGATTTACTCAGTTATTGGCGCGCTGAGCTGGCAGGCACTGATCGGCAGGCCTCAAGGATCTCTTCAGTGCCCGCCACTTCCTCTCCAGGACATCTGGTATCGAAGTAGTTTCGACCGCATATCTGCCGGCTTCGTCTCAATGAAAATCGCCTTCGACCTGCGCCGTATCGGAAACCCCGGAATCGGGCGCTACATGAAGTGCCTGGTCGAAGCGGTCTTGCAAGAGCATCTCGATAACGAGTACGTTCTCTTGCTCCCGCCGGACAAATGTTCACTGGCAATTCCCGACTTCTGCAAGCTATCCTGCGTCATCCCGCGCGCGCGATACTATTCCATTCACGAGCAGATCGAGTTACCTCGTATTCTCCGGGAGCATCGTGTTGATCTTCTCCACTCCCCTCATTTTCTCCTGCCTCTGGCTCTCCCCTGCCCTGCAGTTGTAACCATCCACGACGTAATCTATCTCGCCTGCCGTGAGGATCTGCCCTCGCCGCTTGGCCGCCTTTACTACAGCGCAATGATGCGCGCGTCTTCGAAATGCGCCAAAACCATCGTTACAGATTCCGTATTCTCGAAGAACGAGATCGTCCGCTACCTGCACGTCCGCCAGCAGAAACTTCAGGTAATCTATCCCGCCGTAGACTCCAGCTTTCAACCGGTCCAAGATGATTACCGCCTGCAGCAAGTGCTCTCGAAACACGGGATCGACGGCGACTACATTTTTTATACCGGCATCTACAAGCCGCGGAAGAATCACGCTGGTCTGTTGAAATCGTTTCAGCACCTGCTCTCTGCTGGTGCAAAGGCAAAGTTGGTAATCTCTGGTCCGGTCGGAGCCGGGGAGCACGCGTTACAGCGATTGGCTGCTGAACTCGAAATTTCGTCTCACGTCATTTTTACCGGTTTTGTGAATGACGCGGAACTATGTGCTCTCTATTCTGCAGCCCGCGTGTACGCCTGTCCGTCAACGTACGAAGGATTCGGCTTCACGGTGCTCGAAGCTATGGCGTGCAATGTGCCGGTAGTCTGCTCCAACTCAGCCTCGCTTCCGGAAGTTGCTGGAGACGCAGCATTGTACGCAGACGCCCGAAATCCGGAAAAATTCGCCTATGCCCTGCATCGTGCTCTCGTTGACGAAAACCTTCGGCGGCAACTGATCAGCCGGGGGTTTCGAAACCTGCAGCGCTTCAGTTGGAAAAATGCCGCGGCTGCATGCCTGAGCGCATACGAAGAGGTCGCTGGACAGTCGCTGTACGAGCCCGCCGCAGCTTAGGTTGTCCGACAACATGACCAGTTTCCAGTCCAGGCTAAGAAGTCTGAAGTCGCGAGTTTTTCTCGCCCGCGGCCGTCGGCCCTTCGCGCGAGGCTACATTTCCTACCGCCAGATCCTACTGGAAGAATACGTTCACAAGACCCTTCCGGATCAAGCGCTGCCCGAAAACTGGGGCTTGTGGTTGGACGAGCGCGTAGTTGAGTATCCGTGGTTTTTGTCGCGACTTCCGCAGACAGCCGGCAGGCTCCTCGACGCCGGTTCGATTCTCAATCACGAATACGTGCTGTCGCATCAGAAATTGCAGAACAAGCAAATCTCAATCTTCACCCTCGCTCCTGAAGACGAGAGCCACTGCGATCGTGGAATCTCTTACGTCTATGGCGACCTGCGCGATTGTTGTTTCCGCGATGAGTATTTCGATTGCGTCGCATGTCTCTCTACCTTAGAACACGTGGGTTTGGACAACACCCGTCACTACACGCGCGATTCTTCGAAAAACGAGTGCAGCCCGGAGTCCTATGTGCGCGCGCTCTTAGAGATGCGCCGGGTGCTCAAGACTGGTGGCACACTTTTCCTCAGCATGCCATGCGGGCGCGCCGCAAACCTTGGATGGCTGCAAGTTTTCGATCAAACAAAAATCAAAACTCTGTTGGAAATTTTCGCTCCGAAACTCTGCCGTGAAATTTATTTCCGCTACACCGATTCAGGTTGGCAGTATTCGTCCCTCGCAGCCTGCGCCGACGCTGGTTACTGTGATGCCGCACAAAGACACGCTGGCGAACCCGCTTTCGCTGCCGCAGAAGCCGTCGTCTGCCTGGAATTGACCAAGTGAGTAGCTCGACTATTGACACCAAAACCACGCCTCCATCGCTCCGAAAAAGCGTGGCACTGAATAGCTTGTGGAATTTCGCCGGCCAGGTCTCGCCCTTGCTGCTGGCGGTTTTCGCGATACCGATTCTCGTCCATAAGCTTGGAGTCGATCGCTACGGAGTCTTGACCCTGGCATGGATCCTGGTTGGTTATTTCAGCCTCTTTGACTTTGGCCTGGGCCGTGCCATCACCAAGCTGCTGGCGGAAAAAATTGCTCTTAACGATTCTGAGAATTCCGCGAGCCTGATTGGGACCGCGCTGCTCTCCATGCTGCTGCTTGGGCTGTTCTTCTGTGCGCTACTATTTGTTCTCGGACCCTGGATCACACGTTCGCTGCTCAAGGTTCCATCAGGTTTGCAGCACGAAACCTTGCGTTGCATACCATGGCTCGCCGCCTCGATCCCCTTCGTAATCGTCACCTCTGGCTTGCGGGGGATACTCGAGGCACAACAAAATTTCGCGATCGTGAACGGTCTGCGCGCAGCGTTGGGATTTTTCAGCTACCTTGGCCCGCTTGCGGTCGTCCTATTTTCGCGCAATTTGTTTCCCGTCATCCTGACTCTGGCCATCATCCGCATCGCGAGTTGCGCTCTTCACTTCTGGGCCTGCGGCCGATACGTTCCGGTATTCTCTCGACGTCTTGCCTGGAGCAGGCAGGCGTTTCGCGGCCTGATTGGTTTCGGCAGTTGGATGACGATTAGTAATATCATCACCCCGCTGCTCGTCTATCTCGATCGCTTTGTTGTCGGTGCCCTGATCTCGATTTCCGCAGTCGCCTACTACGCGGTCCCTTTCGATGCAGTGACCAAGCTGTGGATGATTCCTACCGCTTTGGCCGGTGTCTTGTTCCCTGCATTCTCGGAGAGTCTGGCGATCAATGACCAAGTACGGGTAACCGGACTTTACGAGCGTAGTCTGGTCACCACCTTCTCAATTCTCTTCCCGCTTGTGCTCGCGTGCGTGTTATTCGCGCATGAAGGCCTGCGAATTTGGCTGGGCAACGACTTCGCCGCTCGTAGTTCCACGGTGCTTCAAATATTTGCTATCGGAGTGTTTACCAATAGTCTGGCCAACATGCCGTACGCCTTGCTCCAAGCCTCCGGCAGACCAGATTTAACCGCGAAGATTCACCTCGTCGAAGCCCCCTGCTATATCGCGCTGCTCCTGTGGGCGATCCGCGCGCATGGGATCGAAGGCGCTGCGCTAGCCTGGACCATCAGCTTGAGCGTCGAGGCCGCCGTGCTGTTTTTCCTCCTTAGGAATGTTCTTGCGCCAAGATTGTGGATCACGATGACCGCTGGCACCGCGGTCCTGGTAATCGCCTGCGGGATCACGGAAACCGTACTCAAATTATTGTTTTTCCTGGCGTCGGTTGGCATTTTTGCAGGAGTCGTTTGGCGTTGGACTTTGGACGACCCACTTCGGTTGCGCCTACGTTCGTGGCTGAGGACCATGCCGGTGCTTCATAGAGTGGGCGCATGAGGCAACTGACCGACGGCGCAGATGAGTGAGAATGGGTCGGCCATTACGATTGCAGTCGATACTTGGCCGTTGCTAAGCAAGTTTCGCAACACCGGAATTTATGTCTACGCGAAGAATTTGTTGTCGCACTTCCGTGAGCTGGCCGCAGAGGATTCGGTTCAAGTCAGACCGCTCATCTCCCATGCGGTTGCCAACGATGCAAATCAATTCGGACCTAGTTCCAGGTTCAGTCCCTACGACACGAATCTTTTGCGGATCGGTCGAGTATGGCGCTATGGCGGCGCATGTCTGTCTGCGGCAAACAGCAAGGCCGACCTTCTGTTTTGCCCTTCGGGCACTACACTCCCCTTTGGATTTACGCCGGTTGTGGCCACTATTCACGATGTGACGCCTGTCGTCTTTCCTTCGTTCCCAAAGCGACTGGCGCGAGGATTGCGGTTCGCTTTTGCGAACACTGCCAGATTCTCTCGCGCCATCATTACAGATTCACTCTGCTCCAAGCGAGACCTGATCAACGCGTTTGGCCTGAAAGAGTCTTCGGTCCATGTCATTTATCTCGGGTGTGATGAGATGGTGTTCAATGGCGAACCCGCAGACCAGGATTCAGCACGCGTTCTCTTGAGCAAACTTGGAATACGAAAGCCTTTCTTGCTTCATCACGGTACAATTCAGCCGCGAAAAAATTTGAAGCGCCTCATCGAAGCCTATCGCCTGGCATTGTCACGAAATCGCAATCTGGACTGTGATCTGGTCCTCGCTGGAGATCTTGGCTGGCAATATGAGGAAACCATGACTGCAGCAAAGGCAACGGATGGCTTGGGAAGAATAATATTCACCGGCCCCATCAGCGACCCTGATCTTTCCCTATTACTCAAGACTGCGACGGCAACCGTCATTCCATCCCTATACGAAGGATTTTGTCTTCCCTTGCTCGAATCGATGGCCTGCGGCACTCCCACCATTTGTTCGGATTCATCTTGTCTGCCTGAAATCTCAGGCGGAGTCCTGCGCTATTTCAGTGCGCTCTCGATTGACGAAATGGCAACCTGCATTGATCAAGTGCTTGAGGATAGTTCACTTCGTCAGGATTTAGCGGCAAAAGGGAAAGAACGGGCCTCATTCTTCAGTTGGCGCCGGTGTGCCGAAGAGACCTTTTCCGTGCTTAAGATGACTGCGGCCCACTGATTGGACCTCGTGAGCGTCGCGATTCAATCCGCAACGCAGAATATAAACACCAGCTCACGTGCATTTCTGGTTGGTGTTGCTCTATCCACGCTCGCACTGGTTGGACTGCTGGGAGCGCTTGGCATTTCACTTATCCCTTTCGCGCTCGTGTGCGCGGCAGCGCTCACTTTTTGGTTGGCGTTCCGATATCCAATGTCGGGGCTAGGTGGCTTCCTCGCTTTCATACCGGTTTACACGCTGGCATTCCTCGTCGCAAAGTTCTTTGGACCCCGGTACCTCGGATCATTGGAGGGGATCGACAGAGTCGTTCTACTGCTCTTCACCTGCATTTTGTGGTATCGCAACCGGGTCAGGCTCACTCTTCCGGACAAATTTCTTCTGGTCTGTTTTGGGCTGGCTCTTTTGCGACTTGCATTCTCTGGCACCGTTCTCGGGTTTTTAACCGACTTCAACTTCTTGATTGCCTACGCTGCGGGACGAGTCACAGTCTTGAATTCCGAGCGGGAGCAAGTTTGGGCAAAACGCGCGGTCTGGATAATTGCCGTCATTTCAGTGCTGGGAATGATCGAGGTCTTCTACATCGGCGAGGCGCCGAGGACTGTCCTTTATCTGGCAGTCGCAAATGGTGGCACGTCAGGTCAAACTCTCGACGCAGCTTTTCACGCCAACGAATATTCAGGCCTGCGGGAGTCTGCAACCATGTTCGGCCCTCTTCAATTTGCGCCGCTTTGCATGGCCGCTCTGGTTATATGGTGGGTCTATTCGCGAAAGCCGCTCCCAGGAATGATGATTGCTGCGGGCCTCGTCTGTTCGGTCACCCGCTCTGCCTGGCTCGGCACTGCAGTGGCGGTTGTGGTGCTTGCAATTGCTATGAATCAGACCAAGCGGCTTATTAAGTACGGAGCGATAGCCCTCGTCATGATCATCATCGCGATTCCTCTGCTTGGGCTGACTGACTATCTTCTCTCTACCAAAGCCGGAGAGGATCCCTCAAGCCAGAGCCACCAGGAATCTCTGCTCGGAGGCATGAAGTACGTGGTCACTCATCCATTGGGCACGGGCCCGGGTAGCGTAGGCAAATTTGCGGTCAAGCAGGATGAAAACGCCGCAGGAATTGAAGACACTTACTTGACTCTAGCAGCGCAATACGGATTGCTGTCCCTGTTTTGTTTCGTCGGTTTCCTCGCTTCCGCGGCTTTACTCTTATGGCGGGCACCTTCACAACGTAGTTATGTCGGAGTTGGAATATTGGCGGGCTTCAGCACGGTAATGATGTTCGCCGCCCTCCACGACGTCTTCCCGCTCGCTTGCTGGCTATGGTTCCCCGTCGGATTGGGAATTCGTTCTATTTCAGAAGCACAAAACGGCAACAACTCCACCCCGATTTTTTCTCCGGCGAGGAACACATGACCATGCGTATTGGCTTCGATGGTCGCTGGTACAACCGGTCTGGAGTTGGTACATATGTCGCTGAGTTGCTGCCTGCACTGGCCATGCTTCCGGGAAACTTCGAACTCGTACTCTTCGAAGATCCGCAAAACCCATTGCCGGCTAACGACCGTCTGAATATTTCGAGAGTGCTGGTTCGCTCTTCGCGGTTTTCACCTCGCGCGCAATTCGAACTAAAAACAATTTGCGAATCCCAAAAAATTGATCTCTTCCATGTCCCTTATCAATACGGTGCTCCTCTTTTTCTTTCCTGCCCGTTAGTGGTCACGGTTCATGACCTGACGCCTTTCCTCTTCCCCACCCGCTCATGGCTGAAACAACTCCTGGCAGTGCCGCTGGTGAAGCTGGGTTACAGGATGTCCGCCCATCGCGCAAGCCACATCATCTGCGACTCCCACAACACCGCGCGCGACGTGCACAACATTCTCAAGGTTCCCCCGAAGCGCATCACAGCCATTCACCTGGCAGCTTCGGGGGAACACTTTCACCCCCGCCCTCACGACGACGATTCTGCTGCTGAGGCTGAATATCTTTTCGCCAAGTATTCCCTCCGAGCCCCATTCGTTCTCACTTCGAGCGCGGACAACTGGCGCATCAAGAATCTGAGTACTCCGCTTCACGCACTTGATATCGCGCACAAACTTTCCTCTATCGATTTTCAAACCGTCGTGTACGGATCTCATACTGGACTCGATGCCCTGGGCCACTCGCATCCCGCTCTTGGCATGAATGTTCACCGCCTCGGCTACGTCCCAGTCGACGATCTCGCCGCCCTCCTACGGCACGCCAGCCTGTTCATCACTGCTTCCTTGTACGAAGGATTCGGTCTTCCAATTCTCGAAGCGATGTCTTGCGGCTGCCCGGTCGTGACCTCAAATGGCGGATCCTTGGCGGAGGTTGCCGCCGCCGGCGCTCAGGTCTTCGATCCCATGGATGCCGAAGGCATGGGTCGGGCCGTTGCAACCCTTTTACGCGATCCCGAACAACGCTACATCTGGCGCAATCGTGCCCTGGCCCGAGCTCGCGACTTCTCCTGGCTCAAGGCCGCCGAGCAAACTCTGGCCGTTTACTACAAAGTACTGGGTTGTCAGAATTCTCTTCAGCCGCGCTTCCTCTACAGCTATGACGATCAAAACCCGCGCACTCAAAAGAGCGCTTGATTTCCTCGGAGCTTTCGTCCTGCTGGTGCTCTTTGCTCCTTTGATTGGTCTGTGCGCAGTGCTTATCAAATTGCACGATCGGGGCCCTGCGTTCCATCGTCGCCGCGTGGTGGGCCCAGATGGCGAGTTCGACGCCTTCAAGCTGCGCACCATGCGCCCCAACGCGGATGCAATCATCGAGCACGACCCCATTCTGAAAAGCGAGTTTGCCGCTGCTTCCAAATTGCGCAACGATCCTCGGGTCACGCCAATTGGATCAATCTTAAGAAAGCTCAGCCTCGATGAACTGCCTCAACTCTGGAATGTCCTTCGCGGCGAGATGAGTCTCGTCGGCCCTCGCATGATTACCGCCGAAGAATTGGCGCGCTACGGCGATGCTGGCTGGATTTTTCGTCAGACCAGGCCTGGCCTCACTGGCTTCTGGCAGGTCCACGGACGACAGGAAGTCTCCTTTGAACGTCGCATACAGATGGATTTGTTTTACGTTCAGAACTGGTCGTTTGGCTTGGATTGCAAAATTCTGCTGCGAACTCCATTAGTGGTAATCCGCGGCGTGGGGGCCTATTAAATGCATACTGTGCTTGTGACCGGCGGGGCAGGCTATGTCGGATCGGTCTGTTGCCACCAATTGTTGGATCGCGGGAACAAAGTCGTCGTGATCGACAACCTCTCAACCGGACACTCCGACGCAATTCCAGGAGACGCGGAATTTTACGAACTGGATTACGGTGACAGAGCCGCAGTCGCCCGAATCCTGCAACAGCATGAATTTGACGCGATATTCCATTTCGCAGCCAAGGCGCTGATTCCGGAATCGGTTTCGAATCCCGGATTTTTTTTCGACGTCAACGTTGCTTCTGGTATCGCGTTCCTGGAAACGGTTCGCCAGTTCGGAATAAAGAATTTCATCTTCTCCTCATCGGCTGCGGTTTACGGTTCTCCCCAAACGATACCCATTGATGAAGATCAGCCAAAATCTCCCGTGAACTCTTATGGCGAAACCAAGCTGATGTTTGAACGAGCGCTTCACTGGTACGCCACAGCATACGGCTGGTCGGCAGTCGCATTCCGTTACTTCAATGCCTCAGGAGCAACCCGCAAATCCGGCGAGAACCATCAGCCGGAAACACACATTATTCCGTTGCTGCTTCAAGTCGCAGCTGGGGAGCGCGAGTACTTCGAAGTCTATGGCGATGACTACGAGACATCCGACGGGACCTGCATCCGCGACTATGTTCACGTATCCGACATTGCGGCCGCACACCTGCTCGCCCTGGAGACACAACACCGGGGTTTTTCTGCCTACAACATCGGTGCCGGCAAAGGTTATTCAGTTCGCGAGGTAATGCGCGCGGTTGAATTGGTTACGGGAAAGCCCATCGAGATCCGTCTCTCTTCAAGAAGACCAGGCGACCCAGCCGTACTCTGTGCTAGCCCGGCAAAATTGATGCGTGACCTGAATTGGCAACCTCGTAGCTCAAGTCTTCAAGAAATCGTCCGCAGCGCATGGGAGTGGAAATTACAGAATCGCGGCGTGCAGTTGGGTCAACCAGCGTACTCGCACTACATGCCAAGCACGAACTCTTCTGCTGACTCCAGCACTTCTTGAACTAACTCCGGCGACGCCCCTTCGGCATAGATCCGAAGCAGCGGCTCAGTACCTGAGGCGCGGAACAGCACCCAGGCATCGCCCCCGTTGCCTTCATTCGGAGCGTCCAGAAAGAATTTAATCCCGTCCAGCCCTTCTTTGGCAGTAACTCCATATTGTCCCAGCCGCTTCGTCTGCTCTGATCGAGCCCGGTCAATCGCCCCAAACTTCACGTCATCCGGAATGTGCAAGTCGCGGCGTCCATAAAAGTGCGACCCGTAGTCCTTCTGTAGTTCGGCCACCAACTCTCCCAGCGGTTTCTTCTCTTCCGCCATCACATTGGCCAGCAGCAAGCAATTCAGGATTCCATCCCGCTCTGGAAGATAGCGCGAATATCCGATTCCGCCTGACTCTTCCCCGCCAATCAGAATTTCTTTTTCCATCATCAGATCGGCAATGTGCTTAAAACCGATCGGGCATTCGTTCAGCTTGCGTCCATAGCGCGCGGAAATACGGTCGAGCATTTTCGTCGTGTTGAATGCCCGCACCACCTCGCCGGGCCATTGCTTGCGCCGCAAAAGCCAGTTGAGCAACACGGAAAATATTTTGTGCGAATCGACAAAGCTTCCATCTTCCGCCACAGCGCCAATGCGGTCGGCATCACCGTCTGTAGCAAAGCCGGCGTGGCAATGCTCGCGCACTACAGTGTCCTGCAACAGGCGCACATGCGGTTCGATGGGCTCAGGATTAATCTCCGGAAAAAGAGGATTCACCTCCTGCCGGATTGCGACGAAGTCAATATCGTGATCGCTGAATATTTTCGCCAGAATGCCTCGGCCCGAACCGTACATCGAATCCACCGCAAAACGAAACCGAGCTTTCTTGATGAGATCGAGATCAGCGAACTGGCACACCGCGCGAATATAGTCGGCCTTCAGATCAACTTCCTCAATATTTGCGTTGCGCCCATTCGGCATCGCACCGGCAATCGTTTCCTGCTCGATTAATTTCATGATCGCCGGAGTAGCCGATCCGCCGAATTTCGCCTTGAACTTCACCCCATTCCAATTCCACGGATTGTGACTCGAGGTGATGACCACGCCTCCCGCCGCGCCGTTATGTTTCACTGCGTATGAAATCGAGGGCGTTGGCGAGTAATCGTTCGCAAGTCGTACGGGAATGCCGGCTCCAGCTAGAACCTCGGCGACCACACGTGCAAAACGAGGCGAACCGAAGCGAGTGTCATATCCCACCACCACGCCACGCGATGCGTCTTCGTGCTTCAGTACATACGAAGCGATCGCTCCCGCCACTCGGCGCACGTTCTCAAACGTGTAGTCATCTGCTATCACCGCGCGCCAGCCATCGGTTCCGAATTTGATCGGAGTCGCACGTCGTGAGTCGTCCGCCGTTCGTTGAGATGTGTGTGTGATTTCCATTGTGGTATCGATCATAGTGTTGGCCCCTCACTCGGAATTGTTCGCCCATGGGTTGCTGACGACGCACGACCCACGACGCACGACGGTTGTCACACCAGCTTCTTCATCTTCTGCTCGTCAAGATACTTCACGATCTTGCCAACATCTTGCGAATTCGCGCGGCTCGTCACCAGAAGCGCGTCGCTGGTTTCGACGACCACAACGTCACTCACGCCAACCACTGCCACGAACTTCTTCGGCGCATACACGTAGTTTCCAGTGGCGTTAACCGTAAACGCTCCATCAGAAGAAATCAGGTTTCCATCCGCTGCCGTCGTGCTTTTGGCAACTTGGTGTTCGTGCAGGGCTGTCCATGAGCCCAGATCATTCCAACCAAAGTCCGCGCGCAGGCAGAAAATATTCGATTCCTGCTCGCCCTTGGCCGATCGCGGCTCAAGCACGGCATAGTCGATACTGATGTCCTCGCATTTCGGATAGAGCCGCTTGAAAGTAGAGGGAAACTTTTTCGTTCCATAATCACCCGCGATTTGTTCGAGCAACCTGGCTGTTTTCGGCAGGTGCTCGGCCAGCGCATTCGCCAAGGTATTCGCGCTCCACAGAAACATTCCGCTGTTCCAATAAAAATTCCCTGAGCGTACGAATTCGGCAGCCCGCTCAGCATTCGGCTTTTCCGTGAAACGCCGCACATGACGGGCGTTGCCGGAAGCCAGTGATGCAGCCTCAATGTAGCCGTACCCGGTCTCCGCGCGCGAAGGTTCAATGCCGAGCACCACGATATTCTCGCCGGATGATGCAATCTCGATTCCCTCGGTCAGCACCTCGCGAAAACGCACTTCATTTGCCACCACATGATCAGAAGGAAAGAGTCCGATTACGGCGTTTGGGTTTTCTTTTTGCAGGATGAACGCCGCCAGCCCAATCGCCGGCGCGGTGTTGCGACCAACCGGTTCCGCGATGATTTGCGGCGCGCGCAGTTTTGGCGCCTGTCGCAGGATTTCCGGCCGTAGATCTTCGTTGGTGACAATCCAGAACTGTTTCGCCGCCGCCAAGGGCAGTAGCCGCGCCACGGTCTGCTGAATCATCGTCTGCTTGCCATCAAGCGCAAGCAGTTGCTTGGCCCGCTTCTTGCGGCTCAAAGGCCAAAAGCGCGTTCCGCGTCCACCGGCAAGAATTACGGGATGGAAGTTGGCAGGCATCTGGAAATGGACGGCTAATCCGATTGCGTCTGAGGCGCGCTAATTTTCTCACCAGGCACATACGACTTCAGAAATTCCACGCTTGCTTCCGGAAGCACTCGGAAATCCTTGATCCTCGCCGGAACCACAACTGCATCGCCCTTGCCAAAGCGAACCGGGTCGCAACCAGCCGCTTCAAGGACCGCCGCGCCGTTCACCGCAACCAGAACTTGTGCCGAACTCTTGCCCTTGGGCGCGTAAAACGCGTGTTCACTGTGCAATTCGAATTTCTCGACGATGAAAAATGATGACGACACTAACGACGACGACCGGTTTCCATTTGTCCCCAGCTTTGCGAACGGCTGCGGCTTCACTTTTCCCGATCCCGGCTTCTCTTTGATTACTCGTAGGCCGTGCTCAAGGTGTAGTTCGCGCGGGCGGCCGTAGTCGTAAAGGCGAAACGTCGTGTCTGACTGCTGCTGAGTCTCGACGATGATTGATCCTGGCCCTAGCGTGTGCACTGTGCCGCCAGCCACATAGATCATGTCGCCGGCCGAGAGTTTTATCCAATTCAGTAGCTCCTCAGCCCGGTTCTCTTTAATCGACTGCTCGAACTCAGCTCGCGTCGTCCCCGGTTTCAACCCTAACCCGATTTCCGCGCCCGGCTGGGCATGAGCAACATACCAACATTCAGTCTTTCCGCACGGCTGCCCTATCGCCTGCGCATCGGCGTCGTCGGGATGCACTTGTACAGACAATTTTTCGTGGGGGAATAGAAATTTCGCCAGCAACGGAAAGCGGTCGGGCTCCGCAGGCGCATCGCCAACCAGTTCCCGCTTGTACTGGGACGCCAACTCCGCCAGCGACTTTCCGCTGAACGTCCCGTTCTGGATTTTGCAGTTGTCGCCCGTTAGCCACGACTCGCCGATCTTTTCTTTGAACGTCTGAGGATAAATTGGCGCCAGATCCAGCGTCCCCCACGGGCGTGGGTCAAACAGAGGCTGCATCAGTAGTGGATAAACCTTGCTCATCCTGAGTTGTGCCGCCTGCATTAGAAGCGTAACTCAGCAGAGAGGCTGCCCGCAAAGAGTTGCAGGTTCGGCAAGAAATTCTCGAGGGTGCTGCCCCGCCCATGTCCAGTCTTTGGGACAGGGCGGGAATGTTGACTTTCAGTTCGGCCTAGGAAAGGTGGGATCTCGAAAATCAAAGCGAAGAAACGAACTTCCTTAGCCGCTCCAGTCCGCGATCCAGCTCCTTTTGCGACGTCGCGTAGGAGATTCGAATGTGCTCGTCCGTCCCAAAACCCTCTCCCGGGACGGTCGCAACATGCGCTTCATGTAGGAGTTTGCGCGAAAATGCCGCCGGGGAATTCACGCTTGCACCAAGAATTGCCGAAATATTCGGGTAAACGTAAAAGGCACCCTCGGGTCTCGCACATGTGATGCCCTTAATCGTGCTCAGCCCTGCCAGCACATGGTCGCGAAGCTGTATGTACTCCTTCCGCATCTCGGCTACGCACTCCTGAGGTCCGGTAAGGGCCGCAACTGCCGCCTTCTGCACAATCGAGGTCGGGTTCGAGGTGGACTGGCTTTGCAGCTTTTGCATCGCGGCAATCACCGGAGCGGGGGCGAGCGCGTATCCCATGCGCCAGCCGGTCATAGCGTAGGTCTTCGATAGCGATCCGACCACTACGATCCGGTCACGATATTCATTCAGCGATCCCACCGAAAATTCGCGCCCGGTGTAGTTCAGATAGACATAGCACTCATCCGACATCACCCAAATGCCGCGCTCCGCCGCAAATCGAACCACTTCCGTCATGTCCTCCGGCGACATTACCGCGCCCGCCGGATTCGATGGCGAATTCAGAATGATGAGCTTCGTCCTCGGCGTGACCAGGCGCGAAACCATATCCGCCGTCACTCGGAAACCCTGGGCTTCGTCGCTTTCTAGCATCACGCATTTGCCGCCCGCGTAACGCACAATGTCCTTGAAAGAAACCCAGTACGGCACCGGAAGAATGACCTCATCGCCGTGGTCCACCAGCACCTGCATGGCATTGAACAGCACATGCTTGCCACCGACCGAAGCCATGGCCTCATCGCGCTTATAGCCGGAACCGAAGTCGGTCGCGTGGCGTTGAATAATGGCGTCCTTCAGCTCCAGCGTGCCACCAACCGCCGTATAACGAGTGAAGTTGTTATTGATCGCACCAATGGCCGCGTGCTTGATGTGCTGTGGCGTCGAAAAATGCGGCTCGCCCACACTCATATCGACAACGTCAACGCCTGACTGGCGCAGCTTGTCGGCTTCGGCTACCACGGCCATCGTGGCCGAGGGTTCAATGCGATTAATCCGCTCGGCGAACTTTAGCGCTGCGGGAGCTTCCGTAACTGGGGTCATCCTTTTCCACCTTTACTCTTCGAATTGAAAGTTTGTACGCCGGATCAAGTTTTGCCTTGAGCCGCTCTTCCACAATCTCTGGCACGAGGCCGCTGATGTCGCCGCCAAGCCGCGCCACCTCGCGGACTAATCTGGAACTTAAGTACGAATATTGTTCTGCCGGCATCATGAACACAGTCTCAAGATCTGGACGCAACTTGCGATTCATTAACGCCATCTGCAGCTCGTATTCGTAGTCGCTCAGCGCCCGAATTCCTCGAAGCACCGCGCTCGCGTTCATCTTGGCCGCGTAATCCACTGTCAGCCCGTCGAAGGTATCGACGCTAACGTTCTTGAAGCTGGCGGTCAGGTCCTCCAGCATTTTTCGCCGCTCACCCACGCTGAACAACGGACTCTTGTCCGGGTTCCGCAATATAGCAACAATCAGCTCGTCAAAAATATGGCTCCCGCGCCCGATCAAATCCAAATGCCCGTTCGTCGGCGGATCAAATGACCCAGGATAAATGGCAATGACTTTGTTCAATAAGCCTCGGTTGTGCTCTGAAACGGGCGGGCCGGGATGAATTGATTTTAGAGGCCAAAAACAGCAAAGGCAATCCGGATTCGGAATGCCTTTGTGCGTTTCCCTCAAAAACAGCGGAGAAGGTTATCTTCTCGCCGGCGCTTTCCCTTCCGTCCCCGTCGGCATGGTCGTCACCTTGGTCCCCGCCGCGGCAGCCTGCGCTGCCCCCTGAGCCTGGGCAGCAGGTTGCGTGTGGACCAGCCCGAGCGCTTTCCGTACCTCGCCTTCCAGCCGCGCCAGCACGTCCTTATTGTCTTTCAGGAACTGGCGGGCATTCTCACGCCCTTGGCCAATACGCTCACCTTTGTAGCTGAACCACGCCCCGGACTTTTCAAGAATGTTCTGGTTCACCGCCAAATCAAGCAGGTCACCTTCCTTCGAAATCCCCTCCCCATAGACGATATCGAATTCGGCTTCGCGGAAGGGCGCGGCCACTTTGTTTTTGACGACTTTCACGCGCGTGCGAGACCCGGTCACCACGTCGCCATCTTTAATGGCGGCGATGCGGCGAATGTCGGCGCGGACGGAAGCGTAGAACTTCAGGGCGCGGCCGCCAGTGGTAGTTTCGGGATTGCCGAACATGACGCCGATTTTTTCACGGATCTGGTTGATGAAGATCAGGCAGGTGCGCGACTTCGAGACCGTTCCGGTCAGCTTGCGCAAAGCCTGGGACATGAGCCGCGCCTGCAGGCCCATGTGGCTGTCACCCATTTCGCCATCGAGTTCTGCTTTGGGCACCAGTGCCGCGACTGAATCGACCACCAGGACATCAATAGCGCCTGAACGGACCAGTTGTTCCGTGATTTCGAGTGCCTGCTCGCCATAATCGGGCTGAGAAACCAACAGGTTATCGACATCGACGCCGAGTTTCTTGGCATAGATCGGGTCGAGCGCGTGCTCGGCATCGACAAACGCCGCCATTCCGCCTTGCTTCTGCGCCTCGGCAATTACTTGCAGCGCGATCGTCGTCTTACCCGAGGATTCCGGCCCGAAAATTTCCACCACGCGGCCGCGGGGAACACCGCCGACGCCGAGCGCTGCATCGAGCGAAATTGAACCCGTCGAGATCACGGAAATCGGGACAATCGCCTCCTTCGACCCCAACCGCATGATGGAACCCTTGCCAAACTGCTTTTCGATTTGCGCAAATGCCAGATCAATCGCCCGAGTCCGCTCGTCAGCCATGAAATCCTCACCCTGTAGGGCGGACGCCTCGTCCGCCAAAATTTAATTGAAACTGGTCGGAGTATATCGCGTCGTGAAAGCGAAGAAAAGGCGAATTTCAACAGGATTTGTGCAAAGGTTCCCGAAAAGGAACGAACAAGGCCTTTTCACCGCCGAGGTCGCCGAGAACGCAAAGCAACTTCTTTGGCCACGGATTTACGCGGACTATCACGGATCAAGAAAGAATCTTTGAAATACGATCTGCAACTCGAATGATTTTTCGCGATCTCGGCGTACTCGGGTATGAAGAAACCTTTCGTCGCAGAACACAGACGGCGTGGATGGCATCACACGTTTGTCAAGCGTTGCTGTTAGATCCGCGCAAATCCGCGTGAATCCGTGGCAAAGAAGTGGTTCCTGGGCTGGAGATCCGTGGTGAATTCCCGACTCAATTTCCTCGTACATTCCCGTGCTACAATGGCCGTCTCTTAAAGGCTTTCTTCGAAGTTCGCGGCTGACCGAAGCATACAGTGGCACCGAATCCTCCCAAAACCATCACTTACGCGGACGCCGGCGTTGATATCGACCAGGCGAACCGCACCAAGCAGCGCATCAAGTACCTGGCGCACAAGACCTTCACCAAAGGCGTCCTCAGCGAGATTGGTGGATTCGGCGGCCTCTTCGAAGTCGACAAGGCAAAGTACCTAGATCCCATTCTCGTCTCCAGCGTCGACGGCGTCGGCACCAAGCTCAAACTCGCCTTCGAAATGAACGTTCACCACACGGTCGGTGCGGACCTGGTGAACCATTGCGTAAATGATATTGCCGTGCAGGGCGCGGCGCCTATGTTCTTCATGGACTACCTGGCGGTCGGCAAGCTCGACCGGGCAATTGCGGAAAAAGTGATTGAAGGCCTGGCCGAAGCCTGCAAACACAATGGCTGCGCGCTGATCGGCGGAGAAACCGCCGAGATGCCGGGCTTCTATCCCGAGGGCGAATACGATCTTGCTGGATTCATCGTGGGCGTGGTCGACCGCGAAAAGATCATCACCGGGAAAACCGTCGAAGTCGGCGACATAATCATTGGCCTGCCATCCACCGGCCTTCATACCAACGGCTACTCGCTCGCTCGCAAGCTGCTTTTCGAAGTAGCGAAATATGAAGCCGAAACTTACGTGAATGAAATTAAGGGCAAGGTCGGCAACGAGCTGATGCAGACCCATCGCAGCTACTGGGCCATTATCAAGAAACTGCTCGCCGCCGAATGTGTGTCGGCTATGGCACACATTACTGGAGGCGGCATTACTGAAAATCTTCCGCGAGTTTTGCCACGGGGAACCGCCGCTGGCATCCAGCTTGGATCATGGCCGGTGCTGCCCATCTTCACCCACCTGCAGGCGCTCGGCAACGTCTCCCAAGACGAAATGATGCGCACCTTCAATATGGGCCTCGGCATGTTGCTGGTTGTTCCCTCCAAGAAGTTCAAGAAAGCCGAAAGCGTGCTCGACCGCGCGGGAGAAAAGTATTACGCCGTCGGAAGGATTGTGAAGGGCGAGCGCAAGGTTACGTATAGCTGATATCACTCGACAGAGCATGAGGGTGCCCCGGTCTTGTCTAGCGTATTTTGCGAGACAGGGTGGGGCAACCTCCGAAAGCTCCCTTAGCACGACTGGGCTATTTTCCAAGTCATCCATTGAAGCTAGGATCAATCCAAAGTAGTCGAGCGAAATCGTCCGCGCACAACAACAGGCATGGCCAAAGCGTGGAATTGAGTGCTCGACAAGTTCCTGGTTCGCCGCGCCTATTCGTCCCAATTTCTTCGGCAGGTTTGCACATGGATACAGGCACGGTACGCTGTCCCTTCTGCGTGGCGGACAAAGACTTTCGACGTATGACACCGGTGGGAGAAAACCGCTATGCGTGCCCGAGTTGCTGGCATGTCACGGCGCCAAAAAACAACGATTTTCAGTGCCAATGCGTGCGGTGCATTCAATTGAGGGCACGTATCGAGCCCATTTCTCAGCCGCCCTTTTGGCCCACTCAAGGAAAAGCAAACGCAGCCCACCTCGGCAAGCAACCGACTTCCGCTGAACCGCGCAGCAGACTTACGGATACTTCAAAGCTTGCCTGAGAATCCGGCTGCGATCTCGGTCTCGGTAAGCTCGTAAAGGCGTCGAAATCCTCGTTTGACCCCGCAGTGAATTTTGCAGCGTCCACCCTTCGAACCAGCTGAGTGCATGGGCTTTGGTAATCGGCAACTCACGGTATTGAATCGAACAGTCGACGTGACGCACAATCGCACTGCTTGAGTATTCTGCTCCGAGGAGTCAACAAAATGGTCGACAGAGCGAAACGCGATCCAATTTTGAATTTGCAGCTAGACTTCAGATTGCCGGACTTTGCCTGGATGACCAGCCGCGAAGTTGAAGAGTCCGAAACATTATGGGACCGCGTGATTCGCATGTGCGATCAATACGGATTGAAACCCCGCGAGCATTGCCCGGCTTAGTCATCGATGATCTTTGAAGGCCCCGAGGTAGTTGGCTCCTTCGATACCAGGAGCATCGTAGACCTTTGTCGGACAAGAATGTCCGACCCACCCGGCTACGGCCTCACCTTTCCTTGAACTTCAATCCCTTCCGGTACAGCCCATCGCTTCCTACATTGAAGACGCGGTTGTAGCGGGCGCGGAAGTTTTCCTGGGCGGCGCTGGCGGCGAACTCGATCAGTTGCTCCTCGGAGAAATGCCGGCGCAATTCGGCGTAGAGTTCATCGCTGACATTGGCGGGGGTGTCGGCAAGCGCGTCTGCCATGCGAAGCAAGGCCACGTCGGGGGCGACGAAGTGCTCGTAGTTTCCTTCGCGAACCGCGGTGATTTCTTCATCGGTCAGGCCGTACATTCTGCCGCCGGCAGAATTGGCGTCGATTCAAAATGGACAGCCGACGCGGGCGGCGGTGCGCAAGAGGATCAGAGAACGCAGGCGCTGCGGGACCTTCGCTTTTTGCCCGAGCAGCCACTCGGTAAGAATGTTGACCCAGAAGACGCGTGGCACGCGGGCCTGGATCTTCTGCGGCGTGAGGTCGCGGCCAAGCATTCTTCTGACTTTCTTGAACACCTGCCGCATGAAGAATGAGGTTTGCTTCGGATCGACTCCTTCGACACGCACCACGGTTGTGCTCCTGTTAGAGGTTTCTATTTGAGGGATGCGCAGGATGTGTGCAGAGACTCTGATTGTTGCATTGTCACCTGAGCGCATGCTGAAATACTCGACGCGATTGATGTCTCGTTAACGCCGCTGCGGGTCCAATCGCATCGTCAGGTCCCTCTGGCGCCCGCGAAGCGAGCGCCTTCGGGATGACGCCTCTCTATCTAGTCCTTTTGTTTTTAGTCAGTAGGTTCCCAGCTTTACGTGTACGACTTTGTTCTGGTGGGTGAAGTTCAAACCGAAGTCGGTTTCATCTCCGTTCCAGAGACGCAGAAATTTCCAGTTGTCGTTTTCATATCGGCCTTCTTCGGCGCGCAGAATCTGCGCGTGGCCGGTTTCTTTTGAAGAGACCTGAAACTCAACTCGCGCGTCGATTCCGGTGACGAGGAATTCATCCGGCCCTAGCTGGGCAATAAGCGCGCGACCGCGGTGATCCTTCGTTCCCGGCGGCTTGCCATCGCCACCGAATTGACGAAATCCGAATGAGACCGTCGCTTGCCACTTGCCGAAATCGAGCGACTCGCGCGTGGCGCCTTCTTCTTCGACTGCTGTTTTCAGAGCTCCAGCAAAATTCAGCTGCGCAATCTCGCGATCCATGGGCGCGATCAGAGCATAATTTTCCGCATGCAAGGCGGGAGGCTTTTGGTCCTGTATGGTCCAGCCGGTGTAATCGACTCCAAATGGCGAAAAACCAATTGCGCCTTGACCGAGCGCATAAAAGAAAAACTTCGCGTAAGAATCTTCCAGCCCGGTTTCAGGAATCCAGGTGGGATTGTCCGGGCGATGAAATTGGCCGACCACCTCGCGGTAAAAATCGGAGTCATCGTTGTAGATGTCGGGACCGATCATGTCGATAGCCGGCGCGGTCGCCTTCCAGACATCGAGCATGTTGTACGTAGGGCCACCGCTCGGATATTCGACTCCCGGAAGCGCGTTCGGGCGGTACTTGAGCCAGTTGTTCACGTACATGGGCAGCGGAAACTCGGCTTTTCCGGCGACCGCCACTTGATTGATGTAGTGGGCGACGGAGTATGCGGAAAATGTCTCGTCGGCGTCGGCGCCGAACACTTCCTTCCAGGTTCCCGCGTGACGATGGAGCGCTTTCACCAGATCATCGGGGACCGGACCCTGAAACGATTTTTCTGCGGCGGGCGAAAAATCGCGCACGCTGTGCAGGATTCCAGATTCGTTCTCTACCTGAACAAGAATCACAGTGTGCTCGTTGCCGTCGACCTGCTTGAGGTGTTGCATGAGCGCGGCAAATGCTTTTTTGTCGGCTTCGAGATTTGCGTCGGAATATGGAGAGAGAACTTCGATACGCTCGCCACGATCGTTGATCACACGCGGGTATTGCACCGGATCGGTCTTCATCCATTCGGGAATGTAGTGTATCTTGCCGTTCTTCCAGGTCCCGAACCAGAGCAGCACCAGGTATACGTGGTGCGCGCGGGCCTGCTTCACCAGTTCGTCGGTGACGGAGAAATCAAAGCGATCGCGCTGGGGCTCGAGTTGCTCCCAGTAGATCGGGGCCTCGACAGTGTTGGCGTGCATGTCTTCGATTGCCGGCCACACTTGCGGCAGAACCGCCGGCCATGCGCTCGAATTGTTGATCTGCGCGCCGAGAATCAGAAACGGCTGGCCATCGACGAACAGGGCGTAGCGGCCGTCTTTCTTGACCAGGCGCGGCATCTCGGCGGCAACCAGCGGGAAGGCAAAATACAAGGCGAGGAATAAGAGTGAAATTCTTCCGAGCAGTTTTGTCATCGTTTCACCAGTGCGGAAGAGTGTAGTGCAAATTGGGGGAATCCGCGAGGCGCGCGGAGGCAACAGCGGCGCGGGCTCTAGATATAATTCCTGAATGCCGAACTTCGCCCCTGTTGAAGAACAACTGACATACATAAAGAAGGGCTCCTCGGAAATTGTGAAGGAGTCGGAGCTGCGCGAAAAACTGGAGAAATCTCGCGCTGCGGGGAAACCCCTGCGCGTGAAGGCCGGATTCGATCCGACCGCGCCGGACCTGCATCTTGGCCACACCGTGTTGCTGCGCAAGCTGAAGCACTTTCAGGACCTGGGCCACACGGTCATTTTCCTGATCGGCGATTTCACGGGAATGATTGGCGATCCGACCGGGCGCTCGGCGACGCGGCCGCCGCTCAGCGCCGAAGAGCTGATGAAAAACGCCAAGACATATATGGAGCAGGTTTACAAGATTCTCTCGCCGCGAACGACCGAGGTGCGTTTCAACAACGAGTGGTTCGAGAAGATGAAGTCGGCGGACTGGATCAAGCTCGCGGCAAAGACTACCGTTTCGCAGATGCTCGAGCGCGAGGACTTCCATAAAAGGTTTCGGGAGGAGAAGCCGATCGCGTTGCACGAGCTTTTGTATCCGTTGGCGCAGGGGTATGACTCGGTGATGTTGAAGGCGGATGTCGAACTCGGCGGCACGGACCAGAAATTCAATCTGCTCGTGGGGCGCGAGTTGCAGCGGGCGTATGGGCAGGAGTCGCAGGTGGTGCTGACTATGCCGATTGTCGAAGGCCTCGACGGCGTGCAGAAGATGTCGAAGTCATATGGAAATGCGATTGGGATCAAAGAGCCACCGCTCGAAATGTACGGCAAGGTGATGTCAGTTTCCGATGCCATGATGTGGCGCTACTACGAACTGCTAACGGATGTGCAGATGGCAGAGATCGAGAAAATGAAGCGCGAGGCGCATCCCATGCAGGCGAAGAAGGATTTGGCTGCGCGGATCGTGAAGGACTTTCATTCTGCTGATGCGGCGACGAAAGCTGCGGAAGACTGGGCGAAGCAGTTCCAGAAGGGGGAAATGCCGGAGAGCATTCCACGAGTAGAAGTTCGGTTCGTGGACATTTGTGGCGAGGATCCGTTTAAGTTTAAGGATGTCCTATACACGATGGAGTGGCCCATCCGCGTGGACAAGCTACTGTCAAAAGGAGGGTTTGTGAGCTCGAACACCGAAGGCGCTAGAAAGATTAAAGAAGGTGCCGTTCGAGTTAATGGAATGGAGGTAGTCGACCTCACGATGAAACTCAGAATTGACAATGATGTACTTGTCCGGTCCGGTCGCAGCGTTAAGAATGTACATGTGTACGTCTAGCGAAAGCGCCTTTCCCGCCCCAAATGCTCCTGCACCGTTTCCCACAGTTGACGCATCTTATTTTAGGCGCATATTATTCCGGTTTAACTTTTGAGACCCGCGAAGCAGAGTAGCGGGTCTCAGCTTGGAAATGTCGATGGAAAAGAAGAAGGTGGAAGCTTTTAAGAAGCGGCTGGAGCAGCGGCAGCAGGAGCTGCGCCGCATGGTATCTCGCAACCAGCAAGATGGCCGAAGCGCCGATGAAGACGTGGCGCAGGATATCGCTGACAAGGCCGCGAGTTCCTACAACAAAGAGTTCCTGTTTCACCAGAGCAACGCCGACCGCCAACTTCTGCAGATGGTTGAGGGCGCCCTTGCCCGCATTCGCGAAGGAAGTTTTGGCGAGTGCATCTCCTGCGGTAAGGAGATCAATCCCAAGCGCCTGGAAGCTGTGCCCTGGACCCGTCACTGCATCGAATGCCAGGAGAAGCTGGAAAAGGGAATGCTCGAGGAAGCCTCGAGATAAAACGATTGAATCATTGAATCATCGGGTCATTGAATCATTAGGTCGAAGGATTCAATGACTCAATCCTTTTTGACCTCCCCATTTTTCCGCTGATAAACTGAATTTTCCGAATCTCAGCTACAAAGGATACTTGTGCGCGCAGAGCAACGCCATCAACTCAAGCAAGACAAATTTAGCCGCACCACCATGCAGGTGGCGGAAAAGACCGTCGACTGGTCAGCGGAGCATAAGAATTTACTGATCGCCGCTGGTGTCGTCGCGGCCGTGATTGCGGCCGCGGTCGCAGGAGGATGGTATTACCTGCAGCAGCAGGACCAAAAAGCCAGTGTCGACTTCGGTAAGGCTTTGCAGACAATGAACGAGCCAGTCAGGCCGGCAGGAATGGCGCCGCAGGCAGACACTCCCAGTTTCGCGTCGTCCACCGAACGAGCAACCGAAGCGCATAAACAATTCCAGGCGATTGTTGATAAGTATCCGCACACCCGCGCTGCTGATTTTTCCCGCTATTTTCTTGGGGTGACCTCCGCTCAGCTCGGCGACAGCGCGGCAGCCGAACAGGACCTGAAAACCGTGGCTTCGTATCGCAACCGCAACCTGTCCGCATTGGCGAAGCTCGCACTGGCAGGGATCTACCGCGACAAAAAGCAGACCGTGGATGCCGTTAATTTATACAAGCAACTGATGGAAAATCCGTCCGACACAGTCAGCAAGTCTGCGGCCCAAATCGAACTCGCGCAGACTTATCAGGATGCGGGCATGACGGGCGACGCCAAAAAGCAATACGAGCAAATCCAGAAAGATGCTCCGCAAAGCGAAGCGGGGCAGATTGCTTCCGCCAAGTTGCAGGAATTGAAATAGATTTCGTTTTGACAAGACCGAAGGCTTCGATGTAGACATTGCCCCCTCTGCAGAAAGTGCCAAGTCCGACCTCGCCGAAAAAGCCTTTGATGTGGTGCTCACACTCTCGCAAGACTTAGAATCTGCCGACTCAGTTTGCCTTGGAGTGAATGCCGTCCGCGGCGTACCGAAGAGTGGACCAGCCGGACTTATGATTCCATCCTTATTGTGTTGTGGGACGGGGCGGATAAAATCCGGTGCGCCGAACACTGAATAAACCTCATCGATATTCGCCCGGCCAAGGATATTTAGTGCGTCGAACGAATGAATGGCGATCCCAAAAACCCAGAATTTGTGCGATAATCGGCGACTTGTTCGAAGAAGAGATACTCCCTGTTGACAACCGTTGTGAACAGGAAAATCCTGGTATAGGTGTGCGAATACCGCAAGAATTGGCCTTCTTCGCCCAAGTGCCGGCACACGCGTTTGCGAGGAAAGATTGGCCGATCTGAATACCATCTTTGAAAGTCGCGCGTATCTTCCCGTTCATGTCGCCGGCGACTTCGCGGCCTTCGGTGGCGATCCGAATTTCGTCTTATCCCTAGCACGCGGGTTGAAGGTGATTGAGGCTTTCCAGGGGCATACCGAAGGACAGTCTGTCGCCGATATCGCCCGCCGGACCAAACTCTCGCGCGCGGCGGTTCGACGACTCTTGATTACGCTGGAATTCCTGGGATACGCGGAATCGAACGGACGCGCGTATCGGCTAACCTCTCACGTGCTCAAGCTCGGGTTCTCATATCTTTCCTCGGCGTCATTGCCGACGATCGCTCAGCCAGAGCTGGACAAAATCACCGAGGCTTTGGACGAATCGAGTTCACTAAGCGTGCGCGATGGCGATGAGATTGTTTACATCGCCCGCTCGAGCGCTAAGCGAGTCATGTCCGTCGGGCTTTCTGTGGGCAGCCGGTTGCCGGCCTATTGCACCTCGATGGGGCGCGTGTTGCTTTCCGCTTTGCCGGAAGAACAACTCGGAGCCTACCTGGAGCGCGTGGAAGTGAAATCGCACACGCCAAAAACCATTACTGACAAGAAGATTATCGGAGATATCATTCGCCGCGTGCGCTCCGATGGTTTTGCGTTGACCGATGAAGAGCTGGAACTCGGGTTGCGCTCAATAGCCGTGCCGGTGCGCACGCGACATGAATGCATCATTGCTGCGATGAACATCGGGGTGCATGCCGCGCGGGTTTCTGCCGGAGAAATGATCCACCGCTTCCTCCCAATTCTTCAGGAAAGCGCAAACAATCTGTCACAATTCCTGCGCTAGTCACTTACATATGCGAACACAAGTGGGAATAGTAGGTGCGGGGCCGGCGGGATTGGTGCTCTCTCACCTGCTTCACCTGCAGGGAATTGACTCTGTCGTGCTTGAGTGCCGCAGCCGGGAGTATGTTCAGGAGCGGGTCCGCGCCGGAGTCCTCGAACAAAATACCGTCGATCTGCTCAATGCCACCGGCGTCGGTGAGCGCATGACGCGGGAAGGACTGGTGCACAACGGAATCGAGTTGCGCTTTAACGGCAAGGGACACCGGATCGATTTCCAGGAGCTCACGGGAAAAGGAATCACGATTTATGCGCAGGCCGAAGTTGTAAAGGATTTGATCGGGGCACGCCTTGCTGCCGGCGGCAAGGTTTTTTTTGAGGTCGAGGAGGTAACAGTTAGGGGCTTCGAAGGCACCCATCCGTCGGTCCGTTTTCAAAAGGATGGCACAGCCGAAACAATCGAATGCGATTTTATAGCTGGATGCGACGGCTTTCACGGAGTTTGCCGGCCGAGTATTCCAGATGGAGTGCTCACAGTGTATGACCGCACGTATCCCTTTGGCTGGCTGGGGATTCTGGCTGAGGCTCCGCCGTCTTCGCACGAACTTATCTATGCCTACCATGATCGCGGGTTTGCGCTGCTGAGCATGCGCACGCCTCAACTGAGCCGACTCTATTTGCAGTGCGCGCACGATGAAGATATTGGCGAATGGTCCGATGATCGTATCTGGCGGGAATTGCACACACGCCTTGCCGCCAAAGACTGGAAGCTCACCGAAGGTCCAGTCTTGCAAAAGGGGGTTGCGGGAATGCGCAGTTTCGTGGTCGAGCCGATGCAGTTCGGGCGGCTCTACCTGGCCGGCGATGCGGCCCACATCGTTCCGCCCACCGGCGCCAAAGGATTGAATCTAGCCGTCGCCGATGTGCAAGTGCTGGCGAAAGGTCTGGCAGAGTTCTACGCCTCCGGCAGCACTGCAACTTTGAATAACTATTCGCAAATCTGTTTGCGGCGGGTCTGGAAAGTACAGCGATTCTCGTGGTGGATGACTTCGATGCTACACCGATTCCCGGATGAGAACCCGTTTGACCAACGGCGCCAGTTAGCGGAACTGGATTATGTGACGAGCTCGCGAGCTGCATCCCAGAGCCTGGCTGAGAATTATGTTGGGTTGCCGCTCGATCTCGCGAATTCTTGAAGAACTACGTGTTGAACACGGCTACAAAAGAAGTCCCCGCCAGATGCCAGCACGAAAACAGCTGAACCGCTCGCCTGAGCGGGGCGTATAAAAGACCAGCCGGATCCATCGCCGTTCATGGGACGAATACACGTTAAATCGCTATAAATCGCTGGCTATTTGGAGCCGATTTTAAAGCCTGGGACCAGTTCACCATGTTTGAATTAAGTTGTCGATTACAAAGGACGAGTTGGCACGTCAATGGAACTTGAGATGAAAGCCCGATGTGAGCGCTGCAGCACGACCCTGTTGCCGAGCGGCGAGGCTTACATCTGCTCGTACGAGTGCACATATTGTGCGCCTTGCAGCTCAATTCTGAACGCCTCGTGCCCAAATTGCGGAGGGGAACTGATGCGCCGGCCGCGTCGATTCGGCGGCGCTGTTGCGGTTTCTTCGACATCCCCTGAACCAAAACGCTGGTGGTTGATCTGGGCGATCAGCTTTGGGGCATGGGGACTGGTGCTTATCGGCGCAACCGCCTCGATTGCGGAGTACTACAGCTCACGCGGCGCGCCCATGGAGTTCTGGGAAACTGTAGGACTCGAAGCGAGCCAAATCCTGCCCTACGCTCTTCTGACTCCATTCGTGTTCGCCTTTGCCACGCGGTATCCCTTTAGGCGCAACCGCTGGCTGCGCTGCACTTTGCTTTACCTTGGCGTAGGCCTGCTGTTTACGATCCTCCACATAACCATGCGGGGGCTCACTCCTTTCGCCACATGGATTGCGAAAACTCACACCTGGCATGCTGCATTTTGGGAGCCAGGCACTCACAAGTTCGCAATCAGTTGGCCCATCCTTCAAGGGCTTTTTTTCTCTAACATCGTGGACGACATCACTGAGCCCTACCTGGCAATCGTTCTGAGCGCGCATGTGGTTTCTTTCTATCGCACTTCGCGTGAACGCGAACGACGGGCACTACAACTGGAAGGTCAACTTACAAAAGCCAATCTGCAGGCCCTGAAGGCACAACTGCAGCCGCATTTTTTGTTCAATACCATGCACTCGATTTCCGCGCTGATGATGACGGACACCGCTGCTGCAGACAGGATGATGTCTCGTCTCAGTGATCTGCTGCGCATGAGCCTGGAAGATGGCGATGACCAGGTAACGACCCTCAGCCGTGAACTCGAATTCGTAAATGGCTACCTGGAGATTGAAAAGGTCAGATACGGCGACCGGTTGAATGTTGTGCTGGATGTCGCCGCGGAAACTCTTGACGCTCAGGTACCGCATCTGCTCCTGCAACCGCTGGTCGAGAATGCAATTCGGCATGGGATCGCCAAGATGACATCCGGAGGCGAGATTCGGATGATCAGCCGTTACGACCAGGGGTCGCTCTGGCTGAAAGTCTCCGACAACGGGCCGGGCTTCTCAGACCCGGGCCCATCACGTCCCAATGGCGGCTTGGGCCTGAGAGCCACGCAGGAGCGCCTGCGCACACTCTACGGAGAAGATCAGAGCGTGGAAATCAAAGCGGTGAAGCCCTCAGGAGCCGAGGTAGCGATCTGCATACCTTTTAAAACAGTCTCTCTAGATTCGGAACGAGGTGTACAAGCATGCGCATCATAATTGCTGATGACGAAACTCTGGCGCGCGAAAAATTGCGCCTGATGCTGGACGCAGAGCCTGACGTGCAAGTTCTGGCTGAATGCCAGGACGGCGAGGAAGCGCTTCGCGCACTGACAACTTTCAAGCCGGACCTGCTGATGATGGACATCCAGATGCCGAATCTCGATGGCTTCGAGGTCCTCAGTAAGTTGCCCACAGCCGATGTGCCGCTGGTCATCTTCACTACCGCCTACGATCGACATGCGGTGCGCGCCTTCGAAGCCCACGCACTTGACTACCTGCTTAAGCCGTTCGATCAGGAGCGGCTGCACGACGCGGTAGACAGGGCACGCGCCGAATTGTTGAAAGCAGATGACCGCGCAGCTACGCGTCGAATTTTGAGCTATCTGTCGGAAACCGCAGGAAAACAAAAATCCGATCGACGGCTGGTAATTAAGTCTGGTGGACGCGTTATTTTTCTGAACTGCGATGAAATCGATTGGCTGGAAGCGGCGGCCAACTATGTGAAGATCAATGTCGGGAAACAATCTTACTTGCTCCGGAAAGGTATTGGCGAGATTGCTGACCGTCTCGACCCGACTCAATTCGTTCGCATTCACCGCTCGACGATCGTGAATATCGAGAGAATCAAGGAATTACAGCCAGTTAATAGCGGCGAGTATATCGTGGTACTCAAAGACGGAAAGGAATTGTCGTGCAGCCGCGGTTATCGCACAGGCCTGCAGCAGCTTATTGATTCGTAAGTATTCGGAACTGGCTTATATTTCTAAAAACTGGCATTGCTTTCGCGCTCGGCCCAGCGCCAGCGGGTACCTGCGACATCGAGTTCGAGCTCCACTTCGCGCTGCCGGCGAAGCCTTCGAAGAACATTCGAAACCGACACTCCCGGGTTTTTGAAATTGGCCAACACCACCGGAGAGCGCTCTCGAACTGCATCTAGAATTTCACGGATCGTCAGCCACCCCTGCGAATTCTTCAGCACCTCGCGGCATAGAGAGACCACGGCAGGTTGCACATCTGTGGCAGTGAACCCTTGCTCACGATGTGCATGCCTTTGGCTGGCTATTGCGTAAGGGCCAAATACGTTGACCAGAGCGACTAAGGCGTTCCGCAAGCATCGAATTCGTTTCAGAACGTCAGCATGCTGGAGAGACAAGGACAGCAATTCATGTCTCACTTCATCGATGGAGTGCGGCTGAGAATGCTGGGGCACACGCTCGACCGCCTGCTCCCCATTGTCAATCTCCGCGGACTTTCCCTCGAACGCGGAGATCTGAACGTTGGCTGGAGCTTCCGGTAATTGTGTGCCCTGGCTGACCACTGCGGGACTCCCAAAAGGAGTTTCTTCTCTATGAACTACAGTTTCTGGAGAGCCAATACAAGTACGCGTGGGACAAACTCCCACGATCATCTGACAGAACGCAGCGCCTAAATGACAACTACATGAACTGATGACAATTTTCAGAACGCAGAAATAGGGCTACGCTCGGCTCACATCGCGGACAAAGTCGCGTCTAACTGTAGCGAAGTAGCGATTCCAAATGCTTGCGATTTGTTGCAACCTGACCGGAGATCGCTCGCTGGCGACTGGTTGCGCTTGCAGCAAGCAGACTTCCAATAGAGCCATGAATGCCCCTTCCTCCGATGACCCTCATGAGTCACTGAATAACCTCGCACGTCTGATGCAGAACGAATTGGACCACCTTCTGGAACAGAAGGAAGGTTTGCGCAGACGAATGCAGAAACTGCGTCGCGTGTTGCATGAACTTCGGGGAAGCCGAGACAGTTCGAGCAGCAAAGTTTCGAAGTCCAGAAGATGGCGGACTGCGGACCGAGAAGCGACCCGCAAGCATCGGGCACTCTACGAGCAATTGTGGCGGGCGTGCAGGATCGCTTTCATGGAAATGGGCGGAGTCGCAAGCTCACATCAGATATATGCGCTTATCAAGCGACGAGGTTCATTTTCATTTGGCGCGCTGGAAGAAGAGCCTATGGTCGCCATCACGCGCGTGCTCAACTTGATGGCACACGCCGGCGAGGCTGAGCGTATTGGCGATCAAAATAATCCCACATGGCGATATATGACTGCGCGGTGATCGACGTGGGCGGCGGATCAGGGAGAAGTTGTTGAACCAGAATTCGCGCGATCCTGCGGGACCTGGAGCTTTTGGTACTCCTGCATTTCGTGGTCGGCCTGCGCTTTTTTCCCTTGCTTACGATAAAGAGCTGCCAACCCGAAATGTGCCTGAGCGGCGAGCGGAGTATCGTTCTCGATCTTGAGAAGATCGGTCCAGGCCTTTTCTGCTTCCGCAGCATTGCCCTCCAGCGAATTGGCTCTGCCGAGCGCGTAGAGCGTCTCAGGCATTTCGGGTTTCAGCCGATTTGCGCGCGCCAGTTCCGTGTGGGCTTCGTGCGCTTTGCCTTGTTGCAATAAAGCTGATCCGAGGCGGTAAGCGGCTTCGGCATTGCCTGGCTGCAATTTGCATTCTGCACGAAATTCTTCCTCGGCTTTCGACCATTGCGACGCACCGGCGTAGACTTCGCCGAGTTCGAGATGAACTCCGGGAGTGTCGGGCTGTTTCTGCAATGCTGCCTGATATTCCTTTTCGGCGTCCGGCATTTGCCTCAACACAAAATAGTTTTCGCCAAGCGCCTGATGAGTCCGCGCGCCGTCAGGATAAAGCTGAACCAGCGTATCGATTGATTGCTTTGATAAGAGACCGCTGGCGCGACCGAGATAATAAAGAAGATCGGGATCATTGGGGCGAGCGCCAAGCGCGGCTTGCAGGTTAGCCACTGCCTGAGTCAGTTCGCCGGTTTGAATCTGCGCGATCCCAACAGCTCCCTGTTCGTGCGCCTTCTGCAGATGAGGAATGGACTCGGCAGCATAACCCTGCGCGAGAAGTGCGTAGCCCAGCAGGCGCTGCGCCGGAATCATCTCGGGATCGAGTTCAACGGCATGCTTCAGCGGCCTGACGGCCGCGGCGAAATTGTGGTCCTCCATGTAAGCCTGGCCCAGACTCGCAAAACCTTCGGGCGAATTGGGCGCGAGCTCAGTGACTTTTTTGTATTCGGTGATCGCTGTTTCGAATCTTCCCTGCTTTTCTGCGGCTGCTCCGGCCTGCAAATGCTGCAACGCCTCAGGAGAGGTCATCTGGAAAAACAGCGAGAAGAGTAAGAGGGCGTTGGTCACTGCTTCTCCGGTTCGCGAATTTCTAGAAACCGATCGACGTGAATATCACTTAGAGTCTGGTGAATGCCCGAAGGCCAAGAGACCTCGACCTTTGCGGTAGTCGCGGGGCCAAGACCGAAGTGCAGGCGCTTGTCGTTCGCCGAGCCGTAACTTCCCGCAGTAGTTGCAAAGCGAGTCTGGCCGTTCACGACAACTCGCGCGCCAAGGCCATCCCGGTTGCTGCGGGTACCGTGAAGGCTGATGGTCAGCCAGTGCCGCTCAGGATTTGCCTTGCCGTAGAGCACCACAGGATGATCGCCGAGCACAGTTTCGATGACGTCCTCTGCGCCGTCATTATTAATGTCTCCGAATGCCGCGCCGCGTCCGGCAAGTGGTTCGGTCACACCGGAATCGCTGCGTTCAAATCGGCCCGCGTGGTTCAGAGCCAGCATGGGCAATTCCCGGTAGTGCAAAGAAGGATCGATGTGCTCGACGTTATCGAGCACGTGACTCTGGGCAACAAACAAGTCCTTCCATCCGTCATTGTCGAAGTCTTCCAAACCAACTCCCCAGCCGGAACTGCCACTCGAAAGCGCGCCTAGTCCGGTTTCGAGACTGCGATAGCTGAACGTGCCGTCACCTTCGTTGTGGTAAACACCATAAATTTCGCGCGGCAATTCGGTCACAATGATGTCCGGCCGACCATCATTATCATAGTCTTGAAAAACCGTGCCCATCCCGGAGAGGCGCCGGCCATTATCTGAGAGCGCCGCGCCGGCTTCCATGCCCACTTCGCTGAAGGTCCCATTTCCGTTGTTGTGAAACAAAAATTGTTGCATCCCGTCGTTGGCGACGAAAATGTCGGTGAAGCCGTCGTTGTCGTAGTCGGCAAAGGCAACACCAAGAGCGCGACCTTTTTTCGCCGCGATGCCGGAGCGCTGGCTCACGTCGGTAAAAGTTCCGTCACCGTTGTTGTGATAAAGAATGCTGGTGGTCGCGGGAAATTCTTCCGGAGGGCAGTAGGTATGAAAATTTCCGCCACAATCTTTGCTGTGCTTCGTGTCCCATTCCATGTAGCGGGTCACAAAGAGATCGAGTTTGCCGTCATTGTCGTAATCGAAAAACCCAGCGGAGACTGACCATCCGCCGGCAGCGACTCCGGCTTTCGCGGTGACATCGGTAAAGGTGTCGTTGCCATTGTTGTGGTAGAGAATATTTTTTCCGTAGCTGGTCACGTAGAGATCCGGAAATCCGTCGTTGTCGTAGTCGCCAACTGCGACTCCCATGCCATAGTTTCCGTCGCCTGCATTGGCCAAGCCGGCTTGAGCAGTTACGTCTGTAAAAGATCCGTCACGATTTTGTCTGTAAAGTCGGTTCCAATACTTCGGGTCGTGGCGATCAAAATTCTCAGGCGAGGACATGGGAACTTTGATCGCACCGCCATTTACGAGAAAGATGTCCAAGAGCCCGTCATTGTTATAATCGATCAAGGCCACGCCACCCGGCATGGTTTCAATCAGGTATTTCTGCGAAGTTGGCGAGTTTTCCAACGTGAAATCCAAGCCTTGTGGGAGTTTTGGTGCGAATATCGCCCCGGAAGTGGCCGCGATCAACAATAAAGTGGACGCGAACATCACCCACGCGAGCCAATTTGACCTAATTCTGTCTGCGCAAGTCATTCACAAAAACGTTTTAGACGGGAACAGCCACGATTTTGACCACCTACCAACTCACTATAGTCCATCACAAATTCGATTAATTTGAACCAACAACAAGAACTAATTTTCATTTTTTTGCTGGAAAACCGTTATTGCGTTGATGTAATTTCCCTGCATCCGTCGAGGCGACGTGTTATCAGCACGAGCAGAATTTCGCTCGCGCTCCCTTGCACGCATGCAAGACGCAATCTGGAGGTTGTATGAGCTATCGCAGTACCTGGCTGTTCGCTGCCGTCATCGCTCTTCTGACGTTCTCCTCTCCATTCGCCACCGCACAGACTACATATGGTTCCATCACCGGGTCGGTGCAGGATTCCTCAGGCGCCGCGGTCGCAGATGCGCAAGTAACGCTCACCAACCTGGGCACTGCGGAAAAGCGCGTCCAGCAAACGGGAGGCGACGGACTCTACTCGTTCGTCAACCTGATTCCCGGCGAGTACCGGGTTGATGTGGAGAAGCAGGGGTTCAAGCACTTCACCCGCACCAACATTGTTGTGCAGGTGAATCAGGCCAACAAGATCGATGCGCTTCTCTCGGTCGGCCAAGTCAGCGAGACCGTCGAGGTGACCAGCGAAACTCCTCTGCTTCAGCCTGAGACGTCGTCACTGGGAACTGTGGTGGATACGCGTGCTGCGAACGAACTGCCGCTCAACGGAAGGAACATCTTCAACCTCACGACCATCACTCCGTCCGTGGTTCCGCAAGGAAACACGATGGGCACGGTCGTCGGCAAGAACCCGTTTGACTTTGCGAATTACCAGATCGGGGGATCGTTCGCCAACGAAGGCGCGATGTATCTCGACGGCCAGCCCCTCAACATCGGCTACATCAATCTGCCTTTCATCGTGCCTACACAGGACTCCATCAACGAATTCAAGGTCCAGAACAATAACCTGGGACCGGAATGGGGCAAGTTTGCCGGCGGCGTCATCAACATGAGCACCAAGTCCGGCACGAACACCTGGCATGGTTCGGGATACGAATATCTCCGCAACAAAATTTTTAATTCCAACGAGTTCTTCAACAAACGTAGCGAGCTGAGCAGTGGCACATCCAACCAGCCGCCGCCGTTCACGCAGAACCAGTTTGGGGCAGACGTGGGCGGAGCAATCATCAAGAACAAAACCTTCGTATTCGGAAGCTACGAGGGATTCAGGCTCCGTACGGGAACGCCGTTCCAGACCACGGTGCCGACTGTAGCGGAGCGTGGCGGTGATTTCTCGGATTTGTGCCAAACAGGCTTCAACACGCCTGATCCCTCGGGTTCGGGCATTAACATCTGCTCGGATACGAATCCGTCAACTGGCGTGAACGTTCACCAGCTCTACGATCCGATTGCATATACAGGCAGCCAGATTGCCTCGCACCGCGTTCCCTTCGCGAACAACAACATTTCGGCTTTTATTAATCCCACCTCCGCCTTTTTGTTGGATAAGCTCATTGCGAATCCGACCTCGGGTGGGACGGTTCTTAACTTCTTGAAAGACGCCAGCACCGGTGGCGATACCGACGAATACGTAGCGCGCGTGGATCAGACGATCACCAGCAGGCAGACAGTTTTCGGTCGTTTCAGCTATTTCAAACTCCTGAGCCTCGCCCAGGATCCGTTCGGCACAGGATTGTGCAAGGACCGCTGCGCCGAGAATACCCGCAGCAAGAGCCTGGCAATTGGCTACAACTTCGCAATCAGCTCAAATACGATTGCGAATGTGAACGCAAGCATCAGCCGCTTTCACTATCTGCGCGCGCCAATCAATGACAACTTCGATGTGACGCAGGAAGGTTGGCCGGCGACATACAATCCGCTCATTCCCAATATTGAGCGCACGCCATTGACGCCTTGCTTCGGCCAGAACGATTCGCTGGTCGGCTGCAGCCAGGGGCAAAGCGCAATCAACGATCTGAATACCCAATTCAATATTTCGCCGCAGATCACCATGATTCGCGGACGCCACTCGTTCGTGTGGGGTGGCCAGCTTGAAGAGGGGTACGACAACTATCTGCAGACCAACACCGGCGGTGGATTGATCTCCTTCGGTGGCGCGTGGACCAACAACGTTCTCGGAGCCGCAGGCGCCGGTAACGTGCAAGGACCACTAGCCGGCAACGGCGAAGACTTTGCTGACTTCCTGCTCGGTTATGGCAACGGTCAGGGTGCAGCTTTCGGAAACCAGACAAGCGGCTCGCTGGTCATCTCCGGACCGGTCTCGGGGAAACAGACTTATCGGGCGTTCTACTTCGGTGACAACTGGCATGCCACCAGCAAACTTACCCTCAACCTGGGCGTGCGCTATGAATTGCAAGGACCCTGGTCTGAGCGATTCGATAAGATGACGTACTTCAACCCGACGGCGGTCAACTCATCCGTAACGGGATGCAGCGGCGTCGCAGGCAGCCCGTGCCCTGGAGATTTGTTCCTGGTCGGCACCGGGGTGAACAAGACACGAAACAATCTGCCGTTGTCCAAGAAGGAAATTCTGCCGCGCCTTGGATTCGCTTACTCAGTGGATTCCAAGACGGTGGTCCGCGGCGGCTACGGAATCTTCTTCATTCCGAACTACGTTTCGTTCGGAACCAATCCATACGTAGATCCGGTCAGCAGCGCAACCTCAAACTTCTTTTCCAGCACCAACCAGGGCCTCACTCCGTCAGCTACTCTCGATGCTAACGGTTGCAGCTGGGGCGGCAATGATGTTCTGAACTGCACTGGCGCAGGCCCATTCGGACAAGGCGCCAACAGCGTTGTCCCTGTACCGGGGCGCAATCCCCAACCGAATGTCTCGCAGTTCATCCTCAACCAGAACAACTTCTCTGCCACAGGCTATACCGTGCAGAAGTACGGTTATGTCCAGCAGTGGAACTTCGACATCCAACGAGAACTGCCGGGCGGGTTCTTTGCCGATATCGCGTACGCAGGTTCGCATGGCGTCCACCTCGAGCAGTTCAACACCAACATCAATCAGATTCCGGACAGCTTCATCCGGCAAGCCCAGCAACAAGCTGCAGCCGGACAACCGGTGGCGATCGCGCAACCGGTCACTACCTATCCGTTCAGCCAAAGTCTTCCTGGCAGCTTAGGGCCCGGTGGTTTGATTCAAGGACAACTGGATCGGCCATTCCCGCAATATTCGGGCCTGAACCTGAATGGCTTCGGCTGCTGCGGAAGCAGTTACAACGCTCTGCAAGTCACAGTGAAGAAACGATTCGGCGAAGGTGGAACGATGCTGGTCGCCTACACCAACGCCAAGCTGATGTCGAACACCGATACCCTGACTTCATGGCTTGAGGGTGGTACGAGCGGCGGAGTAGGTGGCATTCAGGACTGGAACAATCTTGCCGGCGAGCGGTCGCTCTCTTCGCAGGATGTTTCTCAGCGCCTGGTCATCAGCTACGTGCTCGACCTGCCGTTCGGCCATGGCAAGCGGTATTTGTCTGACGCCAGCGGCGTTGCCGGCGGGTTCGTTTCGGGCTGGGGCATAGATGGAATTACGACACTTCAGCGCGGTTTCCCGGTCAAGATCACTGATGGTATTGGGAACTCGCTTACTGCCCTTGGGTTGGGCACCGGTTCGCTGAGGCCAGATGTAGTGCCAGGTTGTGACAAGAACACTTCCGGAAGCGCCTCTTCCCGCGCGCTCAATGGTTGGTTCAACACTGCGTGTTTCGTCCAGCCGAATGCCTGGGGATTCGGCGATGAACCACGTGTAGACGCCTCGCTGCGTCAGCAGGGGGTAGATAACTTTGACTTCGCGATCTTCAAGAGGACGAACATTACCGAGAGGGTGAATCTTGAATTCCGTACGGAGTTCTTCAACCTCTTCAACCATCCACAGTTTGGGCCGCCGGGAGGATCGCTGGGCAGCGGGACTTTCGGCATAGTGACCAACACCGTCAATCTTCCGAGATTGATTCAGTTTGGCCTGAAGCTCAACTTCTAGCGCGGCTTGGCTCTTACGCGGCGGACGAATGCTCTCGTCCGCCGCGTTTTATTTGCGTTAGCAAGATCAGTTGCGCTTGATAATGAAAACCGTCTTGTCGTCAATGAGATCGAAATCTCCCTGCTGGCGCAAGCCTTCATCGACCTTCTGCGCGTATTCCAGGAAGGCGTTGCAGATTTCCTTTGCGGATTTCCAGTAGTTGTCTCGCATGACGATTTCAAGCTGCCCACGCGCGTCGTCGTCGCTTCCGTCGTAAACGCCATCGGTATAGAGAAATAGAATGTCACCCGGGCTCATGAGAGTGATCTCGGCGATGTCGGAAAAACTTGTCTGGCGCGCCCGCGACTGCAGCGAGTAATAGCGATTGCGGTCAGGGTGGTCTTCCGGGATTTCCAGGCCGAGTTCAGAGAAATGAACCATGCGGCTGCGGTCGATCTCCACGAATCTGCGGAACTCGGCCGAGAACACCAGCGGCGGTGGATGGCCGAAATTCACAAAGCGAAAGTGGCCATTGGGGCGCACCTCGCCGTAGAGCATGGTTGCAATTTCTCGGGCACTTTCCGTTCCGCTTCGGCCGAGGGCGTTGCGGGCAGTGACCGAATGGGCCAAGCGCAGATTCAATCTTTCAAACAACTCAGGCGTCGTGCGGCCATACTCATCGAGTTCGACCAACATCAGCGCATGAAAGGTGTCGTGAACGGTGGAAGCAATCTTGGCGGAGATAATTCCATGCCCTTGCGCATCGACCAACAAGACCCCCGCCGTGGTATAGAGTTCGCGCAGATCTTCGGCCACCCGCAATTGTTCGGAGCTTCGCGCGTAGCGGTACTCACTCTCCATCTCCGGCTTGAAGTCTGGCTTTGATTTCAGCCACGCTACCTGATCATCGACCGGATTGCGCGACGGCAGACCGGGAGGCAGCGGTTCCAGATACTCCCTGGCTAATTTGCGGGCCCGCTGAGTGCGGGCATCAATGTCGTAGCGCTGCTGGAAATTTATGTATTCAAACAGGTCGCCGCCAACAGTGCCGGCGGGGACCGAATTGCCGTACATCTCGATTCCGGGGAGATGCGGGATTACACCTTCAACCGGCATGAGCCGCTTGCGCAGGTACTCGTCGATGCTCGGATCACGGTATGTTCCTGCCATCGGGTTAGTCTATCGTGTCGGTAACGATGGCGCTCCTGCCGTCGCGCTGAAATCGGGATCGACTGTCTACGGCACGGCTGAAGCCGTGCCCTTCCCGTTCGTGCAACCTTCATTGGAAACCAAGATCAAAAGCGTCGGACAAGAATGTCCGACCCACACGGCCGTACTTTGCTCCGGGCAACAATTTCAATGCGGCGCTTATTGGCGCTTTCAACTACCCTCGCCAGGGTTAGCATGTCAGTTGCTACAGGCAAGCGTAGCTGGATGCCCTCGACGCCGAAAGTTGGTGTTGGGGGCACGCTCTTTGCGGAAGGAGTATCTCCATGGAAAGCGACTCAGAGAACTGGCGAGAGCTTTGCGCCCAGGCTGCCGAAGAGCAAAATCCGAAGAAACTTGTTGAACTGGCATCAAGGATAAACCAACTGCTTGAGGAGAAAGAAGACGCGGAAAAGCCGTCCCACTCCGAAGGGAGGTTTAGTTCGAATCATTCGAAATCAGCTTCAGAACATCGACAATGATTTTTTGACTTAGCCCTCGGTCAAGCCAGACGCACGTTTGTTTTCAGTAGGTTATAGGCCGCAATTAACTCCAGCGGAGTTGCCAGGTTAGGGTTATACTTGGCTGGCGAACTTCTTTGTTCCGCCTCTCTGGAGGTACACACGCCGCGGCTTGCCTTAAATAGCGACCCACTCATTCTTAATTCCTGGAAAGAAATCGCTCAATACCTGGGCCGTGGTGTGAGGACCGTCCAACGCTGGGAACGGGATCTGCAACTGCCGGTACATCGAATCGGCAAGGGCAAGCGCAGTCCCGTGTACGCCAATGTGAGGGAGCTGAAATTCTGGTTCCATACCTCTGCGGCCGCACGGAATGAGGGCAATATCCCCGATGCCCCGGATCCGGAAGTCATTTTGAGGCGACAAAAGGGCGAGACGCCGATTGAGAATTCCAGGCGCCTATTGCTGTCGGTGCGGGTATTGACGGAAAAAATCGCGGAAGCCAGCGTGCGCCAACGTCGCCAGGCGGAAGAGCTTCAGGCGCGGATCATTCGTATGCGGGACAGGGTGGGATAGACGGCTCCTGCGCTCCATGTCAGCCACGCCGTTTCTTTTTTCTGGAGGTGACCCGAGAGTCGCTTTGCGGCTCGAATATTATCAGCACGTTGCGGGTGCGGTCCTCGCGCGGAATCACGCTGAAATGCACGTCAGCCCTGGTATCAAACCGGCCTCCAAGATCCTGCGCGCGCGCAATCATGGGCTGTTCTTTCAGGAGCACGGCGCGGTGGCGGCGAATCAACAACTGGCGTATGTTTTCTGAAAGCGGAAGCTGGTCAATCGTAAGGTCCATGGGCGGCTTGGTTTTGAAACCGAACAGCCGCAGCGCCATCTGGTTCCAGAATTCGATATGGCGCTCCTGGTTCACCAGCATTACAGGCAAACGAATCTTCTCGAGCGTCTGCGCATAGACGCTGTTCACCTGGTCGAGCTCTTTGGTGCGTTCCTCGAGTTCCTGATTTGTAGTTTCCAGCTCCTCGTTGAGGGATTGCAGCTCTTCGTTGGTGGTCTCGAGTTCTTCATTGGTGGACTGCAATTCCTCATTCGTAGTCTCGAGCTCTTCATTGGTGGATTGCAATTCCTCATTTGTAGTTTCGAGTTCTTCGTTGGCGGACTGTAACTCCTCGCTGGTCGATTCCAGTTCTTCTACGGTGATCTGAAGCTTTTCCTGAACCGTCTGATCGTCTAAATAAAGCAGTGTGCCGCAGCGTTGGCCGCGTTCATCGAACAGGGGACGAATGGTGACTTCGATCAATTTTTCTTCGCTGCCGGATTTGACGCGGGTCGGAAAGCGCGACAATTCATTGTTAACGCGGGTCGCTTGCAGTTGCCCGCCAATTTCGGGAATTCGGATAAACAGATCGGTGTCGGACAAGCGTTTTCCGACCAGATTCGTGGGCGGTAGTCCGGCCAGAGTCAACACAGCAGTATTGTGCTGAGTGATGGTGTCGTCGAGAGATAGCGAAAAGACGCCCATGCGCAAGGTTTCCAAAAGATAACGCTGTTGTTGCTTGAGCGTTTCCAATTCATGACTGGATCGACCTGGGTTAGCCACCGGTTCCTCGATTTCTGCCCGACGGTCAGCCCGTTCGTCGTTGAAGGGAGGCGAACTAATGCGCTCAAAAATCCGCCAACGCGCGTTCAGCCGCTGGAATTGCGGCGAATTGGTAAGTTGCGACTCGGACTTGCCCAGGAACAAAATGCCCCCCGACTCAAGGGCATAGTGCAGGCGCGTCAAAAGCCGCTTCTGCAGGTCTGAGTCGAAGTAGATGAGCACGTTGCGGCAGACCAGCAGGTTGACGTGGGAAATTGGCGCGTCCTGAACCAGGTTGCTGCGTCCAAAAATAACCAGCCGGCGAATTTCGCGGTTCACCCGGAGCAGCCCCTTGCCGTGAAAATACTTTTCGCGCCACTCCGGGCGGACGCGCCTCGTCGCTTCAATGGAATACTCGCCTCGCCGGGCCGAATTCAAGGCATCATCGTCTACGTCGGTGGCGTAGATTTTGATGTCATATTCCTGAATACGCGAGCCAAAATGCTCGGCCAAAAGAATGGCGACGGAATATGCTTCCTCGCCGCTGGCGCATCCTGCGCTCCATGCGCGGAAGGAGTGACCGGGCTTGATCCGCTTCAGAAGGCTGGGCAAGATCTCGTGCCGCAGAATCTCCCATGCAGGGGGATCGCGGAAAAACTCTGTGACATTGATCAGAATCGTGTTCAGCAACTGATTGACTTCGTCGGGATGCTCGCGGACAAACTCGCCGTACTGGGCGTAGCTGGACAAGTTAAGCTGAAACATCCGGCGCCGGAACCTGCGTTCCAGTGAGCTCTTTTTGTACCCACGGAAATCGAAATGTCGTTCCTCCGCGAGTTCCTGCAAAAGCTCTTTTAAAGTGACGTCCTTGGCCATTTCGTCTACTTCGCTCTATGAGAGCTGTGACAAAGCCTTTCCCATGTTATCCAGCGCGATAATGTGGTCGACGCAACCGGTGTCGATTGCGGCCTGCGGCATAATGCGATATTCGGCACTCTCGGGGCTTTGCGCTACCGTGATGCCGCCTGCGCGTTTGATGGCGGCAATGCCATCAGCTCCGTCGCGATTCGAGCCGCTCAGGATAACACCCATGGCATGTTTCCCATAAGTTGCGGCTACGGAAGCAAACATTACATCGATGGATGGGCGCGAGAATCGAACAAGGCGCGAATGCGCGAGCTGGATCTTACCTTCGCTGACCAGAAGGTGCTCGTCGGCCGGGCCTACATAGATGGTGCCCCGGTTTATGAGTTCGCCATCTTCAGCTTCTTTAACGTGAAGGTTGGTTCTGCGTGCCAACAACTGCGGGATTTGGCTCTTGTGCCGGGGATCGAGATGTTGAACGACAAGAATGGCCGGGCCTCCCGGCTCGATGGTACTCACAATCTTCATGAGCGCGGGCAAGCCCCCTGCAGATGCGCCAATGGCAATGAGTTCGCACTCATCGCGCGCCGACACGCGCCGCTTTCGTCTGGAAGTGACCACCTTGCCCCTGCGTGCAGCAATTCTAGTCCTTCGCAACAAAAAACCAGAGCGAAAAGGCTACCAGCCGATTATTGCCGCCCGGCATCCGGGCGATGCCTTTGTATCCGCTCGATTAGTTCACGCGCCTCCTCGGTCAGCTGTTTGCTCCTCTCGACGGCTTTTTTTGCCGACTGTGCTGTCTCCGCGCACCGTTGCAGACGATCCCGCTGGATCTTTTCGAAAAGCGGGGAAGTCAGTGGCGGCTTGATCTTTTGCACTGCCATACGAAAATCAAATCTTAGTCCGCTCGTTGGTTTGATTTCTTTCCTGTCTCACACTCATTTTTTGGACCTATAAGTCCCGTATTTGTCTCCCGCACCCCTTTTCTGTGCTTTTTTCCCCCTTGTACGCGCGCGATCACGTATGGCAACGGACTCGAAGTGTAACTTCTTCGTTTCCTGCTGAAGCTGCTCCTCCATGGTATGGATCTGGTGGGCAGTCTCTTCGAATTTCTTTACAGCATCGACAATCGCCTGCCCCCTTCGGTCCAGTTTGGTCATCTACTTATCTCCGATCTGTACCTGTATCCGCATATTCTGAGGCGTGATCTTCCAACGGGATTTCAAGCACCTCATCCGCAGTCTTCTGCAACAGGTCGCGCAGAATGTTCGCATTGGCACGATTGGCGTCGGCTTTTTCCGCAAAGCGGCGCGCCAGCCGCGGACGTTTCCGTTGCCGGGAATTATTGGCCAGGCGCTCGGAGAATTCCGCCTGTTCCTCCATGCTGCGAACTGCAGCCCACAACGCTCTTTCCACCGCTTCGGTTTGATCAGCCATCAGGCTCTCAGGAGAGTAGAGATGCCCTACCCTGCAGCGGTAGCGCAACATGCTTCCCTCTTCCACTTCTTCGAGTACCCCGCCGCAATCCGGACAGGAGTATGCATGGCCGGTCGAAGACTGGGTCTTACCAGCCGTAGAAATTTCTCGGACTTTTTCAACGCTTTCCATCGCCGTAAGCTCAATGAGTTTTGGACCGATCTCTTCAACGCTTAAGACAAAATCGACATTTGTCGCTTCAATTGCGCTTGCAGGCATGGACGGAGCCAGAGCTTGATCCGGATCTTGTACCACGGCGATGCCACCGCGATCTTTGATGGCCAGCAAGCCCGCGGTTCCATCGTCAAGATTTCCACTCAATACGACACCGATCACGCGATTTCCGTACGCCTGCGAAGCTGAGCGAAAAAGAACGTCGATCGATGGCCGGCTACGATTCTCTCGTGGTCCGGGTTTTAGCCGAATGTTTCCGCGATCGAGGAACAAATGTCGCTGACCCGCAGGAGCGACATATACACGCGACGGCAAAAGTTCGGCGTTGTGAACCGCATACATGACCGGCAGTTTGCTATAGCGGTTCAGGATTTCAGGCAGCAGGCCAGGACTATCCTCGCTGGTATGAAGGACAATGAAAACCGCAGCCGGGAAATTCCACGGGAGGGTAGAGAGAATGGTCTGGAGGACCTGCAAACTTCCTGCCGAGCCGCCGATAACTACGATGTCTCTGTTTGGCATGAATCACCGTTGGGGTTGGATGCGGAAAATGCAATGCAGGCGAAGGAATCCAGACACCAAATTTGGCCTGACGGTCTTAGAGGACAACAAGATTCCTTGAAAATTCGCAAGCCAGAGGTCGTGCGCAGTGGGCTGCAAGTCCGCTAATGGGTCTGCTGTAGCTTCGCGAGTGAATCTTCACAGCGGGCGAGTTCGCTGCTGACTACCTTGATGGCACCACTACTTTCTGGTGGAGCTTTGCTGGTTCTATTCAGTTCCATCCACAGCTGGTTGCTGTGCTGATACAACGATCTGGCTCTCGTCCAATGCTGGACGCGAGTGGAGGAATCCTCGTCTTCGTCGGCCATGCGGACATAAAGCCGGGCCATACTTGACAGCGCGTCTGCTAATGCAACGCGATATCGCGCATTGCTCTTGTCCGTCACAGTAAGCGCTTCCAACAGGTCGATGGCTTTTTCATATTGCTTCAAGGCGTCGGCATGGTCACTCGGGCCGAGTGCTTTCGCAAGGTTCGCGTAACCCTCAGCGAGCGCGCCACGATTCATGCTGCTGTTTGGACTTTTTTCTGAATACGCGAGACGCTCGGCAATGGCTTTTCGATAGTACTCAATCGCAGCTTTCGTGTTCGCGCTATCGAAGAAGAAATTGGCAAGACGCGTATAGCTGTTCGCAAGATGATTGTGGAGCAGAATGTGGTTCGGGTCCCTGGCAGCCAGAGACTCCTGGGTCGCGATACTTCTGCGCAACATCGCCATCGCTTCCCGCGCGTTACCGAGCTTTCCCAAAGCCGATCCGACTTTGCTCTCGCTGAACGACAAATCAAGCACGGCTTGAGAGTTGCCGGGATCGGCGGCTGCGAGACTGTGATCAATCTCCAATCCGGCACGATACTGGGTGAGCGCATCTTTAAATTCGCCTCTACGCATGAGTACGTCACCAATCTGTTTGCGAGCAAGGGATTGGTTTCTTCCGGCTTGAGCGTCTTTTGGGTCAGCAGCAGCAAGCGATTGAAATAGACTCAGCTCTTTCCGGAAGTGGGCCAGAGCCGAGGCGAGGTCTCCAGCTTCCAGAAGTGACAACCCGACGTTGTGATAAGAAAAAGCCAGTTGCCGGCGGTAGTGAGCGTTGTTCGGATCGAGCTGGCTCAATTCTTCGCGAATCGTCAGCCCCTTGCTGCGGTTCTCGAGCGCCCCAGCAGTATCTCCGTTCTCTTGAAGGATGTTCCCTAGCCCGTCAAGACTGGTTGCCAGATGAACCTTTCCGTCCTGGTCCCAAGGATGAGCCGCGACAATTTGTTGGCTAAGCTCGACGGCCTGTCTGTACTCGCCCGCCGCCCCATCCAAGTTACCGGCCAAGCCCAGCAGGTTTGCATAGTGATATGTCTGAATTACCCGGTCCGTTTGAAATTTCGGGTCGCTTGCCAGACTTCCATCCAGGCTTTCGTAAATTTTCAGGGCTTCCCCGGAGTGTTCGACTGCGGCTCCGGTGTCGCCTGAAAAATGGAGCACATCGCTGATCTGCTGCTGATTTTCCGCGAGAGCCAAGCGGACCTGCTGGTTATTCGGTTCTGCATTAGACACGGTTTCCAGAATCGCCAGCGCCTTCCTGGAACTTTCTAAAGCACCTTTGGAATCCCCCAGGTTCGGGAACATGGGATCGCCTTGAACCTCGGCGACTTTTTGGTAAGCCGAAGCGATCTCCATCTGGAGTGAACGGTCTCCCTTCGCTTCTGCGGCAAGCCCGTCTAAGTACTCCAGAGCGCGCTTCACGACAAGCGCACGAGCCGGCGTGGATCCGGGAAGATTCTTGATTGCCTCGTCGAACTCAAACAGAAAAGAGTTCGCCAACCTGCGAACGTCGTTGAATCTGCGCTCGGCGCGTGCTCGCTGCTGCACCGCGATCCGGGCTTCCCACAAGGTCGCCGCCACCCCGCTCGCCACAGCGAGTGCAATCAGCGCCGCAGCCGCCACTCCGGTTTTATGTCGGCGCACGAATTTGCTGACGCGATAGGAAGCAGAGTCCGGGGTTGCAGTCACCGGCAGACCTCGCTGATGGCGGCGAATGTCCTCTGCGAGCTGCTCGACGGAGGCGTAGCGGCGCGAAGGCTCTTTGCGCAAAGCCTTCAGGACAATATTGTCGAGGTCCCCCTTGAGGGTGCGCCTGAGTTTCGCAGAAGCAACCGAATTCAAAGGCACCCGTGGCTTCCCGGACACTGACGCCTTTGGTGACGGGTCCAGGACCGTGGTCATCACGCCACCGCGCTCGGGCGGATAGGTTCGAATTCGCAAATTACTTTCGCAAACTCCAGGGAAGTGCGGGTCTTCTGTGGATAAGGAGTTCGCCCGGTGAGCAGTTTGTAGAGAACGACTCCCAGTGAATACACATCTGTTGCGGTGGTAATTGGTTCCCCGCGAATCTGTTCCGGGCTGGCATACTCCGGTGTTAGCGGATGCAACATTGTGTTCTCGGTGGCGATAGAAGGATCGAGAACTTTCGCAATTCCAAAATCGAGCAGCTTGGGCTCGCCCTCAGCGGTTACGAGAATATTGCTCGGCTTGATATCGCGATGAATGACCAACCGCTGATGTGCGTATTGCACGGCTGCACAAACGTGAACGAAGAGTTCCAGCCGTTCATCTGTATTTAGACCGCGCTGCTCACAATATTCGTCAATCGGTGTGCCCTCGACCAACTCCATGACGAGATATGGAATTCCATCTTCGGTTGTGCCGCCGTCGTACAAGCGGGCGATGTTGGGATGATCGAGCGAAGCCAGAATCTGCCGCTCATGCAGAAATCGTTCGACCAGAAATGGTGAATCTAGTCCGACCCGCACCAACTTGATTGCGACCTGTTTTTCGTACTGGCCATCGACCCGCGAAGCGCGATACACCTCTCCCATGCCCCCTTGACCGATCTCTTCCAGGATTTTGTATACCCCGATTCTGCGTCCGATGCAGCTCGCCGCACCTGGGCCGACCAGACTCCGCAAATCGATTGCAGGACTGTTCAGAAACTCGACACCGGCCCGCTCATGAGAACGGAGAAGCGACTCGACCTCAGCCCGCAGGTCCGGATCGCCTCCGCATTGGCGGTCGAGGTATCCAGGTCGTTCATGGGCAGGCAAATCTATGGCTCCGTCCAGAACGGCGCGCACAGACTGCCATCTTTCGGTTTTCACGTGGCCGAACTCCGGTCCAGTTCGCGATAAAGCCAGGCACGCGCGGTTACCCAGTCACGTTTCACGGTGGAAGGAGAGACGCCGAGTACTTCGGCGGTGTGTTCAATCGAGAGTCCAGCAAAAAACTTCAACTCGACAACCCGGCTTTGTTGCGGGTCCATTTCGGCGAGTTCTTTCAAAGCCTCATCGAGCGCAAGAATGTCAACGTCGGTCTTGACCGGCTGGCCTTCGGCCTCATCCAGCGTCACTTTATAAACGTTGCCTCCGCGCTTCGACGCACGATGGCTGCGCGCATAGTCAACCAGAATTTGCCTCATGAGTTGTGCCGCCACGGCGAAGAAATGTGCACGGCTTTGCCACTCCGGGAAGTCCTGCGCAACCATACGCACGTAGGCTTCGTTGACCAGTGCCGTACTTTGCAGCGTGTGGCCGGAGCGTTCGCCTTGCAAATAGTGCCGGGCGATGCGCCGCAATTCGTCGTAGACCAGGGGAAGAAGAGCGTCGAGCGCCTCGCGGTCCCCACCGCGCCATCGAACCAGCAGTTCTGTGACTTCAGAGGAAGGCGCTGGCAATGTGTCTCCCCACAGCGCGCTGGGGAAGCGCGTTGGAAGCGAAGCATAAACGCCTCAGGTAGGTAAGTCAAGGCAATGTACTCGTCCTCGAAATGGATGAATCGGAATGAAAGATTGCGAAGCACACCATGCCCGCAAGCACCACAAAGCGGCCGGGCAGATGAGATGAAGTTGCTCATTGCCAAGACTGGGCCCTGCGCTGCTGCTGCAATTTCTAATTCCCTACAAGACCGTGAAAACTGCCTTACTGGTCGCTGTCCCACCCGGAGTAGTGACCGCAATCTTGCCCGTCGTTGCCCCGGTTGGCACGGTTGCAGTGATGCTCATTCCTGAAGGGTCCACGCTGAAGGCAGTTGCCTTCACCGTGCCAAACTTGACGACGGTGGTTCCGACAAATCCGCCGCCACTGATCGTGACCTGTGCGCCTACAGCTCCGCTGGCCGGAGTGAACCCGGTAATGATCGGGGTCACAAAGAACTTCTGACTGCTGATTAGCGAGCGCGACTGTGTAGTCACTGTGACGAATCCCGTGGTTCCGTTCGGAGGCACGAGAGCAGTCATGTACGTATCGGAGACCACGTTGAAGCTCGCCGCGGCACTTCCAAAGGTGACACCGACCAGATTAGTAAACCCCTGCCCGAGAATCTCCACCGGTTGCCCGGGGCTGCCCCAACGTGTCATCAGCTTGACGAACTGTGGCGCTCCGGTATCAAGGCTGTAGATCACGCCTCCGTCATGTGCCCCACCGGCGACGGCCGTGCCATAAATCTTGCCGTTTGTATGCTGCATGGGGGTGGCTTGCTCCAGGCGGCCGTGAGTACCGTCAAAGGCGTGAAGCATGTTGTAGGTGCTGCCACTGGTTACGCTGAACAAATTCCCATTCGGCACGTTGCTGCCGCTTTGTCCTGCCTGTGTCGCGCTGTAGAATTTGCCATCGCTTGCCGCAACCAATCCAGCGGAAGGATCGAAGCCATCGTTGATAAGGTCGAGTCCAAAGCTATGCAGCAGCGTAATCTTTCCGGTAAGAGAGAGTTTATAGACGACGCCGGACCCACCCGGGCCTCCACCCGCAGCCGTACCGTAAAGCAACCCGTCATTGCCCTGAACTACGCCACCCTCGAAATTGGTGCCGTTGCTAAGGCCATTCGCGGCAAAGATTGATTTCAATACACCTGCTGGCGACAAGCGAAACACCATTCCCTGTTGACTTGGGCCGCCGGAGTTCGCCGCACCATATAGATTTCCATCAGCGCCCAGCGTCAGGGGAGCGAAACAGACGGGTGAAAACGTGCCGTTTGTGGCGGTACTAATAATGGTCTTGAGCTTGCCCGAGGACGTGATCGAGTACGCCGTCCAAGGCGCGTTGAACCCGCATGTGGTGCCGTAGAAGGATCCATTCTTGCCTTGCACGAGCCCCGGCCTCGGCTCCGATCCGTCGGTTCCGCTGAAGCTGTACAGGGTGGTGAGCGTCCCTGCCGCCGTGATTTTGAACACCGTGCCCAGATTGTTCGTGCCGCCAAAGCGGGTGGTGCCGTAGAAGTTGCCGTCAGTGCCCAGCACCAGTCCGCCATTTGGATTCTGTCCGTCAAGTCCGGAGAAGTTGTAGAGGGTCGTGACGACTCCCGCAGGCGTCATCTTGAAGACCGTACCCATTGATTTTGTACCGCCTCCGTTCGTGGTTCCGTAGAGGTTTCCGTCGCGGCCTTGCGCCAGGATCGCGGGATACTCGGGATCACAGCCTTCTACCGAACAGTCGAAGTCGTGCAGGTCGGTATAGGTCTGGGCCGAAAGCAACTCCGGAACCAGGCACAACGCGAAACACAGCCAAACGTGAGAGAGAAACTTCCGAACGCTGGACTTCATTTAAACCTCCTGGGCAAGAACCGTGGGGATCCCCCTGCTACTTACATAGGCGAAAACGCCGTCAAGAATTGGTTCATTTGCGGCGAGGGCGACGATGCCATGCAGGGTCGACCGGATTCGCGTCGCGAAAAAACTTGCGAGCGGCACCTATGAACGTTTACAGACTTGCTGCCCACGCGCGTCCTTATTACTTCATGACCCAAGCCAGCCCCGATTTTTCGCCTTTCTAAACGAAGGCGCTTCCGCCGGGGAATTTGCGGCCGGCATTGCCGCTCTCTGAAGCGACGGGCTGCAACAACCACTGAGCGCCGCCCAGAATTAACGAGGAGGATGTGTAATGGTTCCGATCAGCAAGACGTTTCTGATCCGCGGAGGAATCGCGCTTTTGGCTGTCCTGCTGCTTGGCTGGACTCTGAAGGGTGTCTTCTCCCGCGAGCCGAAAGCACAGGTGATCCAACCTGCGTATACGCCCCAGATGCCGTCTGGCGCGTCAGCACCGGATATGTCGCAGCTTGCAAAGCTTGCAGGGATGAGTGACGCCCAAGCTCTGATGCTGAAATACGCAACTGGTGTACGCGCTGGCCAAAACGATCTTAGCCCTCAGGCAATGGAATATCTGAAAGGAACAAAGCTTGAGATTCTTGGCGAGACCAACACTTCCGTGCATTACCTCCAGACATTTCCTGATGGCGTGACCAGCGAAGAAACTATAACCATCATCCCCAACCAGAAATACACTCCAACTTCAGCTGAAGTGGAAAAATCGACGCAGGCCCGTGCGCAGGTTTTTCGTCCAAGCCTGGCGATCAAGCAAATCAGTTCTCGGGAGAGGGTCTTCACTTTGCAGTACTACTTGTCCGAGGCAGCGCTTCCTCCGCAGATCCTGCAGCGCATCGGCCAATCTAAATCGGCAGCACAATCTTCACAGCGGGAGTTTTTCACCATTGTCCCCAAAGCCTGGGCGCAAGAGGGCGGCGATAATGGCGGGCAATTCGTGACGTGGAACGTGATGGAGTTGGTTAAGAGCATGGATGTAAAGCTGCTGGAAGGAATGGAGTGGGAAAAATCCGCCAAGTTCGTCGACAACATTTTGACCATGCGAGACGTGGTGAACGGGTATAACGAGATTTCCAACTGGTTGGGGGAAATTGCCGAACTCAAGGAATGTGCCGAGCACCCCACGAATCCGCTGACGCAAAAAGCGTCTGGATCGAGCGAGTACCAGAACAATGTCATCGGAAGCCTCGACAATTCGTCCTGGGAAATTCAGGGAACGGCTTTCCCCAAAGTCGCTAATATCGCTGCAGGCGCGGTCACCCAAAAACTTCCATTCGGTACTGGGGTACTGATATCGCCGATTGTGAGCGCGAACGATCAGGCGATCGAACAATTTGCCGAAGAGGAAATTGCGAACGCTAAGAAAATGGTTGTGCCCTGTGACAGCCCTATGATGCCGGGCAATCTACGCCCCATGCATTTGACCCTGCAATACTCCTACAACAACACAGAAATGGGAATCCAGGAGAAGCAGACGGCCAGTGGAGAACTCGATCTGGACAGCAAAATGGGTGGGCTTGAAGGAGAGGAACCGGGCAAGTTCAAAGTCGAACGCAAACAGGTTCAAGCCGGGCCTAATGTCTGTGCGAATGGATACAAAGGCAAAGGGGAAGGGGACGCCAATATCAAGGCTGAGGCGGGTGGTACACCTTACGGAGGAGTGGTGGAATTGCGCTTGAGCGTGGATCTGAACCTGCATGAATCGGGCAAGGTCCCGGATGGCGACCACTGCTCTGAACAAGCCCACGACGGAATGAGGAACTACAACTTCGGGTGCCGCTTCGACCATCTGGATTTAGTCCACGGTGGTACGTTCTCTCATTTTCAGGATGGAGATGGGCACGGAACCTGCACCATCGAACTGACCCGGAAGTGAAGCAACTGCCACTTCTCGATTTACAAATCGCGATTCCCTGACCCAATTTATCCCTTAATTTACGCCTCTCCAAATAGGGGGAGCACTTCGCAGGCCGTCGCGGGGCAATCTAAGTAAGCCAACGAGAAAGCTATCCGCGACGCCTGCCGAGTGCGTGCCTACAAGTTCGTCCCAGGAGTGGAACATGCCCGCCCAAACTTCGCGTTATCTCAGCTGCCTCGTCATACTGATCGCCGCGTCGCTCGCCGCTGCCGGCCAAAAAGCAGAAGACATTCACATTAAGAAAAGCATTACCGTTGGCGGTAACTTTGTTTCGAGCACCGAGACCTCAATCAAAGGAGCTCGCGAGCGCAGCGTGACGCAGACGCCGGCCGGAAGCACAATCACGTTGCGGCAATGCGACCTTAAGCGCACGTTGACGTTGAACGAGCAGGCGCAGACCTATCTCGTCAACAACGATCCTCAGGACGAGAACGCCGCCAAAGCTGCTGCGCTTGTGATGGGAAATTCCGCGCCCGAAGCGCAAGGCGGCAAGATTGTCGTGACCACCACGATTACCGACACCGGTGAGCGAAAAACAATGTATGGATACCAGGCACGGCACCTGAAGGCGAAGGTTACGCAAGAACCTTCAGCGGACGCGTGCAGCCAGGCCAGGCAATCCTTCGAAATCGACGGCTGGTTTGCAGACATAACGAAAGAGCAATCTGCATGCGCGACGCTCGCTCCCCCGGTACAGCAGAGCAATGGCTGCACGGACAAAGTAATCTCGCGACGGGTGGGGAGCGGCAAGCCGGGCTACCCGCTGCAGGAAAATATTACGGTTCCTTCTCCAGACGGTGGCACGATGACCATTGGGATCATCACTTCGGAGCTGACCAAGCAGTCGCTTCCGGATGAATTGTTCGATGTTCCGGCGGGATATCGGCAAGTGAGTTCTCTCGCGGAGTTGAACGGCGCCGGTCCGCAAGCCGCCCTACAAACTACCGGGATGGCTCCGCCGATGTCGCAGCCTGCACCGCAAGCGGCGCCACAAGTTGGAACACAAGCAAGCGCAACAGCTTTAAAGTCCACCGTCATGGCGGGAATGCTGAATCCGATGGCCGCTCCGGCGGCGAACGCAAGCGCTATGGCAGCGATGCAAAAACAGATGGCAATGGGTCAAGCGGCAATGGCCAGTATGGGAGGTATGCCACAGATGGGCGGAATGCCGCAACAGATGATGGGCGGAAATCATCCGAGTGGAGCGCAGGTGGCCGCTCCGCAGGCGCTCGGCCCTAAAGCTCCGGGAAAAATCCGCATTGGAGTCGCGCCGCCGGACGCGCAAGTTGGACAAGGCAACAACGCAGGAGCTGACTACAGCACGCCGATCCGCAATGCGGAAATCGCGTTAATGAGCGGGCCGGCAGTTGAGATTGCCGCGCTCGATTCCCACATCGCCATGCAGCTTCAGGCTGAAGCCCAGCAGAAGCAATGCGATTACATCCTGTTCTCCGGTGTTGCCGTGAAACACAGCTCGGGCGGTTTCGGAAAATTTGCAAAATTCGGCGGCATGGCCGCAAGCATGACCCCCATGGGAGCCATGGCCAAAGGCATGGGTGGCGCTGTAGCGGCGCAAGGTGCGGCTATGGCTGCGTCACAGATGGCCCAGCAGCAGGCGATGAACCAACTCGCGGGCTTTAACGGCCAGATCAAATCGAAAGACGATGTTACGGTTCAATATCAGCTTGTGCCGACTGGGCAAACTGCGCCGATCGCGCAGAACTCGTTGCAAGGCAAAGCAAAATCTGACGGAGAAGATGTGTTAACTCCGCTGCTTACGCAAGCGGCAACCGACGTCCTAACCAAGGTAAGTCAAAAATAGCCCCGGTTTTGTAAACGATGAGGTGCAAGCAGACCCGCACCTTTCCTATTGCGCAATTGGCATATCGCAACAACAGAACTGTGGCTTGACCTTACCTGAACTTGAATCGCAGAGTTCAGGCTATCCGGGAATGTGGTAGAGCAAAATGGTTTTTCCCACATGAGCGACAGGCTGGTAGGCGCTCAACCAGTCCAATGATCCCACGGGGTACGTTTTGTGTAATACGTCTCCGGCGCGTACGGCCCGTGCACTCACTGCAACCCAGCCGGTCACTGGCTCGGAAGGTTGGAGCACGGTGAAGTCTGGCAATCCGATTTGCGTAACATCCGCGCTGCTCCAAACGGCTAGTCCAACGTGTGATATCCCGCGATTATGGAGCTCGGTGGTCAAGCGAAAGAGGTCCTGGCCGCAGTCCAGGTCGCAGCCGATGACAAGCGCTCGTGACGGGTCCGAAGGGGCCAATTCATTGAAATATGCAATCGCATCGCTCCGCGCAGAAATGGTTGCAAATGCTTGCCACAAGAACAAGACAAGCACCACCCACTTGCTCCACGCGCCGTATCTGACCTGCCACATGGCGCAAGCGCCCACGCCAGCCAAGATCGCAAGCAATGGAAAAATCACCAGCAGGTAACGGGTGCCAACGTTGTATCGGCCGATCATGCTAACGGCAAGAATTGCCAACGGACAAACAACCGGCATGAGTTGAGCCCACTTTAATTCGCGCGGTTCACTGCAAACTATCCAGATGATCCCAATCACCGCCAGAATCAACAAAGCTAATGGAGCTTTAAGCGCCAGTGCAATCGGGAAGAAAAACCACCATCCCCCATTTTTTATGTGCCCGAACAAATAAGCCGGCGGCCCCTCTTTATTTGCCACCCAAATCTGGGCGAAGCCATTGATTAGTTCCGGCGCCGGAATCAATGGATCGGTGAGGACTGCCCTCCTGGCAACATTTCTTAGTGGGCCTGGAAAATGCTGGAAAGATGGCATGGCAGCCGGCGATAGCCCCGTAGCTTCACGAACATGTCCGGTCGAAAATCCGTACGTGCTCCAAAGGACAGCGATTGCCAACGCTCCAGCTGCCGCAGAGCGCAGGAAGATGCCTGAGAAACTATAGCGGCTCGTCCGGCGTGCTCGGCGATCAATCCAAACTCTGCATAGCAACATTGCCAGCGAGCTTGCTGTGAGAAATAACAATGACGTGAACTTCGTCGATATCGCCAGCCCCGCGACGATTCCAAGCAGGATACTCATACGCAGCGTCGGGGTTTCCATCCACAACGTAAGTAAGCAGAGGAAAGTGAGCTGCAGGGCAGCAACAGGAAGGTCGTTGTAAGCCATTCCGGAGAAGCCGAGAATTGACGGAGTGGTGGTAAACATTGCAACCGCGACACATGCAGCAGCACTGTTGAAATATCTTTTCGTCCAAAAAAACAGCACCAGCGTGGCAAGACACAAAAACGGAATTACGCCAACTCGCGCGAGAAATAGATTTTTTCGGTATTGACCGTCTTTGTAGAGGACCGCATCGCCCACATCGTTATAGTTTTGTCCTCGTGGATCCCCTGGGGGGAAATACGGCATTCGCGCTCCGGCCAGATAGAGCGGTAAGGCGATTGCGTATCTCGCCAAAGGCGGGTGGATCGGATCAAGCGTGTACGTGTGCTTGTCCAGCCATTCAATTCCCGCTCCCACATGACACGGCTCATCGAACCCCTGCCCCGTGGTTCTATCCGATTCGAGCACTCGAATTACCGCAATAGTCAGGAACAGAGTGGCTACGAGCACATACGCGCGTCCCATGGCGATCATTATAGGAACCGACTTTGAGAATGGCGGTGGAAAGCATTCGCTGAATCAGCGGAGTTACGGGACGGGTCTCGGGAACGATGCTAGCCTAGACCAGCCCTCAAATAAATGACCAGCTATCGCGATCAATATTCCGGAAAGGTCGTCCTTGTAACCGGCGGGGCGGGAGCTATTGGATCGAATCTTTGTCGCGAGCTCGCCGATTTGGGCGCGCGTGTGTTGATCTTGGATGACCTTTCATCGGGCGTGCGCTGGAATGTGCCTGCGAGATCAGACGTAGTTTTCGTCGAAGGCGACATCCTCGATGAAATTAAGCTGAAGCGAATATTTTTTGACAGGCCGCACATCGTCTTTCATTTAGCTGGCTTTTTCGCTAACCAGAACTCAGTAGACCATCCGGAGCGAGATTTGATGGTCAATGGGATGGGCACACTGAAGGCTCTGGAATACTCGCTTTTGGCCAACGTTGAAAGATTCGTGTTTGCCTCTTCTAGTTCCACTGTATATGGCGGTGAGGCGCCTCTGCCGCTGACTGAAGACTACGTTTCATTGCAGCTTACGACTCCGTACCAGGCTACGAAGATGTTGGGCGAGCTCTATTGCAACTTCTTCTTCAACCACTACGGCGTCAAGACCGTGAAGGCCAGGTTCTTCAATAACTATGGTCCCGGAGAGCTTCCCGGGCCGTACCGCAACGTCGTTCCCAATTTCATATATCGGGCAATCAAAGGCCTGCCGCTTTTTATTACCGGCTCTGGCGAAGAGACACGTGATTTTACTTATGTGAGCGACACCGTCGACGGATTGCTCCGTTGCGGGTCAATGGCTACTGCCGTCGGGCAAGAATTGAATATCGCGACAGGTAGGGAAACCAGCATTGGCGATCTGGCAAAGATGGTTAATGGTCTCGTCGGAAACCGGGCCGGTATCGAGTTGACGGACCGGCGAAAGTGGGACAACAAAGCACGCCGCCTTGGCTCGACCATGCGGGCGCGCCAGTTGCTCGATTTCAACGCAAGCACTCCCCTTGAAATCGGCTTACAAAATACAATTACGTGGTTTCAAGAGAATTGGAAAAAAATTGATGGGAACGCTGGCTTAGCTGCTCCCGGCCCGGAAGGCCAACAATTCGCAAAGCAAGCGGCAGTCGTGGGAATAGATTCCGTTCATGTCCAGTAAACTCGCCGATTTTCCGAGTAGCTACTCGACGGGCTATGAAGGTATAGCCAAGGGCCATCGTCGCCAGTGCCATTGGATAGTCTTGCCTGCATACAATGAAGAAAAGTGCTTGCCGCGACTCCTCGACCGTATCGATGAAGCCATGTCGGCAGCTCAACTGCCGTATCGGGTCATCGTTGTCAATGACGGTAGCAAAGACTCCACCGGCCGGATCGCCGCGGAATATTCTCGCAATCTTCCTTTGGTCATCGAAACTCATTCGGTAAACATGGGATTAGGCGCTACCTTGCGCGACGGCGTCCTGACAGCAATCGCCCAGGCCGATCCGAAGGACATCGTCGTAACCATGGACGCCGATAACTCCCATAACCCGGAATTGATACCCCGCATGGGCCAGCTAATTCGTGAAGGTAACGACGTGGTAATTGCCTCCCGTTATCAGGCAGGAAGCAAGACGAAGGGCGTTCCTGGATACCGGCGCATGTTGAGTATTGTTGGCAGCCTGATTTTTCGTCTATTTCTTCCGGTCGAGGGAGTTCGCGATTACACCTGCGGTTTCCGGGCTTATCGCGCAGATGCTTTGATGCGCGGCCAGGAGCACCACGGTCAAGCACTGTTTGACCAGCAAGGATTCCAGTGCATCGTGGATCTTTTGCTGAAGCTTCGTCCGCTGGGATTGATTTTTACCGAAGTTCCCATGGTGCTGCGTTACGACCTTAAAGAAGGCGCAAGCAAAATGAAGGTCGGCCGCACGATTCGCGCAAGTCTCCTGCTGGTACTCAAACGCAGGTTCGCACATTAGTCCTGAACTCCTCGGAACTCACTCCATTCGGTGACCCACCATAGTTCCGGGGCTCATGGGATTGAGGCGTGTTGCCAGAACGCCGTTCTTCGCCATTGGGATGAGATCCTCCTGGCACCGTTTTAGCAGAGTGCCGCACGCCAGCGCCTTCTCATCCCATCTTTCGCAGACAACGCGAAAGGACGGGGCCCTCTCGTCAGCAGGAGTATCCTTGCGCAACAGGTTTGGGAATCAATTGGGAGAGCCATCAGGCCAAAAATCAAAAAAGTTCAACCACTGGTCGTGATGCGCCATCAATGCTCCCTCCAAAAACCTGACAGCCTGGGACATAGCCTCGTACAGGGCCGCATCGTGGTCACCACATTTGTCGCGTGGCGGAGCTGCCGCGATCGGTTCTCCGATCAGCGCCTGATAACGGAGCCAACCTCGGCGAATCACGAACGCGGGCAGCACCGGAGCCCCCGAAACCTGAGAAAGCATGAAAGGCCCAACGGGAAAACTGGTGGGCTGCGAAAAGAAAGGCAAATTAAAAGTGTGCCGCTGATAAACACGGTCTCCCTGCATGGCCACGATCTCATTACGGCGCAAAGCTTGTAAAAGCTCCAGCGTCGCCGGAATTCCCTGTTTGAGGTCTATAGTTTTGACCCGGTCGCTGGTCATCAGACTCCTCAGCGTCATCTCCGCTGGATTGTCCTCGACCACTCGCGCCACATTAACTCGTCCATATATTGAGAGCAGTCGCGAGGCGAATTCCCAATTCCCCACGTGCGCCGTCCAAACAATGAGGCCGTTGCCCGCGGCCAGGGATTGTTGGATCTTGGCGGTGCCGCTGTCGGAGTCCACCAGCATGTCGAGCAGTTGGGCGTTCGTGGCCTGTGGTACGAAACAATACGAAACCATGAGATCGCAGAATGAATAGAAAACTCGATAAACTCTCCACTGCAGTGCGAACCCGCTCTTGCCCGAAACCCGGCGCAGATTTCCAGTTACCGCCCTTCGTTCCCGCTTCAACAGCGCGAAAAAAAACATGGCCGCAAGCGCCGCAACCGGAGGATGGAGGAACCGCGGCAATCTGGGCATGATAACGAAAATCATCCGCAGCGCGGTGGTGTTATGAAAACGATGCTCGTACCAGCGCGTCACTTTGCGCCTGTCATAAGGTTGTCGTCGAGGTTGAACGACGCGCTATTGTATTTGCAAAATTTTGGATTGGTGAAGATAAGCAGAAGCACTTGAGAGATTGTCGATATCAGGACCGTGCTTCCGCTACTTTCGATTCAATGATCGAGGCCAGAGAGTTGATGTTTTCGAGGTCCTTCTGATTGAAGTTGCCCTGCACCAGCTTGATCTTGAAATGTCTCTCAATTTCCAGGACAAGTTGAAGGACGTCGATGGAATCGATTTCCAGTTCCCCGCCAAGAAGCGGCTGGTCGTCGCGCAGATCCGCAGGGGTCATGTCTGTGATCCGCAGGCTCTTCAGGATGATGGGCTTAAGTTGCTCCTTAATGCTCGCCATGCTGGTTATTTGAGGCACCAGAATACCACAATGTTCGGCGTCGGAATCCCTACAAATATGCCGAAAGGGCCGTCTGGAAGGGTGGTTTGCGGGATCGGCTTCCCATGTACAAACCGCGAGATTACAGCAACCCTCCATCTACCGCGATCACCTGGCCAGTGATGTAACTCGCCTGCTCGGATCCGAGAAACGCCACGATCGGAGCGACTTCCTCGGGCGTGCCTAGGCGGCCGAGGGGGATTTCCGCAAGCAATTTTTTCTCTTCTTTCTCAATGTACTTCGCGGACATCGGGCTTGGAATTACGCCGGGGCAAACGGCGTTGACTCGAATGTTGAATCGGCCCACCTCCCGAGAAAGAGCTTTGGTGAAAGCGATAACGCCGCCTTTTGCTGCCGAGTAGTTGCACTGGCCAGCCTGCCCGCGCACTCCTGCGGGTGACACAATGTTGCAAATCGCTCCGCCGCCCAGGCGCATCATCCCCGGCAATGCCAATCGCGAACACAAATACGTGCTGCGCAAATTTGCATTGATCACCTCATCCCACTGATCTTCTGACATGAAGGTCAGCAGCCCATCCCGGTTCATTCCCGCGTTATTCACCAGGTAATGGACCGTGCCGAGTTGCTGTTCAATGCGATCAAACATGGCGACGACATTCTCTTCGCGCGCTAGATCGCCCTCCACGGTCGAGGCCTCTCCGCCGGAAGCGACAATGCGCTCGACCAGCGAATCTGCGGATGTTTTTCCATGACGATAGTGAACAGCTACGCGGAATCCGGCGCTTGCCAACTCTTCAGCGATCGCGGCACCTATGGTCCCTGATGCTCCTGTGACTAATGCGACCCTTCGCTCGGAAATGTGATCACTCACGCCTGTTTCCGTCATGTGTTGCTTCCGTAAAATCTGTTTCAGTCACTCTCGAATCTATCGCAATGGCTTGAAGAGCAGCATGTACACGGCCCAGCGTGAGTTGTAGCGCGGAATGTTCCCATCCAGCGCGTATGAAACCGTGCCCTGCAGCAGCGTGCCGAATGGAGCAGGGGTGTTGAAATTTAGTTCCAGGCCGTCGAATTTACGGAACCGCGGCGATTCATCCAGATTGCGAGCCCGCGCATACGCGTACATTCCATCGACCTTCACCAGGTCCATCACATTGAAACCGTAGTGCACGTTCGCCATGGCGATGGCATCGAAAGAATCCGTGCCCGGAGGAATGCCGTGAAGTCGCGGGGACGTCAGAAACGACGGGAAGTAACGCGAGAAGCGATCCAGTTGATTGCCGCCCCAATAGGAAATATCCCATCCCCCTTTCGTGAACTTGTGAATGTAGTAGTCCTTATTTAAATCGGCGCTGTAGAGCGTGAATGCGCTTTGCGGACGCTGAATCAATAGAGCATTTTCCGGCGGTGGGTTGGGCGAGGAGTTGGAGGATAAGGTCCCGCAACCCGGTGCAGTTTGCGCGAGGGAAACGCATCCGAAGGGCCGCCAACCGATCCTTTCGCCTCGCGTTGCCTGCGCGTCGAAGACGTAACCGTCGCGGCTGTATTTGATTTCAACTCCGGGAAGTATGTTCAAGCCATTGCGAGGCATCCGGTATTGCTCAACCGCCTGGTAAGTCCGCAGGAAGTTGTCATAGGCAAAATAATTCGAGGCGGTGACGCTCAGATGCGTAGCGGCTTGCCACGAAGCGCGCACGCCGACAGTTTGTTCCCATGTCCAGACTTCTCCCTGCAACAATTCCGTGTTGTTGCCATAGATGCGATTCTGGCCGGGCAATCCTGAGAGCGCCAAGTCGAATGCGAGGCGGAACTTGGGCCGGAACTGCTTGGAGAGATCGGAAATCACGATCGGCCCGGCAAAAAAAGTCGAAAGCTGCGCCCCCGTGTGATGGAAATCAAAATTCACGGTACTGGTGCCAAGGAACGGAATAGGAAAGTTGAACGTGCCTCCGTACATCGAACCGGCAACCACGGACTTTATGCGCTTGGCATTCTGGTCCACCACAGCTCGCTCGCCGTTCTTCACGCGCAATGACCGCAGTCCCTGGTTCGTATCGCGGAACATAGGGTCCCTAGAACTATGCTCAGCGTCCAGGGCGGCACTGAAGCCTGGGCTGTTGATGACGTAATCTGAAAATTGCACTTTCCTTTGCAAGACAAAATCTCGCCCCGCAGCGTTCAGCAACTGCTGTGCGGAAAGTGACCGCAGCAGGTTGAATTCATTTCCCTTTTCGTCTCGGACCAGTTCGTAATTCTGGGTCTCCACATTTACCAACACGTTGCTGTTGGCGCCGCGCTCGGTCAAATACTGCTTGACCTGGCGAAAAGTCGTACCATCAATCCAGATCTTCCCGCTATAAAGCACTTCATTCCGCGATTTTGGTTCCACTCCCACCACGTAACACAGGATTCCATCCACCCGTTCAGCCCCCAGCAACTTGTAGTCATAACGCTCGGTGAGCTTCAGTTCCAAAGGCTGGGTCATCACTTTTTCAGGTTCAATTTCCGGCAGCGGAAACTCATGATTTTTCCCGAACTTCACTCCATTGATATAGAACTGTTTCTGCGCCAGCTCTGTCGGCCCTGTCCCGCTGACGAACTGCTTGAGCTGCATCGAAAAGTCGAACCCAGGCTCCAGAGTGGTGGCTTCGAAGTGCAAGCTCATGAATACTGAAGCCGTATAGTTATCCAGCCTTTGCCTCTGCGCCTCTCGATATTGTTGCCAGCGCGCGATGATTTCTTCGACGCTGAGTTCAGCGCCAGCCTTAACATCCACTGTGTTGTAGACCGTCTGATCGGTTTCACTCTGGCGGTGGATCGAGATCAGGGCATATTCACTGCTGCACTCGAAGGTCTCTTCGAATCCCTTGTCAGTCGCTTTCACTTCGGCTGCCGGGAATTGGGTGCCATTTGCCGGGTCATACCACTTGATCTCGAACGGGCCTGGCTTAACGCTGGAAAGTTTGACCGTCTTCGGCAAATTGGAACTCGCATTAACGTGTGCCACAATGACCACATCCGAGGGCCCACCAACGAACCACTTTCCCTCGTTGTCCTTTAAGCCATCCACTGCAACACTGAACGGAGAGGCTGCGGAATCGGCTGCGAACATGTTGGCTGTAACGGAATGACTCAGGAAGCTGCTTGCCCTGCACAAGGCTGCAGCAGACTTGGCATCCGATGGCTCCGCCCAGACAATTTCTAACGAAGGTTCGCCGCGAGCGATCATCGCCGACAAGAACGGAGACGGTATCGCGGTGGCCCCAGGATCCAATTTGAGAACGACCGGCTTATTCATGGCCAGTTTGGCAATCCGCGCCATCTCTTGACCCCAACCTTGAGCATAGGTGGTTCCCAGCAGGTCAGAATAGTTTGCCAATCTTGTTACAAGATCGCTGTGGCTGGTGACGAACCCCGGCTCAAAAACAAATGCCAGCTGTAAGGCGGCATTGTTGGCCTTGATGGCTAATGCGAGGCGTACCAAGCCGAACGCGAACAGATCGGGACTCATCCGCGACTGTTTAATCTCCAGGAAAACCCCGCGAATCGCCGCCGTCGAAAGAGGCAGCGACTTCACGAATGCGTTGACGCGGTCGGTAATCTCCTGCTCGGATTCTTTGCTGTCAAGTGAATCGGCTTTCACCACGATGTGCAGCCAGATTTCGGCTCCGTTGGGCGCACTGTCGACGGCCTTCGCGTCGGACAAGCTGGCGGTGATTTCGCCACCGCTATAGTCGAAAGTGAGCGGTGGCAGCACGATCACTTTGCCCGGAACCTCGCATCGCTCACCGGCTGCTAATCCAGTAGCAAGACTCTGATCTGTGGGAATAGAGATGGCAACCCGCGGCAGCCCAGCCTGGGCCCTGAGCGGCAAAAGCAGAAGAATCGACAACAAGAACGTCGGCGAGAGCGTCATGCGAGTTATGCGTCGGAAGAAGCCAGGCATTGAGCATGACGAGACCGGTGTTGCCGAGCGAAGAGACGATTTCATTAAAAATAAGTCCGGCAACTCAGAATTGTAACTGGATGTGCACTACGTCTCTGTAAAACTTTGTGCCAAATCAATCCCCGTCGCCTTCACGATTGCAAGCTCCCTGGACGACGACGTTCGCCTATCAGAAAGACGGCGGGAATCAACAACAAGCCGCCAGCCAGTGCCAATGCAACGCCCAACGTAGTGACGAGACCCATTTCCACAAGTGGCGCGAAACTTGAAGTCATGAGTGCCCCGAAGCCGACCATCGTGGTCAGGTTCGATTGAATCAATGCCGCGCCTGAAGCTTTTGTGACGGCAAGAATATCGTTAGATTCGCTCTCCAGGTAGCGCCTTACCAGATGGATGCCATTGTCGATGCCGATTCCAATGATGAGCGGAATCGCCGTTATCGAAATGAAACTGAAGCGATGTCTTACCAGGAGTAAAAGGCCAAAGGTTGCAACCACTCCAAAGATAATGGGGATCAGCGCGATGAGCGACACGCGCACGCTGCGAAAACAGAGATAGACAATCAGCAGAATGCCGGCCGCCGTCCACCCCAGTGCTTTTCTGCTGTCGTGAAGCACCTGCCTCTGCAAGTCCCGGTTCATCGCGTCGAACGAAAACTCCGTGAACCCTCCCAGTTGAGTCCGCCAGGATTCAATGACACTTGGCGGAACTAGCTCAACTGCATCGGGATTGGCGCCATAAAAGGCGATGGCGGCCACGTAGCTTGCGTCCCGCGTTTTGCGAATACTGTTGTTCAGCAGTCCCGGGGGCAGATACTTGGCGGCCGTTTCCAGCGTGATCGGATCATTTGTAAGTCCTCGATCATTGCCAAGCTGGCGCAGGCGATCAATAAAGGGCTGGATTGGATCGATTCGAAAACCATTCGCGCGAAGCGCATTCTCGAGAGCTCGTGCCGCCGCGACAAAATTGACCCCAGCCAGCAAGCTGGCTCGTTCAGTTTGGGTTTGAGCTGATGGCAGCAGGAACGTGGGTGAAAAAATCGACTTGATGACACCGCGATGCTGATAGTCCTCGAGCCTTGAAGTCAATTTTTCGGCTCTGTTCAGCACCTCCTGCTCGCCCCCCGCGATCAACATCACGTGAGGGCTGCCTTCAATTCCAAACTTTTGGGAGAGCAGGTTCTGCGCGGCGACGGCTGGGTTATCGTTGCCGGCAATCTCAAAGTGCTTTTCGAATCTAATCGTCGGCAGAAATACTGAGGACAGCAGGAACACTCCCACACCTAGGCCCAACACCAGCCGGGCGTGTCGTCCTACGAAATCAACCGACTTTTGCGCCACCAACGGAAGCAACCGGAAGGTAATCGTCTGCGGCTCTCGCGGCTTCGAGATTTTCCACCATAACTGCAGCAGCGCCGGAACCGTCAGTAGCGTGTGCAGCATCATCATGAACATTCCAACTGTCAGAATGAATCCAAACTCTGAAAGGCCCTTGAACTTCGCGGTCGCCAGCGAAACCGTGGCAGTGGCCGCAGTTACTATGCACAGGAAAACGCTGAGTCCCGTGGTTTCGAAGGTTCGCAGGACGGCATCGTTCAGCGTTCCGCCCTTAGCCCATTGCTGCGGCACACGGTTGAAAAAGTGCACGATCTGGTCGTCCCCCAGCCCCGCCAGGATCGCGATAAAAGACAGGCTAATGAGATTCACTTCTCCCGGGTAAGAAGCTGCGATGCCGGTAGTCCACAGAATGCCGAGGCTGGCAGGCAGCAGCGATAAAAGCAGAAGTGGAATCCTCGGATAGATCGCCAGACAGAGCAGCAGATTTCCGATTATCGAAATCAGCGAAATCCGCCGAATATTTCGCTCAATCAGCCGATGTTCCTGCTCCGCGTAAACATAAGCACCCGCCGCAGTGGCTTGCACGCCGGAAGCCCGCAGGTCGGGATCTGCGCTCATAGACTGGATGTGTTCCCGCGTCCACTGCATTACTTGCTCGGCGAAGTTGTAATCCATGGCCGACTGTCGCGGCTCGGCAACGATCAGCAGCGCGTCATGATCTTTGCTGAAAAACCGATTCCCGGATCCCCAGTTGAGATCGAAGTTGGCAAATTCCGAGAGCCCCTGGCCGTTGCCGGTTATCACCGGCATCAGGCCGAGTGGATCCGCAACAAAGTAGTTTGTCCCCAATGAAGAGAATGGACTGACCAGTTCGGTCGCTGCCCGGCGGACGTTTTCATGAATCTGCTTGGGATCGAGCCGCTGCTTTAAGGCGTCTATCTGCCCTGGCCGAGCAAAGGAAGGAAAGTTCCAGGTAAAGAACCGCACCATCTTGAGCAGTTCCTCATCCTTTAAACCACAACGGGCATCCACGAACAGTCCACTGGCCTGCATGTCCGCGGCGAGACGGTCGGCCATATCTTCCATCTGGGTAGTAACGTCAATTCCTGCCGTGGTCGTTGAAGGCGCCTCGACTACAACAAAGAGCTGATTGCCATAGCCAAGTTCCTTACCGATCTGGCTCGCCGCGCGCCATTGCGGGTCACGATTGCCAAACAAATCGGCCAGGTCGGTGCCGGTTCGCAGGTTGTGGATGTTCGCATAGAGCAACAAGGTGATGATCAGGCTCAGGGTTGTAACCAATCCTGGATGACCGACTACGAGGCGGCCGATCAGGCGCATGCTACGGGCCATCATGCTGCGCTCCCGCCCATTAACCTGCAACCACCGTCAACTCGCCGTTCGCGACCATCTCTCCGGCGGCATGCACCGTTCCCGCGATGCACACCAGTTGCCCGGCTTCGGTGAGCTTCGTGGTCTCGACGCGCAGTTCCTGTCCTGGTGTAACTGGTTTGAGAAATTTGAACCGGTTTACGGCTGCAAGCAGCGCCATGGTTCCCGGGCCCTTGTCGCCCGCCTGCGTCGTCCCAGATCCCAACATTACGCCGGCGGTCTGGGCCACGGCCTCTATGAGAAGAACTCCCGGAAGAATTGGCCTGGCGGGAAAATGTCCAGAAAAAATCGGGCTCGCCGGATCTACAAACTTCACCGCAACACAACGAACTCCCGGTTCGAGCTCTTCCACGCGATCAATCCACAGAAACGGAGGGCGATGAGGTATCAGCGTCTCGATCTCACTTCGCTCCATCATCTTGGGTTTCGTCACCGTGGCTTATATACCTCGAACATATCGGGCGGAATTTTTGGATTCATCGAGTTTATGTCTATGAGGAACACGCTGTTCACGCCGCTCTTGCCGTCCACCTCGATCGAACGAAGCAGGAAGTCCCGCTTGCCGAGCTTGATGATCAGGTAATTCAGCTTGTCGCGGAATGTGTTTGTCCGCGGAACCAGTTTCATCTGGTAATCGCTTCCAACCTCTTGCACGGTGACATTGAAATTTTTCCTTACGTTGCCGAGGGAGTTATCGCCGCCGAAATAAGACTCAGCCCGGTGAACGCTCTTGCCGATGTCGGTAACCTCTGTTTTGGCGCCGCTGGTCACATTGACGTAGTTATCATTCACCCGAATGCGCATGCTGGATGGTTCGAAGTACTCGAGTGCGAATCGATTCATGCCCTCGGCGCAAAATTTGCCGTGAAGCACCAGAGGCTTCGCCATCAGGTTGGAGGTGCGGGTTTCGGTGATGGTCCCGCACATGCTGGTGTATTTTTTCTGCGCTTTCCCGACACCGTCCCAAATTCGGCTCAGCAGATCGTCCGATTGACCAGCGGGCTGGCCGGCCAGAACTCCCGGAATAATCAATAACGCGAGAAGAGCAAAAAATAATGGCGCAAGCGGGTTTAGAGCCGAACCTGCTTTCTTAGTCTCCGCTGGTTTCACAGCTTGTGGCCCTCTCAGCGGGCGGCATCGCGGGGCCGAGCCCAATCTGAACTAATTCTGGAGCAGGTTGTTCTTTCAGCACGACTTCACGGTAGAGCTTGGCCATGCGCACGTTCTCTCTATCCCGCTTCAGCCGCTCGGCTTGGGCCCGCAGCTTCTCCTCGCGAGCATTCTTGGCAACGCCCAGTTGTTCGAGATCATTCTGGGATTCTTTGGTGACAATCTCGTTCTTCAACACCAGGTGATGCTCCGTACTGCTGAGATTCACTTTCTTGCCACCGGCAAAAATTTCGTGCCGGCCGTGCTCCTCGTACCATTTGGTCAATGTGGCGGTCATATGCATCTTCTCAACGATCTGCCGCCAGCCCATGCCGGTGTTGTAAGCGCAGAACGAGATTTCCCCCTCTTGCGTGGCGTAAGGAATGATGCACTGCTCGGTCCGGCGGAAATCGTAGTTGAATAAGTCCTGGAACCACATGCCCGCCACGAATAGCAGGTTCCAGCGGTCGCGCCGCCGGTGCAGGATGTCCGCCATCGTCCGCTTGCCGGAGACATCGCCGTAGTCGTGTCCTGTCGCCGTCAGGCCCTTGTCGAGCTTCTTGAGCATGTCGATCGCGCGAAAGTGCTTCGGCGCGCGAAACGCATCGTAATTGCGAACCACCGCCAAAGCCATTCCCGCAACCGATATCCAACGGCGCCGGGCCCAGTCGTTGATTCGCGCAACATCTTTGGCAAACTGGTCGGCATTCAGGAATGCGGTTACCGGAACCGCTTCACGCGTGTGCTTATCCACCATGATCGCCATCCCCACTCCACAGTTCGGATGGCATCCGCAGGCGACTTGCCCCCAGGCGGCGTCAGGCCCGTGAACAAGGTCCGCCCAGTCGGAAAACGTGCTCAGGAACGATAACGGATACCAGTCGCGCGCCGGCTCGCCGATGCCTAATTGTTTTTTCACATCATGGGCCAGGTGCGAGAGCGTGTAGCGTTGCGCTTTCCTGCGCTCTTCGGTGATGGCTTCGTCTCGTCCGGTGAAAGATACCGGCTGGAACGACACGAAAGCGATTTTCTCCGGATTGTCGAGGGCGAATTGCACCACACGACCGACCTGCTCGTTGTTGATCCCGTTGACGACGGTGGTCACAAGCACAATCTCAACGCCGCTGGAGTGCAGGTTCTCAATGGCGCGAAGTTTCAGATCAAAGAGATTGCCCACATTGCGATGCGAATTCGCCGCGTTGCCGATGCCGTCGAACTGAAGGTAGGCGTAGCGCAACCCCGCCTCCGCAGCCTGGGCCGCGAATTCCGGACTTTTCGCAAACTCGATGCCGTTGGTTGCCGCCTGCACGCTGTCGTAGCCAAGTTGGCGGGCGTAGCGAATCGCGTCAAGAAAATAGGGCGAGAGTGTCGGCTCGCCGCCGGAAAATTGCACCGACATCTGGCGCCGCGGCTTGATAGTCACCGCATTGTCGAGGAGGGTCTTGATTTCCTCCCAGGTAAGTTCGTGCACAAACCCAACCTGGTTCGCATCCATGAAGCAGGGATCGCACATCATGTTGCAGCGGTTGGTAAGGTCGATGGTGAGGACCGAGCCGCGGCCATGCTTAATGGTGCTGGTACCGTGGTTGTGCAATTTTTCGTCGTTGTGGGCCCGGATATCCCGGCCGGGGAATACCTCTTCCAGGTGCCGGAAAAAACTCGGATCAATGGACAGGACATCTTCGAAATGCCCGTGGATTGCGCAATCTTTGACCATCAGGATTTTGCCGTCGCGCTCAATGATCTGGGCTTTGATTTCGCCGGGCCTGTCATTTAACAGAATGTTGTAATCCTGTTTGCCGTCGACAATCTTCTTGCGGATCTCCGGTACGCAGCGCGGGCACAAGGAATCGGTCTCCCGTGGCCAGCCCAGAGGAGGCTTCGACTTTTCACGGGATTTCAGCAGCGGTTTATCTGACCACTTGGGAGTGAAAGATGGGCTCTCGGCAAAGAGATTGTTACTCAAGCAGAAAATTCGCCACGCGCCGTTCGCGGCAACTGACATCGCCTTTTCGAGGTACTTGATGGGCTTATGCATTCGCCTGATACTCCGTGGTGGGCCGGCCACAATGTCGACTCCTTGCCGGAACGTGCAGGCCAGCGACACCCAGCCGCCTACTGGGACGTTGAAGATTACCAGATCGCATTCTTTCGGAACAACTTCTCCTTGCAGGGTATTATTAGCGAAAATTACACTTACACATTCCCCAGACCGACGCATGAAACGCTTGCCTGCCTGGAAAATCGAGAACTATATCTATCGCGAATGTCCCCAGCCCCAGCGCGAGTACGGCTATGCGGTTTCGCTGCACAATCACTCCCACTATTCGGTAGAAAGGCTTGCGGCGTTAAACCACGTTGTAAAGAAGGCGTTTATGCGCCCGCTAAGCGGAATTGTGCAACGTTCGTTTGGCTTGGGCGGCGTCGCTGATCTGAACTACGGAGACGTAACCTTCAATCCGCCCTATACGCCGGAGGACGTCTACCAGATGGAGGCGCGTGCGGCGGCGAAGTGGGGATACGACGGAGTTCATCTCGCTATCACCGATCATGACGAGTTTGCCGGCAGCCTGGCTTTGCTGCGCGGGCGGCCCGATCTGAATGGGCGTATCACCGTCAGCGAGGAACTTTCACTCTGGTTCGAAGGGCATCTGTTTCACCTGGGCGTTTCTAACATGCCCGAGGGTGGAGCGGCAGAAACGCACGCGCAAGTTCAAGCGGCAGCGCAGGCACAGCGCTACGACGAGTTATTTGAAACGCTCGCGGCCCGCGGGTGCCTTGTGGTGTTGAATCACCCGCTGGTTGCGTGGAGGCCGGGCGCGAATTCAATTCCCGTCACCGATCTCCTCTCGCGCTATGGATGGGCGATTCACGCTTTGGAAGTGAATGGCATGCGGACTCGCGAGGAGAACGACGCCGTCCTCGAACTTGCCCGGCAATGGCGTAAACCCGTGGTAGGCGGAGGGGACAGCCATCTGCTGGTACCGAGTTCGGTGATTTCTGTGTCACGCGCCGCGAGCTTCAAAGACTTCGTCGCCGAAGTGAAGGAAGGCCATGCAGTGCCCTTCGTGACCCCCGAATATTTTGCCCCGCTGAACTGGAAACTTACGCTGCGGGTGCTGTTCTTTATCTCCCGCTACCGGCAGATTGCCAGCTACCAGGGACAACCGGTGGCAGAAATGCTCGATCAGCGTAAAGTGTTGCTTGATCCGGTCGGGTTGGCGAGCCGCGCATTTCTGGGCGCAGTGGAGGCGATGGGATTAGCAAGGTGAAGTCTCCCGCCGTTTTTATTCGCCTTTCATTCGCCACAATATACATTTATTTGTATAGTGGCGATTTTTGCGCTACACTCTACTTAATAGATGGGTGATCGCAGCACCAATGATGCGGAGGTTTGGTGGTGGGGCAAAACATAAGGATGTCGTGAGCGGTTTTCCGACCGAGGTAAAGAGGAATCTTGGCTTCGCTTTAAGGCAATTGCAATGGGGTGAACAGCCGGCGGATTACCGACCTTTGCCTTCGATCGGAAAGGGTCTCTTTGAATTACGAGACCAGGATCGAGCCGGATGGTACCGAATTATCTACCTTTCTCGAACGAACGATGTCATCCATGTTGTGCACGCATTTGAGAAGGACACTGCGAAGATTCCGGAGCAGGAGAAGAAAATCGCTCAGCAGAATCTCAAGACAGTGCGCGCTTATTTATTAGAGGAAAAGAAACATGCAAAACGGAAAAAATAGACCCGCACACATAACGCGAGGCGACATATTCGACGATTTAGGCTTCAGCCCAGAAGAAGCAGCGACGCTCAAGTTCAAAGCGGACTTGTATCGCGCCATCATGCGTTATGCTCGAAAATACTCTCCTAAAGAGTTGGAGGCTATCTTCGCAGAACCACAGCCGCGAGTAAGTGAATTGTTGAATGGAAAGATCGCTAACAAGAGCGTAGATAAGCTTCTCGCGTACGCTGGCCGCCTAGGGATCGAACCGAAAGCTCGCTTTCCACAGACGCACAAGGAAGTGGTTGAACGTGAGTTGGCTGCGGTCGTGGGGTAAGCGAGGATTTCACAAAGAGGCCCTTCGATCCATTCGTCGCAACTGGAGAACGTTCCGTCTGCCCAGACTATCCCTACTGCTTTTTCATATTCATCGGCCGGCTCGACTCCTGACAAAGGCCCGAGTGCAGCCGCGACTTGCGATTGGAGTAAGTTCCGGCCAGGCTGTTTTCTCCGTTTGGGCTCAGGGTCGCGCAGCAGTCAACCGTGTGGTGTTCGTAGAACAGCATGAATAAGCGCTTGCCGCTGACTACGCCCATGATCTGGTAACCTCCGCCATTGCCGCTCACATCCCGGCTCCCTTCGGGCTGCGTGAGATGGAAGTCGCCCCATTCTTCCGAGCTCCATGCGCCGTTCACATTCATCTCGGGCGGATCTTTTTGCGCGTCCAGCCACGCCTTGCCTTCTACCTCGACCTTGGCAGCCGGTAGAGAAGTTGGCACAGAAATGCACAGCAGCAGTAGTGCCAGCGCAAATGTAAGTTGTTTCATGAGAAATCTCCGATTTTCTATTCCCCTTATAACCCGAAAAGCCTACGGTATTGTCAGGCTTTCGGATACCCAATCAGATAAGTAACTGGCGCCCTCTTACCGGCAAGCTCTCCAATATCCCACTGATATTGGCATGAGGTAAGTGTCTCTACAATCTCACGCAGCTCCTGCGGCCGGTAAGTGCGCAGGCAGGATACTACTCCATCGAACAGCAAGACCAATGGAATTATGGGAATCAAGTAGGTCCACAGCAATCGCGACCAACGGAACGGGCGAATCCTCGGCGTGTGCAGGAACATGAGTAGAACGCCGATAAATATTATTCCGATGGCCGACGGAGCGCGCCGGGTGATCTCAAATATGCCGACACTTTCTCCGGCATCGACGGCATTCTGCAGAATTGCGCGAGCGGCATCCGGCGAGAAGTGGTGAAACGATGTAAACATCGTTCGCACCCCTCTGAGCGCGCGGGGAACATTCATTGCATCGACCGGTTCCGGATAGTAAGTTATGCGGCAGTCACAATTACTATCGGGAGCCGCGCTCAGGCTCTTGAATGCCTCGATATTGGGGTATTTATCCGTGAGCAAAATCTGAACGCCTGCGGAATTTTCATTCGTCCCGCTCTTTAGTTTGCGAGAAAGGTCCAGCCAGGGGCCACCCCCACCGGAGCACATATCGATAACTGCTTGTGGACGATTAGTCCCGCTCCCGCTTGAGTCAATGAGGCTTTGCAACAGAGGTGCAATCGGCTCATAGCTTTTGAACAGATTGAAGCCAAACTGCACCGCATCCGTAACGTCATCTCGAAGCGAAGACGGGAACCACGGCTGCTCGTGGAGTTCGATGAACTGTACGCGGCGCATTTTAGTTTAGCGAAATCAATCGTCAGGCTCGGGCAATCGTTACTCCCCAGGTAAAACCGATCCCCGCCGATGCGAACAATAATAATTGGCCCGGGTGAATGAGCCCCTCGCGGCGCATGTTCACATAATTAATAACCAGATCGCTGGCAAAGGTGTGCCCATACTCTGACATAGGAGTCACCGGCAAGCTGCCCTTGGGTAGTCCTAACATCTTGCCGAAAGCCTCACGGTCGCGCCGGCTGATGTTTGAGTAGATGAAATGGTCAATATCTTTCAGACTCAGCGAAGATGCATCCAGAGCCCGATTGACCATTCGAAGCATATTAAGAAAGTAGACCGGCATCACCTCGCGCTCGATGCACATGGCATCGACAACAATATCGAAGTGGCCGTTCTTTCTGGCGATGGTGATGGCGTTATGCAGGTGGCTGAGAGTCATGGCTTCGACGCCCAGCAGCAATGGGCCCTGGTCAGATTCGCGGCGCAGGACGACGGCGCTCGCCGCGTCGCCATGAATGGTGATCGGCAGCAACGAACGATTGCCGGGAGGAGCGGCGTCGCCGGTTATCAGCAGGACCGTCTGAATGCTTTCATCAGTGGACATCCAGCCGAGCGCGGTCTTGATAGCGACGTGAAGTCCCGCGCATCCGCCGACTTTAAAACTCAAGACCATCGAATTTTCAGCACCTAGATCAGCGCCGAGCTTGTGCGCGAAGGAAAGCCCTTCTGAGGTCTCGGCCGACCAAGTGCTGAAGTCGAGGATGAGATTGATGTCGCGTGGTTTGATTGCAGCTTCGGCGATGGCCTTCGAGGCGGCTTCGGAAATCAGGTCATAAAGTTGCTTATCGCCGCAAACCCGGACGCGATTTAATCCGAGACCCGCGACGGCCTTTTGCCTCGACTCGGGGCTTAAAGGAGAAAGCGCCGACTCGATCCGGCTTCGTTCTCGCTCCAGGATGTCGTCCACAACCTCTTCGCCGGTGGCAATCGCGTAGGCGGCGGCTGCAATGCGCACGTTCATATTCACGCTAGCTCCAAGAGGAGAGCGGCAAATCCGTTATTGCGGGCCGTTCCCAGGAATAAGGCTGGTTCGGTGCCCTGACGCCTACTCAATGCAAGAATCAAGTGAAAAAGTGCGCCGCTGCCTGCCAAACCTTGCGCAAATAGATCCGGCGGGAGAATAGGAACTCCATCGCCGACAATCTCATGAGCCACTGCGGCTGTTGAACTAACCGCGCAAGGCGCACCGTTCCCGCTACAGATTGCAAGGCGAGGCACGGAACCTGCAAGCATCTCCCGGACGATTTTCGCAGGTTCACCACCAGCCGCCCAGCGGCCGGATGTGATTCGAGCATAGGAGCGCGCGTTTGGACGGAGATTGTCGGACAGTTCTAACACTACTGCCGCCACCCCTTCACCCGGGATGAATCCGCCGGCTTGCCCCACGGGTTCGGAGTTGTAGCACGCTGGCGAGAGCAACCCCGCCTCCTCGTACCATGAATACAAAGTCCGCGCGATCGCATCGCCAGCAAGAACGATCGCCAAGTCGGCCTGACCTTGTCGAAGTAGCGAAGCGGCTTGCAGAATGGCGCTTTCACCTCCGAAATACTTGTTGCTCACCGTGATATTCGGCCCACGCAGGCTGTGAAACATTGCGACATGACTCGCGGGAGCGCTGGCGAGAGTTTCCGGAAACGTGATCGGATCGGTTCCGTTCCAGCTATTTTCGGCAGCGCTGAGGTAGAACGCTTCCGTGAGTTCAACACACCCGAAGGCGGTGGCAAAAACCACGGCAACGCGGGACCGGTCCACGTGATTCATGTCGATCCCAGCATCCCTGAGAGCTAAGGAAGAAGCGACCAGGGCCCACGCCGACAAGCGGTCCAGGCGCCTGGTCTTCAGGCCCAGCACAACGGTTGCAGGGCGAAACGGCGGAACGAGAAACGCGCGGCGTGGCTCGGTAGTAGTCCAGGCTGTAATAGCAGCAGGTTCGAGGGGACTTTGTGGGATTAGTCCTGCCAGCGGTCCGTAAGGACTGACGCTACCGATGCCGGTAATCGTGACAGACCGCGAATTCGGCATCACGACGGGCCGCTCCCAAATATAAGGACGGTGTTGCTGCCGCCGAAGCCGCTCGAAGCTGACATCGCCACAGCGAGGGGTTGGCGCGTCGCGTCTCCTGTTAACCAATGAACGCCGGGGCTCTCGATGGGATTGGTGAGCCGCAGCGTCGGAAGCAGCGCCCCTGAACGGACCGCCATGATCGTGATGGCTGCTTCGAGTGCGCCCGCCGCGCCCAGACAGTGTCCGAAGTAAGACTTTGTGGAAGATACAGGAATGGGATGCTTTCGACCGCAGAAAGCAGCCTCATAGGCATTGGTCTCGGCGCTATCGTTCAGGGGCGTGCCAGTGCCATGCGCATTCACGTATCCAATTTCATCCCTGCTGACTTCCGCCATTTCCATGGAAAGCCCTATGCAATCGGCTAATCCGCTTCCCTCTTTCTGCGGCGCTGTGCTGTGAAATGCATCGTTAGTCATCGCCCATCCACGCAACACCGCCGAAATTCTGGCATTGCGAGCTTTGGCGCCGGCGAGCGTTTCGAGGACAAGAACTGCCGCCCCTTCGCCGATGTTCAGGCCCTTGCGATTCTGATCAAAGGGAGTGCAGGGATTTGGATCGAGCGCCTGCAGGGAGTTGAATCCGCTCAAGGTAAACGCGCATAGCGGGTCGCTGCCGCCTGCCAACATAATCGGAGCGGCTCCCTCGAGCAGCATGTTGGCCGCGAGCGCGATGGCCATGGCTCCAGATGCGCAAGCTACTGAGATCGCGCAACGTGGTCCGAAAATTCCGAAATGATCGCCAACCGCATCAGCAACGTGCGCGAACGGATAAGAAGCCGCCCGCGCCAATCCGCCCGGCCGGCGATACCACGCGGCCGGATCTTTGGCGATTCCGGTGTCGATTTCGGTCAGCCCCCCGAGCGTGCTCGCCATCACAATGCCGCTTTCACGGAAAGCAGAGTTGTTACGACCGGAACTCGCCACTGCGTCCTGTGCAGCAATGATGGCGAGGTGATCGGTACGAGAATATTGGGGATTGGACTCTCCAGCCAAAAAACCCAAGTCGCGGACCTTGGCAGTCGTTCCCTCGAAGCCGGGATACACATCATCTTTCGTGCGCTCCAGGCAGCACTTGCCCGATAACATCCCCGTTTGCATGCAGTCCAGCCCGATGCCATAAGGGCTGATGACTCCCACACCGGTAACGACGATGGTTTTGTGGATATCAGTCAAGGCGGGCAACCCGGGAATGAGTAAAAAGATTCAATCACCGATGGTAATCAATCGTCAATGTGCTTTCGAGAAAGCGGACTGAGCGGAACGCGGACCATCCAGCGCACTTTCGCGCAGAGGTTTTGTTGCCACGATCAGGAAGTGGGCCAACGGCAGACGATTCTGGAAACGGCGCTCCTCTATCTGCATACCGGAGTCCTCGAGCACCTGACGGTACTCGGCAACTGACAAGATTTGCGGTCGTAAGTTGTCGCGCCTGCTCGCAAAGATCAGCCGCTCGAAAGCCATGGTGCTCGCGGAGCGAACGCCGCATTCGAGATCATGTATCCGGAAAATCAATTTTCCGCCGGGTATGAGTGCTCCGCAGCACCGTTTCAGCAAAGTCGCTTGCTCATCAGCCGACAAAAATTGCAGGACGTCCATGATCAAGATCAGACCGGCTGGTGGAACTTCGAAATCGCGAACGTCAGCAACGGTCACCTCCGCGTTCAAAGGGGCGAGTGCTTTGCGAGCGACGGCGATGCGCTTCCTATCCAGGTCACAACCGACCAGACGCCTGCGGTCGTCACGAAACGCGGCAAAACAAAGGGCGATGCCATAGCCGCAACCTAGATCCACGACCGTTCCCGATCCCAGGTCCTCGGCGGCAAGTAATTCAAAGATGCGATCCAGACGAAGCTTCCAGCGGACGAAATTGCGCGCCGTTATCCCGCATTTCGAAAAAATTCGATTCACATAGCGCTGGCGCTCACGCATCACGGGATCAGATTTACCGTGATGATGGACGACAACCGCGGTCAGCACCGCCCCTATCGCGCCTGCAATAATTCCGAGTGCGACGCTACCAACTATCCAAATCAGAAATTGCTCCTTATTGATATGGCCACGCATGCCAGCCAGGTCGGCGAAGCTCAGCGGCTGAAATGTGCCGCGGCGGAGCAAACACCCCAGTTCCACTGAAGAAAAAATAATAAAGGGCAGAAGTAGAGGATTGTTGATGAAAGTGCAGGCCACGGTCAGCGGTTTGTTCAATCTGAAGAGCAGGGCCAGGCCGATTGCCGCGAGAGTTTGAAATCCATAGATCGGCACTATGCCAATGAAAATTCCTACGAAGACAGCAGCGGCGGCGTGAGCTGGGTCAAGCCTCTCCTTGAGCAAAAGGCCGACAATTTTACGCCGCTCAGATTTGAATTTTCGGATCAAACAGAGCACGCCCCGAAAGAATTAGAAACGCAAACGCCACGCATAATGGCGGAATCGCGGTCGATATCACGCTCCGAGAAAGCGAAACGCGAGAGACCATAGACAAACGCGCACCGTGTCTCGTACCGGCTTCATCTTCGAGCGCGCCTGGCCAGCGTCGTAGACCGTGCTGATGGGAGCATGCGCGATGGTACAGCCCGAGCGGGCCATCTTAATCAGGATTTCCATCTCAAGTTCGTAGCAGCGGCTCCGCAGATTGGCCCCGTTCAGTTTGTCCAACCGGAACAGCCTGAATCCACTTTGGCTGTCCTGGATTTTCTGGCCGACGAGCGCCGAAGCCAACCGGCTGCCAATGACGTTCGAAAAATAGCGGGGAGCAGGCATGCGGGCCCGATCGAAATGGCGCGCTCCGATGATCAGGTCGGCCCCAGTTTCTTCGGCAACCCGAATCATGATCGGGATATCTTCCGGCGAATGCTGGCCGTCGCCGTCGAGGGTGATTACGTGGCTAAATTTGCGGTCACGCGCGTAGGCAATACCGGTGCGCAGGGCCGAGGCCTTACCGCAATTTTTGGACAACTCCAGACAAGTCGCTCCGGCAGTCCGGGCGAGTTCCGCCGTCGCGTCGCCGGATCCATCGTCGATCACCACCACCTCGGCAACGTGCGGCCGGGTCCGCTCTACGACATCTGCAATGTAAGGGGCTTCATTGAAAGCCGGGATCAAGGCACAGGTTCGCATGTCGCTGGTTCCAGTGTACCTTTTGAATCCTCCCGTGGTCCGGCGAGAACGAAATCGAATCCTCTTTCCCTTAGCTCGTCGATCACCCGAGGCAAGGCTTCGAGCATGGTTTCGGTTCCCCGAGGCAGGCAGTCGTGCAGCAGGATGATGTCTCCGGCTGCGACTTTATTCAGAATCCGCTGGGCGAGAACTCTGGAATTGGTGATCATTGTGTCGAAGGTCCGAATTCGCCAGGAAATATATTCCAGACCGCGAGCTTCAAGGCAAGGAGCCAGAAGCGGGTGGCGCAAACCTACTGGTGAGCGGAAAAACCGTGACGGTGAACCGCAACTGCGGCGAATACTCTCGCTGCAACGCTCAATCTCAGACCGCAAACGCCGTGGCATGAGGAAACAAAACAGAGGATAGTGCGACCAGGTGTGATTACCGATCAGGTGTCCTTCTGCCCAGGCACGGCGCACTATTTCCGGATGTTGCTCGGCCCGTTTCCCGATCACAAAGAAACTTGCTTTCACACCTTTTTCCCCGAGCAAATCGAGGAGTTTCGGCGTGTACACGGGATCGGGCCCGTCATCGAAGGTCAAGGCCACACAGCGTGCGCCATCTACGCGCGATCGGTTGGCGACCAGCCATTGATTGCGCGGGTGAAACAAGAGATAAACAATGAGGAGTGTGGTAGCGCTCAGGATTGCAAGAAAGACCTGAAAAAAGCCGAACGCATATAGCACGGCCAATAGCACGCTGATCAGAAAAAGCAATGAGAAAAAGATAACCGAGCGCGCCATACCGGTTGTCGCAAACTCTGTGGATGCTGCAGGAGAGCCATCTTAGCACGCTCCTTCTTTGAACAACCATGACTGAGGGTGCCCCATTCTGGAGCTCCCCTGAGCGGAAGTCATAAGGGTTCTTTGCAAGGGGTGGGGGTATCGAAGCTAAGTTTTCTTGCGCTTCGGTTTGGAAGTCGAGGTTCGTGTTACCCACCCTTTCGCACAGAACGCGAAAGGATGGGGCACCCGCAGACGGGAACACTGCCCACAAGAAAAGCGCCTATATTAAGGGTAGGCCACCCGCCCTGAAATGGTTTCCACACTCACGTCTGACACCGGACAGCCCATACGACGTTTTATTTGCCACGAGATAAAGCCGTTGCGTATGCCTGTTTTACAATCTGCCTGGTATCGGTTCGAGTTAGGGACGAGGTTCCATTGCACTGAGATTTGCAGTGGTCCCACAATACTTGACAAACTTCGTATCCTAGCGGCTGATCGGGATCAACCTCGGCAATGCAGGCTTGAAACATCTCATCGCACTGATCGCAAGTCATACCTTCGATGAGGTTATCCATATTTTCGAGAGAATATTTGAGCTTTGCCATATTTACCTCCATAATGGTGCCGCTGATCGTCAAGCCGAGGGCTCTATGAATTGGGGGCGCTGTAGTGGGCATACACGTCATACCCAGTTGACCCACCTGAGGCTCCTACACAAACGTCCCTGTCAACTGGCCATGGAATATGCTGCGCACTCCCACCTCCACCTGCAAATAAATCAAACGTTACTGAACCCGATCCAAATGCTAGATTCCGGATTCCCGATCTTCCGTTGTTGGTGGTCTGGACCAGTTCGATCCCAGAAATCGGGCCCGACAACGATGTATTGAGTCTTTCTACATGAGGAATGGATACCGCAAATGCTCTCGCTGTGTCTTGACATCCGCCGGCCTCTTGATAGGCGGAAGCAATTTTCACCCGTTCAGGCAACGGAGGCAAGGGTGGTACAGGGGTGACCGCGGGTTGAGGCGCAGGCTGAAGGACAGGCGGAGATGGGTTTTTTCGTTGATCGGGTGGCACATAGCCGACAGATTTGCCGACTATTAGAAAAGTAAGGGATACAGAAACAGCAACGACAAAGATAATTGGCGCAATCAATGTTAGTGTATTCAGGAGTGAAGTCGGAATTGACCGGTCATCCGTGTAGCCCTCAAAAACTAGCAAGAGGGCCATGAAACCAAAAAACAGAAACAGCACGGTAACAGTTGAGGCGGGATTCGACTTTATGACCCACAGCGAAATTACCAAAGCAAGCGTCGCCAATACTAAATGACTAAACTTCAAGCCAGGAATTCTTGTTCTTAAACGATGGATGTGGCCATGGCTTCTTTCTCGTTCTGGCATAGTCGCCCTCCAGAGGTATAGTTTTAAGTAGCTTTTTGTGTTTGGGTTCGGCCCAGGGCCGCGAGAGAGCGGAGTATGTCACGTCATTTTGATACCGTCAACATATATTTGAAAAACTATCCTACCTTTCGCAAAGTCGCGTCTAGGTCCCTTCTTAACTTAGAGGGGATAGCTTAGGTAACTTGCTGGCGGGTGGCCCACCTTGTTTCCTCGGATTCACCACGACTGAGGGTGCCCCATCCTTGCGTACTTTGCAAGGGTGGGAACCACGAACCGAGACAGGCCGTGAGTCCGAATGGAATTTGTGCCGAGACTTTTCCGCAATACAGGAAGCATTGCAGGACTGAAAAGAATTGGTCGGGGAGAGAGGATTTGAACCTCCGACCCCCTGGTCCCGAACCAGGTGCTCTACCAGGCTGAGCCACTCCCCGACACTGCTTGCGCTGCTGGACGCGCAAAGGAAAGAAAAACCAAGTCGATTATACATCGTTGTTCGGCGGCTCTCTTTTGTGCTGGCGTCATTGCAGGGAATTGTCTTTCGCGTAGTCTCTTCAACAATCCCGCTTTGGCCCGCTTCGCCGAGAAATCCTGGAGGGGACGATACTCGCGCGGTGGTTGTTCTGTTGTGTGTCGCTCAACCGCTCTATATCGGTTGGCTGGATTTGAAAACCTAACAAGGGCCAGAGTTGTTATACTGAAGTGCTGGCTTTCTTATCCCAAGCGAATGAGCTTATTTCTCTTCAAGACGCTGTACACGCCATGCCGCACGATCACCGACGCTGCGATCCTGGCGAGCGATGGCAAAATTGCATTTGCAGGCGAGCGTAGCGCAGCGAAACCGGCACAAAATCAAGACATTCACGATTTTGGCGATTGTGTCGCGGTACCCGGTTTTTTCGATTTGCACTTTCACGGAGCAGCGGGTTGCGACGTGATGCGCGGAACCGCGCGTGAACTGGAAGCAATGGAGAGATTTCTTGCCCGACACGGAACGACCAGTTACCTTCCGACCACAGTCACCGCACCTGTCGACCCAACGCTGAGTGCTCTAGAGCAGTTGGCGAACGCGATTGAGCGAAACAACAATGAGGCGGGGCGGGCGCGGCCACTTGGAATCCATCTTGAAGGGCCGTTCTTAAGCCATGCCAAACGCGGTGTCCATGCGGCAGAAAATCTGATCCCTCCCACAATCGCTGTCTTCGAGAAGTTCTGGCAGGCGGCGCGCGGGCACGTGCGCATGATGACCATCGCGCCCGAACTGGATGGCGCGGAAGAAGTGATCGCCGAAGCGACCAAGCGCGGAGTTTGCATCAGCATTGGGCACTCGAATGCCTCGCGCGATGAGGCACAAAGGGGCATCAAGGCTGGCGCGCGCCATGCGACCCACACGTTCAATGCGATGCGGGCGCTCGATCATCGCGAGCCGGGCATTCTGGGCGAGGTGCTGACAAATAACCAGATCAGTGCTGATGTAATCGCCGATGGAATTCACGTTCATCCCAGCGTGATCGACTTGTTGGTCAGAGCCAAGGGGATCGAGAACGTAGTGTTGATCACCGATGCGCTTTCTGCAGCAGGCATGCCCGATGGGCATTACCGACTCGGGACAATGGAATTTGAATTGAAAAATGGCCGCTGTGAACGTAACGGAAACTTGGCGGGCAGCGTTCTGACGCTGGACAAAGCGGTCCGAAACTTGATGGAGTTCGCGCATGTCGATCTAAAAAGCGCGGCGGGCGCAGCCAGCACGAATCCGGCAAAATCTGCCGGCGTGCGCGGCAAGGGCGTAATCGAACCCGGGGCGGACGCCGATTTTGTCGTGCTCACGCCAACCGGCGAAGTTCGAGCTACCGTGATTGGCGGGACGTTAGTTCAATAATCCAATGAGGAGAGCAATGCCAGATAAGGGCAAATTTCCGCACTACATGCTGAAGGAGATCTTCGATCAGCCGAAGGCGTTGGAAGACACGATTGCGCCTCGGGTTTCGAGAGAAAAGTCAGAAGTACGGCTTGCGGACGAAGTCCGCATCAGCGAATCGGAGCTGCGGCAGCTCAAGCGGATTCACATTGTCGCCTCGGGCACCAGCCGCCACGCGGGGATTGCCGGCCAATTCATGTTTCAGCAATTGGTGCATCTTCCGGTGGAAGTCGATTACGCCAGCGAATTTGAATATCGGGATCCTATTATCGGAGGGGCCGAGATCACGATTGTGATCACGCAAAGCGGCGAAACGGCCGATACGACCGCAGCCCAGCGCGAGGCGAAAGAAAAAGGGTCCCGAACCATTGCGATTTCAAACGTCGTAGGCTCAACCATCGCGCGTGAAGCCGATGGTGTTCTCTATACGAACGCCGGGCCGGAGATCAGCATTGCCTCGACTAAGGCGTTCTCTGCACAAATGGCTGTTCTGTTCTTGTTGGCTGCATATGTAGCGCAGGTTCGCGGGGCACTTTCGGAAACAGAGCGGCGGAAATGGATTGCAGAACTCCTGGCCCTCCCTGAGAAAACAGAAACGATCTTGCAGCACGCCGGCGAGTGTGAGCGTCTGGCTGAACGCTTTCACAAATTTGAGGATTTTCTTTTTCTTGGGCGCGCGATCCATTATCCGATCGCAATGGATGGGGCGTTAAAGCTGAAAGAAGTTTCTTACATCCATGCCGAAGGTTATCCCACCGGAGAAACCAAGCATGGGCCGAACGCGCTGATCGATGAGAATTTGCCAGTAGTTATTATTGCCACCTGCGACCGCAACGACGCGGGTTCAGTACTTCGTTATGAGAAAAATGTTGCGAACATTCGCGGCTTCAAACAGCAGGGCGCGCGGGTGATTGCTATCGCGACTGAAGGGGACGAGGAACTTGCGCGCCTGGCCGACTACACCTTCTTTGTGCCCGAGGCACCCGAGCTGCTTTCACCGATTCTCGAGATCGTGCCGCTGCAACTGTTCGCCTACTATATGACGGTACGAAAAGGCCTGGACGTGGACCGGCCCAGGAACCTGGTGAAGTCAGTCACGCTGGAATAGTTGTTGCGGGAGTACGAACTAGTTTGGCTTGCGGTTTTTGGTATTCGCGAAATGGCGAATGAGGGCAGCTTCAGTCAGCGAGTTGTATTTGCCGAGCGGTTCCTGGTGCCTGTGCTGTGCTTTGTGAGCGGGCTGCGGACGGTCGCCAGCTTCTGAGCCCGTGGTCATTACCTGTACATAGAACCACAAAAAGTGACGCATCTGATCGAGCGCTGATTTCAGCATCTCGAGCGATTCAATCTCCGGCAGGCGAGCCAGGCTTTCCATTAGCTCGGGATCGTTCGGCGCCTGCATGGCGGCGCAATTGAGTTCCTGTTGAATCGCGCGCAGGTCTTCTGTCACGCGCAACATGCGAACATGAACATCATCGAGATATTCGTTGCTGGCCATGTTTACTCGAACGCATTCAACATCTCATCCAGCATGGAAAGCAAGAAGATGTCCCATGTCCATGCGCTTTCGTAATTCGGTAAGCAGACGATGATTGCGGAGTGAGTCAGGAGAAAACTGAACCGGTACGAATCTGCGGGACTTCGACAAAGCGCGCGCCAATACTGGGGTTTTCGATGGCTGAGACGAGCGTGCGCACCATCTGATCGAGAGTAACCAGGCCTAAACGCTTCGCTCCATCTCGGGTTGAGGGAATTCGTTCGCAAATCCAGTACATCGGTAACAGAACGTAGGGCCAGCGGTGATTAGGGCCAAGAACGTACCAGGGACGAACAATAGTCACGTTCATGCCTGTGGCCTGGAGCGCAGCTTCACACTCAGCGCGAACCGCAATGTAACTTTTCATCATGGGTGCGGGCTGGGCCACGCTTAGATAAATGAAGTGCTCGATGCCGGCATCGGCTGCTGCCTGAATCGCGCCGAGAGCCGCGACGCGATCGATGGATTGGAATTCAGCGGCCTTGGCCGGGCTGGGATGCGCGACCCCGACCATCTGCACAAATGTTTTCGCAGGTGAGATGTGGCCGGAGTACGAACTCGAATCGAGCGCGTTCCCGGTTATCGGTCTGCAGCCGGAGGGAAGCTTGTGCTCGCTTCCCTGGCGTACCAACGCGCGAACTTCGTACTTGCGTTTGACCAACTCCCGAATTAGCGGGACACCGATATATCCGGTGCCGCCGGCAATAAACACGGGTTGTGGCGCGCTCATGGGCGTCGATTATGCCACTTATCGGCAGGTGGGCGACAACTCAGACAAAAAAAGGTCGAGGATGCCCGTTTCCCCAGGATCGGTTCAGTACACCAGACTGCTACGAACTATTTCCCCGTGTAACTAACGCGCCAGATTGACCCACTGCCGTCGTCGCTGACCAGCAATGATCCATCTTTCGCGACAGCGATCCCGACAGGTCGCCCCCAGACACCCCCTTCGGGGGTCACGAATCCGGTGAGAAAGTCCTCATATTCGCCTGACGACTTGCCCTGTCCGTGCAACGGAACGCGAACAACCATATAACCGGTCCGCGGCTGGCGATTCCAGGAGCCATGCAGGGCGAGGAACATGTCTCCTTTAAATTCCGCGGGGAATTGGCTGCCGTTGTAAAAGGCGAAGCCGAGTGGAGCACTGTGAGGCTGAATAATCACATCCGGCGTGATTTCGCGGGCACGCAGATCGGGATGACTGTCCGGCAAACGCGGATCGTGATTGCCGCCAATGTAATACCAAGGCCAACCATAGAAACCGCCATCTTGCACGTGGGTGGTGTAGTCAGGAACTAAGTTGTCGCCGAGTGCGTCCCGCTCGTTGGTCGCAGTCCAAAGCTCACCAGTCTTGGGATTGATTGCCAGACCAACCGGATTGCGAATACCGGAGGCGAATACGCGGACGCCCGAACCGTCGGGGTTGTATTCAAGAATGTTCGCGCGGTGAAATTCTGTTTTGTGCGTGTCGGGATCGTCGATGTTGGAACCGGAGCCGACTGAGACAAACATTTTCTTGCCGTCTGGCGAAAATGCGACGTCGCGCGTCCAGTGCCCATGGGCATGGCTGGCACCGGGGAAAATTTCGGCAACAATGTCTTGCGCAGCACCGCTCGCCTTGAGGTCGCCATTGTGATAGGGAAATCGCTTTACGGAATCAGTGTCTCCGATATACACCCACTGTGGGTTGTTGCCGGGCGGATAAAAAGCAATTCCAAAGGGACGATGCAAACCCGTGGCAAAAGTGGAAGTCTGCTCCGGCCTGCCGTCTTTGCTGACGCCGCGAAACACTTCGATTTCTCCCTTTGAACTTTCGGCAAGAAACACGTCGCCGTTGGGCGCAGTGCGCAGTTCTCGAGGCTCGTCGAGACCGCTGGCGAAAAGATCCACGGTGAATCCCGGCAACGTCTGCGGCATGGCTCCTTGTGGACGTGAAGCCGGCTCGGGCTCGTTGTTCGCGGATTTCGTAGCGAAGGGCTTCGGCAGATCGTTAACCGTGATCTTGCGCATCCTGCCAGGCTTCTCGGAGCTGTAGTCATAAAAAGGAGAGGAACTCTGGGCGAACAGCACGCCTCCGATTGCGGCACAGCAGAAGACGATCGATAGAACGGCAGGAGTTCTTTTCATATTCACCTTGCGATCATGAAGTTGCAGCAATAACAGATGATGAAATCTAAGACGCGACGGTTGCAGAAGATAGTTCAGGAATTCGCTTTTTGGGGTAATCCGCCAGGAGCAAGCGGCATAGAACGCAGCCGGATACCGGTCGCGCTAAAGATTGCATTGCCGATGGCGGGAGCGATTGCGGTCAGCGGAGTTTCGCCAGCCCCCATCGATGGCTGGTCTTTTCTATCGACGAGTACGACCTCAATTTGCGGGTGATCGCTGAAGCGGGGCACACGATAATCGGCGAGGTGAGGGTTCAATACCCGGCCATTTTCGAAGCGGATCGCCTCGAACAATGCTCCGCCCATGCCTTGCACCACCGCTCCGGCAATTTGATTTTTCAGTCCCTGCGGATTCACAACCGCGCCGCAGTCGAAGGCTTCGACAACGCGGGCTACGCTGACCACGCCATCTTTTACTGCGACTTCGGCGCAAGCGGCAACGTGGCCTCCCTTTTCGACTACGCCTCCCATGCCGAAGCCGCGCCCGGCAGAGGATTTCTGCTTTCCCCATCCGAACTTCTCGGCAGCCGCCTGGAACACAGCGCGCAAGCGATCATTCTTCAAATTCTTTAGCCGGAATTCGAGTGGATCGATTTTCAGCTCGTCCGCCAGTTCGTCCATGTGCGATTCGCGCGCAAAAGTGTTCGCGGCGGCAGCCAGCGAACGATACGAACCCTGGCGCAACGGCTCATCAGAAGGGTGGAAGGCGCTGCGCTGGTTCGGGACCTCGTATGGCGAGCGCATCGCGGAAGGGCCGGAGTTGTAGTTGTCGTGCTCCCAGTAAAGGAGCTTGCCATCTGCCGTGGCCCCACTCGCGATGTCAATGACTCCGGCGGGGCGGAAGTACGCCCAGGTGAATTCCTCCTCGCGAGACCAGATGAGCTTCACGGGTTTTCCCGCAGCCTTCGCGAGCCGCGCTGCTTCGACTGCGGCTTCGCCGGTGTGCTTGCCCCCGTAAGCCGCCCCAGTGTCAGGCACGATTACGCGCACCTTGTCTTCAGAAAGATGGAACGCCTCGGCCAGTTCTCCGCGAACACCAAATGGCCGCTGCGTGCCTGTCCAGACAGTCAACTTGCCATCTTTCCATTCCGCGACCGCGGCGCGTGGCTCAAGCGGAGTGTGAGCAATGTAAGCGACGTTATACGTCTGCTTGAGCGTTTTGGCGGCTTCCGTTCGCGCTTGCTCGACCGAGCCCTGAACGAATTGCTCCCGGTCATCGTCATTTTCGCGGGCAGTTTTGCGTAGATGGTCGAAGAGGTCGCGATCAGAAATCTGTGAAGGCGACTCCCACTGCGCGCGGACAGACTGCGCGGCACGATTGGCGATCATTACATCGTCGGCAGCGACTCCAACAAAGTCGCCGTCACGGACCACGGTCACGCCTGGAATTTTCTCCGCCTGCGACGTGTCGCAAAGAGTCAACTTCGAGTGAAAAGCGTTCGGGCGAACGATTTTGCCGTGGAGCATTCCAGGCAAACTGAGATCGGAAGTGTATTTGTGGGCGCCGGTGACGAAGTCCCTGCCGTCTTTTTTAGGAGCAGAAGCGCCGGCGATCTTCCAGTCGGTTGCCGGGGTGAGATCGGGATCATCTGGAAGAACCGTGGCCAGCTTCTGGCCATGCACCAATTCGCCATAGGAAATCGTGCGGCCCGTTTTTGCATCGTGAATGGCTGCGTTCTTCGCCTGCAGCGCCGAGGGTTCGACGGACCACCGCTTTGCGGCCATTTCGATTAACGTTGTCCGTGCGACAACACTGACGTTCCGCAATTGAGTTCCCATCTGGGGAGTAGTGCGGCTGCCGAACGTGCCCATGTCAAAAGGCGTGAGATCGGTGTCACCCATGAGCATGCGCACCGACGAGAGCGGCACGCGCAGTTCTTCAGCGACCTGTTGGGCAAGCGAAGTCCGTACGTTTTGACCGACTTCAACTTTGCCGGTAAAGGCCGTTACCTGGCCGTCTTCATCGATGTGCAGCCAGGAATCAAGATCTTTCGGCAACTCGTGGCCGTGGTGCGAGGAAGCGCCGGATTCCTGTGACAAGGAGGAACACGAGACGACTCCGACGAACAGTCCTCCTCCAAGAACTTTGAAGAAATTCCGCCGGTCGAGATCGAAGAGGTGGCCTAGTTTGGAAATCGAATCATGCTCGCGAAGTTCCCTGTCGCGACAGTGCGATTCAGGCGATGCCAACATGGAATTGCTGTCAGGCATGAGTCCCACCTCGCTTCAGCTCTGCCGCGCGATGAACGGCTTCGACGACCCTCTGGTACACGCCACAGCGGCAAATGTTGCCGTCCATGTGGCTGACGATTTGTTGATTCGTTAAAGTCGGAGTCCGGTCGAGCAGAGCGCTCGCGGCTAGAATCATTCCCGGAGTACAGTAGCCGCATTGAAAGGCTTCCACCTCGAGAAATGCCTGCTGCACCGGATGAAGCTTGTCACCGCGGGCAAGCCCTTCGATGGTTGTGATCTTTTTCCCCGCAGCAGAAGAAACCTGCATGCGGCAGGAACGAACCGGCGAGCCCGACACTAAAACGGTGCAAGCGGCGCATTGGCCCTCGCCGCAGCCGTACTTCGCCCCAGTCAATCCGAGATCGTCTCGCAGGACATACAGAAGGGGCTTTTCAGGTTCGACGTTGACCTGGTGCTCCTTGCCGTTTACCAGAAGAGTAAAAGCCATGAGGATGCGCTTACGAAAATTATAGACCGCAAATCAGGCGACGTTCTTTTCCTCTTCACCGGGATCTTCATCCGGGTCGGGAATGGACGATGGTGGATCGCTCGCGGGAAAACTATCCTCAATCGTTTTGTCGAGAGAGTTCTCTTCTCGTTCCTCGTTGGATCGAGCTGGTTTGGGTTGCTCGGCACCCTTAGGATCACCTTGGGGAGTTTTCGGCACTATTGCACCTCTTATGAATACCAAATTAGATGAGGTCTCCAGATGCGGTGTAACTCCGGCAGCGTCTGGCTTTTCGATGGAAGGGTGGAAAGGCTTCGACCGGTCCGAATGTCCCACTTCCGCGAACCGGTGCTTGTACCTTTTCTAACAATAGCTATTACCTCCGTTACCTAGGCCAGAGTACCTGCTCGCCTCTATCTTCTTGACAGAGTTTAAGTTCCGGCTCAATACCAGCCGAAGTTTGGGAGTCCCTGTGCGTAGAGTTTTCCTTCTTTTCGGTCTCATTCTGGCCGCGGTTCCCTCTCTTACGGCAGAAAATGCACAGCTGGATTGTGCTCACATACTGGCCTGGCTCGCAGGTGGGGCTTCCAATCACGTTTTGACTGCGGTTGTAGCGAGTCGCGGCGTGGATTTTCCACTCAGCGTGGCGGTGAAGAATGAGCTCACGGCAGCCGGAGCAAGACCTGAACTCATCGATCTGTTGCGCAAGGTCCAAAGCACAAAGAAACAGATTGCCTGCCCCGCAAGGCTCGCCGAAGCGGCCGCAGACTCTTATCAAAAAAGATTTGACGATGCGGGAGAAATTGTAAGCGCGCTTCTCGAAGAAGACGCCAACAATGGCGCGCTGCATTTCGCGCTGGGATACATCGACCAGCAACAAGGGCTTTGGGACGATGCATTCGATGAGTACACCAACTCCAAGAACGCTGAACCTGGTTTTTCTGAGGTCCACGACCGGCTGGCGCTGGTTTTTTACCAAGGCGACGACGGCGATAACACGATCGGCGAAGCCCGCACCGCGTTGAGCATGGACTTTGACGACCCAGAAGCGTATCGAATGTTGGCACTGGGGCACTACGCGAACGGGCAGTACGAGGCGGCGATGAATGCCTTCCGCGAATCCCTCACCCGCGATCCTCAAAATGCCGAGTCATATTACGAAATGGGCCTGGTTGCAAAAGATCAAGGTTCCGCGGCAGAGGCGGTCCAGTATTTCCGCAAATCTCTGGAGCTGAATCCGAAACGGTGGCAGGTCCATAACAGCCTGGGGGCGGTCCTCGGGCAAAGAAAGTTGTTCGACGAAGCCATTGCGGAATTGAAGAAGGCAAAGGCATTGGCGCCAACTGAACCCTCAGTGCGTGAAAACCTGGCAAACATTTATTTCGGGAAAGGTGACTACGATAAGGCGATCTCCGAATATCGCGAACTCTTTCACACGGACCCGAATTGGCGGCATGGCCACGATTCCTTGGCACGCGCGTACATGGCTAAGGACGAATACGCACCGGCAATCGCGGAGATGAAATTAGCGGTGGAAGCGGACCCTGCCAGCGCCGGCCAGCATCGGGCGCTTGGCCAGTTGCTTCTGGCGGCTGATCAGCAGGCAGACGCCGTGCGCGAACTCAGAGTTGCGGTAGAACTCGATCCGGCCTCGGCAGCTTCTCACTATTCGCTGGGCACGGGGCTGCTCGAGACCAATCAACTTCCGGCTGCGCTGATTGAGTTTCAGGAGGCGGTTCGACTGGAGCCTTCTGCCGAACATCACTATGCTCTGGCAGCGTGCCTGATGAATATGGGGCGCGACAGTGAGGCGCTGTCCGAGATGCAGACTGCGACGCGGCTGGATCCGGAAAAACAGCTCTATCATGCACGGGAAGAAGAGTTGATGCGGCTGATGAGATTGGGCACAAAACAGCAATAAATTTTTGTTTTGCAATTTGCACGAGGCACGACGAGAGGTCATTTATGGCCAGCGTGAATCCCCAAAATTCTCAGACAGCAGGTGCGGCGGCCCCAGCGCCCGCGAGGCAGGTTGATCGGTTTCAGCAAGAGCCCGGATTGGGCCCCAAGCACATTGGCTACGGTCTGCCTTGCGCCAAGTGCAAGACCTACTACACTGCCGATCTCGCGGCCTGTCCGGTATGTCAAAGCCCACAAAGAGTTTCGCCGGCCGCAGCGCCGACCAAAGTTGCGCCCGCCGAGCAATTGCCAGATCCGAAACAACTGGAAGCCGAGCGGGAACGATTTTTACATGAGCTCAAGTCGCAGGTCACAGCGGCGCCGTTGCCACCTGAGTCAGCCACGCCGGCGCACCATTGCAATCGCCATGAAAAACATCCCAATTCCGCCGCTCCCGCTGACATCTGCCAGGGCTGCTATGACGAACTCCAGGAGCGCGTCGACGTGCTTGAAGCCGCCATGCACATCGACCTTCGCGAAGCGGCGCAGATCGTGTATGACGCGGTGTGGGCCGACACCTCCGACCCAAGCAAGACGTACCAGAATGCCGCGCAGGCTTTGCTGGTAGAACTGCGCCGACGTTCGGCAATTACACAAGTCTTTGGGCAGTTGCAAACGCCGATTAACTAGTCAGCACAAAAGCTGTGTCTTCCGGCTCGGTGTGTACCGATTCCGCTCGGGGAAACGCCCTTTCAGTTTGCAACCAGCTTCACGGTAGTGCAGTGGGTACGGCTTGGATTGTGTTTAACATGAATGGCGCTCCGCCGCCGTCCTCCTCTTCAAGCCCGTCTGGATTAAAAACGAGAAAGGCGTGGGATCCATCCGGGGTCACCCAAGTCACGGTAACAAAACCATAGGGGTCCGCCGTGATTGCGCTTACTGTCGCCGGCCCTGAAACTTCTCCATATTGCTGGAGAGCTAAATTATTTTTCTGAACCCGAATCGCGAAATAATCCTGGTTGGTTCCGATGAAGAGAAAATTCTTGTTTGCCGCAAGGTAGGCTATCGTGGTCGCGCCGCCCGTCAGAGGTAAATTCACTGTCTTGAATAACGTGACGGTGATGGTGTCGGTGTCTGCTGTAATCGTGTCGACTTTTTTGTAAATGTAAAGCTCCACGCCGGTTCCGCTCGAGCCGGCAGCCGTATCCAAGACGTAGATATTGCGAGTCACAGTGCCTTTTGCTAGATTCGACGCCGGGTTTCCTTCAATCATTGGCCCTATCTTCCCAAACGGGCCAATCGTGCCCGCGCCGTAGCAACCCGATGTCTCACCAACAGATCCGCAGACGCTCCAGTCGATTTTGGTGCTGCCCAACAACGAGTACGTGGTTGAAAGAGTTGAATCGATTGCCGCGGCACTGAGTCCGACGGCGGTCGCAAGCAGAATGAATATCAACGAAAGGCCGCGAATCCGAGAGTTGAGCATATTCAAGGTGGTTCCTTCCGTCCGGCGCACTAAAAACCGGGTAGATTGTACACTTCGCTCCCATTTGCAGACATCTGAAAAAACTCGGTGAGTATTCTGGGTTTGACAACGTATACTGCTATATAGCAGTATCGCAGCTGTCCATCTGAGCCTCGTGGGGTACCCAAGGAGGTACACAAATCCCATGCCCCTAACCACCATCGATTGGGCAGTCATCGTCGGATACCTGCTGGTGAATCTCGCGATCGGGATTTACTACCGGCGGCGCGCCAGCGGCAATACGGAAGAGTTCTTCGTTTCTGGACGAGATGTCTCGTGGTGGCTGGCAGGGACCTCGATGGTGGCGACCACGTTCGCGGCCGACACGCCGTTGTTCGTTTGCGGCGTAGTCGCGAAGCAAGGAATCGCGGGCAACTGGATCTGGTGGGGGTTCTGCGTCGGCGGAATGCTGACGGTGTTCTTTTTCGCCCGGTACTGGCGGCGAGCTGAAATTCTTACGGACGTGCAATTCTGCGAAATTCGTTATGGCGGGAAGCCCGCGGCATTCCTCCGAGGTTTCAAGTCAATTTATCTCGGCCTGTTTATGAACTGCTTCATCCTCGGCTGGGTGACGCGGGCGATGGTAAGCATCATCACGGTGATCCTGGGGCCAATGATTGCGGAAGGGCGCGTGCTGAACCTCGGGTTTCTGGGCCACTACACGCTGGGCGATCCGCGGAATACGGCGCTGGCAATCTGCATCTTTATCATCATTCCGTTTACGGGTTTGTATACGTTCATCGGCGGACTGTGGGGCGTGCTGGTCACGGACCTGTTTCAGTTCGTGCTCAAGATGGCCATGATCATCGTGCTCGCCTGGGTTGCGGTGGTGAAGATTGGCGGCATGCACGCATTGCAGGCACATTTGCAGACAATCAATCAGAACATTCAGGCTACGGGAACAGCGACTTCAAATCCCATGGCTTTTCTTCCTGATTTTGGCCAAGGATGGGTAAGCAACGCGCTGTGGACTTTGCCGGTCCTCACTTTCATCGTGTATCTCGGCATGCAATGGTGGCTGGCATGGTATCCGGGCGCCGAACCGGGTGGCGGAGGATACGTAGCCCAGCGCATGTTCAGCGCCAAGGACGAAAAGAATTCGCTGGGTGCGACATTGTGGTTCAACATCGCCCATTACGCCCTGCGACCATGGCCATGGATCGTGACCGCCTTAGTTGCGATTGTTGTCTATTCGCCAAATGGCGGTCTTCAGCCGAGTGCGGCGTTCGCAGCGAATCCCGAGCAAGGTTACGTAATGGTTCTACGTGACTTCTTGCCTCCAGCGCTTCGCGGCGTAATGGTCGCGGCTTTTCTGGCGGCGTTCATGTCAACCGTGGGCACACAGTTGAACTGGGGATGCTCATACTTGGTGAATGACTTGTACAAGCGTTTCCTGGTCCGCAATTCAACAGAGCGGCATTACGTAATGATCAGCCGTGTTATCACCGTTCTGCTGGTGCTCGCCAGTGGATACACGGCGGCGCAATTGAAATCGATCGGCGCGGGATGGGAACTGGTATTGAATATTGGGTTCGGGACGGGCGCGGTGTACATCCTGCGCTGGTATTGGTCGCGGATTAACGCGTGGAGCGAGATTTCGGCGATGGTCGTTGCCGCGGCGGTAACAATTGGCTTGCGCGATTTCTCGTTCGCGGGAAATGATGCGCTGGTTTATGCGAAGAAAACATTGATCACCGGCGGGATCACCACAATTGCCTGGATCGTGGTTACGTTCCTCACTCCGGCCGAAAGTGATGCGACGCTGATCGCTTTTTATCGGCGTGTGCATCCGACGGTTTACGGCTGGCAGCGCATCGCTAGCCTTGTTCCTGAACTACCGCCAGTAAAAGACGTCGCGAGTAATGCGTTCAGTTGGGTGATGGGCGTGGTGCTCGTATATGGTTGCCTTTTCGGAATCGGCAAGTTGGTATTCGAGCAGTGGGGACAGGGAATACTGCTGCTCGCAATCGCCGCGATTGCCGGCTATTTGATCTTCTGGGATTTGTCGCGACGGGGATGGGAAACCCTATCGGGGAAGGAAGCTGCGTCAACTCCCCAAGTCGCGAGCGCCGATTGAGCATTTTTGGCGTTAGGACCACGGGCGAGGACGCCCGTGGCGCCACAAGCTTATCCATTCAACTTGAACCAGAGTCGGCCTTTGTGCTAGAAAGAGCCCTATGTCGCCGTCCGGACCATAGACGGCCGCAATTAGATGAAACCGAACCTAATCTGTAAGGCAATGCAGCACGCATCATCAGAGGGGAAATTGTAATCGTAGAATCCGGCGCCTCCGGAACTCCCTCGCAGCAGTTCCGCCGGTGTAAGACACGAAACCTCCTAGCCATTTTTGGAGTTTCGGATGTTGGTGTTCAAAAAGCGTGACCAGACTGGAATCCCTTCCTGCGCCTGGTGCACTTCCAAATACTGTCACAAGCATCGCGCTATCCACAGTCCACTGATTTCCAATAGACAAGCCAACTCAGCAATTGCCGGAGGAAGACATGGCGACGAATCTCGTCCAAATTGAAAATGATTCTGACATCAAGGCCCGTTTGGAAGCCGAGCGCGCGCGGCTGCGGAAATTGGCTGGGCTCGACCAGCCGCAGCACTTTCACCGTCCGATCGAGCGGGCGTTCACTGCCGACCAGCGTCCGCACACGACGATTCTTTTCGGTGGCTTCACCTGGAAGCACGAGGACCTGATTCGCGCCGTCTTTCAAGGTTGCGGCTATAAGTGCGAAAAGATTCCGGTGCCCGACGTCGCCGCCTTCCAACTCGGCAAGGAGTATGGCAACAACGGCCAGTGTAATCCGACGTATTTCACTGTGGGGAATCTGGTGCAATATTTGCAATTTCTAGAGAAGGAAGGAATTCCTCGCCAGCAGATTCTCGACAATTATGTCTTCTTTACTGCGGGATCGTGCGGCCCCTGCCGCTTCGGCATGTACGAGGCCGAGTATCGCTTTGCGCTCAAGAACGCCGGCTTTGATGGTTTCCGCGTGCTGCTGTTTAAAGACAGCGATGGAATCAAGGCCGCGTCCGGCGAGCCGGGTTTGAAATTCACGATTGATTTCGGTTTTGGCATGTTGAACGCGTTGCACTTAGGCGACGTGATCAATGATCTTATCTATCAGATTCGTCCCTATGAAGTGAACAAAGGCGAGACTGATCGCGTTTTCCACGAGATGGTCGAGGGTCTCTGCGAAGACCTGAAAAATCGTAAGGCATTCGAGATTGAGCAGAGTGCGCCCGAATGGCTGAAACCAAGAGTCAAGAAGAACAAGATCCTGCGCAACACCCTCAACGTCTTCGGCAAGTGGCATGAGCACATGTGGGGCAAGGATTACTTGGCCGCACTCGAACACGCGCGAGAGAAGATGAACGCAATCGAGATCGACCGCACGCGCGTGAAGCCGACGGTGAAAATCACCGGCGAATTCTGGGCGCAGACCACCGAAGGCGATGGGAATTTCCACATGTTCGAGTTCCTGGAGCGCGAAGGCGCGCAGGTGCTGGTTGAGCCGATCGCGACGTGGGTGGCGTACTTGATGTATCAAGCCAAGGCACACGCCAAGGCAAAATGGGGAGCGAAGCAGCCCTACAAGAATCCGGAGTGGTACGAGTTCAAAAAACAATTTGCGAACTACATCGGCCTGCGCAAGAAACTATGGGGAATCAGCGTCGGCCAGAAGATGTGGAACTTTTTCTATCACCGGACGGCCGAGAAGATGGGCGGCATCACCCACCATCTGGCGCCGCAGCAGGAACTGGCTGACTTGGCGAAGCCGTTCTACAACCAATTGGCCCGCGGCGGTGAGGGTCACCTCGAAGTCGGCAAGAACATCTATTACACGATCCACAAGCTGGCACATATGGTGCTGGCGCTGAAGCCGTTTGGCTGCATGCCGTCAACGCAATCGGATGGCGCGCAATCAGCTGTCATCAACAAGTTCAAAGACATGATTTTTCTGCCTATCGAAACTTCCGGCGAAGGCGAGGTCAATGCGCACAGCCGCGTGCAGATGGCGCTTGGCGAAGCCAAGGTCAAGGCCAAGGCAGAATTCGAGCAGTGCCTGAAATCGACCGGCAAGACGATGGCCGAAATTCGAGAGTATATCGACGAGCATCCGGAGCTGAAGCGGCCGTTTTATCACGTGCCGCACCGCGAAGGCGTGGCGGGAACTGCGGCGCAGTTCATTCTGCACGTGAGCGACCGGATCGATAAAGATACCCGGTTCTGGAAGAAATCGCGCGTGCGAGTGCAGGAAACGGCGCCGGCAATGTCAGGCGATTAAAACAAGCTTCACCGCCGAGCACGCCGAGATCGCAGAGAAAACAAGACCAACATTCCTCGGCGAACTCGGCGATCTCTGCGGTCAAATGCTTTTGACTTAGACGAGCGAGGAATGATGCACGACCACAGTAAAAAGGGTCCAGCACTGATTCAGATTGCGGGAATCGAAACCAAGCCGGTCCAGCCGAGGCCACAGAAACCGCACGACCATACCACCAAGTTCCTCGTCGGTCTTGATGTGGGCTCAACCACGGTGAAGGCGATCGTTGTCGATGCTGCCAGCGACCAAATTCTCTGGCAGGACTACCAGCGTCACGAAACCAAGCAGCCGGAGAAAACCCTCGAATTCCTGAAGCGCATGGAAGCCGACGCCGGCATCAATCGGCACAACACGCGAATGTTTCTTACCGGCTCGGGCGGTGGCGGAATCGCCGAACAGATCGGCGCGAAGTTCGTGCAGGAAGTGACGGCGGTTTCGCTCGCAGTTGAAAAGCTTCATCCCGAGGTTTATTCAGTCATCGAGCTCGGCGGGCAGGACGCGAAGATTATCGTCTTTAAAGATGACGAAGAAACCGGGCGCAAGAAAAAAATCCCCTCAATGAATGACAAATGCGCCGGCGGCACGGGCGCAGTCATCGACAAGATCAATGCCAAGCTGAAGATTCCGACGGTCGAACTGGGCAACCAGGGATACCACGGAATCAAGCTGCATAAGGTTGCCGGGAAATGCGGGGTGTTTGCGGAAACCGACATCAACGGATTACAGAAGGTCGGAACCCCTCCGAACGAACTGATGGCGTCGCTCTTTGAAGCGATCGTTCTGCAAAATCTGAGCGTGCTCACCCGCGGCCACACGCTGCGTCCCCATGTGCTTTTGCTGGGCGGCCCGAACAGCTTTATCCGCGGCATGCGCGAAGCTTGGCAGGCGAACATTCCGCGCATGTGGAAAGAGCGCAAGGTTCAGGTTCCCGAAGGGGCGAAACCAGAGGACCTGATCAAGGTTCCGCAAAACGCGCAATACTTCGCGGCAATCGGGGCCGTAGAGTTCGGCAAGAGCGAAGACGATTGCATCGGCTGCTATCGCGGTTACGACCAACTTCTTCATTACATCGAATACGGGCGCCAGGAAGAGAAAGAGAAGTCTGGCGGCAAAGGCCTGGTTGAAAAGCCGGAAGAACTCGACATTTTCAAAGAGGATTACAAGCGTAAGAAGTTCACGCCCGCAGTTCTTCAGAAAGGGAGCACGGTTGGGGGATTTATCGGCATTGATGGCGGCTCGACTTCTACGAAAGCCGTTCTGCTGAACGAGAACGGCGAGATTCTTTGCAAGTCGTATCAACTCTCGAACGGCAATCCGATCCAGGACACCATCGACATGTTCGAGAGCTTGCGCGGGCAGGTGGAAGCGCAGGGCGCGAAGATGGAAGTGCTCGGCGTCGCGACCACCGGATACGCAAAAGATATTCTTAAGGATGTTCTGAAGGCGGATGTCGCGCTGGTTGAGACGGTCGCGCACACCGAATCCGCGCTGAAGTTTTACGAAGATCCGCACGTGATCGTCGATGTCGGCGGGCAGGACATCAAGATCATCATCCTGCACAACGGCCGCGTAAAAGATTTCAAGCTGAACACGCAGTGCTCGGCCGGCAACGGCTACTTCCTGCAATCAACGGCAGAAGGTTTTGGTATCGACGTGAACAAGTACGCCGATCTCGCGTTTTCAGCGAAAGCCATGCCGGTCTTCGGTTACGGCTGCGCCGTGTTCATGCAATCGGACATCGTCAACTTCCAGCGCCAGGGCTGGCAGGCGCAGGAAATTCTAGCGGGTTTGGCTGCTGTGCTGCCGAAGAATGTTTTCTTGTATGTCGCAAGCATTCCGAATCTCGCAGCGCTCGGCACGCGGTTCGTGTTACAAGGCGGAACACAAAACAATCTCGCCGTCGTTAAGGCTGAAGTAGATTTCATCCGCAACAGTTTTCGCGCGGCGGGGAAAAAACCAGAGATCATCGTTCACGAGCATTGCGGAGAGTCGGGCGCGATCGGCGCAGCGCAGGAATCGCTGCGTCTGTGGCGTAATGGGAAATCAACCACGTTCATCGGACTTGAAGCAGTCCGCCGTATTGAATATCGCACCACGCGCAACGAATCCACCCGCTGCAATTTCTGCAAGAACAATTGCCTGCGTACGTTTATTGACGTCCGCACCGAACCCGCGAAGGAACTAATTGCAATTCAGAAGGTCACCAAAGTTCCGCTGATGAAGGGCGAGCAGCGGCTGATCATTGCGACCTGCGAGAAAGGCCTGGTCGAAGATGTCAATGAGATGAAGGACATCAAGGCCGGTCTCGACAAACTGCGCGACCAGTATCCGAACTTCGTGGATTATGCTTCGAAGGAAGTTTTCCGGCCGACGAATGCGAAGAACATTGCTGACCCGCTTCCAACCGCCGGGTTCCTCGGCCGCTGGAGCAAAGAAGCGAAAGAACGGCGCGCGCTGATCGAAGGCCGCGGCAAGATTCGCATCGGCATTCCCCGCGTACTGAATATCTACACTTACGCGCCGCTATTCAACGCATATTTTGAGAGCCTGGGCGTGCAGCCGGAGAATGTTATTTATTCCGACTACACCAGCTCCGATCTTTATCGCGCCGGTGCAAGCCGTGGCGCGATTGATCCGTGCTTTCCGGCAAAGATCGGCATTTCGCACGTCTATAACCTGATTCAGGAAAAACACCGCAAGAAGCCGCTCAACGTCATCTTCTTCCCCATGTATGACGTGCTGCATTCGCCGCTGGTAAATCTACAGGGCACCAACGCCTGCCCGACTGTAACTGCCACTCCGGAAACCGTAAAAGCCGCGTTCACCAAAGAGAACGACGTCTTCGCCGAGAACAACGTGCAGTACATCGACCCGGTGCTGAACTTCGCCGACCACAAGCTGTTCGCGTTTCAAATGCTGCAGGCTTTCCAGTCAGTGCTCGGATTGTCCGATGAAGAAAACGATCGCGCCTGCGAAGCCGGTTTCGCGGCCCTGAAAGAGTACGAAGCCAGCATTCGCCGTCGCGCGCGCCAGGTTTTGGATCAGCTTGAGCGCGAGGACCGCATCGGGATCGTAATGCTGGGCCGTCCATATCATCACGATCCGGGCCTGAACCACGAAATCCTCGATGAATTCCAGAAACTCGGCTATCCGATTTTTTCTCAGAACACTCTACCTATCGACGAAGACATGCTGGAACGGCTGTTTGGAGACGAAGTTCGCGCGGGCGTGATCACCAGTCCGCTTGATATTAACGATGCCTGGAAGAATTCCTATTCGTGCAGCACGAACCACAAAGTTTGGGCGGCGAAGTTCACAGCGCGGCATCCGAACCTGGTGGCGCTCGAAATTTCCAGCTTCAAGTGCGGACACGATGCGCCGATTTACGGCGTGATCGAAGGCATCATCGAAAATTCCGGCACGCCGTATTTCTGCTTTAAGGACCTCGATGAGAATAAGCCCACAGGCTCGATCCGAATCCGGGTCGAGACGATCGACTATTTCCTGCGTCGATATCGCGAAGACGTAATCCGGAAGCGCAAAGCCGTTGAGGATATTGATCGCCAACTCGCGGAACTCGAAGCGCAGTTACGGCGGGAACGGGGGCTAGTCTCCAACCCCGATTCTGTGGTACCAGTGTTCGAGAGCGAAGGCGCTCGCGAACTGCAGGAGATGGCGGGGGATTAGCGCCTTATCCGCCGTTGCGTGCGCTTGATGTCCGCGGAAAATCCAGTTACGCTCGAAGCTCATGATCCTCGCGGGCGATCTGGGCGGCACCAAATGCAATTTGATTCTGTTTGAGAGCGATGGCCGGAAGCTGGTGCCGGTTTTCCGTCGTACTGTGCTCACGGCCGAGTTCTCCGGCATAGAAAAGTTTTTCGAAGACTTCAGGAAATCCGCCGCCGAACAAGGTCACGCAATCAGAGACGGGGTCCTCCGCTGCGCAGGGTTCGGGGTCGCGGGCGCGATCGTGAACGATGAGGTCGTCTGCAACAATCTGCCCTGGACGATCACTCGCAATCGACTCGCAGAAGCACTGAAAATTCCAGCAGCCAATGTTGTGCTCCTGAACGACGTCGAGGCGGCTTCGTCGAGCCTTGAATATCTGGAAGGCGACGATCTGCTTGTGCTCAATCCCGGAACGCCGCAACCGCGAGCTCCAAAACTTTATATCGCAGCCGGCACTGGACTAGGTGAATCGATCCTGTTCTGGAGCGGTGAGCGCTATCGAGTCTCTGCTTGTGAAGCCGGGCTGAGTGATTTTGCCCCCGGCACCGATCAGGAAATGTGCGTGCTCGCGAGCATGCGAAGGCGCATGCCGCGCGTTTGCACCGAGGAGATCGTTTCGGGTCGCGGGTTTCGCGCCATTCACGAGAGTCTTTTCCCGGATGTCCAGCACGCGTTTTTTACAAACGGCTCTGACGCGGCGGCCAATATCACGCACCAGGCATTTGCCAATTCCTGTACCGCGTGCGCTGAGAGTCTGCACATCTGGACGCAGGCTTACGGCTCCGAAGCGGGAAACATGGCATTACGCGCGCTGCCCTTCGGTGGCGTTTACATTGGCGGTGGAATCGCGTTGAAGATCCTGCCGAAGCTCAAGGATGGAACATTCGTGAAAGCGTTTCGCGACAAGACCCTGCTCAGCGAGGAACTGGGGCGAATTCCGATCTGGGTGGTTCTCAATCATGACGCGCCAGTGCTGGGCGCGGCCTACCGCGCGCTCGCGAACACAAAACCCTAGCCGGTTCGCGATTCTTTTCTTTTAGCAATTTTGCTCTTGCGGGCCCGAAGGATCGCGACTATGCTTGCCTCCTTCCCCGACAACTTCATCCGATTTCAATAGAAGGAGTCCGCCATGATTCCCTTTGATGGCCAATTTGCCGAACAGACCATGCTGCCGCTGGCGGCGGCGGCGTACGATGGCACGCAACCGCCGCAAAATTTCGTACTGAACCAAACCGCATTCGAAATCCTTGCCAACCCGGCTCAACCGTCTGTACAGAACCGGATGGCACGATTGGATCCAGCGCAAAAAGCGAAACACCAGAAGGTGCTGCAGAGTATGTTAAGCCAGCCGAAACAGCCGAAGGGAGCAGCGTCGGACACGGCCGTGCGGACGCTCGCGGCGGCACCAGCAGCGAATTTGCACTTCGGATGGTTCTGCCTGGACCAGCCGAACAATCGGCTGATCGCCGCTTTTCGCGGAACAGAATTCATCCACGATTGGCTCGATGATTTCGATTTCGTGCCAGCGCCCTATGCGCCGGTGCCGGGGCGCGGAACGGTGCATCAGGGATTTCAGTTGGTTTACCTGACGATTCGCGACAACCTGATCGGCCTCTTGAACCAGCACTCGCCGGGGTTCAACGAAATTCTGATCACCGGTCACAGCCTGGGCGGTGCGTTATGCGCTCTGGCTGCAGTTGACATTGTCAATGTGAACACGAATCTTGCCCCCGTGGTTTATACCTGGGCCGAACCGCGCGTCGGGCATGATGATTTCATTACTTTCTACAACACTCATATAAACATTTGCTATCGCGTGGTAAACGTGTGGGACGTGGTTCCTCATCTTCCACCGGACATTGCGGGTTATGGGCACGAAGGCAATCAGGTCACGATTGACAGCGGCTTCTCGCTCGACGTGGTGCATAACCATGTGCTCGCTACCGGTTATGTGCCAGGCATGCACACGTGGAACCAGAACCATCCGGTACAGAGTACGCAACATATGGGGAGGATGGCGGTGTCGGCGATGGTGGGGCAGGTGAGATAGGTCAACAGTCGCCAAAATTTTGCTTCGCTCGGCAATGACATGGGCCGGGAAGGGCACGAGTTTACTTCGTGCCGAATGCCTGGGGATCGAGTGATTGGCTTCAGCCGCTGAGGTCACGCCGCGAACAGTATTCCCTCAGCGGCTAAAGCCGCATCTTCACGAGGTGCCCTATCGGCACGACTGAAGTCGTGCCCTTCCCGGTTATGCTCCTGCAAGAAGGCGCAAGTCACTCCCATGTCAGTCTTCGAAATTGCGGAGCGTCCGCGGCCCGATAGCCAACGAACATTTTGAGCCCAGCTACGATAGCTTGTAACCCAAAATCCGTCCGAAGAAAACGCACATTGGATAACCGATTACGAACCACCAAAGCAGATGCCACGGACTTAGTTTGAAATAAAGAACTAAGCACACCCCAACCAATTGCCAAACCCAGATCCAGTTAGACGGGTCTGTCCATTTTTGTCTCTCACCGAATCCGTTGTAGCTCCATTTAGTGCTCCAGAGGCACCCGAGACAAACAACAACGTTAAGGATGACGAACGACCACCTCAATATACTCATGCCGACCCTCCCCCGAATCTCGGTCGTAACCCATGTGAGTCGTTTCGCAAAGATCTAATAGAAACATGACGTGTCCAGACTGCAAGGGCAAACGAACTGGGATTTCAACGACTCTTTCGCCGGAAGGGAATCCTACAACTGAAACTCGCGTTTGTAAAAGATGTGACGCCAAGGGCGCCGTTGGTCGAAAAATGTTTTCACATGATCGCCACAGAACGCGCGTTGGACCGTTCAGAGCTAGCACACGTTGTTCCTGCCAGGCACCCCAAAAAAGGTCGGACAGAGCCTGCCCCGAGCGAAAGTCGAGGGAAATGTCCGACCCACACGAGCTTTTGCTGCATCAAGCGAAACCCGTGAAGTCCGTCATGGCGGTGGAAGAACGGCCATTTATGGCCGCGTTCATGACGCATTCAGCAGAAGCGAGCTTTAGCTCGACAGGCCAAAAGGGGCACTGCTCGAGTCTTGTAACGCGGCGCTAAAGCGCCGCGCTTCCACGTCGAGATCGAGAGAAACAGACTCTAAGCAAAAAAGGTCGGACAGCAATGTCCGACCCAGATATTGATGTACTTCGCGGGCGAGCCGCCCACGCCACACGATTATTCTTCTTTTGTCTCGCCCGGAACGTCGGCGGCTGCGCCCGACTCGCCAGCTTCGGCGCGTTGCTGCTCGGCTTCTTCCATCGCCTTGCGAGTTTCTTCCGCTTTCTTGGCGCGAAGTTCGGCGCGCTTCTGGCGCTTTTCGTCGAGCACCTGTTCGCTGCCGAGTAGTTCGATGAAAGCGGTATCCGTAGCATCGCCTTTTCTCCACGCGGTGCGAACGATGCGCGTGTAGCCGCCGTTACGATCGCCAAAACGCGGGCCGATGGTTTCGAAAAGCTTTTTCACGGCTTCGTCAGTCATGAGATACGAAGCAGCCTGACGGCGCGCGGCGAGATCTCCGCGTTTCCCGAGCGTGATCATCTTCTCGACAGAGGGGCGTAGCGCTTTCGCTTTAGGGACAGTGGTCTCGATCCGCTCTTCGATGATGAGCGAAGTGACCATGTTCCGCAGCAAAGAGCGGCGGTGAGAGGTGGTACGTCCGAGTTTGTAACCAGATACTTTGTGACGCATGGTTAACCCCAGTGATTCGTGACTAGTGATTAGTGGCTAGTCGCTCTGCAATCATCCGCGGCAAAAAGAAGTGGCTAGTCACTAATCACTAGCCACTAGCCACTCAGTAATTATCGTCCGGACCGTAGGCCGAAGCCGGGAGCGGGACGTTCGACGTTGGGCCGGGGACAGCGTTCCCGTGCTCGTCGATCTTCATGCCCAGGCTCAAACCCATGGTGCCGAGAATTTCCTTAATTTCGTTCAGCGACTTGCGGCCGAAATTTTTCGTTTTCAGCATTTCGGCTTCGGTCTTCTGCACCAACTCGCCAATGGTCTGAATGTTCGCGTTCTTCAGGCAGTTATAACTGCGCACCGAAAGCTCGAGCTCTTCGACGGAACGGTTCAGATTTTCGTTCTTGATCTCGGGCTTGCGGTCTTCAGTGGTGGTGCCGGTCTCGATATCTTCCTCGAAGTTGATGAAGATGTTCATGTGGTCTTTCAGCAGTTTTGCCGAAAGCCCAATCGCATCCGCCGGAGTGATGGAGCCATTTGTCCAAACTTCGAGCGTGAGCTTGTCGTAATCGGTGATCTGTCCCAGACGCGCGGCCTCAACCGTGTAGTTGCACTTGCGCACCGGCGAGTGGACTGAGTCGATCGGAATAAATCCAATGCCGAGATCTTCGTCGAAGTTCTTATCGGCTGAGACATAGCCGCGGCCGCGCTTCAGGCGCATTTCCATATCGAGCTTGCCGCCTTCGCTGACCGTCGCGATGTAGACGTCTTTATCGAGGACTTCGACATCGCCGTCGGCTTCGATCATGCCGGAAGTCACAACCCCCGGTTGATCGGAGCGAAGATAAATAGCCTTGGGCGCATCGCCGCTCAGCTTAAAGGGAACCTGCTTCAGGTTCAGGATGATGTCGGTCGCGTCTTCAACCACGCCGGGGATCGACTGGAACTCGTGCAACACGCCATCGATTTTAACGGCGGTCACTGCCGCGCCTTCGATCGAGCTCAGCAGCACGCGGCGAAGCGCGTTGCCGATGGTGGTGCCGAAGCCACGCTCAAAGGGCTGCGCCCAGAAGATTCCGTACTTATCGGTTAAGGTTGAATTATCGACTGCGAGACGTTTTGGTTTTTGAAAACCTTTCCAAAGCATTTGTTTCTCCTTCGGCCATGTGGCTCAATCGTGACTCGCTGAGTGGTCCAACTCAGGTCACCGTCACAAAAGGCTGATCTGGCACGAAAAGTGGACCTTTAAAACCGTCGTTGGTCGTTGGTCTTAAGTCGTTGGCCAAAACACTTGCCGCATGCCGCGATGTTTTGCCGACGACGAACGACCAATGACGAACGACGAAAGCTCAAACGTTACTTGCTATACAACTCCACGATCAACTGCTCGTTCACCGGCAGTTGAATGTCTTCACGCTTGGGTAGCGCGGTGACGCGGCCCTTGAAATTCTCGCGATCGATCTCCAGCCAGTTCGGAGGATTCGCGTGCGCCGCGAATTCCTTCGCCTGCTCGAGAATCGGCAGCTTGCGGCTGCCTTCGCGAATTGCGATCTCTTCGCCCACGGACACCTGATAGGAAGGAATGTTGACCTTCCGCCCATTGACCGAAACGTGGCCATGACGAACGAGTTGGCGCGCCTGGCGACGGGAAATTCCGAATCCCATGCGCAAGACTACGCTATCGAGACGGCGCTCGAGCTGCTGCAAGAGCATTTCGCCGGTCACGCCCTTATGGCGCACGGCTTTCTCAAAGTAGTTGCGGAATTGGCCTTCCTGGGTGAAGTAAATCCGTTTGGCTTTCTGCTTTTCGCGCAACTGCAGGCCATATCCGACGACCTTCGCCTTGCGGTCTTTACCGTGCTGGCCGGGAGCGAAGTTACGCTTCTCGATTGGACACTTGTCGCTGAAACACTTCGGTCCCTTGAGGAACAGCTTCATGCCCTCGCGGCGGCAAAGGCGACAGACTGCATCTTTGTAACGTGCCAAGTTTGCTTCTCCTTATTGAAACCGGTTTACAGGATTGGCATCCCTTCTTCCCGGTTGAAAATCCTGTCGTGCGTCCCGCGTCCTGCGTCGCACGATTAGTTCTTCAGCGCACGACGCCCGACTCACGGCGTGCGACGAAGTGTAAAACTACACACGCCTTCTCTTCGGCGGCCGGCAGCCGTTATGCGGAATCGGGGTCACGTCTTTAATTGCGCGAACATCGATCCCTGCAGCCGACAACGCCCGAATCGCCGACTCGCGACCCGATCCCGGGCCGCTGACCCGCACTTCCACGCTGCGCACGCCGTGATCGCGGGCCATGTTGGCGGCATTCATCGCCGCCTGCTGCGCGGCGAACGGAGTACCCTTGCGTGATCCGCGGAAGCCGAGCGAACCCGAACTCTTCCAGGAGAGTACATTGCCGGCCTGATCGCTGATGGTCACGATCGTGTTGTTGAAGGACGCTTGAATATGCACCACGCCAAACGAGACGTGTTTGCGTTCCTTCTTTTTGAAGGTCTTCTTTTTGCCCTTCTTCTCCGGCGCCGCTGCGCCGCCCGCTGCTGCTGCTGGTTTTGCCATGTATCGTCCTTGGTCGTTCGTCGTTGGTCGTTCGCAAAATCACTTGCGACATCGGTTTTGGCCAACGACCAAAGACCGACGACCTACGACGGTTATGTTTTTGCTGTCGCCTTCTTTTTCTGTGCGACGGTCCCTTTGCGCGGACCCTTGCGGGTGCGAGCATTGGTATGCGTGCGCTGACCGCGCACTGGCAGGTTGCGGCGATGCCGGAACCCACGATAGGAACCGATTTCGATCAGCCGCTTAATGCTCATCGAAACTTCCTTGCGCAGATCGCCTTCAACCAGTCCTTCGCCTTCGATCACCTGACGAATGCGGTTGACCTCGTCTTCGCCGAGGTCCTGCACTTTCTTCATCGGGTCAACGTTGGCTTCAGCCAGAATACGCGTCGAGCGCGGAACGCCGATTCCGTAAATGTAAGTCAGCGCGATGAACGACCGCTTGTTACGCGGGAGATCGACGCCTGCAATGCGTGCCATGTGTTATTTACCTCCGGCAGCTCTAATAGTCAGCTCTTGAGCTTTTAGCCTTTAGCTCTTAGCCAAACTGAACCAGCTAAAGGCCAAGAGCTAACAGCTAAGTGCTGATTATCCTTGCCGCTGCTTATGTTTCGAATTCACGCAGATCACGCGCACCACGCCCCGGCGGTGGATGATCTTGCACTTATCACAAATTTTCTTTACCGATGCGCGTACCTTCACAAAACCCGTCCTTGGTCCTTCGTCGTTGGTCGGCCGCTCGAAGCTCGCCGCCCACAGCTCAAAGCTTATTTGTACCGATACACAATTCTTCCGCGATTCAGATCGTAGGGCGAGAGCTCGACTGCGACTTTGTCCCCGGGCAGAATGCGGATGAAATTCTTGCGCATCTTGCCGGAAACATGTGCCAGCACCTGGTGCTTGTTTTCCAGTTCCACCTTGAACATGGCGTTGGGCAGCGGCTCAAGCACCGTTGCCATCACTTCAATCGCGTCTTCTTTGCTCATTCGCTCCTAAAATCAGTGGTCAGTGACTAGTGGTTAGTGAGTAGTAAGAAGTGGAACTGGCCACTGACCACTAATCACTGAGTTAAAATCACTGGCCCATTTCTCGTCACTGCCACACAGTGCTCGAAGTGGGCGCTCGAACTGCCATCAGCGGTGACGGCGGTCCACTTGTCATCCAAGACTCTCGCTTCCGGACGGCCTGAGTTCACCATCGGCTCAATGGCCAGCACCATACCCTCGCGAAGCCGGGTACTCCCGCCATTCGAACGGAAGTTCGGAACCTGGGGCTCTTCGTGCAGCTTGGTGCCGATGCCGTGCCCGACAAACTCACGCACCACGCTGAAGCCGTTGGCCTCAACATACTCCTGCACGGCCGCTCCGATATCGCTGACCGTGTTGCCGACCTTTGCCTGCTCGATCGCTTTGTAAAGCGAAGCTTCAGTTACTTCCAGCAGTTTCTTTCGCTCTGGCGAAACCCCGTCGCCGACGGCAACTGTGATGGCCGCGTCGCCGTAGTATCCGTCGAGAACTACGCCGCAATCGATCGAGACGATGTCTCCCGCCTTCAAAACCCGCTTGGCTGACGGAATGCCGTGCACGATTTCATCATTCACCGACGTGCACAACACGCATGGGTAGTCGTAATAGCCCTTAAACGCTGGCTTCGCGCCCAGTTCCCGGATCCTCTTCTCGGCCGTCTTCTCAAGATCAAGCGTGGTCACGCCTGGTGCGACCATGCTCTTCAGTTCGTCGAGGATCTGGCGCACGATGTGGCCGCTGCGCCGCATTTTTTCGATCTCGGATTGCGACTTGCAAACAATCGCCACGCGCGTCAGTTCCCTTTGGCCGCGCCACAAGCGTGGCCATCAATCTCTTTGAACATGGCGGTGGTAACTTCATCCACCGGCTCATCGCCGTTAATTGTAACTACCCGGCCCAATTTCTCGTAATAAGCTGCCACGGGCTTGGTCTGGCGCTCGTATGTATCCAGGCGCTCACGTATGACTTCGTCGCGGTCATCGTCACGAATGACCAGCTTCGAGCCATCCTTGTCACAGATTTCGTCAACCCGAGGCGGATTGGAATGGACGTTATAGATCGACCCACAAGTGGGGCAAGTCCGCCGTCCAGTGATCCGGAGCAACAACTTATTATAATCGACCTGGATACGGATCACAATCGGCAGCCAGGAAGCCCATTTTCCGTTTTCAAAGAACTCAAATTTCAAAAATGCGTCCAGCCACGCCGCCTGCTTCTGGGTGCGCGGGAAACCGTCGAGGATGAACCCGCGTTCGGCGTCTGGCTGTCGCAGCCGCCAGGCTACGATGTCACAGACCATGTTGTCTGAAACCAGGTCGCCGCGGGCAATGACGGACTGTACTTCCATCCCCAGCGCGGTCTGCTGCTTCACGTGCTCGCGAAGCAAGTCTCCGGTTGAAACCTGGGGAATATGGTAGTGTTCCGAGATCCGCTTGGACTGGGTGCCTTTGCCAGCGCCCGGTGGCCCCAGCAGCACGACCGGCCCGATAATCCGCAACACCTGCTCCGCCATCACCCTGGCCCCGCCCGCTCCTCGCGCCCGCAAAGTCAGCTTCGCAGGAACCTCGATGTCACATTCCGCCGAACCTGAATCGGGTCCGATGGGGAAGCTTACCCTTGTACTCACCGCTCTGAAAACTCGCCGCCGATATTCGCTATGCCCAGTTGCGACGACCGCGGACCCGGCCGCTGCGGGGGGTAAAGCCGTCATAATGCCGCATGATCAATTGCGACTCGACCTGATTGACAGTGTCCATGGCCACGCCCACCACAATCAGCAGCGAAGTACCGCCAAAGTAGAAACTCACCCCCAGACCGTTAAGCATCCAGTTGGGCAAACCTTCAAAGAACCGTCCAAGCGCGCCGTACAAGTGGTTCAAGTGAATACCGGTAATCATCCATTCCGGAATCAAGGAAATGATAATCAGGTAGATCGCGCCCACCAGGGTGATACGAGTGAGAATCTCGTTGATGTGGTCAGCGGTCCTTCTTCCGGGGCGGATGCCAGGAATGAACCCGCCGTACTTGCGCATATTGTCGGCAACTTCGTTGGGGTTGAAGACGATGGATACATAGAAGTAGGCAAAGAAAATAATGCCTGCCGCATAGAGGACGGTGTAGAGCGGCTCACCCCAGTAGAGAGCGCGCAAAACCGGGCCGAAATGCGGATTGTCTCGCAAGCCCAAGAGCAAGGTCTGGGGAATGGTCACGATCGACGACGCGAAGATCACCGGCATGACACCGCCGGAATTCACGCGCAAAGGCAGATGGGTCGATTGCCCTCCCATCATCTTGCGGCCGATGATTCGCTTGGCGTATTGCACCGGGATGCGCCGCTCGCTGCGCTCGACGTAAACGATAAACGCGACTACCGCGATCATCACGATGATCAGGCCGATCATGAGAGGTAGAGTCAAAGCCCCCCAGGCATCGGTTCTGGCCTTCTCGTACAAGTCGTAAACGCCGCGCGGCAAGCCCACGACGATGCCGGCGAAGATCAAAAGCGACATTCCATTGCCGATACCGCGTTCGGTAATCTGTTCGCCCAGCCACATGATGAAAACACTGCCCGTGGTCAGGGTAAGAACCGTCATCAGGACAAAGCTGATACCCGGACTCAGGACGAAACCGCCGCCCTTTTGCAAACTGACGGCGATGCCGAGCGATTGCACTGCGCTCAGGCCAAGGGTGATGTAGCGCGTCCATTGCGTGATTTTCTTGCGCCCGAGTTCACCTTCTTTCTGCAACTTTGCCAACGGCTCATAGACCACGGTCAACAGTTGCAGAATGATGGACGCCGTAATGTATGGCATGATGCCGAGCGCAAAAATTGTCATGCGGCGGAACTGACCGCCGGAGAAGAGATCCACGAAACCCAGCAGCGTCCCACGGTTTTGCTGAATGTACTGGGAAAACATGTCCGAGTTGATGCCCGGAATCGGAATATGTCCGCCGATGCGGTACACAGCCAGCAACGCCAGCGTAAAGAAAATACGCTTGCGCAGGTCGGGGATACGAAAGATGTTTGCGAACTTCTCGAACATATAAAAACCAGCTTTCAGCTATCAGCCGTCAGCCATCAGTAAAAGCAAACCTCGTTTTCCTGATGGCTGATGGCTGATGGCTGAGAGCTAAGTTACCCTTCCAACAACTCGAATTTACCACCTGCCTTGGTGATCTTCTCCTGGGCCGACTTCGAAAACTTGTGGGCCTGGACGGTGATGGCGGACTTGAGTTCTCCATCGCCCAGAATTTTCACCGGCCGCTTGGTGCTGATGATGCCGGCTTTGCGCAAAACGTCGGGATTAATGGTGCTCTCGCCGAGGGCCGCGATCTTCTCGAGGTTCACAATGTTGTATTCCTGGCGGAAGATGTTGGTAAACCCGCGCTTCGGCAGACGGCGATGCAACGGCATCTGACCACCTTCAAAACCGCGCATCATGCGCGAACCGCTGCGCGAACGCTGGCCCTTGTGGCCGCGCGTAGAAGTCTTGCCCATGCCCGAACCCATGCCACGCCCGACGCGTTTGCGGTTCTCGGAAGCCTTTCGGGGTTTTCGAATAGTTGAAAGATTCATAAAACCAGCCCTCAGCCATCAGCCCTCAGCGCTCAGCCCAAGCCAGGTTTCCCTGACGGCTGATGGCTCGCGGCTGACGGCCATCAAACGATCTCGACTAAATGCGGCACTTTGGCGACCATGCCCCGTATTGCAGGCGTGTCCGGCCGTTCAATCACCTGATTCAACCGGGTGAAACCCAGACCGCGAACAACCTTTTTCTGTTTTACCGGCGCACAGATCGCCGAGCGCACCCACTTGAGCTGAAGTTTGCCACCCGTCTGTTCTGCCTTCTTTGCCATTGTCCAGATTCCTAAAATCGTGTAATTGGGAAATTTAGTAATTGTGTATTGAAACGCGTTCTCCAATTTCCCAATTACCAAATTCCCCAATTGCACAATGTCACAATTCTTCCGCCGCCTTGCCTCGCACGCCGGCGACCGCTTCCTTGTTCTTCAGCTTGCGGAGCGCGTCGAAAGTTGCCTTGATCACGTTGTGCGGATTCGTAGTGCCAATCGATTTGGTCAACACATTCTGAATTCCAACAGAAGTCATAATAGCCCGCACCGCGCCGCCGGCGATCACGCCGGTCCCTTCGGGGGCCGGCTTGAGCAGCACCATGCCCGAGCCAAAGCGCCCGAGAACCGCATGCGGAATGCTGGTTTGGGTCAGGTTCACGCGTACCAGATTTTTCTTGGCCGATTCGATTCCCTTGCGGATCGCCTGCGGCACTTCCTTCGCCTTGCCGGAACCGTAGCCGACGACCGCGGACGAAGGATCTCCGACTACGACGAGCGCTGCAAAGGAAAGGTTCTTTCCGCCTTTGACAACCTTGGTAACGCGATTGATGGCGACCACCTGATCTTTCAGTTGGTAGGCGCCGGCATCAAGTTTCTTGACGACTGTTGGCATTCGTTTTCCTAGCTGCGAGCTATGAGCTTTGAGCGGCGAGCAAACCGGACTGGCTCATCGCTCGCGGCTCGAAGCTCATAGCTCCTAAAATTGCAATCCCGCTTCCCGCGCCGCGTCGGCAATCGCCTTCACGCGACCGTGATAAATGTATCCCCCGCGATCGAACACGACCTTGCTGATCCCTTTGGCTTTGGCACGCTCGGCAATGGTCTTGCCGATCGACTTGGCCGCGGCCAGATTTCCGCCGCTCGTCCGGGCGTCTTTCTTCCCTTCCGCGCTGCTGGCGGAAACCAGGGTCTCGCCCTTTAAGTCGTCGATAACCTGAACGTAAATGTGGTTCAGTGAACGGTACACATTCAACCGCGGCCGCTCTGCGGTGCCTAAAACTTTCTTGCGAATGCGCTCGTGCACCCGGCGCCGCGTGGCATTTTTCGATGTAAGTGTCAGCATGAGTAAACCCATTTTGTAATTGGGTAATTTCGCAATTTGGTATTTGAAAACCAACGCGGCCAAATGGTTTCCAAATTACCCGATTACCAAATTACCCAATTGCCAAATTCTACTTCGCTCCCGTCTTTCCAACTTTCTTCTTCAAGCGTTCGCCCACAAAGCGCACACCCTTGTTCTTATAGGGATCGGGCGGACGTAAGGCGCGCATTTCGGCAGCGACCTGGCCGACTTTCTGACGGTCGATTCCGGTGACGGTCAGACGCGTCTGCTTGGGGTCGACAGCGACGTCAATTCCCGTCGGCAGGGGATATTCGATCGGATGGGAATAGCCCAGCGTGAACACAACCGTGCCTTTCCCCTTCATTTCGGCGCGGTATCCGATGCCCACGATTTCGAGCTCGCGGGTCCAGCCCCTGGTCACGCCTTCAACGGCATTGTTGACGAGTGCGCGGGTCAATCCGTGCAGAGCTGCCTGAGAGTCATTCTCGCGCAGAGCGACAATGTGTCCGTCCTGCTGCTCGACCTTGATGCCAGCGGGCACACGCGTATCCAGCTTGCCTTTTGGTCCCTGTACCGCGACCAAGTTGCCTTCGATTTTGACCGTCACGCCCTTGGGCAATGCGATCGGCTTTTTTCCAATTCGTGACATAAAGAAGCTCTTGAGCTCCAAATTTCCTTGCTTAGCTGTGAGCCGCGAGCGGTGAGCGAGCAATCTTGCTCAGAGCTCACTGCTCATCGCTCGAAGCTGCTTACCAAACTTCGCAGAGTACCTCGCCACCAACACCCTGCTTGCGCGCCTGCTGCCCGGTCATAACACCGCGCGGCGTCGTCAAAATGTTGATGCCGAGCCCGCCGAGCACGCGCGGAATCTCAGTCCGCCGCACGTAGACGCGACAGCCCGGCCGCGACACACGCTCGACATTCGAAATAGCGGCTTCGTTGTTGCCGTCATACTTCAGATAAATGCGGACGACCTTGTGGCCTTCCTCTTCCGTCGGCTTAAAGTTGGAGATATAGCCCTCTTCCTTCAGAATGCGGGCAATCTCCACCTTGAGCTTGGAGGCCGGAACATCGACTTTTTGGTGCCGGGCACTGATCGCATTGCGAATCCGCGCCAGCATGTCTGCGACCGGATCGGTCAACTTCATACGTTTTGCTTCTCCATGCCCACATGTTCGTGGACAAAACTACTGATTCTTTTCGTCGCCGGTCGTCGGTCTTTGGTCGCTCGCCTGTTCAGCCTTCAAAACTGCTCTGGCCAATGACCAAAGACCGAAGACCACCGACGCCCTACCAGGAAGCCTTTGAGACTCCTGGAATCTCTCCGCGCAACGCCAGCCCACGGAAGCACAGCCGGCAAATACCAAACTTGCGCAGATACGCCCGCGGACGCCCGCAAATTTTGCAGCGGTTGTGCTTGCGCGTTGAAAACTTCGGCTTCTTCACGTTCTGCGGCTTGACTTTGCTCTCGGCCGCATCTTTCACTCGTTTTGCTGTGGTTGCCACTTAGCTTCTAGCTCCTAGCTCAATTTGTCGCACGTCGTCCGTCTCGCGCTGTCCGCCAAACCCTCGACTCAGAAGCCGTGCGACGCACGACCCACGACGAACAGATCGCCCGATGACCCGATCACCAGATCATTGAGCCCTGAACGGCATTCCCAAATGCTTTAACAATGCCCGCGCCTGATTGTCATCGCGCGCGGTTGTCACAATCGTCACGTTCATGCCCTTCAACTTGTCAACCCGCGCGTAGTCGATCTCGGGGAAGATCAGCTGATCGTGCAAGCCGATCGTGTAATTCCCGCGGCCATCGAACGATTTTGTCGAGACCCCGCGAAAGTCGCGAACGCGCGGCAAAACAATGTTTACCAGGCGATCGAAAAATTCCCACATGCGGTCGCCCCGCAGCGTGACCATCGCCCCAATCGGCATGTTCTCGCGGACTTTGAAGGCGGCAATCGACTTCTTCGCGCGCGTAACTACCGGCTTCTGTCCGGTGATCTGGCCGAGTTCGTTCACTGCGGGATCGAGGACTTTCGCGTTCTGTGTGGCTTCGCCCACGCCCATGTTGACCACAATCTTGTTCAGGTGCGGCACTGCCATGGGATTTTCGAGCGAGAATTCCTTCATCAGCGCAGGCGAGACTTCTTTGCGGAAGCGCTCTTTCAGCCGCGGCGTTTCCTTGGCGCTGTGACGTGCCACTTCAGGCGCCCGTTTCTCTTCAGCCTGCGCCCCGCCTTTTTTGTCCTTCTTGTCTTTTGCCATTTCCAAACCCAATTTTCGATTTGGCCGACGACCAACAGCCGACGGCCAACGACGGTTTATTTGTCCAGTGTCGTCCCACACTTCTTGCACACGCGCATCTTGCGGTCGCCCTGCACCGCGTGACCGATGCGCACCGGGCCGCAGCTGGGACAAACCAACTGCACTTTCGAAACCGCGATCGCACTCTCCTGCTCGGCAATACCGCCTTTGGAGGTCTGCGTTGGGCGCAAATGCTTCTTCACCATCATTACGTGCTCAACCAGAACACGCCCGGTGTCTGGGAAAACACGCAAGACGCGCCCCTGCTTGCCCTTGTCTTTTCCGCTCAACACCTTCACCGTGTCATTGCGGCGAATGTCGATATGTTTGTGTGCCGTTGCAGTTGACATAAATTAATTTTGTAATTTGGTAATTGAGTAATTTTGTAATTGAAAGCCACGCGTTGATTGAGTGGTTTCAAATTACCCGATTACAAAATTACCCAATTACCAAATCTCCTACAGAACTTCTGGCGCCAAACTCACTATCTTCAAAAACTTTTTTTCTCTCAGCTCTCTCGCCACCGGTCCAAACACGCGCGTCCCCACCGGCTCACCGGCCTCGTTGATCAGGACCGCGGCATTCTGATCGAAACGAATGTAAGTCCCGTCGCGCCGCCGATGCTCTTTGCGTGTGCGCACGATGACCGCCTTGACGACCTTTCCCTTTTGCACTTGGCCATCGGGTGCGGCTTCCTTCACGCTCGCCGTGACCACGTCACCCAGTCCGGCGCGCAGACCTGTCGATCCGCCCAGCGGCAGGATCATCTGCAGCTTGCGCGCGCCGCTGTTGTCGGCGACTTCGAGCATGCTTCGCATCATTATGGTCATAAGTCTTCCCCTAAGCTGCGAGCCGTGAGCAACGAGCTATGTGCAACCCAAAAAACGCTCGCTCATAGCTCGGAGCTCATCGCTCTTCGCTCAACGCTTCCTTACTTCTGCTCCTCCGCTCCGGCCACTTCCGGTACCAGCGCGGTTTTGCGCACAATTTCTTTCAGCTTCCAGCGCTTCAGCTTTGAGAGCGGCCGGGTTTCCTCGAGCCGAACCACATCGCCCACATGGGCTTCGTTCTTCTCGTCATGCGCGTAAAATTTTTTCGCCTTCGAGATCACTCGGGAATACAGCGGATGCGATTTGCGACGGACCACCTGCACGACAATGGTCTTGTTCATGCGGTTCGAAACCACGTTGCCGATCACTTCTTTGCGCCTTCCGGCTGTTTGTGTTTCCGCCATTACTTCTTCTCCCCTGCGGCTGCTCGCTCGCGGGCAATCGTTTTCACCCGAGCGATGTCCTTGCGCAAGCCGCGGATCTTCTTCAGGCTCTCCGTCTGCCCCATGTTGAGCTGGAATTTCAGCTTAAAAAGCTGGTCGCTCATTTCGCGTTCCTGGTGCCGAAGCTCTTCGTCGGTCAGGTTTCTGATTTTTTCTGCTTCCATAAAAGCTCTCAATTAGCTCTGAGCGGTGAGCGTCGAGCGGTGAGCAACCCTTGACTGCTCGCCGCTCATTGCTCGTAGCTCTCGGCTCAATGTGCTGTTTCTCTCTGCACCAGCGTCGTCCGCAACGGCAGCTTGTGCGACGCCAGCCGCATTGCCTCCGCCGCATCTTGCGGACTCACGCCTTCCATCTCGAACAAGATCTTGCCGGGCTTCACCACGGCGACCCAATGATCCGGCGCGCCTTTGCCTTTGCCCATACGGGTTTCGGCCGGCTTCTTCGTGACCGGCTTGTCCGGGAACAAGCGGATCCAAATCTTTCCGCCGCGCTTGATGAAACGGGTCATGGCCACACGGCTGGCTTCGATCTGCCGGTCGGTGATCCATCCCGGCTCAAGCACTTTCAGCCCGAAATCTCCGAACGACAGCTCACTGCCGCGCCAGGCTTTCCCGGTCATGCGTCCGCGCTGCTGCTTGCGGTACTTAACTTTTTTCGGCATTAACATAAATCAGCTCTCAGCTCAAAAACCTGTCGTGCGTCCCTGGTCGTGCGTCCTGCGCTAAAACCCGAATTGCGTGCGACGCGCCACTCACGACGTTTTTTCGATCACCCGATGACCCGATCACCAGATCACTCGATCAGAATGCCCCCACTGCCTGCGATTCCCGCTTCTTGGTCGGCAGAATTTCGCCGCGATAAATCCAGCACTTCACGCCAATGACGCCGTATGTGGTGCGCGCTTCGCTGAAACCGTATTCGATGTCCGCGCGCAGCGTGTGCAACGGAAGGCGTCCCTGCAAGTACCACTCCGAACGCGCGATTTCGTTTCCATTCAGGCGTCCACTCACGCGAACCTTGATTCCCTTGCATCCGAAGCGGAGAGCAGAATCAACGGCTTTACGCATCGCGCGGCGGAAACCGACACGCTTTTCAAGCTGGAGCGCAATCGACTCCGAGACAAGCTGTGCATCGAGCTCTGGCTTGTGCACTTCCTGAATGTCGATGTACACCTCGCGGTTGGTCCGCTTCTGCACTTCCTGCTTCAGCTTGTCGATCTCGGCGCCTTTGCGGCCAATGATGATTCCGGGGCGCGCCGTTTTGATTATGACCCGCAGTTTATTGCCCGGCCTCTCGACTTCGATCGAGCTCACGCCCGCCGACTTCAGCTTGTCTTTCAGTTCGCCCTTCAGGCGGACGTCCTCAAGCAGCAGTTTGTCGTAGTCGCGCTCTACGAACCAGCGCGACTTCCAGGGCTTGGTGTATCCGAGCCGAAATCCGTAAGGATGTACTTTTTGACCCATAGAAACCTCAGTTGTCAGTTGCCAGTGATCAGTAAAGCCTGCTGACCACTAATCACTAGTCACTGATCACTTCTTCACTGCCTTTTTGCCGACCGATTTCTTCTTTGCCACCGCGCGCTTCTTCTTCGCCGGAGCAGGCGCGGCAGCCTTTTCTTCGCCAACAACAGTCGCCAGATCACCGGTGCCATTTTTTCCGCGCTCGGCGAGCGCAATCTCGATGTGCGCAATCCGCCGCACATAGCGATAAGCGCGCCCCATCGGCGCCGGACGAATCCGTTTCATGCGCGGTCCATCGTTCGCCACGGCGTGCTTCACATACAAGTTATCGAGATCGACATCGATGTTCTTTTCCGTGCTCAGATAATTCGCATTCTCGACTGCCGAGCGCACCAGCTTTTCGATCTTGCCGGCAATACGCTTCTTGCTGAAGGTCAGCGTATTCAGCGCATTCTCGACCCGCTGGCCTTTGATCTGGTTCAGCACCAGCCGCGCCTTTTGCGGTGATACGCGAACGAATCGGGTTTGTGCTCGAAATTCCATTTTTCATCAGCCTTTAGCTTTTAGCTCTTAGCTTTTAGCTAAAGGCTAAAAGCTAATGGCTAAGAGCTTTATTTCATGCCTTCGGCGCCGGTGCTGCCGGGGCCGCGCCAGCCGCTGGGGCCGGAGCTCCTGGGCCGCCGGGAACGCCCGCCGGACGCGCCGCCGCTTCGGTCGCCGCCTTCATCGAGTGACCCTTGAACTGGCGGGTGAAACTGAATTCGCCCAGCTTGTGGCCCACCATGTTCTCGGTGATATACACGGGGATAAATTTCTTTCCGTTGTGCACTGCGATCGTGTGCCCCACCATCTCCGGGATGATGGTCGAGCGCCGCGACCAGGTGCGCAGAACTTTCTTCTCGTTGCGCGAGTTCATCTGCTCGATTCGCAACGAGAGATATTCGTCGATGAACGGACCTTTTTTTGTCGAACGTGCCATAAATCAGCTTTTAGCTGTTAGCTCCTAGCTCTTAGCTCAAAATCAAAACTCTAAGACTCTTGTCATTCCGAACCGCTTCAGCGGTGAGGAATCTGCTTTGCACGCGACTCACGACGTGCGACGCACGACTACTTGCTCCGACTCACAATGAACTTATCCGTACGCTTGTTGTTGCGCGTCTTGTAACCACGCGTCGGTTGCCCCCACGGGGTCACCGGATGGCGTCCACCTGACGTCTTGCCTTCACCGCCGCCATGCGGATGGTCGACCGGGTTCATCGAAACCCCGCGGTTATGCGGACGCTTACCCAGCCACCGCGAACGACCCGCTTTGCCGATGGTGACGTTCTCGTGGTCGATATTGCCGACTTGCCCAATCGTCGCCATGCAGTCTTGCGAAACTTTGCGGGTTTCGCCGGAAGGCAATTTCACCAAGGCGTATTCGCCTTCTTTCGCCACCAACTGCGCCTGCCCACCCGCCGAGCGCACCATCTGCGCGCCCTTTCCAGGGCGAAGCTCCAGGTTATGAATCGTCGTGCCCGGTGGAATATTTTTCAAAGGCAGCGCGTTCCCAACCAGAATGTCGGCATCGGGACCGCTAACGACCTTCTGGCCAACCTTCAGCCCTTCCGGCTGCAGAATGTAGCGCTTCTCGCCGTCCGCATACGCCAGCAACGCAATGCGAGGAGAACGGTTGGGATCGTACTCGATGCTGATGACGGTTGCCGGAATGCCGGTCTTATCGCGCTTAAAGTCGATAATGCGCAACTTGCGCTTGTGCCCACCGCCGATGAAGCGCATGGTGGTGTCGCCCGAATTGCGGCGGCCGCCGGTGCGGTTCTTTTTCTCAAGCAACGGCTTATGCGGATGCCGGGTCGTGATGTCGTCATTGACCAGCGTCGTGCGATAGCGCAACGTCTGCGTCGTCGGTCTGTAAGTCTTGATTGCCATAAAAAGCTCTCAGCTTTTCGTCGCACGTCTCACGTCGCGAGTCGCACGCTTTTGCGGACGACGCACGACGAACGGCGCACGACTGTTACAAATTCTGCGCGTACTCCGGCATCTTCTCGCCGGATTTCAACTTCACGTACGCTTTTTTCCAATCCGGACGGTAGCCGGCAAACTTCCCCCGCCGCCGCTCCTTGCCCGGATAGTTCGCTGTGCGCACGGAAGCGACTTTCACTTTGAAAATTGCCTGCACCGCTTCTTTGACTTCCGTCTTTGTAGCCTTCGGTGCAACCTGGAACACCAGCGTGTTTTGATGTTCCTTGATGCCAAGACCCTTTTCGGTAATTACCGGCTTGCGGATGATCTGGTATGCGGTCTTCATTTCTTACGCTACCTCCGCCGCTTTCCGGGTGCGTGTGCGCGGGCTGCGCGCAGCTTTCTGTGTCTTCTTCGCACTCTCGCCTTCGCCCGACTTGCGTGCCTTACGCGAACCCACGCTCTTCAGCGACAACTGAAGCTTCTCAATCGCCGACTGCGAAAAGATGGCCCGGTCGTAGCGCAACAGGTGAAACGGATGCACTTCAGTGCTGGCCACCAGTTCAATGCCGTCGAGATTGCGCGAGCTCAGCACCAGATTGCGGTTGCCATGGTTCGCAACTTCGACCAGCAGCGCGGTCTTATCGACCTTCAAATTGTCGAGCGCCTCGCGGAACTGCTGCGTCTTCGGCTCTTTTACGTCAAACGCATTCACCACGATCAGCTTGCCGTCCGCAAATTTCGCGGCCAGCGCCGAGCGCAGCGCTCCTAGTAACTTCTTCCGCGGAAATGTGTAATCGTACGAGCGCGGTTGCGGACCATGAACGGTGCCGCCGTGGCGCCATAGCGGGGAGCGGATCGAACCGATACGCGCCCGCCCAGTACCTTTTTGCCGCCACAGCTTTTTGCCGGATCCCGAAACTTTCCAGCGGTTTTTGGTGGCATGCGTTCCCGCGCGCTGCCCGGCGCGATAGTGCTTCACCGCTTCCCAGAGCAGGTCTTCGTTAACCGCGCCAAAGACCTCGTCGGCGAGCTCCAGCGTGCCAACTTTTTTGCCGCTTAGATCGTGAATGTCAATCGTTGCCATAAATCAGCTCTTAGCTGCTAGCTTGTAGCTTCTTAGCTCAAAACCTGTTGTTCCGAACAGTCACCCGACCACCAATGACCAATAACTAATGACTGCTCTTAACCTTTCTTCGCTGCTCGTTTCGCTGCCTTCAACGGATCGACCGTTGCCGCGCCGGCAAATCCACGGCGCTCTCTCGGCGGATGCTTTGCCTTGGTAATCACCAGATATCCGCCCGTTGGCCCCGGCACGCTGCCCTCCACAACCAGCAGGTTGTCGTCTTTGTCCACCCCGAGAATACGCAGATTACGAACCGTCACGCGATCGTTGCCCATGTGTCCCGACATACGCATGCCTTTGAACACGCGCGAGGGAAACGCAGAGGATCCGATAGAACCTGTGATCTGAAACATCGAACCGTGCGACTTCGGGCCACCGCCAAAATGATGGCGCTTCACCACGCCCTGAAATCCTTTGCCTTTGCTAATGCCGACTACATCGACAAACTTCTCGCCCTCAAAAAGCTCAACCAGCACGCGGTCGCCAGCTTTCACCGAAGCATCGCCGTCGGCTTCGATCGGAACTTCGCGAATGAATTTCACCGGTGGCAGATTATTCTTCGCCAGGTGCCCCTTCATTGGCTGCGTCAGGCGCGACTCTTTCACGAATTCAACCAGGCCAATCTGCGCCGAATCGTATCCATCTTTCGTCTGCGATTTATGCTGTGTGACCACACAGGGCCCCGCCTGCAGCACGGTCGCCGGACGCACGTCGCCCTTCGTGTCGAAGAGCTGCGTCATCCCGACTTTTTTGCCTAATATGCCTGCTACCTTTGCCATAAATCAGCTCTTAGCTTCTAGCTCTTAGCCTTTAGCTCAAAACCATAATTTCTGTCATTCCGAACCGCTTGAGCGGTGAGGAATCTGCTTTTCTGCCGTCCCTAAAGGGACTTTCTTTTCTTTCTTCGCCTACCCACGGCTTACGCCATGGGCTGTTTAAATTCCGCCGCTGCGCGGCTCGTTCAGATCAGCCTTCAGTGCCTCAGGTTTTCCTGAAGGCTGACGGCTGATGGCTGACAGCTATTTATGCTCTTTCCCAAACGCCTTGATCTCCACATCAACTCCAGCCGGGAGATCGAGCTTCATCAGCGCATCTACGGTCTGCGGCGTCGGATCGAGTATGTCGAGCAGACGCTTGTGCGTGCGGATCTCGAACTGCTCGCGCGACTTTTTGTCCACGTGCGGCGAACGCAGCACGGTGAACTTGTTCTTCATCGTGGGCAGAGGAATCGGTCCTGCGATCTGCGCCCCTGTGCGCTTCGCCGTAGCCACGATTTCCGTGGTCGATTGATCGAGCACGCGGTAGTCGTATGCCTTCAGCCGGATGCGAATTTTCTCGTTTCCTATCACGTTTCTTCCTAACCCTTCCGGCTCACCCGGAAGGAAAGAGCTTTGCTCGTGTGGAGCGGGCACTTCTGCCCGCTGATCGGCGGACAAGAGTGTCCGCCCCACACGGCCTTACTGAATAATCTCGCTTATCGCTCCCGACCCTACCGTGTGCCCGCCTTCGCGGATGGCGAAGCGCAAGCCCTTCTCCATCGCCACCGGCGTGATCAGCTCAATCACCAGTTCCACGTTGTCCCCGGGCATCACCATCTCCGTGCCCGAGGGCAGCTCGGCCACTCCGGTCACGTCCGTCGTTCTCAGATAGAACTGCGGCCGATACCCTTTGAAGAACGGCGTGTGCCGCCCGCCTTCTTCCTTCGTCAGGATGTACACCGACGCCTTGAACTTGGTGTGCGGCGTGATCGATCCGCCTTTCGCGAGCACCATGCCGCGCTCGACATCTTCCTTGCCAATACCACGCAGCAGGAGTCCGGCATTGTCGCCCGCCTGGCCTTCATCGAGCTGCTTCTTGAACATCTCGACGCCGGTCACGACCGTCTTCCTCGTCTCGCGGAAGCCGACGATTTCAACTTCCTCGCCCACCTTCACCTTGCCGCGCTCGATTCTGCCCGTCACCACCGTGCCGCGGCCCGAGATCGAAAAAATATCTTCAATCGGCATCAGGAACGGCTTGTCGAGCTCGCGCTGCGGTTGCGGGACGCTCTTGTCCACTGCTTCCATCAACGCATCGATCTGCTTTTCCCACTTGGCTTCGCCATTCAGCGCGCCCAGAGCTGACAGCCGGATCACCGGCGCGTCATCTCCCGGGAACTCGTAACCCTTCAACAGCTCTCTGACTTCAAGCTCAACCAGATCGAGCAGCTCAGGATCATCGACCGCATCGCACTTATTCAGCGCAACCACGATGTATGGAACGCCCACCTGGCGAGCCAAGAGCACGTGCTCACGCGTCTGCGGCATCGGGCCGTCGGTCGCAGCGACAACCAGGATCGCGCCATCCATCTGCGCCGCGCCCGTGATCATGTTCTTGATGTAGTCGGCGTGACCCGGGCAATCGACGTGCGCGTAGTGCCGGTTCGCCGTCTCATATTCGACGTGCGCGGTCGCGATCGTGATTCCGCGGGCTTTTTCTTCCGGAGCATTGTCGATCGAATCAAACGACCGGAATTGGATCTTCGGATTGTGCTTCGACAGAACCTTGGTGATCGCCGCCGTCAGCGTGGTCTTGCCATGATCGATATGACCAATCGTCCCTACGTTCACGTGCGGCTTAGTGCGTTCAAATTTCTCTTTTGCCATAAATCAGCTCTTAGCTCCTAGCTTTTAGCTACTAGCTCAAAATCTAAAACCCTTGTCATTCCGAACCTTGCCGCTTGCGGCAGGGTGAGGAACCTGACCTAACGCCGGGAATCACCACCGGCGTCTCCAACATCACCTATCTGCTTGGCCCGCCCTGCGCCTTGCCGATAATTTCATCAGCAACTGACCTAGGCACCTCTTCATAACGCCCGAAGTGCATCGAGTACTCGGCGCGGCCCTGGGTTGAGGAGCGCATGTGCGTCGCGTAACCGAACATTTCCGCCAGCGGCACAATGGACTTGATCACCTGCGAACCGGCGCGGTGCTCCATGCCTTCAATGCGTCCGCGGCGCGAACTCAAGTCGCCCATAATCGTCCCAGCGAAATCTTCCGGCGTCACGACTTCGACCGCCATCACCGGCTCCAGCAATACCGGCGAAGCTTTGCGCGCAGCTTCTTTGAACGCCATAGAGCCGGCGATCTTAAAAGCCATTTCGTTCGAGTCGACTTCGTGATAGCTGCCGTCGTAAAGCGTGACCTTCACATCGACGACCGGATAGCCCGCGAGCACTCCACCTTCGAGCGCTTCCTGAATTCCCTGATCGACCGGCTTGATGTATTCCTTCGGCACCACGCCGCCAACGATTTCGTTGATGAACTCGTAGCCTTTGCCCGGCTCCTGTGGATCCAGCTTGATCTTGACATGACCGTACTGGCCGCGGCCGCCAGTCTGGCGAATGTATTTGCCCTCGGCTTCGGCGTGCTTGCGGATGGTTTCGCGATACGCGACCTGCGGCTTGCCGACGTTCGCTTCAACCTTGTACTCGCGCATCATGCGGTCGATGATGATCTCAAGATGCAGCTCACCCATGCCGCTGATGATGGTCTGACCGCTATCAGGATCGGTGTGAACTTTAAAAGTAGGGTCTTCCTGCGCCAGCTTGTTGAGCGCGACGCCCATCTTTTCCTGATCGGCCTTGGTCTTGGGCTCGACTGCGACGTGGATGACAGGAACCGCGAACTCGATCGACTCCAGCGTGATCGGGTGCTTGGTGTCGCAAATGGTGTCGCCGGTGGCAACGTTCTTGAGGCCAACCACGGCGCAAATATCGCCCGCGAGAATGTCCTGGATGTCTTCGCGCTTATTGGCGTGCATTTTGAGCAGACGACCAATGCGCTCGGTTTTGCTGGTGCGCGAATTCAGAACCGATTCGCCGGACTTCAACTGCCCGGAGTAAACCCGAATGAATGTGAGTTGGCCGACAAACGGATCGGCCATGATCTTGAAGGCCAGCGCCGAGAATGGCTCGCTGTCGGAGGCTTTACGCGTGATTGCCTTGCCGGAATCAGGATCGGTTCCGTGCGTTTCGGGAACATCGAGGGGCGAAGGCAGGTAATCAACGACGGCGTCAAGCAACGGCTGAATGCCTTTGTTCTTAAACGCCGTTCCTACCACGACCGGAAACACCTTCAACCCGATTGTCGATTTGCGAAGCGAAGCCTTCAGTTCGGCGGCGGAAATTTCTTCGCCTTCAAGGAACTTGTGCAGCATCTCGTCGTCATTTTCGGCGACGGTTTCGACCAGCGCTGCATGAAACGCTTCCGCTTTCTTTTTCAGGTCGGCAGGAATTTCTTCGACCACGTACTCGGCGCCGAGCGTCTCATCCTTCCAGAGGATGGCCTTCATCGTCATCAGATCGACGACGCCTTTGAACTTGTCTTCTTGTCCGATAGGAATTTGAATCGCGACGGGCTTGGCATTCAGGCGCTTGCGGAGGGTATCGACGGCGTGCTCGAAATCGGCACCCATCTTGTCGATCTTGTTGATGAAACAAATTCGCGGGACGCCGTACTTGTCAGCCTGGCGCCAGACTTTTTCGGACTGCGGCTGCACACCGTGAACCGCGTCAAATACCGCGACTGCGCCATCGAGCACGCGCAGCGAACGCTCGACTTCAGCGGTGAAATCCACGTGGCCAGGTGTGTCGATGATGTTGATGCGAATGTCGCGCCAGGTGCAGGTCGTAGCGGCGGAGGTGATAGTGATGCCGCGCTCCTGCTCCTGCTCCATCCAGTCCATGGTGGCGGTGCCTTCGTGCACTTCGCCCAGTCGGTGGGTTCGTCCGGTATAGAAGAGGATGCGCTCGGTCGTCGTGGTCTTGCCCGCGTCGATATGAGCCATAATGCCGATATTGCGGCAGCGCTCGAGCGGCACCGTACGAGACGAGGCTTTCTTCTTGTCGTCCTTGCGGACTTCCTGTTCGCCGACTGTGTTTGCAGGACTGCTCATGAAATTCAGCTTTTAAAGCTATTAGCCTTTAGCTGTTAGCTTCCTCTGTGTTCTCAATTCTGCTCTGCGAACTCTGCGGTTAAATTCTTTTCAAAAGCTCTTAACCGCAGAGAACACAGAGCAGAACCATAAAGTTCGCCGAGAAAACCCTCTGCCCGTTCTGCTTTTAGCTAAAGGCTAAGAGCTAAAAGCCTAAGAGCCGCTTTCTCACCACCGATAATGCGCGAACGCCTTATTGGCTTCGGCCATGCGGTGCACGTCTTCTTTCTTCTTGATCGCCGCGCCGCGACCGTTCGCGGCGTCCAGCAATTCGTTCGACAACTTGTCGATCATGCCCTTTTCGCCGCGCCCGCGCGAATAAGTCACCAGCCAACGGATCGCAAGCGAGGTACGCCGGTCGGGATTCACTTCGACCGGGACCTGATAGTTCGCGCCACCAACGCGTCGGGTCTTGACCTCAAGCAAAGGCTTTGCGTTCTCGACCGCCTTCTTGAACAGCTTCAGGGCTTCATCGCCACCTTTTTGCTGCAGACGGCTCAACGACTCATAGAAGATGCCCTCAGCCGTGCTCTTCTTGCCCTGCCACATCATCGAGTTGATGAATTTGGTGACCAAGTCTGATCCGTAAATCGGATCCGGCTCGACCGTGCGTTTTGGAACATGTCCTTTGCGTGGCATAAAACCAGCTTTTAGCTCCTAGCTTGAACCTGAAAACTCGCCGGTTTGGCCAACGACCAACAACCGACGACCGACGACTACTTCGGCCTCTTCGCCCCGTACTTCGATCTTCCCTGCTTGCGGTTCGCGACGCCAACAGCGTCCAGCGTTCCGCGAATCACGTGATAGCGCACGCCCGGCAGGTCTTTCACGCGGCCGCCGCGGATCAGCACGATCGAGTGCTCCTGCAGGTTGTGCCCTACGCCAGGGATGTAGGTCGTAACTTCAATTCCGTTAGTCAAGCGAACGCGAGCGACTTTGCGCAGTGCCGAATTCGGCTTCTTCGGCGTCTGGGTGTACACGCGGGTGCATACACCGCGCTTCTGCGGGCACGACTGCAAGGCCGGGCTTGCGGTCTTGTACCGCGGATGCTTCCTGCCGGCGCGAACCAGTTGATTAAAAGTAGGCACTCTTGCCGCTCCTCGACGCTGCTATGCCCTTACGCTCAAACGCACAAAGGCCGAAAATCGCTTTTCCCGGATCGTTCCAGGATTTGGGACTGGATGGCTGCGCCATCCATACTTCCAGCGAACAACGCCGGAGATTTGGTTTCCCTTTGACAGGTCTGACGACGGTGGCTCCACGCCCTGCTCGGGAGGCGCTCCGTTTCGCCAGGTTCGCTCCGCATAATCTCCCATGCCGGGAGCGGTTCGCGGAACGTTTCAGCGAGGAGTCTTCAACATTTCCGAAGACTTGCGTCTAAATCCTACTTAACCTTTAATTGGACCGCGCAGGCGGACACAATACAGGCAAGGCAATTCAAACTCGCGGAACTGTTTAAATATAGCAATCGCCAAAGCAGATCGTCAACCTCACAATTCGTGCATCTCACAAAATAACTAACTCGAGCGATGAGCTTTGCGCAATGAACGGTGAGCTTAATCCGCGAGGCTCACTGCCCGTTGCTCACCGCTCGGCGCTTGCCCAAAATAATGATGACCCTCTACACTAAATGTTTTCCAAAACAGGCGAGCTATCACTTTTTGAAGGGTTTGATGGGAAAGTTCTATTCCGTTCTTTGCTTAATCCTGGCGGTGATCAGCTGCGCGCTTTTGCCCTCATGCGGCAGCAGCAATCCCACAAAGATCGCTCCTCAGGTACTTCCGACCTCCGTGACCATCAATCCGAGCCAGCCAATTTCGCTGGAGAGTGGAAAAACCCAGGCCTTCACAGCTACCCCGGCGCCGGACACATTTCTTTTCGAATCCAGCAACCCCAATGTCCTCACCATTGCGACCAACGGCTTGGCTTGCGCCGGAACCTGGAACTCCCTCACCGCTCCCACGGTCTGCACCCCTGGTCCAACCGGCGTGGCCCAGGTAACAGCAAGCACGCTGGGCGTCACCAGCACACCCGTAACCGTATACGTACACGCGCCAATCACCAGCGTGGCGATCAACAAAGTTGCCGGCCAGCCGCAGACGCTCAGGACGGACTGCCTTTCAAAAGGTCCGGCGCAGGGGCCGGAAAGCTGGCTGCTCGAGGCGCATGCATTCAATGGAAGCACTGACATCACGTCTTCCGTCGGGCCATTTTCCTGGCAGCAGATCAATCCCACCGGCGCAGGAGACGTAATGTTGTTGACCACGCCCCCCAACGGCACACAGGGATGCTTGCTCAGTCCTCAGGGGCAATGTTTGAACCAGCAAAGGATCACAGCGAGCACGCCGGGCGTGAGCCAGATCTACACCACTGCAAGCGGATTCAACAGCCAGCCGATCTCGGTTGAAACCTGCCGGATCGAAAAGATCCTGGTTTCGACCACAGGCGACCCAACGGGTAGCCAAACTTCATTTCTTGTAAGCAGTGGTGGTTCAACCACCTTAAACGCAACTGCGACCGATATCGCCGGCCAGGCGGTCACGAACGTGCCGCTCACGTGGAGCACATCGAACCCGGCTTCGGTTGGCATTTCCGGCGTAAATACTGGTGGAATTTTTTCGAGCGTGGGCACGGCGAGCGCTTCTAGCACAGGCCAGGGCACGGTGATTGCCTCCTGCACGCCTCCCACGTGCAATGCTGGGATAAAACCCTCGTTGCCCATTTATCCGCAAGCCGCAATCAACTTTGAAGTGGAAAACACAAGCACCACTCCCGCGATTCCCACGGCGTATGCGACTACTACCGCCTGCACCGATCCGCTCGCGAACCCGAGCGGCGCCGCCTGCACGCCAACGCTGGTTCCGATAACCGCCGCTTCTACGACGTCCCAGTTTGCGGCGGGGACTCCGATTCCGTTGCCAGCCTCACCGAACACTTTCACGTTCGGTAACAGCTCGTCCGGTTCAGCTTATCTGGGAGTCGATTCCACCCGGTTTGGGCAACAGGGAGTAATGGCTTTTAGCGGCAGTACGGTGAGTACGGCGACCAATGTTGCCGGCAAAGTGCTGGCGATTTCCCCGGATACGAGTAACTCCACTGTCATTATCTCGGATACTTTCGATACCCCGAACCAGCTTTTCATCTGCAGCAACTGCAGCGGCAGCGGGCGCACGGTCACATCGCTCTTAATCAAGGGAGCAACGGCTGCAGCTTTCTCGCCGGACAGCCTGAAGGCCTATATCCTGGCTGGAAGCACGCTTTACGTTTACTCGAAAACTGATCCATTGCAGTCGATTCCGCTTGGCGGCGCGGCCACGGATGTTGCATTTCATCCTGAAGGTGGATTCGCTTTTGTCTCGGGGCCGTCAAACTTGATCTCGCCCTATCGCACCTGCGACAATTCGCAGCTTTCGTCCGCGAACCTTACGACGTCGAACAATCCACTGATCCTGCGCGCGTTACCCGATGGCAATACGCTCCTCGCGCTCGATCCTCCTAATATCGATCTGATCTCCGTCACGCTGAGCAATCCCCTGCTGCTTTGCACCGGAACTCTGACAGATACGAGCACATCGTTCAATCTGGGCCAGGGCAGCTTTACTCCAACTCAGTTCTTCATTTCGCCAACCGGCTCAACAGCATACATTTTGGGAGAAACTTCGGCGGGCCCACCGCCCACTCGCTTGCCTTTCGTCGTTGTATTCAACATTGACGCCCGAACTTCCTCAGTTATTTCACTGGCGAACTCCGCCACGCCGTTGAGCGCGTCTCTTTCTCCAGGCGGGAATCTTTTGTTCGTCGGAGCCGATGATGGCGCCGTGCATATTGTCGACACCGCCTCAGGCGTGGACACACAGCAAGTGACTTTCCCGTTCCAGACCAATCCGCTGTGCTTCGGGCCGGGAACTCCGTCTACGCAGGTGCCGCTTTCTCAACTAAAGATTTTGGGGGCGGCGCAAAATGGGTCCTTGACAACCTACAGCTACAGTTTGATTTCGGGTCCGCCGTTGAAAATCGGGCAGAGCGTTACGGTCTCCAACATGAGTGATGGCGGGAACATCGGAACATTCATCATCAGCGCTCTGGGCACAGACGCATCAGGGAACCCGACCTTTACAGTGACCAATTCGCTGGGTGTAACCGCGTCAAATCAGAGCGGCGTAGGCACGGTTCCGATTTCCTGCAATCCGGACTTGGTTGTGGTGAAACCGTAACGACCAGTGACCATGTGGGGACGGGCGCCCACGCCCGTCCGGCGGAGCAAAGCTCCGCTATCTTAAGCCGCACTCTATCGCTGAACCCTCGCCGCCTCTAGTTCCTTGCCGATACTGTCGAGCACACCGTTGATGAACTGCGCCGACTCCGGCGCTGAAAACTTTCTCGCGATCTCGATGGCTTCGTTGATGACCACCGCGCGCGGTGTCTGCGGAAATCCGATCAGCTCGGCCACTGCCGCCCGAAGAACGTTCCGATCAACGGCGGCCATGCGGTCCATGCGCCAATTCTCGGCGTGGCCCTGAATCAGCTTGTTGATCTCCTCGCTGCGGTCCTGGGCGACACGAAAGATATCGTCGGCAAAACCTTGCACATCGCGATCTACTTCACCGCGTCCCTTCCAGAATGTTTTGCGCACATCATCCGGCGTCTGCTCACCGAGATCAGCCTGGTAGAGCATCTGTAATGCGAGTTCGCGCGATTTGCGGCGGGTACCCATTAGCCATCAGCCATCAGCCATCAGCCGTCAGCAAGCTGAGCGATGGGATTCACGCCAGTTTACAGGAAGGAACGGCGAGTACAGGTCAGGAGGACCGCTTTTTCGAAGACGCAGATCGGGATTTTGTGCTCTTCGTTTTGATTTTGATTTTGCTGATGGCTGATGGCTGAGGGCTGATGGCTGCTTTCAGATTCCCCATCTCCACCGCGGCCAGTGCAGCTTCGAATCCTTTGTTCCCCATTTTCAAGCCGGCGCGGTCAATCGCTTGTTCCAGCGTGTCGCAGGTGAGAACGCCGAATGCATGCGGAACTCCGGTTTCCTGCGCCGATTGGCCGATGCCGCGCGTGACTTCATTCACGATCACATCGTAGTGGGCTGTATCTCCGCGCAAGAGGCAGCCAAGACAGATGATCGCGTCGTATTTTTTGGTTTCAGCGAGGGTGCGCGCGGCCGAGGGGATTTCGAAAGAGCCGGGAACGCGAACGATTTCGATGTCGTCGTCTTTCGCGCCAGAACGAATCAGCCCGTCGTAGGCGCTTCGCAGCAGGCGATCGGTGATGAATTCATTAAATCGCGAGACCACGATCCCGAAGCGAAGGCCAGTTGCATCGAGTTTTCCGGCGCGAGTCTTCCGCCGAATCTTTTCTTCGGTCGCTTTCTCCGTGCCTCTGTGTCTCGGTGGTGAGATATGTCTGTCCGTGAGAGGAGCTACTTCGCCTTAAACTGCGCCTGCCTTTTTTCCAAGAACGCCGACGTGCCTTCCTTCTTGTCTTCCGTTGCGCAAGCCACGCCAAATAACGTCGCTTCAAGATACAGCCCTTCCGCCAGCGGCATCTCCATCCCTTTATTTACCGCTTCCATTGTGTACTGCACGGCAAGCGGGCCATTCGCGATGATCTTCTGCGCAATCGCCTCGGCACGCGGAATCAACTCGGCGGGAGAAACAACTTCGTTCACCAGCCCGATGCGTTGCGCCTCCTGAGCGCTGATTATTTCTCCCGTGAGCAGGAGCTGCATCGCTAAACCTTTGCCAATCAATCGCGGCAACCGTTGCGTTCCACCATACCCGGGAATAAGGCCCAGCTTTACCTCTGGCTGGCCAAGCTTCGCGTTTTCACTCGCCAGCCGCATGGTGCAAGCCATCGCGATCTCGCACCCGCCGCCGAGCGCAAATCCATTGATGCACGCGATCACCGGCTTGCCCAGGTTTTCGATCAGATTGAGTACGCTTTGTCCTCGGTGCGTGTACTCCTTCGCGGTAACGGTATTGTGTTGCGCCAACTCGCCAATGTCTGCGCCCGCGATGAACGCCTTCTCTCCCGCCCCGGTTAGGATCACCACGCGCACGCCGGCGTCATTCTTTATGTCATGAAAAGCCGCGCGCAGCTCGTCCATCGTGGCCATATTCAGCGCGTTCAACACCTTCGGCCGGTTCACGGTGACGTAAGCAATCGCGTTTTTCTTTTCGAAGAGGATGTTTTCAAAGTTCATAGGCATAGCTAATTCTTCGGCGCGGCGTAGCACATTGAATCGATGATTGGATCGAAGTACTTAACGCTTTCGGAGGACACAGAATCATAGTATGCGTACTCACTCTCGAAACCCGTACTGCGAGACTCTTTATTGGTTCCTTTCGTACAACGCGCATCGGCACCCTCTGTGCCGTCAGGGAGTCTCAACGATCGATGGTGTTCGGCGGAGCATAGTCCATACGGCGATCCATTTCCCCAGGAAAAGAGCGCCATAAATTCTATCCGACCCTGCGCCTTCAGGAATATTCTGTACTCGCCGTAGTCGATGTCTTTCACCTTCTTTACAATTGCGTTTTTGGGGACAACATAGCGAAGTCTGCCGGTGCTCAGAAATCTACCGTTGACCTTCGCATTGGTGCAGACTGGAATGGTCGATGCGGGCCGCACATCGTCTGCAATCATGCACGCCGGGAATATTAGCGATGCCGAGATGAATTTGATTGCCAGCCGATGCAAGAGTTCGATCTCCTTCGGTTTAATCTCTACGACCACTCACGTTGCAGGACTTGTCATCCTGAGCGGAGTTGGATCGTTCGCTTGCGACCGATTCAACGCAGTCGAAGGGCCTATGCACTTCCGAACACGCCGACAGCGCTTGAGGGAATTCTACCCGGGCAGCCATGATGAAAATGCCTTTCCAGGTTCGTCTAAATTCCAGCAGTACAGAGGTCCTTCGACTTCATGAGCACTTCACGTTGTGAAGCGCTCATTTCGCTGAGGATGACAAGAAGTTTTATGGGTCTTGCGCTAACGCACGGTTCGGCATGCTTCGATGGCCTTCCGCTTTACGCCAACATGCCTTCACTACCGACGGAGTCAACAGCAGCCCGAATGCACTCGCGACCAGGACGGCAAACGCAACGCTCTCAACATCAAGATTGCGCCAGCCATCATCAGCCATCATATAGCTCAGCATGATAGGGATGGCGAGATCACTAATGAGACCAATGAGCCATCCCCAAAACTTGCGTCTGATCACGCCAATACCAGCAATTAGAGCCGCGGCACCCGGAGCTAGAAACATCGCTGCACCGGTTATGGTGTGGAGACTCGAATCAGAATGAAATCCCCATCGGTGGATGAGAGCCAAGACGTAGATTACGAACCAAAGATACGACAATGCGCAGGTGAGTTGTGCGGCGATGGTTATGTGAATCCAACTGAAGCGCCCCATTTCACGTGCTCCTGATCTGGTCACCTCGTTAATGGAAGTCAAAGTTTATTCACCTTCGGACTATTCGGGTCCGAATAATCATAAAACCCTCTGCCCGACTTCCTTCCATACCAGCCTGCCATCATCAATCGCTTCAGCAACGGGGGCGAGGCGAACCGGCGCTCTTTGAATTCGTCGTACATCACGTGCGTGATGTAGTAAGTCGTGTCGAGGCCGACGAAATCGAGCAGCGTAAAAGGCCCCATGGGATAACCGCAGCCAAGTTTCATCGCCTGGTCGATGTCCTCAATCGAGCCTACGCCCTCTTCGTAGGCGCGAATCGCGTCGAGCAGATACGGCACCAGCAGCCGATTTACGATGAACCCCGTCTTGTCGCTGGTGCGCACAGGAACTTTGCCGAGCTTTTTCGAAAACTCGTAAGCCGCGTCATAAACGTCAGGCGCGGTGGCGATCGTGCGTACCACTTCGACCAGTTTCATCAGCGGCACAGGATTGAAAAAATGCAGACCGATGAATCGCTCTGGGCGTTTGGTCGCGGTCATCAGCTCGGTGATCGAAATTGAGGAAGTGTTCGATGCGAATATGGTGTCTTTCTTAACAATCGCGTCAAGCGCGGCATACATTTCCTTCTTCTGCGGAACGCTTTCGATGATCGCTTCAATGACGATGTCGCAGTCGGCGAGATCTTCTCTGCGCGTCGTCCCTTTCAGCCGCGCGAGTGTCTGCTCTTTCTGCTGCTGCGTGATCCCGCCCTTCTCCGGCGGCCGCTCGGCAAACTTGCTCAGCGACTTTTCAATACCGGCAAAGCCTTTGTCGAGATACTTCTGTTCAACTTCGAGAACAGTGGTCTCGAACCCTGCCATCGCGGAGGCTTGAGCGATGCCGGAGCCCATCAGACCACAGCCGAGTACGCCAACTTTTTTAATTTCCATCTTCCTAACTTCTTTCGCCGCGGATTACGCGGATAAACGCAGGTCAAATCATTTCACCACGGAGACACGGAGGCACGGAGCACAACAAAAAATTGTCATCCCGAACTCGCACGCTGAAAGAGTGCGAGAGAGGGACCTTACGATGGGCTGCGCGACCAGTGCAGTGTACCGGATCGAATGTCGAGCCGGTCTCGTTCGAGGAAAGTTGTCACGGTTTCTTAAAGAGGCCGGTCCTAACTTGCTCCCACGGGATGACATCGGAAGAGTTCTGCTCGTGCCGGCTGATTCTGTAATCAAGCTCGGCGCTCTGGGCGTCGGTCAGAGATGCCGCGTCCGCTTCCAGGCTCTCCCACACCGTATCAAGCAGTTCCGCTTTCTCGGCAGCGGATAGGCTATTGATCTGGCTTCGCAAATCGTTCATATACCTTCAACCCTAGCGCGGTTTCTGCGGCCGTGCAAGGCGGATACGGAATCCATCACCCCACAAAAAAAGATGCCAACTTTCCTAATTTCCATCTTCCTAATTTCTTTCGCCGCGGATTGACGCAGATCAAATCAATTCACCACGGAGACACAGAGGCACGGAGATCCCAAAGACTTGTCATCCCGAACTCGCACGCTGAAAGAGTGCGAGAGAGGGACCTTACGACCGTTATGCCCTTTCGTGCAGCCGACAGGATGAGGCCGATTCCTTCTTACTCACATCGACGTCAATGCCAGTTCAGTCGCATCGTAAGATCCCTCTCGCGACCTGCTCGCAGGCCGCATTCGGGATGACATCAGTTCAAGCTCTCCACCACCATCGCGATCCCCTGCCCGCCGCCGATGCACGCCGTCGCCAGCCCGTACTTCTTCTTTCGCCGACGCAACTCATACAGCAACGTAATCACCAGGCGCGTTCCGGTCGCTCCCAGCGGATGGCCCAAGGCGATCGCGCCGCCGTTCACGTTCACCTTCTCGCGATCGAGGCCGAGTTCTTTTTCCACCGCGAGATACTGCGCCGCGAAGGCTTCATTCACTTCGATAAGATCGATGTGATCGAGTGTCATGCCGGCCTTTTGTAGCGCAATCTTCGTCGCCGGTACCGGGCCACTGCCCATGATCTTGGGATCGACCCCCGCGATTCCCCAGCTCACAATTCTGCCGAGTGGCCATTTGCCCCGCTTGCCTGCTTCTTCCAGCGACATCATGATTACGGCCGAGCCGCCATCGACAATGCCGCTCGCATTACCTGCCGTTACGGTTCCATTGCGACCAAAGGCCGGCTTCAACTTCGCCAGGCCCTCTAAGGTCGTTTGCGGACGGCGATGGTCATCTTCGGTCAGGGATTCCCCCGTAGGCTCGCCTTTCGAATTTTTCAACGGCACCGGAACGAGTTCCTCCTGAGTGCGTCCAGCTTTGTAGGCATCGTTAGCGCACTTTTGCGAACGCAACGCAAACTCATCCTGCATTTCGCGCGTGATGCCCTGCTGCGATCCGTAGAGCTCGGCAGTATTCGCCATATAGAGCCCGCAATAGCTGTCGAGCAGGGCGACCATCAGCGAATCTTCGAGCTTGCCCCCGGGAGCAAGAGAGAATCCGTCGCGCCCACGGATGACAAACGGTGCCTGGGACATCGCTTCCATTCCGCCGGCGAGCACCACAGAAGCTTCGCGTAGCTGCAGCATTTGCGCGGCATTCACCATGGACTGAATGCCGCTGCCGCAAAGGCGATTCACGGTCAACCCCGGCGTCTCAATTTTCAGACCAGCCCGCAGGCCGACGTGACGCGCCCCGTATAAAGCGTCCCCAGAAGTCTGCTGCGCGTTTCCGAAGACTACATGATCGACTTCTTCGGGAGATACTTTGGCGCGGTCCATCGCTCCTTTGGCAGCGATGGCGCCGAGTTCCTGGGCGGTAAAATCTTTCAGTTTTCCGCAATAACGGCCGAATGGCGTGCGTGCGCCGCTTACGATTGCAATGTCACCTGGTTTCAACATGAGGGCCAGATTGATTCAAAGATGCTTAGCGGAACAGCGTAGTTTATCAGCCGAATGAATGCAGTTGCCAGCAGCGGATCGAACCCTTAGAGGAACTTCAGAAAAGCCTTTAACCGCAGAGCTCGCAGAAGTTGCGCTGAAACGCAGAGAAGCCAATCTGAAGGACCTTATTCTCATCCCCGATGGCTAGCCATATTCCCAAAATGGAAACCTGGCTCTGATTTTCTCGGCGATCTCTGCGCATTCACCGCGCACTCTGCGGACCTTCAGAAAAAGCCTTTAACCGCCGGGATCGCAGACCTTGCGCGGAGAGCGCAGAGAACAGAGCTGGAAAAATGTCCGTTTCTCGTGCACGCAGCTACCGGCAACAACGATTCCCAATATGAAACCTGGAAGAGTTTTCTCTGCGATCTCTGCGCATTCCCCGCGTGCTCTGCGGTCAAAATCTTTTTCGCATGTCGTCAAGGCTAACCTCCGACATCATAGCTTCTGCAATTAAGATTCATCGGAAACTCGGCCCCGGGCTGCTTGAATCCGCATATGAAGCATGCTTGGCATATGAACTTATGAAGCTTGGCAGACGGGTCGATCGCCAACGTGCAGTTCCCCTCATCTATGAAGAAGTCAAGCTCGATTGTGGCTTTCGTGCTGACCTGGTTATCGACGATACGGTGGCTGTCGAGCTCAAGTGCAAAGAGGTCTTTCATCCTTTGACGAAGCGCAACTACTCTCACACCTGCGTCTGCTCAACCTGCCGATTGGACTTTTGATTAACTTTCATGTGGCCGTTTTAAAGGATGGGATAAAGCGGATGGTCAACAACTACATCGAACCGGAACCTTACGTCTCAAAGGCCAGCTAAGCCACGGCGGCTGCGCTTAATGCCGCTTGTACTGCGACGCTCTTGCCTGCACCTTCGGCCACGGATTTTTCCAGCGCACGCTCGGCGCGATTAATCACCTCGGTGACGGTATCGACGGCATCGAACTGCTGGCGCACAACTGCTTCTGCCACGCCGGCGTTAAAGGAGGCAGCGATCTGCTTCTCGTTAATAGCGGTGCCGATGAGCCTTCGCATCTTTTCTACCACCCGCAGGGCTTCGGTCTCGGCGGTCTCGCCGAGTACGATGGCAATCGCGTTTCCCGCATAGCGGAAGGCAAGATCGTTTTGTCGAACGTTGGCTGCAACCAGCTGCCCAAGTCGCTGCATGAGTTGATCGGCAGCGGCTTCGCCTTGCTCTTTAGCGATTGCGGCCCGCTCTCCAAAGCGCATCAGCAGCACTGAGACTGGGCTCTGCTGCTGCGCCGCACGACGAACTTCTCCCATCAGGAGGTCAAGATAAGATGCGCGTTTCAGCAGCCCTGAATTCTCGTCCGTAACCGAAAGATTCTTTACCAGCCGCCGCAGCCCAGCATTGTTCAATGCGATCGTCACCTGCTCGGCAATCATTTTGAAAACCAGCACATCGTTTTGCGGCCAGGAGCGCTGGTTCGAGTCAATCAGCAGGAGCACACCCAAGTGATCGTTGCCGTCCATCAATGGGAGTGCCACTATCGACCGGGCGGCAATGGCAAGGAGCTGCGGCTTCAACGCCTGCAGTTCTGGTACGGCAGCGACATCGGGATAAACCAAACTTCCGCGAGTGATGGCAAGTTCGTGCAAGGTGGAAACGATCTGCTCTACTGCTTCCGAATCTGCCGGCTGCAGTCCGCTGGCGGCGTACTGCTTGGCCGTGCTGGTCACCAGTCCGGGTCTTCGCAACGCCGCCATGCAGCGCGAAAGCTTCCACTGCGTTCCGATTTCGGTTGCGGCGGTATTTAAAACCGCGTCAGCCGTAGTTTGCTTGTTCAGCTTGCGAGTAATGTCGGGCACCCGCGAGAAACTTGCCATGTCGAGTTCCGCTCCCGCGGCTTGCGCCGGAACAGCGGGAACCGATGGAGTCGAGGCAGCTGGCGATGGCGCGGCACTTTGTCCACCGGGATATTGCGGCGTCATTCCAGCGGTAATGTAGAGCTGACGTAAATCCGGATTGCGATCTTCTTCATGCGGAAACAGTTGCTGGATGCGCTGCAAGCGTTCGAGGGCCTTGTTGCGCATTCCATACTGCACCAGGATTTCTGCCTGCAGCATCAGGTCTTGCAGGGTACTCGAGCCCAGCGTCTTTTCTTCCGCAGCAGCGCGGGTCGGCGGAGAAGCTGAGGTCCCGGTGAAGCGGGAAGCGATAACATCGAGACGGTTTTGTTCGACTCGGCCACGCAGCATCTCCAGACGCTTTTGATGTCCGGATTCATAGGGGTCTATTTCGGCTGCACGGTCAAGCGCATCCGCCGCCTTCATGTAATTCTTCTTCTCGATGTAGACATCGAAGAGCTTGAGCAAAGTGGCCGAATAGTCGGCTTCACGATTTGCGGTGTTGAACTGGTCGGCAAGAAACTCCAGCATCTCCGCCGATGGCCGGTGGCCATTAGCGATGTCCTGCATCATCGCGAGGAATGCGCGGCGTTCCCCTTTGCGGCGCTGGAAATGCTCGAGTTTTTCCGCCAGCACGACAGCTTCACGATCCAGCTCAGAGTCGAGGAATGCGCCGATAAGATCGCGCACCTGCTCAATCCGCGACGGGTTCTGTTCAAAAATCTGCCAGACCAGCGGTGAAGCTTCAGTCAGACGGTTTGCGCTCAAGAGAGCGCGCGCGTACACATCGCGAAATTCAGGAGAATTCTGCCCCGTGCTTGCCAGAGGCTCCAGCACAAAAATGGCGGCGCCAATCTGCTGCTGTTGCATCAGGCACTTCGCGTAGCCCAAAGCAATGGTTTCATTGGTGGACTCTTCCGAATAGGCACGCTCAAACCACTGACTCGCATCGGCGCCTGAGCCTTCCGCTTGCTGCGCAATTTTCAGGAACGCCGCTGCCGCATCTTTGTGCTCACCCAGTTCGGAGCACAATTCACCTAGCCGCACCATGTTCTTCTCGGACGGGTCGAGAGCAACCATGCGCTTCAGCGCTGTCAAGGCATCTGGTTTGCGCTTCAGCTTAGTCAGCTCTTCGAGTGCGGATTCGTAGGTCTCAAGGGCCAGCTTGCGATTCGAGCTTTCGAGCAGCAGTGCGAAACGCATCTTTTGATCGCAATTGGGGCTGGTAAAGCGCGCCAATTTTTTGTAGGTGAGACTGGCACGAATCGCATCTCCGGCCGCCATTTGGCGTTCAAAAAGCTCCCCGAGCAAGCGTACGGCGTCCGGCATGCGCTGCAACGAAAGGCAGAGGTCCGCTGCCATTTGCCGGACGGTGTCATTCGCCGAATCAAGCGCCAATATCTGCAGGAATTCTTCCAGAGCTTCGGCGGGTTTGCCCTTTTGCAGGAGCTTCTCGCCACGCTCCACTCTCCTGGCGATTTCTTGCCGGTCAACCCGTTTTAGAGTCTCAGCCATAGGTAGGTTTCAGCCCGCCATGCGCGAAGCCAGGAGACGGTCCGAAGCGGAGTCGTCCACCTCAAGATTCTAGGCGGGGCAGGGACGGTGGAAAATGCGGTAACGCTTCTTCGCAATTACGAAGGTCACACCTTTCCCTTGGCTGGACTCGCGGAATTACTCCGGTAAGAGCGGACCGAGCATTTTGCGCGATCAGAAGGAAAAGGTCGGCTACACTGCCCGAGACTCAGGAGTGTGTTCAGGCCTCCCTTCGATGCCGACGATTCACTTTGTCTCAATATTCGCCGTCTCCACGTCCGGAAATCTGGTCGTGGCGGCTGCCTTTGGAGTGGGCGCAGGCGTCTATTTCTTTTATCGCGGCTTCCGCCTGCTGCAACGGCGGCGGCTCATCCTGAACACTCCATCCTCTAAAATTCGCAGCGCTTCAATGGGATTGGTCGAGATCAGCGGGCTTGCGACCGGCCCCCATGTCATCCCTTCCCCGCTCAAACAGCTCGACTGTTTTTACTATCGCAGCATCGCCTGGGAGTGGCGTCGCGAGGGCAAAAACAGCCGCTGGGTGAAGATCGGCGAAGAAAAGTTTCACCTTCCCTTTTATATCGATGACGGCACGGGGACTGTGTTGATTGGCCCAACTGGCGCGGAAATGGATTTGCAGTGCGACTTTCGAGAAGAATATGGCTCACTGTTCGGACAATCCGAGATGCCAGATGGAGTAACTCAGTTCTTGTCGCGGGTCGGGGCCGATTTCGGCAGGCGGCTCAAGGTCGAAGAATATAGCATTCAGCCGAAACATTTTCTTTTCGTGCTGGGGACGCTGGCGCAAAATCCTCAGCAGCACGTGAAAGACCCAGTGCCGGCAACAAACCCCGCCGCCCCTCAGAGTGCATCAGTCGTGGCGGCCAGCGCGGTCGGACACAGCCGACCTCTGGTCGATGCCAACGGCATGCCGCTCGTGGGAGCCAACTATCGGCAGATTATTCATCTCGGCAGCGACAACGCCTCGCAGCCGGCCACCGAAATGACCCAGCAGCAGCGCGTTGCTGCTGCTCTCACCAAGGCCGGAATCACAAATCCTGCGGCATGGGCGGTGGCTGGGGTCAAGCCCGAAAACGCGGTCCGACCTTATGCGGGCGGGCTTTCGAGGCCGGAAGGCTCGCCGACAGACCAGGCAATTGATGGCTCCAACTTTGATCCACACCCGCCGGTGGCGTTAATGCAGGGGACGCATGACCCGACGTTTTTCATCTCCTGGCGGAGCCAGAAGGACGTTCTCAGCTCGCTGGGATGGAAATCAGCGCTGATGATCTGGGGCGGACCGGCGCTGACACTTGCTTGTGTTTACTTTTTGCTGGCAAATTTCGGTTTGTTGTAGACGACGCGCGTTGGGAGATAACTATGAACACAGTATTTCTGCTGGCTTTTCTGTTCGTGATCGCCGGGTTTTTCATCTATCTGGTCACGATCTACAACGGCCTGATCGCTATCAAGAATGACATCGACAAGGCCTGGGCCAATATTGACGTACTGCTCAAGCAGCGACACGACGAACTGACCAAACTGCTTGACGTCACCAAGGGCTATGCGAACTTCGAGCGCGACACGCTGACCAAGATTACGCTGGCGCGCAGTCAATATCAGCAGGCAGTCACGATTGACCAGAAGGCGCAGGCCGACCAGAGCATGACTTCTGCGCTGCGCGGATTCTTCGCTGTGGCGGAGAACTATCCCGACCTGAAGGCCAACAACAACTTCCAGCAATTGCAGCAACGGATCACTGCGCTCGAAAACCAGATTGCCGACCGGCGCGAGTTCTATAACGATTCAGTGAACACATTCAACATTCGCATCCAGCAGGTACCCGACACCTTCGTGGCAGCCTTCATGCGCCTGACTCCGCGCATGATGTTGAAGATCGACGAAGCCGACAAAGCGGATGTGGCCATGACATTCGGGGCGGGTAGCTAGTTTTGATTCGTCGTTCAGAGCTGCTGCTCTAAAATAGTTCGATGCCTGAGCCCATCAAGGTCGGGATTCTTGGCGACTACAACGCAAACTCGCCAACGCTCCCATCGATCGAGAAATCGATTCAGCATGCCGCCGAGAAGCTGAAAATTGCGGCCAAGCCGGAATGGCTTCCGACCGATTCTCTGGCCGGCGCTGAAATCGACAGCCAGCTCGAAAGCTTCGATGGACTGTGGGCGGCGCCCGGAAGTCCCTACAAGAGTTTCGAGGGCATGTTGCGGGGCATTGAGTTTGCGCGGCGCCGCGACTGGCCCTTCCTCGGCACCTGCGGAGGATTTCAGTATGCGCTCATCGAGTGCGCCCGCAACGTGCTCGGGATCAAAGATGCAGACTCGGCGGAGAATAATTCCGGGTCCAAAAACATAATCATTAGTCCGGTTGCCTGCGCGGTCCCTGACCGCAAAGGTGATGCGCCTAAGCTTTCGGGGCCGGTTCCGGAGATTCGCATTCGCCCGGGCTCGTACCTCCATTCCTTTTACAAGAAAGATGTAATTACGGAAGAATTCTTCTGCAACTACGAAGTGAATCCGGAATTCGAAGGCTCGCTCATCGAAGCAGGTTTCTCGATCGCAGCTCGAGGGGAGCAGGGAGAAATTCGCGCGATTGAATTTCCCGGCCACAGATTCTTTATCGCCACCTTGTTTCAGCCGCAGCTCTCTTCGAAGTCAGGAAAACCGCATCCGGTGATCATAGAGTTCTTGAGCGCAGCCGCGAAATGGCAGACGCAGAAACTGGAAGACAGCGTCTTAGGGCCGTAGGTCCGCTCAGACTAAGACTCCAGATTAATTTCCGGCTTGGCTGAGATCAGAGCGGCGAAGCATTTCATCGCCCACGAGTTCCTGAAACCTGCGGAACGCCGGCACATCGTAAAACCTCATTCCCAGTTCCTGCTGCGGCACATAGGGAGCGCCGACCGAGGCTGCTTTCTGCGCTGCATCCCGGGTCGCACTCACCAGTTTTGCCGCGGTCGCGTGATCGAAACTTTCTGAGACCAGGACTGTATTGTCTTTCCACTGGTCCACCATGACGGGACCTTCCTCGGTCGCGATCACGGCCGATGAGACCGGGCAGTCATCCGACGAGCAAGAATCGGTGTCATTCGGCGTCACGGATTGATAGCGCCGCGAAACTGCCGCTACGTAGAATTTCGCAAAACGGCGGGCGGCCTCAGCAGTGCTCCATCGCGAGATGTAAAGCAGCTTCAGGTCTGAAGCAGCAGCCGCGCCTGATGCTTTCTTGCGTAGTGCAACGTATGCTCCGCCATGCCAGTTTTTCGAGAGGTCGTCGGCCAGTGTTCTGCTCCCTAACTGCCACAGCAGAGCGCGCACGTCCAATTCGCCGACGTTGCCCGAGTCGTAAAGTTCGTAACCATCACCCAAAATTTTCTTTACATCCGGGATCGGCATGGCTGCGAGCTTTTCGCTGTCGAGATACGCGCGAGGCTGAATCACTTCGTGCGTGGTTCGTGGAGGATGAGCAAACACATCCGTAAACGCCAATTTTTTGCTGCCCGCTTGCAGCAGCTCACCTTCAAAAATCAGGCCCTCACGATAGGGGAACGCGCCCCACTCCCGCAGGATCATAGGCGCGTCGTGCATCAGCTGAGAGTCCACCGAAGCCTTTACCATGGGATCTTCCATTCGATACACAATCCCAGGCGTGTTCTCGACCGTTCTGCCGGTCCGCGCGAGCAAATAATCGATGTAGACCACCGTGGCCTGTCCTTCGACCACTGCACGCCGGGCTGCGCTGCTCTCATCAGCGCCGTCGATCGATTCACCATCGGCGGGCTCAACTGTCTGCGGTCTCATCCACGACTGCAGGTCATAGTTCTGGTCCTGCAAAGCGTGAGTTAATTCGTGGGCGAGAATGGCTTCCTGCTGCTCGATCGGAATCGTGTCCAGGAGCGAGATGGTCTTGGTGCGGTCGTCGTAGTAGGCAGCGATATCTTTGCGCTGGGCCTTAATGAGAAATTCTTTCAAGTCAAAATTTCTCGGCAGCAGGCCGAATTTTTTCATTGTCAGTTCGGAACGGGCGAAACGGTCGGCGTATTCTTTTTTCGACAGATTGTCGCGTGCAGACTGTTCCAGATCGTCCGGCCCGATCATGCGCCGTTTTACTGGAGAATGCAGAGGAAAGCCGCTGTCCTCGGATGCAAACTCCGCAATACGGTCAACCGCGGCGAAGAGTTTCTTGGCATCTTCGTCGGTCATCTTCGTGTCTTCGGAGTGGTCCTTGCGGACTTTGCGCGCCAGGTCGGCAAGGCTCGGGCCCGAGTCCTGGTTTTCCTGGCCGCTCTCAGAACTCGAAAGGCTGGCGGGAACAGAATCTGATTGTTGAGCGGAACTCAGGCCAGCGCAGACCAGTGCCAGAAGCAGCACCAGACGGAAACGATCTTTCATAAGCCCCCGTCGATAAAGTACGCAGTCTTTAATTATCCCGAACCCAGGTGGAATAGCGGCGGGAAAAGCCCCAAAAGCGGCTTACGGAGGTAATAGGGACTGATGACTTGGGCTTAAGTTGTTGCCCGATTGAGAATTAGCTGGCCACGCTGGACGGCGCGGTTACAGCCGCATTGTGCGGATGACTTGCTGCCTCGGCGCGGGCCAGGTCCAAGTCGCGTTGTAACACGTCGAGTACGTTGCTTGGCAGCTCTTCTCCCCATTCGTCCTGCTCGGCGTCGCTCCAGTGGCCGTTCAGGCGAATCGAGTCGTCAAGGTCTTCGGGAAACGCCTGACGGTAACCACCCTCACGCATCAACGTATCCCCGAGCTTGCGCCCGGTGGCAGCGTCGTAGATGCGCCGGGTTGCCGATCCTGCCGAGTTGGCAAAGCTCAGAAAAACTTCGCCAGAGTCGCCATATTCGCTCCGGTAATACCAGGCATGGCTGGCATCGATTTTCGGATGCGCGCGCCGCCGGCCGCCTTTTTCGACGCGCTGTTCTGTTGGAGCCTCCTTCGACGGATCGTAATAGAGGACCCGCTGGCAGGAGTCGCAGAAGATCATCTTGCCGCCGCGAACTTCGTTGTAAGTCTGTGGCCGCAGTACCACGGAGCAGCCGGTGCATTTCTGGTCGCGCACTTCCGCGATGCCTGAGCCCCGGAACTTCAATACGCGGTCGTAGTGGCGCAACACGTCGGGATCCACTGCAGCACGGGCCGCCTCACGCTTCGCGGTCCACTCCGCCAGTTCCTTCTCGTCTTTCGCCGTCTGCTCGCGGGCAACATTTTTTTCTTTTTCGATCTCAGCGGTCTCCGCTTTCAGTTCGGCTTCCGCGGCCTTGACTTCCTTTTCGCGCGCCTCCGCGTTGACCATCAGCTCGAGAATCTTGTCTTCATTCGCCCCAATTTCCTGCTCGGCGAACTGGATTTCGTGCAGCAGCGCTTTGTACTGCTCGTTCGTCTTCACATCAAGCGACTGGTCGCGATATTTCGAAATTTTTCCTCGCAGGTCGTTGATCGCGCTCTCATACTTTCGCTTGTTGGCGTCGTCGGCTTTGACCGCCGCACGGGCCTTTTCGAGCTGAGTCTTGGTTCCAGCCAGTTTTTCTTCGATTACGGCTACGCGCTTGGGAAGTTCGGCGATTTCCGCCTTCAGCCGCTGGATTTCGCGGTCGGTGCGCTGGAGTGAGATTAAATGCTCGATTTCAGGGGACATCGGGAGTGTCTGAATAATTTTAGCACGCATGTCGCCATAACCGGATTATCGGGCCATCGGGTAGTGTCCTGAATTTGCGTTGAAGAAATGTTCGCGCAAATTGAATTGCGTTGAGCGTGATGCTACTTTGAATGTATGGCGCGGCGCAACGATATTCGCTCATTGCGAACAATGATTGCAGAAGCGCACGATATTCTTCGCACAACTCAGCTTCCAGAAAAACGAGCAGAACGCGCTTACGAACTTCTCACCGCTGCGTTGCATCTCGCCGACAATCTCCTCGAAGTTTCTCCCGCCGCCACGCTCGGCAAAAAAGGTGGCAATGTCACCGCAAAACGCGGCCCTGACTACTTCCGAAAGATCGCCGCCATGAGGAAAGAGCACAAAGGCGGACGCCCCGCCAAGCCTAACTAGCCTTAGTTAATTTGTGTGCGGGAGGCGTGACAGCCCAACCTATTGTGGTTCCGATGTTCCAACATCTAAGGACTCCCGTCAACGAAGGAAACTGGCATAAGTTTCCTGTTTTCAACATCCAATACGCAAATCCAATAAATTGGGGAGAGGGATTGACACTTAATTGGAAGGAGAGTACAATGTACTTTCGGGTTGAGACTTCGATGATCTCAACCCGAACAATCCTTTAGATGAGAGGATTGGACATAGCCAAACGATGAGCGCAAGTCTTTAGGGTGCGTGCCCTGCGAGAGATGCGGCCTGATATACGCCGCTCTTGTCGCTAATTCAGTATATACACTCCCCTAGAGCGGCGCAAGAGGAAAATGCTTCTATGCCGCTAACTGATGAATTAAAAACATCTTACGAGCTAGTACTTAGAGACCTAGAGACGGAGCGCCAGCAGGTTCAAGATCAGCTTGGCAGTCTGCAAAATCGGCTCAAGGAACTCCACAATAGCATTTCCACACTCTCCAAACGCATCAACCCAGATGCGCCCCCCTCTCAGACGTTTACTCCTTCTCATCCGCCAAACCAAAAGTACGCAAACATGAGCGTGCGCTGGGCGATTCTCCACCTCCTGAACGACTCAAAACCCAGAACCACGGCAGAAATTGCTGAGGCTCTACTGGCAGGAGGGATTGAGACAAAGGCGGCAAATTTTGCGAACAACGTATCAGCAGTTTTGACGACCACCATGAAAGAAGCGCCACACAACGAAGTGCAGCAACTCCAAGACGGTAAATGGGAGTTAACCGAAAATGGCGAAAGTGCCATTGAGCACATTAGTACGAAATATGGCGTGATGGGTCGTGGTCGTTATCGTCGTTCGTTAAGGTTTTGAGAAGGAGCTAACGAAATGAAAATACCCTGATTAGCCGACGCTAAACGCTCATCCGTAGCGAAGGCCATAACTGGCCTATCCCGTGGTGTCTGTGAAGGGACGTAAGCAGGATAGGCCGTGATGGGCCTCTCTCATCCACACGGAAGCGTGGCAGAGTGGTTTATTGCAGCGGGCTTATAACCCGTCAGGTCGGCGCTACCATGCCAGGGACGCACTGACCCGTAGGTTCGAATCCTACCGCTTCCGCCGTTTAACCGCAACTGGCTCAACCGATTCTCCGAAACGGGGAGAATATAGGAGATTGAAAAATGTCAGTCAGTCAAGAGGTAATCAATCAATTGTGGCGGCGTTCAGGCGGAAGATGCGAATGCACTAGCAACTGCCACTCTGTTTTCAACCGCTGCAACGCTCCGCTTCGCGAAGGCCAATGGCATGTACATCACGTTACGTCAGTGGCTGCTGGTGGAGCGGACACTCTCGCTAATACGCTTGCTCTTTGTATTCCCTGTCATGAGAATACCCGGAGCTATGGGCGTAACCTGACGCGGTAGCAACAAGTGTCTCAATAGCGGCGGTCGCTTTTTCTAGGGCCGTCGCATTGAATCCTATTCGGGCTGTGGGCAAACTTCCGTTGAAAACTTCAACGGACCCCGTGGCAGAAACTCCCGCACTTTCTAGCGCTGGGATAATCTCTGCGAACACGAGGTTAGACGTTCGCTCCCACGATCCGTACCAGAAATGTATATACGCTTCGCCCTGCTTATTACACTCGCAACTTTGCAGAGTTTGGAGGCCGTCTAGGGAACTCAGTGCCAACACAAGGCGGGCCATCCTTCTATCAACCTCTGTATTTACCTTGACCCAAACTTGCTCGTGTTCCGGCATGGCGGTATTCAGATGACACCGCCAGTCTGCGGTTTGGCTATGGTTTCGTCATGTAACGGAAGTAATTGGACACTTTTCCCTTGACAAACAGCAAGCGCTTGCTGTAGTTTGTCCTTAACGTGAACTGCTCGAAATGCAATCTCGGATGCCGCAAATTTGGGAAACACCGGAACGGATTGCAACGCTTCCGCTGCCCGCAATGCGGCAAGACCTACACCGAAACGCACACGCGACTGTTCGGCACGATGACAGTGCCGGAAGATAAGGCACTGCTTGCGATCCAGCTTTTGATTGAAGGCACTAGCATTCGCAGCGCGGAGAGAATTACAGGATTGCACCGCGACACGATCATGCGGTTGCTTGTTCTCGCTGGAGAACGCTGCATACAGTTGCTCGAATGCACGATGCAAAATCTCAAGTGCAAGCGGATTCAGTCCGACGAAATTTGGACATACTGCCAAAAGAAGCAGCGTCACGTAAACGCTGAGGATTCGCCGGAAGTTGGGGATGCTTGGGTATTCGTTGCGCTTGATGCTGAAACGAAATTGATTCCCGCCTACACTGTTGGAAAGCGCAATCGTGAAACCACCTACCAGTTCCTTACAAGTCTGAGAAATCGCATCGCGCCAGAACACCGCTTCCAGATCACTACAGACGGGTTTCACTTTTACCGCAAGGGAGTTGAGGACGTTTTCGCGGGACAGGCTGACTTTGCTCAAATGATAAAGCTGTATGGCGATTACGGGCAGCACGACTCGGCTGGAAAGTATTCGCCCTCGCCAATGATAGAGACAATAGTTAAGATATGCGACGGGCGTCCCGACCCGCGCCACATCAGCACTAGCTACGTCGAAAGACAGAACATGACAATTCGTCAATCTATCCGAAGATTCACGAGATTGACGAATGCGTTCTCGAAAAAACTGGACAACCTGAAAGCAGCGTGCGCTTTGCACTTCGCGTATTACGACTTCGCTCGGATACACCAGACACTTCGCTGTACCCCTGCAATGGAGGCTGGCCTGACCGACCACATCTGGACTTTGCGAGAATTGCTTGCAACGCAGCATTAGGACATTACCGTCCATCGGGTGATCGGGTCATCCTTGTCTTTCCGACCCTTGCGAAGCCTTGGCGATGTTTGCGGTTAGAGGTTTCCGCACGACGCGCAACCCGCCACGGATTTAAAATCAGCCGATGACCCGATCACCCGATCGCCCGATTCCCATCACCATCGGCGATTTCGAATTGACCGCCCTCTCTGACGGAACTTACTACCTGGATGGCGGCGCCTTCTTCGGTGTCGTGCCCAAAGTCCTGTGGTCGAAGCGGCTGCCCAGCGACGACAAGAACCGCGTCCCGACGGGCTTGAACTCGGTGCTCATTCGGGGTGGCAAGAAGACCGTCCTGATCGAGACCGGCGTAGGCAACAAGCTTCCGGAGAAGATGGTACAGATTTACGGCCAGCCGGCAAAGCTGCTGGAACAATTAAATTCGGTGGGAGTTTCTCCCGAAGACATCGACGTCGTGATCAACTCGCACCTTCACTTCGATCACGCTGGATGGAACACCATTCGCGACGCCGGCAGCATCAAGCCGACATTTCCCAAGGCCAAGTACTACGCGCAGGAAGGCGAATGGAAGCACGCACACCAGGGCCAGCGCGATACGGTCAGTTACCTGCACGACAATTACGATCCGCTGGTTGAAAGCGGCCAGATGGAATTGCTGAAAGGCAACCAGGAGATCATGCCGGGGATTTCCGTCGAGGTTTTTCCCGGACACACGCGCGACATGCAGGCCATAATGGTTCGCAGCGGGGGAAAAACCGCCTGCTATATCTCTGATCTGATCCCGACCAGCCAGCACGTCGAGATCAATTGGGTAATGGGATTCGACCTCTATCCGCTTGAAACTATCGAGAGCCGCAAGCGATATTATTCGCGAGCAATTCCAGAGAACTGGCTGACGATGTATACCCACGATCCGCACATTCCCTGGAGTTATCTGGAGAAAGATGACCGGGGAAAAATCGTGGCGAGAGAAGAGAGGGCTTTGGCAGGATAGTGCGAAGACCCCTTTTAACCGCAGAGTTCGCAAAGAAAAACCGCAAAGTTCGCAGAGGAAACCCCGTGTCAGCTCTCGCCCAACCTGCGTGTTATCTTTTCTCGGCGAATTTGTTAGATTTTCTCGGCGGCCTCTGCGGTTAAAAGTTTTTGTCAGCAAAACGGACTACACAAATGAAGGTAACCCTATTCACCATACTGATTGTGAGCGCCGCTACTGTTGCGCATGCCGCCGAGCGCCCCAAGATCACCGGCATCGACCACGTCGAGTTTTACACTACCTCGCCCGAGGCAACCCAGCGCTTCTACACGGTCGAACTGGGTCTCGAGAGTGCACCACCACTCGAATCTGGCCAGACGCAGAAATATGAAATCGGGTCGCAATGGGTGGGTTACAGCCCGGCGCCTGATCCAAACAACAAAAACCGCATGGACCACATCGCCCTTCGAACCGGGGATTGCGAAGCCATGCGTGCATACTTGGCCGGTAAAGGCATTGGCGTACCGGATTCAATCAGCACCGGAAAGAGCGGCGATCGCAGCTTTAGGATCAAAGATCCTGAGGGCCACACGATCGAATTCGTCCAGCCGCATGAACAAATGAGTGCAAGTTCCGGAACTCCCATCTCCCACCACATGATCCACGCCGGTTTCGTGGTCCGCGATCGTCCCGCCGAAGACCACTTCTACAAAGACATTCTCGGATTCCGTCTTTACTGGCAGGGAGGCATGACCTCTGAGCGCAACGATTGGGTCGCCATGCAGGTTCCCGATGGCACCGACTGGCTGGAATACATGCTGAACATAAAGCCCGACGCCGATCAGCACACTCTCGGCGTCATGGACCACATTTCGCTTGGAGTGAAAGACATTAAGCAGGCGCAGGCCGAGCTCGAAGCCCACGGCTGGAAAGAACATGGCAACGAGCACGCGCAAATGGGCCGCGATGGAAAGTGGCAACTGAATGTATATGATCCCGACTTCACGCGGGTCGAACTGATGGAATTTACCCCTGCGCAGAAGCCCTGCTGTTCGGAGTTCACGGGAACACATCCGAAAGAGTGAGCAGTGACCCTATTTATCGAAGCGTTGGACCAAAGCCTTGAACCGCAGAGACCGCAAAGAAAAAACCAGAGGTCGCGAAGCAACGAATCTGGATAGCTTTAACTTTGCGTACTCCTCTACGAACTTGCCCCGGCGAGCTCTGCGGTTAAAAGCTTCGCTCTGGTGACCCTAGTTCACGGCGTCAATACCGCAGATTCCAGCCCGAGTTTCGCCTCGAAGAACTCTTCCACGCGGGTCAAAATCTCCGGCGCCGTTTTCGACTCGTAAATCTCTTTCCTCAATGCCGCGCCTCCTGGCACGCCATGAGTGAACCAGGACGCGAACTGCTTCATCTTGCCGGTAGCATCCGGCAACTCCTCTTCGATCAGCATTTGGAAGTAGGTGCGGATCATCGAGTAGCGATCGGATTCGGAAGGCTCGTCGTAGGATTTGAACGCTGAAGGATCATTCTGCTTGAGCACGGACGGGAAGGGCACGAGTTCACTCGTGCCGTCGTCCTGCTCAGAAGAACTCAGCGCTTTAGCGCCTGAGGCCCCAGCGGCTAAAGCCGCCCAACGTAATCCTTTTTCGGCACAGCTGAAGCCATGCCCTTCCCGTCCGTGCTTCAGCCAGTCGCAGTACTGCTCAATCTGCCGGAATATCCACGGATTTGACGGAGCCGTGCGGCCAATCATCACCGCATCGCAACCAGTCGCGGCGACCATAGCGCAGGCGTCTTCGGGAGTGCGAATGTCGCCATTGCCAATTACCGGAATCCTGACGGCATCTTTGACCGCAGCTATCCACTCCCAACGGGCATTGCCGCTATAGCCCTGCTCGCGCGTGCGGGCGTGGAGCGCGACGGCGCACAATCCGCAATCTTCCGCCATCTTCGCCAGTTCGACGCAGACAATTTCTTCGTCGTTCCATCCCACGCGAAACTTCACCGTGAAAGGAATCTTTACCGCTGAACGCACAGCTTCAAAAATCGAACGGATTCGCGGCAGGTCGCGCAACAGCCCCGATCCGCCGTTGCACTTCACCACCTTTTTCGCCGGACAACCCAGGTTCAAATCGACCAGGTCGAAACCGAGGTCTTCGACAATGCGCGCCGCATCTGCCATCACCTGCGGATCGCTGCCGAAGAGCTGCGCGGAGATCGGGTGCTCGTCTTCGTAAAAGTGCAGGTAGCGTTTGGCCTTTTTGTCCTTCGCACGCAAGACCCCATCGGCAGAGGTGAACTCCGTCATGATCAGCCCGCATCCGCCTAGGTTCCGGATAAACCGCCGGAACACGGTATCGGTCACGCCAGCCATTGGAGCGAGCACGGTTGCAGGCGCAATCCGCACCGATCCAATCTGGACCGACGAAGGCACCACTGCTCGTGTGGGTCGGACATTCCCTTCGCCTTCGCTCAGGGCAAGCTTGTCCGAGAGAGCAGGCCTGACTCCCGTGTTGTCCCAAAACTTCTTCACACCTTCATTTTACCTTCGGGATTCCGGCCAGTTGAGTATCCAGGTCCGCCAAAGCCGCTTCCAGCATCCCACGGTGCTGGGGGTTACAGGCGACCTGCAGTTGTTGCAAAATTCGTTGCCGCGAGAGTTCGAGCCCGTTGCGGCGCTGCTGTTCCGCAATCTGTTCCGGCGTCAGCTGCTTGTTTCTCGTCTTTGCGGAGGACTTCGCCTCTTCCTGCTGCTGCTCGACCGACTTGCTTTCCCAACCCCGGGCCATGGATCAATTTTACGGCTAGCTATAGTCAATACGGGCGAGGACGCCCGTATCCCCAAAGACTCTTGCTATCCTCGGATTTGGGATAGTAACTCCAAAGGTATATGCTTGCGCCGTGCGGCAAGCGGCGGGGCGATCGCCCACAACTCCACTCTATATTGGCCTGGTCATAACGCTGGTCGCGGTCGTGGCCTACTCAGCGTATGTGGCGAAGCAGATCTCCGGCTTGCGCCAGTTGCAGAATAATCTGATCGACCGCAACCGCAAGGATTCACTTCAGCTCCTGCGCATCCAGAACGAGCTGAACTCTCTCGGTCTGACGATGCGGGACATGCTCGATACCGATCCGCTCGATCGCAATCAGCAATACCCGCTTACCGCGTGGCAGCCGCAGTTCCAGCGCATGCGTGTCGATCTCGATGATGCATTTCGTCGGGAGCAACAAGTCGCGCCGGAAGGCCGCACCGCCGACCAGCAGCACTACTTGCAAAGCTCCCTCGCGCAATTCTGGGACGCAACCGCGCGAATATTCGATCTGGCACGTAACGGCAAGCAGAGCGAGGCCCGAGAGCAAATCCGGCTTTCGCTGCAAGCCCGGCTCGCAGCCCTTTCCACCGACGTAGCTCGTCTCCTGGTGCAAAACAACGAAAGCGAGGAGCGAGCCGCCACTCAGGTCACCGAAATTTATGATCGGGTGGAGCGCCAGGCATATGTTTTTCTCATCGGCACGCTGATCGCGATCATTCTGACCAGCCTGTACCTGATTCGATCGAACCGGCTCATCTTCAATCAACTTGCGGTGCTCTCGGAGCAGCGCAGCGACTTGGCGCAGAAACTCATTTCGTCGCAAGAATCGACGCTGAGGCATATTTCGCGCGAACTGCACGACGACTTTGGCCAGATTCTCACCGCCATGGGAATGATGCTGGGCCGGGCCCGCAATCAATTGCCGGAAGGATCGCAACTTCGTGCCGACTTGCTTGAGGTCCGCGAAACCGCGCAAACCACCTTGGACAAAGTCCGTAGCCTCTCGCAAGCCCTCCATCCGGTTACGCTCGAGGAGGGCGGCTTGGAGCAAACGATCGAATGGTATTTGCCGGTGGTGGAAAGGCAGACGGGAATTGGCATATCCTACGAGAAATCGGGAACTCCGTTTCCCGCGCATGGCAACGCCGCCGTCCACGTGTTTCGCGTTTTGCAGGAGGCATTGAACAATGTTGCGCGGCACTCGGGAGCGAAAAAAGCCTGGGTGCGATTGCGCTTTGCATCCGACCATCTGCAACTGGAAGTGGAAGATCATGGGTCAGGATTTTCCCAAAACGGTGCACGCCAGGGGATCGGGTTGGTTGCGATGCGCGAGCGCGCGGAGTTGCTCGGCGGGGGAATCACGATTGAACGTCCGGCGGAAGGCGGAACGCTTGTAAGAATGAGCGTTCCCCGCGAGCCGTTGGAGTCGAATGTCTGAAGAAAAAATTTCGGTAATGCTGGTAGACGACCACAGCCTTGTCCGGCGCGGTTTTCGGAGGATCCTGGAAGATGACGCGGACATCCGCGTCGTCGGCGAGGCCAGCGACGGCGAAGAAGCCGTGAAGCTGGCGCGCTCGTTGAAACCGCAGGTAATCGTGATGGACTGCGCGTTGCCTGGGATCAATGGATTGCAGGCCACGCGAAAGATATTGCAGGCATTGCCAGGAACTCGCGTGCTTATGCTGAGCATGCATACCGAAGACACCTGGGTGCGGCAGGCCCTCGATGCCGGCGCCAGCGGATACGTTTTGAAAAACGCTATGGATCTTGAGCTAAGTTCCGCGATCCGCCGCATTATGAACGGAGAAACCGTTCTTGACGCGCAACTTGCAAAGCAACAATCGCTGAAGGGCGAGCGCAATGCAGGACTCACTCCTAGAGAAGTCGAGATCCTGCAGTTGATTTGCGATGGGAAGTCAAACAAAGAAATCGCCACGCAACTCGAGTTGAGCGCCAACACGGTTGCGGTGCATCGCGCCAACATCATGGATGCGCTCGGAATTCACAAGACGGCTGAACTGGTCGTCTATGCCATCCGCAACGGGCTGGTAAACGTTCCGTGAACCGGCGGTCTTTCCTGAAAAATGGTCTTATTATGGGTTGCCCCAGCCTTGTCGCGCCTTTTGCGACAGGATGGGAACTCTCATCCGTATTCGCACAATCCTCGCTCGGTTTCCACTTCATCGACGTCACCTCCGCCGTAGGAATTCACTTCACGCACAACAACGGCGCGTACGGCGGCAAGCTCCTTCCGGAAACGCTCGGCCCCGGCTGCGCATTCCTCGATTACGACGCTGACGGCTGGCAGGACATTCTGCTCGTCAATAGCATGGATTGGCCCGGCCATGCGCGCCAGCGATCTACGCTGAAGCTCTACCACAACAATCGCAACGGCACTTTTACCGATGTTACTCGCGCGGCTGGCCTCGACATCGAAATGTATGGAATGGGAGTCGCCGTCGGTGACTACAACAATGACGGCTTCCCTGACATCCTGATCACTTGCGTCGGGCAGAACCGGTTGTTCAAGAACACCGGCCACGGGAAATTCATCGATGTGACGAACTCCACCGGACTCGGCAAGCGCCAGGCGTTCAGCACCTCTGCCCTGTGGTTCGACTTCGATCGCGACGGCCTGCTCGACCTGTTTGTTTGCAATTACGTGAAGTGGTCTCCCGAGCACGACGTTTTTTGCAGCATCGACGGAAAACACAAATCGTATTGCACTCCGGAAGCCTACGTCGGCCAGACCTGCTGGCTGTTTCACAATCGCGGTAATGGAACATTCGAAGATGTGACTGCGTCCAGCGGAATTTTCGACAGCAGCTCGAAGTCCTTGGGCGTCGCTATGTTCGATTATGACCAGGACGGCTGGCCCGACTTGCTCGTCGCCAACGACACGCAGCCTAATAAGCTCTACCGCAACCAGCGCAACGGCACGTTCAAAGACGTCGCCGTCGAAGCGGGAATTGCGTTCAGCGTCGAAGGCAAAGCGCGAGCGGGCATGGGTATTGACGTTGGTGATTTCGAAAATTCCGGTCGCGACGGAATTGCCATCACCAACTTCGATAACGAGATGATTGGACTTTATCGCAACGATGGAGGCGGCAATCTGAGCGATGTCGCGGTGAAAAGTGGCGTGGGCTTACCTTCAAAAACTACGTTGGGATTCGGATGTGCATTCGCGGATTGCGATCTTGACGGTTCGCTTGATCTGATTGCGGTTAACGGTCACATTGATGATACGGTGCGAAACGTCCGCAATGTCGGCTATGCACAGCCACCGCAGCTTTTCCTGAACAACGGAAAAGGTGAGTTTCGCGAGGGTGGTGCCGAAGCCGGCGGAGGGTTCAGCCAGCCGAAAGTGGGCCGTGGCCTCGCGATCGGAGATTTTGACGGAGATGGGGATTGCGATGTGCTGATGACGACCAACAACGGTCCGGCGTATCTGTTCCGCAACGATCAAACGTCAGGAAATCGCAGCATCCGTTTTCGCCTGATCGGAACAAGATCGAATCGCGATGCGATTGGCGCGCGGGTAGAACTATTTTCCGGCGGAGTACGGCAAACACGCATGGTCCACAGTGGATCGAGTTATCTCTCGCAGTCGGAGCTGCCGATCACCTTTGGCGTCGGCAAGCAGGATAGAGTCGAGCGAATTGTCGTCAACTGGCCCAGTGGCAGGACGGAAGAATTCAAGCAGTTAGCATCTGGAAAGTCTTATGAAATCACCGAGGGCAAAGGTATCGGATCGGGCCAAAAAGCCTAATATTTTTGCTTTATTGCGCCTGACGGCGTCTTGCGCGAACATACAGCCAACGTCCTCTTAGTAACGGCCACCTCCGGCCTGACAACTTGAGGAGTTCAACCCACGAAGCTAAAGCCGCCCAGGAGAGGGCGGCTTTGGTTTTTTGATCTGTGCCTCGCTTGCATCCGTTCCTCTGTGCGTATAATGTTCCGTTCTTCTACTCCACGCTGAGGAGTTCCATGCCTAACTCGGGTCCCTTGTCCCCTACCCGCAGAAATTTTCTTGCTACAACTGGAGGGGCGATCGCAGGAGCAGTAGCCGCTCCGCACAGCATGCCGGCAGCCGCTATGCCGCAGTCGAGAGATGAAAAATCTTCATCGTCCCAGAACCGCCGAAAGATTCCCATCGGCGTTTTCGATCCCGCGTTTCCCGATCTCACTCTGGATCAACTCATCGACAAGTACGCGAGCTTGGGCGTGGAAGCGGCGGAGATCGGAACGGGCGGTTACCCCAACAACAAGCATTGCGCCCTTGATGACCTGATAGCCGATTCAGGTAAGCTTCGCGCCTGGCGAAAAAAATTCGACGACCACAACATTCAGATCGGCGCGCTCAGTTGCCATGGCAACCCAGTGCATCCAGATAAAAGTGTTGCCGATCTCGCTGACCAGACGTTCCGCAAGACGGTGCAACTTGCGGAGAAGCTCGATGTTAAAGTCATTGTCGGATTTTCCGGCTGCCCCGGTGGCAATCCGACCGACAAGAACCCGAACTGGATCACCTATCGCTGGCCTCCGGAATACGCCGCCGCACAAGATTGGCAGTGGAAGGAACGCCTGGTTCCTTACTGGAAAGACGCCGCCAAGTACGCCCGTTCACACGGGATCCACCGCATTGCGCTTGAGATGCACCCGAACTTCTGCGTCTACAACCCGCTCACTTTGCTCAAGCTGCGCGAGGCGGTTGGCGAAGAGATTGGCGCGAATAACGATCTGAGCCATCTCTTCTGGCAGGGATGCAATCCGGTCGAAGTCATTCGCATGCTGGGCAAAGAGGGCGCTATCTTTCACGCACATATGAAAGATACGGTTCTTTTCCCCGATAAGGTGGCGCGCTACGGCGTGCTGAACTTTATCTTCGAGAAGGAAGATTTGAAGACCGCATCCGATGCATTCCGCGCGGTGGGTTACGGTCACAGCGCGAACACGTGGAAAAACATTATGCGCGCCTACATGGAAGTCGGCTATGACGGAATTTTCAGCGTAGAGAACGAAGACCCGATTCTTTCCGGCGAAGTCGGCGTGGAGCGCGCGTTGTATGTTCTGAAAAACGTACGCGAAGAACTGCTGACGGAACCGCAGCTGGCTTAGTTGAATGTGTGGCGCGGACACTCCTGTCCGCGAATAAGCAATTCAGGAGAACTCATGGATCGTAGAACTTTCATCGCCAGCACCGCCACTGCAGCGCTCGCCAGCCGGTTATCATGGGCTGCGGCCGAGCATCGAATTCAGAAGATTGGACTTGAGCTTTATACCGTCCGCGATGCGCTCGACAAAGATTTTGAAGGCACCATCGCGCGGGTAGCGAAGGTCGGATACAAGGAGGTCGAGCTGGCGCAATTTTTCGCTCACCTGCCGGAGTTCAACCCTTCAGCGAAGCGGGCGCGTGCGATTCTGGATGCCAATGGCCTGGTGAGTCCTTCCTCGCACATTCCCTACTCGGCGATCTCGAAAGAAAACCTGCCAAAGGTGATCGAAGCCAGCAAAATCCTCGGTCACAGCTACATCGTGAATCCTTCGATTGATCGCGCCGTGCTCAAACAGGCGGATGGCTGGAAGCGCGCGGCGGAGGCCTTCAATCACGCTGGCGAGCAGACAAAAAAGGCTGGTATCAAATTTGCCTATCACAATCACGTCGAGGAATTTAAGCCGTTACCCGATGGCAAGCTGCCGTACGACGTTCTGCTTGCTGAAACCGATCCCAAGCTGGTTGGGATGGAAATGGATTTGGGGTGGGCGCACGAAGCTGGCGCCGATCCCCTCGCCTATTTCGCGAAATATCCAGGCCGATTCCCTCTGGTCCATATAAAAGACTTCACCAAGGACCGGGTGATGACCGATGTGGGTAAAGGAGAGATCGATTGGAAGGCGATCCTCGCAAAATCTGAGTTAGCGGGAATCAAGCATTACTACGTCGAATTCGACGATCCCAAAGATCCGTTCGCCAGCATTCAGGCGAGCTACGAGTATTTGGAGAAGTTGCGGTTTTAGCATTTTCCTTCGTGTGCCTTCGTGTCCTTCGCCGTTAGCGACTTAGGAAACGATACGCACGCAACGGAACGGAGACTCAATGGCCCAGGTAATTCGCTCTCCCAAGGTTTACGACGTTTGCATCGTAGGATCAGGCGCGGCCGGCGGCACAGCGGCAAAAATCCTCACCGAAGGCGGGCTCAGCGTGGTCATGCTTGAAGCCGGGCCGCCGCTGCATCCGGAGACGGACTTCAAAGAGCACGTCTGGCCTTATCAGCTTCCCCACCGTGGCGCGGGAGTTGGCGGTCGGGCCAGCGCGGACTTCGGCGAATTCCTCGCACCCAACGGATCATGGGACATTGCTGGCGAACCCTACACCGTCGCCCCCGGTTCCCGCTTTCGCTGGTTTCGTTCCCGCATTGTCGGTGGTCGCACGAATCACTGGGGCCGAATCGCTCTTCGTTTTGCGCCCGTCGATTTTCGCGCACGTTCAACCGATGGCGCCGGAGACGACTGGCCGATCACCTATGACGACGTCGCTCCCTACTACGACAAGGTCGAATCCTACATCGGTGTTTTCGGAACGAAGGAAAATGTTTCGAGTGCGCCGGACGGTGTCTTCCTGCCGCCACCCAAGCCGCGCTGCACTGAAACTATTGTCAAGAAAGCGTGCGACAAGCTGGGCGTCATCTGCATTCCTTCCCGCCTGGCGATCCTCACGCAGCCGCACAATGGCCGCGCTGCTTGCCACTACTGCGCGCAATGCGGACGCGGTTGCATCAGCGCTTCCAACTTCAGCTCGAGCCAGGTCATGATTCCTCCCGCCGAGAAGACCGGGCGCTTCACGCTGATCACCGGCGCAATGGCGCGCGAAATTGTTCTCGGAAAAGACGGCAAAGCTGAGGCGATTTCTTACATCGAGAAAGCCACTCGCAGCGAAAAGAAGATTCATGCCAAGGCCTTCATCATCGGCGCGAGCGCCTGCGAATCCGCGCGTCTGCTGCTGAACTCCAAGTCTTCGAGTTTTCCCGACGGCATTGCCAATTCATCAGGCGTTGTCGGCAGGTATTTGACCGATAGCGTTGGCAGCTCCGGATGGGGCCACTTCCCACAGCTTACGGGTATGCCGGCGCACAATCACGACGGCGTCGGCGGCATGCACATGTACATGCCATGGTGGAAATTCAATCGCAAGAACGAATTTCTGCGCGGCTATCACATTGAGTTCGGCGGCGGGCGAGAACTGCCGGGCGTCGGCGAGTTCCACGGAATATGTGACGAATACGAAGGCTACGGCACCGCATTAAAAAAGAAGTGCCGCGAGCTATACGGCACGTATATCGGCTTTGCCGGCCGTGGCGAAATGATTCCCAACGAACAGAGCTACTGCGAAGTCGATCCCGACACCGTGGATGAATGGGGCATTCCGGTCTTGCGGTTCCACTGGGAATGGAGCGACAACGAAATAAAAATGGCGCGCGATATGCAGGAGACATTCCGGGATATTGTCGAGACCGCCGGTGGCACTTACTACTGGTACACGAAGCCGGACGGGCCAAACCCATACGGGATTTCCGACGGCGGAGTCATCATTCACGAACTCGGCGTCGTGCGCATGGGCAATAGCCCGAAGACTTCGGCGCTGAACGGCTTCTGCCAGGCGCATGACGTGAAGAACCTGTTCGTGACGGATGCGGCAAGCTTTGTAAGCAATCCAGACAAGAACCCAACTCTGACGATCATGGCGTTGTCGTGGCGCGCGTCCGAATATCTGCTGGATGAGGCGAAGAAGGGGAATTTGTCGTGAGTCGTGGCTGGTGAGTCGTGGCTGGTGAGTCGTGGCTGGTGAGTCGTGGCTGGTGTTTATGGTGAGGGCTCAGTGGTCAGTGGTTAGGAATCAGTAATTGTGAGATACAAATGAAAAATCAGACTTCAAAAGTTTCCCGACGTGGCGTACTGAAATCACTCGCTATGAGTGCCGCTGCTACGTCTGTCCTGCGTGTCATTCCCGCGCAGGCAGCCGAATATGCGCACCACATGATCGCCGCGGAGAAGGCCGCCACCCAGACCTACGCGCCGAAATTTTTCAGCCCGCATGATTACAAGACTCTGCAGACCCTCTGCCAGACGATCATTCCGGCCGATGCCGACTCCGGCGGGGCGATCGAAGGCGGCGCTCCCGAGTTTATCGATTTGCTCACCAGCGAGAATACCGACTATCAGCGTATTCTCGGCGGCGGATTGATGTGGCTCGATTCCACCTGCTCCGACCGATACAATGCCGCATATCTCGACTGCTCGCCGGCGCAGCAAAAAGAAATTCTCGACAAGATCGCGTACCGAAATAATGCGCTGGCCGATGATAGTCTCAGCCAGGGAGTTGAGTTTTTTGCGTTTCTGCGCAACATGACTTCAGACGGATTCTTCACCAGCGAGATTGGGATCAAATATCTCGGCTATGTCGGCAGCACCTTCCTGAAAGAGTTCCCCGGGTGTCCGCCTGTGCCGGGCGTCTGAGTTCACTTTAAGCCCTGTCATTCCGAACACCTTCGGTGTGAGGAACCTGCTCTCGTCGAGGGAAAACAGATTCCTCAGCGCTGGAGCGCTTTGGAATGACATCATCTGCGAATGTAGTTATGATCCTTTCACATAGGCGAGGACTTTATGGGCGTAGCTTACCCGACTGCGGGAACGATGGTCGGCCATCACATGGTGACCACGCAATTTGAGCTCGATGGATTTCGCGTGGTGCGCACGTTGGGCGTGGTTCGAGGAATCGTCGTCCGCTCACGCTCGATCTTCGGTACTCTGGGCGCAACGTTGCAAACGGTCCTCGGCGGCAACATCACTCTGCTCACTAACCTCTGCGAAAAGACTCGTGCCGAAGCTTTTGATCTCATGCTGCAGCACGCCGCACAACTTGGCGGCAATGCAGTCGTCGCTGCTCGTTACGATGCAACGGAAATCATGCAGGGCGTGACTGAGGTGCTTGCCTACGGCACTGCGGTCGTGGTGGAACCCATCAAGCGGCCATGAACCACATCGAGTTGCTGCGCATTCTCGGTTGGATTTGGGCTGTGTTCGGCATCTACTGGGTAGTCGCGGGATTTCGCGCCAAGAAAGCGCAGACCAGCGAATCGCCGATCTACCGCATCATTCGGCTTTCGATCCTGGTCATTACTTTCACGCTCCTTTTTGGGAGATGGACGGCCATCGGCCCGCTCGCCGCAAGTTTTTTCCCGCACAACCCACTCGTTGGTGACATCGGATTTTTCGTTGCAATTCTCGGAATCGCCCTGGCAACCTGGGCCCGCATTCATCTTGGCCAGTTCTGGAGCGACAAAGTGGTGCTCAAGGTCGATCATCAACTGATCCGCACCGGGCCCTATGCCCGGCTTCGTCATCCGATTTATTCCGGCGTATTGCTAGGTGTGGCGGGTACTGCGCTCCTGCTCGATGAATGGCGAGGTGTGCTGGCATTCGTAATTCTTCTTGTGAATTACTCGATCAAGGCCAAACGGGAAGACGGAATTCTCGCCGGAGCTTTCAGCTCAACTTTTGCCGAGCACAAGAACAGCGCCGGATTCCTGCTTCCTCGCTTCTTTCGCAGGCAATAGCCATTTACCGAGGATGTAACCGTCGCTAGGCAACGGCTATCCGTCCCATCTATTACTCTCCAGGTATTCGCATTTAGATTTTCGTGACCACCTTGGTGTATGCTTCCCAGTTTTTGCAGCTCAGCGCTTTTTCACAAACCGTCAATCCAAGGAGAAATCAGTGCAATCTCTCAAACCGACTCTCTTGCTCCTAGTAGTTCTTGCCGCAGTGGCCGCTTTCGCGCAGTCGAACTCGGACGATTCCATGGCATCGACCACTCCCGAGCACCTCAATCTCGACGATCTCGACCGCAGCGTTGACCCTTGCGTCGATTTCTACGCCTTCTCCTGCAATAAGTGGATGGCCGCAAACCCCATCCCCGGCGATGAAAATGCGTGGTCGCATTGGGACAAATTGCAATTGCGGAATGAGCAGGTACTTAAGCAGGTTTTGGAGAGCGCGTCGAAGGACGATTCACATCGCAGCGCCATCGAGCAGAAGATCGGCGACTACTACGCTTCATGCATGGATGAATCCGCAGTCAACAGCAAAGGAGCCGAGGTCATCAAGCCCGAGCTCGACCGGATATCTGCACTGACCAGCAAGGAGCAATTGGCGCAAGAAATCGCGCATCTGCACGCGCTCACGTTTCTGCTTGACGGTCAGACAAACTCCGGCGCGACCACCGCGGCGTTCGGGTTCGGTTCAGGCCAGGACTTCGACAATGCCAGCCTGGTAGTTGCGCAAGTCGATCAGGGTGGGTTGGGACTACCCGACCGCGACTACTACACGCGCGACGACGCCAAATCAGTTGAGTTGCGCCAGCAGTACGTTGCGCATATTCAGAAGATGCTCCAATTGCTGGGAGAAAACTCTGAGCAAGCTGCGGCCGAATCGAAGGTCGTCATGGACATGGAAACTCAGTTGGCAAAAGGCTCCATGGACATCGTCAAACGTCGCGATCCTGCAAACCTGAACCATAAGCTGACACTCGAGCAACTGCGCGCGCTATCTCCGAATTTTTCCTGGGATGATTATCTGAAAGCGGTCGCCGCGCCGAAGACAGATCATTACCTGGTGGCGACTCCCGATTTCTACAAGAATTTCAATCAACTGATCGAGAGCGAGTCGCTCGACAACTGGAAGACGTACTTACGCTGGCATCTGCTCAGCGACTCTTCCGCCCTGCTCAGCCAACCCTTCGTGGACGAGAATTTCGATTTCTTCGCCCGCAAGCTGTTTGGCCAGCAGGAACAGCGTCCCCGGTGGCGGCGATGCGAAAACTACGTTGATCGTGACCTCGGAGAAGCTCTGGGACAGGGCTTCGTTCAGCGCACTTTCAGTCCGGAAGCCAAGCAGCGCACGCTGAAGCTGGTGCATGAACTTGAGGCCTCATTGCAGACCGATATTCAGCAACTGGATTGGATGAGCCCCGACACAAAAAAGCAGGCGCTGGTGAAACTGCACGCTATCGAGGATAAGATTGGCTATCCCAACCATTGGCGGGACTATTCGAGCGTGAACATCGTTCGCGGCGACCTGCTCGGTGACGCCTATCGAAGCGGCCAATTCGAGTTGCACCGGCAATTGGATAAGATCGGAAAATCGGTGAACCGTGGCGAGTGGACTATGACGCCACCCACGGTGAATGCCTACTATGACGGGCAACTGAACACGATCAATTTCCCGGCCGGAATTCTGCAGCCGCCCTTCTTCGATAAAGACATGGACGATGCCGCGAATCTGGGCGCGATTGGGACCATCATCGGTCACGAGCTCACGCACGGTTTCGACGATGAAGGCCGCAAATTTGATCCGGCTGGAAATCTGCGCGACTGGTGGACAGAAGAAGACGGCAAGAAATTCGAAGAGCGCGTCAAATGCGTTTCCGACGAGTATTCCGGCTTTGAGGCGACTCCTGGAACGAAGCTCAATGGAGGTCTGACGCTGGGCGAGAACACTGCCGACAACGGAGGCGTTCGCATCGCTTTGATGTCGCTGGAGAATTCTCCCCAGGCGAAAGCCGATCCGAAACCGGGGGTACTAACTCCCGAGCAACGATTCTTTGTCGCGTATGGTCAGGCGTGGTGTACGAATATGACGCCAGAGACCCTGCGATATCTTGCGCAATCGAATCCGCACTCGCCGGCGCAATTCCGGATCAACGGGGTGGTTTCAAACATGCCCGAATTCCAGAAGGCGTTTAACTGCAAGAAAGGCCAGCCGATGGTGCGCGATAACCAGTGCCACGTGTGGTAAGCGAAAAAGGCCACCGATATGCACGGATTTCACGGTTCTATGCGCGGATTTCACGGATCAAAATCCACGGAATTTTTATGGTTCTACCCCTCCGATCCGTGTAAATCCGTGCTGGCATTGGAGTTGCTTCTGGTTACTAAAGGACAATGACCCCAGTAATCTTGTCCATTTTCCGGCCCTGCCCCATACTCGCTTCACCTACCACAGAACCTGGGAGACGGGGTTGGAAGTGGCGGCTTGTCCGCTATTACTAACCCCGAATTTTTTTGCGGGTGTATTCACGAAGTACCAGAATCGCCAACGTTTCCACGCCACAACATTCGTCTATTCCACAGAGGAATTTCCTAAAATCAGGTGTTCACGATAAAGAACAACTCTGCCCAGAAAGCGTGAAAACTATGAAAAAGCTATCGCTTATCGTGCTCGTGTTCGGGTTAATCGCATCGTGTTTCGCGGCGGACGAGGATGACAATCCCGCCGCCGACCGGGTAAAGGCTGCGTCGATCGTTCTCGAGGAAATTCAGGCCGCCCCCGATACGGGAATTCCCGATGAAGTGATGGGTTCAGCGGAGTGCGTGGCGGTCGTGCCATCGATGCTCAAGGCCGGATTCGTGGTGGGTGCGCAGTATGGCCGTGGAGTCGCAAGTTGCAGGACCGCGAAGGGTTGGAGCGACCCCGCCTTCTTCTCGATTACGGGAGGGAGCTTCGGGTTCCAGATCGGTGGCCAGGCGGTTGACCTGGTCATGCTGATCATGAACCACAAAGGAATGGAAAATTTGCTGAACAGCAAGTTCAAGATTGGCGCAGACGCGACCGCGGCTGCGGGGCCGGTTGGACGCCATGCCGCTGCCGATACCGACTGGAAGATGCGCGCGCAGGTGCTCAGCTATTCACGAGCCCGCGGTGTATTTGCCGGGCTTGAACTGAACGGCGCGGTCGTAAAACAGGATCGCGAGAGTACTCGCATTTTCTACGGCAAAATGCAGCCGTTTTCTTCGACCCTGCAAAGCGTAACTTCCCCCCAAGGCGCATTGCCCTTCCTGCAAGGGCTATCGAAATGGGCAAGGATCGCGAGTAAGTAGGCTCTAGGCTTTAGGCTCTGGGCTTCAGCGAACAAAAAATCAAAGGCTCCGAGTTAGATCAGCTAACTCGGAGCCGTTTGTATTCACGCTATGCGCTAAAGCCTAGAGCCCAGAACCTGATTTACGCGTTTTCGTTCCCCGCACGCTTCCAGGAGACGAATTCGCCAATTGTAGAGCCTGTGCTCGAAGATGGTTGTTTGTAACTCTCTACCTCTGAGCGCGAAGCTTCTTCGCCGACCGCGCGAATGCTGAGCCCCACCTTCTTCTCTTCCGGGCTCATCTTGATGATCTTGAAATCGTGCTCGACGCCAGGCTCCAGGTGGACCTGCTGCCCATTGGCATCAACGGCCTCGGAATTGTGGCAGAGGCCTTCAATTCCCTCGGCAATTTCAACAAAGGCGCCAAAGGCAGCAATGCGCAAAACCTTGCCATGCACGATGTCGCCTATGCGATGTTGTTCAAAAAACGTCTCCCAAACGTCGGGCTGCAACTGCTTAACGCCGAGCGAGAGTCGCCGCTTTTCTGAATCAATCGCGAGGACCACCGCCTTGACGCGATCACCCTTCTTCAGAACCTCAGACGGGTGCTTCACGCGCTTGGTCCAGCTCAAGTTGCTTACGTGGACCAGCCCGTCAATACCTTCTTCGATCTCGATAAACGCGCCGAAGTCGGTCAGATTTCGTACCCTGCCTTCAACCTCCGCACCGACGGGATACTTCTCGATGAGAGAATCCCATGGATTGGCCGCCAATTGCCTCATTCCCAAAGAGATTCTGCGCTCCGTAGGATTCACGTTCAGCACTACGCATTCGACTTGGTCATTCACGTTGACTAGCTTCGATGGGTGCTTTGCGCGCTTCGACCACGTCATTTCACTCACGTGCACCAGGCCTTCAATTCCCTGTTCCAGTTCGACGAAAGCGCCGTAATCGGTCACGCTGATCACGCGGCCGTGGACATGCGCCCCCACTGGGTACCGGTGCTCCGCGTCCAGCCAGGGATCAGGCGTGAGTTGCTTGAAGCCAAGAGAAACCCGCTGCTTGTCTGAATCGAATTTCAGTACTTTGACTTGAATTTGATCGCCAACATTCACCAGATCACGCGGATGGGTGAGCCGGCCCCATGACATGTCGGTAATGTGCAACAAGCCATCGATGCCGCCCAGATCTACGAAAGCGCCGTACTCAGTAAGGTTTTTGACCACTCCGGTCAGCACCGCGCCTTCCTGCAGGTGATCGAGCAGCTTTGTGCGTTTCTCGTTCTGTTCCTGTTCGAGAAGCTGCTTTCGCGAAACCACCACGTTGCCGCGTTTTTTATTGAGCTTCACGATAGCGACGTCGAAGCTCTGGCCTTTCATCGCATCGAGGTTACGCACGGGCCGCAGGTCAATTTGTGATCCAGGCAAGAATGCGCTGGCACCCAGAATGTCCACAGTCAAACCGCCCTTGGTGCGATCAAGAACGGTGGCCTTAATCGGCTGGTTCTCGCTGTAGGCCTTTTCGATCTCGTCCCATGCGCGCAGTTTTTGCGCTTTCTGAAACGAGAGATTGATGTACCCCTCTTCCGTCTCCCCCTTGTCGCGCACCACATGGATCTCATCGCCCGGCTGGAATTTCGGCTTACCTTCGTGATCGAGGACTTCTGCGATCGGCAACATACCTTCCGATTTCGCGCCGATGTCGACCACCGCGTGGGTCGGAGTCAACTTGACCAGCGTGCCTTTCAGCACGTGATCTTCGCCCTCGAGTTCCTCGGTTTCGGTGGTGAAGGTTTCTAGCGCGGAAGCAAAATCTTCGGCAGCGGCGGCCTTTTGCTCCTCGTCATGCTCGTGGCTTCGCTGCTCCGGCTGTGAGTCACTCGCAGGCAGCTGTTCAGTTAATGTTGTGGTGGTCGAATCGGAATAGTTGTTGGCGTCGTCGAACAAGGTCATTGCCTCTCAGCGGTGTCAGAGACGCGGGCTGGTTACCGAACGGCTGGTGGGTCTTCGTTGAAGTTTGGCACATCCTGGCGGATGGGCGTTCCAGCGGTGGTAAAAATGAACCCGAATCCCAAAAGGGAACTATTCGACTATAGCAACCGCTCAGAAAAGGTGTCAATCGACGAGGCCAGATATTAGCAATTGGGAAATTGGATAATTCGGTAATCGGGTAATTTTGTAATTGAACACCCCACAAAGGTGCGTTGCAGGTCGCGCCCCCAGGGTCGTCATCAATTTCCCAATTACGAAATTACCAAATTATTCAATTCTTGTTACCCTTCCGACAGCATGGACTACCTCTGGACTCCCTGGCGTTACGCGTACATTGCCGCCGCTGCGAAGACCGGCGGCAAATCTGGCGATTGCGTCTTCTGCGAGCTGGTGAAACTCCCAGACGAAGAGGCAAAAATTGTGTGTCGCGGCAAACATTGCTTCATCATCCTGAACACCTTCCCTTATACCTCCGGCCACGTGATGGTAGTGCCGTTTGCACATGTGGACGAATTGCAGAAGGTGCCGGGACCGGCCGCGACCGAAATGATGTCACTGGCACAAAAAATGGAAGGCGTTTTGCGCGAGATATATGCGCCGGATGGCATCAATCTCGGTATGAATGTCGGACGCGCCGCCGGAGCGGGGGTAGCCGGACACGTCCATATGCACGTCCTTCCGCGCTGGGTCGGCGACACGAACTTCATGACCACGGTGGGAGAGAGCCGGGTCTTGCCAGAGTCGCTGGATGCAACGTACAAAAAGATCAGATCGCGATTCACAACCTAGCGGCGCCTAACGATCCGGCTACGGAAGATAATGCCAATGCAAGGAGAATGAAATCCCTCGCTTGTTTCTGGGATGCAGAACGCTTGAACAATTCCTTGCCGGCGGAATTGGCTGCGGCAGCAAAGTTCACTGACGCAGCGCCCATCCGGCCGAAGACCTGATCAAGATACGTTGGGTTTTAGTGATGGTCATGGTCATAGTCATGGTCGTGGTCGTGATCCCGATCTCGGTCATGGTCCCGATCCCGGTCATGATCGTGATTGTGGCGCCAGTCCCAATACCTCTTCTGGTCTTCCTTCGAAAGGTGCTTGTAGTCGGTGTGGGGATCAATATGCGCTTCCACTATCCACTGGTTGTAATAAACAGTCTCGGAATTATCCCAGTGGTGATGGTCATGGTAATACGGATCGTACACCCGGTGTGCGCAACCGGCGGTCGCCAAGGACAACAGAATCACTGTAGCCGGCAACAGCGATCCAAGAAAACCAAGCTTCGATTGCATGAGTTTTCCTCCTAGTCAGTCAAACACGTGGAACGCAGCTTGGTTGCGGAACCGCAGCTCTGTGTTGCCTGCGAGCGCGGGAGTTGTGCACCGCGGAATGTGCAATTGTGAGTTTTCCACCGGTTTTTCCGCTGCATTCCACAAGGAAGTTTTGCCGTCCACAGCTTTCGCACAGCGGTTCCCCCATTTTTCGTTGCCCTAAGACATGGAATGCGAGACATTGCATTCACTGCACGCGTGAATGTCACGCTGCCAGTGATCGCGAAAGCCGGTTCTGCGGCAACCACCTTGGAGCCATGTTCAGCAAGCGGAAAAGCTAAGTTGGGTGGACACAGGGAGAGTTGCCGAGCGGTTCCCAAACGTGAAAGCGTTGCGGGCACCCGGGCGTTGCGGCCTCCTCAGAAAACGGTCTCGCATGGCGGGACTGCAACCGGCAAACGCGATTGACGCGATGCATCTTCGGATGCGATTGCGCTCCGTCGGCTCACAACGGATTGGAAGAAGGGTCGCCCTGCGACATTCGCCAAACCGCGAGGGCGCGGAAACGGCAGGCCCTTTGCGGTGTCGAAGGGTGTTGAGATTCACGCTTAGCAAATGCGGTTCGGGTGGCTGGCCCGAACCGCATTTTATTTTTTAACCAGCAGCTTTCAGTCAGCCTTTAGCAGTCCAGATGTTCAGATGTTTTGCTCTGCGGCGGTTCCCTTTTAAGTTTGCCCTGTCCGTGCGGGTCTAAAAAACCGAATCACAGGACACGGTTATGAAAAAGACCCCGCGCGGAGATATCCGTTGCATACAGCCGAAATATTCGCCTATTATTCGCCTATCTCTGCTATCGTGAAAGGTGATGCGTCGGACACTGCAATCCTCTATCCGCAAAAAAATAATTCATATCCGTTTTTCCGAAATACTTCCGTTCCTCCACAACCGACATGCAGGTACTATCACTTTCGCCTACACGAAATTTTGCGTTGTAGATGGTGAAACCGTAATTGGCAACGACTGACTACATCTCCGCTCAAGCACTCCCGGCAAATGTTGAGGCGGAGCGGTCCATCCTGGGCGCTATCCTGCTCGACAATCTCTCCTACAATCAGGCCGCCGAGCACCTGAAACCGGAAGATTTTCTGCTCGATTCGCACCGCCGCATTTATTCGCGGATGATCGATCTTTCCGAAGCCTCCCACTCGATCGACCTGATTACGCTCGCCGAAGAACTGGCGCGCAACGGCGAACTTGAGACTATCGGCGGCGCTGCTTACGTCTCCGGACTGCTCGACGGCGTTCCCGACCGGCCGAGCATTGAAAATTACATCAAGATCGTGCGCGACAAATCGTTGTTGCGCTCACTGATTCACACTGCTACCGCGGCCATCGCCCGCGCTTCCGAACAAAGTGACGCCGCGGAGGAAATTCTCAACGATACAGAAGCACAAATCTTCCAGCTTTCCGAAAAGCGCATCGGCCGCGGCTTCATGGGCGTACAGGAGATCATCAGGGAATCGTTCGGATCGGCTGACGCCCTATTGCAACGGGGCAGTCGCATCACCGGCTTAGAAACTCACTACATGGATCTGGACGAGAAGACCAGCGGGCTGCAGAAATCTGACCTGATCATCATCGCGGCACGGCCTTCGATGGGCAAGACTTCGTTTGCGATGAACATCGCGGAAAACGTATCAATCGAAGATGGAAAAACGGTCGCGGTATTTTCGCTCGAAATGTCCAAGGAAGCCTTACTGCAGCGAATGCTCTGCTCGGTAGCGCGGGTAGATGCCCACAAGTTCCGCACCGGATCGCTGTGGCAGGACGATATGCGCAAGATCCAGCTGGCGCTCGAAAAGCTGGCCAACGCGCCAATTTTCATCGATGACACTCCTGGAATCACTATCAGCGAAATGCGCGCCAAGGCAAGGCGGCTTTTGCAATCAAAAGGTGCGCTGGATTTGATCGTAGTCGACTATCTCCAGCTAATGTCAGGCGGCGGCAAGAGATACGAGAATCGGACGCAGGAGGTCTCGGCCATATCTCGAGGACTCAAGGCCCTGGCTAAGGAGTTGCAGGTTCCTGTCGTAGCACTATCGCAGCTAAGCCGCGCGCCAGAGAGCCGTGGATCAGGCGACCACCGTCCGCAACTCGCCGACTTGCGCGAATCGGGATCCATCGAACAGGACGCCGACGTCGTAGCTTTCATTTTCCGCGAAGAGGTCTACAAACCCGATGACCCTGAGCTCGACGGTGTGGCGGAGCTCATCATCCGCAAACAGCGCAACGGCCCCACAGGTACCGTGAGGCTGGCCTTTCTTAAGAGTTCCACTCGGTTTGAATCGATGGCGGATGGATCATCACCGGAGTATGGAGAGTAGCGCCGCGGCGTACTCTTGCCCTCCCATCAAATCTGTTGCGAATCCCTCGCCTGAATGCGGAGAATGTGCGAATATCCGCGATTTTAAAGCCGATTCTCCTGTGGAAAGATTGTGGAACAAAGCGTCCAAATCCGCACCAAGCCTAAAACCGACCATTCGGTCGGGTTCGTCCGCAGCGAAGTGCCTCTGCAAGTTGCTGTCCAGCACCTAATTAGGTGCATGAATGCAATTTCATGACGTAAGTTTCTGAAATTACAAAGCTTTAATATTTTAGGAAGTTTTGCACACCCCATTCCGTGGAAATCGCACGCCAACGCTCATCCGGAGAACCCTAATATTGTCTCTGACTTAACTTATCGAGTGGCACGTAGGTAATCCACGAACGTATTACTTCGTCCATAGATTCTCGTGAGCTTGGGCGTAGCAGTGAATCCAGACAAAAAACAGGAACAAAACAGGCAGGGCGGCCTTTCAGGGCCGCCCTCGAATCTTGAGACAATCACACTGATCGCTCTTACGCCGGAGCCGGATGCTCGCCGCCCTTGGCGATCCCAGGACGTCCCGGTTCAGGCTTCAGCACCTGCTGTACGCCGGCATCATCTCCCTTTGCAGGAGGAATGATCTTCGGCAGTTCTTTGCCGTCGATGATCAGCTTGATTTCATTGGCGTCGAGCACTTCGCGTTCGAGCAATGCCAAGGCAATTCGGACCAGCGTGTCGTGGTTCGCAGCAAGAATGCCCTTCGCTGTTTCGTATCCCTTGCCGACGAGTCGCTTCACCTCGTCATCGATCTTGATTGCCGTAGCTTCACTGTAATCACGATGCTGGTTAATCTCTCGACCGAGGAATATCTGCTCTTCCTTTTTGCCAAAGGTCAACGGCCCAAGATCACTCATGCCGAATTCGCAAACCATCTTGCGGGCAAGTTCCGTCGCCCGCTCAATGTCATTGCCTGCCCCGGTGCTCATCTGGCTCAGGAACAATTCCTCTGCCAGACGCCCGCCCATCATGATGGCGATCTCGGTCTCCAGATATTCTTTGGTGTAATTATGTTTGTCATCGATCGGCAACTGCATAGTCACGCCGAGGGCCATGCCACGGGGAATGATCGTCACCTTGTGCAAAGGATCAGAATGCGGCAGTTTCGCCGCAACCAGAGCGTGTCCCGCTTCGTGGTAGGCCGTAACTTTCTTTTCCTCTTCTGACAGCAACAGGGACTTGCGCTCTACCCCCATCAGCACTTTGTCTTTTGCGAGCTCGAAATCGTACATGAGCACGGCTTTGCGGTTCTGTCGCGCGGCCGCCAGTGCAGCTTCGTTCACCATGTTGGCCAAATCGGCGCCTGAAAATCCTGGTGTGCCGCGGGCAAGCACCGAGAGATCGACATCGTCGGCAAGAGGGATCTTGCGCGTGTGTACTCGCAGTATCTCTTCGCGGCCACGCACGTCAGGCCGGTTCACGACCACACGACGGTCAAAGCGTCCTGGCCGCAGCAGCGCCGGATCAAGAACATCAGGCCGGTTGGTGGCGGCCATAAGGATGACGCCTTCGTTGGACTCGAATCCGTCCATTTCGACCAGCAGTTGGTTCAGGGTTTGTTCGCGTTCGTCGTGGCCGCCACCTAAGCCGGCGCCACGATGTCGCCCGACGGCGTCGATTTCGTCAATGAAGATGATGCAAGGTGCGTTCTTCTTGCCTTGCTCGAACAGATCGCGAACTCGCGACGCGCCCACGCCGACAAACATTTCTACAAAGTCAGAACCTGAAATCGAGAAGAATGGAACGTTCGCCTCACCCGCAACCGCTCTGGCCAGCAAAGTCTTGCCGGTCCCGGGAGGGCCGACGAGCAACACGCCTTTCGGAATGCGTCCGCCAAGCTTCTGGAATTTCTGGGCCTCGCGCAGGAATTCAATAATCTCCCGCAGTTCTTCTTTTGCCTCATCCACCCCGGCGACGTCTTTGAACGTCACCTTCTTCTGCTGCATGGAGAGTAGGCGCGCCCGGCTCTTCCCAAACGACAAAGCCTTGTTCCCGCCGGTTTGCATCTGGCGGATCATGAAATACCAAAGAGCGGCAAGCAGAGCCAAAGGAGCAAAAAGGTTAATCAACCATCCCCAACTGCTGTTCCCAACGTCCTGGACAGTGATACTGACGTTCTTGTCCTGGAGCTTTTTGATCATGTCTGGGTAATTTGCGGGCGCAGTCAGGTGAAACATTGAACCATCCGCCAGCTTGCCCTTCACTTCCTGGCCGCTGATGGTCACATCCTTGACGGTGCCTTGGTCAACTTCGGACATAAAGCGCGAGAAGTTGATTTCCTGAACCTTCTGGCCCGAGTTCGCCGTCTTGACCACCTGCCATAGCGCAACGGCGGAGATCAGAATTACCACCCAGAAAATGATCGTTTTTACAGTTGAATTCACTGAAAAGCTCCTGAGAAAGGACCCTCGCCGAACCGCTCACGGCTGAACCGTGATCATCGGGAACGCGAGTACGACGCGGCACGCTCTCCCAATCAGATTAGATGCCCGTCCCAAAATTTTGATCGTCGAAAATGACGATTAGCCTATTCTACTCCGCTCTGCGGCAAAAATTCCCGCCAAGTTCAAATGACTTAGGTCATACTTTTGTCCCGCGAAGCTGCCGTGGGAAGAGAACCCGCAGCGCTCGGAACATCATTGCTGCTCCCGTTGAGTTCTCCGCAAAATCGTGTGCTGTCCTGTGTAAACGGCAACCTCACATAGGGTTTTGCGTCACTAATGCCCGAAAGACACTTGAATGGAGGAGACACATGGCAGATACAACCACGAAAGTTCCCAAAACAACCGGTGCAACGATTGCCGGTTTGTTCAAAGACGAGAGCAAGGCGGAGCGGGCTGTCGACGAGCTTAGGGTAGCAGGGTTTTCAGAAAATCAGATAGGGATTGCCACTGCACACGATGAAGGTAAGGTCGGATCTTTCTGGGACAGGCTCGGCGCTCACTTGGGCAAGCACGAGCACACAGAACGCGCTGAGGACCTGGAAGAATCGCTTCGAGACTGCGGGATTCCAGAGCAACAGGCGGGGTACTTTAACTCCGAACTGGGGCGCGGAGGAGTACTGGTCACAATCCATGCCGGTCCCGAAAGAGCAACCAAGGCCCTTTCTATTCTTCAGCAGAACGGCGCTGATGTGGGCAGCGCTTCCGCAGAGTGGAGGGGCACTCGCCAGCCCGGAGCGAGCGGGCAGCGCATTCAGTTGTTGGGTGAAATCCTGCGAGTCCACAAAGAGCGGGTTTCTCGAGGCGAGGTTCGCCTGCGCAAGGAAGTGGTCACTGAAAACCAGAACATTGAGGTGCCGACCACGCGTGAAGAGTTGGTCATCGAGCGGGTTCCCGGCCAGGGACGCGAGGCTGCCGGCTCTCAGGTCGGTTCTGGCGAGAAGGAATTCCGTGTGCCCCTCAGCGAGGAACGGGTTCACGTCGAGAAGAAGCCTGTAGTGAACGAGGAAGTCCGTGTCGGGAAGCGCGAAGTGCAAGATACGAAGCGGGTCACCGACCAGGTGCGGCACGAGGAACTCCGCACGGAAGGCGATGCGGAAGAAGACGTTCAAAGAGCACGCGAAAAGACACGCAAAAGCGCCTGATTCAACAATTCGAAAAACTACGACAATACGAGGTTATTTATGCATTTTCTTTGGTGGATTATCGTTGGTCTCATAGCAGGCTGGGCTACGGGCAAGATCATGCGTGGCTCTGGCTTCGGTCCATTAATGGACATTGTGATCGGCATCATTGGCGCAATCGTCGGTGGTGTGATCATGCGCGCCGTAGGCTTTCAAGGCCAGGGAGGCATGATCTACACGATCCTGGTCGCAATCGGCGGCGCCATTCTGCTGACCTGGTTGTATCGCTTGGTAGCCGGTCCGCGGCACCGGCTTACCGAGGGCGGATCGACCCCCGTTAACACGACGTCAGGAAACGAACGCAGCAACTTGCGAAAAGTAGCTTGATCACTGTGGCCGGAGCGTCGAGGGATCGGCCTCCGGCCGCTCCTTTTCAAGATATGCTCGTTCTGGCGGCGTGGGGAGTTCGATAGCCCGCAGCTTCGCGAATGAGAATTCCACCATCCTCATTGGCCTGGAAGTCGCGCCTTACTCCGAATCCTCGCATCCAGATGATTTCATCGCCGCTGACCACTACCGGCCATAGGCGCTTCTCTTCCCCCGTGACGTGCTTGTCCTGTAGGAGCTCTTTGATCTTCTTAGGCCCCCTGGTATGTGCGGGCCAGAAACGTTCGCCGGGACGCCAGTTTCGCACCAGCAGGCCAAGCCTGGTGAATTGTTCCGAAACTATGTGCTCGCCGCCGTATTTTTGTGCCTCGTTCTTTTTGCAGGCTACAAGCGCTTCGATTTCCATCCCAGCTTCTGCAATCGCGACGCGCCCCGGAACCGGCAGGCGATATTCATAGTCCCCCGCCTGCTTCGCACATCTTTGAAACCGAAGTTGATCTCCCTGCAGAGTCGCGGTCCACGTATCCGGGAGCGGCGCGCATCCTGCTTCTCTGTCAAGGCTGAGGACTCCTTCCACATGTTCGAACTCCAGCGAAAGTCCTAAAGACTCGGCTGCTGCACGAACCAGCCTGCGCTGAGTGGCTAGAGAAAATGCGGTGAGCTTCTTTCGCTGCAGGATGCCGTTGTTTGGATCAATTCTTTGCCAGGCGTCAGCCAGCAAGCGCAAAATCTCGGCGCTCCAATACTCTTCTTCGGCTCTGGCGATTTCCGCAGTTTCAGCCAACACCTCGGAAAGCGAGGGATTCACATCCCGCTCGAGCCGGGGAAGAATTTCATGCCGTATTCGGTTGCGGGTGTGCCGCAGGTCCCGATTGCTCGCGTCTTCGCGCCAGGCTTGCCCAATTTCGGCCAAGTACTCGCGTAGCGCCACTCTGCGGGTTCCGAGCACAGGCCGGACGATGCTCGGTGCGGTCTGTCCATGAATTTCGTTGTTGCTTGGAGCCGACGGCCCTGAGCTGAACACCTGTCTACTGAGTGCTAATTGCTGAGTGCTGACTGCTTTCTCCGGATAGATTCCCGCAAGCCCTCTGGTCCCCGCTCCCCGCGTCAGCTTCAGCAGAACCGTCTCGGCCTGATCATCGAGCGTATGGGCAGTTGCGATTCGATTGATTCCAGAGCACAGGAGCCCGGAAAAGAATTCATATCGCAGCTCGCGCGAGGCAGCTTCAAGACTTAACTTCCTCTCCGAGGCATACAGCTTAGCGTCGCGGCTCTCGGCGGTAAATTCCAAATCATGCTTCTGTCCCAGTTCGCGAACAAACTCTTGATCGGCGTCCGATTCTTTGCCCCTCAGCGTGTGATTCAGATGAACCACGGAGAGCACAAGTCCAAGCTCGTCTCGCAGCTCCAACATCAGCCGCAGCAACGCAACCGAGTCCGCGCCGCCGGAAACGGCGATTCCAACGCGGTCTCCCGGGTGCAACACATCATTTTTGCGAACGTAGCCGAGCACCGATTGCGCCAGCTTGTGCACGGCTCAATGGTACATCGTGCGGATTGGATGTTTGTGCGGGTCAGATTCCGGTGTGGGTCGGACATCCTTGTTCCGACAATAAAGGGCAGCGGCCGGAGGGAACGGGCATCTTGGCCCGTTCCATAAAAGGCTCAAAAAGCTACGCCGCCCTCGCCATCCTCGCGGCTTCAATCCCATCGAGCGCCGTCCAGAGCGCCTTTGCGGCACTCTCCGCAGCCAGCAGCGCTCTCTCGGCGGCCCGCGGATTGCTCTCAACCATTTTTGACAATTGCTGCTTCCACACTCGCGAATGATAAACATCGGCAATCGCGTGCAATGTGAAGTATCCGCGCGTCTGCGCGTCTGCTCCGTACATTTCGCGTAACCCACGGTCCTTTTCGGCGGCCACGCGCGGCACCTGCGACTCATAGGCATAGAACGCGGCGAGCGCTTCTTCCGGACTTCCAGCTCGCGCGACGGAATGAAAGGTACTCGTGAGCGCGCCAATCTCCGCAATCGAAGTCGTAGCTCCGTGACACCCGCCGCCCATGCCTTCCAGAAAATCCAGCCACAGCTCGAAATGCGGACGTGAGCCGTGCAATCCCATTTCGTCGTCATGATTCGCTAGCACAGCGCGGCGCAATTCCCCTTGCGGAAGCCGCGAAGCAAATTCCGAAAGATATTCTGGGAACGCATTCACCTGTTGAAAATAGTTGCGCGCATATTCGCGCAGGTCCTCGCGCGTCAGCTCGCCCGCAGTCCAGGCTTTGTAAAACGGGTGACACAGCAGGTCGTATTTGGTGATCCGCTCATCTAGCTGCGCCAGAAATTCAGTTGTCGTCATTTTTGCTCGTCTCCATTCTCGGTGTTCCGCTTTTGACTGGACGGCTGGTGTGAGGACCAATATAAAGCCCAGAGGTACAAACCTTCAAACACCCTGCATAGTGCCGTGTTCGCCAGCGCGCCTCGAGTTTAGAGGAATGACAGCAAGCGTACTCGACGCCTTCGCGACCAGGACCTTGCCTTTCTCGCTCTTCACGCTAAGCTCCGCTTCCGCGAAAACCAGGGTTTTCCCGGCGCGCAAGACTTCCGCGCGGCAACTCAATTCTTTGCCGGTAGCAGGACGGAGGAATGAAATCTTGTTCTCGACGGTGATTACGTCTTTGCCGTTCGGAATCGTCGTTGCGGCTGCGCCGCCGCAGGTGTGGTCTGCAAGCGTCATCAACACGCCTGCGTGAATGAAACCGTGTTGCTGTCGATGCGCAGGTTCGATGTTGATTCTCGTTTCGCACCAGCCCTCACCCCACGACGTCAGCTCAATTCCCAGCGACTGCACGAATTGGGCGTCGTGGAAAATGCGCTCGATTAATGAATTGTCCGGCATCGTTTGTAGATGATGCGGAGCCCTCGTAGGCGGCAGAGATTTACATGGACCCGCTGCTAAACTGACGGGGATGAACATCGAAATTCGCAATCCTGATCTTGTAGCCCGATTGCGTAAGCAGATCGAGAGCACTGCGTCTGGCAACATCGAAGAAGCTTTGCTTCGTCTACTCGATACCCAGGAGGAACAAGACCGCTGGCTCACGGAAAATCGGGCGACAATCGATGAGAAGATTCAACGCGGTCTCGATCAACTCGATCGAGGCGAAGGTATTCCCGAGGACAGGCTCGATTCCTATCTAGCTAATCTCAAAATTCTGCCCCGATGTCATTCCGAGGAGCTTCAGCTCCGAGGAATCTGCAGTTCGCGGCAGAGTTAAGGAAGATCTATGCTCGTAGAAGAGCGGCCCTTTCAGGGCCGCGTCCGTCTTCCATTCACTGTCATTCCGAGCGAAGTATTTCGCGCGAGCGAAATGCGAAGTCGAGGAATCTGCAGATTGAGAACGAAAGCCCAAGAAAGCGCGCGAGAGCGGCCCTTTATGGAGCCTACAAGACATGAGTCTTATCCGATTCCTACCAACTTCAGGGCAGCCTCAACTAGTACGCTAATTACCATCAGAGCGAGACTTGAAATCGCAATACGATGCCCTACCGCAATGTGTTGGCGCGGAGCATCTATCTCCACTTTTGGAAACGCCCATCGAGCGTAGTTGAACGAAATACGGAAAAAAAGCAACACAAGCAAAACAACGTATACATACAACGCCACTGAAAGCGCTTGTGGCAGTTCAGCGACTCGTCTGATGACTCGGTCTAAGTGATAGACAACATCTAGAGAAAAGGGAAATCCAACAAGAAAGAGTAATAGGTCATAACTGCGTGGCAGATGCAGCCAACCGCGTTTGGAGCGCCGTTGCCGAAAAAAACCTACTACCTCGTCATAGACAGCATTAGCCCAGGTGGTGTCCACTCCGGAAATGCTAGCGGCGCTCGTATTCTGTTGAGGTGTTGCCTGCATGTCCGAAACACTCGTTCGACCAAGATCCAGAATGATCGTAAAAGCATTGTTCGGCACGAGGTTATTGAATCTCGCTCGGTACATAAAGGCAGAATCGAATTCAATTCTCAGAAGGCCGTCAGGCAATTTGTCGTCATCCAAAAGTTCCATCGGTGTGCCGTTAATCCACTCACTATTGGTTTGTAGCCGGAGCACAAGTGCCATGGCCGTTCGAACTGACGTCTGCAGTTCGTGTAATTGGGCTGGGGTTTGTCCCGGTTGCAGCGTTAACACCGCGACCTGTCTATCGGCAGCCTCTTGGGCCTTTTGTTCCAATAGTCTAAAAAGCTTTCTGAGGTCGTTAAGGCTTAAAAGACAGGACGGTATTTCGAGTCGTCTTGCAACACCGCGCATGATTGCTGGCGCTATCGGCTTCAGGGCCAACGACATATGTTCTACTCTCAACTTTACAGCAAGCACGGCTCATTCCCCGCGTAAAAACAAAAAAGCCGCCAGCTTTCGCTGGCGGCTTCGCTAAAGGCTAATAGCTAATAGCTAGTTTTCGTACAACAGCACGCCCTCGTTTTCCTTCGAGTCCACGGGACGATAAAACAGCTTGTTGTCCTCGAGGAAGACCTCAATGAACGCCGGGCGCATGGTGATCGTGCCCTGGATCAGCGCTTCCGAGAGCGGGTCCTCGATGTACTTCTGCAAGGCCCTGCGCAGCGGGCGAGCACCGTAGCTGCGATCGGTGAGCGTCTGGTTGAGAATCCATTTCTTGGCTTCGTCCGCAACCGTGACCGTGATCGACTTTTGCGCCAGGTTCGCGTTGAGCTGCGTAACCATGAGCTCCAGAATCTGGATGAGGTCGTTTTCGGTCAGCGCGTTGAAGATGATGATTTCGTCGAGCCGGTTCAGGAACTCGGGGTTGAACGTGCGCTTGACTTCGTTCTTTACCAGTTCCTCGACTTTGTCGGCAATCGCATCTTCCTTGGTCGATTGGAAGCCCAGGCCCTCGCGCTTTTGCAAGTGCCGGGCACCAATATTTGAGGTCATGATCAGGATCGTGTTCTTGAAGTCGACCGTATTGCCGAGACCATCAGTCAATTGGCCGTCTTCAAACACCTGCAGCAGGATGTTGAACACATCCGGATGCGCCTTCTCGATTTCATCGAGCAGCACGACCGAATACGGCGCGCGCTTCACCCGTTCGGTAAGCTGGCCACCCTCTTCGTAGCCGACGTATCCCGGAGGCGAGCCGATCAGCTTCGAGACCGAATGCTTCTCCATGAACTCGGACATATCAAAGCGGATCAGCGACTTCTCCGTGCCGAACATGAACTGCGCCAGCGTGCGCGCGACTTCGGTCTTGCCGACGCCAGTCGGCCCAAGGAACAGGAACGAGCCGATTGGCCGGTTCGGGTTCTTCAGCCCAGCGCGGCTGCGGCGAATGGCACGAGCCAAAGCGCTGATCGATTTATCTTGCGAGATGACCCGCTTATGCAGCTCTTCTTCGATGCGCAGCAGCTTGGCCGACTCTTCTTCTTTAATCGAGGCGATGGGAACGCCGGTCCAGCGCGAGACGACGTCTTCGATGTCCTCGCGATTGACTACGCCCGTGGCCGATTCATCGAGATGATATTTCTCGCGCAGAATGCGCAGGTTTTCGCGCTCCTTGCGTTCTTCGTCGGAGTAGAAGCGCGCTTTCTCGAACTCATGGTTCGCAACCGCGTTCTCCATCCGATGAACGATGAACTTGAGCCGCTTCTGAACTTCCGTGATCTCTTCCGGCAGCGAAGTCTGGCGCAATTTTACGCGCGCGCCGGCTTCATCGACGAGGTCGATCGCCTTGTCGGGCAAGAAACGGTCCGGGATGTAGCGGTTCGAGTGCGAGACGGCAAAGTTGATGGCTTCGTCGGTATAAGTGACCGCATGGAATTTCTCGTAGCGGTCTTTCACGCCGAAGAGAATCTTGGTAGCGTCACTCTCACTCGGTGGCGGAACTTTCACCGCCTGGAATCGCCGCTCGAGCGAACGGTCTTTTTCGATCGACTTTCGATATTCGCCTGGAGTCGTCGCTCCGATGCACTGAATCTCTCCACGCGAAAGCGCCGGCTTTAGGATATTCGCGGCATCGAGCGAACCTTCCGCCGACCCCGCCCCAACCAGCGTGTGCAGCTCGTCGATGAAGATCACGCAGTTCTGCGACTCCATCAGTTCCTTCATGATGGTCTTGAGCCGCTCTTCGAACTGTCCGCGATACTTCGTCCCCGCGACAATCAATGAAAGGTCAAGCGCGAGGATTCTCTTGTCAGCTAAGAATGATGGCACCTCGCCGTCAGCGATGCGCTGCGCGAGTCCTTCCACGATTGCTGTCTTGCCAACGCCCGGCTCGCCGATCAGAACCGGATTGTTCTTCGTCCGACGGCACAGAATTTGAATCACGCGCTCGAGTTCGTTCTCACGGCCGACCAGCGGATCAAGCTGGCTATCCATCGCGGCCTGGGTCAGATCGCGCGAAAACTCGCTCAATAAAGAAGATTCACGCTGGCGCTGCGGCTGGGCTTTTTCCTGGCTGCTGCGCGCAAGCTCTTCGCGAATGGTTGAAAGCCGCAAGCCGCGCTCGTGCAGGATTTCCGCGGCAAAGCATTTCTCTTCTCTCAGTAGACCCAAAAGCAAATGTTCAGTGCCAATGTGCTTGTGCGAAAGCCGCTCGGCTTCTTCTGCAGCATAGGCAAGCACGCGCTTGCACTCGTTGCTCAGCGGCAGATCAACAGACGTAGAAACCTTTTCGCGAATGGTTGTGTGTCCCTCGATCTGCTTGCGGATGGATTCGACCGAGGCATGCGAACGCAGGAAGCGGTTGGTCAGAGCCTTGTCTTCGCGCAGGAGTCCCAGGAGCAGGTGCTCGGTCTCTATATAAGGAGAACCGAACTGGCTGGCTTCATAGCGTGCAAAAAATATGACGCGCCTTGCTTTTTCCGTATAACGCTCGAACATAACCCCTTCCCCCAGATTCCCCCAGAGACGGAAAGGTCGAGTCGGCCTAACTTCTCCGGAACCCCAAAAACGTTGCGGTCAATGAGCCCATGCCCTCATTATGATGGGCTTCACTCTGTTTTACCACCGTTCAAGGTTACGAAAGGAACCACGATTCATTATCGCAGTTCCTCCTCTTATTAAGAACACCCGTCAGCGGTGTTCTTCTCGGTTCATGCGTTGTCAAAACCGATCTGGAACTACAGCTTTTAAGATCGGCATTTCCCCTCATTCAACCAGATTCTCTGGCACGATCTCTTCCATTCGCCCGTTCTCAAGTCGCATCACACGATGGCAACGACGTGCAAATCCGAAGTTGTGCGTCGCGATGAGGGAGGTCAACTGATACTCGCGATGCAACCGGGAGATCAATTCAAAAACTACTTCGGCAGTGCGGCTATCCAGGTCGCCCGTCGGCTCATCCGCCAGCAGGATCTTCGGCCGGGTGATCAGCGCCCGAGCCAATGCCGCGCGCTGCTGCTCACCGCCCGAAAGTTCTCCGGCGCGGTGATGCGTCCGCTGCCCAAGGCCTACTTCTTCCAACCAGCGCCGGGCTTCTTTCTCCGCCTGCGCCCTCTGAGTTCCGCGCATGAGAAGCGGCATGGCCACATTCTCAACCGCGCTGAACTCAGGCAGCAGATAATGAAACTGCCAGACGAAGCCGATTTCCTTGTTCCTGAACTCCGCCGAGGCTTCATCCCCCAGAGAATTCAGTCGCAATTCCGCGCAGTATATTTCACCCGCAGAAGGCTTATCAACCGCTCCGAGAATGTGCAGCAAGGTGCTCTTTCCCGCGCCTGATGCACCCACGATCCCGAGCATTTCCCCCTGCCCAACTTCGAACGAGAGGTTTTCAAAGAGCACCAGTTCTGAGGCACCGGACCGGAAAACCTTTGTCAGTCCTTCGGCTCGTAGCGCCTGTTGATTTAGATGCAACTGGAATGCTCCTCGTCTCAAGCCTGAGTTCCCGGAGAAGACTTTACATCTGCCGGAATTTTGCCTGACTCATTAAAACATGGTCGGGAACGGCGTTGCATATTGGGACCGCCACAAACCGTTCAAGTGCCTGTCATTCCGAATCACTTCAGTGATGAGGAATCCGCTTCTTGTGGGAACAGCAGATTCCTCCCGGCCAGCGGGCGGATGACATCGTTTGTAAGAAGGTGGGCACGAACCTGGGCGGTTAGGGCTATAATTTCCGCATTACAGGAGGCGTGGTATGACCCTCGCCAGACCTCTATTGTTAGCTCTTCTGCTCGCCGGAATCTCAAGTGCGGCAATGGCCGCCGACAACACAACCTCACCGCCTTCGTCAGATTCCTTACAAAGTGTGATCACGCAAGCGGTCGAGCAACCGTCAGGATTGATCTACTCCGTTGCGAAGGTCCGCCGGGAAGGTGAGCCGTCGATGACAGACGCTCCACTCGCGAAATTGGACGATGGAGTCTGCTTCACCATGCGCATGTACAAGCTGAAGCGCGGTGAACGCTTCAGTGATGAAGAGAGCGGCAGGCGGGGCTATACCACCTGCGAAATGGCCTCAAACTATCAGTACCGTTCCGCGGTCGCCCACGCACGAGAAGGTAGGGATTTGCCGGACGACGTTCCGGGAAAATGAATGTGGGGAGACGGGCGTCCCCGCCCGTCAGAGCTTATTCGTACCGCAACGCTTCTGCCGGCAAGACCCTCGAAGCCGACCACGAAGGATAAATCGTCGCCACGAGTGACGTTCCAACCGCTACCACGGTCACAAGAACCCCATCCATCACCCGCGGCGCAAAGGGAACATAGTCAATCGAGTAAACCTCAGGCGCCAGCGCGAACACATGATAATGCCCGCCCAAATAAGACAGAACATATCCAAGCACCAATCCAATCAGCGTTCCAACGACGCCGATCAACGCCCCCTGCGCCACAAAAATTTTCCTGACCTGTGACTTCTTGGTTCCCATCGACATGAGGACCGCGATATCGCGTGTCTTCTCCATCACCATCATCACCAGCGAAATCAAAATATTCAGCGCCGCGACAAACACAATCAGGCCAACGGTGATGAACGTGACCAGGCGTTCCAACTTCAGCGCGTGAAATAGAGGTTTCTGCTGCTGCATCCAATTCGTGGTCATGAATCCTGGGCCCGCTGCTCTTTCGAGCTCGTCACCGACCTGCGGAGCTTGGTAGATGTCATCGATTTTGAACTCGATGATTTGGACTACATCGCCCAGAGCGAATAGCCGCTGCGCGGCTGAGAGATTCGTAAACGCCCAAGAATAGTCGTAATCATAAAATCCGGAGTTAAAGATTCCGACCACGCGAAACCGTACATACTTAGGAACCATGCCAAGCGGCGTCAATTCGCCCTGTGGGCTGGTAACGAGCACTATGCTGCCGACTTTCGCGCCCAGTTCAGTCGCCATTTCGGTTCCGAGGATAATCGGCGGCATCGCTGCCTGTCGCTGCTGCACCGCCTCCAGCGAATCACTCTCACTGCTTGTGGGGCGACGGGCGTCCTCGCCCGTCGAGGGCTGGGCAGAACTTGGCTCCAGCGCTCCCACCGAGCCTTCCTTCACACTGTTCAGCAAATCGCTGACCTTCCGCTCATCCTGCGGAATGATCCCCTTCAGCACCGCTCCCCTCGCATTCGATCCAATCGAGATCAGCACCTGCTCATAAATGTCCGGCGCGGCGGCGACTACATGCCGCTGCTTTTGCAGCCGATCCATCAGCGGACGCCAGTCGCGAATGCCATCTCCCATCGTGCGCAAAAGATTTACATGCGAGGTTGAGCCCAGCAAGCGGTCCTGCAAATCCTGACGGAAGCCATTGTTGATCGCCAGCGCGATCACGAGTGAAGCCACGCCGGCTGCAACCCCGGCAATGGAGATTCCGGTAATGACACCGATGACCGCCTGCTTGCGCTTGGCACGCAGGTAACGGGACGCTATGAAGAACTCGAAGCGCATGAAATTTCAGCCGTCAGCAATGAGCCATCAGCAAAGTCGTAACGCTCGCTCGCCGCTCGCTGCTCACAGCTCGCCGCTGACTGGCTGAATGCTGAACGCTCATTCTACCGTGTGTACCATCTTCGTTCTCTATGGCACATTAGAAGCACATGTCCGAACCTCATTCGCACGCCGGCCTGGTGGCTTTCCGGTATCCGAATTTCGCGTTGTTTACAGTCGCTCGTTTTTTCCTGGTTGCGGCGCTTGAGATGCAATCGGTCGCAGTCGGCTGGCAGGTTTACGAAATTACACGCCGCCCGCTCGATCTGGGACTCGTCGGCCTGGCCCAGTTCCTGCCGGTCGTTCTTTTCTTTCTGCCCGCGGGGCACGCTGCCGACGTTTTTAATCGCAAACGACTGGTTGTCGGTTGTTACATCGGCTTTGGTGTTTGCTATGCCCTGCTTTTTGAGATCGCTCATTTGAAAATGCACGACGTCAGACCTATTTATGCCGTGCTCGTGCTGCTCGGAGTGGTGCGGGCGTTCAACGCACCCGCCGCCCGATCACTGTTGCCATTGCTTGTGCCGGTCGAAGTGTTTCCGAACGCCGTGGCATGGAATGCCACCATTTTTCAGGGAGCAACCATTCTCGGTCCTGCGCTTGGCGGCCTGCTCTACGCCGCATTGCGCGGACCAGCCGGAGTGTACGGCATTGCTTTGGGAGTTTCGGCAATCGCGACAATCGCTCTTTTCACGGTTAAGCTGACCGAGCCTGAACGTCCGCATGAAGAAGTCAGTGCGCGTTCTGTGCTCGCCGGACTGCATTACATCTGGACGCACAAGCTAATTTTGGGTGCAATTTCTCTTGATTTATTTGCTGTGCTGCTCGGCGGCGCGGTCGCCCTGCTTCCGGTTTACGCCCGCGACATTCTGCGCACCGGAGCCTGGGGGCTCGGGCTGTTGCGGGCGGCGCCGGGAGTTGGCGCGGCTGCAATGGCGTTAACGCTTGCCTATAAGCCGCTGCGCAGTCGCGTCGGCAAGATCATGCTCTTCTGCGTCGCGGGGTTCGGCGTTTTCACAATCGTCTTCGGAATTTCGCAAAGCCTGGTAATTTCGTTGATTTCGCTTGTGCTGGTCGGCGCTTCGGATATGGTGAGCGTAGTCGTCCGCGGAACGCTCGTGCAGATCGCGACTCCGGACGAGGTCCGCGGTCGGGTGAATGCCGTGGACATGATCTTCATCGGCACGTCAAACGAATTCGGCGAGTTCGAGTCGGGAGTTACAGCGCACTGGTTCGGAACTGTTCCGGCAGTGATTCTCGGCGGCGCAGGAACCCTGATTGTGGTAGCGCTATGGGCATGGATGTTTCCAGAGTTAAGAGAGGCGGACAAGCTGACGCCAGTGGAGGAGGAAGCCGCGGTGCATTGATTGTCCCGGGTACATTTTTTAAGTCAATGTCATTCCGAGTGCCTTTGGGCACGAGGAATCTGCTTTTTGCATGGAAACAGCAGATTCCTCGCCGCTAAAGCGGTTCGGAATGACAGCCTTCGTGAGATGCGTGCTGAAGGACTCGGCGATCACCGTGGAAGAGCGGCCATTTATGGCCGCGTTGAGCGGATAAGATTTGTGACGCAGCCCTGAAGGTCCGCTCTATACTCATGAATCCTCCCCGCCTGATCAGTGCCCACCAAACAGCGCCAACGGCACCGCCTCTCCCATTGCCTTATAGCCCACCACCGACGGATGCAGATGGTCGTCGTCATACCCGGGCAGCATTCGATCGGGCCGCCGGGGATCACGCATAACTTTATCGAAATCGATCACCGCGTCGAAATGTCCCGGCGCGCGAATCCAATCGTTGACAGCCTGCCGATCCGCTTCGGTCGTGGCCGGAGGATGGTAGTACGCCGAACCGACAAACGGCGTGATCGTCGCCCCGAACACTTGCAACCCAGCGACATGCGCCCGAGCAACGATCTGTTCGTATGCGCCTTCAATGCGATGAACCAAATCTGCATGCGCTGCCGCGGGAACTTCGCCCAGCCGTGTCAGCCCTCCGAGGTCGTTCACTCCTTCAAACACAATCAGAAATTTTGCTCCCGCTTGCGCCAGCACATCGCGATCGAATCGCGCCAGCGCATTCGGTCCCAGACCATCAGTGAGCAAATGGTTGCCGCCGATTCCTTCGTTCAGAACACTCACTTCCCGCGTCGCCGACGAAGCCTGAAGCCGTTGGGCAAGAACATCGGTCCAGCGGTCGTTGCCATTCGTGGTCGTGCCGTGGCCATCAGTGATCGAATCACCTAAAACGACGATTGCCGCAGCGTTGGGGGAAGCACGCACGTCAATTCCCGAAATCTGATACCAGTGATCAACATGCTTGGCATCCGGCAGATCGGCCGCAGAAATAAAGTCTCCATGAAAGTAATAAGAAGTTGAGCGCGATCCAGGATGGCTGGTTTCGCCTACCGGCGCGGAATCCAGATGAAACGTGATCGCAAGGTTCGAAAGCGGCGCAACCGCATAGTCGATGGGATCGGAAATGTACTCGGCTCCCGCAGGTACCGTCACGTCGGCACTGCCCGCGAAAGTCAACGCGCGGTCCGAGCCTGGTTCGATCTGGCTTGATGCGGCCGAGACCGGACCAGCAATGTGCACGGAAGTGAAATGCAGCGGCTCGGTCCCGAAGGCATTCGAAACGTGTACGCGTAGTGAAGTTCCGCCGGTCGAAACATGCGCGATCTCTCGCATGGTCATGTCGCGCATGTCGTCGATCGGGAGAGCGTTTTGCGGCTCAGGTAATTGTTGGGATGCTGCCCAGGTCGCGACCCAGTTGGATTGTGCGCTCGCGCATGCGCATAGCAGCGCGACCATCGAAACTGCGAGACGTACTCTTTGTACGCAGGTCACGTATGAGATCAAGGAAAAAGTGGATGCCTCATCACTGAAGCGGTTCGGAATGACGGTGACAAGTCTTACTTTCCATTCAGAACCGTCTTCGCCGAATTCATGTTGTCGTAGTGGTCGTACGCGCGCACCACGACCACGTGCTCTTCGCCTGAACTCCCCGTCACTGGAACCAAAAAGTCGTAATTTTCCGTTTTGGCGTCCGAGAGCTCGCCAAGCGGCTCGACGAAATGCCAATCACCGGCATCAATCGAATACTCGGCGCGCTTGATTGTCGAAAATGAATCAGCGGCGCGGAATTGCACGCGAATTTTTCCACCCTCGACTGAAGCCTTCAAATCCTGAATCTGCGGCGGCGTGGTGTCCACCTCAAAGCGCTCGCTCTCCTTTTCAGACGATAGCGCCTCGCCCGGAGAGTGCGACGGCGAATCCGATGCCACAACTTTGATCGTGTAACCACCGTCTGGCAGCAGCGATGCGTCGAATGAGTAGAACCGTAGCGCAAGATTGTCTTCGAGCAATAACCAGCGGTTTTGGCCGTCGCCGCGATAGTAGACCGAGTAAGTCATCTGGTCGTCGTTGTCATCGTGCACATTCCACTTCACGCCAATTGATCCGCGATCGTGGATCGGATTGGGTTGCGGATCGAAGCGCTGACCGGGATCCATCCCCGCAGGCCGCGGCGGAGCCTGGTAGCGGGTTCCCGATGTCACGGTCACGTCGTCGAACTCAGGCGCGACATTTTTCTGCAAGTAGTTCAGGATCACGCTATCCACGCGTGGGGCGGTTTGCCCCGGGTGCAGCACCGCCTTCCACTGAATAAAGCGAGCCGGCGGAGCGGAAACCTCGGCTTCCTTCTGCAAATCGATCTTCTTCCACTGGCTCCAGTTGCGGTCGGGATTATCCACATTCCCGCTCCGGGCAAACAGGTCCACAATTCCCTCCCCGCGGAACTGAACCCGTCCCCACTTCGAAAATACCTGCGAGTCGAATACGTCGCTTTCGTAAGTGCCTTCGACGTCGGAAGAACTGTTCAACAAAAAAATCTTGCCGAGATTGCTGGTTGAGGCATACAGCCCGCCATTCGGCGCTTTGGCGAATGCCGTGACTTGATTCGCTTCGGCCTGGATCAACTCAACATAGTCCTCCCGGCCGCTAACCTGGAAAATCTCGCCGCGGTTCCCTGTCCCCGCCAGCAAATGGCCTTTCTGGTCGAAAGCGAGCGCATACACCAAGTCGTCGTGCGACGACCAAAGCAACAAAGGCGAACCATCCGGCGCGATTCTGTAAATCTCAGAACCCCCAGGCACGCCGGCGTTCGAATTGTTCAGCGTGACAGAGGCTTCAGACGAGGAACCGGATCCACCGCCAGAGCCGCCAGAATCAGAGGACTTGGGTGCCGGAAGTGAAACAGTTGCATTTGAAGGTCCTGCACGCTTCTCACCCGCGGCCGCGGCGTAGATGTTTCCAGAACTGTCGATGGCAAGGCTGGTGATTTCCCGCTTCGGGGCACTATAGAGGACAAACCCATCGCCCTTCGGGGTAATTCGATAAATCAGTCCACTTCCGTCGGAGCCCGCGATCAGGCTTCCTGCTGCATCGAAGGCCAGAACGCGAATGTGCGGCTCGTCACTTTTGAAAAACAATGAGTGGTCTCCATTGGGAGAGACGCGAAAAATTTCTCCATGATCTCCAGTCGCGACATAAAGATTGCCGCTCTCATCCAGCGCGAGGCTCCAGATGTATTTGGTCTTGGGATCGAAAAATACCGAAGACTTCCACCCGTTCCCGTTTTGGTTTGTGGGGGAACGGGCGTCCCGCCCGTCCTGCTTCCCTGCGGGCGAGACGCCCACAGCCCCACTGTCACTTGTTTGTTCCAATTTATATACCTTGCCGTCAGGATTAGTTGCGGCGTACAGCACGCCGTTCTTGTCAACTACGAGGGCCTGTACTTGCAATTCCTGCGGCTGGAAAATGGGAAGGGGTTGCGCTCCTGGAACTATGCGGTAAACGCGGGCAGGCGCTCCGGTAGCGGCATATAGGTCTCCCTTCGGACCCACGGCAGTGGCCCAAACCGCACTCGACGGAGTACTGGCAATCAGCTTGAATTCCGGCGCGAGTTGCAGAAAGCCATCGCTCGAGATTGCTACCCCATGGGTGGTGCCCTTAAGAAAATCGTCGTACTTGGATTGCTCCCAGGTACGAGTACCCTCGGCCAACACGTTTAGTGAAAAGGACAGGAGAATGAGAAGGAAAACTACAGGGTTGCGTTGCAAGCGTTGTGCCTCTTCAGGAGAGAGATCAATTGAAATCAGAGTAACACGGGGGTTCCGAATGACTGCGATGTTCGGGGACACTTACTTAAAGAAGATCGGACAAGCTTGCCCTGAGCTCCCTGGAAGGTGATGTCCGACCCACACGGACATTATTTAATCGTGATCGACAGCAACTGTCCGCCCGAAACGACAAAATCTAGCGGCTGAGTCGCGGTTTCGCTCACGGACGATTCGCCGAGCACGGTCATATCTTGCGTGCCCTTCATGCCGTCCATCACGTTCATGACGGAAAGCGGCAGGGCGGGCATCACTTTGTCGGCGACCATCGCCTCGGGATCTTCGTCGAGGACCGAGACGTAGACGCGATTGTTTTCGTGCTGCTTGTTGAGCAATCCAATTGTCGATGCGAGATCCAGCTTCTGGGCACCGGATGAGCCGTGGCGGGTGCGATCCAACATATCGCCGTCGCTGACCAGGATGTGGAGCTTCGAACCCTTGGAAGCAGAATTCGGAATGCGGACCGGAATCTGTTCGATTACAGCATCACCGCGATACGGCCGCAGCAGTACTTCTACGAAAATATCGTCTCCCGGGCGCGCTTCGCTCACGTCGGTGCGCGCACTCTCAAGCCGGGCCCAGCGGCGTTCGTTGCTCACTTCGAAATCGAGCTGCAGGCCTTTGATGTCCGGCGTGCTGTAAGGATTGTCGAAGATTCTGCCAAAGCAGTCGCCGACAGAGTTTGCCGCGAGCATTGCCGCCGGCTGCGAACCATCGGCGGTAGAGAACATGTCCTGCAGCTTCACATCCGGAAAGCCGTCGACCCGGATGTCGCCCTTCATCGCATACGTGGTCTCGTCGCCATACTCGTTCACACCATGCAGCGCGTTGTAAACCGTGGTCGAAATTGCGACTGGGCTCAGGCGGGCGTTGTTCAGCACTTCATAGTGGAACACCTTGGGAGCAGTTCCGCCATGGATGGTCAAAGTAACCGGAATCATCTCCGGCTCTTTGCCGAACTCGCCCATGATTCCGGTGTGCCGGTCTTGAACAAAGCTGCCGACGGTTTCTGTTGCGTTGACGATCTTGAAAGCGTTGAGCGGTGAGGGTAGTGTCGCCAGAACTTCGGCCTTCGTCATCGGCAGGTCAACCATGCCGAACTGCATCAGGGGATGGCCGCAGGCAAGAAGATGTTCCGCGTCCGTGTAAGTCACTGTGCAGGTCGCAGCGATGTTCATGTCCCCGCGAACCAGGATCGCGCTGACCGCAGAACCAGGCACAAGTGGATCACTCTGCTTTTTGTCTGTGGCCGAACCCACTCCCATCACCGGAACAATGCCCGCGGAAGCGAATTGCGGCGCAAATTTCTTCACCGCGTCTTCCGTGAATCCGCTAAATACCAGCGGCGTCTCAACGGGCTTCAAATAGTTCGCAAAGCTTTCACCCGCAGCCGACGGCAATCCTGGACCCGAAGTCTTAGCCGTGAACGAAGGACCGGATTTCACCTGCACGGGAACACTGGTCGGAGTACTGTCGAGCGCGCTAATCTCAAGCATCTCGGAGATCGGCGTAACCCCTGCGATTGGTTCCTTCGAGAACTCTCCGATCCGAAACGCAACTGCGCCCGCGAGCTTTCCATTGAAATAGACCGGGCTGCCGCTCATGCCGGCGACGACTCCGGTGTAGTCTGCCTTCACCCCACCCAGGCGCACCAGAATGACATCGCCTTTCGGACCGTTCGCGTTCTTCAGGATTCCGAGGACCTCAACATCCATTGGCTCCGGCTTTGTTCCCTGGAACACGGTATACGCCACACCACGCATGCCCTCGTGAATCTGACTCACGGGGATGGTTTCGACCGATTTGGTTGACTGTGCGTGACTTTCCGGCGCAGAACTAAGGAAGGTGAGTACAACTACATACACTACCGCTACCACGAGAGCAGCTCGTCTCATTTTGTCCCGCCGGGACAACCCTGGGGTAAGTCCCTAAAACCTTGGAAATTACTTCGCCATTTCGCTTTGCCGTTGGGAGAGTCGAGCCGGCAAAACATCCCAAACGCGAAGCTATGGCGTCTATACTAGCATAGAGAATTCCACGAGGAACCCAATGTTTTCGATGAGTTGCATCAAGAAACCTGCTTTGGCTGCACAATTGTGCGCATATTTACTATCTTTTTCGCTCACGCTGAGTTTGGTCGCGGGAACGGCCTTGATTTCCTCAGCGCAGGAGCAGTCAGGGCAGAACGCGGGCGACCAGAACAATAATGGTCAGAACTCAGGCGCCCAGCAGAATCCGAACCAGCAGGAGACTCCACCTGAGGCCGGCGGCCCAAACAACGAGGCCGGGCCTTACGCAATCCCCAAGAAGGGTGAAGAGCAGCCTCCACCGCCGCCTCCGGAGCGCCCGAAAAAAGTGGAGGGCATGCCGGATTACTCCATCCACGTTGACGTACCGCTGGTCACAGTTCCGGTCATGGTTACAACGAAAGATGGTCAGTTTATATCAACGCTAAAAAAGGAGAACTTCAAGGTTTTCGAAGATGGCACCCCGCAGACCATTACGGATTTCAAAGTCGAAGATGCACCGATCACAGCAGTCTTGCTGGTCGAATTCGCCTCGACGACCTATCCATTGCTGATCGATGCCCTTCGTGCCTCTTACATTTTCGCCGGCACATTGAAAAAAGATGACTGGGTCGCGGTCGTCGACTACGACATGAAACCCGATATTCTGGTCGACTTCACCCAGGATAAGAACGCGGTCATGCAGGGGCTGAACACCCTCCGCATACCCGGGTTTTCAGAGACCAATCTCTTCGACGCGCTCTACGACACGCTTGACCGGCTGGACCGGGTCGAGGGACACAAGTACATTGTGCTCGTCAGCACCGGCATAGACACGTTCAGCAAACTCAATCTCGACCAGATCACCAAGAAGGTGAAGACTACGCACGATGTCACTATCTTTTCCATCAGCATCGGATGGATGCTTCGCGAATATTGCGAAACTCACAGTTGTACCGGGATCTCACACGGCATGGCCAGCCTGGGAATACAGCAGATCGACTGGTACCAGGCCGACAACGAAATGCAAACCTTCGCCCGGCTGACCGGCGGCCGCTTTTATCAGCCCAGGTTCGAAGGCGACTTCGTAGATACCTTCAAGGACATCGGCGAAGACATTCGTCATCAGTACGCGATCGCCTATCGTCCAACCAACACCAAGCTCGACGGCACCTACCGCAAACTCAAGGTTGAGCTGGTCGATGGCGAGGGCAAACCGTTAAAGATCGTCGACCAGAAACACAAGGATGTGAAATACCAGGTGATCGCGCGCGAGGGCTACACGGCAAGGCACCAGGTGGACTAGTGTTCGTGGAAGAGCGGCCATTTATGGCCGCGTCGATAAGGCTGGCGCGAAGTTGCGACTTAAGCTCGCTCTTTAATCTTTTCAACAAACATGACGCGGCTCTGAAGAGCCGCTCTTCCACGTTTGTCAATGAACCAACCGGTCCAGTACGAAAAATATCCCGGCCCCGAGCAGCACCAGCATCGCCATCTTGCCCCCGGGTTCGCGATTCACTTCCGGCATCAGGTCCGAAGCCGCAACATAAATCGTCACCCCGCCCGATAGCGGAAGTCCGATTCCGACCTCGTGCTTCAACAGCACCATTGTTAGAACTCCGGCGAGGGTTGCTCCGCCAAGCAAGACCGAGGCTCCCCATGCGATTCGATTGCTGCGGCCGCTGGCGAGCATGACCGAGGCTACAGTGAAACCTTCGGGAATTTTGTGGAGAAAAATGGCCAGAAAAATTACCCAGCCCAGCCAGTTCGAGATGATGAAGCCCGACGCAATCGCGATGCCGTCGAAGAAGGTGTGAATCATCAGGCCGAACAGAACCGAAAATCCTTTGTGCGCGGCTACAAACTGATCGTGGTGTGTCTCTTCCCCGAAATGAAAGTGCGGGGTGACCGTGTGCTCGAAAAAGTGAATGATCAGATAGCCGGCAAGCACCAGCAATGCGGCGTTCTTGCCTCCAAGCACCAGACTTTGCGGAATGATTTCGATCATCGCAGTCGCCAGCATGAAGCCCGCACCGAGCGCGACGAAATACTTGAGATACGAACGCTCCCACTGCCTGCGAACGATGATCGTCCCGCCAAAAACATTCGCGCCCGCCGCAGTTAAACCTAGCAAAAGGCTGAGCACGAAGGGATGCATGGGAAGTGGATGATAGCAGAGAAGCAGGTGCGAGCTATCAGTCGTCAGCCCTCACCGTCAGTCAGCCCAAGGACCAAACACCTCAACATATGTCATTCCGAATGCCTTCAGGCATGAGGAATCTGCTTTTGTTTGGAGGAAGCAGATTCCTCACAGCCAAAGCTGTTCGGAATGACATCGTTCAAGGGTTCTGCTGACGGCTGATGGCTGACGGCTGATGGCTGGCTAACGACTGAATTCCCCCTGTGCAAAACCGCACCAACTTTTATCTTCCTAAGCTTGCGCGAATAAAGATATAGTGAAACTGCTCAGCGGTTCCCTCGACAACTGACCTGTCTGATGGCGCGACGAAGTGGCTCTGCCATCCAGGAAGAGTTGTATCCCACGCCCAGCGAATCGGCGCGCGAAGAGTTGGATGATGCTCGCCTGCTCGATCTGGACGCGGAGAAGGAATCGCCCTTTCTGCGAGCGCAAAAGCGTGTCTCCGTCCGCCGGAGTCCGCTTCCCAAAAAGACTGCTACGCGATTGTTGTGGGCCGCCCTGGCTGCTGTCATCTCTATTGTGTGCCTGGTGGGAGCGGCTGGTCTCTATCGCTACGAGGAGCACTCGTGGCGCTTTCGCCTTAACTCTAGCGACAACATTGAAGTAGCTGGTCTAACCAATGTGAGCCACGCTCAAATCATGGAGGTCATGGGCGGCGACATCGGCCGCAACATCTTCTTTATACCGCTCGATCAGCGGCAAAAGCAGCTGGAGCAGATTCCCTGGGTGGCATCGGCAAGCGTTATGCGATTTGCGCCCAACCGGATCAGAATTCAAATCAACGAACGCGTGCCTGTGGCGTTTGCGCGCATCGGCGCAAAGGTCATGCTGATCGACGCCAGCGGCGTATTGATGGATCTCAGCACCAAGAAAAAATTTTCTTTCCCAGTCCTCATGGGAATGTCGGCCGCAGAGCCGATTTCAACCCGCGCCGCGCGCATGCAGACCTATGACCGGCTTATTCACGACCTCGATTCGAGCGGTGGGCACTATTCACAGGACTTGAGCGAAGTGGATCTGTCCGATCCAGAAGACGTCAAAGTCCTCACCAACGATCCCGAAGGCGAGGTACTCGTGCATTTGGGATCCTCTGACTACCTTGAACGCTTCAAAATTTACGTTGCGCACCTTCGCGAATGGAGGCAGCAGTTCGAGAAGGTCGAATCCGTCGACCTGCGATATGACCGGCAAATCATCGTCAACCCCGATCTCCACGACACCGCAGCCCAGTTGAGACTTTCGCCAGCCTCAGCCAGAGCAGCAATTGCTTCTGGCGTGAAACCAAGTGCATTGCTCGCACGAGGGCCGTCAAGATCTGTGCCGGTTCATATCGTGCCGATCAAGGAGCCGACAAAGAAGAGTGCCACAAAAGCTTCAGCTCCGGCTGTTCACAAGGGCATCGCGAAATCTACTCCGGTGGCAGCAAAGCATACCAAGCGTTATCCCGCCCCGCAGAGACATCCTGCCCCAGCGAAGCACGCGGCGACGAAGCCCGCGGGACGTTCCACGGCAATGCTGGTTAAGCCACAATCGGCTTCCGGTTTGAAAAAGCCGAGCCCCGCAATCGCGAAAGGACAGGAAGCCCGTTAGCCATGCCCAAGCCGAACGAACAATTTCTTACCGCGATTGACGTAGGCAGTGCAAAGACCTGCGTGCTGGTCGCGGAAATTACCGACAATGGCTTGCGTTATCGCGGGCACGGCCTTGCCGATTCGCGAGGGTCTCGCAAGGGGATCATCGTCGATCTGGAGAAGGCAGTCGCTTCACTTCAAAAGGCGGTTGAGCGCGCCGAGGACAGCGCCGGAATCCCAATCGAGCACGCAATTTTAGGGGTTGCTGGGGCCCACGTTCGCGGGATCAACACCCACGGCGGTTTGATCTTCAATCGCGCCCGAGAAATCGGCCGTGAGGAAATTCGGCTTGCCGTCGATAAAGCCCGAGCCATTCCCTTGCCCCCCGACCGCGAAGCTCTGCATTTGCTGCCACAGGAGTTCATCCTCGATGAGCAGCGTGGGGTGCACGATCCGCTGGGCATGATCGCAACTCGCCTCGAAGTTCGCGTGCACATGATCACGGCGGCGACTTCGGCGACGCAGAATGTAATCACCGCTGTGAACCGCGCCGGAGTGCATGTTGACGATACGGTTTTCGAGCCGCTGGCTTGCGCCGATTCCGTGCTGCGCTCCGATGAACGCGAACTGGGAATCTGCCTGGCCGATATTGGCGCGGGATCAACTAACCTGATCGTGATTCAGGAAGGCGCGGTCGCACACAGCGCCGTGTTGCCGGTCGGCGGCGATCACTTCACCAGCGACCTCTCGGTGGGTTTATGCACACCGTTGATTGAATCCGAAAAGATCAAAAAGCTCTTCGGCAATGCCATTGTCACGCTGATTCCCGAGGGCAACGAAGTCGAGGTCCCCTCAGTCGGTGACCGGCCGTCGCGCATGGTCTCCCAGCGCGTGGTCGGCGAAATTCTCGAGCCTCGAGCCCGCGAATTATTCGAGATGCTGCGCGAAAATCTGCGGCACGCAGGCATGCTCGAAGTTTGCGCCGCCGGAATCGTGCTCAGTGGCGGCGGCTCGCGACTGCCGGGGCTCATGGACATTGCAGATTCGGTCTTGCGTAAGCCGGTGCGCATGGCGTGGCCTGTCCCGATCGCCAAGATGCCCTCCATGCTTGCCGAGCCCGAATTCGCGACCGTACTCGGCATGGTCGTTTACGGCGCGCGGGCCCGAAGCGCAAGAGGAATTCAGGATGAACGCTGGAGTTCGAGATTGAAAACAATGCTGGTGGGGTAGAGCTGTGAGCAATAAGCGGTGAGCTGCGAGCAATCTTCGCACACTACGATTGCTCGAAACTCGTAGCTCATAGCTCGAAGCTGGGTTGCTAACGACGCACGACCAACAACGCACGACAAAATCGAGGTGGAGTAATGAAAAAAGAGAGCAGCAATGAAATCCGTATCAGCTACAACGATGACACCCGCAACGATGCTCGCATTAAAGTGATCGGCGTTGGTGGTGGCGGTGGCAACGCCGTGAACCGGATGATCGATGCCGGCATGGACGGCATCGAATTCATCACTGCAAACACCGATCTGCAGGCGCTGCGCATGTCGCGCGCGCCAATGAAGATCCAGCTCGGGGTGAAGCTCACCAACGGGCTTGGCGCGGGCGCGAATCCCGAAATCGGCCGCAAGGCTGCTCTCGAAGATTCCGACAAAATAATTGAAGCACTGGAAGGCTCGGACATGGTCTTCGTGACCACGGGCCTTGGTGGAGGCACTGGCACCGGCGCGGCGCCCATCATCGCGTCCCTTGCCAGCGAAATGGGCGCGCTGACGGTTGCGGTCGTTACTAAGCCGTTCGCCTTCGAAGGCAAGCGCCGCATGCAACAAGCCGAGCGCGGCGTCGCCGAACTGATGGATTCCGTCGACACAACGATTGTCATTCCCAACGAAAAACTACTTGCAGTTGCGCAAGATGCCGGCTTCTTCGAATCCTTCCGTGTTGCCGACGACATTCTGCGCCAGGGCGTGCAGGGAATTTCCGACATCATCACCATTCCCGGCATCATCAACCGCGACTTCGCCGACGTGAAGGCGATCATGGCCCGCATGGGCTACGCCGTAATGGGGACAGCCAGCGCCAACGGTTCACGCCGCGCCACTGAAGCTGCGCAAAAGGCAATTGCTTCGCCGCTGCTCGAAGCCGGAGCGATCGATGGCGCCCGCGGGATTCTGATCAACATTACCGGATCAGCCTCCCTCAAGCTGGCCGAAGTACAGGAAGCCTGCAGCATCATTCAAAATGCCGCAGACGATGACGCCAACATCATCTTCGGCGCCGTGCTCGACGAAAAGATGAAAGACGCGGTCAAGATCACGGTCATCGCCACCGGTTTCAAAGACGAAGAGCGTCCGCGGCGAAGAGTCGAGTCTTCCGGATTCACCGTGAACACCGAATCCGACGACTTCGAAATCGAGCCGACTCCGCCGCCAATGGTGATGGAAGCCGCCGAACCGGCTCCCGCATCGGCGCCAGCTCCGTCCGGTGAAGTCATCTCTCTTGAAAATATGCGCACGGCCATGATCGCCAACTTTGAGCAGGCGGACCTGGATGTGCCCGCGTTTCTGAGAAAAAGAGGAGATGCCGTCTAACATGCTGCACCTGCCCCACCCTACACGAGTTTCGTAGGGTGGGATTTTTGTTGCAGCCTTCGAATGTTGCTGGGCCGCACACATGCTTAAGCTAGAATTAAGTTGAGGTCTCTATGGCTCAGATGACCACTGAAGTTTCCAAGCTACTGGAGAAGGCTCTCTCCTTATCCATCGCTGAACAGGAGGCTTTGGCCGAGTCGCTGATTTCGAATCTCGGCGGGAAGGTTGACAACGAGGTACAGGCTGCCTGGGATGAAGAAATAGAAAGACGAATCAGAGAGTTAGACTCGGGAAAGGCAAAGACCGTTCCGTGGTCCGAAGTTCGCGAACGCAATCTGGCCAAGCTACGCCGTGGCCCTTGAGAAACTTGAGTTCCACAGTGAAGCTGCCGCTGAATACGATGCAGCCTTTGAATGGTATTCAGCTCGAAGTTCCGAAGTAGCGAAGAATTTTGACGAGGAAGTTGCGCGCGCCCTGAATCAGATTGTTCAAGCTCCTGATCGCCTTTGAATGCCCCTCTGGTACACATCCTTCAGTACCGTACCCTTCGCCTCAAATCGGCGAGACCATAGAAAACCAGTAGCCAGCGAGCAGTAACGGGAAAATTCCCCGTCCCCTTCCTGAAATCTCAGCTGACCACCGGATTTCGTATGGCTTTTGACCGCCCTAAGCCTGAAGAAGAGCCTGTTTGTATTGCCTGGCAGCGTCTCGTCCAGGCTGCGTTGATCTTTTTTCTGGCAATTACCCTGCTCGTTTTGGCGCACTATTTTCTGACGCCAAATTCGAGGAGCCTGCAACAGCAGATTCGCACTCTGTCCGACGAAGTAGCTCAACTCAAGCAAGAGCAGGCCATGCCCACGGTGGTGCTGAACCGCTACCGCAATTCGATCTGCTACATCTTCGGTATTTATCAGGTCGGATTTCCCAACCAGAAGCCGGCGCAGCGCACACGCATTTCCGGCACTGGATTCGTGGTCGCCGATGGTCTGATTGCGACGAATCGCCACGTGGCTGAGCCCTGGTATGGCGATCCCGATTCAGACGCGTTGATTGACAGAGGAGCGACTGCCCGACTGGAAAAGATGGTCGCTTATTTCCCCGGATCCGAGTCGCCCCTGGCCTTGACGCCGGCGGCGCTATCGCCAGATGGAGACCTGGCTGTAATGCACTTCAGCAATGCTGGGTCGCTGAACCTTCGTCCGCTTCCATTGGCAACAATGAAACCTAATGCGGGCGAGCTGGTTGCGGTCGTGGGATACCCGATGGGAGTGTTGGGAATGATGGCCAAAGCGCCGACCCCAGTTTACGCGCGCCTCGCCTACCGGCATGACGATCAGGGCACGGCAACCGAACTCGCCGCGCTTTCACTCATTCGCCCATCTGCTACCTGCGGACATCTTGGCGATGTTGTAGGCGACAAGCTGATCTACGATGCGCCCACGGCACATGGCGCCAGCGGCGGCCCGGTTTTCAATTCACGCGGAGAAGTCATCGGCATAAACGCGGCTTACATTGACGGTTTTTCAGGCGGCACGCTCGGTGTCTCGTCACAGGCGTTAAAGCCGTTGATCGCTCAAGCGCAAAGAAAAAATTTCTAAGCCGCGCTTTCGCAACAACGATCGTCACATAAACAACTATTTCAAACCTGTCATCCTGAGCGAAGTGGCTGTTTCGCGAAGCGAAGGAGCCACGAAGTCGAAGGACCTCTGCACTTTGACGATCTACTCAACCGCGACGGGCCTTCTCACGATCTTACTTGCACGCAACATCTTCTGAGCGTTTCGTGAAACTACATAGATCCTTCGACTGTGTACGCGAACTCGTAGGCGAGTTCGCATACTTCGCTCAGGATGACAGGCCAGCTTTGGTGTTCGCTACGAGTAAGCAACGGCTATACCGTCCCGCGCCGGAATCCTTTGAACCATCCCGGTTCCCGCACATACTCTTCATGAAATCTGCGCAGCCGTGCAGACATCACCGCCGCGCGTCCCAGATATCCGACAATTCGCCGCGGGTCCTCCCGATCCACCACCGGCAACCGTCCAATGTTATAGCGCAGCATTTTCTCGGCAGCTTCGTGAATGCTTTCGTCGGGATAGGTAACCACCAGATTTCGTGTTCCGGCTTCAAGCACGGTCATGGCGCCGGATTGATCTGACTCGAGCGCGCGCATCACGTCGGCACGCGTTATCAACCCGACCAGTTTGCCATCGGCGTCAGTGATCAGCAAGCCTTGGTGGCGGCCGATCTCCTGGTCGCGGCGGGCAATCCTGTCGGCCAGATCTCTCAATTTCATGTCGCCGGGAATTGCAGAAAATTCGCGGTCCATGGTTTCCGACACGATGGTGGAGTGCAGAACGTCGGCCTCATACTCGGTTGGAATTCGCAATCCACGGCGAGTAAGTTTTTCCGTCATGATTGAGGCGCGCGGCATCAGCAACATGGCAATTCCATCCGCAATCACGCTCACCAGCATCAGCGGCAGCACGGAATTGTAGTCACGCGTGATTTCAAAGGCGAAGATGATGAACGAAAATGTCGCGCGCGAGGCAGCGCCGAAAACTGCGCCCATGGCAACTAAGGCGAAGGCCCCGGCGGAAAGATGTGCCGATGGAAAAACCCAGTTCAGCGCCATGGCGAATACGCCGCCCATCGCTGCTCCCGACATGAACATGGGCGCGAGCAAGCCGCCAGACGTGCCCGAACCGAGCGAAACGACCAGCGCAATTGCCTTTGCAATCATGATCACGGCCAGGAGCTTTAGCCCGAGGTTCGCGTTCAGAATGTCCCCAATCGTGTCGTAGCCGACACCGAGAACGCGCGGAACAAAATATCCGATGATTCCGAGCCCCAAAGCCCCGATTGCCGGCCACCAGACTTCATCCACCGGAAGTTTTTCGAACAGGTCTTCGGTCCAATAGAGAAGGCGGGTGAAGCCGACCGCAGCCAAGCCGCAAACTACACCGAGCAGCAGGTAAAACGGCAAGCCGCGGGGAATGGCGAAATCCATCGCCGTCGAAAAGTGAAACATCGGTCCGGCGCCAAGCAACTGCATGTGGACAGCCGTAGCCAGCGTGCTCGCGATCACGAGTGGGATGAACGATCGCGCCTTGAATTCGAACAAGAGGAGTTCAATGGCGAGGATGACTCCAGCGATCGGAGTATTGAATGTCGCTGACATACCCGCAGCCGCGCCGCATGCCAGCAAGACCTTGCGCTCAGACGCCGTGGTATGGACAAACTGTCCGATCAGCGAACCGAACGCGCCGCCGGTTTGAATGATCGGTCCTTCCGCGCCGAACGGGCCGCCAGTCCCGATCGCAATCGCCGCCGAAATCGGCTTCAGAATCGCAACTCTCGGCTGGATGCGGCTGCGGTTCACCAGCACCGCTTCCATTGCTTCCGGAATTCCGTGGCCCTTGATTTTCGGACTACCGTACTTGGCCATCACCCCCACGACCAAGCCGCCGATGACGGGAATCAAAATGACCCAAAGCCCGAGATGCCCGAGACTGAATCTGGGACTCGCGAATGAAAAACTGAAATGGCCGTAGAACGCGATATTTGTAAACAGCCCGATCAACTTGTACAGCAAATAAGCAATGAATCCAGCCACCAGGCCTACGGCGCCGGCCAAAAATGAAATCAACACCAGCCGGAACTGGGCAGGCTCGACCAGCGGCTGCACAGCAGCAGTGTTAAGCCCGGTGACCGCGAGGCGGGTTTTTTCCTTCTCGGGAACGTTGTCAGTAATCGCTGGAGCCGGCAGATTATTCTCAGGCATTGTGTGTATTAGTTCTCGCTGTTGCGCGCGGATTTGCTGTTGTTCTTATTTTGGAGTACGCGGCGGAGTGTTTCGATGAGTGCGGGGCCCTTGGAAGAAAGTTCGGCGCGGTGGTGCAGCACCAGCTCGCGCAACACCTTCTCCCCCGCAGCGGTCAACGTTACCAGGACTTCGCGCCGGTCCTCGGTCGCCCGTTGCCGCCGCACCAATCCGCTGGCCTCAAGGCGGTCCACCAGTTCCACGGCGCTGTGGTGCTGTACTTGCAGTTGTTCAGCCAATTCTCCGATACGGGGACGCACATCCGGCGACAGTCCCTTGAGCGCCAAAAGCAGCTGATATTGCCGCGGCTCAAGCTTCGCCAGCCGGACCGCCGTGTCGCTAAATCGCAGATATCGCCGAATCTGATGCCGAAATTCAGCCAGATGTTGATAGTCTTCGACGGTCAAATTCTTTCGCATGGGTCGGATGCTTACCGGCAATGCATATTATATCGTACAGCGATATTATACTGGAACTTCCAGAACCGTCTGGAAGCACTGGCCATTTGCCATTTAGAATCTTGCTTCCGTAATTGACAATCTGAAGAACACAGGAGCGCGGCTTTGATACCACGCTATACCCGCCCCGAAATGGCGCAAATCTGGAGCGAAAAAAATCGCTTCCGGAACTGGCTGAAGGTAGAAATCGCGGCTACGGAAACTTTGGCCGAAGCTGGAATCGTACCCAGACCGGCGGCTAAGGCCATTCGTGAACGGGCGAATTTCCGCGTCGAGCGTATCCGCGAGATCGAAGCCGAAGTGCGCCATGATGTGATTGCCTTCACTACCGCGGTCGCTGAGTTTGTCGGTCCCGAGTCACGCTGGTTTCACTACGGGCTGACGTCAAACGATGTCGTAGATACGGCGCAAGCCCTGCTCATTCGCGAAGCATCCCAGATTATCGCCGCGGACTTGCGAGAACTTGCCGCCATCCTTGAGCGCCGGGCTTGGGAATTCAAGGACACGCCAATGATCGGCCGCACCCATGGCATTCATGCCGAGCCGATCACCTTTGGCTTCAAGCTGGCCAACTGGTATTCCGAAGTGCAGCGGGACATTGAGCGGTTTGATCGCGCCGCCGAAGACCTTCGCGTCGGGAAATTCTCAGGCGCCGTCGGAACTTTTGCCCATCTCAGCCCCGCGCTCGAAGAAAAAATGTGCGCACGCCTTGGGCTGAAGGCAGCGGCTATCTCCTCGCAGGTAATCCAGCGCGACCGCCACGCGAACTATCTGGCAACGTTGGCGGTGATTGCGTGCACTCTGGACAAGATCGCCACCGAGATTCGCCACCTGCAGCGTACCGAAGTGCGCGAGGCGGAAGAATACTTCAGCGAAAAACAAAAGGGTTCTTCCGCCATGCCGCATAAGCGCAATCCAGTCACCTGCGAGCAGATTAGCGGGCTGGCTCGGGTCGTTCGCTCCAACGCGCAAGCCGGATTTGAAAACGTTGCTTTGTGGCATGAGCGAGATATTTCCCACTCTTCCGTCGAACGCGTCATCTTCCCCGACTCGACCACGCTCGCAGATTACATGTTGAGCAAGACCACGAACCTTCTCGACACGATGTTCGTCTACCCGCAAAGAATGAAAGCGAACCTTGAGAGCACCGGCGGCCTCGTTTTTAGCGGGCAGCTATTGCTCGACCTGGTTGAACACGGTGTTTTACGCGAAGATGCCTACCGTCTGGTGCAAAGTCACGCCATGCGCGCGTGGAAAGAGGGATTGAACTTCCGCCAGCTGATCCTTGCTGACCCAACCATCGCAGGAAAAGTTCCTGCGCGAGTCGTAAATGACGCCTTCGATCTCAAGCGTCAACTTCGCAACATTGACGCAATTTTCGCCCGCGTATTCCGTCGCGGGGCGACCGCAAAGGCCAGCAGGCAAAAGGTCTCTGGTAAGCCCGCCGCTCGGCGGCTGAAAACCCGACCCCCGCGTTCTTTGCGGAGCAACTAGCGGTTCCTCTGCCAATGGTGGAAAATACCGCCTCATGACAGGATTTCGTCCGAAGCACCTGGTGTTTTTGCTATTCCTGCTGAATGGATGGGCATTGCAGCAGTCGGCTCCCTCCGGTCCAACTAAGGCCACCGCCAACGCGCCGCCGGAGCGAGTCTCGCCAAATACCGCCGCGCACACGACCACTCAGAAAGTTGCGGCAAGTTATCAGGATGAGGCCTGGCGCGTGCTTTGGCTCGGCCTGAGAAATCCGAAGGCGAACGAGCGCATAGAAGCGGTAAAAGCTCTTTCGCTGGTGTCCGGGAACCGGCGTGCAACCACCTTCGCTTTACATGCGCTCAACGACAAGGATTTCCACGTGCGCGCGGCGGCTGCCGCCACCCTGGGCCAACTCCGCGCCACAAGCGCCATACCGGATCTACGGGCGGCGCTTTCCGACAAAGAGCCGTCGGTCATGCTGGCCGCCGCCTATGCTCTTTTCGTTCTCAAAGACTCCTCTGCCTACGAAATCTACTACTCGATTCTGATGGGCGATAAGAAGACCAGCGCTGGATTGATTCAGGGACAGATCACGCGACTGAAGGACCCCAAAGAAGTGGTGGAAATGGGATTCCAGGAAGGATTGGGCTTCGTTCCTTACGGCAGCATGGGATACGAAGCCTATCGAACGCTGCTTAAGCACGACAGTTCTCCGATACGCGCCGCAGCCGCGCGATTTCTGGCGCTCGACCCAGACTCGATTTCCGGTGACGCTTTAGTCCAAACCGCGCTGACCGACAAAAATACTATTGTCCGGGAGGCCGCTCTGGATGCCTTGGCGCAACGAGGAGACCCGCACTGCATCGAGCTGCTCGCTCAGAACCTGCACGAAAAGCTTTACGCGGTGCGTTATCGGACGGCTGCAACCATCATTCATCTCGGCAGCATGCACCCAAAGCGACATTAAAAAATCGGAGCTGTTGGTTCTTTAATACTTATCCAGCGATGCTGCGCCGCCACCGGCGAGGACCAGGCAAATCGTTGCGGCCAGCAAGGTCAGGGGAAATTCATAACCCCCGTTGGAACTATAGAAGCCGTGCTTCAGGTGCACCCCAAAAATTGCAACCAGCATGTCGATCGCATTCAGGGCCGCGGGAATCCGCGTTGCCAGCCCGGTTATCAGCAGAATTCCGCCGACAAACTCAACCAGCGTCACAACTACGGCTGCAATCATGGGAAGAGGAATTCCAGAGTGAGCAAAAAACCCGGCTACTCCATGGAACCCGAGCTTGAACAGCTTCTGATATCCGTGTACGAAGAAAACCACGCCAACCACAATTCGAAGGACGGCAAGACCGCAAGCCTGACACTTCATGTGTGCTCCTTGATCAAGGAAATTGAGAGGCCAAAACGGTTGAAAAAAGATACCACTGAATTTCGAGAAGCCTACTTATTTGTCTCGAGAGCCTGCAATTCAACCGCGGGAATCTCTGACCTAACCGGAAGACGCTTGACCACGAGCTCTCCCATTTCGCTGGTGCTGACATAGGGCTGGTCTTTCCCCGCCAGGTCGCGGGTGCGCTTCCCTTCGCCGAGCACTTCCAGTACTGCATTCTCAATCGCCGCGGCTTCCGCTTCGAGCTGGAAGGAATGGCGCAGAAGCATCGCCACGGAAAGGATTGCGCCCAGCGGGTTAGCAATACCTTTTCCGGCGATGTCCGGCGCAGAGCCATGGATTGGCTCGTACAGGCCGACTTTGCCGCCAATGCTGGCCGAGGGCAACAGACCCAGCGAGCCTACGACTGCTCCCGCCTGATCCGAAAGAATGTCTCCAAACATGTTTTCCGTGAGAATCACATCGAACTGTGTTGGACGCGAAACCAGCGCCATGGCGGCGGAATCGACGTACATGTGAGAAAGCTGCACGTCGCGAAATTCAACCGCGACGCGATTGACCACCTCGCGCCACAGCCGGGAGCAGTCAAGCACGTTGGCTTTATCCACGGAAGTCAGTTGCTTCCTGCGATTGCGGGCAAGCTGAAAACCGACGCGGGCGATGCGTTCAATTTCAGCTTCGGTGTACGCCATTTCATCCACAGCGCGACGGCGGCCGGAGTCTCCTTTGATGGACCGGTCGCCGAAGTACACGCCACCCAGCAATTCGCGCAGGATCATGACATCCGTGCCACGCACCACATCTGCCCGCAGTGGAGAAAGACTCTCGAGGCCCGGCATGCAGATCGCCGGCCGCAGGTTGGCGAAAACACCCAGCTCTTTTCGCAAGCGCAGCAGTCCGGCCTCTGGGCGTAGCTTCGCCGGATAGGAATCAAACGTCGGCCCGCCAACTGCGCCGAGCAGCACAGCTCCGGAACTCAGGCAGGCCTGGATCGTCTCCGCCGGCAGAGGATCGTTGCTCGCCACGAGCGCCGCTCCCCCGACATTCTTCTGGGTGATTTTGAGCTTGTGCCGAAATCCATCGGCGACCGCCTGTAACACCCGAACTGCCTGCTCAGTTACTTCCGGCCCAATTCCATCCCCGGGAAGAGTTGTGATGTTAATGTGCATCGCTGTTTTCGCTCAAGAATCCTTTGGCAACGATTGTATATTTTTAGGAGCGTCGGCAGTGGCCTGTCGAACAGACCACTTACCTGTGAAGATTTCGTCAATGAGTGAAATCGGACGATTCCTTCATTTTGCCGCGATGCGGGCAAGTTCCCGCCACGTGATCAGCTTGATGTTCTCTTGAGCCAGAATCTGGCGAAACTGATTGCTGTTAAAAAAATCGAAATCGCGCTGCCTCCAGGCCGCGCCCCACGTCGCCCGCTCCCTCGTGGCTGCACGCAGTTCCTCGTCGTCAAAACCTGGATGAATAACGAATTCGGTCACGCCGGGTTTCAAGTCTTTCAGCGCCGAAATATAAAAGTCGTCCCATTTTTCCGGAGGCACCTCGGGCCCGATCGTGATCGTGTGGTCAAGAACTATGTCGTCAGGGCCGAGGCTCTGCCGCAGGTAAGGATGATCCGCGAACCAGTCTTTGTTTACGAAAATCGGCAACTTGTAGTCATGGGCCACTCGTAGCATCACGTCGAATAGTTCCTTGCCATTGATAATCAGCCGGTACTGATGCGAATCGAGGTGCGTAGGGCGAACACCCATTCTTAGCGCACGTTCGACCTGCGCGCGCAATTCGATTTCGACCTCCTTCGCTTTGATTTGCTGGTTATGTTCCCAGTCATGATGGAAATATCCGTTTTCGTCCAGGAGACTGGACACTTTATCGGCCGGGGCAACCGAACCCCAACGGTAATAGACTCGCTCACTCGTCACCGTGAGATGCAGCCCGAAGTCTACGTTGGGATGCGATTTCGCGTAGTCGGCGATCTCGGGAAACCACGGGCAAGGCACCATCAGGCTTGCGGAGTTGACCGCGCCAGCCTCCAGAGATTTGATGGCCGCGGCATTCACCGCATGTGTTTCACCAAGGTCGTCGGCATGAACGATGATCAACTTTGTGCCGGGAGGATATCCCAGACGGTCGGCTAGGGTTTGTGCAGAAATTGTGGCCGGAGAGAAAGCTAGAAAACACGCACCGATCATCAGTGCGAACTTGAGCGTGGCCCGCTTCTCAAGCCGATTGCGATATGACATAGGAGAGTACTTTACTGCGAGATCCGGGCGCTTTCCAGACCAGGGCTGATAACCGCCGATCGCACTCTTCGCAAATGGTGCTGGCTAGGCGTTCTTGTGGGCGAAGTAGTAGGTCTTCTGCTTGCCCCAGCCCAGCACCCTCGCCTGATACAGCAATCTGCGTTCTTGCGCCTCTTTCTGATACAGCTTTTGCCACTCAGCAGTGGGAATTTCCTTCGTTCGGTCGTCCCCGCCAAGTCGAGCAAGGCGATCATGAAGCACTCGGGCAGGATGTTGGAATAGGCGCTCGTATTCTGCACGTTCGGCGCGAGTGTCGAAACGAATTTCGGGCTGATGCAGTGCCCAATCCATAAATAAACGCTATATGAGGAATTCCTGTCCAGATTCTATGCCGATGCGGCGACTGCGTGATACAGGCGAAACCAATGGTGTACCCGAATCAAATTTGCTACTAACATCGCCCGTGGCGAAACACCCGACCTCGAGCATCTCTACTTCAAGATTGATGTAGCGGTCAGCACTCCGGATTGGTCACATTGGGAAATCGCAGTCTCAAACCCCCAGCATAGCTATTGGCTCAATCACCGTCCTTCCGTACCGGGATTCATCGACAATCAGTGATCGATCGGCTGGTTCGGTTCGCCAATAAGAAGGCGCACATCTTGGTCAAGCACACATGAACGCTTAGGGTTCAGCGGCGAAACCCGCACGGCGACGTCTCGGTTTCCCGCTTTTCTGCGGCACTTCTCTGCAACTTCTTCGGTGGGAAACTCGCCCACGAAAGGAAGAATGTACAGGCCGCTTTGCTCTCCGTCCGCGAAATAGTCGTACCCGAGCCATACTTGATATCCCGTGATCTTCCCTGACCGTCCTTTTCTCATTGTGACGATCTCGCCCTCGTCGAATTTACCGGCAAGTTCTTGCCACGATCGGGCCCGGAACTGTTGCCATCTTCTTCCATAGCCTCGTTGAGTCCACAAAATGAATAAAGCTATCCAGCCCAGCACCGCCGCGTAACACACGGAACTAAACAAGCCATGGTGATCTCGTAAAGGAGTCGCCCGAATGAGGATGAGAGCCACCGCGGCCGGCAAAAACGCGAGCCCCAACACAAAAACGACAAGAGTCTTATCCATGAGCCTGACTCAATTCCATTATCAGCATTAACGGAGAAGAAGCAGAATACAATGTCGCGAAAGGGGAGATGGCATGCCGACGATTGAAGGGAAAGACGCTGGGATATGGATTGAACAGGAAGGATCTACCATCGGGAATGATGGTAGGTATGGAAAAGAGAAAGCAAAAGAGTAAGTAAACCCGCGTTGATGCCTGTTCAACGAGAAGCACGAACTTTGATTTTTAGAAACGGACCGCGAATTATTCGAACCGGAGGGCGACCATCGGTTCAATCCCGGCGGCGCGCTGCGCGGGCAGAACGGCGGCGATGAATGCAGCAATTCCAAGAATAGCCGCGATCTCGGCCAGGACGACGGGATCCCAGGGCTTGACGCCAGCGGTTCCGGATTTTTGTAGGACCGCCGGACTCACCCTGTCCGATCCCGAACGCCTATGTCCAGTAGCGGACGGCGTCGTCGAAACGGGCTATTGTGAGCACAGAACTTTTTCTTTGGATCAAAAGGAACGCCGCATGCTGGATGTTCTTTAATATGAGGTGACCAATGAGAAGAACTGAACGGGTACGGCAGGTGGTTTCGGGTCCGCTTGCGTCCACCGATCTCCAACAACGGAGTGAGGGAGGCTGGAAGATGGTCGCCATTGAGTGGGAGCGGGAGGTTGAAAGCGCAGACGATCAGCTCTTGACGGAGATACCGTTCGGGCTTCGTGTCGGCCCTGATTGCCAGGGATTGGAGCAGAATCCCGCCGAACGGGAAATCTTATTGCAGTTGATGGAGCTTATCGTCCAGGAAGGTTCGTACGCGCACATTGCTGACGAAATCAACCGTCGGGGATTCCGCACGCGAGGAGGTGAGAAGTGGACCCCGGTGTCCGTTTTCGAAATGTTGCCTCGCCTCATTGAGGTCGGCCCGCAGTTGTTCCAGAGCGAGGAATGGCAGAAACGCCGGCAATACGTTGCGCAAGAATCTTGAGCCGTTAAGGCAGCGTCGTTGAACCGGAAGGACCCGTCGTCGGGAATGATGGTGGGCATGGAAAAGAGGAAGCGCAAAAGTAAGTGACGACGTAAGGAATTTCGACTATTCCGCAATGGTTGTGCTCAGTGAATTGAAGCACACCAGTGCGCCGCGACACGAATTGGGTACTTGCGCCTGGGCACGACGTGAAATGACCACGATAAAAAACGCGGCGCTCGCTCTAATGCGCTGGCTTCTATCAAAGTTCAACCTCCTGCTGTTAACCCAAGTCGACCTTGATTCTACGATTAGCGCCCGCACAGAACAGCTCCGGCAGGCTTTCACTAGCCTCGAAAAATCCTATGACATCACTCTCGAATCTTTGGGTAATGTTCTTGATTTAAAAGAAGGAGCAACTAAAGGGCACTCGAAGCGAGTGACTGCATTCGCGATTGCCATTGCGCGCGCGATGGGGCTCTCGATGGACCAAATAAGAGTAATCGCACGTGGGGCTTTTTTGCATGACATTGGGAAGATGGCGATTCCCGATGCTATTTTGCGAAAGCCAGGAAGACTCGATCCGGATGAAATCGCGATCATGCGAGAGCATCCGTTTCGGGGTTTTCAGATGGTGCAGAGGATACCATTTCTGGCCGAGGCGGCTGAAATTATCTATTGCCATCATGAAAGATACGACGGAACAGGTTATCCACGAGGCTTGAGGGGCAAGCAAATTCCATTGGGGGCAAGAATTCTGGCGGTAGCCAACACCCTCGATTCCCTTACGTCCAAGCTGCCGTATCGAACAGCACTAACGGTTTCAGCTGCGAGGGAGGAGATTAAGCGCGGGTTGGGACGACAGTTTGATCCGCACGTGGTCGAAACGTTCTTCAAAATGCCTGAACACATCTGGGGCGACCTGCGAAAAGGCATTGAGGAGCAATTGTAATGCGATTGCCTTATCAGTTTAACTCTCGAATCGCTTCTGCCATGAGCCTACCTCACTCAATCCGCAATGCCCGCACCGGGTCAATGGAGGCCGCGCGTCGCGCCGGAATGATGCCAGAAACGGCTGCCGCAAGCACCAGCACTCCAATAGCGAGGGCCATCACCGGTGCATTTACGTTGGCTCCCGATCTGATGAGCAGATCGACGTCCTCTCGGGCAGCGCTTATGACTGCCGAATGTAGGAGCGCGTCCCCTGTCATGCCCGTCGCGTTCACATCCCTCAAATTCGCGAACATGAATTCAGCCGTACGGCGGTAACGTTCAATCAGGGAGTGAGTTCCCCAGTCATAGTACGAATTTGGCGTGCCTCGGCGTCACTGTCCAGATTACCGATTCGAGGGTTTTTGAGCGATATGGCGATGTTACGTCAACTGACTATCCTCATTTGGCGCAGCGCTCATGGATTGATCGAATACTCGGCGCTAAATCTGTCTAGCCATGAAGGAAAGCGGAACTTAAGGAGCCCTGCTTGGCGGGCAGCCATCCAGTTCTGCTTGACCGCCAAAACGATTCCGCCGGCAACAAGACGTGCCCCTTTGCGGGAATATTTGGGCCGAAAGCAAGCTCCCATTCCGTCGTAATCGCAGTCCCTTTGGCCGTCAACGAAAAGTACCTTATTGTCTTTGACGATTTGGCTCAGGATGTCGAGGCAAAGGTACCCGACTGGAACTGCCATCGGTGCGGCCCAATGTTTCCCCACTTTGTATTTGGCCGACGTAAGACGAGTGTCATCAAGATGTCGTATCAAAAGTGGAATAGCTGCTTCGTGCAAATTGACGATTTTCCTCACTGCTGGCGCGGGTTTGCCGTTCAGAATTGTCCCGTCGCCAGCACCATCCGCGATGTAAACGATTCCGAAATCTGGAGTAGAAACCAGTTCATCGAGGATGGCTTCTGGTGTTCCCTCGTTACCTGACTGTGGTTCAGCTAGTGCGCTATCGGGTCGTAATGCGAGACAAAGAAGGGCGGCGACAGCCAGTGCGGTGGGGGACGCCAACCTTGTTTTCATACGCTAAATTTCAGCATCAACGCACGGCGACCGCAAGATTACCGAGGTCTTTCATCGTTGACGTAAACAGGCGTTATCAGTCACAACTCAACTCCCGGTGGTCTGCCAAGAACAGCACCTCATTCAATCCGCAACGCCCGCACAGGGTCAATCGAGGCCGCGCGTCGCGCCGGAATGATGCCAGAAACGGCTGCCGCAAGCACCAGCACTCCAATAGCGAGGGCCATCACCGGCACGTTCACCGTGGTGATGTCATAAAGCTGCGACTTGACGTACCGCACGCAGAAGATTGCCACCGGAACCCCGATCACGAGGCCGGTAACGGCCTGCAGCATGGCTCCGCGCATGACGGTTCCGATTACGTGGGCGCGTGCCGCTCCTAAAGCCATGCGGACCCCGATCTCCGGCGTGCGGCGGACTACGGTATAGGCCGTGACCCCATAAAGGCCTATCGCGGCGAGCAGAAGCGCAAGCAGCCCAAACAGCGAGGTGAGGCGCGCAATCAACCGCTCGTCAATGAAGCGATCGTTAATCTGCTGCTGGAATGTCTGGAATTTTACGATCGTAAGATTTGGATTGATGCTCGCCAGGGTGTCGCCGACGATCTTTTCAAAGCCGGGCATAGGGCGGCTGGTCTGGAGAACGACCGCTCCGGCGTACATGGATAGATCTTTTTCCAAGTGGTCGTCAGGGTCGGCGGCGCTGCCAGCACGCTGTGTGAGCGGCAGAAAATACATGGCATGGTTTTTCCAGTAAATGCTCGTGTAGGTGGTGTCTTCCACTACGCCAACGATCTCATGTGCTCCATCCCTGCCGGCCTGGCCGGGCCCGGAAAAACCAAAGCGATGCCCCATAGGGTTGCGATTACCAAAGAATTGCTTCACGAATTCCTGGTTGACGACGGCAACCGGCGGCGCATTCAGCAGATCTTGTGCCGTGAAGCCACGCCCCATCACGACATGGGTGCCAACGGAATCAAAGTATTCCGGGGTACCTTTCACCCAAGAGGCGCTCTTGTTCAGGTCCGGATCCCCCTGAACTTTGACGCCAGAGCTCCAATTGTTCGCCTCCATTGGCGTATAGGTGGCGAGGCCGACTTTCAGAACTCCGGGAACGTCATGGAACCGGTCCACGATGGTTTGATAAAGCGGCTCGACCTCTGTGTTCTTGTAGCCGGCCGCTTGAGGATTGATATGAGCGATGTAGCGGTTCCTTGTATCCAGCTTCATGTCTACGTTCTCGGCTTTGTTCAGGCTCTGCACGAAGAGGCCAGCAGCAACCAGCAGCACGAGCGAGAGCGCGGCCTGCAGGACAACCAGTCCGCGTTGCAGCAGGGATGCTCCCTGGGCGGTCGTGCGCGCATTCGATCGCAGCGATTCAACCGGCTGCGTGCGCGCTGCCATCAGCGCTGGCGCAAGGCCAAATAGGACGCCCGTAATCAGTGAAAGTGTAAAAGCAAATGCGATGACGAGTAGTGAAGGCGATGCCGTAACCGGCATGTGCTCCTGATTAGGAAAGGCGAGCGCCAGTAGCGCGTGCGCTCCGAGATAAGAGACGGCCAGGCCGAGCAGGCCACCCATACCTGAGAGAAGAATACTTTCCGTAAGAAGCTGGCGCACAATGCGGGTGCGCTGTGCGCCCAGCGCAGTGCGGATGCAAAGCTCCGCGCGACGGCTGATCCCACGCACCAGCAGCAGATTCGCGATGTTGGCGCAGGCTACAAGAAGGACCAGCGCTGCGATCCATTGCAACAGCTTCAGGTGGTCCTTGTAATCGGACTGCATGTTCTGAATACCGCCGCCGCCGGGAGTAAGCACTACGTGCGTGCGAGGAAGGGCCTTTTTGGCACGCTCGTCGGTAAATGTCTTGAGCGGCGCATATATCTGCTTGAGCACCGTGCTCGCCTTGGCCTGGAGTACCGATACAGAAGTTCCCGGCTTAACCCGGCCGATGATGTAGGCCCACTGGGTGTCAGGATCAGTAAAGTAAGGCGCGCCGATCACTTCATCCATCGAATTCATGGGAAGGAAATACTCAGGCGGATTGGTGTCGATGCGGTCTCCGTAAAATCCCTTTGGCGCAACGCCGATGATTGTGGCCGGCTTGGTATTGATGTAAACCGTGGCCCCCACTACGTTCCGATCACCTGCATAATCCTGCTGCCAGGTGTCGTATCTCATCACCGCGGTTATCGGCGCGCCCTTCTGGTCATCGGCGTCCGCAAAGAGACGGCCCACCGCTGGCGAAAGCCCAAAAACGCGGAAGTAGTTGCCGGAAACGAAAGTTCCCACAACCGATTTCGCAACCGTTCGGGATCCGGCACGGCGGACGGTGATGGGCCGCCAGGCGTAGCCGGATTCCATCGCCGCCAGCTCCTCGAACTCGGGCAGGCTCTTCTTGAACGTGTAGTAGGTATCTGTGGCAAAGAGCGAGTAGTCCCCGTTGTCGCTCCAGCCATTGTTGACGCAGCAGTCGTCAGTGTCGCCGATTCGGATGAGGGCTTTGGGATCTGTTACCGGCAGGTTGTGAAGCAGAATTGCATTGATCAGCGTAAAGATCGCTGCGTTGGCGCCGATCCCGAGCGCGAGCGTAAGCAGCACGGTTACAGTGAACCCCGGCGTCTTGCGCAATTGCCGGAATGCAAAAGCCAGATCCTGCCGCAGAACTGTCATTCAAAATCTCCGTACACATGGGCTTCCACAGCTACTCATAAGACTTCGGTCGCGTCTGCGATTCCATCCTCGCCGTGCGCAACATATCAACTACGATCGCGCTGCAGCCACGTGATCTTGGACGACGTTGGCGTTCAGAGGTAAGCAATGCTAATTCCTATTGGCTGCAGCATCACGGGCAAGCCGGAGCTGGTCTTGATCGAGCGATTTTACTCATCGATTGTGCCTGGGGTCTTAGCGCGCGAGCCAGTGGACGCGTGCTTGATGTGGCTCGGATCCTAAAGAACCCGATCGCCTGGAGTCGATTGCACGTTGGTAATTTGAAATGCGCTTCGACACGATGCTTAAATCAGTTTCACCGCCACTTCGATAGGTACTTTGGCCCTTTTAAGGACGGAAGTACGCCTCTCAAAACATTGCGTCTGACTGAAGAGGAGTAAGGCAATGAGCTTTCTAAAGCTGGTCTTTCGAAGAGGCTGCTCCCACCGTTTTACATGGCCACGACTCGGCGATAACGGCCAACATTATCAGGTTTGCCTTAGTTGCGGTGCTGCCTATGAGTACGACTGGAACTGCATGCGTTCCACGGGCCGGCTGGTCGCTTTGAGCGCGAAATCCTCCGATGTATCTGCCCGGCCTTTGAGGTAGTGAACTGGCGAAACACCGCAGCAAGCTATCTTGTGGCCTCAAAAGCAATTCCCCGGCCGCTCTGGCAATAGAAAGCACTCGCGTCAGTGCACGATTTCAACCGACTCACCCTGAGTCGACGCTGAGTGGCGGGATGCGGAGAAAAGCTTAATATGTCCGTTATCGATGGTGTTGGTCTTCGGGTCGAGAGGACCGCTGACCCTGACCTTTTTGCCGGCGTAAACGTCGATCCCGGCCTGATTCTTTAGCCGATACACGTCATCCCCAGCGCGCAGAACCCATTCGCCGCCCCGGCGTATGCAAGCCCGCGCGCAAGAGGGAGCGTCCGTCCCCATGGTCTGCTTCTCGATCATCTCCTGATGCGAGCGGCTGAGTGAATGCACGTTCATCGCGCATTGCGAGTCCGAGATTTCCCCGATCGTCTCATCCTTGCCGGCCGCGAACGCAGCCAGTGAAATCGTAAGCACGACAAAAACAACTTTCAATGACTTCATCACTTACTCCTTAGAGATGTGGTCCTTTGCCCAGTCACAACGAGGGTGAACTTCATCGCATCGTGCATGTCGCTGCAGATCACGGTACACACCGCGGTGTAACGCCCGGGCTGCTCTGGTGCGGTGACCGCAAGTTCCTGCACTCCCGGATGAAGATAGAACCTCCAACCAGATACCGCCTGAAGGTCCTTATTCAGCAGTACCAGGCCATGAACACTGCCATCACGAGCCATTTCTTTCGCGCGTGAAGCAGTGATGCGCAACACGAGCGATTCTCCCGGCGCGGCTTCAATCGTGGGCGCGGTTTTTCCTTTCAGCCGATACCGGCTGTCGTGATCGGCAGTGAGTTCGATGACGCGTGGAGAGACGGCTGGGTTCAGTTGCGCATGGCAAACCCAAAGCGCAAGGAGACTGCATGCGGCGAGACTGAATGCAAAATGTTTTTTCATTGATGTGTGATGTAGTAGAGCACGTATTCCATGTCTTCCTGTGTCAGCATGGCGCGTACACGCATATGTCGAACCGCCATGGACATCTCGCGCGGGGAAAAAAGATGCGGCGACTGATGGCAGCGTCCGCAATTTGCCAAAAATCGATTCTGGCCTTCGATCATCCATTTCTCGTTCACTGCCCCTGTCGGAGTGGCTTCAGACGTTGCCGATGCAGATTGCGCTGGCTTGGCACCTTCGCGGGCGAACGCACCGGCAGCGGCAACGGCAAGCAGTGACGCAAAAAATATTGCGCGCAGGCCGTTCATCGCTCAGCTCCCAGCGGGAAAACAAATCTGTATGTCATGCCCACGGTCCAAATATTGCTATTGCCCAGCGATGTGAAAGTTCGACCATAACTCGCAAGCGCCTTCCATCCGTCATTAAGGTAGTAGTTGATGCCGCCTTCGGTGCGCTTTGTGTCTGTGCCCGGAAGATCCTCGTTCAGAGCCGTAAGTGTGCTTGCATTAAAGATTTGCGTGCGCGCCACAACCTGTACCCGACGCAACATCTCTGGTCCAGCGTTGCGAAAACGGTAGGCACCCTCAACCCACAACCCATTTCCTTCGCCGCGCGAATATGCACCTTCGGCCCGAAGGTCAAAGGGCACGCGCTGCGGCTGCCAAACAAGGTAAGCGCCGTAGCGATTGAGCCGAGCATCCTGCAATTCGTGTTGGAAACTGCCACCGATTTCGAAGCGCTCTCGCGGCAGAAAAACTCCCGCTCTCATGCCGGTGTGGCGCTCCGACTCGAGATGATTGATGTTAGAGAGTGCGGAGAAATAGGCCGAGTAGTTGACCATAACGTCCTTTTGCACCTGCACACCGCCGCGAAGCATTACTCCGTTATCGCTCCCGGTGCCTATTGGAAAAATCAGCGGATCGCTCTGTGTGTTGCGGATCCAGTTGGGATAGAGCCGCTCGTTGAAAATGTTAAAGGGCGTGAGAAACCTGCCGGCTGTGATCGTGACGTATCGGTTGCCGATGTAGTCCACCTGCGCGTATTCAATCTCCTTATTGATTGCGCCGGTGAAATCTCCCGAATTGCCGTTGCGCCGCACGAAGTCGCCCTCAAACTCCGCCCGTGACTCGAATACAAATTTATTTCCAAGCGGAACCAGGACCACCGGCGAGACGATTGAAACCAGCGTGGGATCACCGGCTTCCCACGTCGGAACAAACGCGATGCCGCCGGAGAGGATCGGTGTGGGTTTCGCGTCCAAAAGAACGCTCGGCGGAGCGTCCTGCGCTCCGACCAGCGCACACACTCCGACGCACATCGAGGCAAGCAAGCCCACTTTGGCGAATGTATTCAGCATTTCCCATCTGTATTTTGGGCAAACTCAAATCTTCAGTTGTTAATACAGTGTCAGTGTGGGTTACGCGAGTAACCAACGCACGTAATCGAAGGTGAGTCGACAGCTTGGTTCGCCGGGATTTGCGCGAAGGATTTCGCGTTCATGAGTCCCACCCGCGTGGACCCGGGAATTGCTCCATAGCCCTGCACTTATGACCGAAACGCGTTGACTTTGCTATTTGCGCCAACGTAAGATTTCGGCCAAATGATTGGCCAGAGCGTCTCGCACTATCGCATTATCGAGAAGCTCGGCGGCGGCGGGATGGGAGTGGTTTATAAGGCGGAAGATACCCGCCTTCATCGCTTTGTAGCCCTTAAGTTTCTTCCCAAAGAACTCTCTCGTGATCCGCAGGCTTTAGCTCGCTTCCGCCGCGAAGCGCAGGCTGCATCCGCACTGAATCATCCCAACATCTGCACGATTCATGACATCGGCGAATACGAAGGCGAAGCGTACATCGTGATGGAGTTTCTCGATGGAGTAACTCTCAAGCACCAGATCACCGGCCATGCCTTGGATCTTGAGACACTGCTCTCGCTCGCAATTGAGATCGCTGACGCCCTCGAGGTCGCTCATGCTGAAGGAATTGTGCATCGCGACATCAAGCCAGCAAACATCTTTGTTACTAAAAGGGGTCATGCCAAGATTCTTGATTTCGGCCTTGCCAAAGTGCGCTATGGCGAAGGCGCAGTGGTCGCGGCGGGTATTTCGCAGGACGCCACCATCGGCGTGACTGAGAGTGATTTAACCAGCCCAGGCACGACGGTCGGCACCGTGGCCTATATGTCTCCCGAGCAGGTGCGCGCTAAAGAGCTGGACTCCCGCACTGACCTGTTTTCCTTCGGCGCTGTGCTATACGAAATGGCGACCGGCGCATTGCCGTTCCGCGGCGAGAGCTCCGGTGTGATCTTTGACGCAATCCTGAACCGCCCGCCCGTGGCCCCAGTGCGCCTGAATCCCGATGTTTCACCCGATCTTGAACGCATCATCAATAAAGCTCTCGAAAAGGATCGCAGTCTGCGTTACCAGAGCGCGGCGGAAATGCGCGCAGATCTGCTTCGACTCAAGCGCGATTCGGATTCCGGCAAAACCGCTGTCGTCGCTTCCGATCCCAGCTGGGAAGCTGCGACATCGGACGCACTCCTTGCCTCCGGTACCCGCTCCGCCGTCGAAAAATCGGGAACGCGCCTTCCTTCTACTTACAAGCACAAGAAATTCGGATTGACAGCAGGAATAATTGCGATCGTGCTCGTTGGCGTGCTGGTGTGGTCGGCACGAACTCCCAAGCTGCCACGCATTCTAAAAACCGCGCAAATTACCCACGACGGAGCCAGCAAAATTTTCGTGCTTACCGATGGGTCCCGTATGTATTTAACAGAAGCAACAGGTCGGCGGCCGAGCCTGGTACAAGCGTCTATCTCTGCGGGAGAGACATCTCCCATCCCGAATCCCCTCAAATGGGTAGCGCTAAAAGATATTTCTCCTGATCACACGCAGCTGTTGATCACTGATTATGAAGATGGAGGCGAGGATCAACAGGCGTGGAGTTTGCCGTTGCCAACCGGCAGCCCGCGCCAACTCGGAAGCATTCACGGTCACTCCATGGTCTGGTCGCCTGACGGATCGCGAATTGCCTTCGCAAACGCTGCAGATATTTTCCTGGCCGATCCGGAGGGTTCAAACCAGCGCAAAATTCTTACGGTTCAGGGCTTGGCCTACGATCTCCGGTTCTCTCCGGATGGCAATCGCCTGCGCTTCACGGTAGTGTCGGGCAAAACCAATTCAGGTTCCATATGGGAAGCGCGAAGTGATGGGACCAATGCTCACCCACTTCTTCCTGGCTGGCATACCCCGCCTGCGGAGTGCTGCGGCATCTGGAGCCCCGACGGTCGCTACTATTTTTTCCTTAACACTGATAACGAGATTTATGCCATGCGAGAACCGAGATGGCCCTTTCGCAGTCCATCTGCACCCATCGCTTTGACCACCGGACCGATGATGTTCGGGTCCTTCTGCTTGAGCTCCAACGAAAAAATTTTGGCGGATGCTACCGTACCACGCTCTGAGGTCGTTCGCTTTGACTCAAAGATGCACGAATTCGTCCCATTCTTGTCGGGCATCTCAGCGGATTTTGTGGATTTCTCGCGGGATGGCAAATGGGTTACTTACGTCTCCGTCCCGGATTACACACTCTGGCGAAGCCGCGTGGATGGCAATGATCGCCTACAGCTGACCTTCCCCCCTGCCATCCCTTACCTGCCGCATTGGTCGCCTGATGGGACTCGAATCATCTACACCGATTCGCAGGCTGGAAAGCCATGGCGGTCCTTCATCATATCGGCGGAGGGCGGAAGCCCAAGCGAAATGTTTCACGAGAACAACTATCAAGTGGACGCCCACTGGTCCCCGGACGGCAAGCACATCGCCTTCGGGAGAGTTCCATATATTGCCGGCAGCTCAGATTCCACGGACATACTAATTCTGGATGTTCAAACCAACCAGGTCACGGCAATTCCCGGATCGGAGGGATTGTTTTCTCCAAGATGGTCTCCCGATAGCAAACACATGGCCGCGCTCTCCGCCGATCAGAAAAGACTCGTGATCTACGATTTCGGAAGCCAGAAATGGGCAGAGTGGATCACAGGCCTCGGATTTGTGAGCACGCCAATGTGGTCGAGAGACAGTAAGTATCTCTACTTCGATAATCCTACCGGAGATCACCCAGGCTATAGGCGGGTCAAAGTAGGCGAAACCCACTCTGAATTCGTGGCTGACTTGAAGAGCCTGCGGCGTTCCTGGTGGAGCAGCATTACTCCCGACAATACGCCCATCTTCAGCCGCGATGTGAGCACGGACGAGATCTATGCGCTCGATCTGGATTTACCTTAGGAACCGAAGAATTCTCCAGCTCCGCTACACACCCCAGAGGTAATCTTCCTGTTCGGAGAGATGGTCAGAGGATGAAGGAACCGACGTCAGTCCGACTACGCTGAAGTCCGCTGGGGTACCCGGAAACGGCTTCCGCGGCGCGTCTTCCGCGCCGGCAGCGACCGCGGCGGCACTTGAAGCTGCAACCCGCCCCGGCGGTATGCGGTGGCTCTCGCCATAAGTCTCGCGAATCAGCTCGAGCAGATGATGATCGTGAACGTGCTTGATCTGGTCCGCAAGAACCACGAACCGGCGATAAATCTCATCGAGCTCGCGGCGTTCAAAACGGTAGCCAAGCTGTTCACAACGCAAGCTGAGCGCGTGTCGCCCTGAGTGCTTGCCCAGCACCAGCTTTGAATCCGGCACGCCGACAGACTGCGGCGTCATGATTTCATACGTCAGACGGTTCTTGAGCATTCCGTCCTGGTGAATGCCGGCCTCGTGCGCGAATGCATTGCGGCCAATAACCGCTTTGTTAGGCTGCACCGGGATGCCGGTGATCTCCTCGAGCAATTGGCTCGTGGGATAAAGTTCCTCGCTGGTGACCGCTGTCTGATAGGGATATCGATCAGAACGCACTCGCAGCGCCATCACAATTTCTTCGAGCGAAGCGTTGCCGGCGCGTTCACCAATGCCGTTGATCGTACATTCCACCTGCCGCGCGCCATTCGCAACTGCGATCAGGGAGTTGGCAACGGCGAGCCCAAGGTCATTATGGCAATGAGCGGAAATCGTTGCTTTCTCAATTCCACGCACCCGCTCGCGAATGTTACGGATCAGGTCACCGAACTCTGCCGGGACCGTATAACCAACGGTGTCTGGGATATTCAGGGTCGTGGCTCCGGCCTGGATTACGGCTTCGAGCACCTGAAACAAAAACTCAGGATCGGTTCTGGTCGCATCCTCGGGAGAAAATTCGACGTCCTCACAGTATCTCCGCGCCAGTCGAACAGACTCGGCCGCCTGTTCCAGGCACTGCTGGCGAGAGATGCGGAGCTTATGGGTCAAATGGATATCGGAGGTCGCAAGAAAGACGTGAATGCGTGGCCGGATGGCAGCGTCCAAAGCCTGAGCCGCACGTTCGATATCGTGCTTCGCGGCACGCGCGAGCGCGGCAATAATAGGACGCGGCACCGCTGCCGCAACCGCTTGAACCGCCGCAAAATCCCCATCCGAAGCAATAGGGAAACCGGCTTCGATCACGTCCACCCCGAGGCGGTCGAGTTGCCGCGCAAGCCGCGCCTTTTCATGCACATTCATGCTGCAGCCGGGAGACTGTTCGCCGTCCCGCAAAGTGGTGTCAAAAATTGTGATCCGCGTGTCCATTTAGTTCTCCTGGAGATCTACCTAAATGTTAGCGATACCAAGTCCGAAAGCAAAGCTTATTATTATTCTGAATATGCTAAGAATGTCTAATATAATCAGTATTGCTTATTGTTCGTAGAACATTCATTAATGGCAGGAAAAAGTGGAAATTTCTCAACTGGAAGTATTTCTGGCCGTGGCCCGCGAGGGCGGATTTTCCCGGGCTGCGGAGAAACTATATCGCACGCAATCTGCCGTCAGCCAGGCCGTCCGAAAGCTGGAGACCGAAATTGGCGAGCCGCTTTTCGATCGCTCGACCCGCGATGGAATGCTGACCGATGCCGGCCATGTGCTGCAGGAATACGCCGAGCGGTTGCTCAATTTGCGGGAAAATGCCCGGGAAGCGCTCGGCGAGTTGCGCGAACTGCAAAAGGGAAAACTGGTTGTGGGCGCGAATGAGTTCACCGCTTTGTATTTGCTTCGCGTGCTGGCCGAGTTCCAACGACTGCATCCGGCCATACGAATTGTGGTCCAGCGCTCACTCGGAAGCCAAATTCCCGATGACGTGCGCCGTCATAACTGCGAGTTTGGCGTTCTCACTTACGATCCGCAGGACCCCGAGCTGGCCTCTATCGTGGTCTACTCCGACGAACTGATATTCGTGGTCCCGCCTCAGCATCCACTGGCGCGGGAATCCCGCATCAGCATTCGGCAATTAGGCGCGGAATCGTTTGTGGCCCACATCGTGTCCTCGCCGTATCGCGAAAAGGTCATTCAGGCGTTCGAGAAGCACAAGACTCCCTTGCACATGGGTGTTGAACTGCCCACACTTCAGGCAATTAAACGTTTTGTAGCCATGGGAAATGGCGTTGCGTTTCTGCCTGAAATCAGCGTCGAAGATGAACTTGTGCGCGGTGAACTGGTCCGCATACCCGTTCAGGAATTGCGCGTCCATCGCCAGTTGCGATTGATTTACCGGAAACCCGCGGCCCTCTCCCATGCCGGTCGTGCTTTCCTGAAAGTGGCGGAATCGGTCGCGCATTCTCATGGGGGCCGCTATCGCTTCGAGCGCGCGAAGTAGGAGGCGGCTTTCTTTGGCGTTTGTCGGCAATGTGCAGGCCGGTGTACTCTCATCGTACTTTCTTGCGGGCGATTAGAGTGCGCCCGGTTTCTGGAGTGCAAGCGTTGCGGCGGACGATCATTCGAGGGTTTAGCTGTCTTGTGGCGGTGCTCTTCCTTTCTGTTTTGTTGCCGCATGTCCTCGCTCAACAAGTCACAGTGAATGGCGTCGTGCGGGATTCGACGGGCGCCGCAATCGCAGGCGCGCAGGTCACCGCAATCGTAGCAGGGTCGGCTGAAACAACAACCACGCACACGGATGGCAAATTTTCCTTCACTGCCGCGTCGGGTTCCTCAGGCACGGTTCGCGTATCGGCAAACGGATTTGCCACTGCTGAACAGAAATGGACCGCAAGCTCTCAGACTGAAATCACAGTCGTCATGCGCGCGATGGCGCAATCTGAGCGGGTCGTGGTCTCTGCGGCGCGCAGCGAGTTGAAGCTTTCTGAGGTCCCGGGCAGCGCGGTGCAACTGGCACGCGAAGACATCAACGCAAATCCCTCCTTGAACACCGACGACATGCTGCGGCAGGTTCCAGGTTTCTCGCTGTTCCGCCGTTCAAGTAGCCGGATCGCCAATCCCACTACGCTCGGGGCTTCTCTTCGCGGCTTGGGCGGAAGCGGGCCCAGCCGCGCGCTTGTTCTCGAAGAGGGAGTCCCAATGGTAGATCCATTCGGCGGCTGGATTTACTGGGATCGGATACCCCGCACCGAGCTTTCGAGTGTGGAGGTTTTCCGCGGAGGCGAATCGAACCTCTATGGTAGTGATGCGCTCGGCGGCGTCGTCCAGTTCCTGACCCGAGTTCCCGAAGGTCCGGCGGCGTCGGTAGATATTTCTTACGGCACAGAGAACACTCCCGACTTTTCCGCCTGGGCCGGCACAACACTCTCGCGCTGGGACTTCGAAGCGGGCGCGGATACGTCCCGCACCGACGGCTACGTACTCGTTCCGTCGCCAGAACGAGGAGCGATCGACACCACCGCGAATTCCAAGCACGCGACTGTCGATGGAGGTCTCGGCTATCGCCTTTCACCAACCAGCCGAGCGTTTCTGCGCGGAACTTTCTTTGACGAATCGCGTCGCAATGGCACGATCCTGCAAACGAACAGCACGGGAGCTGGGATTGGGGTTGCGGGCATCAACTCTTCATTCGGTGATCACGATTCGTTGCAGGCCAGAATTTTCGGACAAGTCCAGGGCTACGATCAGGTCTTTACCGCCATCGCATCCGATCGAAACAGCGAGGCCCTGACCAATCTGCAACACGTACCCTCGCAGGAACTCGGCGGCGCATTCCAATGGAACCACCTCTGGGGAAGCCACACTTTGATCGGCGGCGTCGATCTGGCCGATGTGATGGGTGCAAGCGATGAACAGCTCTTTTCATCTACAACCGGGAGTCATTTCGCGAACAATTTCGCCGGAGGACGCCAGCGCACTACCGGAATCTTCGGTCAGGACATATTCCGCATTGGCAACTGGACAATCATCGCCGGCGCTCGTTGGGACGATTGGAACAACACCGATGGAAACAATATTAGAGTAAGTTTACCGGCGGCAACCGCAGCGGGTCAGTTCTTCCCCGATAGAAGCGAAACTTCCTTCAGTCCGCGACTTTCCGTGATGCGTAATTTGCGCACCAATATCGCGGCCTGGATTTCCGCATACCGGGCCTTTCGAGCGCCTACGCTGAACGAACTCTACCGCAGCTTCCGGCAAGGAAATGCGGTCACGAATAGCAATCCGTTTCTGACTGCAGAGCGTCTGACGGGCGCCGAGCTGGGAGCGCGTGTAACCGCTTTCGATCAGAAAGCTGAATTCCGGGGCACGCTGTTCTGGGCGGACGTTGTGAATCCGGTCACCAACGTGACGCTCTCAATCACTCCGACGCTGATTACCCGCGAACGCGAAAATATCGGACGCGACCGCTCCTTCGGCAGCGAACTTGACGCCGTTCTGCACGTCAGCAGCACGGTCCAATTTTCGACAGGTTATCAGTTCGTTCACGCGTACGTCGCTGAATCACCCACGCTGCAAGGCAATTTGGTGCCAGAGGTCCCCAAGCACCAGCTCACCTGGGAAGCACGCTATTGGAACCCAACGCGGCTCATGGTCAGCCTTGAAGGACGATATTCCAGTTCGCAGTGGGACGACGACTTGAACACGCTATTTCTCGGTCGGTACTACGTGATGGACCTTTTTGCCGGACGGCAGCTCGCTCGCGGCTTTTCCGCTTACATAGCTTTGGAAAACTTCCTCAACGAACGCTACGCCTTCCAGATTTCGCCGCCAGTGCAGGAACTCGCGGCGCCGGTCATGGGCAGAATTGGCATTCGCTACGATTTCCCGTCAAGGTAGCAGGAAAACTACGAACGAAGCCACGGATCAACACGGGCTCCCACGGATTTCAATGTCATGATCCGCGTTAGCCGCGAAATCCATGGCAACAGAAGTTCCATCGATTATTTTGCCTTTGGCCCACGTTTCATTCCCAACGCAGTGTCGGCGAGATCCAGGTAGTGCTCCAGGCGTGAGGGATCTTTCGCCCGATCATCCAGCGGAATCAGACGAGGACCTTCGTCACGCGCGGCTTCGGAACTGGGAGGAAGGCGCAAAACTTTACGTGAAGCCTCCCCGCTCGAACGAAACCCTTTACTGGACTTCTTTTTTCGGCTGGAACCGCGTTTCAACCGTTCTCTCCCGGCCAGAGCACTACGGTTTACGTTCGGCGTCTTGATGGAATGTCACTGAGGCACTGGCCTTGGTCTCACCGGCAGAAAACGCCAGCCCACGATCGTGCTCAACTGAAGGCGCGCCGGCCAATTCGCGCTTGTGGTTTTCTATCTCGCGTAGCTGGTGAATGATTTCTCTTTCCTCTTCTACGTACTGTTCCTCGCTGATTTCGCCCGATTCCAATTTCAACTGCAACTCCAGCAGCCGCTCTTTTATGGGACCGTCATCGGTATATTGCTCTTCTGCGACTCGCTGCAGCGTACGCAGCACAAAATTGAAACCGGAGAAGGGTAGACCGAGAAGGTCGTCAATGAGAAACATATGGCTTGGGCTGAGTTTAGATTCAGTGGGTGCAAGTTTCAAGGTTTCGAAGGTTTCAGACGCGGCCGCATATCGGAACTTAACATCTTCGAAATGTTGAAACCTCCTACCCCGCTCCCACTCTTTCCAGCTTCAATCGTATATTGACGAAGTTGTACGGCGGCCACGGGCCTGTGTACTTGAACTTAAGCCGTTGGCCGTACTTTTTGGCAATTCTGTTCACGGCCTCATCGAACTCAGTTTCGCGGTCGCGTTCGACAAGAAAGGCCGCATTCATGATCATCTTGTCGCCAATCGGCTGATTGTCACGCGATGCAACACACACGCTTCGCAGGGCCTCGTAAATCTCGCGTACATACCCGATGGAACGTTCCGCCAAAGCCTTGTCGATCATTCGGCCTAACTGCATGCGTGCCAGATACGTCGATTGCAGGTGCTTGCGAACGATCTCCTGATGAAATTTGCGGATCTCCTCGTCTTCCTGCTTGATGTCCTCAATGATCCGGTCGCGGTCCCAGTTGACTTTTAGCCCAAACTCGAGCTTCCCGGACATCTGGTGCAGCACATCCTTAAGTGAAGTGTAGATACTCTTGAGCACCTCGCGGATGTCATTGTCAGTCCGGAACACCGTTCCGAAACTCATTGGAATGATGGTGTAGCCCCTCATCACGCTTTCGATCACGTGTTCGTGGGCCAGCGCATTCTCACGGGTTGGATCGAAGATATAGACGTGCGTATTGCTGACCACCGCCGCAATATCCTGATAGTTGACCGTATAAACTGGTTCGCCCGCGCCGCCAATCCCGATCTTCCCGAAATCCAGCTTCTCGCGCGACTGAAGAATTCCGTACACATACCGGCCGCTCTCGCCGGTTCCGGTCCCAACTGCTCCGGAATTGTCGCCGATTTTGACTCTAACGTCGTCTTCCGGTTTTGTTCCCTTGCGAGGTTTGGCCAGAGTTTTTGGAGTCATACCCGCATTACCTGAAAGTCCCGAATGCCCAGCCCCGCGCGCTATGCGCGCGATACCGGGAAGATGACCTTGAAGATTGTACCCCGTCCAACACTGCTCCGGACCTGGATTCTGCCGCCGTGGCTTTCAACAATGCCCTTCACAATCCAGAGTCCCAGCCCGGTACCTTTTTCACCTTTGGTACTGACAAAAGGCTCGAACATGGTCTTGCGAATCTCCGCAGGAATGCCGCTGCCGCTGTCTGCAACAACAATGCTGATTTCTTCGTACGAGCCCCGTCGCGAGCGCGCGTGTGAAGTCTTGATAACCAGCTTGCCACCGCTGCCCATGCTGTCCTGGGCATTGACCACCAGGTTTGAAAGCAACTGGCGGAACTGGTCGGCAGATCCTTTCATCGCCACTAGTTGACCGAAACGCTTCTCCACCGCGATTCCCGCCTTGGAAAGCGGCCGAGAGAACAACGTCAGCGTATCTTCCACGATCGCATTTAAGTCGAAAGTAGCAAGCTGGCCCGCATTGCGATATAAACCCAGCATTTGGCGAACGATTCGCGTCACTCGCTCGGTTTCGCTCTTCAGCGCCTCGTACACCGGCTGCGAATCGGGTGCGACTTTTTCCCGAAGCAAGAAGATTGCATTCTTGATCGCCTCCATCGGATTGTTAATTTCGTGGGCGATGGTCCCGGCGAGACGTCCGGTCGCGGCAAACTTCTCCATTTCCAGCATGCGCCGCTCGAGCTGCAATTGTTCCAGCCGTTTCCAGGTTGAGAAATCTCGTAAAACCGTAACTGTGTAGGCGACCTGGCCGCGCGCGTCATATATCTTTCCCGAGCGGGCCGCGTACTCGACCTCGGCTCCTACCGCGGGATTGAACAAATGAAGCGCTTTGTTCTGGTGATCAAGGAACGAAAAAGTGAACGCAGTCAGGAAGGCGTCCAACTTGACCTCATTGTTCACAATCTGCGGATCGCGGGTTGCAGCGCCCGACCCGAACAGCTCTTTCGCCAAAGGATCGAGCATCACGATCTTCGTGGCATTGTCGGCAACAATAATCGGGTCGCCAACATTTTCAATGACCACGTTCAGGCGATCCCGGTCCTGCCGGACAATCTCCTCCGCCGCCCGCAACTTTTCCAGGTTGGCACGCAATTCCTGGTCCGCGCGCCGCAGGTCTGTGACGTCGCGCATGACGGTGACCATTCCAGTGCGGGTTTCGTTGATGTGAGTGGGTGCGCAAACCGCTTCAAACAGCACCTCCTCGCCTTCCATCACGTCTACCAGCGTCAGGTCGCGCGAGCTATCACTGCCGCTGACCGTCATGGAAGAAAGCGCAGCAGAAAACAGTAAGTTGTTGAACTCCACCGCGCGCCTCCCACCTTCGCTCACACCCTCGGGAACGCGGAAAAATCTTTCTGCCGCACGGTTTTGAATGAGCACGCGGTGCTGGTTATCGGTAAGGATAACCGGGTCGGCCATGCTCTCCATGACGGCCGTCATGCGCGCGATCGTAATCTCCATATCGCGCATGCGGTTGTAATAGTGCTCGGCTTTGAACAGGCGCGAGAGTTGCCGGTTCGCTCGTTCGACCAGACTACGGAATCGCCGAAGTTGCGCCTGCCCGGTATTTTTTCCCAATTGCCCCACAATCACGTTCACGTAAGAGCGCATGCCGCACACCGAGCACACTTGCTTCTGCATGCGTAATTTGCCGCCGGAATTTGCATTCAGCACGGCCAGGCAATCCGGCCTGCGCTCGCGCTCAGCTTCCCAGCACGGCGACGTGTTTCGGTAAATCATCGGATGCGCATAGAGCGACCCGCTGCGCCGGCCATCTCGCACCAGCACAGGTCTGAGGTTTAGCAGAGAAGTCACGTACGGGTTTTCGCTGGCCCACAGTGAGGTATGGAACTGCTGCAGTAAATCGGCGGTGCAGTTCATCGAGGCTGAAGGCTTGATCTGGCCGGTGTCGAAGTCGAGTTCAAGGGCCACAGCGCCACGGAAGCCGAGTTCGACGATTTCCTCGAGCAGAATGGGAATAATTTCTTCCGGACGTTCAGTTGCGGAAACACGCAGCGCTGCCGATTCGCCGGGCGAATGCCGCTCCCGGACAGGCTCGCGCTTGCGTCTTAAGGCGGGAGAGGCCATGGGAATTGACGGTCCTGAACCTGAACTGCACTAAGTCCGACTCCGCCGCACGATCAACCGGCGAAATCGAATCTCAGCCACGGCGTGCCGGACGCCGCGCGGGCACACGCGAAACTCGCCGCGTGGTTTCCATCTCGATCTCAGGAACGGTCTCTGCCACCAACTGCGGCCGGGAAACCAGTCCTGTCAGGCCCACTGCATCGGCATACTTGAGGTACGTGTCGATCGAGGCCACGACCACGCGCGCTTCCACTGTGATCAGGTCGATACCGACCAGTGAAATTCGTACCCAGGCATCGATTACGATGCCTTTATCAAGAACACGGTCGAGTACATCTATGAGACTCGATCCGCCCGATACACGTTCGACGGCCATTGAATTCCCTCCTATGCCACATCCGACTCACAAGAACGAACCGGAGTCAGAGCAACACTAGCGCTTTCGCGGAGTACCCGCTCGCACTGCGCGCCGCTTCGTCTCAACCCGTTTTACTTCGGCAGCGCCGGGAAGCACAGGCGATTGTGCTGTCAGGTGCGGATCGTACTTCCACCAGTTCAACCCTATCTGCTCTGCCTTATCGACCGAACACACCAGCAGCCGGATTCGAATCGTAAGCAATTCAACGTTCGCCAATGAAATGCGCACGTCGCCCGCGATCACCAATCCCTTATCGAGAACACGATCAAGGATGTCGACCAGGTTCGTCGTTCCCGTAGTTGTTGGCAGCCGGTCCATCTCTTCCACTTTCTTTCTGCTGGAAAGGACGCAAACACCCGTTCCGCGCGCCTGATGCTAAATGCAGCAGCGAGAGCATGTCAACGCGTGAATACAGGGTCGATTTCTACCGAGACTTCGCCGCCTTTGAGATTCCAAGCTGCTGTTCGCTGTTGCCTCAACGACTACGATATTGCGTAGGGCTCAGCCTCACGCTGATGAAAGGCGACGAGCAAATCCGCACCGTGCGGCTGAAATTCGCTCAACTGGGTGGATCAGGGCTTTTCGAGCAGGTTTCCCAGTGGTCCAAGATCAAGATTCAGGTCCGAGGGCGTCAGGCCAAACTGCGTGGCGAGTTCGTGGATCTTGGTTTCAAGTTTCATCAGAGCTGATCCCATCTCTTCGACTTGTTTGTCGTCGAGCGACCCGCCTTCCATGCGCCGGATCGCCTGCCGCTCCATAAGTTGACGCAACAGCTCGACCAGGCTGAGGACCAGCTTGGCAAGTCCTTGCTCGATATTCTCGGGCGTACAGTCCAAGCGGGACTGGGTTAGGGGCGAGTTGGCGCTCTCGTGCTTCATATTCCGGGTAGATTGTGGCACATCATCTGATTTCGAGAAACTCGCTGACCGGCCATGGCCCACTCACGCGAACATTGAATCCATCAGGAATGTTCGCTTTACGCATTGCGTTTTCGAATTCCGCGATTGCTCCCCGCTTTACCAGAGCGAAAGCGCGCACTCCATCCTTCAACTCCCTTTCCAGCCAGCCCTCGGTACCGCGACTGAGTGATTGTCTCAACGTTCTGGCGGCATGCTCCGCCGCAGAAATCGAGTCCCGGCGATTTTTTAAGTAGTTCGTGCCCGATCCGGCCGTTTGTCGGGGCCCCACGTAGGTGATTCTTAGCTCCATCTGTACCACGTCAGCGAATTTTGTGAGTAGTGCGTCGTACTCTGCGCCCCGTTGTTTCACGTGTGCCGTAAGCTCGTCGTGCTCTTTGAAGATTGTGGGAAAACGAAACGGGATGATCGCCGCCGAATTGAATACCTGTTTCAGGACGCGATTGAACTCGATGGCGGAGGCACGTACCGGTTGTCGCAGCCAGGTTGAACTCTCTGAATTTCGCGACGTAAACACCGCGAGAACGCCGACATTCTCTCGAATGACAGTACTCCCCGCAACGCCGGCAATTGAATTCTCAATTTCTAGACCGCTCTTTGCGATGCAGTAGAGCAGAATTGACATGCTGTTCGACTGGGCGGCGACTACGAAAAGTGTAAGGCAGCTTCCTTAGCCTTTCGGCTGGAAGCTCCTGCCGCGCGCGATTTGGAAACCCCATATTTGGGCTTTATTTCGTGGCAGCCGTCCTCGCAGTACACTCCGCCTTCGGCAGTTTCGGGCAAAGGCATCGGCGAGTTCACGGCGATCTCGCGTTCCTTCTCCAGGTACGACTCTACTTCGGAGATGAGCTTCTGATGCTCCTGCGGCGACAGCCACTTTTTCACGTTGACCAGATAATTCTCAAAACGTGCAATCGGGTCCCGCTTCCGCCAGTACTCGAACATCGGCTTAGGAACATAGTCCGCCGCGTCGTGGATGGCGTGTCCCTTCATGCGCATCATCTTGGCTTCGATTAGCGTCGGTCCTTCGCCACGGTGCGCCTGCTCAACGGCTTCGCGCGCCGCGTCGTAGACCTGGCAGGCGTCGGTGCCGTCGATAATTACCCCGGGAATTCCATACCCTATGGCTCGCTCGGCCAGGTCCTTTACGCAATACTGCATTTCCGACGGAGTCGAGTACGCCCACAAATTGCTCTCGACAAAAAGCACCAACCCCAGTTCTTGAACGGCTGCAAAGTTGATGCCTTCGTAAGTCACGCCGGTCGACTGGCCGCCATCGCCGATGTAAGTCAGAACCGCTATATTCTTTCCCTGAAGGCGTGCGCCAAGCGCCACGCCTGACATGACCGGAATGAGATCGCCAAGCATGGAAATCGGCGAAACCACATTGCGCTCGTATATATCGCCAAAATGCGAGGTGCCGTCTCGTCCCTTTGTAGGAGAGTCGGCCTTCGCCATGTACTGCATCATCATGTCGCGAGGTTCGAAGCCCCGCACCAGCAGCGCTCCCTGGTTGCGAATCATCGGCGCGAGCCAGTCGTCTTTTCCAAGCGCATATGCTGACGCGCACGAGCACGCCTCCTGCCCAAGGCCAAAATAGACACCGCCAACGACCTTACCCTGTTTGTACAAATTTTCGAGCGCCTGCTCCATCTTCCGGTTCAGCACCATCCAGCGATAAAGCTCGATGCATTGCTGCTGGTTCAGATATTTCGAGTCGCGTATCGGAGGAGCGGGAGCGCTCAGGTCGCCAGAAACTTCGTAACAGCATTCTTCGCTTTTGGCCTTGCGAACCTGACGCACCGTGAAATTCGGCTTTTCGAGCCGGTAGTCAGGGATTTCATAGGTGCGTTGCTGCGGAAGAGACAGCGCCGGACGCTTAGCGCCATTTTTTGGGATCGTCGTATTTCGCGCTTTTTTGGAGGATTTCTTGGGCATGAACAGAATCCATCCTACTACTGCGTTTCCAGGCACAGCAACGATTGCCCGGATTTAGTGCGCGCTGCCTGGGGTCCTAATTCTGCCGGCTGCTCCGCCTTTGTGTCTGCCGGTTTGGAGACACAGAGCTTGCCCTTAGCGCAGTCGAAGTTGCGGGCAATTTGACTTTGTCACGCCCAGGCTGAATCGTCCTCACCATGGATCTTGCGAAGACCTTCCGGAGGTCGCATAGGCACGCCGAGATTGTTTCCGAGCAGCGCATCTAAACTGTCGACCCACAACATCTGACTGCTAAAGACCGTACCGAAATTCCTGCTGAGCGCGTGTGCGACGTCTTGCATGGGAACCACCCGGTGCAGTTCCTTTTCGATAGATGTAACCGGCTTCGAGGCAATCCCGCAGGGAACGATCAGATTGAAAAAGCTGAGATCAGTGCTCACATTCAAAGCAATGCCGTGCGACGTCACTCCGCGCGAGATGTGAACCCCGAGCGCCGCAATTTTGGCCTCCGGGTATAACTCGTGTGGAGACGGGCGGCCTCGCCCGTCTGGCTGAATCGAAGACTCAGCAACGCCCCTCACGCCCGTCCACACGCCGGTCAGGCCCGGAATCCGCTTTGTTGATATTCCAAATTCCGCGCAGGTGCGAATCAGTACCTCTTCCAGACGTCGCACATACTCAATCACGCCGAGAGTCTTGCGATTCGCGTTCTCCGAAGCGATCCCCCGCAAATCAAAAATCGGATAAGCGACCAACTGGCCCGGCCCATGAAAAGTCACATCCCCGCCGCGGTCGCATTCGTGGACCTCTACTCCACGCTGCACCAGCAGTCCAGGTGATGCCAGCACGTTCGCCGATTTCGCGTTCCGCCCCAGGGTGATGACCGGAGTGTGCTCGAGCAACAAAATCGCATCGCCCACACGCTCAGCTTTGCGAAGTTCGACCAGCTTTTCCTGCAGGCGCAGCCCACTTGCATAATCAATAGTTCCGAGTTGGAGAACGGAAATCAAATTCTTGGCCGCGGATTAACACAGATTTTTCACGGATCAAAAATCCTAGGGAACGCTGACCTCGACGTACCGTGAATAGGTGTGTGGCTCAGGAACGGGTTGCCCGCTCCGCGCTATCCCATCCAAGTGAAACTCGATCGCCTCCTGCATCTCGCGTTCTACTTCCTCGTGAGTCTGACCGGTTGCGACGCAGCCCTCCAGGTCAGGCGAATACGCGGAGTAGCCGGTGTTCGTTTTTTCAATAATAACCAGGTATTTCTTCATTTTTTCAGTCCCGCTTGCTTCAAGACGCTGTTCAAAGTTCCGGCAGCCAACTCGTCACCTGGCTTACCCGGCAGAGTAACCAGTCCTTGCTTGGTGAGATGTTTGTATTGCCGATGACTGCCGCGGGTGCGGTCCAGAAACCATCCATCTTGCTCCAGGAGCTTGATGACATCTCGTACCTTCATTTTAGGACACGCTGCAAATTAGGCGTTAATCGCCAGCCCATACACACTATTCGATGCATCGAGCATGGCCTCGGCAAGGGTCGGGTGCGCATGGATCGTCCACATTAAATCTTCGACTGTGGCCTCAAGTTCCATCGCGGTCACCGCTTCAGCAATCAGCTCCGTCGCCTGCGGACCAATAATATGCACGCCGAGAATCTCGCCATATTTCGCATCGGAAACAATCTTGATGAAGCCTTCATGCGCGCCGACAATCGACGCTCGTGAATTTGCAGTAAAGGGAAACTTGCCAACTTTCACGTTGTAGCCCTTCTCGCGCGCCTTGGATTCGGTTAACCCCACGCTGCCAATTTCGGGATGGCAATACGTGACATTTGGAATTTTCAGCAGGTCAATCGGCTTATCTTCCTTCTTGGCGATCTTCGAAACCGCAACGATCCCCTCCATCGCTCCCACATGCGCGAGTTGTGGCGTGCCCAGCACAATGTCTCCAATAGCGTAAACGCCGGGTTCCGCGGTCTGCATCCATTCATTTGTTTTGATGAACCCACGCTCGGTCTGCACTTTCGTCTTCTCCAGCCCCACGCCATCGGTGTAGGGCTTGCGGCCAATCGCAATCAGTATCTTTTCCGCTTCGAGTTTCTGTTGCTTACCATCAGCGGTGAAAGTTACGGCCACTCCGGTCTTTGTCTTTTCAACCTTCTCCACTTTCGCATTGGCGTGGAAGTTGATCCCTCGTTTGCGGTAAACGCGTCCCAGTTCCTTCGAAACCTCTTCATCCTCGAGCGGCACCATGCGCGGCAGCATTTCAAGGATGGTCACGTCAGTGTCGAATGACTTGAAGATCGAAGCAAACTCAACCCCCACTGCCCCGGATCCCACCACAATCAACGACTTTGGAACCGTGCCCAGCTTCAGAATTTCAATGTTGGTCAGCACGCGATCATCCGGGACGAGTCCAGGTATCATCCGTGCCTCAGATCCCATGGCCAGAATGACGTTCTTCGTCTTTAGCTGGCTGGTCTTGCCGCCGTCCTTGATTTCGATGGTGTGAACGCCATTCTGCGCAGGCCCGGTCAACTTGCCAAAACCTTTCACCGTATCAACCTTGTTCTTGCGCATCAGGAACTGCAAGCCTTTGGCATGCTTATCGACGATCTTGGTCTTGCGTTGCTGCACCGAATCCCAGTTCAATTTGCGCGTGTTAACGCCCTCAATGCCGTACTCGGTCGCGTCTTTCAGGTGGTCCCAAAGCTCGGCGTTAAACAGCAGCGCCTTGGTCGGGATGCAGCCGACATGCAGGCAAGTTCCTCCGAGATAAGGGTCTTTCTCAATCAGAGCGGTCTTCAGGCCATATTGCCCGGCGCGAATCGCGGCCGTGTAACCGGCCGGACCGCTGCCAATTACCGCCACGTCATAGATGTTTTCAGGCAAAGTCTTACTCCTCTAATGCGAATGGATGACTTCAGGCAAACGAACGATTCTAGCAGGGCACTGGCGCTGTGAGTTTGCCACCTGGAGCGGAACTGTCAGAAAGGAATAGGGAACCAATCGACTGGTACTTCGTATAATCTTATTAACCGACTCAACGGGAGGGTGACCATGCACCTCTTGGCATTTTTCTTCTTTCCCATCTTTGGCTTCGGCTTCGTCCTTTACTTTCTGCCAGCAATCGTGGCCTTCGCCCGCAGCAAGCGCGACGCCGTGTCGATTCTCGTCCTCAATCTGCTTCTCGGATGGACCGCTATCGGCTGGGTAATCGCATTGGTCTGGGCGCTGAGACAGGATGTGCCTGCAGTCGTCCGGTAACCAGTGGACGAGACAGGCCGGTCGTCGGGCTGTCAGCCCTTCCGTAAGCGGCCCGCTCAATCCGATCGTTGGCTGCTGCCCTAAAAATTTGGCTTGGCCACAAAGCCGTGCACATGGTTTGAACTGTCGGTGTAGACTCCGGCAATCCACCGTTGATCGTTTATTCCGAATGGATAGGTAGGTAGCGGCTGCCCATTCACTTGGCCCGGGAAGTTCACCTTTACGAACTGCGGGGTCACTTCTCCCGAGGATTCCGTCTCGTCACCTGCTCCTTCAAGTTTCTTTGTGAACCATCCTTGGCCGCCAGTGAAGCCGATCTCGTTGATGTTGTTGTTGATTCCGGTCCCGCTGGTGTCGCAGCATTGCGCTCCGCCATGCGGAAAAGTGAAAAAGTCTTCGTCAGTCGATTGCTTCATCCAGGCCATAAAAAAATCTGACTGGAACACGAGCCCGCTAAGGATCCCGTTATTGCTGATTCCGGTCACAGACTCGCAGCATGGTCCCGCACCATTGTCTGGGTTCATATTGCTGAATTTGCCATTGATCCACACCCAGCCGCCACTCGGGAAGGTGCCGTTGCTGCCCGTGCCCCAAATTCCTCCGACAACCATGCCAGCTTTGTTGATCCCCCAAGGCACAGTGCCGTTCGCACGAAAATCTATAGTGCGCACGACGTTGTTGTGAAACCAGATGAAGCCGTGCTCGGATCCATCGGCTTTTTTATAGAAACCCGTGAGGTCGCCCAAATCGTTCACACCCATAATTGCGGTGGAGTTGGAGCCGGGCACCATGAGTTTCACGTATTTGCCGTTCACGAACTTGAACCCTTTGGTGGGACAAGTTGGTACACGCACATCCGTATTAGTGCAGGTCGTAGTTTGGTAAAAACCAACTACTTCGCCGTTGTTGTTGATTCCTCTTGCTTCCGTTGCGACAGCGCCGGGCACGTTGATAGGCGCATATGTGAACTGGGCGTGCGCCGGCATGGAACCCGCAATGAAAGCTAATAGCCCGACACATGAAATCGTACCGCTGCGTAGCATTTTGAACTCCTCCTGATCGGCTGTGAATTCGAAGATTGGCCGAAAGCGACTCGTGAGATGTTCCTGAATTTTGCGGCGGTTGCAGGCCTTAGCTCCTAATTACGCGAAAGAGAGCAGCATAGCTAAGGTGAAAGGTTGGAAAATTGTTACCAGCGCTGGCGGAAAGAATGGAAATTGGGTGGAAACTCGGTGTTCAGGAGAGCAGTTTTGCCGCCTCTTTTGCGTAGTAGCTCAGAATAATCCCCGCTCCGGCGCGTCGAATCGATGTCAGGGATTCCATAATCACGCGCTCCCGGTCAATCCAGTTATTTCGCGCCGCGGCTTCGATCATCGCGTATTCGCCTGAAACCTGATATGCCGCAATCGGAACGTCGAAGCGCTCGCGGGCAGCAGCGATTACGTCGAGATACGGCATCGCCGGCTTGACCATGATCATGTCCGCGCCCTCTTCGATGTCGAGTTCAATCTCGCGCAAAGCCTCTCGGAGATTTGCTCCATCCATCTGATAAGAACGCCGGTCGCCGAATTGCGGCGCAGAATCGGCCGCCTCGCGGAACGGGCCGTAAAACGCAGAGGCAAACTTTGCTGCGTAAGAAAGAATCGGCGTGTTCTGAAATCCCGCTTCGTCTAGCCCGTTGCGGATTGCTCCGACCCGGCCGTCCATCATGTCCGATGGCGCAATGATGTCAATTCCAGCGCGCGCCAACGAGACCGAAGTTTTAGCTAGCACCTCGAGTGTCTCGTCATTCAGGATTTCGTAATCCGGCTGATCTTGCTTCACGAGCTTCGTAGCTGCAGCGTCAATAGTCTTCCGCAGCTCGCCGCGCTTCACCGCCACCGCTGTCGAACGGGCCGCGGCCCCTACCGAACGCGGCGCATGTGCAGCCCGCACCACCCCGCAATGCCCGTGCGACATGTATTCGCACAGGCAAAGATCGCCCAGCAACACTAGGTGCTTGACTTCGCTCTTGATCGCCCGCGCTGCCCGCTGCACAATTCCGTTTTCTTCCCAGGCGCCGGTCGCAACCTCGTCTTTTCTTTCAGGCAATCCGAAAAGAATCACAGCCGGAACTCCAACCGAATGCGCCTCACGCGCCTCTTTCACCGCCTGATCGACCGATAAATTGAACACGCCTGGCATGGAGCGTACTTCCTTGCGCACCCCTTCCCCCGGGCACACAAACAGCGGGTATACGAAATTTTCAGGCGAGAGCCGCGTCTCGCGCACCATCGAACGCAACGCACCGGTGCGACGAAGCCTGCGAAGCCGGGTTGCGGGAAAAGCCATGCCGAAATTCTAGCAGAGCAAAAAAGGCTTTCGATTTGTGCGAGACAGAGCTGCTCTGAGGGTAGGCGAAGGAGTGGGGATTTTGACGTTGGAACCTGGAAACGCGGGGCTACTCCGTCCCAGCGAGGCTGCCGCTATTGAGTGAGGCCTCGCTTGCTTTGGTGGCTTGTTGCAGCAGTCTCCAATCGCTCTCAACCTGCTGCCGCGAGACGCGAGGAGGTTTGTCCGGCTTGAGTTCCTGCTGCAGGCGGGCGAACATTAAATCCTGTACCAACTCCGGTGGGGCGACCATGCGCAGCGCGTTATCGCGGCAGATTCCAATCTGCGCGGTCTCATCCTCAGCGCGGACTTCGAGCATGGGCTGGCCGTCTGCATCGAGTCGAGGTTGAGTGCGCGCCTCGAATTTGCGCCAGTTGGGCAGCGGCTCCGATTGCACGGTCTCCCGCTTGATTGCCACCAGGGACTTCTCGTAGAGCTTTCTCTGTGCTGACGTCAGCGGGCGTTCGAGTCCGTTCACCGGATCAAATATCAGCGCGTCTTCCGCCGGATTGAACCGCCATCCCGTCCAATATGCAGCCTCCACGCCGCCCACCAGAAATGGATGGAATAGCAGAGCCGGGGTGACATATTTCTTCGCCAGCACCAGCGACTCAATCACTCCATGCACCGGCTTGCTGCGTTTCATACCTGGCACCTGCGGAATGATGAATCTCGTCAACTGCATATTGGGGTGGTGCTTTGCCGTGTGCACCAGCGTTTTTGCCGCCTGCTTAGGCGTCATCACGCCGAGGTCTGCAATTACGCTTCGATGCACGGCATGCGGATAATAGAAATTCACGATCTGCTTTACAAAATCCGCGCAGTTCCGATTCAGCAGCGCGTACGCTTCGTCATTCTTTTCAGAATTGAGCCATGCGATCAGCTTGTCATCCTGCTCCGGCGTGGTTGCAAAACGGAAGCCGTAAGTGGTGCGGTCGTAGGCCGAGCCGGCAAGTTGATAAGCTTCGTTGTCAGTGATGTCGATCTTCTCCAGGTACTGCTTGCGGAGAAACGCCACTAGCTTCGCATCGGCATAAAGAGGAACATCGCCGGGGTCTTCCACTGCATATAAGTAAGGAATCAGCGGAATGGCAAACCAGTCATGTCCGCCAACGTGGTGATAGCGGCTGATGACCACCCCATTTTCCCCAGGACCGCAACGCCGAAGCAGCGTCGGCGAATCGGCGCAGACTCGCGACAAGTACACAGCAGCGTGACCGGTTCCGGCAAACTCGCCGTCATAACTATAGGGTTCCTCGAGCAGCAGGGTCGCCTGAGCGTGTGCCGGAATCGAGGCGAACCCCGGCATTAACGCCAGGATAGCGCCCAAAAATATCGAAAAAATGGTCAACCTACGAATCAGAAACATACCTCTTCAATTCTATGAAACCCTACTCTGGAACTGTTGTTCCGGAAGCCTTCTGGTTAGGTGGACTTTAGTAATCAGGCGGGCGGCTAAGTACTTGTTGCCCAGAGGATTACGGCGAAGTTGAGGTTTGGTTACATTCGATAATTTATTTGAATTGGCCTGTGAATTCGGCGAACTGCCGCCTGAGCTCTTCCACCTCAGATTTGAGGGCAGAAACTGTCGTTTCCAGGTTTGCAAGCCGTCCTTCATAGCCGTTTCCGGCCGAGTCAGATGAGGTACTCACATTGGACGTTGTAACGTCTGGAATGTAGTCTCCGGAGAACAAGTGCGTATATCGCGATTCCTTGGTTCCCGGCTGCCGCGCCAGCACTCGGACCAGCGGCGGCTGGCGGTCCATCAATTTCTGCAAACCGGATTGCACATCTTCCAGTGCCTCGAACCGATACATTCGTTCCGCCCGGCCGCGGAGTTCTCCCGGTGTTTGCGGCCCGCGCAATAACAGAACGCAAATCAGGGCGATCTCCCTCCGGTCAAAGTTGAAAACTTCCTGAAGCCGATGCTCGTATTTCGTGACCCGGCTATCAGCACCGCCCGCGGGACCCGCCAGGCGCTTCTCTTGCAGCGAGCTGAGCGCGTCCCGCACCGAATTTTCGTCGAGCGTCATTACCGGTTCGCGATTGTTCTTCTGGTTGCACGCATTCACCAGTGCGTTTAGCGACAGCGGATAGTAGTCGGGCGTGGTGATGTCCTTCTCGATCAGCGAGCCGAGCACGCGCACTTCGATCGCGTTCAGTTCCAATTGACTGTTCATGAGGTCCAAAGAAAGTTTAACAGCGCGGCCGCCTCTGTCTTGTGCTTGCTCAATCGCATTCTCTCCAGGAGAACATTAAAATGCGATGTGCCCTCTGCAAGTTATTATCGCGGTCGCCTGGCCCCTTCGCCCACTGGGTATCTGCATCTCGGCCACGCACGAACCTTTCTCATCGCCGCCGATCGTGCCAGGAATTTTAGCGGCACACTCATTTTTCGCAACGAAGACCTCGACCCCGACCGCTGCCGCCCGGAATTCGTTTCCGCAATGTATGAGGACTTGCACTGGCTTGGTATCGATTGGATTGAAGGCCCGAACGTTGGTGGACCATTTCGGCCCTACTCACAAAGCGAGCGGCGGCATATTTACTTGGGTGCTTGGAAAAGGCTTCGAGACATCGGCGCTATTTATCCTTGCACCTGTTCGCGCAAAGAGCTGGCCGCATCAGCAATTGCGCCCAACGATATCGATGATGAACCGATTTATCCCGGCAAGTGCCGGAGTCAAACCAACGCTCAGAATTTTGCCTCTCCAGCCGGCGTCAATTGGCGATTTCGAGTTCCCGATGAAGAAAAGATCACGTTCATCGATCAGCACCTCGGCTCACACTCTTTCACGGCCGGCCGCGACTTCGGAGACTTCGTTATCTGGCGGCGCGACGACGTTCCGGCATACCAGCTTGCTGTTGCCGTCGATGATCATGCGATGGAAATTTCCGAAGTTGTGCGCGGCGCCGATCTGCTGAAATCAACTGCTCGACAACTTCTTCTCTACTCCGCTCTGGGCTGGAAAGCTCCACAGTTCTATCACTGCGAGTTGCTGCTCGATGAATCGGGCTCGCGTCTCGCGAAACGGCACGATGCACTCAGTATTCGCTACTTGCGCGAGAGGGGATGTACGGCAGAGCAGGTGAGAGCGCGGGCCTTCTCTGTGTAACTTTCCTCCGTGTATCGCGATGATTTATGCGGTGAAAGCTTGGAAGCTCAATGACAGAAAACACAGAGTCCACGCGGGGCCGCCTTTAGCCGCCTTTGAGGAAAACTCGCAACCAATTTGGGCCATCGAATTTAAGCCCACCCGGGCCCGAGAGTTGCCGATGGCCACAAATCCTAAGCTTCCTGACTATCCCAATATCCCCCCGCGCAGGTCAGCCGACGACCATGCCAAAGTGCAGGCGATCAAGAAAGGCAAGTTCCCGTGGCCGATTGTTGCTTTAGTCGTCGGCGCGGCTATTCTCATTGCAATCATCGCTCTGCTGCCTAGAACTCCGCACGTGACCGCCCCGCCTACAGGTGCGCAGGTTCCCCAGCAGCCCACGGCGGAGCAGGTTCAGCTTACAAATCTTAAAATCGCGCCCTCCCCGGTGGGAAATGCGCTATATCTGACGGGAATTCTGCGTAATGTGGGAAACTCAGCGATTACCGGCGTGCAGGTACAGGCGCAATTTCTGGGACGCAACGGTCCGCCATTGCAAACCATCACCCGGCCTGTGGAGGGGATTGTCGCCGGAAGCTCAGCCGAAAATGTGAGCTCTCAGGACCTCACCAAAGCACCGATCCAACCCAATGAAGCGCGTCCGATTCGGATCTACTTTGAGCACGTTCCCGCCGGGTGGAACCATCAGTTGCCGCAACTGACGGTCACCACCGTGACAGGAACTACTCCGTAGCTAGCGGGCCGCGGCCGGCTCTCCGACTCTGTGGCTGACTTGAAACGTCAGCTTGCCCTTTTTCGCATCGACGACGACGTGGTCGCCATGCAGTACTTCGCCGTCGAGAATCTTCAGCGCCAGCGGGTCCTGAATCACTTTCTGGATCGCCCGCTTCAACGGCCGCGCCCCAAAATTCGGATCGAAGCCCTCGGTGAACAGCAATTCCTTGGCCGCATCCGTCAATTCAATCGAAATCTTCCGGTCTGCCAGCAGTCGCCGCAAATCTTCCAGCCGTAAATCAATGATCCTTACTAGCTGCTCCTTGCCCAGCGGATGAAACACAATAATGTCATCCACGCGGTTCAGGAACTCGGGCCTGAAGTGCGCATGCAAGGCCTGCAGCACCTGTTTCGAGGCGTCTTCGAAGCCCTTCTCGGAACTGAGGCCCTCCGCCTGTAAATAGGACGCACCAATATTCGAGGTCATGATGATGATCGTGTTCTTGAAATCAACCACCCGCCCCTGACCATCGGTGAGCCGGCCGTCATCCATGATTTGCAACAGGATGTTGAACACATCCTGGTGCGCCTTTTCGATTTCATCAAACAGAATCACAGAATAGGGCCGCCGCCGCACTTGCTCGGTAAGCTGTCCGCCTTCTTCATAGCCCACGTATCCCGGGGGCGCGCCGATCAGGCGTGAAACCGCGTGCCGCTCCATGTACTCGGACATGTCGATGCGCACCAGCGCGTGCTCGTCGTCGAACAAGAATTCCGCAAGCGCTCGCGCCAATTCGGTCTTGCCCACGCCTGTTGGCCCAAGAAAAATAAATGACCCGATCGGCCGTTTCGGATCGCTCAACCCGGCACGCGACCGCCGAATGGCATTCGAAACCCGCTCCAGCGCAACGTCCTGTCCAATGACTCGTTGCCGCAACCGTTCTTCCATCGTGACCAGCTTCTTGACTTCGCCTTCGAGCATCTTCGAAACCGGAATGCCGGTCCACTTGGAGACGACCTTGGCGATATCTTCTTCGTCCACTTCCTCTTTCAACATCCGGGATGCTCGTGTGGCTCGGACATTCTTGTCCGAGCTTCCATCCATCTGCGCCGTCACCTTCGCCAGTTCTTCTTCAGTCTGCCGGATCAGTCCGTAGCGAATCTCAGCCACGCGTTGCAGATTTCCCTTGCGCTCCTCCGCCTGTTCCTCAATCTTGAGCTGTTCAATCTTTTCCTTCAGTTGCCGCGAACGACCAATTAGATCCTTCTCCTGTTTCCATCGGGCTTTGAGTGCGTCCGACTGCTCGCGAATTCCGGCGAGTTCCTTATCTATTCCTGCCAGCCGCTCCTTCGAGTTAGGATCGCTCTCTTTCTTCAATGCCTGTTTTTCGATCTCAAGCTGAGTTGCCCGGCGTTCAAGCTGGTCGATCTCCGTCGGCATGGAGTCGATCTGAATGCGCAGCGAAGCCGCGGCTTCGTCGATCAGGTCAATAGCTTTATCAGGCAGAAATCGGTCAGAGATGTAGCGATGCGAGAGAGTGGCCGCGGCCACGATCGCTGAATCCTTGATCCGCACCCCGTGGTGCACTTCGTAGCGTTCTTTCAACCCGCGCAGAATCGCAATCGTGTCTTCGACATTCGGCTCGCCGACAAACACAATCTGAAAACGGCGTTCGAGCGCCGCGTCTTTTTCGATGTACTTGCGATACTCGTTCAGCGTGGTCGCGCCGATTGCGCGTAACTCGCCACGAGCAAGGGCCGGTTTCAGCATGTTGGACGCATCGATTGCGCCTTCCGCCGCCCCCGCCCCTACCAGCGTGTGGAGTTCGTCGATAAACAGGACGACCTGCCCTTGCGAATCTTCGATTTCCTTAAGCACTGCCTTCAATCGGTCTTCAAATTCGCCGCGGTACTTCGCGCCGGCCAGCATTGACCCCAGATCGAGCGCAACCACGCGCTTGTTCTTGAGAATTTCGGGAACGTCGCCTGAGATGATGCGCTGCGCCAGTCCTTCGACAATTGCGGTCTTGCCAACCCCCGGCTCGCCGATCAGCACGGGATTGTTCTTGGTGCGTCGCGAAAGCACCTGCACCACGCGGCGAATCTCTTCATCACGCCCGATCACCGGATCGAGCTTCCCCCGCCGCGCCAGCTCAGTCAGATCTTTCGCGTATCGCTCGAGCGCCTGGTACTTTGCTTCAGGATTTTGATCCGTGATCCGCTGCGATCCGCGAACAGAACTGAGTGCTTTTAGAATGGCATCGTGCGTCGCGCCGTGCCGTGCAAGAATCTCCTGCGCTGCGTCGCGCTTGAGTTGCGTGGCCGCGAGCAGCAGATGCTCGGTGGAAACATACTCATCTTTGAATGTGTCGGCTTCTTTGAACGCCTGGTCGAGTAACTGGTTCGCCGCCTGCGAGAGCGAGGCCTGCGCAGCTGCCCCGGAAATCTTCGGCAGCCGGTCCATTGCCTGATAAATGTCGCTTAAGACAGACTGCGGCCCAATTCCGATTTTTTCCAGCACCGGCGGAACAATGCCTTCTTTGTCCTCTAGCAACGCTGCCAGCAAATGCGGCGGCAGCAGCTCAGGATTTCCATGTTCGGAAGCAAGCTCGTTTGCCCGCTGCACCGCTTCCTGCGCCTTTAATGTGAATTTGTCCCAACGAATTGCCATAACTATCCTGTTTTTTGCGCGTGTTTTTCCCAGTTACTGTTTCGACCGTTGACGGTCGTTTTGAGTGGCTCGCCTTCGTCCGCTGGCAGCAAGCGTCAAGCTCCTATCGCGCAGCTTCTCCAAGATTTTGATCTTTTCGGAAAAGCTCAGTGCGGCCAGCCGCTTGCGCAACTCGTCTTTACTCTTGTTCATGAACTTGCCTCCAGGAACTTGCGCTGGAATTGCTCCCATTTTGAAAGTAGGCCGAATTTTTGCACGATCGCCCGCAGCACTACTTCGTCCACTGCCTTCTCCTTGATGAACTGGAGCACGCGTATGTGGTCCTTTGCTCGTCCGGTGGATAGCGCAATCGCTACTAGGTGTTCGGCAAGCATTACCCACGTTCTTACACCCTCCACATCTACTGGCACCGAGGCAGCAATCGCCTCTAGTTCCAGTTCGCTGCTTGGAACAAAAAATTGAACCGGCCAGTCGCCCAAAACAATGTGTTCTCCCTCTTCGACTCCGCCGCGCGCTTTCAGATATTCGTAGATCGGCGTGAGGCTGACAAGTCCTTTGCCGGAATTCGCCAGCAATACAAAGACGTCTACATCCAGAGTGGCCGCTGGTTCCAAATAGAACGTGGCGGCAACTGCCCCGCCGATGGCGTAATGATGAATAATGCCATCCGCTTGCATTTGGTTAATCATTTCCAGCGTTGCTTTCACAAACTCATTGTGAACCAACCCCAGCCCTAGCTCAAACAAAACGGGAGGCGCCGAACTCTGCCGCCTCCCATAACACTCGCCACGAATCAATGACCACGGAACATTGCCATCAGGCTGCTTTGCTCGGCGCCTTGCCTTCAATCGACTTCTGGCTGCCGACGTTCACCTTGATCTGCTTCGGCTTCGCTTCGGCCTTCTTCGCAAGCTGGACTTTCAAAACTCCCTTGTCATAGTTGGCCTGAATGCTTTCGGTATCAACCGTGTTCGGCAAAGTGAACGAACGGGTAAAGCTGCCATACTGCCGCTCGACTCGGCGGAAGTTCTCTTCCTTCTGCTCTTTTTCGAACTTGCGCTCGCCGTGAACGGTCAACGTGTTGTTCTCGACGCGGACATCGATGTCCTTCTCCTCGATTCCGGGTACTTCAATGTTGAGTGTGATGTTGTGCTCATCCTCGTAAACATCAACCGCAGGAGCAAATGTCGAGGTGGTCAGCGCCTCTTCGCGGTCACCGTACGAGTCGCGGAATAGGCGGTTCATGCGGTCTTGCAACGTGCTGAACTCGCGGAATGGATCCCAACGGGTAAGAACTGTCATGTCTATCCTCCTGAATCAAATTCCAAAAATTTTGGGTTTAAGGGCTTGGTTGCGCCTCGCAACTGCCTTAGCAACAACAAAAGCATAAAATATGAGTGTTGTATTGTCAAGTACAAAAATATTCTTTATTTACATCAGCTTACAACCATGATTAAGCATTTCAGATACGCTGTTTCGGGGATTCCCAGTACGTTCGGATGGTCTTTCGCCGCGCCACGGTTTTCCACGATTCGAACAATCTTGTGCGAATCCTGTGCGGCGGATTGAACCGTCTCGAGCAGGTCTGCCGCGCTCACGTGATAGGAGCAGGAGCAAGTTACCAGGATTCCGCCCGCTCGCAGCATCTTGAGCGCGCGCAGGTTCAATTCCTTGTATCCCCGCAGCGCAGTCGGCAGCTCCCGCTTGGACTTTGCGAATGCCGGTGGATCCAGCACGATGCAGTCATATTGCCGCCGGGAATCAGAGTAATCCCGTAACAGATCGAACGCGTTCGCCTCAATCCAGTCCAGCTCCCGGTTATTCAGGATTGCGTTCTGCTCGGCCATCTCAAGTGCCGGACGCGAGCTATCCACGCCGGTCACGCTCTTACATGAACGCGCGAGATGGAGCGCAAATCCTCCCTGGTAGCAGAAGACGTCCAGCGCCTCGCCGCGCGCATATTTCTCTGCAGCCGCATAGTTTTCCCTTTGATCGAGAAACGCCCCGGTCTTTTGCCCGCCCAGCGCGTCATACAAAAATCGAACTCCGCTCATCTCAAATTCCGTGCTGGTCTTTTCACCAAACAACAACCCTGATGTTTTTTCGGGAAGCTGCTCCAGTCTCCGCACCCGGGCGTCCACCTTCTCGACTATCGAAGTGGGCTGTAATTTTTCCTTCAATTCGCTGAGGACCAACTCACGAAGCCGCTCAGTGTCCATGGCTTGCGTGAGGACCTGCATCGACAACACGTCGTTGTAGCGATCCACGATCACGCCGGGAAGCAGGTCGCCTTCACTGAAGAGCACACGATAAGCATTGCTGTTCTCAACAAATCGTTCGCGATACTCAATTGCTGAGCGAATGCGTTCTCGCAAGAGTTGATCCAGGTCATCAACGCGCCCACGGGACAACATGCGTACAGCGATCTCCGAAGCGGTGCTGTAGAACGCAGTACCCAATGCACGTGTGGGTCCGACATTCTTATCCGACGTTTTCCTTCGAGGAGTGCTCTCAGCGTGCTCCTGGAGCACCACCAGCGCTCCCGGCGCGACGCCTTCCGCACCGACTACGTCCGACCTGTAAACCCAAACATGCCCCGCGCGAATTCGTTCCGCGCCACGACGCGAGACGAACACGGCCGGATACGCCGCATCGCTTGTTTTCATGCCTGAATGTTATCGTGATTTGGCGCGACCTCCACCACAGGGAGATTGCCGCCGCAGTCCTTCACTTCGACTCTGGCCCAATTACGTGATATCCGGAACGGAAATAAAGCAGAGGCTTTCCTTCGCGAATGACAATGTCTTCCACTTCGGCAATAAAAATCGTGTGATCGCCTGCTTCCTGCGTGCTCTGCAGCCGGCACTCCAGATAGGCGAGCGCACCGTGCAGAACCGGAGTTCCTTGTTGTGTGTGATCAAAGCGCGCGCCTGCTTCGGACTCTGCCCTCGCCGGGTCGCGGTCAACCAGCGCATAGTGCTCTGAAATCTTGCGCTGGTGCTCTGAAAGAATATTGATCCCGAACCGTTTGCGCGCGTGCAAATGCGCGTGCGTTCTCGCCTTGTGATCGACGCAAACCAGCACCAGCATAGGGTCGAGCGAGACCGAGGTGAACGCATTCGCTGTCATCCCTTCGACCTTATCGTCATTGGCAACGGTAATCACCGTCACCCCGGTCGCGAAGAGGCCCATGGCGCGCCGGAACTCTCCCTGGGTTGTGCTCATTCTGAATCAGATTTGTACCATGAACGCTCGATTTCCGGCGGTATCGCTCTTCCTTTATCATTCTTCCATTCGAGCCTAAAATTCTTGCTGTTTGCGGCAGAGCTCGAATTCAAGGCACCCAAGGCATGAGCGTCACCACATTTTGCCAAAGTCCAGCAACCTCGAATTCTTTGCCTTCCGCCATTTCGAGAGAAGAAGCTTACCGCTGGATCGTTGGCTCGGATGAAGATTTGCCCCAACTGCTCTCCCTGGCCCGCGAGGCTCGCGACCATTTCCGCCCCGGCGTGATCACCTATTCGCGCAAAGTTTTTATTCCGCTCACTAATCTCTGCCGCGATTATTGCGGATATTGCACCTTTCGCCGCGATCCTGGCCAACCTGGCGCCTACACGATGACGCCCGACGAAGTTCTCCAGATCGCGCGCAAAGGCGAAGCACTCGGTTGCACCGAGGCTCTGTTTTCCCTCGGCGACAAACCTGAACTGATTTTTCCCGAGATGCGCGAAACCCTGCGCAAACTCGGCTATCGCTCGACGCTTCACTATCTGGAAGCCATGTGCGAACTGGTGTTGCGTGAGACCAGCCTGCTGCCGCATCCCAATCCCGGGTTGATGAGCGCGGAGTGGATCGCCCGTCTCGCAAGGGTTTCGCCGAGCATGGGTCTCATGCTGGAGACAACAAACGAATCACTTCTGGTCCGAGGAGCGGCCCACGACAACGCGCCCGATAAACTTCCGGCCAAGCGTTTGCGCACAATCGAAGAAGCTGGCAAGCAAGGAGTGCCATTTACGACCGGAATTTTGGTCGGCATCGGCGAATCGCCTCGTGACCGCGTGGATGCCCTGATCGCAATTCGCGAGTTGCACCGCCGTTACGGCCATATCCAGGAAGTCATCATTCAAAATTTTCGCGTCAAACCGGAAATTCCCATGCGAAACTGGCCGGAGCCCAGCCGCGAGGAAATGCTAAGGACTATCGCGGTCGCGCGATTACTGATGCCGGGGATGAACGTTCAAGCGCCGCCAAACCTTTCCGATCCCGACTACGAGCAGCTTCTCGATGCCGGCATCAATGATTGGGGCGGAGTTTCACCTCTGACGCCAGATTTCATTAATCCAGAAAGACCCTGGCCGCACCTGGAGGAACTCGAGCGTCGGACCCGAGCAAAGGGATTTGAGCTGCGGCAACGTTTGCCCGTCTATCCGGAATTCGCCAGCAAAGTGATTTCGAAGTCAGATTTGCTTTCAAAGAAATTAGCCGTGGCTGCCGGCACAGACTTTTACGCGCGGAGGGCGGCATGATTGCGGTGCTTACCGGCGGCACTGGGGGAGCAAAATTTATCGACGGCCTTCGCCGCGTGCTTCCGCCGGAAGAACTCACGATCATCGTGAATACCGGCGACGACCACGAGTGGTGGGGACTGTACGTCTCCCCCGACATCGACTCCATCACCTATGTGCTCGCGAACATTTTGAGCAGCGAGCGTGGATGGGGAGTTCGTGGAGATACCTTTCATTGCCTTCAGGCGATGCGGGAACTCGGTGAGCCTGCATGGTTCAGCGTTGGCGACCGCGATTTGGCGACCCATCTCTTGCGCACCAAGCTGATGTCTGAAGGCCAGACCCTTTCGCAAGCCACCAGCTATATTGCGCAGCAGTACGGTGTTCGACCACGCATTCTCCCTATGAGCGACATGCGGGTTGAAACCAGGGTTGATACCCCTGCCGGCGATCTCAGCTTCGAAGAATATTTCGTGAAACGGTGGTATCAGGACCCCGTAAACTCGGTCCGCTTCGCTGGCGCGTCGGAAGCCGTGCCAGCTGAAGGTGTATTGGAGGCGATTTCATCGGCGCGAGCAGTACTGATCGCGCCCAGCAATCCGGTCACAAGCATTGGTCCCATCCTGGCGGTACCGGGAATTCGCGAAACGTTGCGCACAACTCAGGCAAAGGTTGTCGCCGTAAGTCCGATCATCGGCAGCGCAGCTGTCTCCGGTCCGGCTGCAAACCTGATGACCGCCCAGGGACTACCGGTATCGATAGCAGGAATCGCAGAGGGATATCGCGACTTCCTCGATGCCTTAGTCGTGGATGATTCTGATTCCGAAGAGTCCACCTCTCTTGCCAGTGATCGGCTTCAGCTGCACTGCACCGACATTCTTATGCGCAGCTCCGAGGACAAAGCTCGCATCGCGCGGAGCACGCTGGCATTCGCCTGCCCGGAAATTTTGACCGAAACCGTTGCGGAGCAGCAATGATCCTCATCCCAGTCAAGGACCTTTCTAAAGCGAAGCAGCGGTTGGCAACAATTGCTGAGCAGTCGTGGCGCACAGAATTTGCCCAAGCTATGCTGGCTGACGTTCTGGAACAAGTAGCTTCGTTCGGCGCCGACGATGTTTCGCTGGTTACAAGTGACTCATGCGCGCTTGAGCTCACGCAACGATTTGGCTTCGACGTTATTCGCGATTATTCCAGCCACAGCGAAACCGATGCCATCGACATGGCAACTCGGGAATGCGAGTCTCGCGGAATCGATACCACGCTCGTCATTCCCGGCGACATCCCGTTGCTCTCAGCGTCAGAGATTCAATCCATCTACGAAAATGCGCCGGTAACCGGAAGCGTCCTGGTTCCTTCGCACGATAAGCGCGGCACCAATGCCGCGCTAAGGCGTCCGGCATCTCTTTTCCCGTTGCGTTTTGGAAACGACAGCTTCATGCCGCATCTCTCGGCTGCAATCGCAACCGAGAAATCCTGCATCATCTTGTCTCTTCCCGGAATAGCTCTCGATATCGACACGCCAGATGATCTGCTCAGACTTGCGCATTCTTCGGGGGAAAAACGTTCTCAAATTCTGGCGCGGCAATTGACTCGTAGCGCCCCAGTTGAAACTGCGTTCGCGCAGGCAGATGACAGCTCCGTTGTGGCGAAAATCTGATGCCGCCGCACGAGATTCGCATAATGCCTGTTCCAATTTCAGGTGAAGTTTTGCCTGGCGAAGATCTCGCCGAGAAACTTGCTGCTTCGCTCAAGCATCAGAGGCTTAAGCTGCGAAACGGTGACGTTCTGGTGGTTAAGCACAAAATTGTGTCCAAGACGGAAGGGCGAACCAAATCCCTCGCTGACATCAAGCCCTCGAGAACGGCTCGTGCCTGGGCTTTGCGTAGCGGAACAGATGCGCGACTGGTGCAGCTCGCTCTTTCTGAAAGCACCCGAATCGTGCGCCAAAAAAAAGGAGTGCTGATTACGCAAACCCGGCACGGGTTTGTCTGCGCGAACAGCGGCGTTGACGTTTCAAATGTTGATGGCGGCGCGACCGCCGTGCTCCTGCCCAAAGACTCTGATCGCTCTGCCGCTCGCCTGCGAGCACGACTGAAGAAACTTTGCCGCATAGATGTGGCTGTCATCATCTCAGACACCTTTGGGCGCCCATGGCGCGAAGGCCTGACTGAAGTTGCTATCGGGGTCTCTGGAATGAGGCCTCTGATTGACTATCGCGGCCGCCACGATCCCCATGGATACAGACTCCACGCCAGTGCCGAGGCAGCTGCAGATGAGCTGGCTTGCGCTGCTGGCCTGGTCTGCGGCAAGCTTAACCGGACGCCCATTTGCATAATACGCGGCTTCAAATTCCAGCGCGGCTCCGGAAGCGCGCGCGAACTGATACGGCCGGCAAAGAACGACCTGTTCCGTTAGGGTGAAAGAAAGAAGGTCCCATGCGGACATGCACGAGTACTGAGCTTGAAAATTTCGCTCGGCTTGACTGGCTGGACATTGCTCCACGGATGCAGCCGGAATTCCGCAGCACGGTGGAACGAGTGCTCGAATCGCAAGACGGTTCAGTGCTCTCGCCGCAACATTGCCTGCTGCTGGCGAACGCCGAGGGCGAAGACCTACTAGGTTTGCTTGTTGCCGCTGATCTCCTTCGCAATGAACTCGCGGGGCAGATAGTCACCTACGTCGTAAACCGAAATATTAACTTCACCAACATCTGTTTCGTTGGTTGCAAGTTCTGCGCCTTCAGCCGAGGCCCGCGCGAATCCGACACCTACTTCCTCCAGCCTGAGCAGGTCGCGGAAAAAGCCGTTCAGGCCTGGGAACTCGGCGCCAGCGAAGTCTGCATTCAGGGCGGTCTGCCCCGCGGTCTTTCGCCCTTTTACTATCGCGATATCCTCCGCGCGGTGAAATCTGCCGTCCCGCAAATGCACATTCACGCCTTTTCTCCCATGGAGATTGTGTTCGGAGTTGAGCTCACCGGAATGCCTTTGCCGGATTATTTGAAAATGCTGCGCGATAACGGCCTCGGCACACTGCCCGGTACTGCGGCTGAAATCCTCGACGACGAAGTGCGCCATGTGCTTTCGCGCAACAAGCTCTCAACAGCGCAGTGGCAGCAGGTCATTCGCAGCGCCCATAGCTGCGGCATTCGCACTACTTCTACTCTGATGTATGGCCATGTTGAAACTCCCGAGCATTGGGTCAATCAGCTTCTTTTGCTGCGAACCATTCAAAGCGAGACCGGCGGCTTCACCGAATTCGTCCCTCTCGGTTTCGTTCACCAAAATACCCTGCTCTTCCAGCAGGGACTCTCGCGCCCTGGGCCCACTCTCGCTGAGCATCTAAAGATCCATGCTCTGGCCCGGCTGGTGCTCGCAGGCTCCATTAACAATGTTCAGGTTTCCTGGGTGAAGTTGAATCGCGGCCTCTCGCAGCTCTGCCTGCAAGCCGGAGCCAACGACTACGGCGGCACATTGATGGAAGAAAATATTTCCCGCGAAGCCGGCGCTACAGCAGGGCAATACACCAGCCCCGAGGAATTTCACACTCTGATTCGCGAAATCGGCCGCATTCCTGCCGAGCGCAACACCACCTACTCGCGCATCCAGATCAAAGAGGCCTTCGAAAGTTTTCCCGCCGAGCCGCTGCTCGAGCCGGAGTTTGCGTGACCATCGCGATCGTTGGTGGCACCGGACCTGCCGGCTCGGGGTTGGCATTCCGCTTAGCTATGGCGGGCGAAGGCGTCGTTATCGGCTCGCGAGATGCAAAGCGAGCTGCTGAAGCCGCCGCTGCACTTAAGTCAAAAATTGAAGCCTTAAATGGGGAAACGGGTCCTGCCCTGAGCGGGCGATCGGGAGCAGCGAGTCGAACGGGCGCTCTCGGGCGTGCACAACTGTCCGGAGCGGAAAACTCCGAAGCCTGCCGCTCGGCTGAAATCGTGATTCTGACAATTCCCTTTCAGTCTCACGCGGAGATGGTGAAACAACTCAAACCCTCGCTCAAATCTGGGCAAATTGTGGTCGACGCGACCGTTCCTTTAGCCTCAAGCATTGGCGGGCGTTCCACTCGCACTCTCGGCGTTTGGCACGGATCAGCTGCGCAGCAGGCGGCCGAACTGGTGCCAGAGGGCGTGGCCGTCGTCGCTGCATTCCACAACGTCTCAGCCGAATTGCTAAAGCAGAAGGGATCCATTGATTGCGATGTGATCGTCTGCAGCGATGACAAAGAAGCAGGCAAACGTGTGCGCGGTCTCGTTCGAAAAATTCCTGGCTTGCGCGCTATCGATGGCGGCAAACTTGAGAACGCCCGCATCGTAGAAACGATCACTGCCTTGCTCATCGGTTTGAACATTCGTCACAAAGGCCACTCCGGTCTTCGCATCACCGGACTGCCCCCCGCGGCGTACGATATGTGATCGCCTGATCACGAGCATGCCGGAAGCCGTAATCGAGTTTCGCAACGTTTCCTATCGCCTGGCAGATGGGCGCGAGATCGTCCGCGATCTGACCCTCGAGGTAAGTCGCGGAGAAATTCTCGTTCTTCTCGGCCGTAGCGGATCAGGAAAAACCACCGCCCTAAAGCTCGTCAATCGGCTGCTGGAAATTTCTTCCGGCGAACTTCAGGTTGAGGGACGCGCGGTCACCCATTGGGACGTTATCGATCTCCGCCGCCACATCGGATATGCGATTCAGGACGTCGGCCTCTTCCCTCACTACACCGTGGCGCAAAATGTCGGGCTGCTGCCTTCGATCCAGAATTGGTCGAAAGAAAAGATTGACGCTCGCGTCCACGAGCTTCTGACTCTTACTGGTCTGCCGCTCGAGATTGCAAACCGCTATCCCCATCAGCTTTCCGGCGGGCAGCGGCAGCGCGTGGGAGTTGCGCGGGCCTTGGCAGCCGATCCTCCAATTCTCCTGATGGACGAGCCTTTCGGCGCGCTCGACCCGCTCACTCGCTCCGACCTGCAGCGTGAATTCCTTTCGCTCCAGCAGAAACTGCAAAAGACGGTTCTCTTTGTCACTCATGACTTGCACGAAGCACTGTTTCTCGGCGCCAGAATTGCCTTGCTTGACGAAGGCGCGCTCGTCTCCCTGAACATTCCGCAATCATTTCTTAATTCTTCGGATCCCTTGGTCAAGAGCTATGTCGAAGCATTCGGATCAATTGACACCTTACGAGGATACAAATGAACTTCTGGCATTTCCTCTCCCAGAACCGGTTGGAGGTCGCTGACCTTACGCTCGAACATCTCTGGCTGGTCGGTATTTCAACTCTGTTTGCGATTGCAATCGGCATTCCGCTCGGCATTCTGATCACTCGCCGGCCGAAGCTGCACAAGCCGGTCATCGCGACCGCAAACATCATTCAGACCATTCCCAGCCTGGCGCTTTTCGGATTTTTGCTTCCGGCTCCCTGGATCGGCGAACGCGCTGGCCGCCTCGCAATTTTGGCTCTCATGCTGTATTCCTTGCTGCCTTTGATTCGCAACACTTACGCGGGCATCAAGGGCGTGGACCGTTCAATTATTGAAGCGGCACGCGGCATGGGCCTGACCGATCGTCAGCTTCTGTTCAAAGTTGAATTGCCGCTAGCGGCGGGTGTCATTCTCGCGGGCGTTCGCGTCGCCATCGTAATTTCAATCGGACTCGCCACCATTGCCGCGGCCATCGGCGCCGGAGGTCTTGGTGAGTTGATCTTTCGCGGACTGGCAATGGTGAGCAACAGCGTGATTCTGGCAGGAGCGATTCCCGCGGCACTGATGGCCTTGATTGCGGACGCCGCTTTAGGCTGGCTTGAAAAGCGATTTGCGCCACAAAGAGCTGCATGAGGCGGGACATCCACATTGTTCAAGGAATCAGAACTGGTGCCCCGTTCTTGTCTCGCTGTCTTTGGGCGAGACAGGGCGGGGTCTTTGACCTTATCGTCCTCACAACAGCAATCGCTTTCCTGGCAGGCTGCTCTCAGCAGAATCGCATCGTCGTCGGCAGCAAGAACTTCACCGAGCAGGTCATCCTGGGCGAACTCATTGCCCAGCAGATCGAAAACAAAACTCATCTTTCAGTCGAACGCCGCTTCTTTCTCGGTGGAACCTACATCGCGCATCAGGGAATATTGGCCGGACGAATCGATGTCTACCCCGAATACACGGGAACAGCTTTGACGGCCATCCTGAAGCAGCAGCCGACTTCAGACCGCAAGGCCGTTTACGCCCGAGTGAAATCGGAATACGAGAAGCGTTTCCATCTCACGCTCGGCCCATCCTTCGGCTTCAACGACACCTTTGCCATCGAGATTCGCGGTGATGATGCTCGTCGCCTTCATCTGCAGACACTTTCTCAAGCGGCCCAGTACACGCCGCAATGGCGCGCGGGTTTTGGGTATGAATTCATGGAGCGGCCCGATGGTTACAAGGGTCTGGTCTCCACCTATGGTTTGCACTTTGCAACTCCGCCCCGCATTATGGACCTCGGCCTACTCACCCGCGCACTCAAAGATCATCAAGTCGACATAATCGCCGGCAACATGACCGATGGGCTGATTCCCGCTCTCGATTTGTTCGTGCTCGACGACGACAAGCACTACTTTCCACCATACGAAGCTGTGCCGGTAATTCGCGAGCAGACGTTGGCCGAGCACCCGGAACTGCGCGCCGCACTAGAGGCTCTTGGCAACACAATTTCTGACGCCGAAATGCGTCAGCTCAACTACGAAGTTGATGGAGAAAAGAAAGATGCGAAGACGGTAGCCAGCGAGTTTCTGCGAAGAAAAGGTTTGTGAGAATCACTTCCCAGGAGGTTTGCGCCAGGTGAGGGCGACGTACGTTACCGTGTCCCACGCGTTGTGGATTCCGATCAGGACAAGTGCCAACGCGACCGCGGCGATAATAAAAAGCGAATCGGTTGGATGCCAGGCGAGTGCTATGCCGGACACCAGCAGCGTCGCATAGGCGATTAACGGGAAAGCAACGTACCAACACCAGTCTTCCAAGTCTGGAGCATAACCGGTCTGCCTTCTCGCATGCCCAACAACATTGCACGAATAAGCCAGTCCCGCCCCGCCTAGAATTCCGAGGGAAACCCCAACGCTGGCCAGCGAGCGCCACGGCGAACACACGATCGCTGCAATCACCAGCGCGAAACAGAAGTGCACGATCGTCGGCGTGCCGAAAGCGCGAATTTCTGTCGTGCTTCGTGCGGCTTCCTTTTCCGCAATCAGAGCGATTGAAACAAACTGTAAGCCGGTCAATGCTCCTGCCGAGGACCCAATGATCACGTAAAAATCGCTCCACTCCTTCAATGCCAGCGGGGCATCCATGCTGTCCCTCCAATTCCAGAGCCACACACCATAGCACAGGCGAAAAATGCAAGAGTTGCCGATCCGCCCGCCACAAGTCGCCGAACAGGAATCAATGAACCACGATAGTAACAAGTGGCCATTGAGTTTCGATTTTTGGGTGAGGATCAATTGACAATGGCGACTCGCTCGAACTTCGGCGACCTGAAGTGGGAGATCACGAGCCCCGAACCAGCGTAGTCACCTGCCTGAGAAGTCGAAACACGACTCGAATCTGCATTCATAGTTCTCCTGCTCGAATCGTGCCGAGACCTTAGTTGACTGACTTCGTGCCTCTTGATCGTCATGGTTACAAAAATTGATTTACTTCGTGTACCTTCGTGACCTTCGTGACTAAAAAACGCGACCATTGCCCACCATCTGAAAAGCTGCAAGACTTACCGCATGCGTGCCGTCGTGCAACGGGTGAGCCGGGCTGAGGTGAGCGTTGAAAAAGAGATCATCGGACAGATCGGGCCTGGCCTGCTCGTTCTGCTTGGCATTTCTAAAAACGATACTCAATCCGACGCCGACTATCTGGCCGCAAAAATTCCCGGCCTGCGAATCTTCGATGACGAAAAAGGAAAGATGAATCTGTCCTTGGTAGATACGCACGGAGCGGTCCTGGCCGTCTCGCAATTCACCTTGTACGGCGATGCGCGCAAAGGCAAGCGTCCATCATTCGATGAAGCCGCGCCCCCGCAGCTTGCGCGCGAACTCTACGAACATTTTGTGAAGAGGATTCGAGAGGCCGGCGTCATCTGTGAAACCGGGCGCTTTCAAGCCACCATGCAGGTCGAACTAGTCAACGACGGTCCGGTCACGATCCTGCTCGACTCGAAACCAGCATTCTGAGCATTTCCTTGCCATCAATGCATGTTCGCAGCCATTGCCTTCTGAGACTGAATCCACGCCGTCACCCGCTGATCGAGTACATCGAGCGGCAGCGCGCCCCCATTCAGGATTTCATCGTGGAAAGCCCGGATGTCGTACTTCGCTCCCAGTTCCTTCTTGGCTTGCTCGCGCAGCTTCAGGATTTCCAACTGTCCAAGTTTGTAGCCCAGCGCCTGCCCCGGCCATGCGATATAGCGATCGGTTTCCGACTGAATATCCGGTTCGTCGTCTGAAGAGTGCTCGTGGAAGAAATCCACCATCTGCTGGCGAGTCCAGTGTTTGTAATGCACGCCAGTATCAAGAACCAGTCGAATTGCTCGCAGCATTTCGTCGGATAGCCGCCCGTAGTCTGAGTAAGGATCCTGATAAAAACCAATGTCCTTGCCCAGCCGCTCTGAGTAGAGTGCCCATCCTTCGATGTAGGCGCCAAAATACGCCTGCTGGCGAAACGCCGGCAGCTCCGGCAAAGTCTGCGCAATCGAAATTTGCATGTGGTGCCCGGGAATACCTTCGTGATATGCGGTCGATTCCGCACTCAACAACGAACGATGTTGGTAGTCACTGGTGTTTATGTAAATGATCCCTGGACGCGATCCATCGGGAGTCCCTTGCGAATAGTCTGCCGCAGCTGCTTCTTTCGCGCGGAACTCCTGCATGGGCCGAACTTCCAGGCGTGTCTTTGGCAGCAGCCCAAACAATTTCGGCAACTCGGGGCGCATCTGGTCGATGTAGCCGCGGTATTTATCGAGAATCTCCTCCGGCGACTTCGCCATCAGCTTGGGATTGTCCTTGAGCGAAGCACGGAACGTTTTCAGATCGCTGAAGCCGAGCTTCTTCGCGATCTCCAATTGTTGCCTTTCGATTTCCGCAACCTGCTTCAGCCCTAGCTCATGGATCGACTCCGGATCCATGTTTGTTGTCGTCAAGCGCTTAACATCGAACCGATATAGCTCATCTCCCCCCGGCAGAGCCCAGATTCCCGGCTCAGTGCGTCCCTTCGGCGCATACTCAGTAGCCAGAAAATTCGCCAGCTTCATGTAAGCCGGACGGACTTGATTGTCGACAGCCGCAATGATCGCATCATGCAGGCGCTTGCGATCACTCTCCGGCACAGCTGCAGGAAACTCCGTAACCGGATGCGCGAAAACATTGGCCTCGCCGCTCGGTTCCCCAATCGACTTGCACTGTGTGACCGTCTTTTCCAGCAGAAAGCGCGGCGGCATCAGCTTGTCTTTTTCACCCTGCTGCAGGATCTCGACTATCTGATCGAATAACTGCGGCACTTTGTGGAGCCGCTGCAAATAGTCTTCGTAGTGCTTGGTGGAATCGAACGGAATGACCGCAACAAACTGCGCCAACTGCAGATGTAGCCCGGTGAACTGGTCGATCGGCATCTCGTAATTTTTCAGGTCGATGCCCTCAAGCTCCTGCTTCAAATTGCGCACCATCAGAGCCTGACTTAATTTCTCTTGTTCGGGAAATCCTGAGACATCCACTGCCTCGAAGCGCGAAAGCCACTGCTCCATATCCTTCTTTTGCACCTGCACGTGGGCTAGCGATGCGTCGCTCCAGCGGTCGTTATAGCGATAATCGCCGATGATCGTCGCCTGCTCAGGGCTTTCCCGCAATTCATATTCCCATTCATCTGCGAGAAGTTGTTTAAACTGCGCGCGTCGAGATTCAACGCTCGCATCGCCGGCCGCGCGAAGAGATGGCGACGAGAAGAGGAAAATTAACGTAAGGGAAAATGACAACGTCCAGGAACAAACGCGAGAAGACATGTGACCTCCACCAGACCTGGAAAAGAATTTCAGCCCGATGGAGGATTTTACTCGAAGTGTGAGCGCTGGAGCGGGTATCAGTTGATCGCGAGGTCGGCGAGCTTCAAAGCGTCAGTACAGGCACGTACGTCATGCGTCCTGATAAGATGGGCGCCTTTCAACGCCAGCACCACTTCGGCGCCCAGCGTTCCGAACTGGCGATTTTCGGTTTCAGCGTCGTTTCCATTCCGGCGAAGCGCCCGCCCTACAAAGGACTTTCGCGAAACTCCTGCCAACAACGGAAACCGTAGTTCATGGAATTCCGCAAATCGCCGCAGCAGCGGATAATTTTCTTCCAGTCGCTTTCCAAAACCAAATCCCGGATCCAGCACAATGCGATCTCGTTTAACTCCGGCCGCAAGCGCACTCTCGGCGCGCTCCCGCAGTTCTTTTTTGACCGCGACTACCAGATCGGCAACCTTCGGCAACGACTTCCATTCGTCGGGACGGCCGCGAGTGTGCATCAACACCACACCGCAATTCAGGTTAGCCAATGTTTTTCTCATCTCCGGGTCCCACAACCCTCCTGAGACATCATTGACAATTTCTGCGCCTGCTGACATCGCAGCTTCAGCAACCGCAGCCTTATAGGTGTCGACGGAAAGTACGCACTCTGGCCGTCGTTTCTTCACTTCTGTCAGGACCGGCAGCACACGCCGTTTTTCTTCTTCCGCTGAGACCGCTCGATCAATCGCACCTACTTTCGCGCCCGGCCGCGTCGATTCGCCGCCAATGTCAACGATATCGGCGCCTTCATCGAAGAGTCGCAAGACATGCGCCACGGCTGCATCTGGCGCGAAATGGCGCCCGGCATCCGAAAACGAATCGGGCGTCACGTTCACGACGCCCATGATCAGCGTCCGTTTGCCGAGTTCAAGCGAACGCTTTCCGATGTTCCATGTGTAGATGGCACGCACAGATCGATTCTAAGATAGGCAACCACAACCCAACACGGCTTCAACCCACCTTGTGGGGATGTCGGCGAATACAACTCTGGAACTACACCGGTGCTAAAATCAGCGTTGTAGATGCGACACCCCAGCAGGTTTCGAGTTCTTATCTGCGCCGTACTGGCGTGCACTCTTCTAACTGTTCCTTCAGCCGCGTCATCGAAACCACACCGTTCGCTCAAGAAACAAATTGAAACCATCCTTGCTCAGCCTGATCTCTCGCGGGGCTTCTGGGGAATCGAGATCGCGTCGGCCACCAGTGGCAAGGTCTTGTACTCGCTGAATGCGGACAAACTTTTCACGCCCGCCTCGAACACTAAACTATTCACTACCGCTGCCGCTTTGGCTCTGATCGGCCCGAATTACAAGTTCCGCACCACCGTCGAAACCAGCGGCTCGCTCGATAAATATGGCCGGCTCACCGGCGATGTTTCGCTGGTCGGTCGCGGTGATCCAACTCTCTCCGGCCGCGAACTCCCTTACAACACGCGTACGCAGCGCGATGCCGACCCAGTACGGGTTCTCGAGCAACTGGCTGATGAACTCGCGCAAAAAGGCGTGAAGTACATCGATGGCGACGTCGTCGCCGACGACTCGTATTTCGCGTTCGAGCGATATGGCGAGGGCTGGAGCCAGGACGATCTTGTCTGGGCCGACGGCGCTCCCGTCTCGGCGCTCACTATTAATGACAACGTGGTTTTCGTAAATATCTTGCCCGGGGCACATCCGGGCGACAAAGCATTCGTCAGCATCACGCCTTTCGCCGACTACTACACCATCGACAATCGGCTCATGACCACGCCCGCAGGCACTGGCCGCAGAATCTACATCAACCGCGAGCCGGGATCGACGAAGCTCACCTTGTGGGGAACCATGCCGGTCGATGACTCCGGCGCAAATGAAGGATTGGCAATTGAAGACCCTGCCGAGTTCGCTGCCACCCTGTTCCGCCATCTGCTGGAAGTACGAGGAATCGCGGTATATGGAAAGGAGCGCACTCGCCACACCGAACTTGCCAGCCTCTCTACGTTCACCAGCACGGTCGTGGCATCAGGAGGAGGCGGTAGCGACGAGCACTCTCTTACCTCTCCCGCAGGTCCCCTGGTGTTGGCCGAGTATCAATCTGCGCCTCTCTCTGAGGACATCCAAGTCATCAATAAAGTCAGCCAGAATCTTCACGCAGAAATTTTGCTCCGATTGTTGGGACGCGAAAAAGGCACTGCCGGAACGGTGCAAGCCGGACTGGAAGTGTTGCGCGGATTTTTAAACAACGCGGGAATTCCAAGCGACGAATATGACTTCCACGATGGATCGGGACTTTCACGGGAAAATTTGGCGACGCCTCACGCCATCGTCCAACTATTGCAGTTCGCAACGACTCAGCCGTGGGGAAAAGAATTTCGCGATTCGCTTCCTGCAGCCGGCATGGACGGCTCCTTGGCAGACCGATTCAAAGATCTCAGTCCCGCAGTCCACGTTTACGGAAAGACCGGCGCGCTCGGTGGAGTGAAGAGCCTGGCGGGATACGCCGTCACATCGAAAGGCGAACAACTTGTGTTTTCGATCGTCTCCAACAATCTCAGCACTCCGGCGAAGCGGGTAACGGACGTGATTGACAGCATCGTCGAGGCCGCGGTCCAGAATTCAGCCAAATAGCCGCGCATCTCACTGCCATTGATTTGTCATCCAAAGCTGATCACCGCGTGCTCCGTCTATAATGCTCGGCACGACGTTCTGGCAAGGAGGAACTCATGTCGCAATCGATCCCTGATAAATATCGTGATCTTTTCACCAAGCGCGCCTTCGCGAGTCTCGGCACCATAATGACTGATGGCTCGCCGCAGGTCACTCCCGTGTGGGTGGATTTGGAAGGCGACCAGGTCATCGTGAATACTGCCAAGGGCCGGCAAAAAGATAAGAACATGCGCCGCGATCCCCGCGTGGCCCTCGCCATTATCGACCCGGATAATCCTTACCGCTATCTCGAAATTCGCGGCCGAATTGCCGAGATCACCGAAGATGGCGCGGACGCGCATATCGATAAAATGGCCAAAAAATATCTCGGCGCCGATAAGTACCCTTACCGCCAGCCCGGAGAAGTGCGCGTGATGTTCAAGATCAAGCCGGAACGCACCAGCACCATGGGGTAAGGTTCCCGCCAGGTGATGAATCCTTTATTCTCTGAAACCTCAGAATTGCAACAAGCAAGGCCGCTCGACCTCGACTCGGTCCGCGCGCAATTCCCTTCTTTGTCCCGCGAGCTAAACGGGCATCCCGTGGCTTACCTCGACGGTCCAGGCGGAACTCAGGTTCCGCAACGAGTCATCGACGCAATTTCGGGTTATCTGAGCCGTAGCAACGCCAATACCTGTGGCGCATATGCGACCAGCCGCGAAACCGATCAGGTGATCGCCGACGCACGTCTCTCGATGGCCGATTTTCTCGGCTGCGATGCGGATGAGATCGTCTTCGGCCCCAACATGACTTCCTTGACTTTCGCGATCAGTCGCGCAATCGGCCGCGAACTCAAGCCCGGAGATGAAATCCTTCTCACCCATCTTGATCATGACGCAAATATTTCTCCCTGGCGGTCTCTCGAAGAGCTTGGCGTCAAGGTCCGCTTCGTCGACATTCACGAAGAAGATTGCACTCTCGACATGGAGGATCTAGCTGACAAAATAAACTCGCGAACAAAAATCGTTGCCGTCGGACATGCGTCAAACGCTGTCGGAACGATCAACGACGTAAAAACAATCGTCCGTCTGGCACATCAGGCCGGAGCGTTGGCTTACATCGATACCGTTCACTATGCGCCGCATGGGCCCATCGACGTGCGTGATCTCGGCTGCGACTTTCTTGTTTGCTCCACTTACAAGTTCTTCGGCCCGCACATGGGCGTGCTTTATGGAAAACGCGAGCACCTGGAGAGATTTCAGCCTTACAAGCTTCGTGCCAACACCAATACCGCTCCGCAACGTTGGGAATGGGGGACGCTCAACCACGAGTGCATCGCCGGAGTCACAGGGTGCGTGGAATATCTGGCTGACTTGGGCAGAACGGTGGAAAAGAGTTCGACCCGAAGACAAGCCATTCAGGCGGCATATCGAGCCATTCAGACGCACGAGAGAAAGCTGATGGATCAAATGCTCAGGGGCCTGAAAGAAATTCCTGGGCTGCGTCTGTTTGGAGTCAGTGATCCCTCGCGCATCGAACCTCGTTGTCCAACATTCGCGGTCCGCATCGAAGGCCACACTCCGCTCGAACTCGCGACCACGCTGGGCGATGAGGGCATCTTCACCTGGGACGGAAACTACTACGCGATTAATCTCACCGAACGGCTGGGAGTGGAACAGAGCGGCGGATTTCTGAGAATCGGGTTGGTGCACTACAACGCGGAGGACGAAGTGGAGCGGGTATTGGAATCGCTTCGGCACATTCGTGCCTGACTACTTCCACCACCTCTCATGCAGCGCAATCAGCACACTGATGGCCGTCGTCAAAGCCGCATTCACAATCCGATCGTAGACTGACCGTTTCACGTCGTTTCGCTCCAGAATGCCAAGCCGGTTCTCGATCACGCTGATGCGTCCCGGCTGGCTGCTGCCCACAAGCATCTCCATCTTTACTTCCAGCCCTGCAAGCTTCTGCAGCACCTCGCACTGGAAGTCGCTGTCCGTCACCCGCATAACCAGTGGATGTTTCGTGGGCTCATGCATTGAATTGGCGGGTTCACAGCTTTCCAGGTTTCGATGGGTCATAGCAATTCTGTGTTTAATACGTCTTCGCAATCCAGTTCTGATTTTCGACCAAGCTAAAAGGGATAGTCCAGGTGGAGCGCCGCCGAGTGCCGCGAATATCTTGGCGGCGTAGAGGCATCAAACTGCCGCAAAAAGTAACTCTGAACTTTTGAGAGCCGCGGCAACGTGAACGTCTGTGTTGTAAACCGACCCGCGAGATTTTCGTCGTTGTAGGGCCCCCAACCGGAGTCGCTCCATCTGACTTCAATTCCTCCGCCACTCACAGGCGCAAGGCCCGCATCGATGCTCACAGCCGTCGAAGCCGGAGGCAAAATTGCTTGCGCCCCGGTCAGATCGGGCAATGTTGTCAACTCGACTTGTGAACTTGTAGTCGCATTCACATTCAATGGGCTCGTTATTTTTGCGGTTTCAAATTCAAACGACAGTGTTCTTGCCGAGTCGTCCGCAAATTGAATCTTGTAGCGGCTGTTGTCGCCCGCGAGATCTGCGAAGGTGACTTCAACCGCACGCACAATCGCCTGAAAATCCGCGGAACATGAAGGCACCTTGATCGCGAGTGCGTCGCCCGGAAATATGTCCTGCGCTCCACCCGGCAAAAAGCCGCTCCAGACTTCGTACTCGCCCGTCCACCCTGCTGATGCGCCGTCAGACAACAACGCCAATGCTGCGTTTTCGCAATCGACGCTGGTGCGGGCGGGAGGATATTTCACTCGCCGCACAGCGCTTCGAACACCGTTGTCAATCCCGTGTTGAAGCGCGGTTATGCTCGCCGGATTGGTGACTCGCGCCAGAGCCCGGCCGCTGGTCAGCAGCAAAGGATCGCCACGCTGGCCACGGTAGTGGACCTCGATCGCCTCATTCAACACGGGAACGTATGCCGTGAAAAAACTCAGCGTGCTCCCGGAAATAACGTCACATTCGCATCCGGCAGAGAGCGGGCCAACCAGGCGCGTACTGTAAGGCTGGTCCGGCAGAGCTGTTCGCACCTCAACGTCGGTTGCCTGAATGAGCCGGCTATAAAAGATCGAACAATACAAGCTTTGCGAATTCACCAACGCATACGTGCAAAAGCTGGGTGCGCCGGAAATGACGCCGTCGTAGAGAACCGTCGCCGGAGCAACCAGCGTCGCCGGGTTCCCCGGGTCCACGTCCTGCACTTCGAGCACAATGCGCACGTCAGCATTCACTTGTGCTCCCCCAATTCCGCTGCCGGAAGGGTTCGCTGCGCAATGAAAAATCTGCTGCTGGCGATAGATTTCCTGGGAGACAATCCGCGTAGCGAAAACGTAGTGGTGGCTGCTGACTGTGGTCAAAGCAACACCGACCAACGCCCCATTGATCAATCCCTGAATTTGCGACCCCGATCCTGCCGGAGAAATCCGGAATCCAGCCAGGCAATTTGCAACCGAAATATTCCCAAGATATAGGCCGCCAAGAATCCCCGAGGAAACGGCAGATGTAAATTGCACGTCGCCATGTTCTATCACCCAGCTTCCACCGAGCTCTATCTTCTCAGCGAACGTGACCGTGGTCCCGCCATCGGCGCCCGTACCGCCTGCGATTTGCAACTTGCCATCGCCAGCAACCACCGCGCTGCTCGGATCAGTAACGCTCCAACGCGCAGGATCGAGCGCCGGGTCCGTGTACTCTTCATTAAAGACCGTGGTGCTGCCCTTGGTGAAAGGCGTTTGCGATAAGTAGAACCGCGTCGTCAAACCATCGCCAACAAAATAGTCCCGAACATATGCCTCCGGTTCGATTTCTCCAACCACTGTCACATCATTCATGATCGCGTTGCCGGGCTGAAGGCTTAGTCCTTGCGGCGAGAAGTTCGCGTCCGACTCATTCAGTTGGTAAACAGTGGCTCCAATCGGAACCAAGCTGACTGCCCCATTCAGAACGCGATAGCTGGCGCGGGCTTGACTCGCAATGAGCGCCGCGTGTTTCGACCAGGGTTCCTGCGGATCAGGCACATAATTAATAAGTGTGTCGAGATCCTGAACGCCGCTCGTGTCAAAGCCCCCCGGGACCGCATTCTGCGTCAACTGCCGGAGCGCGTCACCCGCGCTCCGGGCCACGAAAGGGCTTCGTGCTGAAAGCCGTTTTCGATCGAGCATGACTTCATCACTCTGCGCGACATAGTTATATCTGTAGACCGCGCCTCGTTCGCCCCAGCCCAGGTATTCATACTCAGCCTCGCCAGTGATGTACCCCGTGAATACGTCCTGCCCGTTCGTCCGCCCAAGCGTGACTCGTGCACCGCTTTTCGGAACGATAAAATCTGCCCCGATTGAGAGCAGGCTGAAATGTAATTGCGACGGCGCATTGAGTGTGCGGCTCAGGCGCGGCGTCCGTGATGCATCGATGTCCGCCGTGTAGTCGCGCAACCCCGCGCCGTCCAGATTGTCAATTTGAAGTTTCATTGTTTTTTGAAAGCCATCAGCCATCAGTTATCAGTCGTACTGAACAACAAATCCGAGGAATGTTCTGCTGATACTGATGACTGACAGGTTAAAAGCCGAGAGCCCGAGAGCTGAGAAACTGAGATCTGAGAGCTGATTTCAGTACAACGCCGACATCGCCGCGGGAAAGTAACTGCGATAGCAGACGGCTATTTGCCCGTCGTTCTCGTCCATGTGAGGCAGCGCGATGAAGGCGGCGTGCAGGCCGAGTGCAGCAACAGGCTTCATGATCTCTATTGTTTGTTCCCGCTCAACTGGCGGCGGCGCACTGCTTGAACTCGGGCGTACCGTCGAAGCTGGACTGAGTCGCGGATAGTGGAAACAGACTCGTCCCCCTGATTGTTCCTCTGCAACAAACAAGGCTGACCACTCCTGGAAAAAACCTCCGCCTTCTCGATCAACGAAAGCCACAACCTTCTGCACTCCGGCCCCGCTCGCTGGTGTTCCGCCAAGCAAAGGCTGTGCCAGCAACAGAGCTGTTGCCGTGACTTCTGCTACCCGGCCCAGATTGAAGGTCACTCGCCGGACGTAGTTCGTGTCCTGATTTACATCGTTGGCGCTGTTTACATATGCGGCGGAAATCCCGCTGCCCAGGTATCCCGTCTGCTGCTGATAGTCGACATCCACGGCCACAACATCACCGGGCGCGAATGAGTTCACGACGCCCACACCCACGATAATTTCGTTGATGGTTGTGAGTGTCGGAGACTGTGCCGATACTCTGCAAACGAACCCCATCACCGCCAGGCACAAATAAAAAAGCCGCCATCTCTGGCGGCCTGCGTCCCACATAATTCCTCCGTATCTCGTACTTAACTGCCGGAACCGGCTTCTAGTCTCCGCTTCCTACCTGCTGCTGCAGGAAATTCTCCACGCTGGTGACGTACACGTCAGCAAAATCCACTACCGGTCGCAGCGCAACCACCTTGTCCATGGCTGTCGCCAGATCCCATCCCATTGAACACAGCAGCGCCAGCGTCATCATCGGGGCGCGATGCACTCCTGCCGCACAATGAATGTAAATTTTGCTGTCCTTTTGTTCCAGGGCTCGAAATGCGAACTCCACGCCGCGCTCGAACAACTCCGGCGGCTTCGACTGAAAATCGTCATCCGTGGCGTTCCACAACACCTCAATTCCAAACGGCTCCGCCAGCGGAGTGTCATCGAACTCGATTTGCATGTCGATGACGTGCGTCACGCCCAAGCGCGCGAGCTCTGCCATGTTCTCCTCATTCCATATGCCGCCCCCAACCGCGATGCGGTCCGTAATCCACGTCATGTCGGTTCCCAAGCTTCGCACTCTCCCGCGCCCATCGTAGAATTTTCCAGCGTCGGCATACTTTGACGCCAGAATTCCTGCCTGGCGTTGCAATACCTCTGCAAAACCAAAGCTGCGCTTTCTGCTCACTTTATTTTACGGGATCGGGATTAGTTCGTTTGTCCGCGCTCGTCTGGCCATTCTTCTTCCGCAAACCCAAGCTGCGCGAGTAAAATCCGCGACAACGCGTCCTGCCCTTCTTCCTGATTTTGGGCCGCTGCCGGATACAGGCCAATCATCTCGAAGAGAAATTTCATCGCTTGATACTGCCCTTTCTCGCATACCGAATCGATCGCATGCTGCACCATCGAGAGCGCATTTTTTGCCACTAGCTCAGTGATTTTGTTGCGTAACTCGACTAACTCATGTGGAGAACCGGCTTCCGGAGCGTGCGTGTTCATCAAGCGTTCCAAATGTCAATATTCAGGAGCAAAAAAATAGAGCGCGTCAACGACGCGCCCTTTTTTCTTACTCTCTAATTTCAGAATAGCATTCTGAAAAGGAAATTGCGCCAACTTTGCAAATTTTTATTCGGCTTGTTTGCAAGTACTTGGCGAAAATTCGACCGTCTGACCCCCTTGACAAGAATTTTCCACAGGCGATCGCGGAAGCCGGTTCATCAGGCCTCCTTCAAGGAACAGCTCGCTGATTTGATCAAGTGTCTGCGGGAAGTATCTGGTGATTGTCCGTCGCCCGCATCGCAACACTTCTGCCGCGTCTTCATGCGAGTAATCCTGAAAGATAATCACCGCCACCAGCTCCTTGCTGAACGTATCGATTTGATCCAGAATTCTTTCAACGTCGTGCACAAAGATCACTGCATCCTCGAAGCTCGACATTCGATACGAAGTCACCTTCGAACGAAACAACTCTCTTCCCAGCAGGGAAGGCAGGCGTCCCACTTCGATCGAAATCCTGAGATACCGCTTCAGGAGCGCGACCGTCCTCTCGCGGTAAAGCCATAGAGTTGGATCGCGATCAATATCCACCACCTCTGGCTGGAATACTTCGACTGGCTCACAGAGCGGATCGGGTTCGCCCTCTAAATCAAGGTGCGGGATGTCGTTCACTTGGCCGTATGAAGAAGCAAGAGGCATGTCGCTCATGCGTTCCCTCCTTCACTCCAGAATGGGTTCTCCAGTCGACTATCCGGCGTCTCTTGCCGATTTTGAACGTGATGGGCAAGAAATCGCGGATCTCTCGCAACTCCCGCCAGAATCAACGCGCACGAGGAGCAATAAGCTAACTCGGACCCTCTTAATCTCAGCCACAATCCCCCGCAGCGCTCGCAATACTTCAGTTCCATTTGAATGGCATTGCTATCGAATTCTTCCATTGGCAGCCTCCAACGAGATATCAAACAAAAAGGCCCTGCTCCCGGAGTACCGGTTACAGGGCCCGTTTCTCTTACGTCGACCTGTCTGAGTTATTTAGCTGAAAATTGGGAACATGTGAGGTCAGGTACCAGAGGAGTGTCGGAAGTATCCCTCCTCGTATCCTGACTTTAGCACCTGCCCGTTCTGGACAATTACGCTCAGCTTGCCGTTAAAGTGTATTTCCGCAAGCAGGCGCAGCATTGCCGCCGACAGCACCTCGGCGGCCCGTACCTTGCGGCGAAATTCGCCAAACCCCGCTTCTTCTGTCCCACGAGATGCCTCGCACATTCCACTCCTTCTTTTCTCCCCTCGAAACAGCTTGAGTTATACGGTATGCAAGATCGTATAGCTACTAGTTTTCAGGGGTCAAGGAAAGTCCGCACATCATGAATGCCTGTTTTCTTTGCTATCGTTTGCGGTGATTTCCACTCCCAGGACGCGCTCGCGCTCCGACATTTTCCTTGTGGATATAAGTGGAAAATTTCCGCCCAACAATTACTTTCTGGATGTTAATAGGAACAAAGTAATAGCAGTGTGCTATACCAAAAGTGCTATACTCCCGTCCGTGAAGTTCAAGGGATTACAGGAAAATCTTCGCAAAGCTCTCTGGGAACGCATCGCCGAGGGCGAGTTAACCGGCCTGAAGCTCGCTTCCCAAACCGGCTTCCGCCAGGCGCATATATCCAACTTCCTGAACCGCAAGCGCAGCCTCAGCCTCGAAGGCATGGACCGTGTACTTAGCGTCCAGCATATGTCCATCCTTGACCTTCTCGATCCCGCTGAGGTCAACAAGCGCGCCAGCATTCCCCCGCCCAGCGACGACGAATTTGACAACGTCTTCGTCGTCGACGGTAATATCGCCGCTTCTCAGCCACTCATCATGAGCATGAGAGTGCGAGAAATCCACAAGTTCAAGCGCAGTTTCCTCCGCAAGCTCCGTCCGGATATGCAGGGTAAACGCGCCCATTGGGAGCGGTTCGTCGCCATCAAAATCGAGGCCGCTGACGGCATGAGCATGTATCCCCGCCTTCTGCCCGGTGCTACCGTCCTCGTAGACCGCCACTACAACTCCTTGCAGCCCTATCGCAAGGGCGAGCTGAACATGTACGCCGTGCGCGTAAACAACTCGTGCATCGTGCGTTACGTTGAGTTGACCGGCCAAAATATCGTCCTGCGCCCCCATAACCAGGCCTACTCTATCGATGTCATATCCCTCCAGGCCGGTGAAGCTCTTTCCTATTACCTGATTGGCCGTATCTGCTATATGGGCATCGAGACCTAGCCCCGTCCATAAGTGCTGTCAACCCACTTGTACACTCACCTTGGGTAATCCTTAGTAACCATACGGATTGGACTGTCCAGCCGTACAATGACCATGTCCGAATGGCCGTCCCAGGCATGCCCCGGCGAACAGTTGTGCAATTGCTCATCTGTTCCGGTTGGCGCGAGACGCACGGAACTGGAGTCGGTAACTTATGGCGTTTGGTTTCGGGTTTAACAAACAGAAAGTTCTGAGCTCTGCCGAAAAGTTTGTCCAGCAGGGAAAGCTCCAGAACGCCATCTCCGAGTACGAGAAGGTCCTCAAGGCCGACCCCAAGGATTTGACCGTCATGAATACGGTCGGCGATCTGTACGCCCGTCTCGGCGAAAACGACAAGGCAGCCGATTGCTTCAAGAATGTTGGCGACGCTTACGCTGGCCAGGGCTTCACAGTAAAAGCGATCGCGATGTACAAAAAGTTGGGCAAGCTGAAATCGACCACCGAATCGGTCTTGCGGCTCGCCGAACTCTACACCCAGCAAGGTTTGTTTAACGACGCCCGCGCTCAATACTTGCAGGTCGCGGAAGACTTCCTCAAGTCCGGCAAAACCGATCAGGCGATCAGAATCTTCCAGAAGACGCTGGAAATGGATCCTGACAATGTCCCTATGCGCATGAAGCTCGCCGAAGCTTATATCCGCATGGATAAAAAGGAAGACGCATGGCAACTGCTGAGCACCGCCGCTGAGACCATGCGCTCCAAGGGCCAGCTCGCTGCCGCCAACGAAGTTTTGCAGCGCATGCTCAAGCTGGATCCGCAAAACAGCTACGCGCTTGTGCTTCGAGGCCGCGCCTCAGTCGAAGCTGGCGATTATCCCGCCGCTATCGAAAGCCTCAGCAAAGTTCCTGATCTCGATAACAATCCCGACGGACTTCGTGCTCTGTTCAAGGCCTATCTGCAAAGTAAGCGCTTCGATGATGCTTCCGCTCTGGTAAACAAGCTGGCCAACGTTCACGACGACATCTCAGCGGTATTCGAGTACGCCACCGCCTTGACCGATGGTGCCCGTTTTCGTGACGCTTTACAGGTTTACGACCAATATGCTGACCGCCTCCTGCGTACCGATTCGGCAAAGCTCTTCGAGTCCGTCCGGTCACTGCTTGGTTATGTGAAAGATGATCCGCAGCTTCTCGAAATCGTCCTCTCCATTTTCCAAAAAGGCGGAGAAACTACCCAGTTCACCGACATTTATGAACTGCTCGCCCACGGATATGTGCAGTCCGGAGAGCTCGAAAAAGCGCGGGAGTACTACCAGAAGCTCATGCAACTGGAGCCGGCTAACCAGATGCATGCCAGCAACTATCAACAAGTAACCGATAAATTGGGGACTTCCGGTACCCCTTCCCATCTCATTACCGCCGAGGAAGGCGCCGTCCTTGTCGACGAACTCGAAGCCAACGCTCCTTTCATCGAACAAAGACACGAGGATGATGTCACTCTTGCCGTGAAGGCCGCGCTTACCGACGCCGAGTTGTTCATTTCGTACAACATGCCGGCTAAGGCGCTTGATCCTCTGATTGCTGCTTTGCCGAAGGCCCCACGCGATCTTCGCCTTAACCAAAAGCTCGCCGCCCTGCATACTCGTGCTGGACGGTTCGCGGAAGCCGCGGTCTGCTGCCGCACTCTGGAAGGCATCTATCACGACGCCGGCCACGCCGATGAAGCACGCCGATACAGCGATCTGGCGGCAAAGTATGAACAGCGCGGCGATTCTACTGGAGCCCCCGCCCCGGCAGTTGCAAACGTTTCCGCGCCGGTTTCGAGCGCACCCGCTGCAGGCGAATTCCGGGTCTCCGCTCCCGCTCAGGAGCAGAGTGCCGAGGAAACGTCATACCACATCTCTGCTGAGACACCCACGGTTGCCCAAGCCGCCGCCGCTCATCCCGGTCTATTTTTTGACGCTCCCACGCCTCCTCCGCCAGCGGTCGAAGAATTTTCCGTCGCCACCAATGCGGAGGCGACCGCAGATGGCGGTAACAGTTGGGAACAGGATTTTTCAATTGAGGCCCCCGCACCGGAAGCAGTTGATGTCGCACCGGCGCCGACCCACGTGTCGCCAGAGAGCGAACCCGCTCCCGTCAAAACTGAAGCTGCCCCTGCGCGTCCAGCAAACCTGGACGAATCGATCGAGGAAGTCCGCTTCTATCTCGGCCAGGGGATGGTCGCTCAAGCTGAGCAGGTGCTGGCCAAGTTGGAAGCGCTCGCCCCGGGTGCGCCAGAGCTGGCGGTTTTGCGGTTAGGAATCGACTCCGCCAAACAACAGCAACAGGGCGTTCATCTCGCGGAGCAGGAAGTCTCAATCGACGATTCCAAAGAAATCAATACTGCCGAGGCGCTGGCAGAGGAAGCCGCGGAAACGCCCGAGCCTGTACATGCTCCTCCGCCGCCCAAGCCCCAAGCTCAACCTTGGCCGGGTCAGCCAGTCGGTCTCAAACCTGCTGCCCCAGAACCTCCGCTGCCGACTCCGGTCGAAATTCCGGTCGAGCCAGAAGCTGCTGACGAGGCTCCAGTGCACGAAGAGCCGCCCGTGGCAGCCCAGGCAACATCGAAGTTCAATCCTGGCACCCTGGACGCATTCGTTGCCGATCTTGAAGCCTCGCTCGGAAGCGATTTCCTAGGAGATCAATCTGCCACGCCCGAAGTCGCGGCACCCGTACCTCAAGCGCCAAAAGTTGCAAAGACTCCGGCTCCGACTCCGCCGCCGCAACCGGCTCCAAGCATTGCTGCCACAACCGAGGCGCCCATTGCTCGCGCGGCCGCCGCTTCAAGTTTCTCAAGCGGTACTGTGGCCCCGTCAGCTCCAGCAGTTCCGCCGCCCCCGCCCGTTTCGGCCCCACTGTCGAAAGCGCCAGACGCGCTCAGTGTCGACCTGTCGAGCATGTTCGGTGAACTCAAGCAGGAACTCGAACACGATGCCGCCGCTTCAGATGGCGACCCCGAAACGCACTACAACCTCGGCGTCGCATTTCGTGAAATGGGTTTGCTCGACGAGGCCATCGGCGAACTTCAGAAGGTTTGTCAGTACATTGAACGCGGACACACATTCCCTCAGGTCATCCAGACCTACACCTGGCTTGCCCAGTGTTTCCTCGATAAGGGCGTAGCCGAGGTCGCAGCGCGCTGGTATGAAAAAGCCTTGAAGATTCCTGGTTTGGACCAGGAAAGCCGTACCGCCCTTCATTACGAACTTGCCTCAGCGCTCGAGAGTGCCGGCAATAAACCTGCCGCTCTCAACAGCTTCCTCGAGGTCTACAGCAGTAATATTGACTATCGCGATGTAGCCGAGCGGATCAAAGCCCTCCGGTCGTAAAATACGTAGATGCCTTTGGACCGAGCCGCACACGGCTACCGGAGCGTGCAGTGAACGCAGAGCCTCGGATTGTGCCGCCGCCGAGAACGCCCGGCGAATCCGGCCTCCCCAACAACGAAACTGCTCCGCCGGAACTCGCCACCGTTCCTCGCACGCTGCCCTCTTGGCATGTCTGGCTGCTCCGGTTTCGTGCCTTGCTCTTCGTCACCCTTTGTGCGACCTTCGGCGTACTGCTCATAATTCTGCCGTGGACGCCAAAATGGACTGACAATCCGCTCCTGTTGACCTCGCCGGATCTGCGCAGCTTCATTGCAAATGGCTTCGTTCGCGGAATCGCCAGCGGGCTCGGAGTGCTCGACCTCTGGCTCGGCTTCTGGGAAGCGATTCATTATCACGAGGTACCGAAAGATAGTGGCTAGCGATCAGTAATCACTTGTCAGCGGTTAACAGCCAGCTTCTTCATTTTTTGTCATGGATGGAACATGAGCCACGCACCACCAATCACGTGCCGCTCGGGTACCGACCACTAGCCACTGACCACTAACTCTCAAGAGAGTAGTACGAAGAACAAACAAATGACCAAGCCGCCTCACAAGACTTCGTCGCTGGCCTACGAGAATCCCGAGTTCGTTAATAGCCCGGATGGCCGCATTCTCCGCATTATGTCGGAGTACGTAGAGCCCCTTGCCCGCTTTCGCCGCGAGCAGATTCAGGACACAGTCGTATTCTTCGGCTCTGCCCGCTTCCATAGCTTGGAGGACGCACAAAAGACATTCGAGAACGCCGCCTCTTCCAAAGACGACGCCAAGCAGAAGCTCGCCCAGGCTGGAGTCAATATGGCTCGCTACTACGAAGATGCCCGCCGCATGGCGTTTATGTTGAGCCAGTGGGCATCTCAAATTCCAGCGCGCCGTCGGCGTTTTGTCGTCACCACCGGTGGCGGACCTGGAATCATGGAAGCGGCAAACCGCGGTGCCCGCGAAGCCGGCTCTAAAACCATCGGCCTGAACATCCGTTTGCCATTTGAACAATCAGCGAATCCCTACATTACGCCTTCACTCAATTTCGACTTCCATTACTTCTTCATGCGCAAGTTCTGGTTCGCTTATCTTGCCAAGGCGCTCGTGATCTTTCCAGGCGGATTCGGCACTCTCGACGAACTATTCGAAATTCTCACTCTGGCCCAGACCCAGAAATTGGCAAAGAAAATCCTGGTCGTGATCTATGGCCGTGAATACTGGGACCGCCTCATCAACTTCCAGACCATGGTGGATGCGGCGGCGATTTCTCCCAAAGACCTTGAACTTTTCAAAATGGTCGACGACCCGGAGGAGGGTTTTGAATTTCTTCGCGACGGCCTTACCCGCTATCATCTTGGTCCAGACCGTCCGAAGCACGTGGCCGAAGTCGTCCCCGAAATCGCGAAGACGAACCCGTGAGCCGTGCCTCGTGATAGCGTGATTCGTTGCAGTGGCTCGTCAAAGGGCAAGCACGTTCTGTCATTGTGAGGGAAGTAGAGACACTCGTTTGCGAATGGTTCTACCCAGCCGATCTCTCGGGTGTCGCCCTGAGATCTCTCTGCGAACTTCGCGGCTTTTCTTTGCGGACTCTGCGGTTAAAAGCTTTTTCCGCAAATGATGGAAAAGGCGCAAAGCACTTATGCACACGCGAAACAATGCTTGATACTAGCTCGGCGCGGATGCCATGCTGCGTGTTTTACTGACCACGAGTCACCAACCACGAGCCACTGTTCCTTGCTCCTCTACTACATCACCGACCGCACTCAGTTTCCCGGCACGGAAATCGATCGTCGCCGCTTATTGCTAAAAAAAATTTCCGAGGCCGCCCACACCGGGGTCGATTACATCCAGCTCCGCGAAAAAGATCTCTCCGGCCGCGACCTGGAATACATAGCCCGCGAAGCCGAAAGACTCATTCGCGAATCCGCCAGCCACGCCCGCCTGCTGATCAACTCTCGAACCGATGTCGCTCTCGCCGTCGGCGCTAATGGCATTCATCTGAGATCGAAAGACGTTTCACCCGATGACGTGGGCACGATCTGGCGCAGTGCCAAAATTTCCACCCCACCCATCATCGCTGTCTCCTGCCACACGGCCTCCGAAATTTCAGCCGCCGAAGCCAATGGCGCCAGCTTTATTGTCTTCGGCCCTGTGTTTGAAAAAGCGGGCGTGCCGGCTGCGACAGGTGTCGCTCAGCTTCGAGAAGTTTGCCGCACCTGCAAAATTCCCGTCCTGGCATTAGGTGGAGTGAATCTGGAAAACGCTCGGGATTGCATTCAAGCCGGAGCGCAGGGCATCGCCGCAATCCGGCTGTTTCAGGAAAACGACATGGGTAAGTTGGCAAGCAAGCTTCGGCAGCTCGCGTAAAACTCTTACTGCCTCGCCGAAAGCATGCCCAGGATTTCTTGCAGACCGTGCCGAATCCGCCTCAAATCGGCCGCTGAATGGCTCGGGAAAGGTAGCGGCGCCTGGTTCTTATCGGGCTTCGCCTCGCTGCGCAGTTGTTGCCGCGCGCCGGCAATCGTGAAGCCCTCTTCATAGAGCAACTTCTTGATCCGCAGCACTGCGTCGACATCTTTCCTGCGATACATTCTCTGCCCCGTGCTGCTTTTCACCGGCTTGAGTTGAGGGAACTCCGTCTCCCAGAACCGCAGAACATACGCGGGAAGCCGGCACAGGCGCGACACCTCTCCAATGCGGAAATAAAGTTTGTCCGGAACGATAATTTCGCTCGATCGGCCTGCCTTCACCTTCAACGCTGTGCTCATAAGGTCCGCCTGCCGGGCGTCATTCCCGCAAAGACGCGCCGTTACTGCGTTTCTAGCACGATCTTCTCTCTCCTACAACTGTTACTTGGCCGCAAAAAGAAAAAACCTCTCGAAATTTCGTCGAGAGGCTTACAAACCCTTCGTGAGTTTTTCTCACGCTTTTAGTGTTTCTTCTTTTTGGCAGCCTTTTTCTTTGCTGGCATTATTCCCTCCTGAACGATTTTCCCTCGTCACACAGGAACATTTACCGATTGATCTCTGCCAACATCGCTGTCAGCAGCATCACTGATTCCTGATATTGCGGTGTGTGACTTCCATTGTCAACACATTTCTTGCATTTTGAGTGAGTTATTAAAGAGGAACATTTCATCGGGTGATCGAGCCGTCGATTATGTGATTCGAAAAATTCCGGATCCGATGATCTTCTCGGCGATCTCTGCGCAAGCTCTGTGATCCCTGCGGTTAAAAGCTTTTGTTCGATCCGTGTTGATCCGCGTGATCCGTGGCCAAGAATTTCAGATCTCCCGATCCTCACGCCCCGGCCGGCATCTTCACAATTTTCTTCTGGATCGCGTAGGTCACCAATTGCGCCTTGTTGTGGATATTCAGCTTGCGCATGAGATTGAACTTGTGCGCCTCTATCGTCTTCACGCTTAGCCCAAGAATGCTGGCGATCTGCCGCACCGAGTTTCCCTCCGCCAGCATTTTGATCACTTCCCGTTCTCGCGGCGTCAGTGTCGATCCCCGTGCCATGCCCGTGGTCGAACGTGACCGGAAATCGTCAACCAGTTTCCCCAGCACTTGCGGACTCAAATATTTCCGCCCCGCGCTTACGTCGCGCACCGCGCTGATCAGCCGCGGCGCAGGCGCATCCTTCAATATGTACCCCGAAGCCCCCGCATCCAGGCACTGCAGCAGATACTCTTCATCCTCGTACATTGTGAGAAAAATGACGCGCCGCCCCGGCAGTTCGCGGGTGATTCTGCGCGACGCCTCAAAGCTCGAGAGCCCCGGCATCCCGATGTCCATCAGAACCACATCCGGTTTCAACGCCTGCGCCTGCTCGATTGCCTCCGAGGCATCGCGTGCTTCACCCACAACCTGGATGTCCGACTCGCTGTCCAGCACTCGCCTCAGTCCCTCGCGGAACAGGGTATGGTCATCAACAATCAAGCATCGAATCGCCATAACTCAGGTTAACTTGCCTTCGCCACCCGCCGCACCGCGCGTGCCGCCTTATCAACGCTGGTCCGCGAGGGTTCGCCCCCAGCCGGGAACGCAACCCGCACCACCGTTCCTTTATCGCGTCGCGACTGGATCGTCATCGAGCCCCCCAGGGCCACTGCCCGTTCCCGCATTCCCGTCAGCCCAAATCCCCGCTCATGCGGACTGCGTGTCAGCAGACCAACTCCGTCGTCTTCCACCTCGAGCAAAATCTTTTCCCCGCTGATGTGCAGCCGGATGGCAAAGCTACGCGCCTGCGAGTGCTTCGCTATGTTATGCAACGCCTCCTGCACAGACCGAAAGAGCGCAACCTCGATATCGTGATCAATGCTCTCTAGCTTGTCTGGCAGTTCGAGCCGCGCTTTCATCTTGGTATGGCTGCCGAGCAGTTGTGCCTGCCGCCTGATCGCAGAGAGCAATCCCAGTTCTTCCAGAACTCGTGGCGAGAGCCTCGCAATAATTCGCCTCAGGCCCTCGATCGTGCGGTCCAACACTTCTAGTGATTCCTGCACCTTCGCTTCCTGCTCCCGGCTACTGGCGTCTCCGGCCAGCATTTCCAGGTGAAACCGCAACACCATCAGCGCCTGCCCGGTTTCGTCGTGCAGCTCGCGGCTGATTCTCCTCCGTTCCTCTTCCTCCGCCTTCAGCAGATGCCTGGAGAGCTCCGCGCTTCCTGAATTTGCAACCGCCACCATGTGCCGCTTCGCTACGGACTTCGAAGGCACCAATTCACCTCGATGAAATACGCCGGAACGGGCAAATCCAATTCAGGATTGAAGATCGGTGCTGCCCCTTGAAAGCTGACAGGCATGCGTCTCCGTTCGCCGAGGACTCCCCGACTTTTCTTTGATGAGAAGCGGAGTTGCGGGTTTGCCCGCCCTCGAGTCGCACATTCATCAGATACAATCCGAGTAGATGCTGAAATTTTTCACTTCCGGCGAGTCTCATGGCGAAGCTCTGGTCGCGTTTCTATCCGGCTTGCCCGCAGGCATTGAAATCCCGCAATCATTCGTTGATCGCGAATTGTGGCGCCGTCAGCAGGGCTATGGCCGCGGCGGCCGCATGAAAATAGAGCGCGATACCGCCCGCATCCTTTCCGGCGTCCGCCATGGCCGCACCATCGGCTCACCAATTTCCATGCTGATTGAAAACCGGGACTGGAAAAACTGGCAGCAGCAATTGCCGGTCGAGCGTGGCGATCCCGCGCTCCATAAGCGGGTTGCTTCCCCTCGTCCGGGCCACGCCGATCTCGCCGGCGCCCTGAAATACAATTTCTCAGAAGCACGGTACGTCTTGGAACGGGCCTCTGCGCGTGAATCCACCGCGCGCGTTGCCGCAGGTGCCTTGGCAAAATTGTTCCTTCAGGAACTCGGAATCGAGGTCCTCAGCCACGTCATTGCAGTCGGAGCCGCCAACGTCAACCAAGAGATCCCCTGGGAAAAGATCAAGCAGAGCTGTAGCCGCGAAGAGATATTGCTGAACTGCGCCGACTCGGACGCGGAACAACGAATGAAGGCCGAGGTTGATAAAGTTCTGCGCACCGGCGATTCCGTCGGTGGCATTTTCGAAGTCGTTGCCCACGCCGTTCCTCCCGGCCTCGGCACTTACGCGCAATGGGACGAACGCCTCGACGCCCAGCTCGCCGCCGCAGTCATGTCTCTCCAGGCCGTCAAAGCCGTCGAGATCGGATCGGGTGTTGCTTCCGCTTACGCGCCCGGTTCCGCAGTTCACGACGAAATTGGGTACCAGCGCGGCTCGGAATTTGCCGGCTTCACGCGTCCCCGTAACAATGCCGGCGGAATCGAAGGCGGCGTTTCCAACGGCCAGGAAATTCGTGTCCGCGGATATCTGAAACCAATCTCCACCTTGCGTCGTCCATTACAATCTGTAGACTTCGCCAGTCGTGAGCCGGTCAAAGCGGCTTACGAGCGTTCCGATGTTTGCGTCGTACCCGCCGCAGGAGTGGCAGCTGAAGCGATGGTGGCGTTGACTCTAGCTCGCTGTGCGCTCGAAAAATTCGGCGGCGATTCCATGACCGAAACGCTGCGAAATTTTAATGGCTATCTGCAACAACTGAAGAGCTACTGATCAGGCCGAACGACGACGACGAGCAAGGCTAGCGACCAACGGCCAATAACCAACGACCAACGACGAAATCAAATGATCTACCCCATCGTCAAATACGGAAATCCCGTCCTCGAAAAACCCGCCGAACCCGTTACCGAGTTCAACGACGACCTGAAAAAGCTCGTCGAAGACATGTTCGAGTCCATGTATGAAGCAAAAGGCGTCGGCCTCGCCGCGCCGCAAATAGGAATTTCGAAGAGACTCGCCGTCATTGATGTCACGTTTAAAGAAGACCCCGGCGCCAAATTGGTCCTTGCCAATCCAGAGATCATTCACAAAGAAGGCAAGCAGACGCAAAGCGAAGGCTGCCTTAGCATTCCCGAATTTCGCGAACCGGTTACCCGCGCGAACAAAGTCACCGTCCGCGCTCAGGACATCAACGGCAAGTGGTACGAAAAAACTGGCGAGGAATTGCTCGCTCGCGCCTTCCTGCATGAGACCGATCATCTGAATGGCAAGCTCTACCTCAGCCACCTCAGCGCCCTGAAACGCGACCTGATCAAACGCAAAATCCGCAAACTGATCAAAGCCGGCGAATGGTAGACGACCAATGGATGTGGGGAGACGGGCGTCCCCGCCCGTCGAATTTCCCCCAAAAAAAATATCGGTTGCCCGATCCTTGTCTCGCGTTCTTTGCGAGACAGGGCGGCGATTTTGACTTTTCGTGCGTAACCGTGAGTCGGGCACACATAATCATGATTGTGGGGAGACGGGCGTCCCCGCCCGTCTAATTTCCCAAAACAAAAAATATCGGTCGCCCCATCCTTGTCGCGTTCTGTGCCACAGAGCCTGCCCTGAGCGAAGTCGAAGGGGCGTAAGCCCTGGGTAGCCGTGCGACAAGCGTTCAGCGCGAGCTTCGCGAGCGAAACCGGAAGGCCTCTCCATTAGAATGTCTCGAACCGAATGTATCTCCTCTACAGCGTCCTGCTCGCTGCGGCTCTCCTGGTAGCAAGCCCCTACTGGCTTTTCCAGATGCTTCGCCACGGAAAATATCGCCGGGGTCTAAGCGAGCGTTTAGGACGAACACCTGGAAGAATTCTCTACCAACAAAAGCACTCCGTCTGGATCCACGCCGTTTCCCTCGGCGAAGTCCTGGCAGTCACTGAACTCATCCGCCGCCTTCAGATCGAATTCCCAGACCATCGCATCGCAATTTCCACCACCACCGACACCGGCCAGACACTCGCAGCCTCCCGCTTCGGCCCCGAGAATGTCTTCTACTTTCCCTTCGATCTGCAATTCTGCGTCACTCCTTACCTCGACGCCCTGCAACCCGACCTGCTCATCATCGCCGAAACCGAATTCTGGCCGAATCTTCTGCGTCTCGCAAAGCAGCGTGGCACGCGGGTCGCCATCGTGAACGCCCGCATCTCCGATCGTTCTTTTCCCGGATACCGCCGCTGGCGCCCCCTCCTTGGGCGGGTTTTGAATCACGTTGATCTTTTTCTCGCGCAAACCGCCGAAGATGCCCGCCGCCTGGCGCAGATCGGAGCGCCTTCAGATCGGGTCTTCGTCTCCGGCAATCTGAAATTCGATGCCCCCGCCCCAACCACTCCCGCCATCGTGAATCAACTTCGATCCGTTCTAACCTCGGAAAACGCGGGCCCCGTGCTCGTCTGCGGCAGCACCGTCGATGGCGAGGAATCTCTGCTGATTTCCGCTTTTCAAGCCGTGCTCACTCGATATCCCCATGCGTCCATGCTGCTCGCCCCGCGCCATCCGGAAAGATTCGCCACGGTCGCAGGCCTGCTCCAGACCTCGGACCTGAAATTCTTCAAGCGTTCCACCTGGAAAGAAGAACAACTGAGTGGCGGGATCGTTCTCATCGATTCCATCGGCGAACTCGCCAGCCTTTACGCCCTGGCGGATGTTGCCTTCGTTGGCGGAAGCCTTGTCCCACGCGGAGGACACAGTATTCTCGAGCCTGCCCAATACGGCGTTCCCATCCTCGTCGGCCCGCATACTGAGAACTTTCGCGACATCGTGGAACTCTTCCGGAAGCAGAATGCAGTTCGCATTGTCTCCGCCGACGCTCTGACCTCCACCATCCTCGGTTTGCTCGGAAATGAGGCCGAACGTGGAGGCTTGGGCCGCCGCGCTCTCGAAACTCTGCAGTCCCAGCGCGGCGCGACCGAGTTCACGCTGCAGAAGGTGCGGGCACTCCTCGAACCGAACTTGCACGAGGCGCAACACGCGTGAATCCTCTGAGCGCAATCTACGGTTCCGTAACTAAGATCCGCAATCGTCTGTACGATCGAGGCACGCTGCGATCTCAGCGACTCTCTCGTCCTGTGATTAGTGTCGGAAATATTTCAGCCGGTGGCTCCGGGAAAACGCCCTTCGTCATATTGCTCGGCGACTTGCTGAAGCAGCGCGGGATCCGCTTCGACGTCCTCTCGCGCGGTTACGGTCGTGACACTCACGGCGTCCTTGTGGTCGACCCATCCGGCAATCCCCGTCAGTTCGGAGATGAACCCATACTCATCTCCCAGCGGCTCGGCTGTCCCGTGATCGTTGGCGAAAGCCGCTACGAAGCGGGAACATTCGCGGAGAAGACCTTCAATTCCGGCTTCCATCTTCTCGATGATGCTTTCCAGCATCGTTCTCTCGCCCGGAATTTTGACATCGTGCTTTTCACGTCTCAGGATCTGAATGACGATCTTCTCCCCGCCGGTCGTTTACGCGAACCGGTTTCATCCCTAGGTCGGGCGGATGCCATCGTCCTTTCTGAAGATGTTGACGCGAAATATCTTCCCAGTGGCAAACTCATCTGGCGGGTAAAGCGCACGCTGTCAATTCCGCAGCACGTGCAGTCGAACAGTCCCTTCGTCTTCTGCGGCATTGCTCGTCCGCAAAGTTTCCTCGACCAACTGCGAGCCGCGGGAATTCAAGTCGCCGGCCACAAGTTCTATCGCGACCATCATCGATATTCCGAACGCGACATCACCAAACTTCTGGCACTTCGCGACTTTCACAACGCCGACGGCTTCATCACCACCCAGAAAGATCTGATCAACCTCGGTCCACTTTATGCTCGCCTCGCTCCGATCTGCTTTCCACCTGTAAATATCGAACTGACCGAACCCGCTGACGCTCTGGATACCATGCTCCGCGTCATTGCCGACCGCCGCTCCCAACCGTGAGAAAATCAACTGCGGGTGCCCCATCCTTGTCGCTCCCGCCTTTGGAGCGACAGGGTGGGGACTTTGATTTTCGATTTAGGGCGGGTGCCCCACCCTACGCGCTGTTCGTAGGGTGGGAACCCCGATCGCCGACCATCGGACATGAGTAACTAACGAATGATCCGGACATCCAAACCCGCCGACCGTCTCCGCAAAATCGTCGAAGCCTTCCCTCACGTCACCATCACCGTTCTCGGCGACATGGTTGCCGACGAATTCGTCTTCGGAGAAATCTCGCGCGTTTCCCGAGAAGCGCCCGTCTTGATTCTCCGTCACCGCGAGCGCACCGTCGTACCCGGCGGCGGCGCCAACGCGGTCAACAATCTCGCCGATCTTGGGGTAAACGTGCTTCCGGTCGGCATCGTAGGCAATGACGAGCCCGGCCGTCTCCTGCTTCGCAGCTTCCGTCACAAGCGTATTCCGGTCACCGGAATTTTGAAGCACAAGAATTTTGCCACCGTCACTAAGACCCGAATTCTCGCCGGCATGCCCCACACCTGGCGCCAGCAGGTCGTCCGCGTCGATCGCGAACCAGAAACTCAACCCGATGCCCACACTACACGTGAAGTCGCTTTGGCCGCACGCGAGTATCTCCGCGCCTCCGACGCCCTGTTGATCTCTGACTATGGCTACGGAGCCGCTACTCCTGAGATTCTGAATGCGGTTCAAGATCGCAGGAGTCCACAACCCATACGGCTGCCAAAGGGTTCGTGGCCTTCTCAGAGTGAAAAAAAACAAACGCGGCTGCCCCACCCTTCGCGATTTTCGAAGGGTGGGAATGAAAAACTCCAAAGCAAGACGTCAATTCCCATTGTCCTGGACTCCCGCCATCGCATGCTCGAGTTTTCCGGCATCACCGCTGCCACTCCCAACGAACCCGAGGTCGAAGAAGTTCTGAAGCTGAAAATCGGCCCGGATTGGAACCGCCTCTGCAGCGCCGGATCAGAAATCATGTCGCGCATGAATCTGAGCTCGTTGATCATCACCCGCGGCCGCGATGGCATGGTCGCTTTTGACCAGAAACATAAGCCACTCGACATCCCAATATTCGGCAGCGACCAAGTCGCCGACGTAACTGGTGCCGGCGACACGGTGATTGCCACGTTCACCGCCGCTCTGGCCGCCGGTGCAAGCACCGAAGAGGCGGCGCATCTGGCAAACTATGCCGGCGGGATCGTGGTTATGAAACGCGGCACTGCAACCGTTTCGCAGCAGGAATTGATCGAAGCTCTCGAGAAATCGCCTCCGCAGGCAAGATCACATTGAGCTGAGATGAAAGGTTTTCTCTGCGTACTCGGCGATTGCTCTGCGTCACTCTGCGGTTAAAGGCTTTTTGAAGTAGGCAGCGAAAATTGGCCATCACTAAACTTCTTACTCGCGACGAATTAAAACGCCAGGTCCAAAACTGGCGTGCACACGGCGAAAAGATCACCCTCGCCAACGGCTGCTTCGATCTTCTCCACGTCGGCCACATTCGTTATCTGCACGCCGCCAGGCAACTCGGCGGAAAGCTCATCGTTGCCATCAACTCGGATGAATCAGTCCACGGACTCAAAGGCGCAGGTCGTCCGCTCATGCCCGCCGCAGAGCGCGCCGAAATTCTCGCGGCGCTCTCCGACGTAGACGCGGTCGTCATCTTCTCCGAACCCGACGTTCGCGCGCTCGTCCGCGAAATTCGCCCCGACATTCACGCCAAGGGCACCGACTACACGGCGCAAACCGTTCCCGAGCGCGACGCGGTCACTGAATGCGGCGGCCGCGTCGAAATAGTCGGCGACCCTAAAGACCACTCGGCAACCGATTTCATCCGCCGCATGGAGCAACGTCCCCGGTGAGTGCTGCTGATCTCGCAAGCCCCCACAGCGTTCTTGTTGTTCGTCTCGGCGCCATGGGAGACGTCATCCACACACTCGCCGCTGTTTCAGCCTTGCGCGCCGCATGCCCCGAGTTACGCATCGGCTGGGTCATTGAAGCAAGATGGTCTGAGTTGTTGTGTGCCAGGGGCGCGCAGCGTTCCGGCCCTCGCAGCCCAATGCGGCCGGTCGTCGACTTCGTTCATCAAGTCGACACTAAACGCTGGCGCAAGTCGCTTCTCTCGAAAGACACCCGACGGCAAATAGCGTCAGTTCGGTGTGAAATCAAAGCGCAGCGATATGAACTCGCCGCCGATTTCCAGGGCGCCCTGAAGTCTGCCGTGATCGCACGCCTCTCCGGTGCGAAGCTTGTCGCCGGGGTTCCTCATCCCCGGGAAGTGCCCGCGCACTTCTTCTACACCAAATTTGTCGAGACCACCGATCTCCACGTCGTTGACCAATATCGCCGCATAGCCGAGTTCATCGCAGGAATGCCGCTGCGGGCATGCGCACCCATCTTCCCTCGGGATGAACAAGCAGAATCCAGCATTGCCGCCCGACTCGGCCCAACCGCGAAGAATTTCGTCCTCATTAATCCCGGAGCCGGTTGGGGCGCTAAACAATGGCCAGCCGAACGGTATGGCGAAGTTGCTCGCGCGCTTTCGCAATCAGGAATTGCCCCCGTGGTGCACTTCGGCCCCGGCGAAGAAAAACTCGCACAACAAGTCCAGCAAGCAAGCGGCGCCGTCGCACAGCCGATCTCCTGCTCAATCTCCGAGCTCATCGCCCTCACCCGCCGGGCGAAACTTTTTATTGGCGGGGACACTGGCCCGCTCCATCTCGCCGCCGCTCTGCAAGTTCCCGTTGTCGCGATCTTCGGCCCCACCGATCCCGCTCGCAACGGCCCGTATGGAACCAACAGCATTGTTCTCCGCAACCCCGCAAGCAAAACGTCTCTGTCTCACACCAGCACACCCGATCGCGGCCTCCTGAACATCATCAGCTCCGACGTTATCTCCGCAGCCCAACAATTGCTGGCAGGCTCCAATGGCTGACTGGGGCCGGCTCGCTCGCCGCATCCGTGTTCCTCTCGGCTTCGTGTTCGCCGCCGTCTACATCTGGTTCGCACATCCATCTGCCGCCTGCATCACCATCGGAACTCTTGTCGCCCTTACCGGCCTCGCAATCCGCGCCTTCGCCTCCGGCCATGTTGAAAAAAATCAAGTTCTCGCCGTCTCCGGCCCCTACGCCTATACTCGCAATCCCTTGTACCTGGGATCCATCGTCCTCGCCGCCGGCTTCCTCATTGCCGCCAGAAGCTGGCTGGTTGCGGCCATTGCCTTAATCCTGCTGGTCGCCATCTATCTTCCCGTGATCCGCTCCGAAGAAGCATTCCTTCGACAGCGGTTCCCGGAATTCGAAGCGTATTCTCGGCAGGTGCCGCGGCTTCTACCTCGCCTCCGCCCGCATGGGAGCAGCAAAGGCTCGTTCTCCTGGGATCTCTATTTCAAGCATCGTGAATACAACGCCGCACTGGGAATGCTATGCATGACCGCAGTGCTCGTCGTTAAACTTGTCTGGTTTACCAAATGATTGTGAAGTCTCGCTGCTGTCTCATTTCGCTTTCATTCCGAATCACGACTCTCAACCTGCTGTCATTCCGAACCCCGTCCCTCAAATTCTTGTCATTCCGAACCCCTTTAGGGGTGAGGAATCTGCTTTTGCTTTTTGTCTTACTCAACTTCCGACCCGCCAACGCCCAAACCGCACCCACCTCTCGAATCCTTCCTCCCCCGCCCACCTTCCATTTCCCGGAAGCTCAGAAGCTCGTCTACTCCGTCGAATGGCATATGCTCAACGCCGGAACCGCCACCATCCTCGTCACGCGTTCCAAAGACGGCGAGCACCTGCGCTCCACCGCCGACACTTCCGGCATGACCAACAAAATCTATCCGGTCCACGACACCTTCGACGCCGATGTCAACCCGCGCACCTTTTGCACGCAGGAAATTTCCAAGCACAACCAGGAGGGCGCTCGTCGGCTGGATCGAAAGATTCACTTCGACTACCCGAGCCTCACGAGCCAGGTCGATGACTATGATTTGAAAGCCGGAAAGCAGAAGCACTCTGAGTTCGATATCCCTTCATGCGTCAGCGATGTCGTCAGCGGATTCTTCTACGCCAGCTCTCTCGATCTCAGGCCGGGGCTTATCGAAATATTTCCAGTGAACGATGGCGGCAAAACTACTGATGTAAGAATCGACGTCGAAGGCAATAACCGGATCAAAGTCCCCGCCGGCGGATTTCAAACCATCCGCGTCAAGGCCGAACCCATCGCCGGACCCATGAAAGGCAAAGGCGTGCTCTGGGTCTGGTTTTCCGACGACGCGCGAAGAATCCCTGTGCATATGAAATCCAAGCTCGGCTTCGCAACATTGTTGTTTCAGCTCCAACGCATCGAACCGCAACAGGAGTGAAGAGTGAATGCGCGAAAGCCTTGACCGTGTGGGTCGGACATTCTTGTCCGACAATCAACCACCACAATCCATGTGGGTCGGACACTCCTGTCCGACAGAAATCGTGAGTGATCCCAGACAGCCGTGGAAGAGAGCCCTTCAGGGCGGCGTACTAATTCGCCAGTCGAGCTTTATTCCCCGATCAACGGATTGCTCTCCTAACCCAGCACGAACGGGAAGGGCACGAGTTCAGTCATGCAAAAACCAGCCTCATTCCGGAACCCCGGAGCCGGCTTTAGCCAGCGAACAAACTACTTCTCCGCTCTTGCCTCCATCACTTCCCGCGCGTGCTTCAACTCAGCCCGTTCCGACTGCGCTCCCTGACAATTCTTCACGATCTCTGCGTAATACTCATTCCCCTTATCGTGCATGCCAGCCTTCTCCGCCGCCTGCGCCGCTCCATACAAAGAATCGAACCGGCCGGGGTTCGTCTTCAGCGTGGTTTCATATTCCACCAAGGCATGCTGAGCTTGACCGCTCTCCAGCAGCATGTCGCCGATCATCTCGTGTGCGGGAACCCCTTCGCTCGACTCCGCTTCACCCTGTTCCTTGTCGGCAATCATGCGCAGCATCTTTACCGCGCCTTCATGATTGCCCTCGGCATAGGTCAGCCACGCCCTTGCCTGGGTCAGCTCATCACCCACTCCGTCATAGCTGCCCGGGTCCTTCTTTCGATTCGGCTCCAGTTTCTTCTGAATGCTCTCGATTTGCGAGACTTCCTTCCGCGCCTGCTCCACATTTCCGCTTCTCGCGTCACCAATGGCCCGCGCTGCATACGTAACCGACTGGTTGTACTCGCTCGCTCCTTTCACAGGTTCGAGCTTTGCCGCGTCATCCCAACGGTGCAACTCTAGAGCGTAGGAAGCTGGGAACGCCGAAAGCGCAAACAGCCTCGGGTCGAATCCCATGCCGTACATGTCATGCATTGGCGGCATGGCTTTCACTTCGTCAATGATCTTCTCCGCCTCAGCTTCGTGTCCGGTTTGCAGGTACGCATACACCAGAAAATCCATCGCATGAAACTGATGTCCTTCGCCTCCCATGTGCTCACTGGCTTCTTTCTGCGTAGCTGCAATCGAGCGCACATTTGAGTCAATATCGTCCTGCCACAGGCCGAGCCGCGCAAAAATATGTGCCGGCATGTGCAACGCGTGCGGTGCCGCGGGCGCAATCTGCGCATATCGTCGTGCCGCCGGCAATCCAAACTTTGCCATGTCCGGCTTGTCATAAGTATGGATCAGATAATGCGCAACCCCCGGGTGATTCGGCTCCTCCGCGAACAGTCTCTCCAGCACCGCCGCCGCTTTCTTCCGATTTGTGTTCGTCGTGTCGTGATCGGGCTCCGAAGCCAGAAGACTCAACGCATAGAACGCGGCCGCTTCATGATCGTCTGGGTTCTGCTTGTAAACTTTCTCCATTGCATTCGAGTACGCCGTCACCCGCTTCTGGTACGGCCTGCCCGGATGCGCATAAAACGCGCTCAGCGCCGCAATGTAGCCCTTCTCCCGCGGCGTCGCCGGCAGCGATCGTGCCTTCTTCAGTTCCACATTCCCGCGATCGAGCGTCGCGCGGTCCGGACGGTTCCACAACTGATGCCAGATGCTCATGCCCACGCCCCAGTGAGCAATCGCGCACAGCGGATCGTCCTTCGCAATCTGCTGAAATTGTTTTTCCGCCTCTTCGTACCAGAACGAATGCAGCATGGCCACGCCGCGCTCAACCGGCTTTTGCTGTGCCGCATTGCACGAAGAAGGGAAATGAACCGTCCCCAACTGCGCTTCGGTCAAATCTTCGTGGTGATGCGGTTCATCATCGGCAAGCACACGAATGGAACAACAGACAAGCACAGCAAGCAGCAAAGTAGAAATTTTCATGGGAAGCACCGCAACAAAGTCTATGCCGCACAGAATTAGCAGTCAAAAGACGTCCGTGTGGAGCGCCCTGACCTTACCGAAGGGTCGGACACTCCGGTCCCTCAACCGAACGGCTCATCTACCACAACACACCGGTTTCCTTCGTGTGCCTTCGTGTCCTTCGTGGTTTGTGGGTCTCGTTCGTGTGGAGCGCCCTGTGCTTTGTCGAGGAGCTACCTTTAAGAATCGACCCAGAACCTTGGGCGTGCCGCACTCACCGTGAAGCCGTCAGCTTGTGCAATTCTTCTGGCGTCGCATTCAGCAAATTCCTGAGTACCGCAAGCTCGGCTGCAATCCCGGTGTGCAGCGCCGGATCCACATCCGGTGCAAACAGCGACGAATGGTTCGACGGCAGTAGAGTCCCGGAAGCCTGCGCTTCAGCAAACTTCTGCGGATCGGCTCCGCCCAGACTGAAGTAAAAACTGGGAATGCCGTGCTCGATGAACACCGAATAATCCTCCGAGCCCGTGTGCGCTTCCTCGACCACCACATTTCCCTTCCCAATCGCCGTTTCCAACGTAGCTTTCATCCTTTCCGCCAGCGCTGGATTGTTGTAGACCGAGTCGGTGCTCTCGTAATGTTCAATCAGAGGCTCGCGCGGCGCGCCGGCAGCTTCGGCTTCTGCCTTGGCAATTCGGGCGATTGCCGCCAAAACGTGAGCGCGGACTTCTGACTTATAAGTCCGCACGGTGAGCCCAAGCTCCGCGTCATCCGGAATAATGTTGTTCTTCGTTCCTGCCCGAATATATCCCACGGTGACGACCGCCATATCTCCCGGCTTCACTTCGCGCGAGGGAATCGTCTGCAGCGCGAGGATCGTCCGTGCCGCAATCACGATCGGATCGATTGCGGTATGCGGCGCAGAACCATGCCCACCCTTGCCGTAAATCGTCATACGGAGCGAGTCCGCGTTCGCATCGTAAATACCGGGAGAAATCGCGACCTTTCCCGCCGGCTGCAAATTGTAAACATGTAAAGCTACACCCACGTCGGGTTTGGGAAATCGCGTAAGCAAACCGTCCGCGACCATCGCCTTCGCGCCACTGATCGTTTCCTCCGCGGGTTGGCCGATCAGCATCAGCGTTCCATGCCACGTATTCTTGCTGCGGGCCATGATCTCGGCGGTGGCAAGCAGTGAAGCCATATGCAGATCGTGCCCGCAAGCATGCATCACAGGAACGTCGTGTCCCGCATCATCCTTCGTTCGGATTTTGCTGGCATATGGCAATCCGGTTTTTTCTTCCACCGGAAGCGCATCGAGTTCGGTGCGAAGCATGATTGTTGGCCCGGCGCCATTTTTAAGGATCGCCACAACTCCGGTGCCGCCTACATGTTCGGTGACTTCGTAGCCAGCGTCGCGCAAACGTGAAGCCAGTTTTGCCGCCGTTCGCGTCTCATGCGACGACAACTCCGGGTTCTGATGCAGGTCGAGGTAGAAGGCCTTGGCATCGGCAAACACGCTGTCGATCTCTTTGGAGGGCGGATTCTGGGCGAATGCAAGCGTCGCGAAAACGATGAGCAAAAGGACTTTTGAGCGGTGCATAGTCGCACGGATGATATCGGACTACCCCGTCGACAGCAAACGCATCCTTGATTCGCCAAACCATGGGAGCCTGCCCTGAGCTTGTCGAGGCGTCGGGCATTCCCGTCCTACGTCCTCACCACAGCCCGTGTGGGTCGGACATTCTTGTCCGACAAAGGATCAGCACAGACCGTCGGGTCCGACATTCCTGTCCTCCATCCTCATGACGAACCGTGTGGGTCGGACATTCTTGTCCGACAAAGGATCAGCACAGCCTGTGTGGGTCGGACATTCCTGTCCGACAAAGGATCAGCACAGACCGTGTGGGTCGGACATTCCTGTCCGACAAGAAAGCACCTCCGAGGCCTCCAAAACAGAGCTCATGGAAAAACGTTCAGAGTCGCGAACCGCGAGTTCCGTGGAAGAGCGGCCCTTAAGGGCCGCGTCTAAGTGGTTTGACAGCGAAAAGCGAGCTTTAGCTCGACAAAGAACGCTCCAGCACGTCCGGGAAGGGCACGAGTTCAGTTGTGCCAAATAGCGCCTTCCCCTTTTTCACTCCGAGCCAGCTGTTGCGAACAGCGGCGAGCGGTTGAAGTTAGGTCTACTGCGCTCCCGCATTTATCACAACCGTCAGCGGAGCAATCGTCTCCGGCTTCACGTACCTGTTCACCAGGAACCGCTTGCCATCTTTTGTCACGTCGTAGCTGAACAGGTCCGTCGACGAGATTGCCGCCCGGCCGTGGAATTGAAAAAGCGGAACTGGAGTGCCGGTCGAGAAAGTGCCAATCGTGCTCACGGGGACCGCAGTCATCATCCCACTCGGTCCGAGGTAGAAGAGTTCCTTCCCGTCTCCCCGCCAGCGTGGCTCGGTACCGCCGCCGCGCGAGACCTGCCACTTTCCCGCCGCTGCCGGAAATGTGGTGACGTAGACCTCCCAGTCGCCGGATTCATCGGAAGCATAAGCCAGCCATTTCCCATCAGGCGAGATTTGCCCGTTTGTCTGGTGCGCATTTCCTTGGAACAGGGGAGAAGGTTCTCCACCCTTCGCAGGCAGCAGTTCCAGGCGGTAGTTGGCGACGCTTTGCCGAACATACACAATCTCCGCATCGTCCGCAGACCAGGAATTCGGTATCGCATCTTCGATATTGCCCGCCAGGAGCAAACTGTGGTCGGCTTCAAGGCCGCTGGCCTTCTTCACAACCAGGTACGATCCTTGGGCGCTATTTTTTCGATACGCAATGCTTCGACCGTCGTGCGACCACACCGGCCCAACGTCCTCCGATCCATCGAAGGTGAATCGGCTGCTCGCAGAACCATCCACGCGTTCGATCCAGACTTCAACCGCGTTGGCTTTTTGATCGCTTACATCCAGAGCTACGCGGCTGCCGTCCGGCGAGAGCATCGGGTTGCACTGAACTTCGGGTTTACCGATGTGTCCAAGCTCTTTTCCCGAGCGGTCCATCCAGGTAAGGACCGACCTGGTCGCGCCCGAGGTGTTGTAAACCACGGTCCCATTCTGCGCTACAGTGACTGCCGCCCATACAACGGCTGGCTGGAAAGCGACATTCCTCGCCAGAAGGTCGGCGCTTCCAGAGACGGTTGCGCGCGATGGATCGAATGCCATGCTCACCAGTTGCTGATCGTCGTTCGCATAAAAAAGGCGGTCCTTCGAGACACCAATGCTCGAGTGGCAGCGAATCACCAGGCGCTTCTCCTTCGCATCGAGAGAACTTACGAAAATTCCGCTGGAGACGTCGGTTTTGATAGCGCCAAAACTTCCGGCCCAGAATAAAAAGTGATCGCCATCGGGCAGGAAGACCGGCCATCGGTGAGTGTTCTCATTTTTTTCGATCAGCTTTCCGGTCAGCGATTGTGCCCCGGTACCATCCGCATTTACCCGCCACAATTCACCGCTTGCATCCGGCGCATAGACGATCACTCCTCGACTGCTCCAACTTCCGCCTCGCGCGCTTTGTACGTGAGTGATCAATTGCGGTGTTCCGCCGCTGACCGAAATCTTTTGCAACTTGCTGTTGGCAAAGAAGGCTACATAGGCTCCGTCAGGCGACCAGAACGGATAGCTTGCACCTTCCGTCCCCGCCAACTGGCGAACTTCCGGAGAACCAATCTTCTGCACCAGCAAGACGGGCATTTGCGAATTCTCGTCCGGCGAAACATAGACGAGCATGGAGCCATCTGGGGAAAGCGCCATGTGGCTGACTTCACTTTGTATGGGAATGGCAAACTGCATTCTGTGTTGCGGCGCTGTCCGGCTGCTCACAAACCATGCCAGCGCTGCTCCGACACCCAGCGCAAGCGCCACCATTGCCCACGGGAATAAGGACCGGCGTTGAGTTGCCGCTCCAATCCGTTGCGCCGTGCTCGAGTCGGTTCCCGAAAGCGCACTCAGAGCGAACGACAGATCTTTCGCCGATTGGAACCGCTGCTCGGGATTCTTTTCAAGACAACGGTGAACAATGCGGTCGAGCGCCGGAGAGACGGGATGAACAGAGTCAGACATCTCCGGTGGATCTTCCCTTAGGACAGCAGTCATGGTCTCGGCGGGAGTGTCGCGACGGAATGCGCGCTTTCCCGCAAGCATTTCGTAGAGCACGGCGCCGAAGGCAAAAATGTCAGTGCGTGGATCGGCCAGCTCGCCTCGGACCTGCTCCGGAGCCATGTAGCTCGCCGTCCCCATGACCACGCCCGCAGACGTATGCGAACTGGTCAGGGTCAAACCGTCGGACGCGGCAACGGTCGCCTTTTGTGCCTGCTTCGCCAGCCCGAAATCAAGAATCTTGACGCGCGCGTCTCTGGTGACAAAAATGTTCTCCGGCTTCAGATCGCGATGCACAATCCCTTTTTCGTGCGCAGTCGCCAGTCCTTGCGCCATCTGGACTCCATACTCAATTGCCTTGCGCTGCGAGAGAGCCCCTTGGTCCAGGATCGTTCGCAGGGTTTCGCCCTCGAGCAGTTCCGATACCAGATACGGGGAGCCGTTCTGCTGCCCGACATCGAACACCGCAAGAATGTTGGGATGATTCAGCGCTGCAACCGCGCGCGCTTCTTGCTCGAAACGGCGCAAGCGATCGCCTTCCCGGGCAAATGATTCTGGCAGAATTTTCAGAGCCACGTCACGTTCCAGGCGGGTATCGCGGGCACGGTACACTTCTCCCATTCCACCTGCGCCTATCGCGGACTGGATCTCATATGGGCCGAGCGTGGTGCCTGGGGTGAGAGACATCGGTGCAGAATTATAGCCGTTCGGCTTTGGGGCACAATCAGCACCACAGCTTAATCTTGTAATCGATCTTTTTTCTCCCCAACCTGCTGAAACTAAACACCCCTGTTTGCCATCTAATTTATTGAACGGGCAGGGACATAGGGCAACGTGTCGGAGCCTCCGACGAAGGACGCGAAACCGGAAAATTCAGATCTTCGTAGCTACAATCCAACACCCGGGATTTCGGGTTTGGATTGCTAACCGTTAAAAGCTGGTAGCTGGAAGCTCATTTCTGATAAACTTCTAAGGTTTGTGCGGCGTCCAGCCATTGCACGCTCCCACCGTTAATTAAAAGACATCTCACTTTCGCCCGATAGGAGGCTAGTAGCTCCCGCCGGTCGGAGACAAAGAGGAACACATCGCTTTGGCCCTCGAAGATAAATTCGAAGATATAAAAAAGCTGATCGATACAGGCAAAGAAAAGGGATATCTCACGTATGACCAGGTCAATGACCTCATACCACAAGACGTTCAAAGCCCTGACGACCTGGAAGATCTGCTGACCACAATCGGAACGCAAGGCATTGATGTACTCGAGGGCCCGAAAATGCCCTCGACCGCTTTAGACAGAGAAGACGCAGAAGAGCTTGGGGAGGACGTTGAACTCGACCTGACCCCGGGCGCAATGGAAAAAACCAACGACCCCGTCCGCATGTACTTGCGCGAGATGGGAACCGTCCCGCTGCTCACCCGCGAAGGCGAAGTTGAAATCGCCAAGCGGATCGAGCGCGGGCAGAACCGCGTCCTGAAGGCGCTTTCGCGGTCGCCGATCGTGATCCGCGAATTGCTCGCCATGGGCGAGGATTTGAAAAAAGGCGTCCGCTCGATCAAGGAAGTGGTCACTTTCGACGAGGAAGAGATCACCGACGAAATCGTGCAGGCGCGCCTGAACGACTTCACCGGAAAAATCGACGAACTTGCCAAGGCTTACAAAAAGGCCATGCAGGTGCAGGAGAAGTTCGCCGAGGTTTCTCCGAAGAAAAATCCAAAGCCCTACCGCCGCATGCACAACAAGCTGGCGCGTGCGGTGATTGAAGTTTCGCAGGCAGTCCGCGATCTCGGCTTCACCAATGTCGAACGCAAGCGCCTGATCGACCGGCTGAATAAGACGGTCGATACCATGCGCTCGCTCGACCGCCAGGCACAGAACCTGGAAAAAAGAGCCGAGGCCACCCGCAGCGAGGACCAGCGCAAAGAGTACAAGCGCCAGTCCCGCACCGTCTATGCGGAACTCGAAAAGCTCGAGCAGGAAGTCGGCGTCGTGTTCCAGGAGCTCAAGCGCACGCAGCGCGAGATCATCCAGGGCGACATGGACGCCGAGCAGGCGAAGCGCGAGCTGATCGAGGCTAACCTTCGACTGGTCGTTTCAATCGCAAAAAAGTACACCAATCGCGGATTGCAGTTCCTCGATCTGATTCAGGAAGGCAACATCGGCCTGATGAAGGCGGTGGATAAATTCGAATACCGCCGCGGCTATAAGTTCTCAACGTACGCCACGTGGTGGATTCGACAGGCGATCACCCGCGCCATCGCCGACCAGGCCCGTACGATTCGAATTCCGGTGCACATGATCGAAACGATCAACAAGCTGATCCGCACCTCGCGGCAGCTGGTGCAGGAACTGGGACGCGAGCCTACGTCGGAAGAAATCGCCAAGCGCATGGACATTCCAGTGGCGAAAGTGCGCAAGGTATTGAAGATTGCTCAGGAGCCGATCTCTTTGGAAACTCCGATTGGAGAAGAAGAAGACTCGCATCTTGGCGACTTTATCGAAGATCGAGCCGTTGTGTCGCCGGCCGAGGCGGTGATCAACGTCAACCTGAAAGACCAGACTTCGCACGTGCTTCGTACCTTGACGCCGCGCGAAGAGAAGGTCATCAAGATGCGCTTCGGTCTTGAAGACGGCAGCGAGCACACCTTGGAAGAAGTAGGCCAGTCGTTTGCGGTCACTCGCGAACGCATCCGCCAAATCGAAGCCAAGGCGCTGCGGAAGCTGCGCCATCCGTCACGCTCGCGGAAGTTGCGGGCGTTTTTGGATGGGGTGAGGGACTAAACCTTTTCACCGCCGAGAACGCAGAGTTCGCAGAGAAGTAATTGAGGGCGCGCGAAAGCGCGCCCTTTATTTTCCCCCGTATTTTCGCCCCACAGTTCTGTCATTCCGTGCGAAGTCGAGAAATCTGCAGTGTTTTACAGGCGCCAAGCTCTCCATCAAACAACGAAACTGCAGATTCCCTCAGCGCAGCCAATTTTCAACTTGAAGGTGACGCACTCGGGAGAACTCCTTTTCATCGTCAGTGACAAGGGTGTACCCGAGAGCTAAGGCCTGCGCTGCGATGAGCAGGTCGTTGGCACCAATCGGCTGGCCGGCACGTTCGAGCTGTGCACGAATCGAAGCGTATGAAGCGTCGGCCGGTTTCTCCAGCGGCAGGATCTCCACTGCGCCGAGTACGGTCTCAAGCTGGGCGAATAAACGTAGCGACTGCTTCTTTTCCGCGCCATAGCGCAATTCCGCAGCAACAATGATGCTGGTGCAAACGTTGGCTTCTCCGACTTTGAAGATGTGTTCCGCGATCTTTCCCTGGGGATTGCGGACGAGATCAGAAAGTATGTTCGTATCGAGAAGGTAGCGCATTATAGGTCTACGGGATCGGGCAGGCGATCAGGAACCTGCGGAAACTTTTCGCGCAGCGGCTTGAGCCCAGCCAAAGCGGCCCGCAGGGATTTTGCGGGCGCAGGTTCAATGATCAAACGTTGACCCTCTTTGCGCATAATGGCGTCTTCTCCGGGGAGCTCAAATTCCCGCGGGATACGCACAGCTTGGTTGCGTCCGTTGCGGAAAACCCGGACATGTCGCTCGGAACCTGGCTCCTTTTTATGCATATGCGTAGCATATGCCTGCTGTAGTATCTTCGTCTAGCCAAATCATACAGAGTCTTGACCCAGACCTATCGTCATTGCCAAGGAAGCGCACGATCCCGCGAAGTCGCGGAATTTGCATTTCATGTACGCGATTTCGGCTCAAATGAATTCAAGGATGAACTGCAGATCCCTCCCCGCGTGCTTGGATTGACGGGTCAATCCAATCACTTGGTCGGGATGACAGTTTTATTAGAACGCGGACTTGTGTGGTACTAAAAGCGGTAGGCTAGGAGCCGAGGAGCTTCTTCTATGCCCTATTCCTTCCTCGTCGAAACCTATGCCACGGAGCGGATCAAGGTGCTCAGCGTGTGGAGCGAGTTCCGCGACGAAGATTTGCCGGTGCGGCCGCATGCGACCGATGCTCGCGGGCGGAGCGTGCACGAGCAGATGGTGCATCAGTGCGTGGGCGAGAACCTGTGGTTCATCAACATGCTCGGGATCGATGTGCAGGCGCCGCCCTTGCCTGAGAAAGAAACGCGCCTGGAGTTCATCCGGCGCTACGCCGAAGACAGCGGTAAACGCCTTGCGATGTTACGAAAAAAAGACGACGCATGGTGGGAAGAAGACACGAAGTTCTTCGACGCCCGGCGCTCACGTGCGTGGATCATGACGCGGCGGCTGTGCCACACCTCGCATCATCGCGGGCAGCAGATGGCTATGTTACGCATGCTCGGACGCTCGCTGCACAGCAACTACGGTCCCACGGCGGACACCGGCGGCCTCATGCAAAATCACGCGCCGACTATCTACGCCTATCCCGATGTGGACGCTCTGCTCGACGGAGAAGCTGCGGGAGGGCGCAAGGCGAGTCTGCCGGGAACGGGAGGGAAGAAGGTTACGGAAAAGGGTAGGGCCGAGATGGTGGCTTACCGGCCACAGGCTTCGATTGTCGTATTATCTCCGCCGCTGAGTCGCGTGCATCATCCGCCAGATCCCCAACTCCCTTTCCGCTTGCGCGGGACCAGATTTAAGCAACTCGGTAATGCGCATTGCTGGCACGATGTAACTGACACCTACTGATGCATCATTACCTAGTGAGACTTGTTGGGCACCTGTGACTAGGTCAAACGGAAGCTCGTTGAGGAATCCTCCCGCAAGGATCCCGAGCAGATTGAGTTTTTGTCCCAGCATTAAGGAAGAGCCGCGCAATCCACCCAAACTGAGGAAAACTGGTGAACCGCTATTCCCAGGCCAACTTTGCAACTCCGCGATGAAAGCCTGCTGCTCGCCTGTAGGTGTCGCAATCTTTTCATCTGTCATCAGAGCGAGGGTGCCGCGCCGGATGACAGGAAAATTACGTTTCGCTCCATAATACTGCGCCATCAGGCCGATGAAGTAGAGGCTATCCCCTTCCTCTACTGCACTCGTCTTCAAAGTTGCATCGTCCACGAACATGTCCAAAGGGATTACCTTCATTGCGAATTTACTCTGATCGACGGCTATCGGAGTGGCAACTACATCATCTGCGTCATTGCCGGAATGTAGCCATAAGAGATTACCCTTGCTGTCAGTCACAGGTAGATCGAGGAAATCGAATGCCGGATCAGCGCTGGTGTCGTTGACGTTAATTCGTAAGCGAATGCTAGGCAAAAAAGTGCCGTCGAAGTCCCGTAACACGTGCTTCGCAGTAACGAAGTATCCGTATAGCCTTGGCGTAAGGCGGACGTCAGGATAACCGACGAAAAAACCTGTTCCTAGCGCTCCCTTGAGTTCGGCCCGATGTCCTAGAGGATCCTTGATTACCGTCTTGTCGCGGTTAAGTGGATGTGTGGTTCCGAACACAAAGGCGACGGTTTCTTTCTGATCTGCAATGGACTGCGCCCGTGCGAATGAAAGGATCAGGAGTGTGGTCATTGCCAAGCAGAAGGCACGCATAGTGGAACTCATGAGCGAATATTAGGCGAAGATGGCCCTCTGTGCAACTGTGAAAAGACAGCACAATTCGTGGATTTCTCGATCCCAATCTGCCCCGCAGCGCATGGCCTTATGGAACTTCTGTCGGCTAAAGCCCGCACAAATAAATCACCTCTAACGCGGCCATAAATGGCCGCTCTTCCACGGCGCTCCTCCGATACCTATCCCAGAGCAACGACGGTTAGGTCTCTTCAATCGGCCAGCCATTGCCGGCGTCTGTCCGTAATTGATACGGACGGGTGGCCCGCCTTACTCGGCGTTCTTCTTTCTCGACACTATGACATCTGAGGGGTGCCCCACTCTTTCGCGGTGTGTGCGAAAGGGTGGGCAGCACGAGCCTCAACTCCGTATCGACAATCCAACACGGGTTCCTAATTCCCACCCTTCGAAAACCGCGAAGGGTGGGGCACCCCCAGTTGTGGTGAGTTCAGAAAAATCAGCTTGGCTCCGGTCCGAACCTATGACGATTGCTGTTCGCGGCCTTCGCGGGCGAGGGCGCCCGCACCACACGAGCTCTTCCCGTTTTGGGCATGGTTTCCCGATCTGTGGCGGAATTTGCTTGCTTCGGGCTTCTCAGAAAATTGAAATAGAGAGATAAGGCTCTTCGACTTTCCCCTCAATTTCGCTCGCGGCTTCGGCATTCCTACGTGCTTATGGCGCAAAGACAAATGCAGGTCCCTAGACTACGAAGATCATTTGCGAACAAATGATCTTCTTCGCTCGGGATGACAAGTTTTGGTGGAAGCCGCTCGGGATGACAAGTTAGGGAGAGGGCGAGGAATCAGCAGACAAGCTCAAGTGCATAGGTCCCTCGACTCGGGGATCATTCGCATGCGAATGATCCCGCTTCGCTCGGGATGACAGAGCATGCGAGAGCGATCTCGGACAGGTCCGAGCCACACGGATCAATTTGTCGGACAGGAATGTCCGACCCACACGAGCAACGTCGGACGGGAATGTCCGACCCACACAGTTTTTGAAGTTGGCAGTGATGATGAAACAGCAGAGGCCGGAGATTATCAGGGACAACAAGAAGCGCGGGGAGTGGGCGGAGTCGGTGTTTGCGGCGCGGGCGGCGGAGAATGGGCTGGCGGTGAGCAGGCCGGCGGGGGACTCGGAGAGTTTTGATTACGTGATCGGCGGCCCGGGAAAGTTCGTCGCGGTGCAGGTGAAGTGCACGATCGCGAAGATGCCGAATGCGAAGGGATATATCTGCAACTTGAAGTGCAATAACAAAAAGTATCGCGAGGGGTCGTTCGATTTTCTGGCGGCGTACGCGATATTAGAGGACACGTGGTACATCGTTCCGGAGGAGGCGATTCGCGGTCTGGGGTCGATTTGCCTGTGCAGCACGATGCCGAAGTATGAAAAGTATCGGGAGGCGTGGGAGCTGTTGCGGGAGGCGTCGGTCGGCGAAGAAGACCCCCTCAAGCCAGAATCAGGCTTGAGTGGGCCACCCATGGATGAGTTTGAAGACGCGCCGAGAGGTCCGGCGTTCGCGAGGATGCAGACAGCGATGGAATCGTTTCGTGGATATTTGGAGAGAGGGGGCCGTTGATGCCCTTTCCTGTTCCTGTTTTCCGACCCCAGGAAAGCGCAAAGTCAAAATCCCCACCCTGTCTCGCCAAAGACGGGCGAGACAAGGATTGGGGCACCCCGGAATTGTTTACAGATCTCTAAGACAACATACGTCACAGACGATGATCGTGCGCTATACTTCCGCGCGTTAATGTCATTGATGTTCAGGGAGGAACAAATGACCTTCAATCGCCTCGTATTCACGTTCGCAGCTGTCGTCTGCATACTGCCCTTCGCCGCACGACACGCTTTCGCATCGGACAAAGACGATATCGTCGCCACCATTCATCAATTTGCCGACAACCTGGATCCGAAGACCATCGATAAGGCGCTGGCGACGTGCGACTCGCAGACGTCGATCATCGACGAGTTTCCTCCGCACCTGTGGAACTCGTGCGCGGATTGGGTGAAAGCCTTTGGCGAGTACAACGATAAGAACGGAGTCACTGACACCGTCGCCAAGATCGGCGCGCCGTGGAGCGTGGACGTGGAAGGCGATCGCGCCTACGCGGTTTCGCCTGCGACTTACACATACAAGCAGCAAGGCAAGCTCAACAAAGAGCTGCACGCGGTGTTTACGGCGGCTTTCCGGAAGACAGAGAACGGCTGGCGCATCACCGCCTGGAGCTGGTCGAAGCACTAGGAGCCACGCGAACTTTACCGGTCATGCGGTGCCCAAAAGATCAGTGTTGCCTTAATCGGCGTCCGCTTTGCTCTTGAGCAGTTGCTCCAGGCGGTTGAGCAAGTACTGCGGATCTTCCTCGCCTTTGCGGATCCAGAGGTCGGCAAGGCCCAGGCTTTCGTCAAGGAGCTCGCCGTATGCGGAAAGAATAATGATAGGGACTGAAGGATTGATTTTGCGGATTTCGCGCGCCACTTGCAGGCCGTTCATATCGGCCATCCAATAGTCGAGCACTACGGCGTCGATCCGCTCCGATTTAAACGCCTTGATTCCCAAAACGCCCGACTTTGCGCCCAGAACTTTGTACCCGGCCTGTTGCAACAGATTTTGGCGTAACTGGAGGGCGGTCTGCTCGTCATCAATACAAAGTATGGTGGCGGTTTTGGGTCCCATTTCGATGGCGCGCACAGAATTATCGGAGGATAGCTTCGTTAGCTTCATACAGACCGGGCAATCCGTGCAATACAGCGAATCGTGTAGCTCTAAGCCATCGACGAATAACTAAGAAGAAGCCGGCCCGGTAGACTCCCGCACAACGATTTCCGGCTGGACGGCGATCTCTTTCTGCGAGTGTTGCTTATGCTCGAGCTGGGCCACGAGCAGGTCGACCGCAATCTCGCCCATCTTGTAGAGCGGCTGGCGGATAGTCGTAAGGCTTGGGTAATGGAAAGCGGCTGCCGGTATGTCGTCGAAACCGACGACAGATACGTCCTGGGGGACGCGCAATCCGCCTTCCTGAAAGGCGCGAATCGCTCCAATTGCGGAAATGTCGTTGTAGGCAAATAGTGCGGTAAAAGGGCGTTTCTTCTCCATCAACTTCTTGGCAATCGGATAACCCAGGTTCGGAGTCGAGTCGGTGCTGTCGATCTGGATCACAAGCTCGGGGTCGATTGTGATTCCGATTGCGTGCGCGACCTCTTCAACTCCCTTCCAGCGGACCTGAGCGTCGGCGCTTTCCGGATGTCCTTTAAGGAATGCGATCTGCCTGTGTCCTAGCGCAACCAGGTGTTTCAGGGCGAGCTCGGCCGCGTGGCGGTGATCGAGGACGATGTTGGTTACACCTTCGTTTTCGGTGTGGCCGGGAATTGAAACCGCGGGTACAGGCAGCGAATGCGCCAGGTTGAAATCCAGGGTGATTATGCCTTCGGCCCCTCGCTGCATGAGTACCCGTGCATATTTGTCAAACAGATCTGGATCGTGCCGATGTACGCCGGTGACAAAGAAATAGTTCTTGCGGCGGGCGCTGTCCTCGATTCCCGCAATGACGGTGGAGCTGTAGCCATCACCAATTTCGTGCGCGATTACGCCGATCGTGAAGGTCCGCTGCTTGCGAAGAGAGCGGGCGAAGAAGTTCGGGCGATAGTCCAACTTGCGGGCGGCGGCGACGATTCGTTCGCGGGTAGCCTTGGGAATGTGCCTGGCAGAGGGGGCGTCGTTCAGCACGGCCGACACAGTTCCCGCCGAAAGACCGACGTGGGCCGCCACCGCTTTCAGGGTCACATTCGGTGCTGTCGGCTTCCTTTTGTCGGTCATACTTGCCAAAACGTTATCCTAGAGCTTTGACGGCCCAGCATGGAAAGCGTTTCATTATATGGCAAACCTGCAATTTAGGGCGGCGATCGCGGCCATTTTAGCTGCGCAAACCAGCCCTCCAGAGCAAATAGCTGGTGCTCTCTTTGATCAAGGCGGTTGCCCGCACCCAGACCGATTTGGGGGTTGAATCTGGCCGGGGAGCGAGAAAGACCTGCAAACCCTGATGGGCCAGCAACATGCGAATACGAAACATATGGTAAGCGTCGCTCACCGCGATGCACGCCGCCATGTGGTTTTGCCGCATCATCGCCGCTACCGTCTGGGCCGACTCCGCGGTATCGTGGGCATGAGTTTCTTCCATCAGCGCGGAGGCGGGAATACCCTTTCGCATCAGGTAGTCATGGCCCACTCCGCCTTCACTGAATTTGGGATCGGCTGCCGCACCGCCGGTAGTGATGACAACCGGCGCCAGCCCCTGTCGGTAAATCTGAAAAGCGTGATCCAGGCGGGCGCGAAACACCGGGGAGGGCCGGCCGTCGTACTCCGCGGCTCCGAAAACTATGATGGCGTCAGCAGGCTGCAGTTCCTGCTTGTGAGAATCGCGCAGAATTTGCAGGGAAATAAAGCAGAATCCGCCGACCACGACAGCAGCCGCGATCACTGCCGTCCAGAACTGCCAATGCGCAGATATTCGCCGCACTACGGCGTTTCACTCACCCTTTCGCGAAAAATTCCGAGATCTCCGAGGACGGGATCGCGCCCTCGCGCAGCACCTTCCAGCGGGCATCATCGTCGGTGAGATCGACGATGGTAGACGCGATTTCGCGCGGCGATTCTCCTCCATCGACGATGATTGAAATCCGCGTTCCCAGTTGGTCGCGAACCGCGGCCGCGGTTGTGCACTCCGTCTCGCCGCTAAGATTGGCCGAAGTCGCGGTGATCGGAATCTGCGCTGTTTTCACTACCGCCAGTGGAATCTGGGCGTTGGGCACTCGCAAAGCCACGTTTCCGGTGTTGGCCGTAACTTTAAGCGGCAGGCGCGACGCCGCTTTCACGATGATGGTGAGCGGTCCCGGCCAGAATTTCTTGGCCAGAGCGTAGAACTCGTCAGGCAGCGGTTTCGCCAGGTCTTTTGCCTGGTCCACATCCTCAATCAAAAGCGAAAGCGGCTTGTGACGCGAGCGCGATTTGATCTCATAGACCCGATCTACGGCCCGCAAGTTAAAAGGATCGGCCGCCAAGCCATAGAAGGTGTCGGTCGGCATGCCCAGAACTTCCCCGGCGCGGATCTGGTCGGCGGCATACCGGATAAGAGAAAGCTCCGGTTTTTCGCTATTGATTTTCACCATTTCCACGCGCAATTCGGCTCTCCTGGCTGGGATATTTGCGAAAGTAAAGATAACACGAGCACCCGTCTCTCGCCGAGTAACGCGTATGATTTCCCATTAGGAGAGGCATGTGAAAAACGTCGCGCGGACGCGCAACCCAGGCGAAGACTCCAGCCGGTTGCGGCGAATCGAAGGCCGCCACAACTCCCTTCTCAAGGAGCTGCGGCTGGCATTCCATCGCAACGAACTGACCCCCTCGGGTGAGTGCGCGGTTGAGGGCTTTCGCATCATCGAAGAGGCCATTCGCAGCGGACTCAAACTTCGCGCGGTTTTCATAAGCGAATCCGGCCAGCACCGCGCCGCCCGCCTGTTGCCGCAAGTCCATTCGCATGTGGAAACCGTTTTAATCCCGGACAAGCTGTTCTCAAGCGTCGTTCCCACTGACGCTCCGCAAGGCGTAGCCGCGCTGGTTCACGTGAAGACCCATGACTTCGAAGACCTGCTTGGCAGCACAGCCACCGGCTGCTTGCTGGTGGTTGCCGGACTCCAGGACCCCGGTAATCTTGGAACAATGTTGCGTTCAGCCGAGGCTTTTGGCGCCAAAGGCGTGCTGCTTGGGGAAGGTACGGTGAGCGCGTACAACAGCAAAGTTGTCCGGGCTTCGGCCGGCTCAATTTTTCGAATTCCAGTGGCCAAATCCGAGTTGAAACCTGCGATTGCCAAGCTGCGGTCGCAAGGCATTCGCCTGATCGCAACTTCATCTCATAAGGGAACGCCTCTGCCAGAAGTTGGGCTGAGCGGTGATGTAGCAATTTTTGTCGGCAACGAAGGCGCCGGCGTTGACAAAAGACTTTTGCCTGAGATGGATGAGTTGGTAATGATCCCGCATTCGGCGCGGGTTGAATCTCTGAACGCCGGAATTGCGGCAAGCATCATTCTGTACGAAGCGGCAAGGCAAAGGGCTTAATCAACACGGAGACACAAAAAGGCATTTGGTAATTGGGAAATTTGGTAATTAAGTAATTTAGAAACACCATATTTCAATTACCCAATTACCAAATTACGAAATTACCCAATTTTTCATGAGTCTATTTCAAGCAATCCCGGGTGGGAATGAAGCGAATGACCGCAGCCGTCCGCTGGCCGATCGCATGCGGCCGCGCACGCTCGATGAATACGTGGGCCAGGAGCATCTGATCGCTCCCGGCAAACCGCTGCGCGCGCAAATCGAGCGCGATGACATCGGTTCGCTCATCTTCTGGGGACCGCCTGGCACCGGCAAAACCACACTGGCGCAAATCATTGCCCGGATGACGCGCGCGGAGTTCATCGAATTCAGCGCCGTGCTTTCGGGGATCAAGGAAATCAAGCAGGTCATGGCTGACGCCGAAAGAGCCCGGCAGTATGGGACACGCACCATCGTCTTCGTCGACGAAATCCATCGCTTCAACAAAGCCCAGCAGGACGCGTTCCTTCCCCACGTCGAAAAAGGGAACATTCGCCTGATCGGCGCGACTACAGAGAATCCTTCTTTTGAGATAATTTCCGCGCTGCTCTCTCGCAGTCGCGTTTACGTTTTAAAGCCGCTCACTGAAGATCAGATTGTGCTTTTGCTGCAACGCGCTTTGGCCGACTCGGAACGCGGACTGGGTGAGATGAAACTACACGCGGACGATGAAGTACTCCGCCAGATCGCCGCTTACTCGAGCGGGGATGCGAGGAGCGCGTACAACGTGCTGGAGGTTGCAGCGGCGCTCGTCCTGGATCATTCAGAGTCATCCCACCCTCCGAAAACCTCGAAGAGTGGGGCACCCCCAAACTTGGAAACTTCAGGGTTCAGAGAGATAACACCCAACATCGTCAAAGACGTATTGCAGAAGCGTGTGTTGCTCTACGACAAGGCAGGAGAAGAGCACTACAACCTGATCTCCGCCCTGCACAAATCCGTGCGCAATAGCGATCCTGACGCATCCTTATATTGGCTGGCACGGATGCTTGAGGCCGGGGAAGATCCGTTGTACATCGCGCGCCGAATTGTGCGGATGGCGGTCGAAGATATTGGACTTGCCGATCCGAACGCCCTTTCTCTCTGCATGGCGGCCCGCGATGCCGTCGATTTCATCGGCATGCCGGAAGGCAATCTCGCGCTGGCCCAGGCTGCGGTTTACCTTGCGCTCGCACCCAAATCGAATGCCCTTTACACCGCCTATGGTGAAGTTCAGCAGGATGTGGAGCGCACTGCCGCCGAACCGGTTCCGCTTCACCTGCGCAACGCTCCCACCGGGCTGATGAAGAATCTGGGCTACAGCAAGGGCTACCAATATGCGCACGATCTGGAAGAGAAGATTGCGGACATGCAATGCCTTCCCGACAATCTGAAAGACCGTCACTACTACCAGCCGACAAGCGAAGGAGTTGAAAAACGGATCCGCGAGCGCATGCAAGAAATTCGAAAGATCAAGTCACGCAAGCAAGAGGAACCGAATCATATCCGCGATGAATCTCGCTAAACAACATGCATCGCATTGTTCGAAGGGCTCGCCGGTCGGGTGGTTGCTGAGCATCCTCGTGCTCGTCATGCCAGTGACGGCAAAGCAGGTCACCCTTCGTATTCCCTTGCAGCCGGGAGAACCGGAAGAGATCGCCATCGTGACCTTTGACGATGATCGCGTCTCGGCTGCCGACGTGAAACACTGGATACTTCTCGATCAGCACGCCTATTACTCAGAACCAAGCGCTCCTGCATCTGCCAGCTGCGAAACGCCGATTCCCGAGCTGGAGCAAGAGTTCGTGAGGGCTCGGCAGCTGCTTGACGACCTCGATCCCAATAAGTTCCCCCCGGAGCTAAGTGGCGTTGCCGCCTACTTCAAGGACTCGCAGTCGCTATGGCTTTGGATAGGAGAACAGAAACTGGAATTTCTAAAGAACAACAAAGCGCCAGATACCGAATACAAGGCTACAGACCTCTCACGCTGTCAGGTGCACCCCGAGACTCTAGATAGAGCACAAGCCTGTCATCAGGTTAACTACGTTTGGAATAATTGTGTCGTGCAGACAATGACGAAGGAACTGGGCGCTTATCCGACAGCGCAATGGAAAGCATTCCTCGATGCCTATGGGATTCAAGAACGCATTGAATCAACGATAGGTGACTAACCGCCAAAGTAGCCCTATCGGAACCGCGCCCGGTGTTCCTTCAAAATACAAAGATCCATCACAACGAAGATTCCGGCCTTTTGCGCCTTTTCCGCAGCCGGTTGATTGATGACTCCCTCCTGCATCCATATCGCGGGAACTTTCAACTGAATTGCCTGATCGACAACTTCTTCGACAAACTCCGGCCGCCGAAAAATGTTGACGATGTCGATCTTCTCCGGAATATCCAGCAAGGAAGAATAGGATTTTTCTCCCAATGCCTCAGCAATGCTGGGGTTAACGGGAACGATCCGGTATCCCTGCGACTGCATGTAGGCGGAGACGCCGTGGCTCGGGCGAAGCGGATTGTCGGAGAGACCAACGACAGCAATGGTCTTCGCGCGCTGCAAGAGATCGCGGATCGGGTCAGCACGGGGATCAGGGGCCAAGCCAACATTTTAGCCCGTTGACGCGGTTAGTTCTTACTAGCAGTTTCCATCTTCTGCTTGAACATTCGCAGGGCAAGTTTGCGGATGGTTTCCGAGACTTCTTTGTTGCCGGATAGATTTTTCAAGTCCTGAACCAGCAAATTCTTCATGAGGCCGAGCGCAACATCGAGCGGCGTTCGGGGATTGCATACCAGATTGCGCACGACCGCATAATTCTTCGCAAAGCGGCGCTTCATGGGGATGGCCCGCAGCACGGCTTCGAGTACGTTTTTCTGCGACGCAAATTTTTCTACTTCGCCGTCGGTAATTTTCGGCGAATCGAGCACCGCCAGCGCAACCAGCTTTGTGCCGTCACGCACCAGGATGGAGCGCTCTTCCTTGGTGCCCTTCATCGCCAGCTGAATGCGACCTTTGATGTCGAGCTTGGCGATTTTTTGCAGCACGCTGCCGCGTTGCTCGTCTTGGGGGTTAGGAGTTTTTTTGGGAGCAATTTTGGCCGGAGTCGCGCTTGGCTTGGCGGCGCTCGCCGATGCTCCTGCGGCTGCCGCGGCTACCTGCGGCTCGGCGGGAATCTCTTCATGAATTCCGCCGAGAGGCTGAAAAGGCTTGTCGCCTTCAGCCACAATTTCAGCCTCGTGTTCTTTCAGATATGCGGTGACCGCAGTCTCTGTTTCCGGATCGGAAGCAGTATCAGGTTCCGGCGAATTTCCGGCTGGCTTGTTTTCTTGCGAACTCGGCTGTACTGGACTTTGGTCGACCGGCTCTCGTTTGTGCTGCGCGGTGGCAAGCGAAGCGGACGTTGCGGGTTCGGGCTCCGCAACCACTATCTTTTTCCCGGTAATTATTTCCTGCACTCGCGAATTTTGTAGGCCGCTGAGCTCCTTGTTGCCACTCAATTCGTTGAGGATCGGCCGGGCGCTGCGAACGCGCGGGCTCTCGAGCATAGTGTCGATGAGCTGGCCTTTCGATGTGGCTGCAAGTTCGCACAGCTTGTTTGCTGAAACCGACGGATTCTCGAGCAGGAGAGGAAACAGGGTCGGCCTTAGATTCTTGGCGGAAACCCAATAATCCAACACCTCTTTTGGCGTAGCCGGATTTGATGCAATCGCTTTTGCCGATTTCTCGTCCCAACCGGCGAGCGTGACGCGCGCCTGCTCGCCGAAAATTTTGTTGTTGTCGGCGAGGTAGACGAGAATTTCGACCATCTCTTCCGCGGGCACATTGAGCGCGCCTTTGGCTGCGGTCATCATCTGGTGGGAGGGCAGTGCGTTGCGGCGAATTAAATCCAGTTTCCCAAGCATAGGTCTTCCTGCGCAGATTACTGCACCTTATAGGGTCTCGCATGAGACTCCGTGTCGCTAGGGTTTTTGGCGTCTGCGGGGTTACCGAAGGCACTAAGACTGTCGTTCGGGGGTGCCGTCGCCAGAGCTGCTGCCATCCCGCCGCATTCGGAGATAGGCACGAATAAACGGCTGAAGGTCGCCATCGATCACGCGATCCACGTCGCCGACTTCAGTTTTGGTGCGGTGATCTTTGATCAGCCGGTAGGGTTGCAGCACGTAAGAACGGATCTGCGAACCGAAGTCGATGTCGAGCTTCGATTCTTCGATCTTCTTTGTGGCTTCGCGTTTTTTCTCCATCTCGAACTCGTAGAGCTTGGAACGCAGCATGCTCATGGCGCGGTCTTTATTCTTATGCTGGGAACGCTCGTTCTGGCAGGCGGCAACAATGCCGGTTGGAATGTGAGTGATACGCACCGCGGAGTCCGTAGTGTTAACGTGCTGTCCGCCCTTGCCGCTGGAACGATAGGTATCGATGCGAAGGTCTTCTGGTTTGATTACGACCTCGATCGATTCGTCGATTTCTGGTGAGACGAAAACGCTGGCAAAAGATGTATGACGCCGCTTGGCTTGATCGAAAGGAGAGATGCGCACCAGCCGGTGCACGCCAATTTCGCTGGTCAGCAAGCCGAATGCGTACTGTCCGTTCACGCCAAACGTCGCGGATTTGATTCCCGCTTCTTCGCCCGGCTGATAGTCATAGAGGACGGTCTGAAATCCCTGGCGCTCGGCCCAGCGCAGGTACATGCGCATGAGCATCTCGGCCCAATCCTGGGATTCGGTTCCGCCGGCCCCCGGATGGATGGTCACAATTGCGTTGCGTCCGTCGTTGTCACCAGAGAGCAAAGTTTCGGTTTCGAGGTGATCGACGCGTTCGCGAAGCGCATCGATTTCGCGTCGCAGGTCGGGCTCGACGCTTTCGCCTTCGCGCGCGAGATCGAAGTAAGCAGAGATGTCATCGGTGCGGCGGACCAGGTCGGTCTCTGTGGCAAGCAGGTCCTCGAGTCGCTTCTTTTCGCGCATGACTTGCTGTGAGCGCTGCGGATTCGACCACAGATTTGGATCGGACGCTTGCTTGTCGACTTCTGTCAGTTGCTGGCGGAGTTTGCCGGCGTCAAAGATACTCCCGGAGTTCGCGGACCTTTTGCTGCAAAGCCGTGTATTCCTGCTCGAATTCCTGAATCATGCCTGGCGTCTGCCTTTTCCGGGAGTGAGGGCGGCGAGAATCGCGCCCAGAGAAATTATCGCACAGCCGTATGCCAGCCAGTCGCCGTGGCGCGTGTAGAAGGTGGTTGCGCTTTCGAGCGCGTAAGAGGCCCGCAACACGGTGCGGATTTTGCGAGGAACTCGCTGCACAATGCGGCCCTCAGGGTCGATCGCCGCAGTCACGCCGGTATTGGTGGTTCGCAGAAGCCAGCGTGAATTTTCCATAGCCCTCATGCGTGCCTGCTTCAGGTGCTGGGCGTAGGCGCCACTGTCGCCGTACCAGCCATCGTTTGAGATGTTCACGAACACCTGCGCGCCGCGTTTGGCAAATTGCCGGACTTCGTCGGGGAAAATCGATTCGTAGCAGATGAAGACTCCCAGCTTCTCATCCCCTGCCGCCAGCGGCTCGCGCGAACTACCGCGCGAAAAGTCGCCGACTTCCTTGGTCAGGCCTCCGGCGAATGAAAGCAGATTCTTGAACGGAACGTATTCGCCGAATGGAACAAGATGCACCTTGTCATATCGTTCAAGAAACTTGCCGGTTGGATCGACCAGCACAGCCGAGTTGTAGATTTGTTGCGAAGAGCTGCGGGCACTCTCGACCGTAATGCTGCCTGCAACGATCCAGGTATTGTCGTTGGTGGCAATTTGCCGCAAGACCGTCCGGAACAATGGATCGCCGCTGTAGAACGGCGCGGGCGATTCGGGCCACACAACCAGATTTGGGGGTTGTGACCCGGTCGGAGCCTGGCTGATTTTGCCGAGATCGGCGAGGGTGTCGTCGTAGTATTGGCGGGTCCAGTCGGTGTTGTCGAGCACCGGAATATTTTCTTGCACCAGCAGCGCCGTTCTGTCGCCGACGAACTGGGCGGCTGGAATCCATCTCGCGGCTTGTAAAAGGACTGCGGCTGCAAGGGATGCAAAGAGCAGCGATTTCCGTTTTTCCCGGCGCAAAAGTAAAGCCGCCGCCACCGCTGCGTTGACGATCATGATTTCGAGCGAGAGTCCGTAGACTCCGGTCACGGTGGCGATTCGCGCGAGGGAAATGTTGTCGACTTGCGTGATCCCGAGAAGGTCCCAGGGAAATCCGCTGATCCGGGTGCGCGCCAATTCGATTGCGACCCAAAGAACGGGTGAAAGGACAAGCGCTGTTCGCTCGGACATCTTCGCCAGCAGGCTGACGCACAATCCGAATACACCATGATAGAGCCCGAGGTAGAGGCAAAAGAGAACCAGCAGCCCGGCGGCGCCTGAAGCGTTGATGCCGCCGTACTGCTTCATCGTGCTGTAGACCCAGTAGCAACTTCCGGCGTACCACAGGATTCCGCATGCGTAGCCGAGCAGAAATCCCTGCAGAGGAGTTGCAGGTAACAGTTTCACCGCGCCTTCCAACTGCAGCGTCTCTGGCCGGCGGGCGCGCAAAATCGCGATCAGCAACGGCGCGACCGCGATCCAGCACAGTACATACAAATTCGGCAGCGGAAAAATGACGACCTGCAATACAGCGGAGACAACGGCCAGCAGCCACGCTCTTCTTTCAATCGTGCGCATCGCTGAAAAAGGATATCAGGCGACCAGGAAAACGACGGGGAAAACGCACCCTCGTCTTAAGAATCGTCAGTTGGTAATTGTTTCCCTGGCGTCGAGGAGCAAAATGACAGTCGCGCAGCGACCCAATTCAATTGGCTCCAGCACGTAAGTGCTGGGAAAGCGCAATGGTGTGCACGATCCCGTTAGGGACGGCACAAAGCTGAAGTCAATGCGTTCTCGACGAACCCGACGATTTCCGAAGTTACATATCCGGGCGGCTCGACCACGAACACCGGCCGTTCCGAAGCGGCCAGGTCAATTTCCGGCCAACTCGCGCGCTTGCCACTCCGATGCAGAATTACCGCGTCTGCTTTCTCTAGAAACCGCTTTGCGGAAAGTTTAAAATCCTCCGTCGCAGGATCGAGCACCGATAAATAAAGATCCGGGCGAAGGAATTTCATGATGCTGTTGGATTCGAGAATGACGTTCTCCGCCTCGTCGAGTCGTCGCCGGATTGCCGGAATTGCCTGCCCCAGTTCTCCTTGCGCGGTTCGCACCCAAAATGATCGCTTAGCACCTGCAACCAGGAATCGCGAGCTGTCCGACTTTCCCGACCTGTCTTTTTCTTCGGTCATGGCCCACGCATGATCGGCAGTGGCGCACTGGCATGGCTTGCCATTCAATGAGCAGCGGCCATGGCCGAACTGCGTCACTTTGAATGCAGTCCAGTTGTATGAAGGCAACGCAGCAATCAGGCCGGCGACCACACTGGTCTTGCCGACGTTGCGCGAATGCCCGCCAACCACGACGATCGCCACTATTCTTCCCTCCTGCCCAACCGCGCTAAAGCAGCAAGGCTTTTCAGGTATTCGCGCACAGGCTTCGCCGGAGTCCCCCAGAATGCCACGCCTTTGCCGCGAAGAACTTTCTTCGGTAAAACTCCAGCCTGCCCGCCAAGCATCACGCCTTCTTGGATGCGCGCGTGTTCACCTACGCCAACCTGCCCGCCGATGATGACATTTTTCTCAATGGTGATGCTGCCCGAGAAACCCGCCTGTGCTGCGATGATGACGTTCTCGCCGATCTGGCAGTTGTGGCCAATGTGCACCAGGTTGTCGATCTTTGCGCCTTTGCCAATCCGAGTCACTTCGAGCGCGCCGCGGTCGATGGTCGAATTCGCCCCGATCTCCACGTCATCTTCAATTTCGAGTTTGCCCATTTGCGAGAACTTTTCATATCTGCCGCTCTCAGCGTCACGCACGTATCCGAAACCGTCGCTGCCGAGCACCGCGCCCGCATGAACGATCACGCGATCGCCAATCGTCGTGTTCGGATAAATCGTGACCCGCGGATAAATTTTGCAGCCTTGCCCGATGCGCACACCGTGGCTGATGACGCAACCCGCGCCGATCCAGGTGTCATTACCGATGCGTGCTTCATCACCGACGAATGCCCATGGATCGATGGTCGCCGACTTCGCGACGACAGCCGACGGGAGAACAATCGCATGCGGGTCGACGCCGCGCGCACGAGTCTCTCCAGCGTCAAGTAGTGCTGCCGCGCGAGCGAATGCCAGCTTGGGATGCGGCACGATCAACAAAGGCTTGGAGGACCTCGCATTCTGTGCGAATAAGCCGGCTATCACGGCGGAAGCGTGCGAGCGCAATGCATCGGCAAGGTGCTTTTCGTCTTCGACGAAAACGAGATCGCCATCCCAAGCTGTAGCGATGCTGGCAACTTTACGTACCTCGACTTGCTCGTCACCAACTACGCCCGCGGCGATTGACCGCGCAATGTCCTTCACCAGCATGGCCTTTGTTTTATACGTTTGTTCTGGGAAAGGAAAGGTCTAGACAAAACTTCTCATGCTCACTAATCCGCTCCTGCGCGGAGTCGAATCGGGTTCTGGGGGCAATGAGTGATCTTCCCGAATTGTCGTTTGCAGAGCTGTGATTTTTCCGGGCAGTCAGCGAACTCTCTCGTCCAATTTCAAAGGCTGCTGCTTCGTCTGGTGCGAGACTCTGTGGGTGGCGTGCAACCAAGTCCTATACTTCGTCTGGCCGCCCAAAACGTCGGAGGTGAAGCGAACACGTTTGGTGTTCTCTATAAGCTGAGGCCCTGAATACATTCGTGTATATGGTACGGGCGGAGGGGTCTGAATCGAGCTCAGATCCACAACAGCAACGCCGTCGCCGCTTGTTCCCGTGATCGCGACCAACACGTTATCGGTGCCATCACTGACAAGAGCGTCGTAATTTTCCGACAGGGACACCGGCAATGCGATTCGGCAGAGCAAGTTCCCAAGCCTGCCATCTAGCACGTCAATGCCACTGGTAGATGGCTGAAATAACAAAGTACCGTCAGGACTTAATTTAGCACCGTAAACGTATGCAATATTTAACGCTTCGCGATCGTTGAGCGCATAGAACGAGTCGGCATGGAGATTGTAGTCGTAGAGAAGGCCGGTGGCCACGAGCGTGGACTGGTCGGCCGAAAGGGCCAAATCGTCGTCCCCGTAGCAACAGCTTGGAGCGAAGGATGCTTCGACCCGCTGATCTGAGGCAGTGTCGATGTAGAAGACATCGCCATCGTCGTTAAAAAATACCCGACTATTGTCCGATGCTATAACTGTCCGTAGATTCGCATCACCGTTGAAACCGGTCCCTGCGATTTGATAGTTGGTGAAAGCCCCAGTGCTGGTATCCAATTTGAAGAACTGTCTTTGTCCCCCGATTCCCTGACCAATGGTCGTGAGATATACGATACCGCTGTCAGTAACCGCGACGCCGGAAGGTGTCTGGTTGCCTGTACCGGACAACGTGGAAAATTCTTTCACCGACGCTGGACTGGCTGGGTCCAAAAGATAAATTGCTCCAGCTACGGCGTCCGCCAAAACAAGATTCTTTCCGTTCGGGGACAATCCAATTCCCCATAACCTTTGTGCTGCTGGAATAGCGATTGGAGACTCCCACCCCACGGTCTTGGAGAAGACCCGAATTTGGTTCGAATCGGTGAAGTAATACAGATCGGTAAAGGCGTCGTAGATTCCTTGCGCCAGCGATGCCCCAGGCAACGGAAACTGCTTGGTAGTGGGAAGGTACGTCAGTCCAGAACTCGCGGAGGCGCTGCCGCTGTTGGTTGTGACGGTCACATCCGCAGAGAATACACCTGGTGGAATTGTATAGGCCAGTGCCTGCAACGGGAAGGGGGGCGATTCGACGGGATACGCATATGGCGCAAAGCCCGTAACGGGGACTGGATTGCCTCCGACGCTCACCTGCAAAGACGATGGACTGGCGTTTGCCTCCATCCTATGGACCGCGTTCGGCAATGGGCCTCCAACTCCTGTGCCAACTGGGCCGAACCCGTACCCATAAATGATGCCGGTACCACCTCCTTCACCCACCGACACGTTCGATGTGATTTCGACAATGGTCGGTCCATAACTGAAGCTCTCGGGAAGAACCTGCATACCACCGTCCGCAGTCGTCACATAGATGTCCGTTGGCCCTGGGGAACCAGCAGGAACCATGGCGGAAACGGAGCCGAAATTTCCATATGTATTTGGGCCGTTGACTCCCGAGATATCGGTGGAACCCTTCCCTTCAAAGTAAACGCCGCTCAGGGAGCCAAACGTGACAGGCTCAGTGATCGTTGTTTGGATCCCCCCTGAAGCGGGACCACTGGCTGGATCGAAGTATCCATTAGTGAACTGAGTTCCAACAGGCCCCCTGCGCATAACAGTCGTATCGATGAATCCGACTCCCTCTTCCATTGGCCCAACTAACAATCCAGTATCATCAGTTGCTTGAAGGTTCGGATTCTGGGCTGGCCCATATCCCATCCCTCCGTTGGTAATCGGTACGTTGATGTTCGGAAGCCAACCCACCTGTTGGCCGGTGGCAACGTCGTACGCGTAAATGATCCAATCATTTGGTACATAGAGAGTTTTTGAGTCTGCGCTAAACGCAAATCCTGCTCCCGTGGAGGTGTCGCCGCTGACTGGAAACTGACCGGCAAGAGCTAACGTTGAAAGGTCATATATCTGGGCGTAAGCATTGGGTGCTAAGGTCTCCGTATTAAAGGGCACCGCCAAATAGCGCCCATCCGGACTGATCCGAAAATTGACTGAAGGAAAGCCACCTGGCCCAAAAGTACTACTTTGGCCAGTGGACTCGTTAATGAAGCAGAACGGTCCGCTGTCTACGCTGGACAAGATTAATTTGGTTCGATCAGGCGTACGTGAAAGCCCGCCAGTGTTGCCAATGAACGCGCTACAGAAAGTGAGATCAAGAAACCGGGCGGGGGTGCGATCCGGCAACTCTGGATTCCACCAAATAGTGCCGCTTCACCACTGTTCCGTCAAGGGGAATGTCTCTAGAACCCTAGGGTCTGTGTCGCGGGATCGAGCTTGCGCTCAACTAACAAGTCGTAGGCCGGGTGGCCCACGCTTCACGGCTTGCACTACCACAACTGCGGGTGCCGCACCCTTTGCAATTTCCAAAGGGTGGGAACCTCGAGCGTTTGCGGCGTGGGATCGACTTCAACAGATTGTTAGAGAATGGTTCAGCGAACCCTAGTCACCAATACGGGATTGCGGATTTCCTCCCATCCAACCTACTCACATCCAGCCGATTTCTAAACGCACACGAGACAGCTTCTCGCAGCAGGAGTTTAGAAATGACGAAGTTTTTGCGCCCTAATGTAGCCCTGACCTTATTCTTGATCGCAGCCACCTGCGCCTTCGCCGCTACTCCGATCGTTACCGTAACCACCCCCACGAACAGCGAGACCGAGGGCTCTCCGGTCCACTTCATCGCATCTGCCAGCAGTCCTGACTGCGCCGACGGCATCTCGGCGATGCGGATTTACTCTGCTCCCGGGGTCTCTGCGTACACTCGCTATTCCAGCCAGATCAACTCATATATCTCGCTTGCGAACGGGACCTACAATGCGGTGGTTCAAGCCTGGGACCACTGTGGCGGCGTGGGCAAAACCACGGTGAAGATCAAGGTAGACGCGCAAGCCGCACCCGCGGGATTTTTATACACCGCGAACAGCGCGTACTGGAACAGCAGCAATCATGGCCCCAACTACATGATTGGCTACGAAATCGTGTCCGGAGGGAACGGCGCGCTGGCAATGACTCGGCAAGCTCCAGTGAATACAGACCTATACCCCATAGATGTGGCTTCTGATAAGGGCGGCCATCGTCTTTATGTGGGGAACTACTTCGCTTCAGATGTTTCTGCCTACTTCATTAACCGTCAAAATGGCTACCTTACTTCAGTTTCGGGGTCGCCGTTTGCGGCGAACCAGTACGTTGGCGCGGTGGCTGTCCATCCTTCCGGACACTATGTTTTCGCCACCAGGGACCAACACGAGGGCAACGATGGCGTTGCCGTGTTTCATGTCCAATCGAATGGATCGCTGGTGGAAATCCCCGGGTCCCCCTTCCCCACACAAAACGATCCGTCACAAATCGTAGTCGACCCGAGCGGAAAATACTTATACGTGGTCGATAGCGAGGCCTATCTCGACGCCTTCCAGATCAGCTCTGATGGTTCGCTCACCCCGCTACCCGGCGAGCCTTATCAGCTGACGACGAGGAATGGGTGCACCCCGAATCCGCTGGGCCTTATTGACCTCTTCGGCAAGGCCTTGTACACGGCCAATGGCGGCGATTATTCAATTTCGGGCTTCAAAGTGAACGCCATCACCGGCACGTTAACCCAGATTGCCGGCTCGCCCTGGGCCGACCCTCAGGAATGCCCGCCCGGAGGCGTCGTATGTCCTGGCGGCTGTAGCGCCAGTCCCGTGTCACTCGCGATTGACGGAAGCGGAAATTTTCTTTACGCGGAAGACGGAGCGACCGACGGCGTTACCATCTTTCGCATCAATTCCTCAGGCGCGTTGACCTATGTTAAAGATGAGGTCCTCGATTCCACCCTGGTTTGTGGTGAAATCCGTACCGACTCGGGCGGCAATTATCTATATGCCGCGTGTGGTCCCGATCCGGATTATGAGGTGAATGTAAATCCGGGGTTGGACGAGATATGCATTTACGTGATCAACCATACGACTGGCGATCTCACTGCGAGTCCAAGTTCGCCAGAACCGGTGCCGGAAACCGGCGGCGCCGTTCTCACTTCCTTTGCAGTGACGCCGTAAACCTAAGCAGAACAAAAAAGAGCTGCGTGGGAGCCTGATTTAGTCAGGCTCCCACACGCCCGGAGATGCGCGAAGTCGCACAAGACCGGGTCGCCGAAGACCCTAGATGCGTGGACGGTGAATCTGAAACTTGCACACATTTTTGCGCGCAGTTGCACGTCTCTGTACTAGGAGGATTGAGAAGAAATTTGGTTGGAATCAGTAGTGCCGGGAGGGGAGTTAAACCCCCAAGGAACTAAGCACGGGCGGATTTGATCCAGGCGACAATATCTGGAAATCCTTTGAAAATTTTCAGCAGTTAACAGTCGCGAGAAGGACATGCTTGGTTTAGTCGTCGAGGTTGGCGGCGATCTACCGCGCAGAGTTTGCGCACAGCAAAGCAATCTTGCGAGAGGACCCGCTCCTGGACGATGTCCCTGATGTTCAGGCTCGTGGGTCAGCGTTGGGCACGGATGACCATGTACTCGTCCCAGGAGCTAGAACCGAACTCAAATCTGATGGAGAATAACGGGTCAATCTGCTGACACGTCCCAGGGACACCGACAAACATTCAGGAGCTAACAGTCTCATGACTTTCAATCGGCGCGAATTTCTCGCCATGGCTGCGGTGATGGGTGCGCACGCAGCATGGGGGCGCGGTTCGGGTTCACCATCGAGCGTTGCCTGGCACGAGCGGCGCGATTTGTACCCCGAGGGTGTCGCCTCCGGTGATCCTGACAGCAATAGCGTTCTGCTCTGGACGCGGCGCGCGCCCGCGAGTCCATCAGTTGAAGAACTTACTGTAGAGGTAGCGCTCGATGAGTCGTTTCGTAAAGTTATCGCAAAGCGCGCCGTCAAAATCTCACAAGCGGCAGACTGGACTTGTCGCGTACTGGTAGGCGGTCTGAAACCGGCAACTGTTTACTGGTACAGATTTACTGACCGCCAGGGCTACGGCAGTCGAATCGGTCGAACCATAACTGCACCAAGCAACGATGATCCGCGCCCGGTGAGATTTGCGTTTGTGAGTTGCCAGAACGCCAACCTGGGCGCTCAGAACGCTTACCGCCGCATGATTTTTGAAGACGAGCGGGCCGACGAAGCGAACCGGCTCGGGTTTGTGCTTCACCTGGGCGACTTCATCTACGAACTAGTCTGGTATCCGGAGGACCGGGCCACCTACTACGATCGCCATGTTCGGGACATCGTTCGCTATCCGAAAGGTGAAAAGGTCGACGACTTTCACATCCCTGTGGATGTAGATGACTATCGAGCTATCTACCGCAACTACCTGCACGATCCGGATCTCCAGGACGCCCGGGCGCGGTGGCCGTTTGTTCCTATGTGGGATAACCACGAGTTCAGTTGGCAGGGATGGCAGTCGCTGCAAGTTTTCGACGGCAAAACGCGTCCGGCGCAGACGCGCAAGGTGGCGGCCATGCAGGCGTTTTTTGAGTATCAGCCGGCGCGGATGGCGAAGCCCAGCGGTCCTTCCCTTGAAAGTTTCGATCCGCCCAAAGTCGCTGATGTCGCGGTAACGAAATTTGACGACAACGGTCTCGGACAAGAACCGAATAATCTCGTAGCGATCAACAGCCTCAAAGGATACAGGACGCTGCGCTGGGGGCGGCATGTGGAATTGATCATCACCGACGAGCGAAGCTACCGCTCCGAGACTCCTGGAACGGACATCCCGGACGACGCTTTCTTCAACAAGGATTTCGCTGAGTTCATTCCGGAAGAGGTCCTGGAGATCGTTGACGCTGGGCGTGAATATGACGGCGGCAAACCTCCGGAGACGATTCCATTTGGCGATAAGAAGGTGCCGAACACTCAGAAGGATCGACCGCCGCAGACGTTTCTCGGCACGGAACAAAAGAAGTGGTTCCTGGATCATTTACGAGAATCGAAAGCGACCTGGAAGATATGGGGAAGCACCACCGCCACGCTGCCCGAGCGCGTGGATGTGCAGAACCTGCCATCAGGCATCACCCAAAGCAAGTGGCCCGGCGAAGCGTTTGGAAGCATGGGCGGCGGCGACATGGGCGGCGCCTTTTACGAACTAGGCCAGATCTACGATTTCGTTCGCCAGCATGAGATCACCGGGTTCGCTACCGTTGCCGGCGACAGGCACGCTTTCTGGGCAGGGCTGGCTGCGAAATCTCTTCCTCCAAAGCCTTATGATCCCGTCGGTGTGGCATTCGTCACGGGTTCGATTTCGGCTCCCGGCGCATTGGAAAGTTTTGAATATCACATCGCAAAAGACGCGCCATTACGGCCACTGTTTATCGGACAAGCCCCCGGCGACACCAAACCGCAGCCTACCATCAACATGCTGTTACGGCACGGCGTTCGGTCATGCCTGGAATACTGCAAGAGCGGAGACCTCGCGAAAGCACGGGAGCTCTCCAATCCAGGCATGGCGCCGCATTTGTCCTTCGTCGACGTGGGCGGACACGGCTATGCCATTGTCCAAGCGGCGGCGGATGAGCTTCAAACAGAATTCGTTTGCATTCCGCGCCCGGTGAGTCGCAGTGATCGCCACGATGGAGGTCCGATTCTTTATCGCGCACGTACCCGCAGCCGGCTATGGCGAGCGCACGATACGCCGAAAGTAGAGAGCACAGTGGTGGAAGGCGAAGCGCGATTTTCGGTGTGAGGGCGTACTGTTCGACCAGGTGGGCGGGCGACCCGCAGGGAAAATTAAAAAGGCATTAACCACGAAGGGCACGAAGTTGCACGAAGGAAAAGCAACAAACTACTAGGAACTATACCCTTCGACTTCGCTCAGATCAGTTGCGGCACGAAGGAAAACAAAACATCCTTTCAGAGTGTTGGACCCTAGTAACAGTAGCGATAGTTTTTTTACCTTCGTGTACCCTTCGTGTCCTTCGTGGTTTGTGATCTTGACTCCGACACCTGTGATCTAATTAGCACCTGATGAAGATTCTCGCCGTCATCCCTGCCCGGCTGGCGTCACAGCGCCTGCCTCGCAAGATGTTGCGTGAGATTCACGGGAAACCGCTGGCAGTGTGGGTCTACCAGGCAATACGAAAATCTGAACTGCTCAACGACGTAATCATCGCCACAGATTCAGAAGAAATTCTGGCGGCTTGCCAGAAACATTCCTGCAAGGCGCAGATGACTTCTGGCAAGCACCGCAGCGGGACAGAGCGCGTGCACGAGATTTCGCAATCGGTTGAAGCCGATGTGTACATCAACGTGCAAGGCGACGAGCCCATGATTCGCGGCGACCATATCGAGACGCTTGTCGAACTGATGAGAAATCCTGATATTCCTGTGGGCACATTGAAGACGCCCGCAGCGCCAGAGGAGATCGCGAATCCCAACGCGGTGAAAGTGGTTTGCGACAACGACGGCCGCGCGCTCTATTTTTCCCGCTCCACGATTCCCCACGATCGCGACAACTCAAGCCCAAAATACTTCAAACATCTCGGGATTTACGCCTATCGCAAGCAGTGGCTCGACCGCTTCGTTGCGCTGCCGGAATCGTCTCTGGAGCGGGCCGAGCGGCTGGAGCAACTGCGCTTGCTGGAAAACGGAATTCCTATCTACGTGGCTGAAACTTCCTTCGACAGCATCGGCGTCGATACTGAAGAAGACTTTTCGCGGGTGCTGAAAAAATTAAAGCCGAGGATTTTTCGATCCTACGGCTAAAAATCTTTCGCTTACGAGTTACAGTTACCGATGACCGTGCCCGCCTCCGCCGCTATGTCCACCGCCTCCGCCGCCGCTGTGGCCGCCACCACCGCCGCCTCCGAATGAAGCGTGGCCGCCACCGCCAAATGAGGCATGACCACCGCCACCCGAGGAGACATGTCCGCCTCCGAAGCCACCGGAGCTTCGCGCTCCTCCGAAACTACCGGCTGAGCGGCCGCTGAAGCCGCCGTAGTTCGAAGCGCGTCCGCCATACGACGGCATTGAATTTCCATACGAAGGACGGCCATAGGAGCCGCCGCCGTATGAAGGGGCTGCACTGGCGCGACCGTAGCTTCTCCCGCCGTATGAAGGCATCGAGCTACGTCCGGAAGAGCCACCGAACGCGCCCGAAGGCCGGCTGTAAGAGCGTCCGCCATCGTCATACGCGGGCGACCGGCTGTAAGAGCGGGCACCGTAGCTTTCCGATCCACGGTTGTATGCCTGATTTGCATAGCCACGGTTCGTGTAGCTACGGTTGTTGTTGGGAACTGCCTGCGACGGACGCGGCACGCTCATCTCACTCCGCGGTCCGCTGCTGCGAGGAGCGCTCGGCCGTGGTGCAGCCTGAGCTCCGCCTCTCGGCGAATAACTCGGGTTTGCCCCGCGTGGCGAATAGCTCGGACTGTCGCCACGCTGCGGCGAATACGATGGTCCGCCTCTCCCCATACTCGGCGATCCCATGGACGATGACGGTGGACGCGGTACGTTGCCCCGCGAAGCCATCTCTGGCGATGACATGCGGGAGCTTCCCATTCCATTGCTCGGTCTGGATCCGTTCATCGCCCGGCCACCGAAGTTTCCGGCATTCGGAGGACGCGGAACTGATCGCATACCCGCGTTTGGCATCGTCCGGGAATTAGCGTTCGGCATTGGCCGCGAGTTTACGTTCGGCATAGGCCGTGAGTTGTTGAACGCCGGCCCACGGTTTGTCGCACCCCGATTTACTCCAGCCTGATTTACTCCACCGAATCCTGGGCGTTGATTTGCGCCAACCTGATTCGGTCTGCCAGCGTTGCCGTTGAATCCGGCGCGCGCTCCCATGTTGGCCCGTGCTCCGCCATTGAACGATCCATGGTTGACCGAATTACGACCCGGCGCAGCTAGTCTGCTTACCACCGGCCGCGCGAATGCACGCGACGGCGGAATTGCTCTTGCTCCGGCAGACCCCAGCCTGCTGGCGCGGGTAGGAGCAACACCGAGCGAGTGAACTGCTGTCATGCGGCTCATCTGGTTTGGCGAAACCCGAATGTGGTTATGCGCAACCGAGATGGAGTTCACGATCGTGGTCCGCGACACTGCGGTGAATCCGCCGCGAACGTGCAGATTGTCATACCGCATGTTGAAACCGCGGCCACCGTCGAACCGGCCGCCTCTGAAGTGATGATCGTAGAAGCCATTCAATCCGAAGCGTCCGCCGGCGAAGAACCGGCCGTTGGTAAAGTTCACGCGGTTGAAGTAGAAGCGGCTCGCGCCATACCACGGAATGAATGGATCGTGGAATCCGAGCGGGCACCAGCCAAAACCTCCACCGAAGCCGACTCCGAATCCCCAGCCGCCGCCAAACCACGCCACCAGCGCCGGCGCATAGTATGGCCGGACATAAAGTGGTCCCGGCGCCCATCCCCAGAAGCCGCCTGCAAACACCCAGCGGCCATAATGGAACGGAGCGTATCCCCAGGGCTCGTAATCAACCCAGGTCCATCCCCACGGATACTGATAAATCCAGTGACCATCAACGTAGGGCGCCCATCCGGGGGCAACGGACGGATACCAGACGTCGCCGTACTCTTCGGTATTTTTCCAGGAGCCGTACTCGTCGAGATCTTCGTATCCAGGGACGTCAGGCGAAACGTATTTGGCAGAAGCAGAATTGTCGAGCCGGTGATCGCGCGAACTCGCCCATTCATCGAACTGATCTGCCGCGGGCGCTTCGTGAATGTCGACTTGCATTGAAGTGCCGTTGCTGAACCGCGCCTGCTCGTTGGCATGAATGTGTACCGACGGTCCATCGCCGGTCGAGTCGCCTTCACCGCGCCACACAGTAATGACCGTCTTGTCTGTATCGGGATTTACGTCGAAGCGGTAGTCGCCCGGCTTCAAAACCGTGAACGCCTGATTGGGCGTGTCGACTTCGTACCGTTCGTTGTCATAGAGGCGGCGGATGTGAAGGTTCAGCGCTCCCTGATGTAGCTGGAGCTGCACTGTATTTTCGCTGATATTGGTAAGTGTCAGGCTGCTCTCAGATCCAATGCGGATTAGACCTGCTCCGACGCTGATTTCAGCGCGCGAATCTTTGTCAGCCCAGATGTTGTCGGAATTGGTAAGCGGCCGGTTCAGTTCTCCAGCGACCCAGTCGCCAGTCCCCTGCGGCTGAACCGAAATTGAGCCGGTCATATATTGCAGGCGAGCGGCGCGGGCCGGCGGATCGGTCGGTGCCTGCTGATTCGCGTCCATGTTGCTGGCCTGCTGGTCGGCGGTTGCGGGCGCTGGCGGAGCATCGCTCATCGGCTGCTGATCGTAGTTTGGCTGCGCTGCCTGATCATCTTGCGGCGCGGCTTGCGTGTCCGGCTGCTCTAGCGGACGATCTTCTGCTCGATCCTGGTCAGGCGCAGTCTGTGTGTCAGACGGCGAATCATATTGTTGGTTCTGACTGGAATCTGCCGTCTGCGCGGCGGCAACCAACGCGGGCCCCGACATGACCGCAAAAACTGTAAGAATGCTTAGGAAACGTTGAAAAGTCCTCATGGAATCCCCTTCGGAAGCTAGCTGGCTTCCGGGCCCTCGTGCCCCGCTTTTGCATTGGGAGGTCGGGGCGATCAGGCCTCTTTGCTGCTAACAATCTAAACCCCGTCTTATATAAAGAGTTGCGGCTAAATTATGCTGCAAAACGCCCGTAAAACGCTGTTTTTGCTAGAATATGGCTTCCCAGTGGGCGCTTAACTCAGCGGTAGAGTGCCATCTTCACACGGTGGAAGTCATAGGTTCGAATCCTATAGCGCCCACCACCTTTCCATGGAGGCCCTTGGTTGACAGAGGTCCCTCGGCTGCGCTCGGGATTTCGGCACGCGGCTCAGACGCCGCGTAATCGCCTCAAGTTCGAATCCTATAGCGCCCACCGCCTAACCTCGATCCGAAGCTGACTCGCTCAGCACTTCGATCACATGAACGCCAACGACTTTCGCCGGATCGCTCTCAGCCTCGAAGGCGCGGAGGAAGGCTCTCACATGGGCAGCCCCGATTTCCGGGTTGGCGACAGAATCTTCGCCACGCTGGCGCATCAGTCGAAGGGATTCGGAAACCTGATGCTCACCCCAGAATTGCAGGCAGATTTCGTCGGAGACTTGCCCGAGGTGTTTCTCCCTGTTGCCGGCGGCTGGGGACGCATGGGAGCAACCCACATTCGTTTGGCGGTGGTCAGCGAAGACGTTCTGACCGGGGCCTTGCGAGCGGCGTGGAAGCTGCGAGTTGAGAAGAATGCAAAGGCGAAGAAGGGGAGCTCTGCGAAATCCCGATCCACAAAGAAGGCGCGCAGCAAGAAGCGTTAGCCCGTTCTCGCGGTACCATTCTGAATGGGAACTCAGACTGTCAGCCCTGACGGTGGGGAAGCTTCTGTCGGCCTTTGCCTCCGCTGCCGCCACATGCGTCTGATTCAATCCGACCGCGGGTCGAAGTTTTATCTCTGCGCAAAATCAGCTACGGACCGGAGCTTCCCGAAATATCCTCGGTTGCCTGTGGTTCAGTGCAGAGGATACGAGCGCCAGGAAGATACCGGCGCTCATTCCTGAGCTTTGGCCGGAACTTCCAGCCCCAGTTCCTTCATCACCATCTGCAAATCTTTCCAGGCTTCTTTTTTCTGGCGCGGATCGCGCAACAGGAATGCCGGATGGTAAGTAACTGCGAGTTTGCGTGCGCGGAAATCGAACCAGCGGCCGCGGAGCTCCGACATCGGCGCATTCACCGCAAGCAGAGTTTTCGCCGCAACGGCGCCGAGGGCAACCAACACCTTCGGGTTGATCACTTCAATTTGTCGCATGAGAAACGGCGAACAGGTCTCGCATTCATCGCGCTCAGGAGTTCGATTGCCCGGCGGGCGGCACTTGATGATGTTCGCGATGTAAACGTCGTCGCGCTGTATTCCCATGGCCTTGATCATATTGTTCAGCAGTTGGCCTGCGCGCCCGACGAACGGTTCGCCTTGTAAATCTTCGTCGGCGCCAGGAGCTTCGCCGATGAACATCAGCTCGGCATTGGAATTCCCGACGCCGAAGACGATCTGCTTGCGACCCTGCTTGTGAAGCCGACAGCGGGTGCAGTCGCCGATATCTTCGCGGATGAGGCGCAGGGCAGAGGCGGGATCGGCTTGTGTGGGGCGGACGCCCTCGTCCGCCGTGTTTGCTGTCATTCCAATTTGTTCGGATTCTGGTGTGGCTGTCATTCCGAACCGCTCTTCCCCGTCTGTCATTCCGAATGGCTTGAGCCGTGAGGAATCTGCTTTCTCGCTGAGCGAAGTCTCGCTGGCGGCATTTTCTCCGCCCGCGCGTCGATAAAAATCATAAATTCCCAAATCGTTGTAGTAGCGAATGCGATCAGAAACAGCTTTGCGAAGTTGCGGATCGAGACGAGCAGGCATCCTGGAAATTGTAAATGGGCTGCGCGGAAGAAAGTCAAATCTTAAACCGCAGAGAACGCCGAGATCGCTGAGAAAACGCGCAGAGAAATTCCCAACAGGGCAGCATCGGCTAAGAGCTAACAGCTAAGAGCTTCTTCTTCATTCCCACCACACAATCCAGTACCTGTTGCGCCACTTCCCACTTCGTAGTTTCAGGAACCGGAATGACCTCTAATTGGGTGATGATCGTGACCGCGTTGCGATCGGAGTCGAATCCGACGCCTTCGCGTGATACGTCATTCACGACAATGGCATCGAGAGACTTCGATTTCAACTTTTTGCGTGCGTTCTCAAGCACGTTTTCAGTTTCAGCGGCGAAGCCAATTATCAGCCGAGATTTCTTCTGCCGGGAAATCTCGGCCAGAATGTCCGGAGCGGGTGCAAGGTCTAAGCTAGTGCTACCGGCGCGTTTGATCTTCTGCTGAGATGGATTTGCGATCGTATAGTCGGCAACCGCTGCGGTCTTGATCACGATTGTCGATTCCGGCAAAAGACGGAGGACAGCATCCAGCATCTGTTTCGCGGATTCGACTGAAGTCACTTCCGCCGCACCAGGAGGTTTTATCGAAGTCGGTCCAGTTACCAGTAAAACGCGTGCGCCGCGTCGGAGAGCAGCTTCAGCCAGCGCATACCCCATGCGCCCGCTGGAACGGTTGCTGAGATAACGCACAGGATCGATCTTCTCCCGCGTGGGTCCGGCGGTGATCAGAACGGTTTCACCCGCTAGATCCTGCGAGGCACCCAGCGCCTCCATTGCAGCCGCGACAATCGCCTCGTTTTCCGCTAGGCGTCCAGGGCCGGTCATTCCGCAGGCCAGATATCCGCTGCCCGGCTCGACAATTTTCACTCCACGCATGCGGAGGGTTTGCAAATTCTGTTGTGTCGCCGGGTGCTCCCACATGTTCACGTTCATGGCAGGAGCGACCACGACCGGCGCAGTCGTAGCGAGATAAAGTGTGGTCAAAAAGTCGTTGGCGATTCCGTACGCAAATTTCGCAAGGACGTCAGCCGTGGCCGGCGCGACCACCAGCGCATCGATCGATTGCGCAACCGCGATGTGCTCGATTGCCGAGTCGATGTTCGGTTCTGCGCCTGCATCCCGGGTAAACATCCCGGTGATGACTTTTTCTCCGGAGAGTGCCGCGAAGGTAAGCGGACGAATGAACTCCTGGGCGGAGTCGGTCATGACGACCTGGACCCGAATTCCGCGCTCCTGGAGCAGGCGGACGATCTCCGCAGCCTTGTAAGCCGCGATCCCGCCACAGACTCCGAGTGCGATTTTCATAGCAATACCAGTAGCTTCAAGGAATTAGATTACGCGGGGAAGACCGTGGAAGCAAAGCTAAGGTACGAATGTAACCAGTGAGCAGTGAGCGATGAGCAGCGAGCGGTGAGCGATCACACAGCCTAGATCGATAGAGAAGACTTCGAACTTGGAGCAAACCCGGTTTGCTCGCCGCTCACTGCTCGTTGCTCACAGCTAGCGCAGTTGCTGGCTCACCGCTTACAGCTAGGAGCTTGTCTCCGTCCCCATCGCCTTATCGAGCATGTCGCCGGCGACCTCGACCGGTGTCGCGGGGAGCTCAGGGACCACCCACTTCACTTTCCCGGCCTTAATCTCATCCTGCGCAATCCGGCAGGGCTTGCGGGAAACCGTTTCTATGACCGGAGGCGCCCCACCTTGCAATTGCCGCGCGCGCCGCGCCGCGACCAGGATATATCGATAGTTACTGTCGAAACCGTCAATCAACTTCATAGCACTCCCCCTGCTCTACTTCACACTGGCTGCGGTTTTGCCGAACGACTGCAGAATAGGCTGGAGCCGTTCGCGAACGTTTTCAAGACGGTATTTTTGTGCAGTGGCGCTCAACCCCTCATCTGGCCGGCCATCCCGCTTCCCACGCTCCGAAAGGAGAATCGCTTCGAGTGCGGCCACAGAGTCCGGCAGACGGTCGTTCACCAGAATATAGTCGTATTTCTCATAATTCTCAATCTCGCGGCTGGCCGCATCGAGCCTTTTCTGGATGGTTTCTTCGCTGTCCTGACTTCGTTCACGCAAGCGGCGTTCGAGCTCAGCCCGATTCGGAGGAAGGACGAAGATGCTGACAGCAGGAAGTAAGGACTTAATCTGTGCGGCCCCGGCCACGTCAATATCAAGCAAAAGATCGCTTCCGAGGATTTCAGCCTTCTCCAGAAAACGCCTCGCAGTGCCGTAGTAATTACCGAACACATTCGCATACTCGAGGAAAAAGTGGTCACGAATCATGTCCTCGAAATCTTCGCGGCTGACGAAAAAGTATTCTTTGCCGTCAGTCTCTTTGCCGCGCGGTTTTCGCGTGGTATAGGAAATTGAGAATTCCAGCTTGGGTACTCTGCGGCGAATTTCGTTGACCAGGGTTGATTTGCCTGAGCCTGAAGGCGCGGAAATGATGAAGACGGTCGTCATTATTCGATGTTTTGCACCTGCTCGCGCGCCTTTTCGATATCGGATTTCATTGCCAGGCCGGCTTCCGTGATGCGGACGGCATCTCCAGCCAAGCCAGAGGTTTTCGAGAGTAGAGTGTTCGCCTCGCGGTTCATCTCCTGCAACAGGAAGTCCAACTTCTTCCCTGTTTCGCCTTTTTCATCCAGCAGTCCCAGAAAATGCTGGACATGATTTTCCAGGCGGACCAACTCTTCCTGAATATCGCTACGGTCGGCGAGCAGCGCGGCCTCCTGCACAATACGGTCCTTGTCCACAGTAGCGCCCAACCATTCCTGCATACGAGATTTTAGCCGGTCGGCGTAGGTCTGGAGTACGGTTTCGCGATGCTTGCGCACCTCCGTGCAGGCCGTTTTCAGGCTTGCCATTCGCTGCCGCAGTTCGCGATCCATGCCACGACCTTCTTCTTCGCGCATGCGGTTCAGTTGCCCTAGAACCTGCTCCAAAGCAGAAAGCACGGCGGGAGTAAGGTCCTCCTCCGATGGAGCGCCGGCGGCCTCAAGAGCTCCGGGCATGCGGAGGATGGCGTTGAGGTCCGGCTCAGAAGCTATGTTGGCTTCGACTGCTGCCGCACGAAAGGCTTGAACATAGGCTGATACAAGTTGCCGGTTCAACGCCAGACTCGCGCTTCCCTCCTGCTCAAACGAGAGATTCACATCCACGTGGCCGCGCGCAAGCTTTTCTTTCAGCACCCGGCGCAACTGCATTTCGAGCGAATCGGTGCTGGCCGGCAGGCGGAAGTGCAGATCCAGAAAGCGGTGATTTACGGATTTCAGAGAGATGCTGAACGCAGGGCCGCCGTTCACCTGTCCTTTGGCTTGCGCAAATCCAGTCATCGATCGAATCGGCATTGAGGTCCTTTATTGTGTCGGCACAGCCACGCGCGGCAATTCCACATCGACAAATTGCAAATCATACAGACGGCGATACGTCCCAAGCTTTTGCATCAGTTCTTCATGCGACCCGGTGTCGGTGATTCTGCCATTTTCAAGCACGACGATCCGGTCCGCGCGGCGTACGGTTGAGAGTCGATGAGCTATGACTACGACCGTCCTGCCGGCCATCAGGTTCTGCAATGCGGACTGCACCAGCGCTTCCGATTCGCTGTCGAGAGCTGAGGTGGCCTCGTCGAGAATCAGAATCGGCGCGTTCTTGAGCAACGCACGGGCAATCGCGATGCGCTGGCGCTCGCCGCCAGAAAGCCGCACACCTTTTTCGCCAATCACCGTTTCGTAGCCCGCCGGCAATTTGCAGATGAAATCGTGGGCCAGCGCGGCCCGTGCCGCAGCCTCAACTTCCTTCTGCGAAACACCGGGCTGGCCATAGGCAATGTTGTTTCGAAGTGTGTCGTTGAAAAGCACCGTCTCCTGCGTAACCACGCCGATCTGCGATCGCAGGGACGCGAGCGAAACATCACGCACGTCATGACCGTCGATGGTTATTCGGCCTGAGGTCACGTCAAAAAAACGTGGGACCAGCGAAACCAGTGTGCTCTTTCCGGCCCCACTGGACCCCACCAGGGCCAGAATTTCGCCGGCTATCACTTCGAGATTGATGTTGCGCAGCACCTCACGCTCGAGCCCTTCGGCTTCGTAGCAAAAAGAAACATCTTCAAAGCCGATCTTGCGCGAAAACGGCGGCAGAACCACAGCATTCGGCTTCTCCTGCACCTCGTCGCGAACATCCATGAACTTGAAAATTTCGGACGAGGCCCCAAGCGCCTGCTGAAAACTGTTATGGAACAGAGCGAACTTGCGGACCGGATCGTAAAGCTTGAACACCGCGATGATGAAGGCCACAAACGTTTCCGGCCGCATGAATCCGTGCACCACCTGCTGGCGGCCGAGAAGAAGCAGAAGCGCGACCGCAATCGCGCCGAATAAATCCATCAGTGGCGAACTTAAAGATGCCGCGGCTACAGAGCGGAGATTGGCGCGGAACAGACGATGCGCCGCTTTGCGGAAGCGCGCGAACTCCCACGCTTCCATGCTGAAGGCTTTCACGATCCGGTTGCCGGTTATGGTCTCGTGCAGCAGGTTCTGCACCTCGGCCAGCTTGTCTTGACCATGGCGGGTCGTGTGGCGGGTTCGTCGGCCAATTTTTCCGGTCGAAACAATCATGAACGGGACTACCGGCAATAAAAGCCAAGCCAACCGGCCCCCGAGCACAATCACCGCGGCCACCAGAAACACGAACGTGAACGTCTGCTGCAGAAATTCCGCCAGCACGCTCGACATGGCAAATTGCACCCGTTCGACATCGCTGACGATGGTGGAAATGAGCGTGCCGGTGGTGTGCTTCTGAAAAAAGGCGGCGGAGCGGCGAAGGATCGAGTGGTAAAGCGAATTCCGCAGATCGGTAATCAGCCCGTAGCCGGCATAGTTCACCAGATAGGTGCCTGCGTAATCACAGAGCGCCTTCAGTGCGGTTGAAACTACAAAAGCGTAGGCGACAATCGTCCAGGCATTATGCAGATGTGCGGGAACAAGCTGTTGCAAATAAATCGTGTGGTTGGTGTGCGGAATGGTGAAGAGGACAATGTTGTCGGAGCCCGAGGAAGGATTTAACACGCGACCCAGAATCGGGCCGACCAGCAAGACTCGGAACGCATCCAGAAATCCAACCGCCGCGAGCAATAGCACAGAAGGGATGAACTGCCACGAATACGGCGCAAGATAGCGTAAAATTCGCGTCACTTGCCGCATGCGGCGCTCCGGAAACACGCGGGGTTGGAAGGGTCCTGTTGCAAACGCCTATTCTACTTGAGACTCGGCACCACCCGGCGGCTACCTCTTTGATTCCACGCTTGTTTTCGCCCTATTCCGGGCTGTCCCGGTGCGCGATTTTCACCCGATAGCCGGATGTCTTCAGGCGTTTCGCTACGTCCTCTGCGATCATCACCGAACGATGCTGCCCCCCGGTGCAGCCGAAGGCAATCGTCAAATAGCTTTTTCCTTCGTGAATGTAATGGGGCAAAAGGTAGATCAGCAATTCAGAAATGCGGCGAATAAATTCCTTCGTCTGCGGAAACGACCGAATGTACTTCGCGACCTTGGGATGTCGCCCGGTCAAGGGCCGGAATTCGGGCACAAAATGCGGATTGGGCAGGAAACGCACATCGAACACCAGATCCGCATCTTCCGGCACGCCCTGTTTGAACCCGAAACTAACGCACGATACCAGGATTTTTCTTCCCTTTTCTTTTTTTTCGAACAGCTCGGTGATGTGCGCGCGCAGTTCATGGACGTTGAACTTCGACGTATCGATCACAAGGTCGGCCATGGCGCGAATGTGGCGCAGGTGCCGGCGTTCCGCGGTCAATGATGATTTGACCGGAGCATCGGTGCCGAGCGGGTGTGGGCGCCGGGTTTCGCTGTAGCGGCGCAGCAAGACAGCATCCGAGGCCTCAAGAAAAATCATTTTTGTGGTGATTGCTCGCTTCACGGCTTTCACAATCAGCGGTAGCTCTTCCAGTTGGCGGCCTTCGCGAACGTCAACCACGAGCGCGGCGTGCGGGGTCTCGGAAGTTGGCCCGACCAGGTCGGCAAAGCGGGGAATCAGCCGGACGGGCAAATTGTCAACGCAGTAGTAGCCGAGGTCCTCGAAAGCTTTCAACACAGAGGCCTTCCCAGAACCGCTCATGCCGGTAATGATGACGAGTTCGCCCTGGCTTGCATTCCGCGAACGGCGCGTTCGGAGGCGTTCCTTGGTGCGGTGGGTAATTTTTTTGGCAAGGCGGCGCAAGGCCATACTGAACGGATGTTAGCAGCCGAGCGCTGGTTGCAGCCAGTTGCTGTCCGTATGCGCGCGGAGCGCCGGGGATCCTGAGTCGGCGCCGATTTATTGATCAGGTTCGCATGTCCAAAATATTCCTGCTTCCCCTTACCCGTGGCTGCGCGTCTTTGATAGAGGTGGAATGAGTGTATTCAGTAAGTTCCAGTTTTGAGAGGATAGGAACGGTTTATGAGTGGGGCCAGGGAACCAGGGCCCTGGTGCAGGCCGTATATAGGACCAATGTCTCTGAAAGAGCGAACCACAAGAGGTGCAGTCCAACATGGAAAAGGCACCATCCTGCTGGCGGAAGATGAGCCCCTGCTGCGCGAACTGGGTGAAACCATCCTGACTCAGGCCGGTTACACTATCCTTACCGCCTCGAGCGGAGATGGGCTGCGTGATTTAATCCATAGCCACGCTGGCAGCATCGATCTACTTCTTACTGACGTGGTCATGCCGGAGATCCCCGGGCCGGAACTGGTCCGACTGGCCAGGAAACGCTGGCCAAAACTCAAAGTCCTTTATATGTCCGGTTATTCGGATTCTGAGCTCAAAGATCTCGGAAAGAATGCAGCGTTCATCCAGAAGCCATTCACACCCGCCGAGCTCACGGCAAAGATCGCCGAAATATTGCGCCAGGAGAATTGAGGCCATTGATGAATGATTGAATGACGCATTGATTCAATGATTCAATGACTGAATGACCCCATCCCTGGCTCCTTTCGCCGTGCGCGTGGAGCAATCTCGCGGACGCCGTCATGAAGAGCCGCAACATCCCTACCGCAATGATTTTCAGCGCGACCGCGACCGCGTAATTCACTCCCGGGCCTTTCGCCGGCTTGAGGCGAAGACACAGGTCTTTACCCGCCGGTATTCTGATCACTTTCGCAACCGGCTGACGCACACAATTGAAGTCGCGCAGATCGCACGTACCATCGGCGCGCAACTGGGATTGAATGTTCAGCTCGCTGAAGCCCTGGCATTGGCGCATGACATCGGGCACCCGCCATTCGGCCACGCTGGGGAGAAGGCCCTGGATACCGTTATGCGCCGACATGGTCTTTTTTTTGATCACAATCTGCATGCCCTGCGCATTGTCGAAGATTTCGAACTCCGCTATGCGGCTTTTCGCGGCTTGAACCTGACCTTTGAAGTACGCGAAGGCATCATCAAGCACTCGCGCGACTACAATCCGCAGGAATTTCCCGACCTTTCAGAGTACCTTCTGGACCAGCGGCCTCCGCTGGAAGCGCAGCTTATCGACGTAGCCGACGAACTGGCTTACACCACGGCCGATCTCGACGACGGGTATGAGGCGCGGCTGCTGAGACTGGAACAAATAAGAGAAAGCTTGCCGTTCTTCGCCGAGATGATTACTGAAATCGAGCGGCTTTATCCAGATGCGCCCAAGAAGCTGCAATTCAACGAAGTGTTGCGCCGAATTCTCGACCGCTGGGTCGGCGACCTGATCCAAAACACAAAAATGCAAGTTGCGGGCATTGGCGCCGGCGTGAACCAACCGCAGACAGCGGACTCGATCACGCTGGAAATGGTCCGAGCATGGCCAAAACGCCTGGTGGCGCTCAGTCCACAGATAGAAGGCGAACGCCGGCAGACGAAGGAATTTCTTTACGAAAATCTTTATTACAGTCCGGCGCTTCAACCGGAGAAGCAAGATGCGGAACAGATCATCACGGAATTGTTTGACCTATGGATGAAACAACCGGAGAAGCTGCCTGCGAGTTACCAGGAAAAAGCGGATTCCGAGCCGCTGGCGCGCGTCGTGTGTGATTACATTGCCGGGATGACTGACACCTACATTCACGAGCAATATGAGAAATTTTTCGGAAAACTGGAAAGGGTTTCATCGCCTGATGGATAGGCAGCGCCGGCTTACATTTTGTTCATTGCGTCGTGGATGACCTCGGCCAAATGCAGGGTTTTACGTCCGGTACAATGCTCGATCTGTTCACGGCAACTGAAACCGTCGGCAACGATCAGGCAGTCTTGCGGAGCCTTCCGCAGGGCCGGCAGCAATTCAAGTTCACCAATCGCCAGAGAAGTCTCGTACTTGTCTTTTTCAAATCCGAAAGCTCCGGCCATGCCGCAACAGCCAGGCGCCGGGAATTCATAGGAGATTCCCATTCGCTTCAGCACCGACTCCTCATCCTTCATTTTCATGATCGACTTGTGATGGCAGTGGCCGTGGACCAAGGCTTTTTTCTTCATCAACGGAAGTGAAAAGGCCTTCGCATTCCTTTCCAGGAATTCGCTGAAAAGAACCACCTGGCCCGCGAGCTTTTGCGCGCGCGGATCGTCCGGCAAAAGATTCAACATTTCATCGCGGAAAACCGAAGCGCAACTGGGCTCAAGCACTACCACCGGGACAGCATCGCTGATCTCGTTCTCGAGGATCCGTAAGGTTCGAAGCAGATATTTCTTTGCTTGCTCCAACATGCCAAAGTCGTAGAGGGGCCGACCGCAACAGACGTGTCGTCCCGGAATCCGAACATCGAATCCAGCGGCTTCGAGAACGTGGACGGCTGCAATGGCGGTTTCAGGATGGAAATGATTGTTGAAGGTATCGGGCCAAAGGAGAACCGGCTGTCGATTCCCCACCGGCTTCCGTTGGCCGAACCATGAACGAAATGTCTTGCTGGCAAACCGAGGAATGCTGCGCTGCGGCGAAACTCCGGCAACGGCCTTCGCGATATCACGAAATCCCGCAGTTTGCGTAAATAAATTGGCAATGCCGGGAGCAACTGAGGCAAGTTGCGCCCACAGATCAATTCGCGCGAACGCATACTGCCCCAGCGGGCGCGGCCGGCCTTCATAGTAGTGCGAGAGAAATTCAGCTTTGTATGTCGCAACATCGACGGCGACCGGGCAATCGCTTTTGCAGCCTTTACAGGACAAGCAAAGGTCGAGCGAGGACTTGACGTTTTCGTCCCGCCAGCCGCCGGTGATCACATCGCCTTTGGTCATCTCCCAGAGCAAATGCGCGCGCCCGCGGGTCGAGTGCTCCTCCTCGCGCGTGACCCGGAAGCTCGGGCACATCACGCCGCCTTCATACTGCCGGCACTTACCCACGCCAACGCAGCGAAGCGTCGCCCGCTCAAGGCTGCCTTCGTCTTGCGGAAATTTGAAATTGGTCTGGGGCTGCCACGGCTTGTAATCCGGACCAAGTCGCAGGTCCTCATCAAACTTGTTGGGCCGGACCACTTTACCTGGATTCATTTTCCAGTCCGGATCCCAGAGGGATTTAAACTGCGCGAAGGCCTCAACCAATTCCGGACCGAACATTTTCGGATAAAGCTCGGCGCGAGCCTGCCCGTCACCGTGTTCGCCGGAAAGCGTGCCGCCAAATGAAATCACCAGATCTGCGGCCTCTTCCATGAAGCCCCGGAATTTTTTGATTCCGTCAATCGACTGCAAGCCGAAGTCCAGCCGATTGTGAACACAGCCGTCCCCGAAATGGCCGTACATCACACAACGATAGTTGTAGGCTTCGATCAACTTGCGCAGTGCGCGAAGATACGCACCGAGTTTCTCAGGCGCGACGGCCGAATCCTCCCAGCCTTCCCAGGTCGGTGGCTCGCCGGGAACATTTGATACTGCGCCCAGCGAAGACTCGCGCACATCCCAGACTTTTCTGGCCGGACCGGGCTCGGTCAACAAGCGGAATTCTCCGCTGTGGGAACTCCTTGCTAACGAACGCATGGCAGCTTCCGCCTGCGACTGCGCTTCGGCAACGCTGCTAGCGCCAAATTCAGCAAGCAGCCAACCGCGCCCGGGAGGAAGCAACGCAAGGCCTTCCGAGTTGATGCCCTTGCGGCGGGTGTAGTCGATGAGGACATCATCCATGCCCTCGAGTCCGATCGGGCCGTGCAAGAGAACTTCCGGAACCAGATCGGCGCATTCGAACACGTCTTTGCACCCAATCACCAGCAATACGCGTTTGGGCGGACTCTGAACCAGACGGCAAGTCGCTTCGAGGACGGTCACGCACGTGCCTTCAGAACCAACCAGCGCGCGGCCCACATGGAAATCGTTCTCCGGCAGCAGGTAGTTCAGGTTGTACCCGGAGACGCGCCGAGGAATGTTGGGGAATTTCCGGCGCACCAGGTCGCCGTATTTGTCGCGAATTGTCTTTAGTCCGGAATAAATTTCGCCGCGCCGACCGCCTGCGCGCGCAATTGCCTCGAACTCCTCGTCCGAAGTCTGCCCGACGCGCAATCGATCTCCAGAGTAGGTGAGAACTTCCAGCTCCTCGATGTTTTCATCGGTCTTCCCCGCCATTACCGAGTGAACGCCGCATGAGTTGTTGCCAACCATGCCGCCGATCGTGCAGCGGCTGTGGGAAGCGGGATCGGGACCGAATGTGAGATTGAATTTTTCCGCGGCATTGCGGAGATGATCGAGAATGACTCCCGGCTGGACGCGCGCAATGCGCCGTTCCGGATCAAGCTCGAGGATGTTCGCCATGTACTTCGAAAAGTCGAGTATCACCGCAACATTGCAGCATTGACCGGCAAGCGATGTCCCGCCGCCCCGGCACAGGATGGGCGCGTCATGTTCGCGGCAAATGGAGATCGTGGCGATTACGTCGTCGTTGTTTCGGGGAAGAACCACGCCGATCGGAACCTGGCGGTAGTTGGAAGCGTCGGTGGCGTAGAGCGCACAGCTGCCGTTATCGAAGCGCACTTCACCGCTAAGTTGGCGGCGAAGCGAGGATTCCAGAGACTTCGATGTTTCTTGTGTTAGTTTTTGCCCTGGCATGAGGGACTATGGTCGCGATCAAGAAGCATAAACCACGAAGGACACCCTTCGACTTCGCTCAGGGCAGGCTCCGGTACACGAAGGAATAAAATCACGAAAAGCAGATTCCTCGCTCGACGCTCGACGCTTCGCGATGGCTTCGATAGCAATGAAAGTTTATGCTTATCCCGCGTAGCGGGTCGAGTAATCGGCGAGGCTCAGGAACAGCAGCAGGAAGAGCCAGAATACGGCCGAGATCAGGATCGCCTTGGTCATCTTCTCGCTGGTGTATTTCACGTGCATGAAGAAGAGGACCACGATCGAAGCCTTGCATGTCGCGATCAGGAGCGCGACGACGGTATTGAAGATTCCAAGATCGACCGTTGCAATCCAGGCAGTCAGGATCGTGCCAACGATCAGAACGGCCCAGATCAGCCAGTATAGACTGCCGGAGACGATATGCTCAGAATGCCCGGCTTGTTCGGAATGGTCGGCCATAAGTCTCAAGCTCCTGGTCGTCGGTCGATGAGGTACAAAAGCGGGAAAAGATAAATCCAGACAATATCCACAAAGTGCCAGTACAGACCGGCGATCTCAACCGGCGTGTGGTACTCAGGCGTGAACTTGCCCTTCCATGCCATGAACAGGATCACGGTAAAAATGCCGATGCCCACCAGCATGTGCGCCGCGTGCACGCCAGTCAGTGCGAAGTAGAGGGAATAGAAAATTTTCGTGGGCTGCGGGTCGAGGTGCAGGTTCGGATTTTCCTGCACTAAATCCTGCGCGCTGAAATAAAAAGTCGGAACATGGTGGTGTACGTATTCATCGTGCCACTCATATCCTTTTATGCCGAGAAACACCACACCAAAGAACAACGTGGCGAGCAGCAGGCCGATCAACTGCTTGCGCTTGCCAAGCTGCGAGGCACGCACTGACATCGCGACGGTCAAGCTGCTGCAGATCAGCACAGCGGTATTCACCGTCCCGGCGATCAGGTTCAAGCTCCGGCTGCCGGCGGCGAATTCGTTGAAATAGGCCCGCCGGTAAATCAGGTACCCACAGAACATGCCGCCGAAAAACATGATCTCGGTGGCCAGGAAGACCCACATTCCGAGCGACGCGGCATTGCGTTGCTGCACGACATCGGCAAAATGATGGCGCAGTTCCGGCCGCGCTTCGTGTTCGGTGGCGAGAGGGGTCTCGCCCACGCCCGCTCTATCGCTCAAGGGTCACCTCGTCTGGCAGCGGCATAGTGTCATATTCGTAAGCTTCCCAGGTCACTTCCGGGGTCTCGTCAAAATTGAAGGTGGGCGGCGGAGAAGCCGTGCGCCACTCGAGCCCTGTGGCTTGCCACGGATTGTCTGGCGCCGGTTTTCCATAACGCAACGACCACAGTAAATAAATGATCGGCAACAGATAACCCACCGCCAGAATGCTGGCTCCTGCGGTCGAGAGCACGTTGTACACCTGATACTCAGCCGGATATTGCCAGTAGCGCCGCGGCATGCCGAGATAGCCGACGATGAATTGCGGGAAGAAGGTCAGGTTGAAGCCGATAAAGACGATGATCGCGGCCAGTCGTCCCCAACCTTCGGGATACATTCGCCCGGAAATTTTTGGCCACCAATAATGAATACCACCCAGGTATCCCAAGACCGCGCCGCCTACCATGACGTAATGGAAGTGCGCGATCACGAAGTAGGTATCGTGCACGTGAACATCGACGCCGAGTGAGGCGAGGAAAAGTCCGGTCAGGCCGCCGATTGTGAACAGGCCGATGAAGCCCAGCGCGTAGAGCATCGGCGTCGAAAATGAGATCGACCCCTTATACATGGTTGCGGTCCAGTTGAAGACCTTGATGGCCGAAGGCACCGCGACCAGATAGCTCAGGAACGAAAACACCAGGGCAGAATAAAGCGAAATTCCCGCCACGAACATGTGGTGCGCCCAGACCAGGAACCCGATTACCGCGATGGCCACGCTCGCCATGGCGACGAAGTTGTATCCGAAGATCCGCTTGCGCGAGAAGCAGGGAATGATTTCGCTCACCACACCCATCGACGGCAGGATCATGATGTAGACGGCTGGATGCGAGTAAAACCAGAACAGGTGTTGGAACAGCACCGGATCGCCGCCGCGCGAGGCGTCAAATATCCCCAGGTTCAGAGTTCGCTCGAGCACCATCAGCAACAAGGTGATGGCGATCACCGGCGTCGCCAGCAGCATAATCAGACTGACCGAGTAATGAGACCAGACGAACAACGGCAGCCGCGACCACGTCATCCCCGGAGCCCGCATGCGGTGGATGGTGACCACGAAATTCAGACCAGTCAAAATCGACGAGAAACCGGCGATAAAGATGGCCATCGCGGCTTCGACTACGTGGGTGTTGCTGAAGAGACTCGAGAAAGGCGTATAGAACGTCCAGCCAGTATCCACGCCCCCGCTCATCATGCACCACACGTAAAGGCCTGCACCGGCAATATATAAGTACCAACTAAGAAGATTAATGCGGGGAAAAGCCAGGTCTTTGGCCCCGACCATCATGGGAATCAGGAAATTCCCCAGCACCGCCGGAATCGACGGCACCAGAAAAAAGAACACCATGATCTGGCCGTGCATGCTGAAGGCCTTGTTGTAGGTATCAGCGGAGAGCAGGTCACCAGCCGGGGTCAACAGCTCCAACCGGATGAGCAAAGCGAAAAAACCGCCGATGAAAAACATCGCGGTGATCGAAAGCAGATAGAGCAATGCAATACGTTTGTGGTCGGTGGTGAACAACCACGAGCGAATCCCATACTCCGAGTTGAGATAATTCGCGCGTTCGGTGCTTACTGCCGTGGTAGCCATTGTTGGTCCTTTACTTCGTTTGCGGCGGATTTCCTCCCGCAGCTCCGGCCGTGGTTGCCGCACCTTCCGGGGCCGGGCTCAGCGATCTGACATAGGCGACCAGTTCGTTCAGTTGATCTTCCGTCACCTGGCCCTGCCAGGAAGGCATAATGGGCTTGAATCCGGAAACAACTTTGGCGGAAGGAAACAGAATCGATTCGCGTATGTAGTTTTCGTCCGCCATCACGGTCCGCCCGTCTTCGAGCTGCACCGGCTTGCCGAATACGCCGGTCAGGTTCGGACCGCGGCCCTGGGTCTGCATGTCGTGGCAGGTGTTGCACCCAAGCTGCTGGAACAACGTCATGCCGCTCTGCGCCAGCGTGCCGCTGGGTGCGCCGTTGGTCATCCATGCCTGATAGTCCTGCGGGTTCATGACGATGATCTCACCGATCATTCCTGAGTGCATAGTCCCGCAGAACTGGGCGCAGAAAAGATGATAAGTGCCGGTCTTGGTCGCGTGGAACCATAGCGTTGTGTAACGTCCGGGGATCACGTCCTGCTTAATGCGAAATTCCGGCACGAAAAAGCTATGGATCACATCCTGCGACGTCATGATCAGTTCAACGTCGCGGCCCACCGGAACGTGCAACTGATTGATCTCGCGCGGGCCCTCCATGTGCTGCAGCTTCCACATCCATTGCTTGGCGACCACGTAAACCTGGGAAGCGTCTCGCGGGGGCGTGCGCATGGCGAAATAGAGCACCGCGCCGCCGGCGAACATCAAGAGCATCACTCCAAAGGGCGCAACCGACCAGGCCGTTTCGAGCAGCAGGGAGCCTTCAATCTGTACGGCTTCGCGGCCATGGCGGCGGCGATACTTCATGGCGAAGACCGCGATCACCACGAAAATCAGCACCGTCATCACCACCGAAACCACGGTCAGGAAGATGAACAGCCAATCTTCGTAGCGCGCGTGCACCGACGCCGCCGTCGGCCAAAATGGAAGATTATCGAACATATTGATGAGAGCTGCCCTGCCTCCTGTTTTCGTGGTCCGAACCGCGACGGAACAAGAACATCAGCCCCGCTCCCATAAAAAGGATGGTGGCGCCGCCCGCCAGTTGCAGAATGCGGCCTATCATGGCGTTGTACTTCCCGGTCACCGGGTCGTAATGGAAGCAATACAAAATGACCGCGTCGGCCAGGTTCCCAATCTTGTTATTTGAAGCCTGAATCAGAGCCAGACGCAGGTCACGTGGCGGAAAATCCACGCCATAGTAATACTGCGCCAGCTTCCCGGTCGGGGTCGCAACCATGATCGCGGTCGCATGGGCGAACTGGTCGTTCTTCTTGTCGTACTGGTAGCCAAAACCCGCAGCCTTGGTCAACGCGGTGATGGATTCCTGCGATCCGGTCAGGAAATGCCAGCCTTCCGCCGCGCCGGGGCGCTTGTAGCGGGAAAGGATCTCGGCTTTTTTTGCTGCCGCCAGCTCGGGCGTGTCGCGAGGATCGAAGCTCACGGTCACAATCTCAAACTGCTCGCCGACATTGAACTTCAAAACTTTCAGCGCGCTCTCCAGGCCGACTAAAAGTTCGGGGCATAGCATGGGGCAGCGGTAGTAAACGAAGCTGAGAACGACCGGCTTTGAGCCGAAATAGTCGCCCAGCTTCACGGTCTTGCCAGTCTCGTCGCGAAACTCCAGATCGAGTGGGAGCTGTTCATTCAACCGCTGCTCAACCCCGACATTCTCAATAACTTGCGGCTTTACATTCGCAGGCATTCCCACCGGGCTGGTGCCCATGCTTTGGGCAAATGCCGAACAAGCGACTACTAGAACCAGCGCCATGCGGGCGAGGACGCCCGCGCCACCACAAATCTGGCGTTGGGGGAACGGGCGTCCCCGCCCGTTCTCAAAAACCGAATTGTTAAATCTACTGCTCACTTCTTTTTTCCTTTTTGCTGTGTTGGTGCATTCTGCACGTTGCTGGTGTCGGACGCCTCAGCCGCCGCCCGCGCCAGATTCACCGGCGCCAGCGGCATGGTTCCTGTCTGCGGAGTGGTCGGCAGCCCGCGCTGGGCGATCAACTGCATCGCCTGATCGATTGGTATATGGGCTACTCCTGCTTTCTCGTCGACCCAGCCATAGCTGTTCAACCGCTCTTCTTCGTTGTAGCGAAATCCGTCGAGCTCGGTGCGCTCATTCTCCTCGAGCCGAGGCTCGGGGAATTTCTGGATGTTCTCGGTTTGTACTTCGCGAGTGTTCGATTCAACCTTCACCAGCGGTGTCCGCACCTGCTGGTTCTTTTTGTCGAACGCGTCCAGGAAGTGGAAAATCCCCCAGATCGAGTAGTAAATCAGGATTCCAAGGATCACCAGCGACAGAATGAACCCGAATACCGGTTTCGCCCCCAGGTCTTCGCGCTCAAAGCCCACGTCATCGTGATGGTTGCGATGCAGATGCTCAGTCATGGGCGGCTCCCACATATTCAAGGAATTCCTGCGCATGCATGTCGTACAGCGGCAACAGCGGGCGCGACCGCAGGTTGCGGAAGAACATCGCCATCCACAGGCCGCCGATGGCGATGGGAACAATCAGATCGAGCAGGTACTGCCAGTCAAAGGTCAACGTCTTGTGGAAGCTGGGCTCGATGTACCAGAACAGGTCGATGTAACGCATGAAAATCAGGAAGGCGGCCAGCTTCACCAGAGAACGTGCATCCCGCTTAAATGGCCGCGAAAGCAGGAACAGGAACGGAATCGCAAAATGGAAGATGACCAGGCCGAGTCCGATGATCTGCCAGCCGGAGTACAGTCTCCGCGCGAAGAAGCGGATTTCCATCGGCAGGTTTCCCGCCCAGATGATCAGCAATTGCGAAAAGCTGAAGTAGGCCCACAGCAAAATAAAAGTGAGCATCAGCTTGCCGTGATCGTGGACCTCTTTCGGCTTCACCAGGAACGACATCGGCGGATACTCCATGAGAATCCGCTCGACGATCACCATCAGGCACATGCCCGAAAGGCATTCGCCCACGATGAAAATGAATCCGTAGATTGTCGAATACCAGTGCGGATCAATCGACATGACCCAGTCGATGACCGCAAACGAAATCGTAAAGGCGTAAATAATGATGCCCGGCGCAGAAATTGTGCGGAAGCGTGGAGCGAGATTCTGGACGGGAGGATTGTCCTGCTCGGCGGACCAGCGGCTCAGCACATAGGCCATCCCGATCCAGATGGCGAAATAGATGGCCGCCCGTCCCCAATAACCGCCCACCGTGAGGTACGAGTGGCTCATCTCCACCAGGTGTTTATCCGCAGGGTCCGGATGCAGCCAGCCTGCCCAGCCGCCGACCGCTTCGTGGTTTCCGCTGTAGAGATATGGCATGCCCGCGGCAGCAAGGGGGATGAATAGTGCCGCCATCAAAGGCAGCGTATTCATCGCGGCTTCGAGTGGACGCCGAATCACCATGCCCCACTTGCCACCGGTGAGATGCTGGATCATCAAGAAAGCCATCGAACCGAGCGATATGCCCAGCCACAACATGAACCCGAGGAGATAGGAATGGAAAAATTGCTCTCGCGTCGAGGGCAGCAAGGCCAGCACCAGCGAGGCCGCGCCAAACAGCAGTCCCACTCCGAGCGACCGCTGCAGAATGGTGTGCGCGACTTCAGGCGCCATGAATTCGCGAGCATCCGTGCGCGCCGCGCTCATTTATTCTCCTCTTCTATTACGCTGGGCTTAGGCACGGGGACAGGTAACGTCGCGCCCGAACCCGGCTCCTCAAACACCGGCCCGGGTGATGGAACCGCGTGTCCGCCAACATCGGCCTGGGTCGCGTTCTGGCTTAACTGCAGCGCGCGGATATAGGCCACAATGCACCAGCGGTCGTGCGGCGGGATTTGGGCTGCGTAGTCCGGCATGGCGCCGAAGCCATTCGTCATCACGTAAAAGAAATATCCCAACGGAGCCTTGCGCAGGCGGTCAGTGTGGTATGAGGGCGGGCGCTGGAAGCCGCGCTGCACGATCATTCCGTTGCCATCGCCCAGCCGCGAGTGGCAGGGCGTGCAGTAGATATCAAAGCGCTGGCGTCCGCGCTCGAGCACATCCTGAGTTACAGGAAACGGCATATAGTCGCCCGGATTCGGGCCTACCATCCCGGTATAGAAATAAGCGTCCTCGTGCACTTCGCCGCGCGCCACCGTCCCCTCGACCGGCTGTCGCTCTGAACGGAGGTCGGGATAAAAATCACTTTCCGCCAGGGGCTTGAAGCGTGGCTGGTCGTGCATGTCGTTGCGGCAACCGGCAAGGATGAGAAGGACGACCAATCCCGCTGATATTTTTCCCACCCTACGAAAACCGCGTAGGGTGGGGCACCCCTTGAGAATTTTTGGGAAGTGCGCCATTAGCTGGGCACCTCCGCTACGGAGACGGGACTCAATCCTTCGAGGAACTGGCGAGTGCGGACTACATCGTAATTTTTGTCCGACGCGAAAATCACGATGAAGAACCGGTCTCTGGACGCGCCTTCAAACTGCGGCACATTGAACACCGGGTGGTAAGGCATGGGCAGTCCATTCAACGACAACATGCCGAACACCGCCGACAATCCGGAGAACAAGATTGTCATCTCGAAGCTCACGATAATGAACGAAGGCCACGAATGCAGCGGCCGACCGCCGATATTCACCGGATAGCTGATGGTGTTGATCCACCACTGAAGAATGTAGGCCGCCGTACAACCGAGCAGCCCGCCAATCAGGCAGATCAGGGCAACGCCGTCGTGGTGGAAGCCCACAGCTTCGGACAATTCTTCGACCGGAAACGGCGCGTAGGCATCCATCCTGCGATAGCCGGCCGCGTAAGACCTCTGCGCGGCAACAATCGCATCATTCACATTGTCGAACTCGGCCATCAATCCGAAGATCTTCGGGTCCCTCATAAGTCGTGGACCTCCTCGGCATGCGCCACCGTGACCTCCGATTGCGGGATCAAGGTCTTCAACTCGGAAATCGAAACCGCAGGCAGCAGCCGCAAGAACAGATACATGCCCGCCGCGAAGAAGCCGAGCGTGCCCAGCAGCACCGACCAGTCATTCCAGGTCGGGTAGTACTGGCCGAAAGACGAGGGCAGGAAGTCGCGCGTCAAGCTGACCACCACAATGATGAAGCGCTCCAGCCACATGCCCGTCAGGATGTCTAGCGAAATCAAAAATAGCCAGAACGGGTCGGTGCGCAGCTTTCGGAACCACAACAACTGCGGCACCAGAATGTTGCTGGCCAGCAGCGCGTAATACCAGAAGGCGTAAGGCCCGTGCAGGCGGTTCCACCGCAGAAAACTTTCGTAGGGATCGCCACCGAACCAGTTCACGAAAGCTTCGATCGCATACCCATAAGCGACGATCCAGCCGGTGGCCAGCATGACCATGGCGGAATTCTCGATGTGCCGGTCGGTGATGAAATCTTTGATGTCGTAGTACTTGCGGATCGGGATGGCCAGCACCAGAACCATCGCAAACCCGGAGTAGATGGCGCCAGCAACGAAATACGGCGGGAAAATGGTGGTGTGCCACCCGGGAACGATGCCGATCGAGAAGTCGAAGCTCACAACCGTATGCACGGAGAGCACGAGCGGCGTCGCCAGACCGGCAAGCAGCAGATAGGCGGTTTCATAGCGGCGCCAGTGGCGGACCGAGTTGCGCCAGCCCATGCACAACATGCCGTAGATGAAGCGAACGGCTTTGTTCGTGGCCTGGTCGCGCAGGCTGGCCATATCCGGAATCAGGCCGACGAACCAGAACACCAGCGAAATCGTCAGGTAGGTCGAAACCGCGAACACGTCCCATACCAGCGGACTGCGGAAGTTCGGCCAGTACGTCATGGTGTTCGAATACGGGAAGAGCCAATAGAAGAGCCACGGCCGGCCAAGGTGCAGCAGTGGGAACATGCCGGCGCAGGCGACGGCAAACAGCGTCATGGCTTCCGCAAAGCGGTTGATCGAATTGCGCCAGGCTTGCCGCAGCAGAAGCAGAATGGCGGAGATCAGCGTGCCAGCGTGGCCAATACCGATCCACCACACAAAATTGACGATGGCAAATCCCCAACCGATAGGGATGTTCACGCCCCAGACGCCGACGCCCTTATAGAAAAGCCAGCAGACCGCCAGCAAGAACCATTGCAGAATGAGAAAGCAGATCGCAAAGCCGAACAGCCAGCCGTTGGTGATAGGCCGGCGCAAGACAATGGACGCGATCTTGTCCGTAATGGTGGCGAAGGTGTGCCCCGGTACGATGACCGGCGCTTTATTCTCGCCAATTTCGACTTCAGTTGGTCTGGCCATGAAAATCAGCTCTTAGCTCTTAGCTCTTAGCTCTTAGCTCTTCAGTGAACCGGGCCGGGTTCAGCTAAGAGCTAAAAGCTAAAGGCTAAGAGCTCGTCTCTAGATCTCTATTCACATTCCTCACCGCACCCTCATACGTCGTCCGCGGACGCGTATTCAGGTCGGCAAGCAAGCTGTAGTTCCGCGGCTTGGACTTCCACTTCGAAACCGCGCTGTTCGGGTCATTGATGTTGCCAAATACGATCGCATTCGCCGGGCACGACTGCTGGCAAGCGGTCTGCAATTCGCCGTCTTTGATGCTGGTCGGCGTCAATCCCTTGCCTTCGGCTGTTGCAGCCACCTCGGCGTCGATCCGGTGATGATTGATCCTCTGGATGCAATACGTGCACTTTTCCATCACGCCGCGGCTGCGCACCGTGACATCGGGATTGCGCTGCATCTTGAACTGCGGCGTGTCCCAATCCTGGAAGAGGAAGAAGTTGAACCGCCTGACCTTGTAGGGACAGTTGTTCGAGCAATAGCGCGTCCCTACGCAGCGGTTGTAAATCATGTCGTTCAGGCCTTCAGTCGAGTGCGTAGTGGCGCCGACCGGGCAGACCAGTTCGCAAGGCGCGTTCTCGCACTGCATGCAGGGCACTGGCATGAAGTGCATCTTGGGATTGTCGCGGTCGCCCTGATAATAGGCGTCAACGCGCAGCCAGTGCATGTGCCGGCCGTGGTTCACCTGGTCTTTGCCGACGACTGGGATATTGTTCTCTGCCTGGCACGCGACGATGCAGTTGTTGCATCCCACGCACTTGTTCAGGTCGATGGCCATGCCCCAGGCGAAAGGCTCGTCTTTATAGTCGTAGGCCGGATACAACGTCTCTTCCGGATGCGGCGCTTCGTCGTCGAACTTCGGTTCCTTCTGGAAATCTTCCAGATCTTTTACACGAACGGCCGGGCGGAATTGATCGCCCACATCCATCGTCTGGTAACCCTGCGTGCTGGCGAGGATGTAGGTCTTGCCAAGCTTCGTGATCGACTTGACCGAGTTCGCAAAGTACGGAGCATCGCTGGTGCGCAGCGTGTAGGTATTGAATCCCTGATAGTTGCCTACACGTCCGGCCTTCTCACGCCCAAAGCCCAGGAAAACGGTGATCGAATTGTCGGGGTGTCCCGCCTGCACCCAGACCGGCAGATCGAGATATTTGCCGTTCTGCAACTCGACCCGGACCATGTCTTTCTTTTCCACTTTCAGGCGGTCGGCCATGGCCGGAGACATCAGAACCGGATTGTCCCAGGTGAGCTTCGTCATCGGCTTGGGCAATTCCTGTAGCCAGCCGTTATTGGCGAAGCGCCCGTCGTAAACCGAGGGATCGCGGCGGAAATTGATTTCAATTGCGCCCTGCGGCGGAATGGAAGAACTCGAGCTTCCTGTTTTCCGCGTGACACTCTTCGATTGCGCGGTTGTGCCCTCGACCCAGCCCTGCTCAAGCGTCTTGCGCCACCACAGATCGAAATCGGCGCCAGAATGCTTCGATTTCCAGTAATCCTGCACCAACTGGTGGCCGGTCGGTTCGCCTTGACCCGCAAAGAGTCCGATCAGTTCAATCGCACTCTTGCCGCCATAAAGAGGAGCAATCAGCGGCTGCACAATGCTGGCAGTCCCGTCGTAGGCGCGGGTATCGCCCCAGGCCTCGAGGTAGTCGGCTTCGGGAACATGCCAGTGGCAAAGCTCGGATGTTTCGTTGTAGTGCGAACCGCTGTAGATGCGCAGTTCCGTTTTGCTGTTCTTCAGCGCGTCGTAGAAACCGAAATCCGACGGCGCATCATAAACCGGATTTGCGCCGAGAATCAGCAGCACTTCAACGCTGCCGGCCTTCAGATCGCCGATCAGTTCTTTGAGAGAGTCGTTGTGATTGCCGGTGAAGCTCGGAATCGGATCGGAGTAAAAAACTGTCTTGCCGACGTTGCCAAGCTGCTGGTTGATGGCATGGCAAAGGGCGTGTACTACGGCGGGTTGATGATCGCCGGGGATGACAATGCTGGAACCGCGAGCCTTAGCCAAATCTGCAGCCACTGACGCAAAAAACTTCTCTTCATCCCCGCTTGCCGCCAAACCTGCACCTGAGCTCACAGCAGAGTGAAGCGAAATCGCAAATTGCTCGATGTGAGCCGCGGGCGCGGCCAGCCGATGGTCCGCCTTCGCCCCCGTATTCGTCGGCGTACTCTCGATCGCGTAAAACCGACTCATGCTGCCGGAATCGGGATCGCGGCGCGAGGCGAAGTCCCGCGCGTAGCGCGTCATTCCCGGGAATCCGGCGTAGAGGAAGTCAGCATCGAGCGAGACCACTACATCAGCCGCATCGAACTTGTATGTCGTCTCAACCGGCTGGCCGAAGGCCATGCGCGCGCCTTCAAAAACATTGTCGCGATTGATGGCTTCCCAGTAATGCCACTTCGCCTGGGGGAAGCGCTTCATCAACTGCTGCTGTTGCTCGATCAACGTCGGCGAAGAGAAGTCACCCGAGAGGACACGAATTCCCGCGCCCTTTTTCTCTTCCTGCGCCTTCAGCGCGGGTTGCAGCATGCGAGTAAATTCGCTCCAGTTGGTGACATCGCCAAGCCTGGTCACGTTCTGCGAGCGGTCAGGGTCGTAGAGATTCAGGATCGAAGCCTGCGCATAAACATCAGTTCCGCCGAGGCTCGCCTGATGGCGGTCATTGCCTTCAATCTTGATCGGTCGAAATTCGCGGCTGGTCACGAGCAGCGGCGTCGCGTATCCGCCCAGCGTGAACGCGGTTGCGTAAAACATCGGGCGGCCAAGCACCAGCTCTTCCGGCTGCTTGACGTAAGGAACGATTGGCTCGAACGGCTGCTTGGTGCAGGCGGTCATGCCCGCAAGTGCAAGCGAGGAACCCATTAATCGCAGGAAGCCGCGCCGCGAAACCGCATCCACCCACTCTGAGGCGCCTTTGGGGAACTCGCGATGCATCATCTCGCGGAATTCCGGCTTTCCAGCAAGTTCTTCGAGTGAGCGCCAGAATTCCGGCGCGTTCTTCTGCTCGATTTCCTTTTGCACCTGCACGAGGTCGAGCTTGTCCTTCTTTCCGGGACAAACTGCCTCGTGGTGCGGTTTGTTTTTGTCGTCGCTCATCAAATCCGGCTCATTAGTTCCGTGCCGTCCCTTCGGGACTCTGATCTTTCACTCAACCAGCCAGCGCTAAAGCGCTGGGCTAAATCAGCCGCCTGTGGAACTGCTCATGGGTGGAGCAGGCCTTTAGGCCTGCACCCACCCTCTTTAATCCTGTCTGGCAGGGAGACCTTGATGAAATCAAGGTCTCCCTGCCAGAAAATCACGGGAGCAATCCACCTGCAGCGCTAAAGCGCTGCTCCACCCAAAGCTACAGCCAAAAAAATAACGCTTACAGCCAAAAGCTGCCTTACCTGTGACACGTCGAGCAACTCGTAATATCCATGGTCGAGCGCAGGTGATACTTGCTCACCAGCGCTTTGCCCAGCGAAAGCTGGTCGGTGTAGCTGACCCCATCCACTACGACCGGCTGGTCCGCCGTCGGCTGCTGGTAGCGCATGTTGAACACCTGATCGCGCGGACGCAGCACATTCTGCGGCGCGCGGTGGCAACCAATGCACCACTCCATCTGCAACGACTGCTCATTAAACATCAGCGGCATGCGGTCGACAGCCCCGTGGCAGGTGTTGCAGCCTACGCCCTTACTGATATGAATGCTGTGGTCAAAGTAAACGAAGTCCGGCAGATCGTTCACCCGGTTCCATACCAGCGACTTCCCGGTGCGATAACTTTCGCGCACCGGCTCGAGCATGGGCGCCGCCGTCCACATTTGCGAATGGCAGTTCATGCAGGTCTTGGTTGGAGGAATACCCGCAAAATCCGAGTTCTCAACCGAGGTGTGGCAATACCGGCAATCGATTCCCAATGCCGCAACGTGGTGCTCATGACTGAAAGGCGCGGGCTGCGGACGCGCGACACCCGCATAAGTCACATAGGGCGAGCGCTGAAGGTTCACGCATACCCAAAGGGCAAAAGCCAGCGTGAAAATGCCAGCATAGATCGAGGTACGGGAAATTACGTTAGCGCTGCGATGGAAAATCTGCATCGATCAGAATTTTTTCTTTACCGCGGTTCAGTCGTTCAACCCGAGTCTTAGGAGAAAAATTTATAGCTTGTTTTTGAAACTGGGAATTATAGCAGTTCACGCGACTGGAAAAGTGTTCTTTCAAGATTCGTGCGAAAAAAAATTTGATTGTCGTTCGCCATCGGTCGTTGGCCAAAACGGAACCGCGCATTTACCTGAACCGCAGATCAAAGTTCGCACTGCGAAGTACAAGCATTAAACAGCTGCCGACCGACGACCGACGGGTTCATCTCAGATTCATCACCAGCAACTTTGGTTCAGTCATGTCTTCGATAGCGTAGCGCAGGCCCTCGCGGCCCAGGCCCGAATCTTTCACGCCTCCATATGGCATATGGTCGATGCGGAAACTGGGCACATCTCCAGCGATCACGCCACCCACCTCCAATTCTTCATATGCCTGGAAAATACGGTTCGCATCGCGTGTGAACACCCCGGCTTGCAATCCATAAGGCGATTCATTGATCCGCTTAAGTGCCGCAGCGAAATCATCGTAAGGTTCGATCGTGACCACAGGCGCAAAAATCTCCTGGCAGTTCACCTTCATGTCCGGGCGCGTGCTGGTCAGCACGGTTGGCTCAAGAATCGACCCATGCCGTTTTCCGCCGCAGAGCAAAGTAGCTCCATCTTGTACCGCTTCCTGCACCCATTCGGTAGCACGAATGGCGTCACTCTCCCGGATCAGAGGACCTAAGTCCGCCGTGTCATCTAAAGGATCGCCGACGTGCAGCTTGCTGACGCCAGCCAGCAGCAGCTCGGAAAATTTCTTGAACGCGGATCTCTCGATCAGTATTCGCTGCACGGAAATGCAGGTTTGGCCGGCATAGCTGAACCCTCCGGCAACACAGCGCTCGGCCGCCCAGGAAAGGTCGGTGTCGCCGTGCACGATAACTCCGGCATTGCCGCCGAGTTCGAGCACAACCTTCTTCTTACCCGCCCGGCGCTTGATCTCCCACCCTACGGCCGCGCTTCCGGTGAAGCTGATCAGCTTGATGCGATCGTCTTCCACCAGCAGGCCAGTGTCATGATTCGAAAGCGGCAGCACGTTGAACGCGCCATCGGGCAAACCCGCCTGCTCGACGGTTTCCGCGAGCAATAAGGAGGTTAATGGCGTCTGAGGTGCCGGCTTCAGAACAATGGGGCAACCGCTGGCAATCGCCGGAGCAACTTTGTGCGCCACCAGATTCAGCGGAAAATTGAAGGGAGTGATGCCTGCAACTGGCCCGATCGGATACCGACGCACGATTCCCCAACGTCCGGAGGTAAATTGCTGCCAGTCGAGCGATAGATATTCGCCGGGAATGCGGGTGGTTTCTTCGGCGGCGACCGTGAAGGTGAAAATTGCTCGTTCAACTTCGGTGCGCGAAGCTTTCAGCGGCTTGCCCGCTTCCTGAGCGATGGTGCGAGCAAATTCCTCCTTGCGCAAGGTGATCTGCTGCGCAATCGACCGCAGAACGCGCTGGCGCTCAAAGGCGGGGAGGCGTCTGGTACTACCGAAGGCGCGCACTGCAGCCTCGATGGCCTGCTCGGCATGCTCTCTTGTCGCCTGGCAGACTTCCGCCAGCGGAGTTCCATCATAAGGAGAGCGAATCTCAATCGGAGTTCCCTCTTCGCGCCACTTTCCGGCCAAATAAAACCCGCGCGTGCGGACGGGAACCGTTGTCATCTCCGCCATGAGAACCTCCGAGCAGATTGATTATAGGCAAGTGCAGAGATGAATGCGTCGTGGCTGGTTTCCTTGCGATCTTTGCGGTTAAACACTTTCACCGCCGAGCACGCCGAGAGCGCAAAGAGAACAAATGAGCGAACTTCCGCCTGGTTGCTGGGTTTATCGAATTTCTCTGCGATTTTTGCGGGTTTTCTTTGCGATCTTTGCGGTTAAAAGCTTTTTGAAAACACTTTCACCGACGAGCACGCCGGAGAGCGCAAAGAACAAACCGGTGAACTTCCGTCTGCTTGCTGCGTTTATCGAATTTCTCTGCGACCTTTGCGGGTTTCTCTGCGAACTTTGCGGTTAGAGGCTTTTTAAACACCTTCACCGCCGAGAGCGCCAAGAAAACGGCCTAACAGAATTGAAGCAGGACTCAGGCGGTCGATACAATGCGACGTTACGATCCAACAAGATGAATTTTCGATCGATTGCCGAAGCCGCTGAAGAAATCCGTTGCAAAAGACTTTCTCCGGTCGATCTGGTTGGCGAGTGCCTGGAACAAATCGAACAACTGAACCCGACACTTAACGCCTTCATCACCGTAACTGCCGAATCCGCGCTCGCCGAAGCCCGGCAAGCTGAAAAAGAAATTCAATCCGGAAACTGGCGTGGGCCGCTGCACGGAATCCCCGTCGGCTTGAAAGATCTGATCGACACTGCCGGAGTGCGGACCACTGCTGCCAGCGCTATCTTTCGTGACCGCGTTCCGGTCGAAGATGCTGACGTGGTGAAAAAGTTGAAGGCGGCAGGGGCCGTCTTAATCGGCAAGCAAAGTCTGCATGAATTTGCTTACGGCGGCAGTTCCCTCATCAGCCATTTCGGACCGGCGCGGAATCCGGTGAATCCCGAGTACATCGCCGGGGGATCATCCGGCGGATCGGCGGCAGCGGTCGCTTCCGGAATGTGCTACGCCGCAATCGGAACAGACACTGCAGGCTCAATTCGTGAGCCGGCAGCGCTCTGCGGAGTCGTGGGATTGAAGCCTTCCTACGACCTGGTGAGCACGCATGGAATCGTTCCACTTTCACAATCTCTTGACCATGCCGGTCCGATCACACGAACCGTCGAAGATGCCGCGATTGTGCTCGATGCTGTTGCCGAAACTTCAACGGCCTCGAGCAAAAATCTGGATTCAGAAATTGCCGACCTCACCATCGGAATTCCACGGAATTATTTTTTCGACGATCTGGATTCGGAAATCGCCGCCGCGGTAGAGCAAGCTATCGAAAGACTAAAAAAGCAGGCGAAGGGCATGCGCTCAGTCGAATGCCCGATCGACGAGGACCGCACAGTGTTTCTTTTCGAATCCCACCGCTACCACCGAGACAAGGTGGCCACATCCCCTGAGCTCTATGATCCCGAAACGCTGCGCCGGGTTAAAAACGGCGCGGATATTGGAGAGAGCCAATACCGCAGTGCAAAACTCAGGCTGGAAGCCGCACGACGGGACATCGGGAATCTCTTCCGCGATGTCGGCGTTCTCGTTATGCCGACTACTCCAGTTCCCGCACCGCGAATCTCCGACCTGCTAAGAGATATTTCTAAGCTGCGCCCCGCCGAAGTACTCTTGCTGCGGAATACTCGACCCATAAACGTGTGGGGGCTTCCCGCGATTTCAATTCCATGCGGAGTTACTTCTCAACGGCTGCCAATCGGGTTGCAGATCGTTGGCCTGCCGAAGGGGGAAGAAGTGATCCTGAGAACCGCCCGAACGCTGGAACAGTGGTAGGGTTTCCAAGAGCTAATCCACCGAGTGCACGTCTTCCGGCAGCATCATCACGAAGTCGCACTCTTTAGTGTTATCCGAGCAGGAGAGAATTCCCCGTCGTAGAATTTTCGTCGGCACATCGTCAGGGAATGGAAAGTCGATCTTGGCGCTTTTCAGATTTTCAGTCAGCGGCTTCAGCTTCTCTTCTCCGCCGACGAATTTTGCCGCCTGCACCGTCCCCGAACCCGACGCCGAAGTCACGATCACGAAAAATTCCGCCGTGCCACTTGCCGGTGCAATCTTGCCAAGATGGATCGTTCGCATTGTCTGCAAGTCCATCTTGTGCTCATCGACAGCCTTCGTCGCGTTTGAATCGCCGCCCACCAGCGCAGCCAGACGGCCTTTGGTCTCGAGTGCTGGCCGCAATCCTGACAACGACATCGCATATTGCCGGATCGCCTCCTCCTTGTGACCCTGCTTTTCATAAATCTGCGCCAGGTGATCACCGACTTCGCCGTGCTCGCCCAGCGTCCAGGCGGCATTGACGTACTTTTCGGCTTTGGCCATATCGCCACGCGCAAAGTAAACCCAGCCGAGCGTGTCCCAGTTGGCGTCGAGTTCGGAAACAATGCCGAGATCGCGGTCTGACAATTGATCGAGGGAAAGATTGCGCGACGAGTTTGCCACCGCCGTCACCGCCGATTCCGCGTATTGCTGTGCGCGATCAAGGTGCGCCTTCTTCAGCGAAAGCTGATAGGCGATGTTGTTCCACACTTCAGGGGTCGCGGAGATCTGCGTCGCGCGATCGAATGCCGCCAGCGCTTTGTCGTCCTGGCCAAGGTTCAGGTAAGCGTCGCCGAGGCTGATTTGCAGGGCCGCATCATCCGATTTGAGTGAAATTGCTTTTTCGAGTTCCGGCGCGGCTTTGTCGTATTGATGGGCCTCGGCATACATGCTGCCGAGCGCTGCGTGAGCGTATTGGCTCAGCGGGTTGATTTCGAGGACCTTGTTGAATGCCGTCGCAGCTTCATCGTACTTGCGCGCCGTTGTGTACGCCCAGCCGAGCGCACCGTAGGCGTATTCGTCGTACGGATTCAGGTCGGCCTGCTTCTTGAAGGCAGCGATGGCATCGTCCGTCTGCCGCTCCAGCATGTAGGCACGGCCCAAGTCCATCCATGCCGTCTTGTGTTTGGGATCGGCGTCGACCACGCGCTTGAAAAGATCGATGGCGAGTTTGTAGTTTCCGCGATCGAAAGAAGCTTTGGCCGCGTCGTAAAGGTCGTCGCCCTTCAAGTCAGCCGAGAGCGTGGGCGAACCCGCAGCCGTGCTGTCGATTGAAAGATGCTGCGTGGCATCGGCCATCACCGCGCGGCGGAACGCGAGATAATCGCTGGCCCGAGCCGACGGCAATTCGTTAACAGTCGTCACCAGCTTGCGCTCGGCGGTAAAAACAGTCCCTTCCACCTTGTACGTCGCGTTGTACTGCGCGTAGTCGCGCTTCATGGTGAAGGGAAGCGGCGCAGTTTCGGCATATTTCGGCGGAAATTCCAGCTTTAGGCGGTAACTGAATTCGAGGGGTGAGCCGATCTTGACCGGATCTGTATCGTCCTCATCGGCATCGGCCATGCTCAATTGCGAGAGCGGCAGTACCAGGTCGGTCTTCTTTTTCGACCAGTCAAGAAAATTTGCCGCTTCAATTTTGTAATCGACCGTGAACGCCTGGTGAGTGTCCGCCGGATCGCTCACCTTCAGATCAGAGACGTCGCCGCCGAGCCCGCTGTAGGCATTCATCTGCTTCACCCAGTCGTTCCACTTATTTCGTGGGACGCGCCGGAAAAGCATTCGCATGTAGAGCTCAGTGTCTCCGCGAAGCTCGTAGTGCACGGTCGCTGTCAGCTTACCGAACTCATTCACCTTGCCATCAATGGTCGAGAACTGCCGGTTTACCATCGGCGGATCAGCGGGAGTTTCTTCGAGATGCGGCGTGCCATCCTGCGGAATGATCAGCGCCTGCTTTTTTCGCAGCACCGCCGCCAGCAGCCGGAATGGCGCAACTTCCGTAGTGGTGTCCATCCAGACTTCTTCTTGGTCTTTACCAGGCCGGCCCAGCGGAACCATGGTGAACACATGGTCGAACTGCGAAGGCGAAGGAATATCGGGATCAATTTTCCGTCCGGAATTGATCAATACAGAAGATGCCTTGTAGCCGGAAGCCTGCAATAACGAAGCCAGCAGCGTGTGCTTGTCTTTGCAATCGCCGTATGCGTTGTGCAGCACTTCCGAAGCCGCATGCGGCTGAAAGCGTCCTACGCCGAAAGACAAACTGATGTAGCGGAAGTTCGGGCCAACGTAGTTGTAGAGTGCCTCGATCTTGTCTAAGTCAGTCGTCTTGCCCTTCGTCAGCTCCGCGGCCTTGGCTCGAATTTCATCCGTTGGCTGGCGGCGATCTTTTTCCAGTGCCGCGTACCAGCGGCCCATCTCCTCCCAACTGGCAAAGGTCGTCATCTGTACGGCTGGGGCTTCCGGTTCCTTCGAGGCCTTCTTCTTTTTCTTGTCCTTCTTATCGTCGTCTTCGTCTTTATCGACGTGAGAACTGGTCCAGGTATAAACGCGGCGATCGTTTTGCTCGCTGATCTTCGGATCGTCTCCCGGCTTGGTCTTCAGCTTGATCGCGCGGTTCTTGGGGACATCGAGAACAAGCTGTTCATCGAGCACAGTACCCGATTTCGCGAAGTCATACTCCATCCAGAACTGCCCTTGTGCGAGTGGAGTCTGTGTAACGGTGATGTAGTCATATTCCAGCTCTTCGCCCGGGCGCAGACCTGGCACCGTAATGTGCTTCTGACGGTAATCGGTGTAGACCGGAGCTTCCCGCTCCAGCGGAATACTCAAATCTTGTACGGAATCGGCCGGAGCAGTAACCGTCGAACCGTCCAGCTTTAAAACACGGACGTACGGAATCTCGACGCGTTCATTTGCCGAGTTGTAGCCCAGAACGAGTTGTCCCCACTCTTCGACCCCGGCCTCGCTTTGCACCTTGATTCGCGCGTAAGTCTCGCGGCGGCCCGTGCCATCATTTTCAAAGCGATAAGAGCTGTGCAGCTTCTCAACGACGAAGGCCTCCTGGGAATGGTCGTCCGCAGTCGGTGGTGGTACAGGCGGAGCCGGCGGCGCAGGCACCTGCGCAAAAAGGGTGGCAACAAACAGTAGTGGAAGGAAGGCGAATCGGCGCGGGGACATAGGGATGCGCCGTTTTTACCGTATAACGGCCAGAGAAGCAAGTTACCTGGGAGGAGGCGGAATGCACGGGCGAGACGCCGGTGCCCGCAACCTCGATGGGTCAAGATTGTGGGGTGCGGGCGTCCTCGCCCGCACAACCCCGGTCTACTGGAACGCCTTCTCCATGAAGGAAGCTTCGTCGCTCTTCATCTTCTTTAAGCTGTCCGCCGGCAAATAGACCATGTGGCCCGAGTCGTAGGTAGCAAACGATATCTGGGCACGATACTTCGCCGGCAAGTCCATATGATTGAAGGTGAAGTTGGCTGCGTAGTAAGGCGTGGCGAGATCGTAATACCCTTCCATCACCAGCACCTTCAGGAACGGATTGCGAACCAGCGCCTCCCGCAATGCGCTGGCGGTGTCGGGGAAGCCTTCAACCGCCGATCCCCACTCCCAATGCTCATTCAGCCCAGCCTCGCGCGCGAAGACGAAATACGGCATGTCGACCTTGTAGCCCAGTTCATTGCGCACGTAATTGTTAAACACCGAGTTAAAAGGAGGCAGCACATTGGCCTCGGTCGGATCGTAAAACGGCGTGTCCAACAGGCCTTGCGGGTCGGGTCCGGTGTAGCGCCCGTCGAGACGCCCGACGCGAAGCTTCTGGTCGATCAATAAATAATGAGTGAACTTGGGCACGTCGATGCGCAGATTCGCCTCGTCGATCACTTCTTTGCTTAATCCCGTGTAGCGCGACATCTGCTCAATCACTTTTTGCCGCTCATCGGGAGTAAGCGAGTCGCCCTTGGCCAGCGCCTGCGTGTACTCGCCCGAGGCCCACTGCTCGGCTTCCTCCCGCGCCTTGCTCACATCCTGCTGCAAATCCGGCGGCAGCTTGTGGTGATATCCGGCGATCATGGTGTAAGACGGGATCAAAAACACGTAGGGTTCGTCGTTGGTCTTCTCATCGATCAGCGTCTGAAAATTCAACACCGTCGAAAGCAAAGTGATTCCGTTGAAGGAAATTCCGAGCGGGGCCAGATTGCCCGCGATGCCCGCCGAACGCGTCGTGCCGTAACTTTCGCCGAAAAGAAACAGCGGCGAGGTCCAGCGATCATAGCGCGTGATGTAAAGCCGAATGAATTCGCTGAAGGCCGTGATATCGCCTTTCAGGCCCCAGAATCTTTTCGAGGTCTCGGCATTTTCGGCGCGGCTGAAGCCGGTGCCGATGGCGTCCACCAGCACCAGGTCGCTTTTGTCGAGCAGCGTGTAGGGATTGTCTTCAATTTTGTACGGCGCCGCGGGAAGAAAGCCCTGCGGATCCAGAACCACGCGCCGCGGCCCGAGCGCGCCCATGTGCAGCCAGATCGAGGCCGATCCCGGCCCGCCGTTGAACGCAAACGTCAACGGGCGCTTCGACGCGTCCTGGCCATCGAGCGAGTAGGCCACAAAAAACATTTCGGCTTCGATTTTGCCGTCCCCGCGTTTGATCGGCAGCCGCCCGGTCGTCGCCGTATATTTGAGCGCCTTGCCATCCAGCATGATCTGGTGGTGAGTCACGACCGGCGCGATCTCAGTCATGTCATAGTGCTCTTCCTTTTTGTCTTCGCCCGGCTTCGGCTCGGACGACTGCTGCGGAGATGCGCTCGGTTCCGTCGATTTCACTGGCGGTTCTTCCTGCTTCGCCTGTTGCGCCTGTTTCTGCTGTTTTTTCTGCGAGGCGGGTTGCGCTTGCGGCTGCGACGATGGTTGATTCGAGTTTTGCTGGGCCACGGCTCCAGCCGAAAGAATTGTCGAAATCAATATAAGAAGGAACAGGCGCATTATCTTCTCCTAAGCAGGGCGTCCTAAGTAAAACGTGCGGACGAAACCGGCAATTATACGTCGCGAACGGTCAATCAAGTGGAGCGGTTAAGATGATCGAGTGAGAGCTCGACTCAAACCTCCGTCCAAAGCCGCCACCAAACCCGCGCGCAAAACTGGAATTGACGTTCTTCGCGCGAAACCGTTAGCGCAGATTCGCTGGCTCGTACACGGATTCACCACGAGAAGAGGTGGATACTCGAAGCTTTACGGCGGCAACGCTCTCAATCTTGGCTTTACGGCTCACGATTCGCGGGCTGCGATCGAAAGAAACCGGCAGACGCTTGTGGGAGAAATAACTTCGGTTGTGGGGCGACAGGCATCTCGCCCGTCGAAGACCGGCTCACCACAACTTTTGGCCCTCCGCCAGATCCACTCCGACATCATTCACTTGGTCCGTGAGATCCCAGATGATCCTCTTTCCGGCGATGGCTTGATAACCGACACTCCGGGAATCCTGCTCGGTATTCTGACCGCCGATTGCCTTCCCGTGATTCTGGTCGATCCCAAGCACCGGGCCGTAGGCGTCTTTCATGCCGGCTGGCGCGGAACGGTTAAGCGGATCGTCGAAAAAGGTGTGGGCGAGATGCACCGCTGGTTTGGAACTCGACCTTCCGATTTGCGTGCGGCGATTGGCCCGGGAATTCGCGGCTGCTGTTATCAGGTCGGACCGGAGGTGCAGTCGATATTCGAATCGCAGTTCAGCTACGGAACTGAACTCTTCCGGGAAACGAAAGAACGGAACGAGGTCCACGAAAAATACCCATTGTTTTTTCTCAGCGCACGCGCGCCCGGTCATACTGAGGTGCCGAAGAAAATTTTTCTCGATCTCGCCGAGGCCAACCGCCGCCAGTTGCTCGCCGCCGGCGTTGCGGCAAAAAACATCGCCGATCTGGGAATGTGCACCTCTTGCAGGAATGATCTCTTCTTCTCCCATCGCGCAGAAAAAGGCGTCACCGGAAGAATGATGGCCGTGGTGGGAATCAGAAATTAACGTGTGGCGCGGACACTCTTGTCCGCGGTTTCGATTGACTGAACGTGTGGCGCCGGCGGCCTCGCCCGCGGAGTTGCAACTACTCTGCCCCCACAGGCTCCAGGTGCTTCACCGCGCCTTCCAGATGTTCGAGGGTCTGCGGGACAGTCAGCGAATACATTTCGCGACCAACGCCTTCACCCGACTCAAGCGCGGTCTTAAGAAAATGGCCTGCAATTGCAATCGCCAGCGGATCGGTAATGGTTTTCCCTGTGCGCTTCTTGTATTCGTCCCACGCCGGCAGCGGCAGCACGACCCACACCGGCCGCCCATCAACCAGAAATTTGATATCGACGGCATCTGCATGGCGCGTAGCCACAGCCACGATCAGCGCCTGATAAATGCAGTGCACCTGCTTTTTCGTCCAGCGGTCGTACGCCTGAAAGTCGCGAAACATAGAAACAAAACTATATCAGGGACACGAGCGCCGGTGCATCATTCCGATTGATCGTTGGCTAATCCTCCAAACTATTTTTGTTCCGGCTTCTTCTCTGCCGCTTTTTTCGCGGCTGCCTGCTTTTGCGCTTCGACCGTCCATGGCGGAACAATTCCGTTCACGCGGGCATATGCAATCACCTGTCCCAGGTGCTCGTGCGCGTCGGCCACCAGGATGTAGACCACGTCTCCGGCATTTGCCTGCGGGCCAAGTTTCGGCAACAGCTTGGCAAAGTCGGCGTTGGTCATGCCGTTGATTTGTTTTTGCGCCCACTCCCACGACTTAGTCAGTTGCTCGGCAATTTGCGCCTTGTCGGTGGTCGATTTCTCGAACGTCTTACCATTGAAATCGCTGGACGGCGTTGCCCCCATCAGCTTGAGGATCTGATATCGCTCGCCGGCAACATGCAGAAAGACTTCTGCAAAAGATCGCGAATCTGCCGACGGACGCCAGGTGAATTTGTCGGAGGGGATCGCGTTCTCCAGATCCACAAACTTCTTGTTGACGCGTTCCAGATCCAGAAGCGACTGCGCTTTCATGTCATAGCTGGGAGCAGTTTTGTCATCGCTGGCCGGCATGTTATCGTTTTGCGCAAATACCATCGCGCTCACTCCCAACATCCAGGTAACCAGAACTGTCTTGATTAGCACACGGTTCATAAGGCCCTCCCGAAAGGACGACACCATTTAACCGGATTGTCGGAAAATAGTCTTAGCCGCTCAGCCCGCTTTTCAGTGCATTCAGACCTCGCTTGCGAGAGGACGGTCCAGTTCCATATTCGGAAGATAAAAAAACGGAGCAGATCAACCTGCTCCGTCTTCGGATCGCCGTTCCGCGCTCAACGCGTTGCAAGTTCAGCCACGGTCGGCTTTGGCGCTGAGGCCTGCAGCATCGCCTCTCGCTGGGCTTTTCCCGGGGCTATGTGCTGGCTTTCGCCGTTGCTGACGATGTCCTGCACGAACCACTTCTGGCCGTACCGCACAAAACGCACGAAGTTGCGATAGTCGCGTGGCGACTCACCTTTGGTAGTGATCAAAACGGCCAACCTTGTTCGGTCCGTACTGAAAGCGACCTGGCCGAGTCCCCTGTCGACTGTAAGACGATAATCACCCGCCGGGCAGAGTTTCCCTCCGGCATCAAACGCGAACGGTACTGTGACCCTGACCTCGTACGATACTTCCGCCGCGCCCGATAGCGCGCTTAGCAGCACGGCGATACCTGCGAAAATCTGGATGTACTTCCTCATAGTTGTTTCTCCTCGATGTGAAATGCGGCAGGTTCTTGTGTTCCGTGCCGACGACTTTGTCAGTATCGGGAGAAGCGCGAGACGGCTCTTCACCGTCAGTCCGGGTTTCTTTGCTTGCGGCGAGTTCAACGAAGATGGCTTGCTTTAGCGTCCGGAAATGTTTGCTGAAGTTCAGGATGGGAGCCGTTTTCGGCTTGCAATAACTATGCGGATGGCATGACCTCGCGAAGATGGCACGATCAAGGGCGCTTCTTCGTGTCCCTTCGTGGCCTTCGTGGTTGATGTTTTTGTTTTTTTCACCACGAAGGACACGAAGTTACACGAAGGAAAACCATGCGGTTGTTCGTGCGTCGTGTTGTATTCGTGGTGATAGGAACGAACTCAGCCAGGAAGAGGACGGGGTTACACGGAGGAAATGCTACGGAGCGGGAACCTCAGCGCAAACTTCTGCGGCTGGTCATCTCCAGAGCGACGGCTGCTTTTTCGTCGTCTGATAAAGCGCGCGCAGCAACCGGAAAAATCAATTCGTCTTCAATCTTGATGTGCTGCTGATACATCGAGAGAAGCTGCGAAACCGAATTGCGGAATTCCTCGACGTCATTTTTTGCCAGCTTGCCGTTTGCAAGATACTCAGTGCCGAGTTGCTCTACTCTCGCGTGCAAGGGAGCCACGCGCTCATGGTCCTCCTCGAGCATGTCAAGCTTTCCAAGAGCGGAGTGGACTTCGGCATCATCCATCTTACGCATCCGCGGAAACAGCGATTCTTCTTCGTCGGCCGTGTGCTTAGGAGCGGCTTCGGCAAAATATCGCAACGCTGTTTCCAGCGCGCGTCGCGTTTCCTCGCTCGGGGGCTGGTCGATCACGTCGCCCACAGACGCGAGGCTGCGCAAGAACATCTCTATGCGGCGATGGCAATCCGAGAGCAAACCCGTCGGATCGCTGAAACTGTGCACCTGCGCGCCGATTTGGACTGGCATACTTCTCTAGTCTAGCTCGCCGCTAAAGCATCTGCCGAACGCGCTGTTGCAAGGTTTTCACAAAATGCATGAAGATGTTCGTTGAACCCCGGCGCATCCTCCCAAAATGCGGCGTGACCAATCCCGGGCATCAGCTGAACCTGAGCATGACGCATTGCCGCTTTGTGCTGATCCACCACTGCAACTTTAACGATCGCGTCCTTTTCGCCGTGCGTGATCAACACAGGTTTTCCGATTTTGCGCAAAATATCGTCATTGCTGAACGCGCGCGAGAACAGCCCTTGCCGCACATGCGACGGGACCAGAACGTTGTATTCCAGCATTTGCGCTAAATCAGAGTTCGAAGGCGGCTGCGCAAAGCAAAGTTTGAGCAAACCTTCGAGCCCGCGCCTGCTGGTTTCTGCATCGGGTGAAAGAAATTGCGGGACAAGGGCGATGAACTCAGGCGTAAGCGCCGCCATGGCCTCTTCACTGCCGAGCTTTGTAACCCCGCCAATCAACTGTATCCCGCCAATCTGGTCTTCCCCGTAGTGCCGGATGTAATCAAAGATCAGCAGCGGCCCGTACGACCAGCCGGAGAGCACGGGATGATCAAGACCCAACGTGGTGATCACCGCATTGACGTCGTCGGCCCACAACTTCGAGTCGCCGTATGCGTTGGCCGGTTTTTCTGACAGGCCGTGACCGCGCATATCGAGAGCGACAAGCCGGTGGTCGTCGGCCAATTTTGAGTCCAGTTGCCGGGTCCATGTGAGCCGGCACTGAGATACGCCATGTATGAAGAGTATCGGCCGGCCCTTCGGGTTTCCTGTTTCGACGACGTGGAGTTGCACACCACCGCCGCCGGTGATCTTGTGCGTCTTCATATTCAGTTCTCCTGGGCGGACAAATTCGGGCGGGGACTGTTCCGGAACCAGCAGATTGTACTCGCGTGAGTGTTTGGCTGCAATCAATCATCAGGCCAACAATTAGCTCTCGGAAGCACGGCTGTCATCCAATGGGTGGCTGAGTTGTAAACTCTGCTGTAGATGAAGAAAACGCAAGGTAAGAGCAATGCAAAAGCGCAAGCTGGGAAAGAGCAATCTGGAAGTTTCCGAGATCGGATTCGGCTGCATGGGAATTAGCTTTGGCTACGGGCCAGCAGTCGAAAAGCAGCAGGGAATTTCAATCATTCGCGCCGCAGTCGAACGCGGAGTCACGTTCTTTGATACCGCCGAAGTCTACGGCGCCTATACCAACGAAGAACTTGTCGGCGAGGCGCTGGCGCCGTTTCGAGGCAACGTAGTGATTGCCACGAAATTCGGCTTCAAGATCGACGCCAACGGCAAGCAGGCCGGGCTAGACAGTCGCCCCGAGCACATAAAAGAGGTTGCCGAAGCTTCACTGAAGCGGTTGAAAACGGACGTGATTGACCTCTTCTATCAGCACCGCGTCGATCCAAGCGTTCCGATAGAAGATGTTGCCGGTGCAGTGAAGCAGTTGATCGAGCAGGGAAAGGTAAAGCACTTTGGGTTGTCGGAGGCGGGCGTGCAGGTCATTCGCCGCGCGCACAAAGTGCAGCCCGTCACCGCGCTGCAGAGTGAATATTCACTGTTCTGGCGAGAACCGGAGGAAGAAATTTTGCCGGTGCTGGAAGAACTCGGTATCGGCTTTGTCCCGTTCAGCCCTCTCGGCAAGGGATTCTTAACCGGGAAAATCACTGAGGAAACCAAATTTGAGCAAGGTGATTTCCGCAATGTCGTACCCCGCTTCAGTGAGGAAAACCGAAAAGCCAATCAGGCACTCGTTGACCTGCTTAGCGAATTCGCGCAGAAAAAGAACGCGACGCCAGCCCAGATCGCGCTCGCCTGGGTTCTAGCCCAAAAGCCATACATGGTACCGATTCCGGGCACGACTAAGCTGCATCGGCTGGAGGAGAACCTGGGCGCTGCAAACGTCAGGCTCACGCCGGATGATCTTCGCGAAATCGATCAGGTTACTTCGAAGGTTGAATTGCACGGCGCTCGTTACCCGGAGAGCGCCCAGCGCATGATCAATCGGTAACGAAAGTGGGAAAGATTGCTGGCCGGCCATGAGGCCAGGTACTCGCCGGTCCCACACACCGGAGGTCGTCCGATATGTGGGACCGTGAGCTGCCTAAGCTGCCACTCGCGCGGCTTTGTTGTACTCGGGCGCGAACACCTCCCGGGCAAATTGCGCGAAGGTAATTCTGCCGGCACGTTTCTGCTCGCCTTTATGCTGTCCCAATATTTTCGGCGATGCTTCTTCCATTTCAACCATCAGTGCTGCCATCTCCGGCGACATACCGCCCTGACTCATGGCGGCTTTCAACTTCTCACCGGGAATGGTGACAACGCGGATTGGTTTCGCAATGGCCTGTCCGGCGATGCGAGCAAACTCGTCGAAGGAAATCTCCTGCGGACCGACAATGTCGATCACGTGATGGCCGTCGATCGGGTTGAGCAGAAACTCGGCGGCAAATTCGGCGATATCCTGCGTGGCGACGAACTCCGCTTTCAACGATCCCGGGACCGTAGTGTAGATACTGCCTTGCCCAATGATCGTCGGCAGCGAGAAAAATATGTTCTCCATGAACTCGTTCGCGCGCAGCGAGACAATGTTCTCGCCGGCCGCGCGGAATTTCTCTTCCGTATCGTGCAGCCCGACAATCGGCCCCGTGCCGCTCGGCGGGAATGCTCCTGCACTCGAAAGCTGGACTACGTGCAGGTCCGGATGCTTGCGGATCACGCTGGCCCCGGCTTCGGCCATGCGCCGGCCTCCCGCCAGTGGATCGTGCGAAGTCCTATCCAAAGGCGTGAGCCAGAATAAGGCGTCAGCGCCGTTTACCGCCTGCTCAACAATGGCGGGGTCGCTGTGTTCACCTGCGATGACCTTTGCGCCTCGGCTGGCGAGATCTCTCACTTTCTCCGGATGTCGGGCTATCACTGTGACATCGGATTTTCGGTCAAGAAGTATGTTGGCGAGTTTGTTCCCGATGTGGCCGGTAGGAGTGGTGACTGCAATCTTCATGAAATTTTCTCCTTATTCGTGAAGATGTGCAGCCTCTGTCTTGCGCTTCAGAAAGGCAGCTACTTACCTGTGGATTTCGTGCCGAATTTTTGCGGCTCTGACCAGCACTCGGAATGCGCGCGAGAATTCACGCTGGATTGGATCGGCAGTTGAGGCGTGGGCACCGGATGGACTCTCTTGCTAGCCGAACTTTTGTTTACTATGGCAGCAACGAAAAGCAATGGTGAGTTTCCTTCTCATAGTTGCAAAGCGCGGGTTGGGAGCAACCCAAAAACTGAAGCCCCTACGTAGACGAATCAACATGACAAAAATCAACTTTCCGCGATGTGTTTCTCTTGTTCTGCTGATGACGGCAATCAGCGCATCAGCTCAGCTTCCGCAGGAAGCCCTCAAGGGCCTATGGCATGCTGAATGGATTACCTCGCCCACCGGCCCTCAGCGCGATGCCGTTGTTTTGCATTTCAGGAAGGTGATCCAACTTCCGGCTGCCTCTCAACATTTTGTCGTCCACGTCAGCGCGGATACGCAATTCATCCTGCTGGTTAATCAAAAAGAAGTTGGGCGCGGACCCGCATTGAGTGACCTCGCGCATTGGAAGTACGAAACCTATGATTTGGCGCCGTACCTCCATGCAGGTCAGAACGTAATCGCCGCCACCGTATGGAATTTCGGAACACTAACGCCGTTAGCGCAGATCAGCGACCGTACAGCTTTTGTTCTGAAGGGTGACACCGAAGCCGAAGCTTCCGTAAATACAAACGACAGCTGGCAAGTGGAGGAGGAAAAAGGAATTGGACCTCTGCCGACACCCCCCGACATGCAAAACTTTTATTACGTTGCCGAGCCAGGAGAGCGCATCGATGGTGCGTCTTATGACTGGTCGTGGGATGGGGCGACGGCAAATGGCAAATGGCAGAAAGCTGCATCTGTAGGGAACGCGATCGAGCGCGGGGCCGTGCTGCAGAACATCAATTGGGAGCTGACACGAGACTCGCTCCCGCCCATGCAAATGGAGGCGACGCCAATCGGAAAAGTCGTGCGCTTGTCCGGAGTTCAGGTTCCGCAAGAATTCCCAGGTCAACCGCTCGAAATTCCCGCCCATAGCAGCGTCAGGCTTCTGTTCGACCAGTCTCATTTGACGACTGCCTACCCGGAACTGACTGTTAGCGGCGGAGCTATGAGCAGGATTCGCCTCACCTATGCAGAAGCGCTCGTCGATGACAACGGAGAGAAAGGCAATCGAAACGAAATCGCGGGCAAACACATTGTAGGCGTCGTCGACGAATACCTCCCGGACGGCTCCGAGTCGCGAAAATTCATGCCGCTGGGCTGGCGCACATGGCGGTACTTGCAAGCGGATATCAACACCGCCGACCAGCCGCTTCGGATCGATAATTTCCGGTCGTGGTTTACAGCCTATCCATTTGAAGAGCGCGGCCATTTTGAATCCGACGATCCATCGCTCGCTCAGATTTGGCAAATCGGCTGGCGCACCGCCCGCCTCGACGCACACTCCACCTACATGGATACGCCGTATTGGGAACGAATGCAGTACATCGGCGACACGCGTATTCAGGCCCTGATCTCCTACGTCGTTGCCGGCGATGACCGCCTCGCTCGCCAGGCAATTCAGGCGTTCAACGATTCGCGAATTCCCGACGGCATTACGCGCAGCCGTTATCCATCTTCAGTCACACAAATCATTCCGACATTCTCTTTGCTGTGGATTGGAATGGTGCATGACTTCTGGATGTATAGGGACGATGACAATTTCGTAAAAGCGCAATTGCCCGGAACGCGAGCTGTTCTCGATTGGTTTTTGGGCAAGCAACGATCCGACGGGCTAATCGGAAAATTGCCATGGTGGCCCTTTGTAGACTGGGGGAAAGACTTCAGCTTCGGCGTCCCTCCGCAAGATGCGGACGGCGGATCATCTATCATCACGCTCCAGTTCATTGAGGCCTTGGGTTATGCCGCCGAACTGGAATCTACTTTTGGAGACCGTGCTCGATCAGAACGGTACCGCGCTGCGGCAACCCGAGCTGTGAGCGCAATTCGCAAATTGTGCTGGAATGATAACTATCGCCTCATCGCCGATACTCCTGCCCAGAAGCACTACAGTCAACACGCAAATATCCTCGGTGTTTGGCTAGACGTAGTCCCGCAACAAGAACAGAAATCTGTACTGGAGAAAATATTGTCCGCAAGCGATCCGGGTTTTACGGCAGCGGGAACGACTCCGCAAATGACGACGGCTACATACTATTTCCGCTTCTACCTGGCTCGCGCGCTTGAACACGCAGGGATGGGAGACCAATATTTGAACTTACTGAAGCCGTGGCATGACATGGTCGCCTTGGGACTGACCACCTGGGCCGAACAGCCTGAGCCCACCAGGTCGGATTCTCACGCCTGGAGTGCCCATCCAAATTACGATTTCCTCACCATTGTCGCTGGAATTCGACCTGACACGCCGGGATTTTCAACCGTCCGCATAGAACCGCATCTCGGGCCACTGCGACATCTCGTGGCTTCACTTCCAACTACGAAAGGAGCGGTGGAAGCGAACTACACGATTCAAGGCGCTGGCGTAAATGCAGACATAACTCTGCCCGCGACCGTAACAGGAGATCTCGTATGGAAGGGCAAGAACATGAAGCTACATGCTGGACATCAACAACTGCGCCTTCCCTAACGAAGTTCAGGCTACGGCGTCAGCACAAACTCGAAGAAGATCACATACTGGCCAATTGTGAATGGAGAGCCCGGAAGCGCCGTCAAATTTCCGCTGACCGGGTCTATGGCATATCCACCTATGAAATCGCCATAGGTGCCATTGGCTCTCACGTACAGAAACTTACCCGATGGATCACCTCTCATGCGATACGGCGAGGCGCCCACAGGTATATCTCGGACGTGGGTTAGAGTGCCATCTCCAGCGTTTATTGCGTATTGTGAGACGCCCGAAAAGACAGTGAGTACATAGAGAAACCTTCCGGTTGGTTCCGCGTAGACCGAAAGGGGAGCCTGGCTCGGAAATGGCGACCCAGGCAAATTGGTCAGCGTACCGGTCGTGCGGGAGATGCCATAAGCTTGAACGGCCTCACCGAACGTTTCGGTCACGTACAGAAAACGGCCGTAGTCATCAGCGACATCGGTGGTGTCGCAGCCAAAGGGGTATTGATCGCAGGTGGAGAAAGGCTTCCTCATTATGTATGGAGAGCCAGGCACGGGAGTCAGCTCTCCGGAATTCGTGTCAATTTCAAACGCGTCAATCGAATTTGCGTCTTCCGAAAGAGCGTAAAGGTACTTACCCGAGGGGTCCGCGACTATGTTGCGGAGACCGCCCTGCACCGGAACAGGAGTGGAGTTTACGCCACTCAGTGACCCGTTTGATTTCACTCGGAAAACCAGAATGCCGTTTCCCGATGCAACAAATACGAACTTCCCTGAAGGATGCACGGCCAATTGGCCGACGCCTGCGGGCACCATCACTGGAGATCCAGGCGCCTCGGTCAAATTGCCGTTTGCACGATTGATGAAGTACGCATGCAGGCCTTCCGCACTCACATACAAGCGATAGCCGCCTGCGTCTGAAGCCAATGCATTGGGCCCGGTTCCAGGTGGATATGAAATCAAAGCCTGCGGCGTCGCAGTTGGCACTCCGGTTGAGGGATCGACTTTGAAGCCGAACAGTCTCCAAAAATTCGTGTCCGCCAGATAAAGAAACCGCACCGGCTTGAGTCCAGGAGCAGTCACGGTGAAGTTGACCGGGGTTTTGGTGATTCCTCCGCAAGCGTCGAAGGCTTGCACCACAGTCTTATAGGTACCCGGCGTAAGTGACAGGCTGGTGTCGAGAGTGCTCGAAGGCACGTTGTAGGCCGCGACATGCGGAGCAAGATAAATCCGCATATCCGTAATGCCTTTCGGACATTGAGGACTAGTAGCCGACGCCAGGTAGTGAACCGGAGACGCAATCTGCGAATTGTTTTGTGGCGAGCTCACCACAACTTGCGCCTTTAGCGGTAGAAGCCCCGCACTGGTTATAAGAAGAATTAGAGTTTGCGTAGCGGACGATATGAGGTTTTTCATTTGGCACCTGCCCAAGCACTCACCTTGCGGTGCAAGTAGATGCACAATTCGGTCGAAGAGGTAGTATTTCGGTTTTGACGTGTGGGACCTGGACCAATCGGTTTCGAGAGCAACTCTGGCTTGGTTCAACCGGCGCGATCATGAGAAGAACTGCCCGGTGCCTTTATTCTCGTGTACTTCCGAGTTCGCGGTTAAATCATCTGTCGTTGAGCGTAAGTAGCTCGCCGTCTAGACTTCCTCGCATGTAACCGCCCCTTCGCGCAGTAAAAAATTCCAACAATATGGGACAAACATCATGAAGCCATTGTCCGTAGTGTGCTTGCTTGCCTTTGCCTTACCCACTGTTGCCGGCGTCATTCCCCGCTCCAACCACGTTTGGATCATCGCCGAAGAAAATAAGAGCTACGAGAACGTCATCGGCAATCCTCATATGCCTTACTTCAACTCTCTGGTAAATAAATATGCCGTGGCCGCGCAGTACTACTCGAACCACCATGGCTCAATTTCGTCTTTAATGAGGATCGTCGCCGGCCAACCGGTAACAGAGAATGGCAACACTGTTAAATGTTTCGACGTCGATAATATTGTCCGCCATCTTCTGCTGCATGGGATGACATGGAAGAGCTATCAGGAAGACTTGCCTTACGCCGGTTACACCGGGCTTAAGTGGAAGAACTACACTCGCGGTCACAACCCGCTGATCGACCTTACCGATGCCTGTGCTCCCGGCCAGAAGCTGAACAACGTGCCTTTCACGCGGCTCGCGAAAGATATTTCTAACAACGCCGTACCGAATTACGCTTTCATCACCCCGAACCTGCAACACGACGGACATAATGGAACCCTAGCCCAAGCCGACCAGTGGCTTTCGCAACAGGTTCCGAAGATACTCGCTCTTCCAGAATTTCGCTCAGGCGGAGGCGGCCTTCTCTTCATCGTTTGGGATGAGGGGAACCTTTATACCGACAATCGGTGCAGTGCTTGGGTCCATACCGGTTGCGGCGGCAGGATCGCCACTCTCATGGTCGGCCCTAACGTCAAGCACAAATTCAAATCCGGCTCCCTTTACCATCATCAGCACTTGCTTCGGACCGTGTGCGACGCCTTCGGATTTACCAACTGCCCAGGAGCAGCGAACACGGCCAAGCCCATGGCGGACATGTTTTAGACGAAATTCCGGAGTGGAACCGCATCACCAACATGCCGGATATACACTTCTCTGTCCGCCAGTTTTGGCGCAAGGGAGCGACTACCATGCCCGCATCGTCTGAATTGCAAGAAACTGAATGGCAAGGAACTGAATCGCAAGAAACTGAATCCCAAGAAAGAAGCCGCTTGCATTCGCGTCGCGGTTTCTTTCGATGGGCCAGTTCTCTGGCTGCGGCCATCGGCGCGGCGCCTTTGCTTTCCTCCGCTAAATCTCTTGCATCGCCGGCGGCAACGTCAGAGGGCGAGGATTACTACGCCAAGCTCGGGGTCTCGCCGATCATAAACGCCGCCGGCACCTACACCACTCTGACCGCTGCCTGCATGCCACCCGAGGTTCTCGCGGCCGTGCAGAAAGCTGCGCTTCACCCTGTGCGATTGCGCGAATTGCAGCAGAAGGCGGGGGAGTACATCGCGCGTCGCCTCAAGTGCGAGGGAGCAGTCGTGACCTCCGGGGCTTCGGGGGCCATCAGCCTGGCGACAGCCGCTTGCCTGCAGCACGCCAATAACATCAGCATCACGGACATGCCTCAGGCAATTGACGGCATGAAGAACCAGGTCATCGTGCAACGTGCTCACCGCTATGAATATGACCGCGCAATGTATCTCTGTGGGGCGCGAGTGACCGAGGTGGTCACGCTCGACGACTACAAGCGAGCATGCAGCGCGGGCAATGCGGTGATGACGAATTTTTTCAATGCTGCGGAGGATGAGGATGGCATTGCAGGCAGCGCGCAGATTGGCCGGGAAGAGTGGTTGCAGGTAGCGCACGAGCACAACATTCCCTGCCACCTGGATGCCGCTGCCGACATGCCGCCGATTTCGAACTTATGGAAATACACCGGCATGGGCTTCGACCTGGTCGCGTTTTCCGGCGGCAAAGGGATACGTGGTCCTCAAAACGCGGGTCTGCTGCTGGGCCGAAAGGTCTTGACCGATTTGGCCCAGGCCAATAATAATCCGGGAGACGGGATCGGCCGTGGCATGAAGGTAGCGAAGGAACAGATTGTAGGTATGGTCGCGGCCGTCGACTGGGTCCTTTCGCATACGGAAGAGTCGATGCAGGGCGACTACCAGAAACGGGCCGACCTCATTGCCAACGCCGTCAAAGGTATTCCCTCGGTTAGGACCGAAACGGTGGTTCCAAAGATCGCCAACCATGTTCCCCATCTGCTCATACGCTTCGACCCGGCAGTCACTGGCGTCACAACTGCGCAGATCGTCGACGTTTTGCGCGCGGGGACGCCTTCGATTGAACTCAACCCCAACACCGGTCAAAAGCCAAACCAGGGCATCCCGGCGGATGCGAACACGCTGGTGGTCGGTGTCTGGATGTTGCAGCCCGGTGAAGATGCGATCGTGGGACAGCGAATTCGTGCCGCCCTTACGAAAAAGACCGTCGGTTGAAAATTACCGTTCTGATGGTTTAAACACCAAAACAAAAGCCCTGGAACAGTTTTCCAGGGCTTTCTAAATGCAGAAAAATATACGTTTAGCCGTTTACCCGTGATCTGAAGCGACGCCGCACCAATCCGGCAATGCCAACCAGGCCTGTCCCAAGCAAAGTGAGTGTGCTGGGTTCAGGAACTGGGGCCAGTGTCGATGAGGTAGTAAAGCAGGTCGCCTTTGGCGCGCAGGCTGCGCCGGCAATGTGAAGACCAAGATCCGTAATGATCGTCGAACTGCTTGCGCCGGACAACTGGAAACTGAGAGAGCTCGCTAAGCCACTGCCGGTCGTGTCAAAGCAAAGTGTTTCCGACTTCATACCCCCACAGGTGCCTGACGAAAAGCCGGACAGGCTTATGTCAAGGCCACTCAACCCGCTGCCGGAGAAACCGAGTGTTGGTCCCCCTTCTCGGATTTTGTAACCTTTCGCAGCCGTGATGGTCACGCAGACATCACCCATCGCGCAGCTGCCTCCAACCGTCACACTTGCAGTTGCCACTTTGGTTGTGCCGGAGAATAAATCAAACGATGTGGCCGAGGCGGCCGGCGCCATAGCTAGCCCGGCAGCAAGGATCGATGCCATAAATACCGTAATTCGCACCACAATTCCTCCTTATTTCGGGCGAGGATTTCCTGGCAAGCGCGACGACGGTGGCAATTTGATCAGGCAAGAAGGTCGCCACTTTCGAATAGGAAATTCACAGCTCGTATCTCTTGCCGCCACAACAGCTTGGTTGTTCGAACCTGAGTACCAGATTTCTCGCCATCACCGACATTGCAAATAAGTCCCCGAAAATGGCAAATTTCTGCACATTCGTAAGTTGATGGCACTAGCGATCTATCGCACTCGCATCAAGCGGATGCATTTGGTTTGGGGCGTTTAGTGGGGGACGGGAGGGCCACCCGTCAAAAGTGGCTTGCGTTGTAGCGGTCCCCTAGAGCGGGTTCGACTCAGCGACCGTCCAGACAGCCCCCGCAACAAGAAACGTCAGAACACATTCGGACCACATGAAATGCGCTTTGGTGTTAGCGATCACGTGGGGAATCCAAACCAGCACACCAAACAGTGAGAGCATGAGCGCCATGAGACGCATCGCAAGCCTTGCCTGGCGATTGATGAGGATGGCGACGGCGGCCAGTCCAAACGCAACCGTTGTGAGTGTCGCCCAAAACATCTGGTTGGGCGGAATCCATTTCGGGACCAACTGAGCTGTCGGCCTGAGTAGCAGTGCCTGACCCAGGGTAAAAGAAATCGCACAGATTCCGAGTGCAACACGTATCAACTTACGGAACACTCCGCTGGCTGGGTTTGCAGTATCGGCTGCGTATAACGCAATCGCGCCACATAGTAAGGAAAAGAACAGAAAGAAGCTTCCGCCGAAACGCTCATAGACGTTCGAGGCGGCAATGATGTCAGGAATACAGGCCAGCGAGAAGCACAAATACACGACACAGAGGCCGATGGCCGCCGGGCGCAAAGTGCGGGGGAATTGGATCCCAATCCCCCCGGCAATTTGAGCGCTCATCAAAACACCGCCGACGACAGTCCCGAAAGGCAGGCTCCAGATGTGTTGCAAATTTTGCCAGGTGTCAGCGTCGTGCCAGAGCAGTGCGATGACCCCGAACAGTACCGCCGCCGCGCCAAACAGAATGCGCCCGCAAAACGCCATTTTCATCCTGAAAAGGTAACAGACAATCCAACTTTCACTGGAAAGCGCGCCAACGAGAGATTTGAGTGATATCGCGATTTTTGCCGTTCCGGTGCATCTGCAAGCGGGGATGCGTTTTAATTTGGGGTGCTTCGCGGCTCGGCAGTTTTTAGGGGAAGGAATTTTTAAGGCGAGTTCGCCTTAAGGACCACAAGATTTTTCACTTAGCCGGGCGGAGTCACACAGTCAGCCTCTACACTCACCCGAGTAATCCTGCTACTCTCGCCTTCAGATGGTCTGGCTGCTCAATTGGGTGCGTTCAACTGATTGGTTGCGAGTGGCGCAAATCGTGCAAGGTTTCAGCGCACCAGCGATTGCTCTGTCAATTGGCATTGTCACCTTCGTCATTCAACGCCGACAAACCAGAACACAAGAGCAGCAAGCGAAAATCTCAGGGGCACAACATCGTCTCGCGCTGATGCCTCACCGGATGAAGGTGTTCAACGCGACAACGCAATTTATCGCAGGCGTGGCTCAGAGCGGGGATGTTACCTTGCCGAAGCTTTTTGAGTTCATGCAAGTCACACGGGAGCACTACCTATTGTTCGGTCCCGAGATAGGCAAGCACATTGACGAACTCTATAAAAAAGGCGTGAGGCTTGAGACGATTCACGCCATGCGAGGACCGCAAGGCAACATCAGACCCGAAGACGCCAACCTAAAGTATGAGCTCGTAACTTGGTTCGCTGAGCAAATCAGCGTGGCAGAAAATAATTTTCTGAAGTACCTGAACTTCAGAGAACCGTGACATGGCCTTAGCGGACCACCACTTTTCTGTGTGGCGGTCGTGCGTTGTAGTAACGAACCTGATACCTCAAATGTTTTGAACCTCCCCTTTTTTTCGCTACACTGACTGCGATGGGGACTACCTGTCTGGAGGCGCTTGATGAAAGCACTTTTGATAGGTCCTGTCGCTAGTGAGTGCAAGTAGCCCGAAGGACTTTGCTGTACCGGCTTGGCGGCGTTCAGGCTTGGGCTATTTCTGTGGTGCTGCAGCGCCTCTGTCTCGCGGGTTACACGTACCCACGTGGAATTTGCGAAACCTCCTAGCAATCGCCGCCGTGTAGTGGAGTTCTTCGTCTTTCGCCACAAGACGCTAAAGATTGGGTGGCGTTACGTCCTTTCGCGGGTAAGGACGAAAAACCCCTGCGTATGGGATTCCACCCACGTTAAAACACACCGATAAGCGTTGCCGGACAACGCCAGGGGGCCAGAGGAATGGGATAGTCCTCTGGCCATTCTGTTTTTCCGAGGAAGAACCGGTTACCCTCAGCGACTGACGCCCTTTTCATACCCAAACCTGTCAGTCGGTGAGATGGCGATTTATCGCCACTCTGCCCACATGCCTCAACTATTTCTCCGCATCGAGATTTGAGGCGTAAAAGACGCGCTAAAATGCTAGCATCTTAGCCCGCCAGCTTCGTCACTCCACAAAGGGGTGGTTCGCATGAGTCCGGAAACCCAACAGTCCGAATCCCCATACCGTGTGAAAATCGAAACCGAGACCGGGCAATCTGCCACTGTTCCCATTGCCGTCTTGACACCTCAGCAGTTGGAAATTTTTCTTCAAACTGAGTTCAAGAGGCTGGCGCAAGAAGCAGGCGTAAAAGGCGCCCGTATTCATGTGGAGCGGGCGACAGCCGCCGACTACGAGCAGGTCCTCCGTGAGGTAACGGCGTGCCTGTCCTCTGCGAAGTCACGAGCCGCATGACGATTTATCACCAACTACTGGAGGGTTTGCTGAAGGCTGACGGCTGATGGCTGATGGCTGATGGCTAGATTTTTGGTCGGGACGGGCAGATTTGAACTGCCGACCCCTCGCACCCCAAGCGAGTGCTCTACCAGGCTGAGCCACGTCCCGACTGGGTTCGAACCGGGCGTTCGAACGGGGTTGACTCACCGATTCTACACCACCATGCTGCCTGGACCGGCTTTGATTATGGGGCAGCGGGCGTCCCGCCCGCTGTTTTTCTCTGCGAGCCTCTGCGAATTCTCCGCGAGCTCTGCTGTTAAGAGCTTTTTCGCCGCCGATGTTCACGTTTCGGCTTCGGTTCTTCCAACAACGCAAACTGAATTTTCTTTTCCACCGGATCAATGCGATCAACGATAACGTGGATCTGCTGCCCAAGCCGGAAGATTCGCCGCGAACGCTGGCCGATGATCTCGCGCGTGTTTTCGTGAAAAGTGTAGTGGTCATCAATCAGCGTATTCAGCGGGACGAGGCCTTCGACGAAGAGTTCTGCGAGCTCGACGAAGAAACCGAATTTCGTAACGCTGATGATGAGGCCGTCAAAGTCTTCACCGATGCGGTCCTGCATGAATTTGGCTTTTTTCCATTCCATCAGCTCGCGCTCAGCGTCATCGGCGCGGCGCTCGGACTGGCTGGATTCTTCGGCAATGGCGTGGAGTTCATCAAGGTGGATCGGCCCATCTTTTTGCAAAACTGATTCGCGTTCGCGGCGTTTCGACCAGGGAGAGGCAGCGTCCGTGTGGGGCGGGCGCCTCGCCCGCCGATCCTCAGGAAATGAAGCCCCGTCTTCCGTATTCAGTTTCTCGGCACGACTAAAAGCCTGCCCTGAGCTTGTCGAAGGGTCGTGCCCTTCCCGTTCGTGCTCAACCCGGCTTTGCGCTACCGTGAAAGAGCGGCGCTTAAGCGCCGCGTCCTCGAGCGTGGAGAGTTGGGCTTCAGCCCCTGAGGGCAATGTTCCCACCGAGACCTCGCCATCCCATTTCTCTGCCGAATCCGCCAGCACGCTTTTCAAAATCCGATGCACGATCAAATCCGGATATCGCCGAATCGGCGAAGTGAAATGCGTGTACGTGGTTGCAGCCAGCGCAAAATGTCCGAGGTTCTCTTCCGAGTAGCGCGCCTGCTTGAGCGAGCGAAGCATTAAGTAAGAGAGAATCCGCTCTTCCGGCTTGCCGGCGATCTTCTGCGTGAGCTTCTGATACATGCGCGGCGTGATATGCACTTCTTTCGGAATTTCATGTTCCCGCGCCCGCTTCCCGGTTCCATAACTCGCGCGCCGTTCACTCTTGAACTGCACGCGCTGGATGGGCAACGCACCCACACCGAGGGAATATCCGAAAGTTGCCGCGATCACTTCGAAGTCATACACGCGCTTGACATCAGGCTTCTCGTGAACGCGATAAAGCGATGGAATTCCTTTCTGCTCCAGATATCCGGCGACGCATTCGTTCGCGGACAGCATGAACTCTTCAATGATTCGGTGCGCGATATTGCGCTCGGAGCGCGCGATGCTCTTCATCAATCCGAATTCGTCGAATTCGATCACCGGCTCAGGCAGGTCGAAGTCAATTGAGCCGCGCCGCTGGCGCTTGTGATTGAGAATCATTTCGAGTTCGCGCATCAGCTCGAAATTCTGAACCAGCTTCGCGTATTGCTCGCGGGCAGAAACATCGCCTTCCAGAATCGCGTTCACTGCCGTATAGGTCATGCGCTCGGCCGACCGGATCACGCCCCGGCAGATTTCATAGCCAACGATTTCACCGCGATTGTCGATCTCCATCAGGCAAGACATCACCAGCCGATCCACGTGCGGGCGCAGGCTGCAAATATCCGTCGAGAGTTCCAGCGGCAGCATGGGAACGGCGCGGTCGGGAAAGTAAACACTGGTTCCCCGAAGGCGAGCTTCTTGATCGAGAGCGGAATCGGGCGTGACGTATTGGGCCACATCGGCAATGTGTACTTGCAATTCGAAATTGCCGTTCTCAAGGCGTCGTACGAGCACAGCGTCGTCGAAGTCGCGGGCAGTTTCGCCGTCGATAGTGACGATTGGCAAATGACGAAAATCGCGGCGATTGCGAGTTTCATGAGATGAAATGGCCGGCGAGATCGCCTCGGCTTCGTGCAGCACTTCGTCCGGAAAACGGTGCGGCAGGTGATATTTGCGGATCATGATCTCGACGTCGACGCCGAAATCGTCTTCGTAGCCGAGAATTTCAATCACACGGCCGCGCGGGTTTTGAGTTGCAGTCGGCCAATCGGTGATCTCGACATCGACTACGACTTTGTCCAGATCGGTCCAGTCGCGACGGCCGGCTTCCTCGCCCAGGACTCGATGTTTGGAACGCGTCGTGCGTCCTGCGTCCCGCGTCGTGCGTCCTGCGTCCCGCGTCGTGCGCAAAGTCGTTCCCTGCGACGTGCGACTCACGACGTGCGACGATTCTCCGTGCGACGAATCCTCTGGATATTCAGATCCTCTCGGAATCACAATCTCCCGCGCAACTTTCTGATCGATTGGAACCACGTAGTTGTGGCGAACACCGTGATGGAAGATTCCCACCACGCTCGGGTGAGCGCGATGCACCGTACGTAGAATTCGCCCTTCAGCTTTGCCATCGTCGCGAATGGCCGCGACCTCGACCAGGACGCGATCTCCATGCATGGCCGAGCCGATGGCATGCGGCGGAATGAAGACGTCACCGGTGAGGCGCGATTTCAGATTCCCACTTGCCGAGGCAGGATCGGGAATCACGAATCCGAAACCGTCGCGATGCAAGCTCAGTTTGCCGGCGACCAGATTCTTTCCTGTCGCCGCTTGCGGAATTGAATAGCGATCGGAATCAACCGAAACCAGCTCTCCACGCGCGATCATTTTCTGCAAGCGCCCGGAAAGTTCTTTCCGCTCGTCGCCGTGCAGTCCCAGCTCGCGGACCAGTTGCTTGTAACCGGCGGTCTGCTTCGCTTGGCGCCGGATCTTATTCAGGATGATGGAATCAGAGAGCATGGGAAGACTTGCTGATCTTGTTGTCCAACCATCCATGCTAAACGCCCACCCTAAGTTGTTGCTACATGCGCCGATTCAATCCATCTACGGGAAACGACGTAAGCGCGCGCGTGTTTCTCGTTGAATCGGCATCTCTCCTGAACCAATTCAGCATCGAAATGCCGTCCACAGCTGGACTGTCCACCGCCTAGTGAGACCTGTCTTCGGAGTCTCATCTCATGACAGAAATCAGGGCTTTGAAGCCATCGACAAGAATTCTTGTTGTTGTGATCCTTTGTGCGCTTATGGGTAGCATTGCGTGCTCGGGAGTCTCCAATAACCCAAACACTGGAGCCTCAAGCAGCAATCACAGCTCATCGAGTCCCGCCCAATATATGTATGTTGGAAACGGCAGCGCCAGCATCGCTGGTTTTCAAATCAATAACGACGGCACTTTAACCCCTCTCGCCAACTTTCCTATAACGACTCCGGTCACGGCTGGCGATTTCTCGGCGGCAAAACACACATTGCTTGTTGGGGGTAGCAGCAGCGGCGCTCAGGCGACCGTGCAACTTGAATTGTTTGACATCGCTCCCGCTACCGGCGCACTTACGTTTGAGTCTTCCACCATTGCCCCAATCTGGTCGGCCGTTCTTGATCCTACGGCACAGTTTGTGTACTTGCCCGGTGGCGTGAGTACAAATAATACGTTCCTCACAGTCTACGGTTACGCGGTGAGCACCGGAAACTTTACGCCCGTGCCAGGATCTCCTTATTCGTTAGCGCTCGGAAATGGCAGCAATGCCCTTATCGGGCAAGGCGTTCAGGTGGACCCGTCGGGTAAGTTCGTGTACATCTCCGCCATGCCGGAGGAGGAGCACACTCCGTCGCCGTGGTCAGGGGTGGCGGCAATTAATGCGGATGGAAGCTTGAGCAATTTCACTCCCGAGCCTGTAGGATGTATCAGCGCAGCGGATACCGCTGTTGTTCCGCAATCGGTCGGCACATTGGTCTTCTCAAGCTGTATAGATCAGTGGAGTGGCGACTACTGGATTTCCGCGGGCCTGATTAACGAGAGCACTGGCGTAATGACAGATCTCGGACCTGCATGGCAAGATCCCAGCAATACAAAAGAAATCACCGCCCTCGCTGCTGATCCTTCCGGAAAATGGTTGGCTGGTCTCGATCCGAAAAACAACGTGGTCCACATCATGGCAATCAGCTCGAACGGCTCACTCACCGATGCTGCCGATCACACGGTTCCTGCTGGTTCGCAGCCTAACGCATTGAGCTTCGACAAGACCGGCAGATTCTTGTACATCGTTAATAACGGATCAAACGACATGAGCGGATTCGTATTTGATTCAAAAACCGGTCTGGTCACGCCGATTGCGGGCTCGCCCTTCCCGATGCCCCAAACACCGGGAGTACTTGTGATCGCCCAACCGTGAACGTGCGGCGGCACAGCGTAAACTCATCCGCACCTGGAGAGCTAAGGCATTGGCCTGAGGTAATGCTCAAAAATCCGCAAAAAGTGCCGAATAATGCACAAAGTATTGCTCTTTTCCACAATACAAATTGATCCGTGGAGAGTAGAATTTCGAGTACCGTCGGATTCCGGAATCCGGCTAAACTCAACAATTTCCCTATAGGAAAGGATTTCTTCTCACATGTGGAAGCCTACAAATCAGCCCACGGCACCCGGCGTTCGTCCGAGTGAGTCGGAGCGTACTCCAATTTCAGCGCCCAGCGCTCCTGCGGTAACGGAAACGGCCGCCAGTGCTCCGCGTCCCGTTTCGACCAGCACTGCGGACCAGGCTACCATCGGGAAGTCCCTCGTCATTAAGGGTGAAGTTACTGGCTCCGAGTCGCTTTACATCGATGGCCGAGTCGAAGGTTCAATTAACCTTGCCGGCAATCGCGTAACGGTCGGACGCAATGGCGTTGTCGCCGCCAACATCAATGCCCGCGAAATCGTGGTGCTCGGAAAAGTCCGCGGCAACCTGACCGCCAGCGACCGCGTGGATATTCGCAGCGACGGCTCACTTACCGGCGATGTCGTAGCCGCGCGCATTTCCATTGAAGACGGCGCGTTCTTCAAAGGCGGAATCGACATTCGCAAGGCCGGCCAGGCGGGCAAACCGAATGGCGAGGAGAAGTCGGTTTCTTCATCCACCACCGAAGTCGCGGCCGCCCGCGCGTAAACGCGCGCTCAGCTCATTCCTAAACAGGCGTCCGAAAGGACGCCTGTTTTATTTTTCCGCGGTCTCCTGCACGCCTACGGATCAACAACTCACACGTAGAACGTCACGCAAATTGTGAGCCCACCTGAGTCTCCTCCACGCAGCATTGTGGCGTGTGATCTACCAACTGCTGGAAAACCGGGGAGTTCGGTTTGGACATTCTGCAATAGAGCGGATTACGCTAGTGGCGTTTGATAAGGCAGCGCACTCACTTCGAGCCCATCTCGTCCGCGAGCTGACGAAATCTTGCATCAGCGTACAGTCGGCGTGCGAAATCGATATATCTCGACAAGAAAACCTCGCAATGCGGGTCGCGGATTTGATAAGCCTCGCGTGAAAGTTCAATAGCCTCGTCTTGCCGACCGGCTGCCGAAGCTGCCAAAGCCAACATCGCTGGTGGCTGGTATTGGCGCCGAGCCCGCGCCAACATTTCCTGATAGATCGCATCAGCCTCCCCGGCGTTGCCCAAATCTGCCAGACTAACGGCCAGTGTTGTCATTGACCAGGAATGTCGTCCAGACATGGCCAATGCCGCCTCGCCAACCGAAACCGATTCCTCAAATTTTCCACACGTATGGAGCGCAAACTGCAAGATGATGCGAGCCAAATACGAGTCGGGATCGAGATCAACTGCCCGCCGCGACATCTCGATACCCTCCTCTTTTCTGCTGGTGAACGAGCAGGTCATGCCATATATCGCGTGTGCGTAAGTGGAAAGCGGGTCGGAGATCAAAGCCAGCTTCGCTTGTTCAGCGCCTTCCTCAAGCTTGCCTGCGGCTAATTGGAGATAAAACAGCGCATACCAGTCCCGAGCTTGCACGTACCCAGGATTCAGCTCAATTGCCCGTAGAAACTCCCGCTTCGCTAGCGCCAAGTCCCAGATGCCCATCAGGGCCGCCATACCTAAAGCGTTGTGAGCCTCTGCGAGTGAGTCATCAATAGCGACGGCCCGCTTAGCCGCCTCCATCCCCCTTGGCATGCTAGCTTCTGGTCTAGCCAAGCCATAGTAGCCCAACGTCGTATAAGAATCAGCCAAGCCTGCCCACGCCAGCGCGTAGCCGGGATCGATGGCAACTGCCTGTTCGAAACAGTGGACTGCGGTTGGAATCGCGCCTCCGCGGCGATATAACAAGGCGCGCCCCTTGGCGTAGAGCTGATACGCATCGACGTTCTTCGTGCCGGCTTTGACTAGCTGGCCTGCTTCGTTTGTCGCGAATGCAATCTTGAGGCGCTCGGCGATTGATCGCGCAATCTCGTCCTGAATCTCGAAAATATCTTTCAGCTCCCGGTCGTAGCGTTCTGACCACAGGTGGTATCCATTCTCGACGTCAATAAGCTGGGCCGTGATGCGCAGCCGGTTCTCTGCGCGACGCACACTCCCTTCCAGAATTTTGCGCACCTTGAGCTGCTGGCCTACAGCACGGGGGTCGGCATGTTTTCCTTTGAATGAAAATGCAGAACTTCGAGCGACCACCCGAAGCTGCTTGATTTGAGCGAGGGCATTAATGATCTCTTCGGTAATGCCGTCGGCAAAAAACTCGTTTTCCCTGTCTGGGCTCAAGTTCACGAAGGGAAGAACGGCTATGGAATCAGCAGCAGCATCCAGCGGCGCCGCGGAAGCCGGTTCAAATGGCTCAACGCTGCCAACAAAACGATAGCCTCGCTTCGAAAGTGTTTCGATGAACCTGGGCTTGTCTGCAGAGTCTCCCAGAGCCTCACGAACACGTTTGATGGCGTTGTACAGTCCATGTTCGAAATCAACAAAGGTATCCGATGGCCAGAGCCGCTGTTGCAGCTCGTCACGAGTGACCACGTCACCGCAATGTTCCAGAAGTACTTGCAGGACGTGCAGCGGCTGATCCTGAAGTTTGACCCTGGCGCCGTCCTTGCGGAGTTCGCCTGCCCGCAGGTCTAGTTCAAACACGTCAAAGCGGATTGTCTTTTGAGGCGCGGACGGGCTGGCCATGCAACCCTCGCAGAAGCGGAGTTTACCACCAGCCCTACTGGCCTGACACCTCGCGCGATAGAAAAATGAGAGATGAAAAAGAGACCCGGAGCATTGTGCCAATTCCGTTTCGTGGGCATTATTGCAGCGGTTATTGAGACTTTTCTCACCTGAGAGGAACCATGAAGCGCACAATCCTGCTGAAAGGACTACCAATTCTTTTCGCAACCGCATTCGTAGCGAGCACTGCAATGGCCGCGCAGGCGGACAGGTGCTCACTTGCCCGGGCTGCAGGGCACTATGGGTTCTCCGACAGCGGAACGATTGTCGGAATTGGACCGAGAGCCGCGGTGGGCACACTGACCTTTGACGCGGAGGGAAACATTGCTGGCAAGGTGACAGCGAGTTTGAGTGGCAGCATCGGTACTACGAACTTATCTGGCACCTACTCTGTGAACTCCGACTGTAGCGGCACAGCGAGTTTTAGCGAGTCTGATGACTCTGGGAACGTGATCCTCACGGCAACCGTTGAAATCGTGTGGGACGACAACATGCGCGAGGCGCGATTCCTTTTCACATCAGTCACATTGGCTAACGGCACACCGCTCGCACCGGTCGTAAACGGCGAGGCGAGGAAATTGGTCCCATGATGGCTCATTCGTAGCCCGAGTTTTGGAGTCTTCGAACCTCGTCGGGGCTGCCACAACAAGGAGATAGTGATGAAGCACGAAATTCTGAGCGTCATGCTGCTCGCGACTTCATGTCTACTGAGTCCGTTCGCCTGTGCCAGCACGACCTGGTATGTGAATGGAGTAAGCGGCAGTGACAACGATAACTGTTTGTCATCGGCGACTGCATGCAAGACTATTGGCCATGCCGTCTCGCTGTCTCTCCCTGGAGATACGATCATAGCTGCAGCGGCAACCTACAAAGAAAACATCCATATCGGCAAAAGCTTGAACATCCTCGGTTCCGGCGCTAGCACCACCATTATTGATGGTGGTGGTGTGGGCACGGTCATCACAATTTCGAGCACGAGCGCTCATGTCAGTCTTTCCAGAATGACCATTCGCGATGGCTTTGGCAGCAGCGGCAATGGCTTCGGAGGTGGTGGCGGCGTCGTCAATATGGGAACACTGACGATCAGTAAGAGCACCGTCAGCGGCAACACCGCCAGAGGAATGCCGGGCCAAGGCGGCGGTTTGCTCAATCGGGGCACACTTACAATTAACAACAGTTCATTTGTGGGCAATGTCGTTAGCGGAATCTTTGGTGCCGGGTTTGGCGGCGCCATCTTCAACTATGGCACCGTGAGGATTAACAACACTACCATCAGCGGCAATACCGCTTCCGGAACCGGCGGAGGCATAAACAATGCAGGAAATCTCGCACTGAATAACGCTACTATTAGCGATAACAGCTCAATCTCTGGCGCAAACGGAAGCGGCGGCTTAGTCAACAGCGCTGAGCTCATACTGCAGAACACCATTGTTGCCAACAATTCGCATGGAAACTGCCACGGCACAATGACCTCGCACGGCTACAACCTAAGCAGCGATAATACTTGTAACTTTAGTGGCCCAGGTGACGTAGAGGCCACCAACCCCTTGCTTGGCCCGTTGCAAAACAATGGCGGGCCGACATTCACGCAGGCGTTGCTCTCTGGAAGCCCAGCGATCGATGCGGGTAACCCGAGTGGCTGCAGCGATGGACAAGGACAACTCCTGAAGACAGATCAACGAGGAATGCCTCGCCACGACCCAGAAGATGTTGGCGGCTGCGACATGGGGGCGTTTGAACGTCAAAGCGATTAATTTACGATCAGCCCTTCCCACTGGGAAGGTGCCAGGTCGTGAAGTGGAAAGAAGGCCACACCCGCGCTTGGCGACTCACCCTTTGTCCCATTTTCACTTAAGGGTCTCTCGCGCTTTTGTTGGGGAAAATCTCGTCTCGACTTGGGCAAAATTTCGCTCCTAACTACAGGATTCCCGGAACAAGTGCATTTCAGCCATTCGCATCCAATTGAATGGAAAGGAAAAGCGAAATGGCTCTCCCAGATATCAGTGCGCTGGATAAGCAGGTGCTTGCAATCCCCGCCAGCCTGCCGCCACGGACCGATCGCGATGGCCGCGGCATAAAGAACCGGATCCTGCTCACGGTTCCCGACGATGAATTCATTGTCATCAGGCCGCTTCTTGAGGAAGCGCCGATGCCACAATACAAAATTTTTTACGAGCAGGGTGCAAAAATCGACCACGCCTATTTTCCCAACGAGGGCATGGTTTCACTGGTGGTGCTCGTCAATGATGGCCGCAGCGTGGAAGTGGGGATCACCGGCGTCGAGGGAATTGTCGGCGCCCCTCTGGCTTTTGGCTTCGAAACAGCCCCGACGCGGGCGATCATGCAAATGCCCGGCAGCGGATTGCGCATAGCTTCCTCCCTACTCGAGCAGGCATTCAAGCAGTGTCCAAATCTGAGGAACGCGATCGAGCAATCCGTCATGAAACAACAGTTGCAAGTAGCGCAACTCGCGGCCTGCAACCGGCTCCATGATATGGACCAACGCCTCGCCCGCTGGCTGTTGATGTGCCAGGATACGGTCGATTCAGAACACCTGCCGCTTACACACGAATTTCTCGCTCAGATGCTGGGTTCGGGAAGGCCCACCGTGACCATCGCTGCCGGCGTGCTCGAACGCGCCGGTTTGATTGCCAATACTCGCGGCAGTGTGCGCATCCTCAATCGCAAACGCCTCGAGGACGCTGCCTGTGAGTGTTACCGGGTGATCCAGAACTACAACGGCTCTTTTGGCCTGAAGTAGTCGCTTTTCGCTCACCTGCACCGCAATTGCATTGCGCACCTGGCGCTCCGCCTGGCTTCGTCCAGGCTCCGAGCATTTGATCGTAGTAAGTGGTGCGATGCCATCAGTTCGTTGTCGAACTGACACATTCGCGCGCGACAACTAGCCTACGCGCACGGTCTTCTCCACTGAATCCTTGTTTTGCGCGTGGCTTGCAAGAGGGAGCACGTTTGCAACGTACGAATGTTCGAAGCGATTTAAAAAACGCAACCAGTAAACCCGGCCCTCTCAAACCGGCAGAAAACCAGATTCTCAACTCCATTCCCGAGAGCGAGTACAACCTCATTCGCCCACACCTGGAAGTGGTGGACCTGCCTCACCAGCGGATACTGCATGAAGCGGCGGAAAAGATCGAACACGCCTACTTCTTAAACCAGGGCCTGGCATCCCTCGTCGTCCTCACCAGCGATGGTCATAGCGTGGAAGTCGCCATCGTTGGCCGCGAAGGCATCGTCGGCACTCCCCTCGCGGTCGGAATTCATCGTGGCCCGTACCGCAGCATCATGCAGATTGCAGGTTCAGGAGTGCGAATCAAGGCTGACATTCTGGAGGAGATAATGCGCGAGGCGCCGGAGTTGCGCCTCATGCTGAATCGATACGTTCTCGTTCAGGGGCTGCAGATTGCCCAGATCGCCGCCTGCAATCGTCTCCACGAAATCGAGCAACGCCTGGCGCGATGGCTCCTGATGTGCCAGGACCGCGTCGGTTCAGACCTTTTGCCGGTCACTCACGAATTCCTGGCCCAGATGCTCGGCAGTGGAAGGCCGAGCGTAAGCCTTGCCGCCGGCATCCTGCAAAAAGCCGGCTTCATCGAGAACCTGCGCGGAACGGTGCGCATTGTGAATCGCGCCCAGCTCGAATCTGCTGCCTGCGAGTGCTACAAGATCATCCAGCAATTCAATCGCACCCTAGTACCGAAATCGGGCGAGTAACCTCAGCCCTGTCATCCTGAGCGAAGTGGCTGCTTCGAGAATCGAAGCAGCTGCGGAGTCGAAGAACCTCTGCACTACCCAATTTACCCCAAGCGCATCAGGTGTTCTCACGTGCCGGCCAAAGGGGAGAATTCCCGACAACCTTCGGCGTGCTGCACGATATGCATAGGTCCTTCGACTACTCATGATCCTTCGCGAGCGAAGGATCATGTTTCGCTCAGGATGACGAAACTCTGTGTGCTTGCGCTCTGCCTATCAGGCACGTTTTCGGCGCAGATCTTGCGGCAACTTTGACTTTGTCACCCACAAGCCGAGTGCAACCGTGACTGCCCAGGCAATCGTTACAAGCACCAGCGCTTTGAAGTCCGCTAAACGGCTGCCATGGACCGCTATCAGACGGTCAATTTCCCAGCCCACACCCCCAGCCACGATAGAAATGCCAAGGGCCTTCCCAAGTTCGCCCCATTCCAGCCCACCCGCCTGAACCAGATTGCGCTGGTGCAAAAGAAAAGCCGCGGTCAGGCAATTGGCCGCGATACCGATATCGGAAGCAATGACCAGGCCCTGGGCCCCCCAGGCATGATAAAGCGCGGCATACATCGGCAACGACGCGACCGTCACCACTGTGCTCGCAATCATCGGCGTCAGCGTATTTCCCGCCGCGTAGAAGGCACGCGCATACAAGCCCTGCGCCGACCAGAACGCCAGCGAAATCGAAAACCAGAAAAAATAAACTGCGGTCGCCTGGGAATCCGTAAAGTGCAGGTGTCCCCGGCGATAAACCAGATCAATAACCGGAAGCGCCGCCGCGGTCATGAGACTCGAAATTAGGAGCGCAGCGGCAACCACTCGATAGACTGAGCCGTTCACGGCATCGGCAAACTCACTGAACTTCTTTTCGCCGAACAGGCGCGCAAAAAAAGGCAGCGACGCCTGGCTCACTGCCTGGCCGAGAATCGCGATCGGCACCTGAAACAGCCGCTTGGCATAATTCAGTCGCGTAATATCTCCGGTGCTGCCGGAGGCAAAATAGCGCAGGATCCAGTCGTCGGCCGTCACCAGCGATACTCCCAGCATCAGGGGAATCGACAGCCGCACCCACTCGCGGAACGCGGCGTTGCGAACGTCAAATGAAAGCCTGTAACGGATCCCTATGCGCGCGGCGCCAACCGCGTTCACGAGAAAAACACCTATGAATGCTCCGGCGACTGCGCCATAGGCGAGGGCTGAAATTCCCAGGCTGCGCGAAAATAGCAGTCCACCGACGATAATGCCCCCGCTATACGCCAGCGGACCGAGGGCGGGCAGCAAAAACATCCGGCGGGAAAGCAGCACCGCCGAAACCACCCCGCCCACATAAAAAAACAACTGAGCGGGGAGAAGAATCCGAGTGAGATGGACGCAAAGGTCAAATTGTTCAGGGGTGAACCTGCTGAACATCAGCCGGTTTAGAGGTCCGGCAAAAATTTCGGCGAGGACAATTCCAAGCCCGAGGACCGCCGTCATGATGGTTATGACCGCGGAAAAGGTCTTTTCGGCCTCCTCCTCGCGTTTCTCGGCGATAAATCGCGTGTAAATCGAGACAAACGTGATCGACGCCGTCCCCCCTGCGACCAGATAGTTGAGCCAGTCCGGAATCGTAAAGGCGGCGACGTACGCATCCGTAACCGGCGTCACTCCGAACGCCCACGCAATGTACATCTCCCGCAGAAATCCGATGACTCGGGAGAGCATGATCGCCGTAACCAGAAGGACCGTCGCCGAGAACGCCGTGTGCTCACGGGAGGGACTGAAAAGCAGCAAAAAACGCCGGGACAACGGCATGGCGCGGGGGCTGGGTTTGCAGGAAACCCCTTCGCTGGAAGTTTCGGACGGCGGCATTATCGGCGATTCTACATTGCAAGAGCGCGGAACCAGCTCTCCTGAGATGGCATTTTGGGTTCCACGATTGTGGGCAGTGATCCCTGAGCCATGAGCCGTGAGCGAAAAACGTCCTGCTCGCGGCTCAAAGCTCGCTGCTCGCCGCTTTTTTGCAGCAACTCTTTTTTGACAGCTGGAATCAATAGACCGGATAATCCTCTCGTGCCGGGTCAGCTTGCCATGCAGGAGCGGCAGGGTTCTGCCCTGTTGCGGCGCTCCTTTCGAAAGTCGTTCCCTCCCGCCGTCCGCGGCGAGGGCGTTTACCTTTGGGATAACCAGGGCAAACAGTACCTCGACTTCTCCGGATCGGCAGTGGTCAATTTCATCGGCCACGGTGTGGCCCAGATCGTCGCCGCAATGACGGAGCAGGCCCGCTCGCTCGAATTCGTGCACACCAGCCAGTTCACCACGCCGGTCGCGGAGCAGTATGCCAGTGAGTTGCTGGCCTTTGCCGGACCCAACTTCCAGGGCGGGGCGGTCTACTTCTGCAGCGGCGGTTCAGAGGCAATTGAAACAGCTCTGAAATTGGCGCGGCAATACCATGTCGAAATTGGCGAGAACGAGCGCTCGCACATCGTCAGCCGCGAGCAGAGTTATCACGGTTCGACATTGGGCGCGGTTGCCGTTTCCAGAAATCAGCGGCGGCGCGAAATTTACCGGCCCATGGTGCGCGAATTCTCGAGCGTCGGCGCTCCTTATTGTTATCGCTGTGTGTACGACTGCAAAGATGGCTGCTTCGACTGCGGTCAGAATTATGCCACCGAGGTCGAAGAAACCATTGCCGAGGCCGACGGCAACGTCGCCGCCGTAATTCTGGAGCCCGTAAGTGGCGCGACCTTGGGGGCGGTTGTGCCTCCAAAGGGCTACCTCGAAAAAGTCGCCGATATCTGTCGCCGCAATGAGGTCTTACTTATCGCCGACGAAGTCATGAGCGGCATGGGTCGCACCGGTCGCAACTTCGCCGTCGACCACTGGGGCGTCGCTCCCGATATTTTAGTCACCGCCAAGGGCCTCTCGAGCGGCTATGCTCCTCTGGGCGCCGTAATCATCTCGAAAAAAGTTGTCGACGCGATCTCATTCGGCTCCGGCGCTTTCATTCACGGTTTCACTTACAGCTCACATCCTATTTCTCTTGCCGCCGGCCGGGCGGTATTGCAACACATACTTGAGCAAAAGCTGGTAGCTAGCGCCGATTCGGACATCGAAGGCACGATTGCGTATACCCTGAAGCACAAGCTTGAAAACCTTCGCAGCCTGAACGCAGTCGGCGATGTTCGCGGCATTGGCCTGTTGTGGGCAGTCGAATTCGTTTCCGACAAGTCCAGCAAGACGCCCTACTCCTCAAAGGCAAATTTTGCTGGAAAAGTTGCGCAGGCCGCCATCGAGCGCGGGCTGCTCGTCTACCCCGTTCAGGGATGCGCCGACGGCAACTGTGGCGATCACGTCCTCATCGCTCCTCCCGCGGTAATCACCGCTGATCAAGTCTCCTGGGCCTGCGACCAACTGGCCAAGGCGATTGAAGAAGCGGCAAGTCGTCCCTGAGCGACTTGGCTCGGACGCGCCAGTTGGAGTCAGTGAGATGTTTATCTATACTGGCATTTATGGAAGTGCACCTTCGTCCGGAAACCGAATCCCGCATTCAGGAGCTTGCTGAACGAACCGGTCGCGCGACCGACGAATTAGTCGAAGATGCAATGGCGGGATATCTGAGAGAACTGGCCCAAACCCATGCAGTGCTCGATAGCCGGTACGATGACTTGAAAAGCGGTCACGCTAAGCCGATGGATGGCGACGAAGCGTTCTCTTCTCTACGCGGCAAGGGTCGAAAACGTCGTTCATGAGCAAATTTGTCCTCCATCCGGGGGCATATTCCGATCTCAATGAAATCTGGGAATATATCGCAGAGGATAACCTCGATGCTCCTGACCGCGTTCTCGATGAGATTTATGAGGCCATAAGTTCTCTTGTCCGCTTTCCGAATACAGGCCACTCTCGCCCTGATCTAACATCGCGACCTTTGCGGTTCCAGATTGTTCGGGATTATGCGATCGCCTATGCACCGCGCGAAAAGCCACTCGCCATAATCGGGATTCTGCACGGCCGTAGAAATCCTCGCGTTCTGGCGGCGATTCTGAATCGGAGAAGTTGAGGTACCCAGGCTAATCCAGAAATAGGTAACTAGCCGCTCGTCCCTGAGCGACGAGTAACCAACCCCACATCTGCGTTTTCCGGTGCTCGCGCGACTATACTGCATACCCCATGAATCTATCGCGAGCCGCGGCCTTCACCTTATTGTTAGCTTTAACAATTTTCTGTTTCCATACTGTCGCCCAGCAGTCCGCGGGAGAGCAGGCGCTGGCCAACGAGAACTGGACGGCGGCTGAAAAACTATTCCGCGCCGAATTGCAGGAAAACGCGAAAAACGGCTCCGCATGGTTCGGCCTTGGTGAAGCCCTCTATGGGGAGCAGAAGTTCACCGAATCAGCCGACGCATACAAGCATGCGGCCGCGGAAAACTTCGAGACCTTACGATCTGAATTTCGCGAGGCCAAAAGTCTGGCCCGCGCGGGAGAGACGGGCAAAGCCCTCGATGTGCTGACCGAACTCAACCGCCAGGGATTTCCCAACCTGCGCGCGCTTACCTCCGAAGATGACTTCAACCCTCTTCACTCCGACAAACGCTGGCAAGAAGTGGTAGCAGCCACCGACGCAAACGCGAATCCTTGCGAGCATACTCCCGAGAACCGGCAGTTCGATTTTTGGATTGGCGAATGGGACGTGCAAACCACAACCGGGCACCCGGCGGGCACCTCCAAAGTTGAGCGCATCCTGAACGGATGTGCGCTTCTCGAGAACTGGAGCGGCACCGGCGATGGCAAAAGTTTGAACATCTACAATGCCAATCGCAAACAATGGCAGCAATTCTGGGTAGACTCGGGCGGCGAAGTCCACGAATATGCCGGCGGCCTGGTCAACGGCGAAATGCGCTTCGAAGGCCCTGCTTTCGACCATGAAGGAAAGCGCACAATGCGCCGCATGACCTTCACCCGGCTTGATGGCGGACGCGTAAAGCAAAAAGGAGAAGTCTCTGAAGATGGTACAACTTGGTCGCCCGAATACGAATTGATCTACGTCCCGAAGCCGGCAACGACCTCGGCTTCCTTAAAGTAGTGCCACGGGACGGCACGGGTTCAGTCCTGCCATAAAGAAGAGGTTAACTCGAGGGTGCCCCATCCTTGTGTCTCCCGATTTGGAGACAGAGGGTGGTGATTTTGACTTCGTAACCACGAACCCGATGTTTGCCTTCTAATTTAGACTTGCGAATTCCCAACTCTCGGCAAAAACCAATTTGAGGATGGAATCGCTGCATCCAACAGGACTGCTTGGCTTCGCACCATGACGCGCAGAATCATCCTGGCAATAGCATTGTTGGCGGTTGCTGGTGCCTCTTACCAGTTCCTCGGAACCCGCATAGACGCGCAGCGTTCGCCTGAACCGGGCAGACTGGTGGATGTCGGCGGACATCACCTCAGAATCAATTGCTCAGGGCATGGTAGTCCCACGGTCATTCTGGACAGCGGCTTAGGAGATATTCTTGTCGAGTGGGAGGCAGTACAAAACCAACTCTCCGCTTTCACTCGCGTTTGCTCGTATGATCGTGCCGGGTACGGAGGCAGCGATCCCGGCCCATTCCCTCGCACGAGTTGGCAAGTTTCTGGTGAACTCCGCATACTCTTGCAAAATGCAGGCGAGCACCCTCCCTTCATTCTCGTGGGACATTCGTTCGGCGGCTATAACGTACGGGTGTTCAATGGACGTTATCCCGACGAAGTACTCGGCCTCGTATTGGTGGACGCTACGCAGGAAGACCAGTATGAATTGTTGCCAGACACCTGGAAACAACTCAGTGCCAGCCAACTGCAACGTTGGCAGAGTCAGGCCAAATGGCTTCCGCTTCAGATTGATCTCGGTATTGCGCGGCTGAGATACGGTAAGCAACTTGGAAAATATGGTTACTTGTACCTGCAATCAAAATATCTAAAAGCACGCGCAAGTGAATTGCAACATATTCGCGTCAGCGCGGAGCAGGCCCGCAGCGCAGGAGGAATCGGGAACAAACCGCTGACAGTGCTTACCGGGGTCCAACTCGACACTGCTCTGAAGACGGCGCTGAGCGCGCAAGACTTTCTACGCTTTCAGCAGATTTGGGTGGGAACGCTACAGGCGCGACTGGCGCATCTTTCAACCCAAGGAAAACAAGTTACCTTATCCGGAGCGGGACACGACATCCCAGCGGAGCAACCGAGAGCGGTTGTGGACGCAGTCCGCGAGATTGTTGCCAAAACTCCTCAACGGTTATAAGTGGCAAGTACACCCCTACGAATGGCAGAAATGCGGCTGCTAGGCTAGTCGAGGCCTCATTAAAAATACCTTAGTTAATTTTCTTGATCTCGCCGCATTCCACTCCTATAATCCGTTGGCTTTCCGAACACCTTCCCCCGCGACCGAATCTCCTTTTTAGATGGAGGCTACATGCCAATTCACGGGTCATTTGCTTTTACTTCCCTGCCAAAAATAAGAAAACAAAAAAACATTTTAGCGGCAGCAATATGCATTGGTTTTTTAATCACTGTCACCGTTGCGCAAGGACACGCGCAAGGGTTCCTTACCCTGGTGAATTTTAACGGGGCCAATGGTTCGAATCCCGATCCTAAGGCCCTGGTCAAAGGTCCGGATGGAAACCTATACGGGACGACACAAAATGGTGGCGCGAACAGTGCCGGTACAATTTTTCGCATCACTCCTGCGGGCGCGCTTACCACGCTCTACGAATTTTGCAGCCAGCCGGGTTGTGCGGATGGGAGTGGTCCGGTCGCGGGCCTGACGCTTGGGAGCGACGGCAACTTTTATGGAGTAGCCTCAGGCGGCGGGGCATCTGGAGTGGGCGCCGTATATAGAATCACGCCTCAAGGCTCATTCACCACACTTGCCAGCTTCAACGCCTCGACTGGCGATTTTCCGTTTTCGTCCTTGACTCAAGCCCTTGATGGAAATTTTTATGGCGCGACCAGTAACGGTGGGAATCTCGCCGCATGTTCCGGGTTCGGCTGCGGCTCAATATTCCGGGTCACTCCTGATGGCGTTCTGACCAACGTTCACAATTTCTGCTCGCAGGCGAATTGCACCGACGGCGCTGTGGCGTTCGATGGCTTGATGCTGGCCAGCAACGGCAATCTCTACGGTGGTACTTGGCAAGGTGGAGTGAACAACGGGGGAACAATCTACAAGTTTACGACCGCAGGGGTTTTTACCACTCTCTATAACTTCTGCAATCTTGCGGCGTGTGCCGATGGCAAGAACCCTCTCTGGCTCACGCAGGGACGAGATGGCCAGTTCTACGGAACTACATTTTCTGGCGGCGCTCACGGCGCCGGTTCTGTGTTCCGGATCACCCACCTTGGCGTGCTGACTACAATCTATAGTTTTTGCTCTCAAGCCAATTGCGTGGACGGGGCGCAGCCAAGAGCAGGACTTACGCTCGGGGTCACCACCAACGGTCTTTACGGGGTCACTTCCATGGGCGGCGATAAGAACCTTGGAACTGTTTTCAAGATCACGCTAACTGGCAAACTTACCAGTCTGTACAGTTTCAGGGGGCCACATGGTGCGCATCCTATTGGTGGACTCTACGCTTCACAACTGGGGCACCTTTACGGCAGTACCGTCGATGGAGGCTCCAACTCCAAAGGGACTTTATTCCGCATACAAAGCCTGCCATAAACCATGCAGTAACGTTTCGAGCTGTTCAAATGAATTCCGAGGGTGCCCCACCCTTACTCGCGTTCTTTGCGAGTAGGGTGGGGATTTTGACTCTTTCTGAAAGATCCCGTGGTTCCCACCCGGCCAGGAATTGCCGCAAGGCCTCGATGAATAGCAGCCCTGCCAACCGTTTGCTCGCTCCCACCACCTCTGTTCCGATGCGCCCGCACAAAACTCCGCGTTGTCAGAACCTCGGTGAGTTTCTCGCCACCGTCGAAAAGATTCGCAATTCGTGGGGGAGCGGCGATGACGAGCCGCTCTGGTTTCGGGGAGAGCGCAGCGAATTCAGTTTCTGCAGTCTCGTGCCTGCCTTGTACCGAGGAGTTTGCACTCGAAAGAAAGTCCGCAGCAACGTTCTGGAAGAACTGTTACAGGTCGAAGTCAGTTTGTTCGGTGATTTCCGACGTCGCGCCGCCCCTTTGTGCGATCGTTTGCCCGAAGACGATTGGGAATGGTACTTCCTCATGCAGCACTATGGCGGGCCGACACGCCTGCTCGATTTTTCCGAAGGATCTCTCCTGGCTCTGCACTTTGCAATTCGGCAATATCCAAACGCAAAGGGAGACGCAGTTGTGCACCTCGTGGATCCGGCCTGGCTAAAGGAACGCCTCGACCGTGAAAGCGAACACTATGACCATGTACAGGGGACGTGGGCAGAATTTTGCGAAAGACAGACAGAGAGAGATCAGAAGCAATGGCAGGAAATATATCTTCCGCAATCCGGCGATGAGCGGCCCCAGGTTCCGCTGCCTGGTATCCCGCTGATCTGGGAGCCGGTTCACATTACGCGCCGCTTCGGAGCGCAACGCAGCCAATTTCTGGTCTTCGGCAGCGAGCCGCGATGGCTGGCCGATTTAGCTTCTGATGCAGATGCCCGCCTCTCCGCCATCATCGTTCCGCAGCAGGCGATCCCTACCGTAAAGAGCCAACTTCGAACTGCCGGCATTACCGAATCAGTGATCTTCCCCGACCTTGATGGCTTAGGCAGGGAATTGAACCAAGTCTGGGTGGACAAGCAGGAACTGGTTTCCTGAGCGACTGCGCAGTCGATCCCCGCTCACTTCTTTTCCATCAGCACATGCGTAGCATTCTCCCCTGCTACGGTTTTCACAGAGGTAAAACCCAGCTCGTGCAGATTGATTCCACAGAAAAGGTGCTCGCCTTCGCCCAGGAGAACCGGCGAAAGTGCCAGATGCATCTGATCGATTAGCCCCGCTGTCAGATACTGCCGAATGGTGGCGACTCCTCCCCCGATGCGCACGTCTTTTCCATTTGCCGCCTCTTTAGCCCGGCGTAGCGCTGACTCGATCCCGTCAGTAACAAAGTGAAAGGTAGTGCCACCCTCCATTGTGAGCGGCTTGCGCGCATGGTGCGTGAGCACAAACACCGGCACGTGATACGGCGGCTCCTCGCCCCACCATCCTTTCCACGATTCATCCGGCCACGGTCCTCGGACCGGGCCGAACATGTTGCGGCCTAATATCCACGCTCCGACATTGTCGAAGGCTTTCAGCGCCATTTCATTGTCCACACCGCGCGACCCCGCGCTCTGCCCCTGCATCTTGTTCCAAACCTCGGTCTGGAAAAACCACGAAAACATCTCCGGCCCGCGAATCCCTAAAGGGTTGTTGATGTCCTGCTTCGGCCCCGCGCCGAACCCGTCTAGTGAAACCGAAAATGCAGCTACACGAACTCTGCTCATGAAAGTTCCTTTCATATTTTTTGGGGTAGCTCTATTCAGATGCGAAAGCAGGAGAGTACGAATTTGGGGAACTCCAGGAACTGGTGTCGTAAGCGTCCCTCTCGTCTGGCGCCGGCGCCCAGGTCGGGAAACCAAAGAGCAATTCTCCGAGTCACTCTGCGCATGTCGTTCGTCATACAGCGCAGCCAACTCTGGTGGCTTCACCCGGCATCTCCGGGAAGACGGTCCTTGACTAAGGTGTACAATCTCCGACTGTGTATCTCAAGCCATCCAAAATCGCAAGAGAACAAGCAGGCTCTCGGTTAACGGCATACGCGTGACGTTGTCAGCTTGTTGAACAAACGCATCAAAAGCGTTCATGAGAATTCTGCTCTATAACCCCGACAACGGCGTTACGCGCAACTTCATGCCCCACCTCTGGATGTTTTTGCTTCAGGCGCTCACTCCTTCCGGCCATGAGGTGTTGCTGATCGATGGCAATGCGCAGCCCATGAACGAAGCGCAGATCGCGCAATTCGTCCGCAGAGAAAACATCGGGCTGGTCGGCATCGGCGCGATGACGCGAATGGTCGCCAAGGCCTATCGCATGGCGGACGCCATTCGCGCCACTGGAGTACCCGTCGTCATGGGTGGACCCCACGTGACCGAAGAAGCGGATGAAGCCCTCGGCCGCGATGGTGGCCCTCGCCATGCAGATGCGATTGCGCTCGGCGAAGCCGATGAAACCTGGCCGCAAATCGTGAATGATGCCGTCCGCGGCGAGCTGAAGGAAATTTACGCTCCGATCGATGAAACCGGCAAAGAACGCAAGCCTGCGCTGAAGCCTTATCCAGTCATTCCCTGGGACAAGATCGATCTTCATCAATTCAACCTCATTCCCAAAGTTGCGTTCCCGCTGCTCAAGAACATCGCAGGAGGATGGGGAACATTTCGCATCATTCCCGTCGAGTCTGGGCGAGGTTGTCCCTATGGCTGCGAGTTCTGCACCGTCACCGGATTTTTCGGCGATTCCATTCGCTTCCGCAGCAACGAAAGCGTGGTGAATGAACTGCTTTTGCTGAAAGCCCGCGCCCGCAATGAAAAAGGCCAGATCGCGGTTTTTTTTATCGACGATAACTTTGCCATCAACTTGAAGCGCACCAAATCGCTGCTCCGCGACATCATCGCCGCAAACGCCCAGGTTCACTGGGTCGCGCAGATCAGCGCCAACTTACTCCGCGACGAGGAACTGGTCGATCTGATCGCTGCCTCGGGCGGCAAGTGGGTCTTCATCGGCATGGAGTCCATCGATCCCGCCAATCTCAAGGACGTCAATAAGGGATTCAACAAGCCGGGTGAGTATGCCGCGGTGCTCGAGCGTCTTGCCAAACGTAACGTGTACGCCATTACTTCATTCATTTTTGGCATGGACAACGACACAGTCGGTGTCGCCGAGCGCACGCTGGCGCAGGTCAGCACCTGGCCCCCGGGGCTGCCTATTTTCGGCCTGCTGACTCCTCTGCCGTCCACTCCTCTTTATAAGCGTCTGGAAGCTGCCGGGCGTCTTACCCGTCGTAAGCACTGGCAGGACTTCGTGCCGTTCACCATGGCCCATACGCCCCTTAAAATGTCGATCGACGAAGCTCATGCCGAGGTGAACTACGGCTGGTCGCACTCCTACGACCCGCAAGCGTTGGCCCATGCAGTCAATTCGCTCGACGACCAGCCGCTCGGCTATCGCGTGAACATCTTTCTTGCGCGACTGTGTTTCCGCGGCATCTATTTTCCGATGATGGGGAAAATGGCATGGCTCAGAGTGGTTTTCGAAAATCGCCAGACCATTTTCCACCTGATAAGAGAAGGCGTCTTCGGTCGTAAATCCAAACCTCGGAATCCCGATATTCAGGGCTTCTCCGCAGAAAATTCTCCGCGCCCCGCTTCCTCGCATGGTTCGCACCCTTCGGATTTTGCGGGCCGAATAAGCGCGTAGCTGAAATCTCCGGTGGCGAAGGCCAGCGTCGAGGTCAACACCGTTGAAGCGCGTGGACCACTGCGACCTGCTGCCCGCACCACCGAATCCGTAATCTGGAAACACCGATGTAGAGGCCCCACGTTGCTTCAGCAACGTGACCTTCAACAAAGCGGGGAACTTACACCTGCCCCAGCCCACCGTCCACATCAAGCTCTACTCCGGTTATGAACGATGCTTCCTTCGACGCCAGAAACGCCACTGCCGACGCCACCTCTTCCGGTTTGCCGAACCGCTTCAGCGGTATCGCCGGAATCACGTTGTTCGCGAACTGGTCCCGCTCTTCTTTCGTGCTTCCATTCCGTTCAAAAATCGGCGTCTCAATCGGTCCCGGAGCCACAGCATTTACCCGAATCTTCCGCGCCGCCAGCTCGTTGGCCAGCGTCCGGGTGAACGATCGCATTGCCGCTTTGGTCCCGGCATATACACTGGCCGCCAAAAAGCCCTTGTGACTCACAACGCTCGTGTTCAGGATGATGGATGCTCCGTCATTCAGATACGGCAACGCTCTCCGGATGGTAAAGTACGCCCCCTTGGTGTTGATGTCGAAGATCTCGTCGTAATGCTCCTCCGAAACCTGATCGAGCGGCACGAACTTCGCCACACCTGCATTGACGAACAAAATATCGATCTTGCCGAAACGCTTCTCGACCGCGAAGAAAAGCTTCTCTGTGTCGGCAATATTCGAAACGTCGGCTTGCACCACCAGCGCATCTCGGCCAAGCTCTTTCGCCGCCTCATCCAAAGTTTTCTGGCTGCGCCCGGAAATAGCCACGCGCGCGCCCTCGTCACGAAACTGCTTGGCGGTTGCGAGCCCAATCCCGCTGTTTCCGCCGGTTATGACCGCAACTTTGCCCTCAAGCCTTTTCATGTATGCTCTCCTTTGCCACGTTCGCGCCTGGATAGAAGCTCCCGCGCAACTTAGACATTTAGATGAATGTCTAACTATTCGGATGCATCTAATTTCCAGTGACGGCAGAAGGGCACTCGCCAGACATGAATCGCGAACAAATAGAACGCATCTCGAAGGCGCTTGGCGACCAGACCCGCCTCATGATCTACGAGGCGATCGCCTCTTGCGACCGGATGAATTGCAGCGACATCGCGTCTCTGCAGGGAGTCACTCAGGCGACGGTTTCGCATCACCTCAAGACGCTTGCCGACGCCGGCCTCATCGAATGCCGCCGTGAAGGTCAGTTCATCTACAACAAAGCTGTTCCGGAAACGATGGAAAGCTACGTACAGTCGCTAACGGGAATGGCGCGCGCCAAGAAGCCAAAGCGGAAATAGTTGAGCCCTAGGTTATCCCAACCTTCTGGCGCAGTTTGCAGAGAGGGATGACCGCGAGATTCCGCAGGTGTGATTTCAACTCCGAGCGACGACAATCACGCCTTCGATCAGGTCCCACAACTACTCACGTATTTCAGGCCTACCTTCGTGCACGACTTCATACAGTGCAGGTGTTGATCGAACACTCGACAATGCCGGATACGCAATAAGCTCGCGAAAGCCGGCATCGTGCGCGGCCTCACAGGCCTCGCGCGACTCCCATTGCACGACGTTTACAAACCGAAACTTCGCATCCGGCGCAAGCGACCGATGCATCTTGTTCGAGACGTATCCCTTTTTCGCGCGCATGTAAGCATTCACCTTCTGATATCCGGCAAAGAACTCCTCCTCGCGCCCAGCAGGCACCTCAAAACAATTGATCAGCGTAACCACGAAATACTCCTGTATGAAATGAAATGGATGGCACAGCAGGATGGACTACTGTGAGACAGCTTAACAGGGATGGTCGACGTATCTCCACGTCCCGTGTCTTATGAAAATTCGAGTGGTTGCCCCACCCTTGTCGCGCAGTTTGCGACAGGGTGGGGCTTTGACTTCGTCGAAGAGGTCTCCCGAATTCCCACCCTTCGCCAAAACCGGGCGAGAGGGGGCGGCAACGCGCCTCCTGCAGTGCTAGAATCCTCGCTCAAATGGACACTACGTGGATCGGGCTAATCGGCGGACTTGGCGGCGTAATACTGGGTTCAAGCCTAACCGAGCTTCTTAGGAGATCGAGCAGGATCGAAAGCTATGCCCTGCGCATCTTTGATAAAAGGATGCAAATCTACGAGGAACTCTTTAGCAAAGTTCGGAATGCCCAGACCGTGGCGGAAGAGGTCATGTCGGATAACAGTGACTCCGCTGAAGAACGACACTCGAGAATTTCGGTAATCGTCCTCGATCTTGCTGAGTTCTGTGATCGCAACCAACTCTATTTGAATGAAGGCTTGGCTTTACACTGCACGGGCTCGGTGATGGGGGCTGAGGAAGTTGCAGATGTCAAGGATGCAAACGAGCGCGAGGTCAGAGCGCAGCACGTTCGCTCCAATTTGAAAGAAGCTAAGCAGATGATAAAGGCGGAGTCTGGAATTACGAGAATGGACAAGTTCTTCGGAAAGCTTACTCAGGCGAAACTCTCAAGCCCTATGATTGATTACTACCGACAACTGCAGAAAGAAAAACGGAAAAGACCAATTTGATTTCTCAGACCAACCGTTGGGTTTGTCGGGAGCGACCGCAGTCTATCCTGAGCGCAGTCCAAGAGCCCAAACACATTTTCGCATTTGCCCGGGATCGCCCGTCACATCCGATTGTGACGTGAGGCGGTAAGTACCGGTTTACGATATCACCGAGTCGATCCAGTCCTAAGCATTAGTCAGGCTACAAATGTACAAGAAAACACTCGACCAGGCATTTGAAGTGGCAGGGACCGTGCAGAATTGGCAGCAGTTGGTTGACCAAGAGAAGTTTTGGTCAGGCGAGAACGAGGAGTGGGTATTCAGGGGAGACTCATGCGACCGCCCTCTCCAGTCGACTCTCGAAAGGCTCCGGCCCGCCGAGATGCAGCCTCCCATTGACATCCGCGAACTCGAATACCATTTCTATCGAGACTTCAAACGTACCTTTCCGATTCACGCTTCTAGGATGCCCGAGTTCTTGACGCGCGACGACACAACTCCCTATTGGTTATCGTTGATGCGACATTTCGGCGTGCCAACCCGCCTTCTCGATTTCAGTTACTCCCTGTTCATGGCTACATTTTTCGCCTTAGAGAGGCAAAAGACCAGTGATGAAAAGGACGAGGCGGTTGTCTGGGTGATCAGCAAAACGTGGTTAACGAAAAAAAATGTTAAAGCAATGTTCAAAAATGGCGGGGAGACCTTCTGTGTGGAGTGGGGCAAGAGAACCACAGAAGCGTTTGAGAAAATTTTCTGGGATAAAGCTAGCCCCTACTCGCCCGGCGTATTCCCGGTGAATGCAGCCTCAAACCATCAGAGGCTCCATCTACAGCAAGGACTTTTCTTGTGCCCCGTTTCCATTGAGCGATCTTTTTCCGAAAATCTCACGGCAGATCAGGACTACACAGGTAAGGTCTTGAAACTGCTCATCAATCGGAGCTGCCGTGCTGAAGTACTTTTGAAGCTTCACCGGTGCGGCATCAGCCGCGAGCTCCTCTTTCCAGGACTTGATGGATACGCTCAAGGCCTTCAGTCGCGCACGCCGGTGTTATATTCGCACCTCAAAAAACTAGAAGAGAACGGCGCACGTGTAAGTATCAACGACAGAGGCGATTTCTTGTGGAAGGACTACTACGACAAGTACTGCAAGGAGTAGCGTTACAGCAAAAGGAAAAGGCTGCTGAGATCTCTCTCAACAGCCTTTATTTATGCCGGCAACGACCTACGCTCCCACACACTTTCGCGTGCAGTACCATCGGCCCTGCGGGGCTTAACTTCCGTGTTCGGGATGGGAACGGGTGGATCCCCCGCGGTAAGA